>Ga0334896_1000041_pt1 | contig 193493 bp, 162 predicted proteins | sample GraSluR3_MG_8_FD_207734 | JGI IMG/M metagenome (GOLD analysis project Ga0334896, IMG submission 207734) | Sludge microbial communities from methane-producing bioreactor in Wageningen University, Netherlands - Granular Sludge_27_06-R3 | ecosystem: Engineered > Bioreactor > Anaerobic >... | reverse complement strand
TTCATCCATTGGGGATATACCGCCAATAAAGGCATACAGGAGGGCAGCATGAGTTATCAACATTTTTTTAAAGTTATGAGTCTCCCCCAGCCCCCCTCTTTTCAACAATACAACTATCTTTGTATAAATTGTTGTCCAGCAATAGTAGACCACCTCATAACCTTGATAGGAAAACTGATGCAAGCACTATAAATGAGTTTAATTATTCAAGTTGGCAACCACAATTATAACCTTAATTATTATAAAACAGATACCAATATGAAAGCACATCGTATTATTGTTTGGATTCTCTTTGCGTTTCTTGCCTATTATCTTATAGCACCAACACTTTCGATCTGGATATCTTTACCTGATTTTGGAATTGGTAATATTGGCTTTACAATATTGTTTACGGCATTTTCAATAAGCCATGCAGGCTATATGCTCGGTTGGAAAAGAACCTTAATTTTTTTCTTGCTATCTGCTTCCATTTCTTGGATTTACGAGCAAATAGGCGTAGCAACAGGAATGATTTATGGATCATACCACTACAGTGATATGCTTGGCTATAAGTTAGGGCATGTTCCAATCCTAATCCCACTTGCCTGGTTTATGATGATTTACCCGGCCTGGTGTGTGGGAGGAGCCTTACTTGGGGCAACAATGGATGAGCATAACTGGAAACTAATTATTGCACGAGCCTGGGTTGCCGCGATGGTAGCGACAATGTGGGATACTGTTATGGATCCCGGAATGGCGGCAGCTGGTAACTGGGTTTGGCACGATTCAGGTTCTTATTTTGGAGTTCCCTTCCAGAATTATTTTGGATGGGTTTTAACAACATTCACTATTTACCTTGTCACTAATTTCAGCTTCCGCATTTTAAAAGAAAACAAGCTTTCAACAACTTCAAAACAGATGTTCGTTTTGCCGGTTGTTGTGTACACGCTTTATACCTTGGTTTATTTAAGTCCTCGAGCAGATGAATCTTTGAATGCACTTCGTGTGGTAGCTGCATTCACAATGGGATTTGCAGGAACACTCGCTATATTAAGGATATTATTGAATAAGTATGCACACAGCCGCTAACAAATAGAACTTTAACCCAACTATAAAAACATGAATTTATTCAGATTAGGCGTACCTGAATCTTGTTTATTGAGAGAAATTGAAGGCTGTTCGTAACCATATATTGCTTGTTATGAACCTTTATATGGGAGTTATTGCTATACTTATTCCGAAGTTTCCGTTATTAAAAGGTTCTACTGCAAATTTCGTGGAAGGATTGTTTGTAAAACCTCATATTTAATTGGTATAAAGGATTTTGAGGTATTTTTTATGTCTTTAACCTATTATACTTATAAGTATTTGACTATGAATATTAAACGTGCTTTTTGGATCGAACTCTCCACTAAGTTTGCAGTAGAACCATATTTGTAAAGGTTTAATATCTATCTTATTTAAGTAATAGCAAAGCCTTATGAAAAAATTAGCATTATTATTAAGTGGAGTTGTTATGAATTGTTGTTTATTTGGACAAACCAATGACACCCCACTCCAAACAAAAATAATGACACTCGGTGTATTTCATTTTGCCTATCCCAATCTGGATGTTGTTAAAACTGTAGATAAAGATAAAATTTCGGTGCTGGAACAACCTTATCAGTCCGAAATCGTTGTTGCATCAAATGCCATTGCTTCTTTTAAGCCCACTATTATTGCCATTGAAGCCAGCCCGGATCAGCAGGTCAAAATAGATTCTCTCTATTCGTTATTCAGGCAAAATAATTTCAATTTAGGGAAAGATGAAATATTTCAATTGGGTTTTAGAATCGGTAAGAGCCTGGATATTCCTACGATTCATTGTGTAAATGACTGGGGCAGACATTATGATAATATTGAAGAAATATTTAGCGACAGTACACGGAGTGCGAAATTTGAAGCATATTATGAGCATTTTCCTGATTCTATCTATAATATTTCAGGCACTTCTAAGAAAATTTCGAGCATCATTGAAGAATTGATCGAGTTAAATGAACCCAATAGTATTAAAGAACGCCTATCTATATACCTCTTAAATCCCTTTAAGTACGAAGAGCAGCCTGGAGATTTCACGGGAGTTGATTTTGAGACTGGCAGGTGGTTTAACCGCAACCTTAGAATATTTAGAAATATTCAAAGAATACCGCATACTTCTGAGGATAGAATTTTATTAATCATTGGAAGAGAGCACCTGAACTTATTAAATCTGTTTTTCGATATTTCGAAAGAGTTTGAATTTGTTTCCCCTCTTCCATATTTGGAAAGTGTCGTAAAGCATCCGGAATAGCTGAAAAATAAAGAATTTTGGCTTTACTTCATTACAAAATTCGGTGATTGTATTCAATTTATAGGGGGCAGGGTGCGTTGTCATATCAACTTTGTAAGTGCTTCAATTGGTTTGCTAAAAAACTTCAGCCGTTTCTGTTGAGCCAAAGTATCTTACTCAAGCCCTATTGAAGCACTTGATTGTTAAAAAATAACAGCAGATGTTTGCATAAATCAAAAAACATGTATTTTAGCGGCATGAAAATAACTCAAATGAACAGCTTTTGGTGGTGGCTTCCGTTTCGATCCGAAATAGGGAAGTAACTACTTTGTGTCTGTTCGATAAATGATAGATGGCCGGAAGTGAAAACCTCCGGCCATTTTTTTTGACTTAATTTTTTAATTGCCATGAATGCAACCATACTTAGCTGGATAAAAAAAGTGATCTTCCGATGGTGAAGCTGTCTGAAATGCTTCTTCTAGTTCGATTACAAAAATTATTCATCTAAAAAATATTCATAAAATGGAAAATATCACTTTAAACGGAAATTCAACTACACAACAAAATCTGGGATCTGTTAACGGCCGCTTTGGCGAATTTGGGGGCATGTATGTGCCTCCGGTGCTGGAAGGAAAACTGCTGGAGCTGGCAGAGCAATTTGCTTATCATACTCAGCAAAAAAGTTTTGAAAATGAATTTGCACATTACCTCAAAACATTTGTTGGCAGGCCTTCTCCACTTTTTTATGCCAGTCGTTTATCGGATTATATTGGTACAAGGATTTACCTCAAACGCGAAGATTTGAATCATACTGGTTCGCACAAGATCAACAATACGATCGGACAAATTTTGCTGGCCAAAAGAATGGGAGCCACCGAAATTGTTGCCGAAACGGGTGCAGGGCAGCATGGAGTGGCTACAGCAACGGCGGCAGCACTTTTTGGCCTCAAATGCAAGGTGTTTATGGGGGCCAAAGATGCCGAGCGTCAGAAGATGAATGTTAGACGTATCAAACTGCTGGGAGCTGAATTGATTCTCACCTCAGCCGGAAGAGGAACGCTGAAAGACGCTGTGGATGCTGCTTTGGGTTATTATATCGAAAATCCGGATGCGTTTTATCTGCTGGGATCGCAGGTGGGGCCGCATCCTTATCCTACTATGGTAGGCTATTTTCAGAGCGTAATAGGCAAGGAAGCCAAAAAGCAGATCATCGAAGCGGAAGGTCGTCTTCCGGATAGTGTTTTGGCTTGTATAGGCGGCGGATCCAATGCTATTGGGCTTTTTGACGATTTTCTTTACGACGAAGGTGTGGCCATTCATGCTGCTGAAGGTGGCGGAACAGGCGAGCTGGGGCAAACGGCTGCTACGTTGAGTTTAGGTAAGCCGGGCGTGTTTCAGGGTACGTATTCTTATGCCCTCACCGATGAAAACAATGAAATTTATCCTTCTTACAGCATTGCTGCCGGATTGGATTATCCGGGAATCAGTCCGCAACACGCCCTGCTAAAAGATGTCGGAAGAGCACATTACCACTTGATTACTGATGCTGAGGCCATCAAAGCCTTTAAGCTTTTAAGTCGCCTGGAAGGAATTATTCCTGCCATTGAATCTTCACATGCGGTGGCACTGGCAATGAAATTGTTACGCGGAAAATCAGATCAGCTGAGCATTATCAACCTCTCTGGCAGAGGTGATAAGGATGTGGAGCGCGACCTGATGTAAACAGTGCGCATTGGTTTAACGTTTGTGAATATATTGGTTTGAAAGGAGTTGGCATTCGGTCAGCTCCTTTTCAATGATCAGTGATTCAAGAATTTATCGGTTCGGTTAAGCATATTCATCTTAAGGTTTACGGCATAAAGCCAGGAATCCATAAAATGTAGATTGCCATAAGGAAATAAGTCTTTCAACGATTCCTGATAAACGGTGGCAGGATCCACATCAGGGCAAATCAGGTAATGATCCTGAATGTAGGTGCCTGTAAAATAGGGAATTGTATCATATGCAGCTTTGTCTTTGTTATAGCGAACAATACCCAAATGTGCAGCTTTGTCGGCAGGTGTTGCATCTGTTTTCCAGTTCAGCGGGTTGATACAAACGATGGATTGATTGATTCGTGGCGACTTTGCTTGAATATTTGTAAGTGAATTATAGAGAATAATCACGCCGGTGTCGTCAGCATTTTGGGCTGGTTTAAGTCGTTCAGGATAGGCTGACAATTCTTCTTCCGTAATTTGCCAGCCGATCAGATAAGCAGCAATCATATTGTTAAAAGCTTCAGGATTGGGGTGGTTTTTAAGCAATTGGAGCAAGACAGAAGAACCCTGACTATGCCCAAGCAGGATAAATGGTCGTCCTTTATTGATATGGTTTATATAATATTGAAATGCCGTTGCAATATCATTTACAGGGATTTGGCTTTTTTCTTGAAGCCTGTAATCATTAGGCGAATCCACATAAACGGCCATTGTAATCTGTCGGTAATAGGGCGAGAAAAAGTTAAAATCGTCACTCGCATAAACTTCTTTGTTAAAGCGTTGGTTTCCAATTGCTGCAAGTCGTTCATCGGTTTTTGAAACATCGGTATAAATCATCTCATAACCTTGGCTGTCCTTAAAAGTAGTTCCTAAGGTGGGATAAACATAAAAGATGTCCACAGCATGAGAAACAGATGTTAAATCATCTGCATACCAGTAGGTTTCATCATCATAAACAGGTGCTTTTGGGATGAAAGTGGATTGCGAAATAGCACAACTGCTTGTTAGAAAAAAGAAAATGAACAAGACAAACTTTTGATTCATATCACTTTAATTTGTTCAAAGTTAGCCATTATTAAGGTTTTTTAAGCAATTAAAACTATCTAAAAGTTGTTTTAACCCCTTAAGCAGTAATTATTAACGTACTTTTGTACACAGAAATTTAAGTTGTACGAAGCACAATTCCTTTATGCTCAAAAACCACGGCCAGAAGCTGGCCATTCAGTACGGCACACAGGCAATAACTTATGATCAGTTTTTTGCAGGCCTTACGAAGTTTTCAAAACAATTTTCTTTAGCAGCAGGTTCACATGCAGTAATTTTTGCTGAGAATTCGCCGGCTTGGGCTTTGGCATTTTATACCGTCTGGCAAAAAAGCGGGGTTGTTATTCCGGTAGATTTTATGTCGAGCACTGCAGATGTTGCCTACATCTTAAAGGATTCCTCTCCAGAAGTGATATTTTGCTCCGAAACGGGAGCAAAACTCATGCAGGAAGCTATTTATTTGGCTGATATTCGGACGAAACTTATCATATTGCCTCAGCAATTTGAGATAGAAAACTCAACTGATGAGGTTGGAGAAATGCCGGAATATCAACCTGACGACACTGCTGTTATCATCTACACCAGTGGCACAACGGGCAGTCCGAAAGGCGTAATGCTGACTTACCGCAACCTTAAGCAAAATGTGGATGCCGTATCAAAAGGAATTAAAATCTATCACCCCGATTCGCGGGTGATGGTATTGTTGCCTTTGCATCATATTTTTCCGCTGGCCGGAACGCTTGTTATACCGATGTCGTTAGGAGCCACGATTGCAATCAGTCCTTCCTTAAAAACGGAAGACATACTTAAAACCTTGCAAGACAATAAAATAACCATTATAATTGGTGTGCCCCGTCTGTATGCAGCAATTCACAAGGGCATTAAAAGCAAAATCGACAAAAGTGCTGTCGCCAAATTGCTTTTCAAGGTAGCGGCAAAAATACAATCCAAAGGATTTTCGAAGAAGATTTTTAAGGCTGCACACCAGAAATTTGGCGGGGCAGTTGAGTTTTTGGTTTCGGGTGGTGCAGCACTTGATCCGGAAGTGGGTGGCGATTTTCAAACCCTTGGTTTCGAAGTACTCGAAGGTTATGGCATGACCGAAGCCGCTCCGATGATCACTTTTACCCAGCCCGGACGAGTAAAAATTGGTTCGCCCGGACATGTAGTGGCAGGTACAGAGTTACGAATCGTAGATGGAGAGATCACAGCACGCGGGCCTCATATCATGAAAGGCTATTACAACAGACCTGACGAAACTGCTGAAGTGATCAGGGATGGCTGGCTGCACACCGGCGACCTGGGCTATGTGGATGAAGAAGGCTTTTTGTTTATCACCGGAAGGAAAAAGGAAATCATTGTATTGTCCAATGGAAAAAATATTAATCCGGCAGAACTTGAAGCTGAATTGTTAAAGCCAGAGTTAGTGCAGGATTGTGCAGTTTTTTATGCTGATGATCAGCTTCAACTGATTGTTGTGCCCCATAGTAACGAGAATCTGCCTTTGGATCAGCTGGAGATGAGCTTGCGCGAAAACTTACTCAAGCCGTTTAACGAAAAAGTTTCTTCTTACAAACGCATTCACCGGATTCAATTTGCCAACGAAGAGCTGCCCCGAACACGGCTGGGAAAACTCCAAAGATTCCTGTTAGCCGATCTCGCTAAGGTAAACTCAAAGGATGAAACCAATCTTGTTGTTGAAGTTGATAATCCGGTTTACCCTTTGCTGGCAGCATTTGTAGAAGCTGAAAAGCACCGCAAACCACTACCTACCGATCATATTGAAAGTGATCTGGGTTTTGATTCATTGGATAAGATTAGTATGCAAAGCTGGATCGAACAGACCTTTGGGCTAAAAATTGAACCCCATGAGCTAACGTATTATACTTCCTTGCTGGCACTTAGTGAATGGATTGCTGCAAATAAAATACGGATGGAAGATTCTCATATCAACTGGGCCGAAATCTTACGCGAAAAGGTTCAGCTGCAATTGCCGGCCACTTGGTTTACCGGTAATCTTGCTGTTTGGTTGTCGCGCATCTTTTTCAAGATCTATTTTCGTTTTCAAACTGTTGGACACAAAAATCTTCCTCAGGGCCCTTTTATTCTGGCACCAAACCACCAAAGTTTTTTTGATGGCATGTTTGTGGCTTCTGTTCTGCGTTACAAGCAAGTGCGTGGCACCTATTTTTATGCCAAGGAAAAGCATATTCGTCCACGCTGGTTAAAGTTTCTTGCAAATCGTAACAATATCATTATCATGGATTTGAATCGAGATTTGAAGGCCTCGATTCAGAAAATGGGTGAAGTGTTGCGTATGCAGAAAAGTTTGATCATCTTTCCGGAAGGCACACGTACTGCAAACGGGCATCTTGGTGATTTTAAAAAGACTTTTGCCATTCTCGCCAGCGAACTGAAAGTACCTGTTATTCCTGTTTCTATTAGTGGTGCATTCGAAGCATTGCCAAGAGGTAGTTTTTTCCCGAAGCCCTGGAAAAAAATCAGGGTAGAGTTTCTCGAACCCGTTTATCCTGAAAATCATTCTTACGAAAGCCTGGCCAGTAATGTGCGCGAACGCATTCAGCAAAAGCTGTCAAGCTAATTAGAGCTTGTCTATAAAGTCAGTGGCTGTTTCAAATGGTCGAGATCAAGTCTGCCTGACTGTCATACAGGGTATATATAAATTTTAACCTGCAATTTACTAAAGTATTCCGGGATTTAGAATTTTTATAGCAACGCAGATATCGGTCAATATGGACAGACACTAATTAAGTAGAAACTTATACTTTTGATGCCTTACAGGAAGGCTTTAGATGCGAAAAATAATTGCTTTGATCGAGAATTTAAGTCTGCATGTTGTGGCAGGCTCCATTTGTAGTGCACTATTCGCGTCATTTGTGCTTGATGTTAAATTGCCTTTATGGTGGTTTGTATGTCTGGGACTTGCTGTATGGTTTATTTATACACTGGATCATTTATGCGATGCAAGATTGAATCGGGGAAGGATAAATAACAGCAGACATCAGTTTCACGAACAGCATTTTAAAAAGTTGTTTGTTGTGCTGTTGTTGACAGGTTTGACAGGGGTATTGGTTTTTATTCGTTTTGCTAGTGTTCAAATGTGGATATCGGCTGGCGTATTGGCTGGTTTGGCCTTGATACATATTTTATTAGTCAGCTCTTCAGTTTTTTCAAGGAAATTCTGGCTACAAAAAGAGATCCAAATTGCATTGATTTACAGTGTTGGCATATGGCTTGGAGCACTACATCTAAAAGAAATGCCATTTGATATACAGGTGATTATGGTTTTTTTGAGCTTTACAATACTCGCCTGGTGGGAAACAAGTTTTGTAGCATTGAATGAAAGGGAAACTGATTTAAAACAGCAAAGCATTTCGTTGGCAACCCGACTAGGTGATCAAAAAACTAAGAAACTACTGCTGCTGCTGTTGGTTCTTCAGCTTGTATTTTCTTCGGTTCAGCTTTTATTGTTTGAAGGCTCAATTGACAAAGCGAATCTCATCTTGATTGCCATGGGTCTAGCTTTCGTTTTTTTATTTTTAATTCGGAAGTATCTTTTCAAAGCAGGGCTTTTGCATTTTGTTGGAGAATTAGTTTTTTGTCTTCCGGTTTTTGTTTTTCTTATTTAAGAAATAAACAACAAACTCCCCACATCGGTTAATACCTCATTACTTAGCGATACAATTTGATAACCAGCATTGTAAGTGAAACGTAAAAGACTTTCATACTCTTTAAGGTATTCCGGATTGCCACAGAAGATTAATTGTTGTTGACAAATTCCACAGCATCCCCCAAAAAAGCCGTGTTTATGACCAGCCAGTCTGATTTGATTAGGCTCAATGTAAAGCACTGATTTATTAATACTTTTAAGCTGTTGTGAGATGCCTTTATCAGAACAAATAAAATGTTGCTCATCCAAACTAATTAAATTGCAACGCGTATATCCCTGATTAACAGCTAAACATTCACTTGGATTATACTGCTCAATAATCTTTCTGTCAGTATGCTTTATGTTGTGAATCAAAAGCCTGGAAAGTGCTACGGCATTATAAACTGCTGTTTCAGGATATTTTGTACCGGGGTTTTTGTCCCCACTGATCCAGTTTATTTTTGCTTTATCGAGCTCTTTGCTTTTTATTTCAGAAATTTCGGGTGCAACGATCAGCATTTTTGGGTGCTGACAGAAGAAAATATCCGGATGGGCAGAAATGGAAGGATAAACTTTTTTGTTTGGTTCGAGCCAGAGTGGTTGGGCAATCCTGGCCAATTGTTTTTTCGCTTTCTCGGGCGTACGGCTGTCGGCAATCACAAGCATTACTTATGTATTTTAATTGAAAATTCGCGACCATTGAGCGATTTATCTGCCTTGAAATAAATTTTGCGATAACGTTTTTCAAGTAATTTTCTGTTCTGACTTTTAAAACCGGCAGCATGATTGAGTTGATTGGACGACACGAATAATTCAATTACTTCAGCTTGAGGCCAATCCGAATAATTTTGAAATTGTTTTTCCCATAATTTGGAATACACAAGCTCTGCAAATTGTGGATGATACGGACCTGCAACAAAAGCATCGGTGTTTAGCTCTTCGGAAGGATGCAGACCCATACGCAACACTTTGATACGGTTTGATTCAAAAAACATACAAAGTTTAGCAGTTTGATCTACTGCTTCGTTAAGTTGTAGCGGATGATATTTTCCGTTCAGATAAAGATGTTCAAGTGCAGTATCTTTTATTACCAAGCAAGGATAAATCCGTGTTTCTTTTGCTCCAAAAGCAATCAGATCACGGGCTGTTTGCATGCTTGTTTCAGCATTATCTTTTGGTAGCCCGATCATCATTTGTAGGCCAAGCACAAATTCAGCTGACAAAATCTGTTCAGATGCCCTGGCAATAGCTTCGCGTAAATGTCCACGGCCACTAGCCTGCAGCACTTTATCGCTGGTTGATTGCGCTCCAAGCTCAATATGCGTAACACCATAAGCCTTAAGCATTTCGAGGGTTTCTATATCAATATAATCCGGACGTGTGCTTATTCGTATGCCCGAAATATAACCCTTTTCCAGATAAGCCCGGCCAAGGTGTAAATATTCTTTTTGAAGGGTTTTAGGAAGCCCGGTAAAATTTCCACCAAAAAATGCAAGCTGGACTGACCGTTTTTCTGTTTTAAAACTTTTAAGGTGAGATTCAATTTTTATAAGAATTTCTTTTTTTGATGGGATATGAAGCTGGCTGCTTATAGATGCCTGGTTGCAAAAGACACAGCGGTGCGGACATGCCAGTTCTGGCATAAAAATTGGTATATTGTAATGTTTCATGCAAAGGCAAAATTAATAAGCTTGATACACTAAACTGGTTTTGGCAGATGTATATTTGTTTAATTTTCGAAATGTCGTATCAAAATTCAATAATTTTGCCCTTTTGGAGTTATTATTAAATAAATAAAATTATGATGCAGATGAAAAGAACGAACATTTCGTTTCAGCGTATCAGTTTGATTATGTTGATCGTAGTGATTGCACTGGGAGGTGCCACAGGATGTAAAAGCAAGAAAAAGCTGGCCCGGGAACAGGCTGCTGCAGAGTATGCCGCCCGCGTTGAACAGGCAACCAGAGATCTTACTGCCATTTTAAACGATGATAATAGCTGGTCATTGGAAGAAAAAGAACGTCGGTTTGCTACAATAAAAGGCTGGAATTTGCAGGACGAAAATGTAGTAAATTTGATGGATCAGGTGGAAGACAAACTGGCTCAGGAAAGAGCTGATGCCATGCGAAAAGCAGAAGAAGAGCGATTACGCCGTGAGGAGGAGGAACGATTACAGCGTGAAGCTGCCAAGTATAACAGTGTCGAAAATCAGTTTATGGCCATTGCTGCAGCACCCGATGTTAATACAGCAAACGAAAAAATTGATCAGGCAATGCGTTTGTTTGCATCTCCGGATGTGCCTGTTCTGGTTATTATCAGTCAGGCTGGTGGTTTTAATGATTACGACAAACCTACTACCATCAGCAAATACCTTAATTACCTGAAAGACCAAAAGGTTTATAACAACCGCATCGAACAGGTGAAGTATGACGGAAATGGAAAAATTATTGAATTGGAACTGATAAAAAAGTAAGCAAATGAGAAAGATACAATTCATCATTGCCGTTTTGATCGGCATGTTTTCAGTGAATATGGTTCAGGCACAGGACGATCTTAGTCCCGAAAGAAAACAGGCCATCGACAGCCTGGCACTCGAAAAAGTACGCGACCTGAGCAAATACATCAGTATTATTGGTAGCAAAACTACACCCTGGAGCGAAGCAAACCGTGTGATTGATCGGGCTGATGAACTTTTTATGGCCGGTGCCGAAATAGGTGTTTCTTCAATTAGTCGTCCCGAAGTGGCCTATTATAAAGTGCGTCAGTATTTTGAAAGGCTGATGCGTTTAAATTATGATCGGGTTGAGATTGAATGGTTCAAGATTGAATATGTGAGCGATTTGCAACGGCAACCCGATGGAACATATGTGGGTGTGATCACGATTTTCCAAAAGTTTAAAGGCTATGATAAAGAAGGCGGTCTGGTTTATGAAGACACCACCAAAAAAGATATCACCGTTTATGTAAAACGCAAGGAAACCCAAATTGGCGGACGCATCATTGGTTTCTGGGATGTGTTGCTTGGTGATATGCGAGTAAAAGAGACAAGTAAGTAATTTTTTCTGATCAAAAATACTTTAACCCCGTTTGGAGATTGATCCGGACGGGGTTCATTGAAAAAATATGGGTAATAGCAGCAATAGAATTGCTTTGGGTAAACTGGTATTTTTACGAATAGCAAGTTTTTTGTTATTGTTTTCGGTGCTTGGTCTGGAAGCCCAAAACCGTGGTCTGGGTAACGCCCAGGTTGATGAAACAGCACTTTATGCCATGACCAAGCAGATGAGTCAGTTTTTTAGCCGGTTCAACAATGAGGAAGATCAATTTGGTGAAAAACTGCATCCTTCCAGCCAGGAATGGCGAAATCAGCAGCAACGAAGAACAGTATTGCCGCTATTATTCGACAACGATAACCCACGGACTTCCGGTAGTTTGCGCGATTATTTTATTGATGACCTGACAAACTCCGATTCAAGTTTTCTACAATTTAAAGGAGGGCGCTGGTATGCCGAGGTTTCTTCCACATTTCTGCATCAGGGCGAGGAAGTACAAATCGTACTGATTTTGATGATTGAAAAAGAAAATCTGGGATCAAAATGGGTGCTTACGAATGTTTATTATCCGGCTTTCAGCCGGTTGTTTCCGGCGGGCGAAATAGCCGAACGCGAAAAACACTTTTTGCATCCTATGAGCCACGAGCTGGATTTTATGAATATCTACAAAGCGTTTCAGAGACCTGAAGTAATTGAATATTATGCCTCAGGCAACTATCAACCGGATTATTTGTCTTTGTTTTTTTATGAGGTAAAAAAAGGAAATCTGAAGTTTAAAAGCGTGGATAAGCTTAAATTCCATATCTTTCAAATCAAAAATTGGTATTTTGAGGTAAGCTGGTTCAACCGAAGTGGCAATAATACCGGATGGCTTATTTCGAGTTTGATGTATGTTACTGAAAATGAAAAAGAAAAACTTTTAATGTTTTATCAACCATGAGAATATTTATCCTGTTTAGCCTGCTGATGTTTATTAGCATTTCGGGTTTTTCCCAGTCTCAGGAATTGGATCCCGAAGCCATTGATCAGTACAAAGCGGAATGCAGGCAATTGGTTGATTTTTTGGAAGGAACCCTAAATTTCCTGGGCGATTCAACAGCCACTGTGCAGGAAAAAGAAATTGTGATAAACCAAAGCTTTGCCAAGATTTTCAGAGATTCAGAGGTTCAGATAGAAGATGATCTGGACGAGAACCGCGAAACACTTGTTAATAAAGATGTTCAGGCCTATCTGAAAGATGTGGATTTCTTTTTTAAATCGGTGAGATTTCAATTCGACATTCAGCAAATCGATCAGCTGGCAACTCAGGAAGGTGCGCTCTATTTCAAAGTCAGGCTGATCCGACAACTGGACGGAACCACAGTTCAAAACCAGCAAGTAAGCAGCAGTCGCGAACGCTTTGTGGAGATCAATCTCGATCCTTTTAAAAAGGATTTAAAGATAGTGAGTTTTTATACTACCAAACTCAACGAAAAGGAAGAACTCCGCAATTGGTGGAACAACATGGCTTATGAATGGCGTAATTTTTTTGGTGAAGATGTGTTGGTTTATGATTCGCTTCCCGTCACAGATATTTTGCATCTGACAGCCGATTCTTTTGTGGCCCTCAGGCCTTATACAGTGATCCGAAACGATAGCTTTTTGATCGTTGATCAGGATACGTTGCCAATGGCAATGCGCGAGCAACTATATGGACACCGGCCTGACACAGTAATTTTTTTGAACGACACCACACTACAATGGCTACCCGACACCATTTCGGCCGATTTATCGCCCGTGTATGCACAGCTGCGTTCGTTTACCAATTTGAAAGAGGTAAATATTGCTTATAAAACCCATTTTACCAATCTGGAACCACTTGCCCAACTCAACAACCTGCAGCTGATCAATTTCAGCAATACGCCTGTTCAGGATATCTCGCCTCTGCGAAACCTTAACAAATTAGAAGCGATTTATTTTAGCGGCACAGAGGTTAGCGATCTGAGTCCGTTGCAATATTCTGTTAATATCCGTGAGCTCTATGCATTCGAAACACCACTTCGGGATTTGGAAACCATGCGCTATTTCAGGCAACTCGAGAAGTTGTATTGTTTCAATACATCAATTCACGATTTAACGCCTGTTTCGGATTTAACTAGCCTTACTGCTCTCAGAATTTCCGGCACCAATATTACAGATTTGCAAGCCCTTAGTACTCTTTTAAATTTACAGCTTCTGGATGTGAGTCATACAGCTGTTGAATCTGTGGAGCCACTCAGCCAAATGCAAAACCTACAATTGCTGAACCTTGATCATACTTCGGTATCAAATATCAAAGCTTTGAGTCAATTAAAGGCATTGTCCATTTTACAGTTAAGCTATACCAATATAAATTCGCTTCAGGATTTAAAAGCATTGCCAAACCTTACAAAAATCTATTGTGATCACAGTGGAGTTACGAGTGAACAAGCCATTGGTTTTATGCGTGAACGGCCTCAAGTACTAGTGATTTACGAAACAGAAGCGTTAAAGGATTGGTGGAGCGTGCTGCCGATTTACTGGCGGGCTATTCTGGCAGAGCAAAGTGGAATAAGCAATAATCCTGGAACCGAAGAACTGCATCAGATTATTAATCTAAAACAATTAAACCTGAGTGGTAATGCTTATCTTCAACAGCTCGATCCTATTGCCAGGCTTTCCTTACTCGAACAGCTCTGGCTTCCCGGAACCGAAATAACAGACCTGTCACCTTTGTCGAATCTGTTTCTCTTGCGGTCGCTTGATGTATCCGAAACCCGTGTGGCTGATTTAAGTCCAATCCAAAATTTAAAGAATCTGGAAACCCTTAATATCTCAAACACAAGAGTTGAATTACTCGAGCCATTAAGCGAGCTCGATCAGCTTAAGTTGGTTGATGCTGATGGTAGCCGGGTGGCAGCTATGCAGGCTAATAAACTTAAATCTGTTCAACCAGATGTTCTAGTGATTTATCAAACCCGCGAATTGCAGTTGTGGTGGGGTAATCTCCCCGAAGCCTGGCGCGAAGTTTTCGCTGCTGAAGTACCGCTAAATGTTAATCCAAATGCAAAACAGCTGCAGCAGATCGCTGATCTGAAGGAGATAGAGCTTGAGGGTGCTGGGTTTGTGAGTTTGCAGCCTTTGACTAAGCTCCCATTTCTTGAAAAATTAAAGGTAAATGCCTCCGCAATTTCGGATTTGAGTCCGCTATCGGATAAAAAATGGCTCAGGCAGATTGAAATAACTGGTAGTCCGGTTGTAAACCTGAAGCCACTTTCAGGCCTGAAGCAGCTTGAAGTATTGAATATTGAAAGTACACCGGTAAGTGATCTTAGTCCGCTGGAAGGATTAACAAATCTAAAAGTCGTCAATGTCGGCGGAACTCAGATCAAGTCCTTGAAACCACTGGCAGATCTTCATAAACTGGAAGAAGTTTCGATTTTTAATACGCGCGTAAGAAAGCTTAGTCCGGTAGATCAACTGCCCGCTTTGAAGCATTTGAGATGTTATAATACAAGGCTTAGAGCAAAGGATATTGAAGCACTCAAAAGTGAAAGACCAAAGTTAAATGTGTTGTTTTACTAAAACCTGATGCCTCTGTTTTTTAGTAACTATCAGACATCTCAAATTCGAGTAAGCCACCCTGTAATAAAGCTTTGTGACTTAGCTTGAAATCTGTAATGGGATTTCCGTTCAGCAGTACTTTTTTAACATAAATATTTTTTTCTGATTGATTTGTGGCAATAATTTTAATGGATTTACCATTGCCTAAATCCACCAGGGCAGATTTCGCTGACGGACTTCCAATCACATACTCATCGCTTCCCGGACAAACCGGATAAAAACCCAGCGCACTAAAGATATACCAGGCCGACATTTGTCCACAATCGTCATTACCACATAAGCCATCAGGTGCATTGCCGTACATGGTTTCTTGAATCATCCTGACACGCTCCTGGGTTTTTTCGGGCGAATCGGTATAGTTAAACAAATAAGGAATATGGTGACCCGGCTCATTACCATGCACATACATGCCTATAATTCCATCGCGTGTAATGTCTTCATTTTTAGCAATATGTTCATCAGAAAGCTCTAATGTAAAAAGACTGTCGAGCTTGGCATCAACAGCAGCTTTGCCACCCATTAAGTTAATCATTTCCGGAATTTGATGCGGAACATAAAAGCCGTAATTCCAGGCGTTTCCTTCGATAAAACCCTGGCCATGTGTGTCGAAAGGATCAAACTGAGACCTGAATGAACCATCAGCCAGGCGAGGATGCATAAATCCGCTTTTGGGATTGAACTGATTAAGGAAATTTCCGGAACGGGTTTCAAATTCGTTTTTAACATCAATATTTACAGTTTTGGAAGCAATTTGTGCGATGCACCAGTCGTCATAAGCATATTCCAGGGTTTTACTAACCGCATTACTACTTTTGTCTTCCGGAACATATCCAAGCTGCATATAGTGGTTTAAGCCATCGTATATGGGATATTGTGCTGTTTGAGCTGCTGCGTTCAGTGCCCGGTTTACATCACCTTTGTAAGTTCCTTTTATAATGGCATCAGCCAAAACGGAAACGCTGTGATAGCCAATCATACACCAGTTTTCGTTGGCATAATGCGACCAAACCGGCAACATGGGATGAACACTCTGATCAAAATGTGCAAGCATTGATTCGGCCATGTCATGGCTTCGCTGAGGTTGTATCAGGTTAAAAAGTGGGTGAAGCGCCCTGTAAGTATCCCACAACGAAAAGATGGTGTAATTTGTAAAGCCTTCAGCCTGATGTATTTCCTGATCTAATCCCCGATAACGACCATCTACATCCATATAGGTTATCGGACTTAAAAAGCTGTGATACAAAGCGGTATAAAAAACTACCTGATCCTCATCACTGAGTGTTTCAAGCTGTATTTTTGAGAGTTCCTGATTCCAGCTTTGTTGACCTTCGAGTACTACACGATCAAAGTCCCAATGGGGTATTTCGCTTTGCAGATTATTCAATGCCGCTTTTGCACTTACCGAAGAAAGTCCGACTTTTACGAGTAATTCCTTGTTGGCAGGTAGTTTTGGCTCGAGCCATAACCTGATTTTTTGTCCGGCAATTTCCGGAAAGTTTTCGCTTTCATCAAATTTTCGATAAAATCCATTGTAAACGGAATTGTCATATTTTTTATGACCATAGTTTTGTAAAGGTGCACTGAGAACTATTGCAAAATATACGGTTCTTGTGCGAGCCCAGCCGCTGGTTTGGCGATATCCGGTGATTAAAGTATCGTTTTCGACCCGAACGAAAGTCCAAACATTTTTATCCTCAAAGTTGTAAATACCGTGAATCAAATCGAGGATAAGGTAGTTTTGCGAAGGTTCAGAAAATGCGTAACGATGAAAACCTACACGAGTTGAAGTAGTGAGCTCGGCATTGATGTCGTAATCCTGAAGTTTTACCTGATAATAGTTTGGAGCTGCGTTTTCGTTGTCATGGTCAAATCGGGAGCGATAACCACTTTCGGGATTTAAGGCAGTGCCGGGGTTGAGTTTAAGTTCTCCTGAAATTGGCATCATTAGAATATCACCCAGATCGGAATGGCCTGTTCCGCTGAAATGGGTGTGGCTAAAACCTACAATAGTTGGATCATCATATTGATAACCGGCACAATAGGCATAAACATCGGGATTATATTTTCCGGATTTTTCATAGCTTACCGTATCAGTATCGGGGCTCAGTTGTACCATTCCAAATGGAACCGTAGCTCCGGGAAAAGTATGTCCCATGCGTTGTGTTCCGATAAATGGATTTACAAAATCAATTGGATTGGATTTGTTTTGTGCCTGGTTTTGCGTAAAGATGACAAGCGTTAGCAAGAATGAAACGATGTACTTAAACCTCATTAAATCAGTGTTTAAAATTCTAGTGAATATTTTTGTAAGGTAAGACATGATTTTTGATCTGTTGGGTGTAATGGACAACAATTTTTAATTGAATTTGAAAGTTTATTGATCAACAGCAAAGCTGGCAGCTCCTATGATACCGGCCCTATTTTGTAAACTGGCCGGAAGTATCTTTGTGCTGGTAGTAAGCTGAGATTTGAATTTGTCAAACTTTTTACTGGCACCTCCGCCCAGAATAAAGAGATCCGGAGAGAAGAGCATCTCCAGATGTAAAAGGTATTCATTGAAACGCTTGCCCCATTCTTCCCATGTCAGGGATTCACGTTCACGGACAGCTTCAGAGCAGTACTTTTCTGCACTTTTGCCTTTAAATTCGAGGTGACCTAATTCTGTTCCGGGCAGCAGTATGTCATGATGAATAATTGCTGAACCTATACCGGTTCCAATGGTAAGCATCATCGCCATACCAGCATGACCTTTTCCGGCACCAAACCGCAGTTCGGCCAGGCCGGCAGCATCAGCATCATTGATCACAAAAACCTTTTGACCGGTGATAGCTGAAAACAATTCTTCAACAGGAACATCAACCCAGCTTTTATCGATATTGGCAGCGGTTTTTACCAGACCATTCCGGATAAGTGCCGGGAATCCACAACCTATCAGGCCAGTATAGGAAAAATGATTTACAAGTTCATGCACTGTTGCTGCCACCGCTTTTGGCGTTGCAGGTTGTGGAGTTGCTATTCGATGTCTCTCGGTGATCAGGGTTCCGTCAGTAGTGTTCACAACAGCACCTTTTATGCCACTGCCACCAATATCTATCCCTAAAATTTCCATATTTTGAGTTTTCTCAAAAGTAGAAAGAATTTGTAAGTTGTCAGATACGACTTTGATTTTGTATCCCGAGATGCTATTTGTCTGACTTTGTTTAGGGAGCCCAATTCACGGTAGAGTAAAAAAAAGGTTACAAGCGATAATGCCAGTAACCTTTTTAATTTGCGTGGAGCATAACGGAATCGAACCGTTGACCTTTTGACTGCCAGTCAAACGCTCTAGCCAACTGAGCTAATGCCCCAATGCGGCTGCAAAAATACATTTTTTTGTTTTGTTCTTCAAAATAAATTTAACCTAACAGGCTTAAATCAGTTTTAGGAAAGATTTTCCCAATACCATTTGCAAGCTTCCTTTAGTCCTTCTTTCAAATTAAACTGCGGATCATATCCTAGCAGTTTCCTGCCTTTTTCGATAGACGCCAGCGAATGAGGAATGTCGCCTTGTCGGTAAGGCCCGTGGGTGATTTTCACAGCAGCAATTTCAGCATCGTAACCGGCCAGTGCTTCTCTAAGCCAAACGGCTAAATCGTTAAGGGTTGTTCTGTCGCCATAGGCCACATTATAAACCTGATTAACGGCTTCGGGATTGGTTGTTGTAGCAGCTTTGATGTTGGCTTGAATTACATTATCAATATAGGTGAAATCACGGCTGTATTCTCCTTGTCCATTAATGATGATGGCTTCGTGGCGCATGAATTGTTTGACCCATTTTGGAATCACCGCAGCATAAGCTCCCTCGGGATCCTGACGCCTTCCGAATACATTAAAATATCTTAAACCAATGGATTCCAATCCATAAGTGCGGGCAAAAACATCGGCATAAAGCTCGTTCACATACTTTGTGATTGCATAAGGCGAAAGCGGTCTGCCAATTTTTTCTTCCACTTTTGGAAGGCTTTCCGAATCGCCATAGGTGCTCGAACTGGCAGCATAAACAAAACGTTTTGCACCGGCATCGCGGGCAGCAATCAGCATATTCAGGCTTCCGGAGATATTAACCGCATTGGTTGTGGCAGGATCTTTAATAGACCGTGGAACAGATCCCAGTGCTGCCTGATGAAAAATAATTTCTTGTCCTTCGCAGGCTTTTTGGCAGGTTTGCATATCCCGGATATCTCCTTCCATTAAACGAAATGCCGGATGTTGCATAAAGGGTTCGATATTTTTGCGATGACCGGTAGCAAAATTATCCAGACAGCTAACTTTTGCTCCAAGTTGTAACAATGCTTCTATCAGATTGGAGCCAATAAAACCGGCACCTCCGGTAACCAAAACCTGTTTATCTTTTAGTTCATTCATGATTGTTTTCTTTTGTGTTTGGCATATCCGCTAAACATTTTTTACCGGTTCAACTTTTGATCTTGGGATATTTAAAGCAATGACCTGACCAACAGCTTCTATTTGCACCACAAGTCGGTGTTTATTGCGATAATGTACCATTCTGCCAATTAGTCCTTCCATTTGCCCCTGTTTGATCCGCACCAGCTGCCCTTCGTGAATGATTGAGGTGTCAATATCTTCGCGATCTTCCTGTTCATCCAGGTAATAACGGATTGCTTCGATTTGTTCATCCGGAACAATTGTTGGCTTACCTTCGAACGAAACAAAACGTGCCACGTTAGGCACATTTCTTACTGTATATAGCTGTGATTCGTGTATATGAACAAAAATATAGGACCTGAATAATGGTTCTTCAACTTTCTTTTTCCGATCGCTCCACTGCCTGTATCTGGTGATCAGCGGTAAGTACGATTCAATTTCAAGGAAACCAAGCTCTATCTCTACCTTTTTTTCTGCCTTTGAACGGGTATAAATGGCATACCAATGCTGTGGCAGGAGTTGTTTTGCAGACTTATTAGGTAAGTCGGACATAGTTGCTGTTAAATTTTGTTCAACAGGCGCTTGAAGAAGCCCGGCCTCTCATCTTTTCCTTCATCAGTATAATATCCGTAACCATAACCATATCCGTAACCGTAACCGTAACCATATCCGTACCCATAACCGTAACCATAGCCATAACCGCCTCCCATGCGGATGTCATTTACAAGGATGTTCATCGGGATATTTCTGTCTTCAATATCTTTGATGATTGATTCAAAAATTTTCTTGTGGGTATAGTTTTGACGCACGATGAAAAGATTAACATCCGTATGTTTCATCAGCAGAAAAGCATCTGTTACGAGGCCAACCGGAGGCGTGTCGATAATGATATAATCGTATTGCTCTCTTAATTCATCAAATAAGGTTTTACAACGATCAGAAGCAATTAATTCGGCTGGATTTGGAGGCACAGGTCCTGCCATGATCAGATCGAAATTGTCAACTCTGCCAGAAGGTTGAATAATATCTTTAAGGCTGTGTTTGTTGATTAAATAAGTACTCAAACCATTGGTATTCGACAATCCAAAATCCTGATAGATTTTTGGCTTTCTTAAGTCAAAGCCAAGTAGCACAGTCTTTTTGCCATACATGGCATAAATGCTTGCCAGGTTGATTGACACAAAGGTTTTACCAGCACTTACCATATCGGCCGTAACTAGTATCACACTTTTTTCTTCACCTTTTACCAGATATTCAATATTAGTTCTTACCGAACGGAAGGATTCAGAAATAGAGGACTTTGGCGAATCAGCCACAACAAGCTGAGTGTCTTTATTGTTGTGCAAAACCTGACCAACAATGGGAAGCTTTGTAATTTTTTCAATTTCTTTGCGATCAACAATTTTGTCGTTCAGGTAATCCCGGCCCAGGATATATCCAACCGGTATAAGTAATCCCAGTAAAAGAGCGATGGTATAGTTGAGTGATTTTTTTGGAAACACCTGACTGCTTAAAGTTGGTTGTGCAATATCCAGGATTTCATTATCAGGCAAATTGCTGGCTTTTGTAATTTGGGCTTCAGCACGTTTTTGCATCAGAAAAGTATAGATGGCATCATTTAACTGAAATTTACGCTGATAGCCTAGCAACAACCGTTGTGTAATGGGTAATTTATTGAGTTCCTTTTCAAGTTCTCCTATTCTGCGGTCAAGATCGTTCAGCGCAATTTCTGAGTTTAAGATAATATTGTTGATGTTTTCGATTAGCGTACGTTTGGTATTTACGATTTGCGATTCGATGCTTACAACTGTTGGATGCTTATCGGTAGTATTTAAAAGTTGTTCAGCTTTTTGCGATGAAAGATTAACCAACTCCTGAACCAGCCTGTTGAGCAAAGGATCTTCAATACCCATGGCACTTGGCGCTACCAGTTTGTCCAGTTCGTTTAAATTAACCTGGATGTATTGCTGAAGGCTTTTATAGTATTTAGATTTTACTATTAGCTCGGCTTTTTGTTGCTCTAAATCTTTGAGATATTCAAAAACCTGTTGAGACTGGAAATCCAGATTCATCAGCTCGTTGGAAGTCTGGAAATCCTGTAGAGCAATTTCGGCTCTTGTTAATGAGTCTTGAATGTCAATAAGCTGTCGGTCAATAAATTCGATGGTATTATCTGCTATTTGGTTTTTCTTTTCGAGGCCGCGTTGTAAGTATAATTCAGTGAGTTTATTCAAGAAATCTGCAGATTTTTCTTTGATATTTCCTTTCAGAGAAATCTCCAGGATGGAGGCTTCCCGGTTGATAGGCTCAATTGTAAAGCCCCGCAGTGTTCTTAAAAGGCTTTGGTAATCATTCAGAGTAAAACTGAATTGTGTCTCGGTGTGAATTTCGGCATCATACTTTTCGTTCAGAACCACCTTAAAGCGGTTGAATTCATTATTGATCCATTCGCCAAATTTGTAGGTGCCCGAATAGCTGACTTTTTCCTTCGCTCCTTCCAGCGGTTTACCTTCCAGGTATTCATACTGACTGATGTTTTCGCCTTCTGCAGAGAGCGAGAAAGTTCCATCCGAATTCAGTTTTATGTTGTAAAGCAAATTAACTGCCTGATCCCTGTTGTAATCAACTTCGACCGTGAAAGGAGAATTAAGATATAGCTCTTTCCTGATGAAACCGTCTTCCTCGAAATAAGAAACTTCAAACTCCAATGATTTTACTACACGATTGCTTAAGGAATACGACATTAAAATGCCTATTTCATTTTGCAGGTTTTGTTGTGTGCTTAACCCAAGTCCACCCAGCAAAGCAGAGGGATCCATCTTGGTTTTGTCGTCTTTAACCAGCACGGAGGTTTTTACCTCATAAACTGGTTTGGTATATTTATTAAATAAGAATGCAACTAAAAGTGCAATAAAAATGGAGATGGCAAAAAGATACCAGAAACGGGTAAACTTGAAAAACAATGCTTTCAGGTCAATGGTTTCTTCTTGTTGGTAGGATTGAAAATTTTCCACGGTACGAGCTGTTTTTTTAGTTGAAGAAATTGATCAGGAGCAATGCAGTTGAGATGGAAGAAAACACCAGCGTATAGGGGAAGGTGGCAAAGCCAAATTGCTTGATTTTCAAAGGCTCAACATAAATAATATCATTAGGCTTAAGGTAATAGTAATCAGAACTCAGGATGTCAGCCTTTTCCATATCAACCATTATTATTTCTGATCCGGTTTTGGTTTGTCGGATTATTTTGATGTCATCGCGTTTGGCAAATTCGGTAAGATCGCCGGCCATCGATAAGGCTTCAAAGATATTGATTTCGCTTTGATATACCTTGTATTGTCCCGGACGTCTTACTTCACCCAAAACGGTGAGGTTAAAATTAACCAGCTTTACGATAAGCACGGTTTCTTTTAAATATTCATCTAAAATTTCTTGAATCCGTTCTTTGATCTGCTCCACATTCAGGTTTTGGACATAAATCTGTCCGGCAAGCGGAAATTCGATAGTTCCCTGTTCACTTACAGTATAGCTATTCAAATATATTCCCTGATCATTCACATTGGAACCTCCCGAAGTTCTTTCGAGTGGGTTAAACATCAAGGTTGTTTTTTCATCAAGACTAACTACCTTAATGTATAGGTTGTCGCCTGGCTGAATCCTGTAACTGATGGAGCGTTCATTTTCGAATGCGGGCTTCGTCTCTTTTTGCTCGGCCATTTGCAGGTACATCATCTTTCTTTGTGGCACACAGGAGGAGAGCACAGATACTGCTATCACTAAACCAATTAGAATCCTGGTAACGAGTGCTGGTTTTTTATTCATTTATAACAGCTTTAGTTTGATGCTTTGTTTTGCATTGCTTGCATTGTCTGATTTGTCAATACAAGGCAAATCTAAGCTTGTGGTTAATTGTATAATGATTGTTTTTTTTAATCAAAGATATAATGAAGTTTGGAAGCCGCAAAAATAGTGCAATTTTTTGTCTTCGTGAATAAAAAAATTGTTAAGCTGCTGACAAAGCTTTGTTTATGGTTGATTCTTCGATTCTTTGAGTATTATTCCTATTTTTTGAACCGCACCCAGGTTAAATTTTGTCATTTTGCTTTCAACTCTGATGTTTAAGGGTCCTGATTGATCAAAGCTAAAGCCTTTAATAACAGAAAGTTCGTGTGTAACGAGCTTTTGATCCTGCTTGCCAGTCCATTCCAGCTTGTCGTTTTTCAGCCTAAAAGCATAGTCGCGCGATCGTGTTGCTCCATTTGGCAGATAGAAAGTAATATTTACATCAATATGATCAGTATAGTAGTTTTCGAGGTGTTCAAAGATAAAAAACACATCCCATTTTGTTGCGTTTTCTTCAGGCATAAAGGTATATTCCTGAACATCAAAACGATTCCAGATTTGATTTTCGAAAGAAGTTTCTGATTTGTAGCTGGCAGGCGAATTGCACGAAACACCAAAAACGATCATCCATACGATCCAGCTAAACAAAAGAAGTCTGTAAGGCCTCATAATTAATCAGTTAACGTGATTCTACTTGTATTGCAAAAATAAAAATATTTAGATTTTTGGTTGAATAGATTTTTCAAGGATGTTATTTCCGGCCAAAATCAGCTGGAATTTCACCCCATTGGTCCGTTTCCCATTTTAAAACGGGTAAGCGGAAGCTGTTATTTTTAAGCCAGTTTTCGGCCCGCCCGATCACTTCAAAAAGTGCTTTTGTTTTTGCATTCATGGGTAGCTTTGTTTTGGCTTTACCAGCTCTCACCCAGTTGATTGCATTACGCGAATCGCTGTAAATGGGATAATTGGTTTTGTTCTTGTGTTGCCAGGCCAAGGCATGAACAATCGCCAAAAACTCACCAACATTATTGGTTCCCAGTTCGTAAACTTTACTTTTAAAAAGTTCGGTGTTTGTTTCTGTAAAAACACCTCTGTATTCCATCTTTCCGGGATTACCCGAACAGGCCGCATCCACACAAACAGAGTTTCCAAGGGGAGGATTGGGATGGCTGGTATAGCTTCTGGCAACTTGATTTTCTTTGTAATTTTCAGGGCCTGAACCAAAAGCCTGTATCGCTTCTTTTTCGCTTGTAAAGCTTTTATAGCGAGCTCCCTGAAAGCCTTCTACCTGCTTGCGACAGGCATCCCAACTGGAGTAAATGCCCGGCTTGTTGCCAATCCATACAACATAATATTTTTGTTTTGCTGCCATGGCACAAAAATAAGCAATTGCGCTATGCTGCCAATCGTGCTGTTAAGTGACAATAATTAACTTTGCTCTTTTTTTAGGCATGGAATTCAAAGCGATCCTTCTTCTTTTGTTTTATCTCGTAAGTCCTGTTCTGATAAAGTGGGCTTCAAAACATTTTCGCTGGATCAATCGGTTGGGAACGGTGTTGGTAGCTTATGTGGCAGGATTGATACTTGGGCAATTAAGGATTATTCCTGAGGGTGCAGGCGTTATGCAGGAATGGGTGATGAATTTGAGTATCCCTTTGGCTATTCCCTTGCTGCTTTTTGGTTCCAGACTCAGCCAATGGAAATCGCTGGCACGAACAGGATTTTTGTCAATGATATTGGCAGTGATCTCTGTGATTTTCATGGTGTTTTTGGGTTTTGCCTTGTTTCAGGATACCAACAAGGAACTCTGGAAAATCGGAGGGATGTTGGTAGGTGTTTACACAGGTGGCACTCCCAATCTGGCTTCCTTAAAACTGATCTTGGATGTGGATGAAAACACCTATTTGCTGACGCATACTTACGACATGCTTCTATCGGGATTTTATTTGCTTTTTCTTCTGCTTCTGGGGCAAAAACTATTTGGGATGTTCCTTCCCGGATTTACCGGCAAAAGGGAGCTTAATGCGGATCAGCTAAACGTTTCTGATCCAAATCCAATTAAGGGAAAATTGATAAATAGAATTGTTTTAGCAACAGCTTCAGTAATGATTGTAGGAGTTTCTGCCGGAATAGGCAGTCTGGTTCCGGAAAATCTGATGATGGCTTCCACCATGCTGTTAATCACAAGTTTTGGAATGTTGGGGTCTGTTGTTCCTGTGCTGCGAAATTCGCCACAAAGCTTCGACCTTGGGATGTATTTTATTTTGGTTTTTAGTGTTACCGTTAGCTCGATGGTCAACATTAACGAAATGCTTCATGCTTCCCCTCAGCTTATTTATTACATCACCCTGGTCGTCTTCGGCTCCTTATTGCTTCATGTTGTGTTGGCCTACTTTTTCAGGATTGATAACGAAACGGTTATGGTAACCTCAACAGCTTTGATATGTAGTCCGCCTTTTGTTCCGGTGATAGCTGCAGCCCTCAACAACAGAGCCCTTGTGCTTCCGGGATTAAGCATCGGAATTATTGGTTATGCCGTTGGAAATTACCTTGGATTTCTGGTTGCAACTTTTTTGCATTGGCTCGGATAACACTGTTCGAAATCGAATACTTCTGAGCGGTCACGCACACTTTTCGTACAATAAGACCGGTTTAAACCTTTGCGGCAGCTTGTTTTAAACAGCAGTATGTCAATGCGATACAAATTTTTGGCATTGTTTATGATATTCTGTTGTCAAATTTTGTGATAGTACCAATATCCGACCACAACATGATTCAATTCAATGGCATACATAAAAGTTATCAAACCGGTAACAATAGTTTACATGTTTTAAAAGGTATTGATCTGAAAGTTACGTCAGGCGAAATGGTAGCTGTGATGGGCTCGTCCGGTTCCGGAAAATCAACCCTGCTCAATATTATCGGCCTGCTCGATGTGCACGATAGCGGAGATTATTATCTGGACGGTAAACTGGTAAAGGACCTGAACGAAACCAAAGCTGCCCAATTGCGTAACAAGCATCTGGGATTTGTGTTTCAGTCATTCAATTTGATTAGCTTTAAAAATGCAGTCGAGAATGTAGCTCTTCCGCTGTATTATCAAGGTGTTCCACGGCGAAAGCGCAATAAAATTGCCATGGAATATCTCGAAAAAGTAGGTTTGACACCCTGGGCCGATCATTTACCCAACGAACTTTCGGGCGGACAGAAGCAGCGATTGGCAATTGCACGGGCACTCATCGGAAATCCAAAAGTGATTCTGGCAGATGAGCCAACCGGAGCACTTGATAGTGTGACTTCGCAGGAGGTGATGGAACTTTTTGCGCAAATCAACAAAAGCGGCATTACCATCATCATAGTGACGCACGAAAATGATATTGCGCATCAAACACAGCGTATCATCCGTTTGCATGATGGAAAGATTGAGAAAGACCATAAGAATGGGCATTACTTTCACCATTCTGAGGATGAAAAAACCGTTTAATCCCACGGCATATGTTTGATATTGACAAATGGCAGGAGATTTTTAATACCATTGAAAAGAATAAGCTTCGCACTTTTCTTACCGGATTTTCGGTGGCTTGGGGCATTTTTATGCTGATCATTTTGCAAGGCTCCGGAATTGGTTTACAAAAAGGAGTCGAAAACCAGTTTAGTTCATCGGCTACCAATGCCATCTGGATATGGAACGGACAGACCAGCAAGCCATACAAAGGCAATAAGCCCGGGCGTTTGATCACAATGAAAAATGATGATTATGATTTTCTGAAAACACATGTTAACGGTCTTGATCAAATTAGTGGTCGATACCATGTGTGGAGCAATGTGCTGGCTTACAAAAAACAATCCGGATCGTATGCCATACGCGGCGTACACCCGGATTATCAAGAGGTTGAAAAACTTACACTTTTGAATGGAAGGTTTTTAAATGAAAATGACCAACGTTATAAACGAAAGAATGTATTGATCAGTAAATTGGTTGGCGATGCTTTGTTTAAAACCGAAGATCCATTGGGCGAGTATATCAAGATAAACGGGATTCCATTTAAGGTGATTGGCGTGTTTGTGGATGATGACGGAAGAGACGACAATATGCAACTGGTTTATATCTCTATTGCCACGGCACAAACTGTTTTTGGCGGCGAAAGGAATATTCACGGGATGGTAGTTACAGTGGGTGATGCCAACGAAAAAGAGGCAAAGAAGATAGAAGACGACATCAAGACTAAAATGGCAAACTTGCACAGGTATGATCCTGAGGATGAAAACGCCATGTTTTTTTGGAATAGCGTTGAAGAGTTTACCAAGTTTCAGAAACTTTTTGCCAGTATCAGGCTTTTTATCTGGGTGATTGGCATTGGCACGATCATAGCCGGAGTGGTAGGCGTAAGTAATATTATGATGATAGTGGTGAAAGATCGTACCAAGGAAATTGGTATCCGCAAAGCACTTGGTGCCACGCCTGGCAGCATTATCAGTTTGATTTTGCAGGAAGCAGTTCTGATCACTGCCTTTGCAGGATACTTCGGGCTGGTTGTCGGGGTTGGATTGCTCGAACTGGTTTCTGATTATATTCAAACACCTTTTTTCAGAGAGCCCGAAGTGGATGTTTCTATCGCGCTTGGAGCTACGTTGTTACTGATTATTGCCGGGGCATTGGCCGGTTTTATTCCTGCTCGACGCGCTGCTGCTATAAAACCAATCGAAGCTTTGCGGGATGAATAAACAAATTAATAAATGAGCTATGTTTGATCGCGATCGCTGGTACGAGATATGGAGTAGTCTGGCCAAAAATAAGGTCAGAACCTTCTTCACCGCATTTGGTGTGTTTTGGGGCATTTTCATGCTGATGATCATGCTGGGATCAGGCAACGGACTCGAAAATGGGATTACCTACGGCATGGGCGATTTGGCAACAAACAGCGTTTTCATGTGGACCCGACCCACAACAGAGCCCTATAAAGGCTTTCCACGTAACAGAAGGTATTATTTCAGGAACGACGATATTCAAGCCTTAAAGGATAATATTCCTGAAATGGGTTTGGTGGCTCCTCGCCTCGAAGGTGGAGGACGACAAGCAGGAAATAATGTGATTTATAAGCAAAATGCAGGTGCTTTTAATATTTATGGTGATTATCCCGAATGGAACAAGATTGATCCGGCCGAAATGGTTCAGGGACGATTCCTCAACGCAAATGATATCAATTATGCCAAAAAAGTTGCTGTGATTGGCCGAAGGGTATATGAAGTCCTTTTCGAAAAAGACGAAAATCCCATCGGGAAATACATCAGGATAAGAGGAGTTTATTTTCAGGTTATTGGTGTTTTTAAACCCAAAAACATGAATTTTAATTTCGGCGGCGACAAAGAACAAAGTATTCATATCCCTTTTACAACATTGCAGAAAGTTTATAATTATGGGAATATCGTTGCCTGGTTTGCGCTCACTTCTCAACCCGATGTGGATGTGAGTGTTATTGAGCAAAAAGCGTCCAAACTTTTAAAAGAACGCCATAATGTTTCGCCTGACGACCATAGAGCTGTTGGATCAGTAAACCTCGAAAAGGAATTTAAGCAAATGACAGGTTTGTTTATGGGCATAAACGGATTGATTTGGATTGTTGGTATCGGAACATTGTTGGCTGGTGTGATCGGCATTTCAAACATCATGTTGGTAATTGTAAAGGAGCGAACCAAAGAAATTGGAATCATGCGCGCCCTGGGAGCCTCACCTTTGAAGGTGATCTCTCAGATTGTAACCGAATCAGTTGTGCTAACCAGTATTGCCGGTTATGCAGGCTTGGTTTTCGGGGTGCTGATTATGGAGCTCATTGATAAAAACCTGCCCGAACCCGGGAACCAGGAAACCATGTTTATGCATCCGGTTGTTGATTTTCAGGTGGCTATGGTAGCTTTGGCCATAGTGGTGTTCTCAGGGGTATTAGCCGGCCTCATTCCGGCACGCAAAGCTGTAAGTATAAAACCTATTGATGCACTTCGTTATGAATAAATCCAAATAACACACAAAATAAATTCGATTACTTATGAAAACTATTCTCAAAATTGCTGTCATCCTTGTGATTGTTGTCGTATTTGTAGGCACTATCGTTTATCTCTACAAGAAATCGCAGGCCGAACCGGTTGTGTTTGAAACCACAACAGCTTTCAAAACGGATATCATTCGAAAAACTGTTGCTACCGGTTCGGTTGTTCCGCGAAAGGAGATTGAAATCACACCAAAGGTTTCCGGAATTATCGAAGAAATTTTTGTTGAGCCCGGCGATGTGGTAAAAAAAGATCAGCTGATTGCCAGGGTAAAAATTATTCCGGATATGATCAACCTCAACAATGCTGAATCGCGCGTGAAAAGGGCAAAAATACAGCTTGAAGAAGCTCGTAAAAATCACGAACGGTATAAGTCCTTGTACGAAGAAGAAGTTATTCCCGAAGCAGAGTTTTTAACCTTTGATATTGCTTTTCGCAATGCACGCGAAGAAGTGGAATCAGCCGAGGATAACCTGCAGCTGATCCGCGAAGGGGCTACCAAAAAAGCCGGTAACGTAACAAATACACTAATCCGTTCGACCATTGATGGTATGGTGTTGGATGTGCCCGTTGAGGAAGGCAATTCAGTTATTGAAAGCAATACCTTCAATAATGGAACAGTAATCGCCACCATCGCTGATATGAGTGAGATGATTTTTGAAGGGAAAGTGGATGAATCTGAAGTGGGTAAAATCAGTGAGGGAATGCCGCTTATCATGACTATCGGTGCCATCGAAAATGAAACCTTTGATGCCGTGCTGGAGCATATTTCGCCAAAAGGAATTGAAGAAAACGGCACCATCCAGTTTGAGATCAGGGCAGCTGTCGATTTAAAAGAAAATCAGTTTATCAGGGCAGGATATAGCGCCAATGCTGATATCGTATTGGAACGTAAGGATCAGGTGCTGGCCGTAAACGAAGGCTATCTTTTAATCGAAAAGGATACTACTTATGTGGAGGTAGAAGTGTCTCCTCAACAGTTTGAAAAACGCATTGTAAAAACCGGTCTTTCTGATGGAATCAATATCGAAATAATCGAAGGTTTATCAGAAACCGATAAGATAAAAGCTGCTACTTTGTAGCGCTTTGTTGTGTGTTGGTTTGGTACCCGTGGCCGGAGATTTTCGGCTGCGGGTTTTTTTGAATATTATACTTCCGATAAAAAGCTGTCGAGGTTGTCAAACTTATGGTGGTAATCTTCCATCGAACGTTTGATTACTTCCTGCGCTTCTTCAATGCCATACACATGTGATATTTCCACATTACTTTCTTTGCCGGGCAAATCTTTGTAAGTAAGGAAATAATGTTTCAGCCGGTCAATTACCAGATCGGGGCAATCAGTCATATCGCGATACCCGCCATAAACGGCATCATTATCCAGCACTGCAACAATTTTATCATCGGCTTCGTTGCCATCGATCATCCTGAAACCACCAATAGGTCTGGCTCTTACAAGGATATCACCATGCGTGATGTCTTTCTCTGTGAGCACACAAATATCCAGTGGATCGCGATCGCCGGTAATATCGGTGCGGCCTGTTTTTTGATTACAAAACTCGGCAACACGACTGGCACAAAATGTTTGTGGCACAAAGCCATACAAAGCAGGAACCACATTGGAGTATTTTTGTGGCCGGTCGAGTCTTAAGTATCCCGAAACCTTATCTACTTCGTATTTAACGGTATCGGTAGGAACCATCTCGATATAGCAGATCACCACTTCCGGTGCATCAGAGCCAATTTCGACGCCATGCCAGGGATGCGATTTGTAACGTAAACCCATCAGCCTGCCAATGGGATCCATGATTTTCGACATAAGTTTTTCAGCTTGCGGTTAGTGGGCGCAAAGTTAGGGCTTTTCGAAACTTTGTTGTGTTTTTATTCGGAAAACTTTTTTGCTTTTATTTGCCAATGTTGATCTGTGCCGGAATAGAAAGATGCCCTTGCATCAGCTTCCACTGACCCTTATCATTTTTGTCCAGCACACCCGTAAACCGAATGCCTTCGAAGCTGTGTGCCACACTGTCGTACATAAAATTATAATTCATGGTTTTTGTAAACCAGGCTGTATTGCCAGTGCAGCTGATGCGGATAAACTGATCGCTGGTAGAAATGAGAGTGTTCGATATGCTGTTAAATTGATTAAGGTACGCCTTACGTATGTTTTCCCAGCCCATCAGTTTTTCGTGGCTGTCGGTTCCGATCAGAATGATGCTGTCGTTGGCTGCCCAGCTTTGTTCAATCATGTTAAAGTCTTCGTTTTCGAGCGCAATTACATAGGATTCAAGCAGGTTTTCAATGGTATCTATTTCGTTGGCAATTGCCGGATCGGTGGGGCATTGGTTGCAGGCTCCCAAAAAAAGCAGAAACAAAAAGGGTAAAATTTTTTTCATAATATTCAGTTTTTTGAGTTTCGTATTCAACGAATTTTTCAATCTATGAAGATACAACAATCTGTCAGCAAAGGCAGCAAAACAAGCTAATTTAGAATCATTTTAAAGTAAACATTTTGAGCAATAAAGGTAAAAAATTTATGCAACAAGCTGCTTTACAAAGAAATTCGTAAAAAATACTTTCCTATTCAAGGATTCTTTCGTAAAATTGCAGCCAATTTCTAACCCCTTGAATCAACCCACATAAATGGCGATCCATAAAGGAATAATTAGAAGCAGATCAATAAGTTACATAGCAACGATTCTGCTTATTGGTTTTTTTGCCTGGTCACTAAATGCGCGTGCTGATGAAGATTTGCACCAGATATCGGAGCATACTGAGCATGAAATGGAAAAAGCAGACCTGAATGCCGGAGAAATTATCATCGGGCATATCGTTGATGCCTATGAATGGCATATTGCTGATTACGGACACACGCACATCACGGTTCCTTTGCCTGTGATACTCTATGATGAAGGTGAATGGCATTTCTTTCTTTCATCAAAATTTCATCATGGGAAGTCAGCCTACAAAGGCTTTGAGATAGCCCAGGAAGGCATGTTAAAAGGAAAAATTGTGAAACGCGATGCTGACGGCAACTTTGTTCAGCCAATCGATCTCTCGCTTACCAAGAACTCGCTGGCGGTTATTATTTACAGCACTATTGTGGTACTGATTTTTTTGGGTGTAGCCAAATCCTATCGCAGACGCGCGCGGAAGGCACCAAAAGGATTTCAATCCATCGTTGAGCCGATCATTTTGTTTATCCGTGATGAGGTAGCCCTGCCGGCTATTGGCCGAAAGCATTATGAAAGATTTTTACCTTATTTGTTTACGGTGTTCTTTTTTATCTTTTTTAACAACCTGCTGGGCTTGATCCCGATTTTTCCTTTTGGAGCAAACGTAACCGGAAACCTTGCTGTAACAGGTGTTCTGGCTCTGTTTACTTTTTTCATCACCACTTTCACGGGCAACAAAAATTATTATGCACACATTTTCAACACACCGGGCGTTCCCTGGTGGCTCAAGGTACCATTGCCCTTGATGCCTGTGATTGAACTCGTTGGTGTGTTCACAAAACCATTTGTGCTGATGGTGCGTTTGTTTGCCAATATCACGGCAGGCCACATTATCATACTTGGATTTATCAGCCTGATCTTTGTTTTTGGGCAGGCCAGTGTTTATGCCGGATATGGGATGTCAATCATTTCTATCCTGCTTTCAATTTTTATTAACTTCCTGGAATTGCTGGTAGCATTTATCCAGGCTTATGTATTTACCTTGCTGTCAGCTATTTATTTTGGTATGGCAGTAGAAGAACATCATTAAAAAGTAACCCATTTATTAATCATTAATATTTACAATCATGGATTTATTAACCATTTTGTTACAAGCAGTTAGCGATTTAACTCCAATTGCAAAAATGGCAGCCGGTCTTGGTGCAAGTATTGCCACCATTGGTGCCAGTATGGGTATCGGCCAGATTGGTCGCAGCGCATTGGAATCTATTGCACGTCAGCCCGAAGCTGCCGGCGACATTCGTTCAAATATGATCGTGTCGGCCGCTCTTATCGAAGGTGTTGCCTTCTTTGCTATCGTGGTTTGTCTGCTGATCGTTTTCATGTAACAGCAATTTTGATCCGACTTTGCAACGGTTGGTTGCAAAGTCGGGTTTTTATTTCATCAGTTGTATTAATGCTTAACTAAGAATAACCTATGGAACTTGTAAATCCCGGATTAGGATTGATTTTTTGGATGACGCTGGCCTTTGGAGCGGTTTTCTTCATCCTGAAGAAGTTTGCCTGGCCTATTATTATTCAGGCACTTAAAGACCGCGAAAGACATATTGAAGAAGCACTTCAGGCAGCCGATCGTGCTCATGAAGAGATGAAAAAGTTGCAAATTGATAATGAGGCCTTGCTCAAAAAGGCCAAGGAAGAAAGAGATCAGCTGATGATGGAGGCTCGCAAATTGCGTGATAAAATGCTGGATGAAGCCCGTGTTAGAGCCAATGATGAAGCCGATCGGATTGTTGAGAATGCCAAAGTACGTATCGAGAATGAGCGCAAAGCAGCCATGACAGACATCAAGAATCAAATTGCAGAGATTTCGATTGATATTGCTGAAATGGTCCTGCGCGAAAAAATGAAATCGTCAGACGTGCAAAAAGCTTATATCGAAAAGCTGATCGAAGATAAACAGTTGAACTAATACGCCGCTGGCATAATCAATTAAAATGATGAAAAACATACTACTGGCAAAAAGATACGCCAAAGCCCTTTTTGATCTTGCCGTTGAGGACGGAAAGCTCGAGCAGGTAAAGGATGATATGAAGCTGGTGGCGGATGTGATGACCGAAAACAGAGCACTCAGACGCATGATGGCAAGCCCGGTGATTCCGCCTATGCGTAAGAAAACAGTTGTAAAAAAAGTGTTCGAGGGAAAAATTGACAAACGTAGCCTTGCTTTTTTGGATATCCTCATCAGAAAAGGACGCGAAGAGCAGGTGCATGATATTGCCCAACAGTTTTATGAAAGTTATCTCGATCACAAAAATATTGCAGTTGTTGAAATTACAACTGCCACAGCTATTGATGAGGCCTTGAGCCGTAAAATGTTACAGGTTATGGAAGCACGCACACAGAAAACCATTCAGATACAACAAAAACTTGATCCTGAAATGATTGGAGGATATAAACTTAAAATGCAGGATTATCAGTATGATGCCAGCATCAGCAAGGTCATCTCCAGGCTTCATAAAGAATTTGATAAAAACTTATTTATAAAAGGATTTTAACGAAACAATAACGGAATTATGGCAACAATAAAACCCGCAGAAGTATCAGCAATTCTACGTCAGGAACTGGCCGGATTCAAAACCGATGCCGTGTTGGAAGAAGTAGGCTCAGTATTACAGATCGGTGATGGTATTGCCCGTGTTTATGGCATGGGAAATGCCGAATCGGGCGAGCTTGTTGAGTTTGAAAAGAATGGCCTGATGGGCATTGTACTCAACCTCGAAGAAGACAATGTTGGCGTGGTACTTCTGGGCGAAAGCGAAGACATCAACGAAGGTGATACGGTAAAACGCACAGGTCGCATTGCTTCACTCAAAGTGGGTGAAGGCATGTTGGGTCGCGTAATCAACACACTGGGCGAACCAATTGACGGTAAGGGCGACATCGCTGGTGATACTTTTGAAATGCCGCTCGAACGCAAGGCTCCCGGTGTAATTTTCCGCCAGCCGGTGAACGAACCATTACAAACCGGTATCAAAGCCATTGATGCCATGATCCCGATCGGCCGTGGACAACGCGAGTTGATTATCGGCGATCGGCAAACAGGAAAAACAGCAATTGCTATTGATGCCATCCTGAATCAGAAGGAGTTTTACGACAGAGGCGAACCGGTTTATTGTATTTATGTAGCAATTGGTCAAAAAGGATCAACAGTAGCACAGATCGTTAAAACCCTCGAAGACAATGGTGCCATGCCTTATAGCGTTGTGATTTCGGCTACGGCATCTGATCCGGCTGCCATGCAGTTTTATGCACCATTTGCAGGTGCTGCCATTGGTGAGTTTTTCAGGGATACCGGACGCCCTGCTTTGGTGATCTATGATGACCTCTCGAAACAGGCAGTTGCATATCGCGAAGTTTCGCTTTTGCTGCGTCGTCCTCCGGGCCGTGAGGCGTATCCTGGTGATGTGTTTTACCTCCATTCACGCCTGCTCGAACGCGCTGCCAAGGTGATCAACTCCGACGAAATAGCCCAAAATATGAACGACCTGCCCGAAACCATCAAACATATGGTGAAAGGAGGTGGCTCGCTAACGGCACTTCCAATTATCGAAACACAGGCAGGAGACGTTTCGGCTTATATCCCAACGAACGTTATTTCAATTACCGACGGACAGATATTCCTCGAAACTAACCTGTTCAATGCAGGTATCCGTCCAGCCATTAATGTGGGTATTTCGGTATCACGCGTGGGTGGTAATGCACAGATTAAATCCATGAAAAAAGTTGCCGGAACCTTGAAACTTGACCAGGCACAGTTTCGTGAGCTGGAAGCATTTTCGAAGTTTGGTTCCGATCTGGATGCTGCTACAATGGCGGTTTTGGACAAAGGTCGCCGCAATGTGGAAATCCTCAAGCAGCCCCAATATTCTCCAATGAAAGTGGAAAATCAAGTGGCTATCATTTTCTGTGGAACACAAAATCTGCTCAGGAAAGTGCCCGTTAATAAGGTAAACGACTTTCAGGATACCTTCTTGCATCACCTTGAGGAGCATCATGCCGAACTGCTCAAAGAATTGAAAGCAGGAAAATATACCGACGAAATCACTGCAAAATTGCGTAAAGTGGCTACTGATATTGCTGCCACTTATGAAAAATAGTCTATTGTGCATCAATACTAAACCATTCAAAGGATGGCCAATTTAAAAGAAGTAAGAACACGTATTGAGTCCGTCAACTCGACAAAGCAGATTACCAGTGCAATGAAAATGGTAGCTGCTTCCAAATTGCGCCGCGCTCAAAATGCGATTACGACCATGCGGCCTTATGCAGCCAAACTGCAGGAATTGATGCAGGATTTGAATCGAAGCGTGGAGCAAGCTGACGATAATAAGTATGCGGTGGTTAGGCCTGCCGAAAAGATTTTGCTTGTGCCTGTAACATCAAATCGTGGCTTGTGCGGGGCTTTCAACACGAATGTGATTCGGGCAACTGTGAAGTTGATCAACGAAGACTTTGAAGCCCAGCATAAGGCAGGAAATCTGAAAGTTTTTTGCATTGGCAAAAAAGGTGAAGATTTCTTCAAAAGCCGGAAAATGAGCATCTACAAAGCAAACAATCATGTTTTTGATAATCTTGTATTTACTGAGGTAGTACCCATTGCGCAAGAATTGATGGACATTTTTGTGGCAGGCGAATTTGATCAGATCATATTTGTGTATAACCAATTCAAAAATGCAGCCACGCAGCTTTTGATTCACGAACAGTTTCTTCCGGTCGAAATGCCTCAGCTCGAAGATGATAAGCAACACGAAGGCCTTGATTATATTTTTGAGCCTGGAAAAGATCAGATCTTGGATGAGTTAATTCCTAAATCACTGAAAATCCAGGTTTACAAAATGTTGCTCGACAGCTTTGCTTCCGAACATGGTGCCCGAATGACGGCAATGCATAAGGCCACTGATAATGCTACGGAACTACTTAAGGATTTGAAATTGAGTTATAACAAAGCCCGTCAGGCTGCCATCACAAACGAAATCCTTGAAATTGTTGGTGGAGCCAACGCTCTGAATGGTTAAGAAGGGTTAATAAATTATTAAGATTGAACCTGGCGGTGTGTTGAGTTGTTTAATTACCAAAACGCAAAAGCTATGTTAAAGAAAAATGTTGAAGACGCATTAAATGCGCAAATTTTAAAAGAAGAACATTCCTCGCGAATTTATCTGGCCATGGCTATCTGGTGCGAAGCAAACGGATATCCGGGTGCTGCTGCTTTCTTGTATCGTCAGTCAGATGAAGAACGTATGCATCAGCTTAAGCTGGTTCATTATGTAAATGATCGTGGCGGAAAGGCTGTTATCGGCTCGTTAGAAACTCCCGAAGCCAGTTACAATTCACTTGTGGATGTGTTTCAGAAAGTAATGAAACATGAGCAATACATCACTGAATCGATCAACGATGTGTATGCCATTACTTTGGAAGAGAAGGATTATACTACCGGTAACTTCCTGCAATGGTATATCAACGAACAGATTGAAGAAGAAAGTACCATGAGTACGATTTTGGATAAGCTCAACCTTGTTGGCGATCAAAAAGGTGGTATGTTCCACATTGACAAAGAACTGGAAGCAATGACTGCTGCTGCGCCAAGTCCTGCAGCGGAATAGAAATTAATGTTTTAGCATAAAAAATGCCGGTTCTGATAATTCAAAACCGGCATTTTTTATGCTTTTAGTTTTTGTATTATTCTGCCAGCACCAATACTTTGTTGTGCAGTACTTCAAGCACGCCACCATTGATTTCCAGAAAATGATCCTTACGATCTTGCTGTTGGTATTTGATGCGTCCTTTGCCCAGCGCAGCAATCATAGGTGCGTGGTTATTCAGTACTTCAAAAAGACCATCCAGTCCGGGAAGCTGAACCAGCTCCACTTCTCCTTCAAACAAAGTAGTGTCGGGGGTGATAACTTCTAGTTTCATAGCAGAAATTTACAATTAAGCGTTACTTTCAGCCATCAGTTTCTTACCTTTTTCAATGGCTTCTTCAATGGTTCCAACCAAATTGAATGCTGCTTCAGGATATTCATCCACTTCGCCATTCATAATCATTTTGAAGCCTTTGATCGTATCTTCGATGCTAACTACCGTTCCGGGAATGCCAGTAAACTGCTCGGCAACATGGAAAGGCTGAGAAAGGAAACGTTGTACGCGACGGGCACGATGTACGATCAGTTTGTCCTCTTCCGAAAGCTCATCCATACCAAGAATGGCAATGATATCCTGCAATTCTTTGTAACGCTGCAAAATGTTTTTTACTTCCTGTGCAGTTTTATAGTGTTCTTCGCCAACTACTTCAGGAGTAAGAATCCGTGAAGTGGAATCGAGTGGATCCACAGCAGGATAAATACCAAGCTCGGCAATTTTACGATTCAATACCGTTGTGGCATCAAGGTGAGCAAATGTGGTAGCAGGAGCAGGGTCGGTAAGGTCATCCGCAGGCACATAAACAGCTTGTACAGAGGTAATTGATCCACGTTTGGTAGAAGTAATACGTTCTTGCATCATACCCATTTCGGTAGCCAGCGTAGGCTGATATCCTACTGCAGAAGGCATACGGCCAAGCAAAGCAGAAACCTCAGAACCTGCCTGAGTGAAACGGAAGATATTGTCAATAAAGAAAAGGATGTCTTTTCCGCCTGTTTCTTCGTCTCCATCGCGGAAATATTCGGCCAGTGTCAAACCGCTCAAGGCAACCCTGGCGCGGGCTCCAGGAGGTTCGTTCATCTGTCCGAACACCAATGTGGCTTGTGATTGCTCCAGTTCTTTTGGGTCAACTTTGGACAAATCCCATCCACCTTCTTCCATATTTTTCTGGAATTCTTTTCCATACCTGATAACGCCGGATTCGATCATCTCGCGCAACAAATCGTTTCCTTCACGGGTACGTTCTCCAACACCGGCAAAAACCGACATACCAGAATAGGTTTTAGCAATATTGTTGATCAACTCCATGATGATCACCGTTTTGCCAACACCAGCACCACCAAACAAACCAATTTTTCCGCCTTTGGCATAAGGCTCAATCAGGTCGATTACTTTGATTCCGGTATAGAGCACTTCACTTTGAGTGGTGAGGTTTTCAAACTTCGGTGGATCCCGGTGAATGCTGTAAGAGGTCTTACTTTTTATTTCACTCAGCCCGTCGATGGGTTTGCCGATAACATTAAACAGGCGGCCTTTGATTTCATCGCCTGTGGGCATCGAAATGGGTTTGCCCAGCGCAACTACCGGCATTCCGCGTTTTAAACCGTCAGTAGAGTCCATGGCAATGGCCCTGATCGTATTTTCACCTATGGCCTGTTGTGCTTCAAGGATAAGTGTTTCGCCGTTTTCACGGGTAATTTCCAACGCATCATGCAGGTTGGGAAGGTCTGATTCTTGCTCGAAGGCTACGTCAATCACCGGTCCGATGATCTGTGCAATACGTCCGCTTATTGTCTTACTCATGTGGGTAACAATAGGATTAGGTTGATAGAAATTTGGCGCAAAGATACTATTTCAATTCGTTTTAAATAGTTTAAAATGCTGGTTTTTTGCAAAAAATGAAGCTTTTGAATCAGTGGCCTTTCAAAAAATTGCGTTCAAAAAGTATGAGCCATAACACACCTGTTGTGATTGCCGCATCTGCAATGTTGAAAACAGGCCGGAAAAAGATGAAGTAACCATCATTACCGAAGATAAAATCCGGAATCCATGCAGGGGCTTCTGCCTGATTTAGAATCAATAACGGAAAGTAAAACATGTCAACCACTTTTCCGTGTAAAAAACTGGCATAACCACCTGCTTCGGGAAGAAAAGTGGCTACAGTATGATAGCTGCTGGCACTGAATATCAATCCATAAAAGGCACTGTCAATGATGTTGCCCAGTGCGCCTGCCATAATCATCGATAAGCCAAAAATTGCCCCTGTACGTGTTTTTTTCCGGCTGAGGATCACCAAATAAACAAAGATGGCAATAACAGCCAGTATCCTGAAGATACTTAAGGCCAGTTTGCCCCATTCACCTGCAAATTCAAAACCGAAAGCCATTCCGTTGTTTTCGGTAAAATGAATGATAAACCAATCGGTAATGAGGATTTCTTGTCCGATGGTCATGCTAAGTTTAATGTAAAACTTAAGTACTTGATCGAGCAATAAAACCAGAAAAACAATGAGTAAGGGTTTTTTCAAGGTGGAATGATTTTTTTTATGAAGCATTGATCCCTTCTTAAATCTAAATTTTTAATTTGACTTAAAAAGGGATGCTGGTTTTATTTTTTGAAATGTGACTAATCCAATGTGCCCTTTGATTCAAGCTCTTGGTTGCTGCAGTTTAGCCTCAATGCTAAGGGTTGCATGGGGTACGATGCGTAAGCGTTCTTTAGGAATTAGTTTGCCTGTAACCCTGCAGATTCCATAAGTTTTGTTCTCAATGCGAATCAGCGCATTTTCGAGGTTGTTGATAAACTTTTGCTGGCGAGCAGCAAGTCTTCCGTTTTCTTCTTTCGACAACACCTGATAACCTTCTTCTAATACTTTGAAAGTAGGTGAGGTGTCATCTGTTCCGTTTTCATCACCAGTGGAGATTGCTTCGGTAAGCAATTTTAAATCGGCTTTTGCTTTTTCGAGTTTATTTAAAATAATATCTCTGAACTCTTCCAGCTCCTCATCAGAATAACGATTCTTTTTTGATTCTGTATTCTGAATTTTCTCTTGCTCTTTCATAACTATTAAGTGTTAAGTTATCTACCTGCCTTACGCATAAGGTTTTATTCCGGTATAAATATAAGGTAAATACTCCGAATTAGTTTAATCTTTTCAAAAAAAAGCTGTTAAGCTTTGTGTATATTTAGTTTAACGTTCATGTTATCAATTAGTTCAACTTCGGTCAATTGTACCTCGGTGTTTGCATCAGTCCATTTGAGCAGCGCTAAAGTCTCTGAACAGATATAGTCTTTAAACTGTTCAACGGCTGAACGGACAGAACTATTGTTTTCGATCGTAAGAATAATCTTATCAGTGACTTCCAGTCCCTGATCTTTACGCAGATTTTGAACCCTGTTGATTAGTTCGCGTGCCAGACCTTCATCGGCCAGTTGCGGTGTGATGGTGATGTCGAGTGCCACGGTTAATAAATCCTGGGTACTTACCATCCAGCCCGGGATGTCTTCGGTAAGTATTTCGGCATCAGTTAATTCCAGTACAACTTCCTGCCCGTTAATTTGCAGTTGTGTTCCTTTGTTTTTTTCAAAGCTTCGGATATCTTCCTGGCTAAAACCAGCAAATATTCCGGCAATCTGTTTCATCAACTTACCGTATTTCGGCCCCAGACTTTTAAAGTTGGGCTTGATCTTTTTTACCAGCATACGGGTGTCTTCTCCAAGGTATTCAATGGTTTTCACATTGACTTCCGACAGGATAAGATCAGCAACTTTTTCGAGCTGAAGCTGCATATCGGCATTCAGCACAGGGATCATAATTTTGTTAAGCGGTTGTCTTACCCTGATATTCGATTTTTTGCGTAGCGAAAGCACCATCGAAGAGATCTGCTGTGCCATCTGCATGCGTTCTTCCAGGGCTTTATCAATCATCGTTGTATCGGCAATTGGGAAGTGTGTGAGGTGAACGCTCTCGTGCTGATCTTTTCCACTCACTTTATTCAGGTCGAGATAAAGCTGCTCGCTGAAGAAAGGTGCGATGGGCGACATCAACCTGGCAACTGTATCCAAACAGGTATAGAGGGTTTGATAAGCAGAGATTTTATCGTGTGAATAGTTGCCTTTCCAGAATCTGCGCCGCGATAGGCGCACATACCAGTTGCTAAGGTGTTCATCTACAAATTGTTGAATGGCTCGTCCGGCACGGGTTGGTTCGTATTGCTGCAGGGCTTCATCAACCAATAAGATCAACGAATTCAACTCGGAGAGTATCCAGCGGTCAATTTCCGGACGTTCGTTATGTGCGATGTCTTTTTCTTCGTATCGGAAACCATCGATATTGGCATAAAGTGCAAAAAAAGCGTAAGTATTGTAAAGCGTCCCGAAGAATTTGCGGCGTACTTCATCCAGGCCATTCAAATCGAATTTAAGGTTGTCCCAGGGTTGTGCGTTGGTAATCATATACCAGCGTGTGGCGTCCGGGCCATATTTGTTGATGGTTTCGAAGGGATCAACAGCATTGCCCAAACGTTTCGACATTTTGTTGCCGTTTTTATCAAGCACCAGGCCATTTGAAACGACAGTTTTGTAGGCAACCGAATCGAAAAGCATGGCAGCGATGGCATGTAGTGTAAAGAACCAACCGCGGGTTTGATCAACGCCTTCGGCAATAAAGTCGGCCGGGAAATTCTTTTCGAACAGTTCCTTGTTTTCAAAAGGATAATGCAGTTGCGCATAGGGCATGGCTCCCGAATCGAACCACACATCGATCAAATCGGGTTCGCGGTACATTGGTTTTCCGCTTTCGCTAAGCAGCACGATTTTATCTACATAGGGCCGGTGCAGGTCGAAGCGTTCGTAATTATCAGCACTAAAATCAGCAGTCTCATATTTTTCCAGCGGATTATTTTCCATCAGGCCGGCCTCAACGGCTTCGTCAATGGCAGCTTTTAGTTCGGCAGCAGAGCCAATTATTTTTTGCTCTGTGCGGTCTTCACTTGTCCAAATTGGCAAGGGCACTCCCCAAAATCTTGAGCGTGAGAGATTCCAGTCGACCAGATTTTCGAGCCAGTTGCCAAAGCGTCCTTCTCCTGTCGATTTTGGTTTCCAGTTGATGGTATTATTCAATTCGAGCATCCGTTCCTTGAAAGCGGTAGTGCGAATAAACCAGCTATCGAGCGGATAGTACAAAACAGGCTTATCGGTGCGCCAGCAATGCGGATAGCTGTGCGTAAACTTCTCGATTCGGAAGGCTTTGTTTTCTTTTTTCAGCATCACGGCTATATCCACATCCAGTGTGGGGGCATCGGCTGAGAGGCTGCTGTCGTAATCATTTTTTACCGGCCTTCCGGCAAATTCTGCATAAAGTGCTGTGTTTACATAATCCTTTACGAAATCTTCATCAAGCTCCTCAATATTGTAAAAGCGGCCTGTAAGATCGACCATAGGTCTGCGGATACCTTCTTTGTCCAAGAGGATAAGCGGCACGATACCGGATTGTTTGGCAACGCGATCGTCATCGGCACCAAAAGTGGGAGCAATATGTACAATTCCGGTTCCGTCTTCAGTAGTAACAAAATCGCCGGCAATTACCCTGAAAGCCTCTCCCATCGGTTTTACCCAAGGGATAAGCTGTTCATACTGAATATCTTTGAGCTGTTCGCCTTTGAATTCGTCCAGAATCTCAAAGGGTATTTTTTTGTCGCCGGCATTATATTCTGAGAGTGCTGCGTTCTCTATGGCCGGATCGAAATAGGCATTTACCAAGGCTTTTGCCATGATGAGCTGAATGGCTTTCGCAGTATATGGATTGAAGGTTTTAATCAGCTGATAATCGATTTTCGGTCCAACAGCCAGTGCTGTATTCGAAGGCAAAGTCCAGGGTGTGGTGGTCCAGGCCAGGAAGTATATTGGAATATCAGCATCGGCTTTTAAGAAGTTTGTTTTTTCGTTGCGTACAACTTTAAACTGTGCCGTAGCAGAAGTGTCTTTTACGTCGCGATAGCAGCCGGGCTGATTTAGCTCGTGCGTGCTGAGGCCGGTGCCGGCAGCAGGGGAGTAGGGCTGAATGGTGTATCCTTTGTAAAGCAGGCCTTTTTCATAAAGTTTAGAGAGCAGATACCAAACCGTTTCGATGTATTTGTTGTCGAAGGTGATGTAAGGATGATCCAGATCAACCCAATAGCCCATAGCCTTGGTGAGCTCGTCCCATTGATCTTTGTATTTCATCACCTCGGTGCGGCAGGCTTTGTTGTAGTCTTCAACGGAGATTTTATTACCGATGTCTTCTTTAGTAATTCCCAGACTTTTTTCCACGCCTATTTCAACCGGCAAGCCATGTGTATCCCAGCCTGCCTTGCGGTCAACAAATTTTCCTTTGAGGGTTTGATAGCGACAAAAAATATCTTTTATGGCACGTGCCATCACATGATGAATGCCAGGAATACCATTGGCAGAAGGGGGGCCTTCATAAAATACAAAGGCTTCGTTTCCACGGCGGGAATCGAGGCTTTTTTTGAAGATGTCTTCTTCCTCCCAAAATTTTCGGATTTCGTCACCTATTTGTTTTAAATCCAGCTGCTTGTATTCCTTATAAGTGGGCTTCATAATGGCGTTTGAGATAGTCTTAAAAAATTGGGTGCAAAGCTAGTTTATTTTTTTCATTTTGCCTTAGCTTCAAGCAGATGAATTAGCAACGAAAGTACTGTAAACCACTTATTGCCACCCTACACTACAGACCCTTACTAAACATAAAAGCTTTTAATGAACCTGATCCTTTGAAAAAAACAGCTAAAACCCATTGTTAATGAAAAGATTAATTTGTTTTTAGCTACTTAAAACAACCCATACTAATACAATCATCACTGAATTTATGTTGAAATTTATTCATATTTGATAGCTTCAACCGGATTGTTGCTTATCACCCTGATCAGGTGGAAGCTCATTGTTAGCAAACCGGCACCAAAAGCTATTAAACCGGCAAGGATAAATGATTCAGCCTGAATTGTTATGTGATAGGCAAAACTGTTTTCGAGCCAGATTTGAATACGCCAAAAGGCCAATGGCACTGCCAGCAAAAATGCGATGCCAATCAAAATGCCCAATTCCTGAAACAGTTTGCGAAATAAGTTAAGTGGCGAGGCTCCTAAAATTTTTCGAATACCTATTTCTTTTGTTTTTTGTTCTGCCACATAGGATGTGAGACCCAAAAGACCCAGCAAGGCAATAAAAATTGTAAACAAGGTGGCGATAGAGAAAATTAAATTGATTCGCGATTCTGCTGTATAATTTTCGGCCAGGATTTGATTCAGCAGCTTATAATCAAAAGGTTTTCCGGATGCAAATAAGTCCCATTGCTGATTCACATAATTTATTACTTCGGCACTTTTACTGTTTTGAAAACTAATGGTAAGCAAATGACGTGGATTTTCGGAAAGCGTAATTAAGTAGGGCTCAATGGGATTGTGAAGCGACTGAAAATGATAATCAGCTACTACACCAACTACTTTCAGGGGTCGGCCACCTTCTCCATTTGCATCGGCACCAATGAGGACCTTTTTGCCAAGGGGATCGTCGGTCCAGCCGAATTGTTTGATAAATGCTTCATTCACGATAGCAGCTTCCTGTTTGTCAGATCCCATATTTCGGTCGAAATCACGGCCTTTGATTAATTTGATGCCAAAGGTATTCAGGTAATCATAATCGGTAAGTGTCATCATAACAGCCTGTGTATTCCAGCCTGTTTCTGATTCGAGCTGCATCACAACTTTCATCGAGGTCTGGCCCGGAATGCCATTAGCATTGCTGATGCTCGAAATGGCCGGATTTTGAAGTAGTGCGGCTTTAAAAGGCTCAAGTTTGTTACGAAAGGTAGTATCCTGCAATTGAAGCACCAATCGGTTTTCGCGCTCGAAACCCAGCTCTTTTTCTTTCAGAAACTGTAATTGCTCATGCACCACAAAGGTTCCGATCATCAGTATCGTAGCAATGGTAAACTGAATGACGACCAATATCCGTCTGAGCAGATTTGATTTTTTGCCTGAATTGGTCAACGATCCGCGCAAAACGGTGATGGGTTTAAAGGAAGATAAAAACATAGCCGGATAGCTTCCCGAAAGCAAACCAGTGAAAACAAGAATAATCAGCAAGCCAAATAAAAGTCCGGGTTGTAGCAAAGCACTGTAAGGAATGCTTTTATTGGAGAGTTGATTGAAGTCGGGTAGGAGTAAATTTACAAGAACTGTGGCCATCAGAGCGGCCATAAACACCATAAAGAATGATTCGGCAATAAACTGACCAACAAGCTGTTTGCGTTGTGCGCCCGAAACTTTTCTAATTCCCACTTCGCGTGCCCGCTTCATTGAGCGGGCGGTAGCCATATTCATATAATTGATGGCTGCAAGTAACAACAGAAACAGCCCCACTGCTCCAAAGATATAGATATATGCCATATTGCCGGTTGCAAAGTCGGCTTCGTAATCGCTATGCAGATGAATTTTGGCAAGAGGCATCAGATCAGGTAAAAAGCTTGCATTGATTTGGTCGCCAAGCGATTTCATATATTTATCGTAAAAGGAAGGAAATTTTTGCTCGAGGGTCTCGGTCGAACTGTTTTGGTGCAATAAAACAAAGGTATAAACTCCTATATTCCAAAAAGCTTCGGGTTCGAAGCTGTTGAAATCAGCGTTATTGCCTTCGCTTATAGTCAACATAGAGATTAGTCCTTCGTAGCGCATATGGCTGTTAAGCGGAAGGTCGTTGATCACGGCAGTAACTTTGAGAGATTTGTTCAATCCTGATTCAATCAGCTCTCCCACAGGATTTTGATCACCAAAAAACTTACGGGATAATGATTCTGTCAGGACAATGGAGTTTATTTCGTTGAGCGCATTTTTGGGGTTTCCGTAAATAAAATCATGCGAAAAGATATCAAAAACTGTTGAGTCGGCAAAGAAAATATGCCGTTCGTAATAATCTCTGTTAGCCGGACGCAACAATAAATCTTCTGCAGGCGTTAAACGAGTCATTTCGGCTACTTCCGGAAATTCAAGCTTGAATGATGGCCCGATTGGCACTGCGGCAATTGCAAAACGATCATCCATATCACCAATCTTAAAATGTGAGTTGACACGGTAGATTCGTTCGTGTTTAGAATGATGTGTGTCATATTGCAACTCATCATTCAGGTAAAGCATGATAAAAATTGCGGCAGTCAAACCCAAACTTAATCCTAATAGGTTGAGCAGGGCATAAAATTTCTGTTTTTGAATATTGCGCCAGGCACTTATCAGGTAGTTTTTTAGCATTGTGTTTGGTTTTCAGTTAAAAAAATGTCTGGATAATTCATTCGTAAATTAATCCATTTTACAGTATTGTAAAGTCATTTTATGGTTATCAAAAAAAATTTAGTATGGATAATCTATTTTTGTGCCATACTTATTTAAGTTACTGAAGTTTCGCACATACACTTAATCCACTCTGATTTATGTTAGAAACATACTTGAAATACACATCATATTTGAAAAAGATTATTCTTTGCACATTGCCCCCAAACCCCCAAAAATGGGGGCTCCAGCCCGCTTGAAATTTCAGAATTGACTTAACTTAATGATTCTCATTTCACCTTTTCTTCGTGCTAGTCTGGGTCGAAAGCCCCCATTTTTGGGGGTTTGGGGGCTATAGGCCACGCTTTGCGCTCTGCTAAAAATCATTCCTTGACTAAGGGGTTATAATTCCAACTTTATAGTGAAATGGAAAAATTTATAACCCTGTTTATCTGTGTTTTATCGAAAATTTAATTTTCCTTTTTGTCACATTATCAGAACCTTAATTGAAGTGCGAAACTTCAGTAAGTTATTCTTTACTAACAAAATAACGCATTTTTATTTATCCGATAAGCATATGTTTTGTTCGGTTTTAATGTGGCGTTGTTCGCATTCGGACAGTTGAATGTTGCAGCTTTTGTGGATGAGGTATGATGGTTAAATCGAAATGGAAAGTTGAAAGCCTTATCTTTGCCACCACAAGAAAGATGTCTATGACAGGTGCCAGCGAAATACTTGCCACAAATAGTAAAGCTTTACAGATCAACCTTGATTCGACCATTTATGGCAGTTTTGCCGAGATTGGCGGAGGGCAGGAGGTTGGGCGTAATTTTTTTCATGCAGGAGGAGCCTCAGGCACTATTGCCAAAACTATTTCGGCTTACGACAAGAGCTATAGTGATGCAATTTATTGCAAGGACAGGAGTGCTAAACGGTATGTCTCGCGCGAGCGGTTGTTGTTGATGCTTGATGCCGAATATGAGGAGCTTACGCGATTGCTACAGCACAAAGTAAAGTCAGAAACACGATTTTTTACTTTTGCCGATACGGTTTCAACATTGAATTATTTTAAGGATAATGTGAGCCACGGTTGGATGGGTGTTCGGTTTCAACTTAGGCAGGGAGGTAATTACAATCAGGTTATTTTGCATGTACGGCTGTTGGAGAATGATAATGTGTTGCAGCAAAATACCCTCGGAATATTAGGCGTGAATTTGATTTATGCCTGTTTTTATTTATCCGACAGGCCTAATGCTTTTTTGCAGTCGCTGATGGATAACCTGAGCAGCGACAGGTTGGCCATCACCATGATACATATGAGTGGCCCTGAACTGAGTTATGTAGATAACCGCTTGCTTGGTGTTCAGCTGGTAAAAAATGGGATGACAAAAGCCATCATGTTCGATCGCTATGGCGATGTGCAGGAGCCTGATGATATGTTATACAAGAAAAACGTTTTGTTGTTCAGAGGTAGTTTTCGTCCGGTAACCTATGTTACTACCGATATGCTAAAAACCAGTTACAGTTTGTTCAAAAAGGATGAAGATTATGATAAATCCAATACCCTTTCCTTGTGTGAGATTACATTGAATAACCTATTTGAAAAAGACGATTTCGATGAGCGTGATTTTCTTGAGCGGGTTGATCTGCTTAATGAGATGGGTCAGCATGTGATGGTGAGCAACTTCAGGGAGTTTTACAAACTGGTGAGTTATCTTTCGCAGTTCAGAACGATTAAGCTCCGCCTTGTGATTGGGCTCGACACCTTCGAAAAAGTGATGGATGAAAGCTATTACGCTGATTTAAAAGGAGGCATACTCGAAGCCCTCGGAAAGCTGTTTCCCGATAATGTTAAGGTATATCTTTATCCTGTTTTAAATCCGGTAACTAACAAACAGCTTCAAAGTCAGGATCTTAAATGGGAAGTACAAGTCAAACATCTGTATCAGCATTTGCTAGAGAATCGGAAAATTATTGACATTCAGGAAGCTCATCCCCAGTTTTTATCTATCCGTTCGCACGAAGTGCTTGAAATGCTCAGGCTGGGCGATTCGAATTGGGAAACCCATGTTCCTGTCTTTATAGCTAAAAGAATCAAAGCCAGGAAGTTATTTGGCTATTCAGAATAATTATTGTATTACCAAAACCATTTTTATCATGTTCAAGACTAATGAGTATTTTGACGGGAAAGTAAAATCTATTGCATTCGAAACTGCTTCGGCCCCTGCCACTATAGGTGTGATGGCTGCCGGTGCTTACGAATTTGGAACTTCAACTATCGAGCATATGACCGTTGTTACAGGAGAAATGAAAGTCGTTTTGCCCGGAAAAACTCAGCCGGAAACCTTTATGGCCGGTCAAACCTTTATCGTTGAAAAAAACACAAAATTCAAAGTTGAAGTAAGCGAAGATACAGCGTATCTATGTGTATATAAGTGATATACGCAATAAAACATTCTGCGTGCCGAACGAAATTGTGCAGCAAAGTTTTTCGTTTAACGAAATCTAATGTCTCTCTAAACGCAAACCGTACGGACAAGTGATAGCGAAATTTGGAATTTCAGGAATCAGTCAATACAGATTTTTCGTACGGAATATTGAGTGACAAGCAATTAAACACCTGCTTCGCTAAAACTGACTAATTGTTGTCGCTTTTCGTCCCACAGCCTGAGTTTGAGCGTGTATAGGCTATCCATCAGCTTCACGGGTACAACTTGTTGAAAGGGTTTGTTCTCGTTGTGACAGCGTTCCAATTTATAGTTTGGTATTTTAGAACTCAGGTGATGGATATGGTGAAAGCCGATATTGCCTGAGAACCACTGGAGCACCCTCGGCAATTTCAGGTACGAAGCACCTGTAATAGCTACTGTGCTGTAGTCCCATTCCTCATCGCGATACCAATGTACGTCAGGAAACTGATGCTGCACATAAAACAGAAAAACTCCGCCGGCAGAAGCCAGATAGGTTATTGGCAGCTGAATCAGTAAAAATGTTTTAAACCCAACAAGCAGGCTAAGACCAAGCACCAAGACCAGCAATCCTAAATTGGTGAAATAAACACTTAACCGTTCTCTCCTGCTAAAGTCTTTTCGCGTAAAACGGTGGCTTATCAAAAACATTAAGGGGGCACCGATCAGAAACATCACAATCGGATTTCGGTAGGCGCGATACCAGTACTGACGTTTTTTCGAAAGCGCATTAAACTCCTCTACTGTTAATGTCCACACATCGCCAATTCCGCGTTTGTCAAGGTTTCCGGCCGTCCGGTGGTGTATAAGGTGCGCGTGATGCCAGCGGTGATAAGGTGTAAAAGTGAGTATGCCTAAAAAGATTCCGACAGCATCGTTGGCAAGCTTCGATTTAAAAAAGGCACCATGTCCGCAGTCGTGAAAAATGATAAATAGCCTGACTGTTAATCCGGCAGCGATAATCACCAATGGAATCACTAACCAATAAGAGATTTGTATGGCATAAATCATGAGTATCCACAGGCCAACATACGGAAGGAAGGTGTTGGCAATTTGCCATAAACTGCTGCTGATAGAAGGGGTTTTGTAATTTTTGATCAGCTTTAGTAAGTTTTTATGATCGCCTGCTGATTTTGTTTGTTGTAGCATCTGTTCTTTTTCACAAAGGTACTACAGTAGCAGTCTTAATAATCCGATTATTGTTTATTTAAGAGATTTCTAACAAAAACAGGACTGTTTTAGGATGGATTGTCAGCAAAATCACAACATCGAATCACACAGCTTTTGCTCAAGTCAGGCCGAAGCGTTCAACAATAAAATATTCCGGGCCGCTTTTATGCAGGATGCTTTCGTAAAGCCTCACTTCTTTGATAGTTGTTTTGAGGTATGACTGCTGCGGAATACTTTGCACCACTTGTTGGAAATATGGTTTTTGTTTCAATTGTTTGATCCTTCCCAGGGTGAGGTGAGGCACAAAGTTTTGTCTGTCGCGTTTAAATCCAATGCTATCCAGTTGGTTGAGCAGGTTTTCGGTTAATGAAAATAGTTCGTCGGGTGGGGTTTTTGTCCCCAGCCAAAGCACTTTGGGGTCGTATCTGCTGCCAAAGATTCCGGTCTTATTAAAATCGAGGGTGAAGCTTTTGTGTTGTGAAACACAATCCTGTGTTGTTGAAATGATTTGAGGAATCAGAGCCGTACGTACCGGACCAAGGAATTTTATTGTAAGATGGAGGTTTTGCAGTTTCACCCAGTTGATCTTTTCGGTTGCCAACTGATGCTTGAGCTGATCAAGGAGCCTGCGCAGAGGATCTGTATCCGGAAGCGGAATGGCTATAAAGAGTCGTTTTATATAATTATCAGTCATGAGAGATTGCTTTTTCAGCTGGAATTCAACTTGCAAATATCGTTGATTTGCACTATTTTTGCATAACGAAATGGAAACATAAGTAATATGGAAAAGTCCGCTCAAAATCAGCCTATCCCTTCGCCAAATGCAACCAGATGGCTATACATTATTCTGGCAATTTTTGCATTGATAATTATTGGCTTATCCATTTGGCTGATTTCAACCAAATCGAATTTGCGTGTGTTGCAGGAAGAAAAAGATCAGCAACGCATTGCGCTGGTGCGTGAGGTTGACAGCTTAATAGTGGCACATAACCAAACCAAAGAAGCCTATGGGGCACTGGCCGACTCGCTTATGGCCAAGGATAGTGTGATACAGGCCAATGCCGTTGAGATTAAAAAATTGCTCAATACTCAATGGGAGTATTATAAGATCAAAAAGAAACTCGAACAGCTTCAGGTGATTTCTCAGGGCTATGTAAGGCAGATGGATTCATTATATTCCGTAAACCGTGAACTTACAGAGGAGAACGAGCGTATCCGTGAGGAGTTTAACCTAGAACGCAAACGTAATATTCAGTTAAGTAAGGTTAAAGAAGAGCTTACCGATGTGGTTGAGATGGCTGCCGAAATGCGTACCTTCAACGTATCTGCTGCAGGTATTCGTCAGCGTGGTAGCAACAGAGAGGTGGAGACAGATAAGGTAAAAAGAGTTGAGCGTATTAAGGTATGTTTCACCCTGGCTGAAAACAAAGTTGTAGCGGCCGGTACCAAACAAATCTATATCCGAATCGCAGCACCCGATCGTAAAGTTTTGGCCAAAGGCCGTGGTGATGAATATTCCTTTGTGGTTCAGGGCGAGAGATTACAATATTCAGTCATGGAAACCATTGACTATCAGAATCAAAATCAGGAAGTTTGTGTTTATTGGGATAAACGCGACACCCAGGAACTACAGGAGGGTGTTTATGCCGTTGATATATACGAGGGCGAAAGTTTGATCGGTCAGGTGAATTTTACCTTACGATAAGGCTCAACCGTTTACTCAGCCCAGCACTACCCTAAGAATTTCGTGCGACTTTAGCCCATTGAAGCCGGGCAGGTGTAATTTGTAATAGTTGATCAATTCACCAAGCAGCTGTCGCCTGTAATTGGGATTCCATTTGAGTGATGCCAATTGCTCCGGGACTATAGAGGCAAGCTGGTGCAAATAATCGCTCAGTGATTCATTTAAAAAATAAGGATGCTCGGGCTGCTGTTTTTTATATTGACCTTCCATCATATCAAAAGTTGCTCCATTACTAAAGCTGTTATTTTTGGGATAAAAACCTAAAAAACGACTTAACTCCAGCATAAGATAATGCGGAAAGGCAGCATACGAACCCGTTGTCAGATCGAGCCATTGGATGGTTTGAATTAAAAAATCAAAGAGATCGGGATCAGATTCCTGGCTATGAATGGCATGACTAAGCAGCTCACTCATAAACATCAGCACGGCATTTTTCCCCATGTCCTGATGAAGCTGGTGAAAGCTTATTTCCAGGCTGATTTCCTGCATATAATGAAGCTCTTTGCCTTGCTTGTGCTGGCTCACAAATTGAATCACACTCATGGGCTGAAAGAGTGCCGGCCTGAACTTCGATCGTTTTTGAAAGACACCTTTAATGAGGTACGACTGCAACCCGAAAGTATCAGTATAAACCTTAACGATCAGGCTTGTATCGCTATATCTGATTTGATTTAATACAATCCCGCGGATTTTGTCAGCACCCATTTAGCGCATCATCATAATTTTGGTTACTATGGTTTCAATGCCTGCGTCGTCACTTATAAAAACAAGATAAATTCCTGGTTCAACTGCTTTTCCATTAAGCGTACGGCCATCCCAGACAGCTTGTCCGCCTTCGGCCCGGGTTTGATAAACCAGACTTCCGTTTATGGTCGTAATTTTGAGGATGGCATTGCGCACAAGTCCTTTGATGGCTATAGGTCCTGTATATTCGCGGCGTACCGGATTTGGGTATGCATAAACCTCACTGTTTGTTGGTTCTCCGGGAGTTGCAATTCCTTTGTAAGAAATAATCCCGTTGTTTGTACCAAAGAACACTTCACCATCATCTGTAATGGCAATGCTGTTTACGGTATTTGAGAGCAAGGGGCTGTTAGCCGTATTGAAATAATTCAATTGTTCCAGACCATCGGGCGACATCTGGAATACACCATTTTCGGTGCCAAACCATTTGTTGTTGCCCCCATCAATGGCAATCGAAAGGATCTTTTCGCTCCCGAGCAGGTAATCAGCTTGCCCGGTGCCATCATTGCGGGGAACTAAAATTCTTGTAGCATCAAAATTCTGGCCTTGCATAAAAATCCGTTCTGTGTTGTAAAAAACAGCTGGTCCGGCATCTGTGCCTACCCATACTGCACCTTCCAGGTCATCAGCCATCGAAAGAAGTTGATTGCCTGGGATTGCTCCATTTCCGGCCGTGCCATTTAGTATTTTTAACTTATCATCCGTAGCAATGTCGAAGGTGTTATTGTCATTAAATACCATCACCATGCCTTCATTTCTGCGAATGATCCACTTGTAGTTATTCCTGTCGATGATCATATTGCCGATGTCGATTCCGCTGGCCGAAGCTCCCAGGCTAAATGATTGCCATTCGCCTGAAGGGGTTCGCATCGAAAGTAGATTGGGTGCGCCGGTGTTGGCTGCCCAAAGATTGTTATAGCTGTCAAAATCAAGCCCGCTGATGTTCACCAGATTTGGATCGGCTACCCAATGTTGCAGACTGCTGTTGTGTTCAGAATAAACTTCGGCAAGCTGGTTATTTTCAAATGCCATGATGCCCTCCTGCCAGCTTCCGATGTAGGCTTTGTTGGTGTTTTGTGGATCAATGGCAACACTCACAAAATCAGAAATAGTGTCGAAAGCAGCTGTATTAGCGCGGTTGTGCGTTGTCCAGCTAGTGCCATCATAAGCAAATACGCCATCAGCCATATATAATTTAGCCCAGTTGTTGGCACGTCCTCCACTGGCCACCCACACCTTGTTGCCGCGGGCTTTAAGTTCGTAAACATTTATAGTTCCGGGGCCGTTGGGTTTGAAGTCTTCTCCATCAAATCCATTGGTTGTTTTGATCAAACCACGCCACCGATCACCAATCCAATAAGTGTTACGGCTGTCGCGCACTACTGCCTTGGGTTCGATGGATGCACTGCCGGGATTGTAGAAGTTCCTTTCGAGTTGGAGTTGCGTATCGTAAACATAGAGGTTGTAGTTGTTGCAAATAAGTAGCTGGTCTTCATAGGCACGTATCATTGCTCTCCGGGAGGTGTTTTCGCGCTCAAAATAGTCCCATTGATCACCATTAAAAATGAACAGGGTGTCAGCATTGTAAACATTTTTTGAATAGTTAAGTAATATCCAATTGTTAAAAGTTTCGATTTGGTTGTAGGAAAGGTCGGGATGAACGAGTGTTTCGTCTTTGGTCCAGGCATTGTAATCTGCCAGATTTGGACTTTCCAGACTGGCATAATACACCCCGGATTCAGTGGCTGCATACAGTTTTTCATCGTAGATATCCAAATCAAACACATTGATATAGCTTCCCTGCGATCCAATTAAATAGGTGTCGTTCACTTCCTGTCGTTCGATGTCGAGTACCACTATACCAAATCCACAGGAAAGATAGGCCAGTTTGTTGTGAAACATCACATTGTTAATGGTTTTATTACCGATTAGCTCTTTGTCTTTGATGTCGCTAAGGTTGATGATTCCTTCATCAGTAATAAGATCGACATTACTATTTTTGTAAGCAATCAACAAAACCTGCAAGCTTTCACTAAATTCGATGGAGCTGATCCCGATATCGCTGAGGCCGTTAACTTTGTTCAAGAGGCTGAGGCTATTATCTTCGTTATCATAAATAAACAATTCATAGGGCGTTGCAGCATAGATTTTTGAATCCCATGCTTCTACATCAATCACATGTTGATAGGGCAGATGTGTGCGCCATTGTCCGATGCCTGTGTTTTGAGCCGAAAGTAGGATCGGCAAGAAAGCCATTAAAATCCCAAAACCGAAATTTCTGAAAGTATGCATACCTTAATTTTTAATTGGATTGGCTATTAAGCCAATTTATAAACTAAAAAAGAGCTGATTTATTGTTATTTGTTAATTAAAAGCGAAATCTCCAAACCAAGCCTAGATTGAACATCTGTACGGGGCGTTTGTCAACCCTAATTCCTGCTGAAGTTTGAAAGCCAAATTCGGGCGAGGCATTTATCCATTGAAAATTTAATCCGGCCTCGTAGCAATCTTTTATCGGGTAATACACCGCTATTTCGGCAGAAAAAACCGCACAGTAATCCTTAGCCGAAGTGATTTCGTAATAAGCAGGACCCGTCATAAAATATCGTGGTTTATAAAGTTGATAAGGCGTTTGTGAATGCAAAAATCCTGCTTTGATGCCTGCTTCAGCCGAAAAGAGTCCTGCAAGTGTAAAGGTATAAGATGTTCCGGCCAAAAAAAATACCTGCCGAATTGCTTCACTCCGGATATAAACATCTTCCATAAAAGGGTCGTTTTGAACAGTAACCAAACCCAGGGCTGATACATTTACGGCATGTAAGGCTATACCGCTTTCGGCTGCCAGCGACCAGTTTTTATATACCGGATGATTTAATTCAACAATTCCGCTAAAACCCGTTTCCGCAAAACTTCCTGTGTGTAACTGGTGTGCAGCAAAATCACCTAAAGGAATGCTAACAGCTGGTTTGATCGCAACTTTCCAATCCCTGGCAAAAATTGAGTTGAAGCATAAAGTGGTTAAAATGAGTGCAATAATTACAGATAACCTGACCATAAGGTGCTGCATACCGGAAGCAATTTGTTTGCGAAGATGCACAAAAAGGGCGAAATAAGTTCATTTTGCGTAGCAAACTCTTCGGAATAGTTTATCGGTTTATGCGCCGAAATACTCCAGAAAATTGAAAAAACAAGCATAAAAAAATGTTGGAATTGCGTTAGATCATTAATTCTTGTATTTTTGATCACCTGTTAGCTGTCTAAAAACAAACAAAGAACCTTTTAACTTTATGTAGCTTTTGCAGAATAAAACTCAGTTTATGATAAAAAGAAGATCAGATACCTGTATAAATTGTCAAACTTGTAACGCGCGTTCACCCTTGTTTAATTTATTGAGTCAGGAAGAGTTGAAGATTGCCAATGCCAATCGGTTTGAGGTTGTTTTTAATGCGGGCGAAAATATTGTAAAACAAGGCACTTCGGCCTCGCATATGATCATTATAACCAGCGGAATGGCAAAGATGTATCTCGAAGGCTATGACAGAAAAAACCTGCTGTTGGAGCTCATTATTCCCTGGAAGCTGTTTGGTGGTCCGGGATTATTTACCGATTACCGGTATCACTACAGTGTTACGGCCTTAACAGAAACCTCTGCCTGCTTTATCAGCATCGAAAATCTGCGAAAAGTGATGCGTACTAATCCTGATTTTGCTGAGTCGCTTTTGAAGCATTGCAGCATGAATAGCGTACTCAATTTTCAACGTCTCATCAGTCTCACTCAAAAGCAAATGCACGGACGATTGGCTGATGTGTTGATTTACCTCTCCGAGAAGATCTATAACTCCAGGATTTTTGACCTGACCATCACCCGACAGGAAATAGGTGAGATGTCGAATATGACAAAGGAAAGTGCCACACGTATCCTCAAAGAGTTTGAACAAGCGGGCATCATAAAGCTCGAAACAAAGCACATAGAACTTACCGATTACGACAAACTGCAACAGCTTTCGCTTCGGGGATAGCGTTTTCCATTGGGTTAGTGAATGAATTTCGTATTTGTTACTTCATTTTAAGAATGGAATTTCGAACAGTTTCGGCTTGAAGTTTTATCTTTGTCGCAAACAGGACAATGACTAATTCCGGAACGATGAACACCCTTAAACAGCTCAAACAATACACAAAAGTGGTTGCCGATACCGGTGATTTCGAAAGTATGCGGCAGTATCAGCCCATTGATGCCACTACCAATCCATCTTTGATTTACAGTTCAGCCTCCGATCCACGCTATGCACCTTTGGTTGAGGAGGCCATCGCTTATGGTCGGCAGCAGGCTGAATCCTCTTCGGAGAAGCTTGGACTTTGTTTGGATAAACTGGCGGTGAATTTCGGACTGGAGATTTTAAAAATCGTTCCGGGCAGGGTTTCCACGGAGGTGGATGCACGGCTATCTTTCGATATAGAAAGAACCATAGAAAAAGCAAGAAGTTTGATCCGGCTTTATGAAGCCAATCATATTTCGCGTGAGCGCATTTTGATCAAAGTGGCTGCTACCTGGGAAGGAATAAAAGCTGCAGAAGTGCTCGAAAAGGAAGGAATCCGAACAAACCTTACTTTGCTTTTCAGTAAGATTCAGGCTATAGCCTGCGCAGAAGCCGGAGTGCAATTGATTTCGCCTTTTGTCGGTCGCATCCTCGACTGGCACAAGGCACAGCGCAAGGGAGATCATATTCTGGCCGAAGAAGACCCTGGTGTTTTGTCAGTTAAAGCGATTTATAATTACTACAAAAAGTTTGGTTATTCCACCGAGGTGATGGGCGCCAGCTTCAGGAATACCGGAGAGATTATTGAACTGGCCGGATGTGATTTGTTAACCATTTCGCCATCGCTACTGGCCGAACTTGAACAAGATCAACAAACGATCAGTCCAAAACTTACGCCTGAAATTGCCCTGGCATCGGATGAAGAGAAAATACTTCCTGACGAAAAAATGTTCCGCTGGCTGCTGAATGAGGATGCTATGGCTACCGAAAAACTGGCCGAAGGCATCCGGAAGTTTACGGCTGATCTGATTAAGCTCGAACAGTTTATTGCACCTAAATTGGCTTAATTTGTTTTTCGCTGAGCATTTCCAAAGCATGCTTTTGAAGCACATTACGGGCTTCAATGAGTTTTTTACAGACAGTTTTTTTTCGGCTGCTGAACCATTTCCATCGGAGTAATCGGATGAACTGTTTTTGCTGCCTGAAATGATAAAAGGCAAATAGTCCCAGATACGGAGTCAACATTACGCCAAGCATTGTCCAGCCGATCGAGCCGGAAACAGAATAAATTACAATTCCTAAAATCAGGTACCAAATTGGAAAAAGCAGAAAACTCAGCACAAAATTAACCGAGCTGATAAATTGCGGGTCTTTAAATTTTCCGGCAACAATTCCGGGGATTTTATATGGAAGGTAGTTTAATATTACACCAATAAGCCATGGCAAAAAGGTGATCAACTGCCAGATACCAGAAAAAAACAGGCTGATAGCCGAAATACTAAATTGATTCGAACTTGTTTCGTGCAGTTGATTTTGCTGAAGCAGTTGCAGGTATTCATTACTTTTTGCCATCAGCGATCGGTAGCTTTCAGTGTGTTGGGTGGCCAGTAAATTAAGGTTTTGTGCTAACTGTTGTTCGTTTTTAAAGGCTTTGATGATTGCCTTTTCCCCGGAAATTTCGTGTAAGGAAGTGTACCTACTAAGTTTAGTAAGCAGTCTGAAAGCTTTACTGTCTTCAAACTGGCCGAAGTGGACGATTTGATTTTTAAGTTGCTCTTCGAGGCTGTCTTTCAGTTTGATAAGGCCATCTTGTGGTTGGTGTTTGTAATCACTGTAAAAAGCAGATAAGGCAATCGGTTTGCCAATATTCAGCAGCAGTTTTTTACCGGCATGGTCCGGATGTTCATAATCGATTCCAAAGGGGATAATATAGATTTCTTCTTCGAAATTTACAGCCTCAGCAGCCTGAAAAGCGATACGGCCAACACCTTTTTTGAGTGGTTGCAGTTTTTTGCCCGGCGAATGGGTGCCTTCGGGCATGATTGTAAGCGCAAAACCGTTTTTGAGCAAACGCACTGTTTCGGCAAATACCGCCTTGTTTTTTTCTACTACATTTACACCATCACGGATACGGTAAACTGGCAAAATACGCAGGAAATAGAGTATTCGCGCAATAATTTTATTCCTGAAAATATCGGCACGTGCCAAAAAAACAACAGGACGATTGGCATAAAAAAGAACGGCCAACGCATCCATCAGCGCATTTTGATGGTTGGCAGCAAAAATTACAGGCTTGTCTTTTGGAATATTTTCCAGGCCGAATACATTGATTTTTCTGTAGTAAAGATGGTAATAAAACCGAACCAGCCGAAACAGGATTTTATAGCCTGTCGAGGGAATATCCAATCGGGGAAGCTTTTGCTTTTTATCCATTGGCCAGTTGTTTTGCGGGTCGGAATTTTGCCCAGAAACCAGCCACACTAAGTCCGGCCACGATGTGCCAGATGCCCCACCAGGCTGCGATAAAAGCCATGCCTCCCATATTCAGTTCCGGAGGAAAAATCCGTGGATTAAAAAGCAAAACCAAGGCCAGTCCTGAATTCTGAATGCTGGTTTCGATACCAATAGTTCGGCGGTTGATGCGGTTGAGCCCCCAGGAAGCTGCGAAAAGATATCCAGTAGCCAGTGCCATCAGGTGATGGAAAAGTACGATCAGGAAGATACAATCAATGTATTGTGTGAAGTAATTCAGGTTGTTGTGGAAAGCAATCACTATGAACAAACCAAAAAGTATCAGTGAAATACTCCGGATAGGCTGTTTGATTTTTTTTGTGATCACCGGAAATTTTTGAGCAAAGAAAATGCCGGCAATTACAGGAATACCCAAAATGATAAATACAGTACGAAACATTTCCAGCGGATCAATTTCAATGGGACGCTGCAAAGGTGAAGTATTGGAATACAAACCACCCCAAAAGGCAAAATTGGCCGGCGTGAGCAGCACGGCCAGCACAGTGCCCGGCGCAGTAAGACTAACCGAAAGTTCTACATTGCCTTTGGCAACACTGGAAATAAAATTAGACACATTGTCTCCGGGGCATGAAGCCACCAGTAGCATACCAAAAGCCACCGAAGGGGTGATGTAATCATCAAAAATCCAGACGGCTAAAAAGGTGAGAGCCGGTAGCAACAGGTACTGGCTGATCAATCCGGCAAAAATGGCTTTGGGTTGTAGAAAGACTTTTTTGAAATTTTCGATTTTGATGCCCAGTGCCACCCCAAACATAATCAGACCAATGGTGACATTCATCAGGTGCAGGCCGGCCTCACTGAAGTTGAGTTTGAGCGTGTCGAGGAGTAACAGGTCTTCGTGCATGATGTGCTGGTAGTAAGTTAAGTGCGCAAAGATAGGGATTTGTAAGGAGAGGAAGGTAGTTAAGAATGGGTTTAAGGGGTTTAATGGTTTAAGGGTTAATGTGTTAAAGGGTTAATGAGTTAAAGGGTTAATGGTGTCTTGTCCTGAATTAGGTTTACAGAGAATGTAAATTTTTGCTCCACAGACTAAACTTTTTCAAAAATGCGTTATCTTTACAGTTCATTAAAGTAACATACCAATTAGTAACCAAAACATTGGATTTATGAATACACGATTCAAAAATTTCTGGATGGTTTTAGTGACCGTCTTTTTGGGCCTTAGCATGCAGGCACAACAATGGGAACTGTTAAATCCTTCGCCAACTTTCAACGACATCCAGGCGGTTAGTTTTCCTTCGCCCGATACGGGTTTTATCGTTGGAAACAACAGCATGGTGATGCGCACTTTTGATGGTGGCGAAAGCTGGACTACTATTGATTTTCCGGCTGAAGGTGTGCAAATTCGTTTTGTGGATTTCCGCGACAATAACCATGGCGTTGTTGTTGCCTGGAGCCATATTTTTACGACCAGCGATGCCGGCGAAACCTGGCATTACACCCACTGGCAGCAGGCCGGCGATTATGTGGCAGCTGACTTTGTGGATAATAATACCGGCTGGATTACCGGATCAGGAAGCATATTGATAAAAACTTCTGATGGCGGTATCAACTGGAATCGCCAGTCAATACCCAGTAATCATGGACAGGCCATTGATTTCGTGGATGAAAATGTGGGTTTTGTGGCCGGACATTTGAATCAGAATTATGGTTATCCCAGATTGTATAAAACACTGGATGGGGGCGAAAGCTGGACAACCATTTCTCTACCTGAGGGATTTGAAAGATTTGGCGGATTGTCGGTGATTAATGAACAGCAAATTTGGATTGCAGCCTTTAATCATTCCGTAAATCAGGATTCTACTTTTGCAGTCTTTAAAGCCTACTATACAAATAATGGCGGAGCCGACTGGACAACTTTTGAGATCGGTCAGACAGATGGTAGTATGATACGGAAAATGAAATTCTTAACAGCAGAAGAAGGCTATATTATGTCGTATGGTCAATTGTACAGAACTATTGATGGAGGAGAATACTGGGAATCGCTTCCGATTGAAACAGGATTTATTTCGAGCTGCACCGATTTTTCGTGGCAAGGTGGTGATGAGCTTTTTGTATCGGGCACCGGGCCGGTTTTATTTAAAAGCGAGGATAGCGGACAAAGCTGGGAAAATCTGGTCAAAGGTCCGATCAACGATTTCAAATCGGTCTATTTCCTGAGCGAACAGCAAGGTTTTAGCGGGTATGGCGGTATCGAAGGGCCTACTATTTTGCGAACGACTGATGGTGGCCAAAGCTGGCAACAAGCCAATTATCCTGATATTTTTGCATATGCTCCGGTTTCTTCCTTTGCCTTTGCCTCTGAATCAAGAGGATGGGCAGCCTTTACAAGCAACCAAATCTTTGAAACCAACGATGGCGGTCTCAATTGGCAGCTGAAACAAACCGGATTCGAAAATTATTACTTTAACCACATCACAGTTTCAACTGATGGCGGATTGTTTTTGACTTCAACCAGAGGAGAAATAATCAAATCGACTGATAATGGTGCTACCTGGACAGATATTTCCCCTTCACTGGCTGATGACGTGTTTTTTGATGGTTCCACAAAGTTTGTTTCTCAGGAGCTTGGTTATATGGTGCTCAGGACAGAAGAATACAAGGGATTACTCTTGAAGACAATAGATGGCGGGGCTTCGTGGCATTTTGTTCAAATCCCGTTTGATGAAAGGATTAGTTCAATCAGTTTTGCAGATTCAGAAACCGGTATGATCACCTTAAACGAACAAGGTATTTTGATTACGCGCGATGGTGGAGAAACTTGGTCAGAGCCTGTGCAGATCAATGAAAGAGCAGCATCTTTTGTGAAAATGATAACACATGAGCGGGCTGTTGCCACTTTTGAAGATGCGATGGTAGCAATCACGGCTGATGGAGGCGAAAGCTGGGAACTCCGGTACGAGGGTCAGCATCGCAGGGTAAGATATCCTGTAAGCTTTTTCGTGGATGAGCAGCAGGGCTGGATGGTGGGCGACAACGGAGTCGTTTTACGTTATACGGATGAATACTTGAGTTTGCCTTCAAATGTGGCTCACGAGCAGCAAAAACTGTTTTATCCTAATCCGGCAAATGATGTAATTTATTTATTGCCTAAAAGCCACAATGGACTTCGTATTTATGATATGCAGGGGCGTGAGGTTTTTTATCAGGAGAAATTTGCAGGCAGCCGTCTTGCAGTTGATTTTTTGCCTGCCGGCATGTATCAACTGGTGTTGATGACCGGTGACAATAAGCTACATCAAAAGCTGATGGTGAAGTAGCGATCAATTTATAAAACCCGCACTGCCTGTCCTTCGCAAAGCACCACATCACCGGCTTTTATTTTGCGCCTTTTTTCCAGGGCAACCGTGCCGTTCAATTTTACCTGAGCTGACAGTATCATTTGATTGGCTTTGCCACCACTTTCGGCCAGGCCGGTAAATTTGAGCAATTGATTCAGTAAAATGTACTCATGGCCTTCGAGTGCAAATTCAATCATGTGAGGTTTTTTTGTTAGGATTTTGTTTTTAGTTGTAAAGCTTAGGCTCGGCTTCGCCACTTAATACACGTAAACCATTCATGGCTAGAGCCTTTAGTTCGTCTTCACCGGGATACACGTGAACAGGAGCAATCCGATGTACGCGTTCGATGATTTGATTTACGAAATATTTATCATGTGCAATACCACCTGTGATCAGGATGCCATCAACCTGCATATGCATCACAGTAGCCATTGATCCAATTTCTTTAGCTACCTGATACGCCATAGCTTTGTAAACCAGTTCTGCTTCCTGGTCGCCGGCTTCCACCTTTTGTTGCACTTCGTAGGCACTGTTTGTTCCCAGATAGGCTACCAATCCACCTTCCCCTTTTATCATTTTTAATACTTCCTTCAGTGTAAATTCTCCACTGTAGCAAAGCCTTGCCAATGCAGCAACGGGCAGCGTGCCGGTTCTTTCTGGTGAGAAAGGCCCGTCGCCGTCAAGTCCCTGATTCACATCAACCACACGGCCTTTTTTGTGCGCACCTACTGTGATGCCACCACCCAGATGCACCACAATCAGATTCATTTCTTCGTATTTGCGCATAATACTTTTGGCATGTTGACGGGCTACAGCTTTTTGATTAAGCGCGTGAAAAATCGAAACTCGTGGCAGCAGTGGATGACCCGAAAGTCGTGCAATATCATCCAACTCGTCAACCACAACAGGATTAGCAATAAAAGCTCTTGCATCCGGAAGCGATTGGGCAATGTCGTGGGCAATCAGTCCGCCCAGGTTGCTGGCATGTTCGCCTAGCGGACTATTATGCAGGTCGTGTAGCATGGTTTCATTCACTTCATACACTCCTGATTCGATTGGTTTTAGCAATCCGCCACGTCCTACCACAGCTCGTATCTGTTCCAACAATATATCAGCATCCAGCAGTTGTTTCAGGATCAAATCTTTTCGAAATTGAAACTGATCTGTGATTTTATCAAAAGCTTCGAGTTCTTGGGTGCTGTGTCGTATCGTTTTGATATAGAGCGGATCAGTGCCTGAAAATACCCCAAACTTTGTTGAAGTGGAGCCGGGATTGATCGTAAGGATGCGGACTTCTTCCATGGTTCTTTGTTTAGGGTGCGAGAGTGATATTTATTTTGCAGTTAAGGCAGCCAGCGCAATGGAATAGAGTTTTGTTTTGGTGCTGTCGCCCCGTGACGATAATACAGCCGGAACTCTTGCTCCAACCACCATAGCTCCAAGTTCGGCATTGGCCAATTTGGTGTTCATTTTATAAAAAACATTACCAGCTTCTATGTTTGGAAACACCAGGCAGTCGGCATCACCGGCAACAGGACCAGTCATTTTTTTAATCGTGGCACTTTCCGGATCAATTGCTACATCCAGTGCCAGCGGGCCATCGATATCAGCACCTTTGATCTGACCACGGTCTCCCATTTTGGCAATTAATGATGCATCCACACTGGATGGTATTTTATAGGAAACCTGCTCGGAGGCCGTAATTAGCGCAACTTTCGGTCGCTCAATACCTAAGGCATGTGCCGTGTTTATCAGATAGTTGGTGATGGCAATTTTTTCGGGCATTTCAGGAGCCGGAAGAATGGCAACATCCCCAACAATCAATAATTTATGATAATTTGGGTTTTCAATCACCGTTACGTGACTCAGAATTGATCCCTTGTTCATCAGACCTTTTTCTTTGTCTAATATGGCCCGCATGTATTTGTCGGTACTTACCAATCCCTTCATCAGCAGGTTGCCCTCTCCGGCATTGATTAACTCAACCGCTTTGTAGGCAGCTTTCATCTCATCCGGCTCGTGAACAATAGTAAATTTGTTCATACTGATCTGATGACTTTCGCATACTTTGCGTATCTCTTCCTGATCGCCTACCAGTGTGCCTTCAACAAGTCCCTGATCAATGGCCATGCTAACGGCACTGATGGAATGTTCATCGTTAGCGTAAGCAGCAACAAGGATCTTTTTTTTAGCACTCCGAAGCGCATCGAACATCTGTTCTAATTTGGTGATTTTCATAAATAATAGCCTTGGATAATATAATTGTTAATTTCTTCACATTACAGCTGCAAAAATAGGAAAAAGGACTTATTGCCGCAAATGACTGATGCTTTTTGTTACGCCTGCTTTTACGAAGCGGTTGCAGCCCTCAATCCCGATAATCTTGTAAGAACGGATTGCTTTACAGATTTTGTTAATTTTGCACAAAAGCTTTGCAAAAAATGACAACAATCAATGTATCCGAAACGATCATGTTGAAACTTGTTGAGGTGAATGATGCCGAACAAATTTTTAAAACCATAGATGCACAACGTCAGTATTTGGGAACATGGCTGCCTTTTGTTGAGTTGACGAAAAAACCTGAAGATACAATTCAGTTTATCAGAAGTGTTAACAGAGACCAGGAATTGGTTTTTGTGATGCTTTTTCAGGGTGAATTTGCTGGTTTGATAGGATTTAAGAACACCGATCTGCTAAACAGAAAAACAGAAATCGGATATTGGCTTTCTGAACCTTTTCAGCACAAGGGAATTGTTACGCTTTCGGTGAAAAGCCTGGTAAAGTATGCCTTTGATAAACTCCGGCTTAATCGGGTGGAGATAAATTGTGCATCCGAAAATGTTTCAAGTAAACGGATTCCTCAGAAATTGGGTTTTCAGTTTGAGGGCATCGAGCGGGATGGAGTGCTACTTAGCGGGAATAAATTTGTTGATATTGAACGTTATAGCCTTTGCAAACGCAGAGATAAAGTGCATTTTTAAACGTCAAAATGACAGTTTATTATTGGGTAATGATGTCAAATTATCAGAAAACATATAATAAAATTTTATATTTCGATTTATATTGTTGATAATAAGGTGTATTCAATATTTTTGTTTTAATACGATGTGTTTTGGCATATGATTTGATCTTCTTCAGTGTAAATAAAATAATAACAAACTAAAAATGGAGGATTGAATCATGAAACTTACACGTTTTTCGAACAATTTGGTTCCTGCTTTTCCTTCATTGATCGATCGGTTTTTTGAAGGAGATGTGATGGATTGGAACAACTGGAATTTTGCCGGATCTGATTCCACCTTACCGGCCGTGAATGTGAAGGAAAATGATGATGAAATTATGATTGAAGTTGCAGCACCGGGCTTGAAGAAAGAAGATTTCAAGCTGGATTACGACAATGGCCGCCTGACGATTTCTTCGGAAAAGGAAGAAAAATTTGAGGAAAAAGAGGGCGAGAAAATTACCCGTCGCGAGTTTAGTTATCGCTCGTTCCAGCGGAGTTTTAGTGTGCCCGAAACCGTTGTAAATGTGGACAAAATTGCTGCTAAATACAGCGATGGCATTTTAAAGCTAACTTTACCAAAACGCGAAGAGGTGAAGCCGAAACCGGCAAAGCAAATTAAAATTTCCTAAAAATGGAGGGCGGGTTTTCCGCCCTTTTTTATTGTTCAAGTTGTTTGCGGCACACCGGACAAAAATCAGCATTTTTCAGGTCGATATCTTCCACATAGGTGGAGGCCTGCATCACACATCCGATATTCCGGCAATGAATCAGCCCAAAGTTATGTCCCAGCTCGTGGATTACCTCTTTTAAAAAGCGTTCAGGATAATTCTGCCTGTTGGTCTTAATCCCATAACGCTCATCCACAAGTCTGTAACCCGAAGCCACTGCCGAACGGCCATTCAGGTAAGCCTGTCCGAAAATGTAGGTGAGAATGGGTATGAAAAGGTCAACCTGAAACAGGCCTAGAGTTTTTGATTCTGCTTTGCTGTAATTCTGATCAACCATTTGCAATAAACTGTCGGCATTGTATTGTCTGCGTGTGCCATCGAAAAATTGTCCAAGCTCGGTACGCGCTTCTTTATGATTTACTTTGCATGAAAAGATACGGGCGGTTTCGGCACGTAACATTTCCAGCAAGGCTTTGTCAGTTATGCCAAACGAGATCAGGTTAATCTGATTTACATGCTTCATGGTGTTGGTTGCCATGCCCCAGCTTATTGTTTCAGGTCGTATTTTTTAATTTTATTGTACAGCGTAACTCTATCTATACCAAGGGCTTGTGCAGTTCGTGAGATGTTCCAACTGTAGTTGGTTAACACTTGATTGATATGTTGTTTTTCCAGGTCGTTCAGGCTTTCTGTTTTGGATAGGGTAACAGGTTTGCTGAGTGGTAAATCACGCAGTTTGATTTCTTTGCCGTTACCAACAACAATGGCTCGTTCAATGATATTTTCCAATTCGCGTACATTACCCGGAAAATCGTAATCCTGAAGTCTTTTCATTGCGGTTGCTTCCATAATAACCAATGGCCTGCTCATGCTTTTGCAATATTTTGCAATGAAATAATTAACCAATAACGGAATATCGTCTTTTCTTTCTCTTAATGGCGGCACATTGATATTAACTACATTCAGCCTGTAGTAGAGGTCTTCGCGGAAACTACCTTCGTTTACCATCTTTTTCAGGTCGCGGTTTGTGGCACAGATCACTCTGAAATCGGAGGTGATAGTTTTGTTGCCGCCAACCCTCACAAAGCTTTTCGATTCGAGAACACGAAGGAGTTCGACCTGCATTTTAGAGGAGATGGTTGCTATTTCATCCAGAAAAATGGTGCCGTTATCAGCCATTTCAAAACGGCCTTTTCGGGTATAAACGGCTCCTGTAAATGCTCCTTTTTCGTGGCCAAACAATTCACTTTCGAGCAAACTTTCGGTAAGTGCACCGCAATGTACACTCACCAGCGGAAAGAATTTGCGCAATGAATTTGCATGTATAGCTTTGGCAATCAATTCTTTGCCCGTGCCGCTTTCGCCGGTTATGATCACTGATGTGTTTGACTGCGCAACCTGTTCTACCTCGGTCAGCATTTTTTTAACAGCCTGGCTTTCGCCAATGATATCTTCAACCTGCTCAAGTGCACTAACTCTTTCGCGCAGTGTTTCATTTTCTTCTTTTAAAGAAACCTGGCGGAGTGCATTGCGGATGAGGTGCGACAGGTCGTCCGGATCGAAAGGCTTTGTTACATAATCGAAAGCTCCGTCTTTGAGTGCCTGAACGGCAGTGTCAACAGTTGCAAAAGCCGTGATAATAATGATGATAGCATCTGGTTTAATTTGCTTGATTCGGCGCAAAAGCTCCAGGCCATCCATGCCAGGCATTTTGATATCGGCCAGTATGATATCAAAATGCTCATGATCGAGAATTTTAAGTGCTTTAGAAGCATCTTCGGCACAGGATACCTCAAAGCCATCTTCCAGAAACCAGTTGTATAAAGAATCTCTAACAGATGCTTCATCATCAACAATTAAGATCGAATTTTTTTTCATGATGTTGTTTGGATAGATTCAACACTTAAAGGTAAAATTATTGCCATGGTTGTTCCTTCGCCGGCTTTGGAAAGCACTTCTATTTTGCCCTTATGTCGCTGTACAATGCCGTGTACGATGGCAAGGCCCAACCCTATGCCGCTTACACCATTTTTTGTGGTGTAGAAAGGCTCAAAAATATGAGGAAGCACTTCTTCGTTGATGCCGCTTCCATTGTCAATGATTTCAATCCGAAAAGTCTTGTCATCGGGATTGGTGGTTCTCAGGATGATTTCACCATTTTCGTTGATTGCTTCGGTGGCATTCATAATCAGCGCAACACAGGCTTGTTTTATTTGATTGGCACCGCATTTCACTTTGTCGTTCGTGGCTTTAAAATCAGTTAAAAAGCTGATCTGATTCATACGAACAGGATGTGCCATCAATTCGTAGGTTTCTGTGAGTATCTGATGCAGGTGTACTTCACTCATCTGACCCTGATCTTTGCGCGAGAAATCAAGCATTCCTCTTACGATTTCTCCACAACGTTTGGTTTCTGATTCAATCAAACTTAAATGCTTAAGAATAGATTCCTTTTTGGAAGCATATAACTCAATGTTGTTGAGTTGCTTGTAAATAAGTTTAGTATAAATCAGGATTCCCGAGAGGGGATTGTTAAGTTCATGAGCCACAGAAGCTGACAATTTTCCCAATGAAGCAATCCTTTCGAGCTGAATCAATTCGCTTTGAGCCGAGCGCAATTCCTCCGTTTTCTTCTGAACTTTATATTCGAGCTGCTGCGACCAGTTTTCAAGTTCAACAGTAGCCTGTTGCAGATTGTCGAGCATGGAGTTGAAAGTAACAGCTACCAGGCGCATATCATCCAGCTGATCACTGCCAATATCCACACGGGTGTTTAGTTCGCCCGAAGCAACGGCATTGCTTGCGTTGAGCAGGGCGTTGAGTGGTTTCTTGATTTTTTGAGTGGTGAGCAAGATCAGTAAGCCAAGCAATATCACCGAACTGATGATTGCCATCATATAAAAATCGATGGATGATTTCTGAACGGCTTTGTCCAGCTGAGCCAATGGCATTTTAATGATAAATGTTCCCAGTATATCTTCTTCAGGGCTATGAGCGTGGCATTCGGTGGTGGAGCATGAAGTTTCGTTCATGATAGGAGTGCGAATCAACAACTGCCTGTGTTTGTCGGATGTGGTGCTTTCGCAAAGGCTGTTTTCATCAAATATATAATAGGACTTTTCGGTCCGTGGAAAAAGTGTATCCATCTGGGTATGACATTGTTTGCAGTCTGGGTTGCTCATATCATCATACAATGAAAATGACCCGTAAATCAAATCGTGATTGTGGTCGTATAAGTTTACTTCATCAATATTGTTTAGGGTATTGATAACGTCGATGATATTGTAGAGTTCGCTTTTGTTGTTTTCGAGCATGGAATGATACATGGCACCTTCGACGATAGAGCCAACATTTTCGCCGCTTTGCAGGATCACTTCGTTGAGCTGTTTTTCGTGTACGGACCGATAAATCAATCCAAAGGAAACAAACAGGAAAAGCGTCATCAAGCCGATGCTGAATATCACGCGACTATAGATAGTAGATCGAAACCAGCGAAAAGGAACGCTGTTTTGCAGACCAGATTTAGTTTTGTGTTTATTTGTTTCCATGTGGATAAAAAGAGTTTACCTGCATCCTTCTTTATATTATACGCTTCGAAAATACAACAAAAGATGCAAGTAAGATGCTTAGAATCTGTCTAATTTACCTCTGGCAGTCTCAGAAATGCTTGTTCAAAATCATTCCAGATAGTGTGCGGCATTTCGGCAAATACTTGTGGGTCGATTTCGCCCCCATCTTGCAGAATAATGGGTTGAGCCACAGGATTATGTGCAGATTGGATCTGAGCAAGAAAATCACGGGCACGACTTAATTCGTTGATCATCCAGCTTTTAACAGATTTTGGTTTAATCAAAAATTGAACTTCCTGTTGCCAGTTTTCTGCTTCCAGTTCTATCATCCAGGCTTCGTGATAAGGCGAAAGTTTATTTATCCCGCTCGACTTCTCAAGCAAGGCATTGGTTTTTCGTACCACACCACTCAGGGGCGAAACAAGCTGAAGAAGTTTTCCGTTGCAGTGTAATTCGGCAATAGGTTCGCCTTTTGCAACTGATTCACCGGGATTTTTTTTCAGCACAACTTGTTCTGTAATAACGAGATTTCCAATCAGATGGTTTATTCCCAATCTGATTTGGTTTGCTCTGACAGGTTTCACCCATATATGATTTATCGCCATATAAAAATGTTGCGGTATATCTGATACGGTTCTGAAAATGTTGGCAATAGAATTGGTAACTGTTGCTGACTTTGCATTTTTGTTTAACATGATCCAAAAAGGTATTAATAAGAGAAAGAAAATTATGGTTAACAAATACTCAGTGCCCTTGGTGGCAAAAAGATTATAATAATGAAATTCTTCCATGACTTTATATTTTTTAGTGGTTATTATTTACCCAATCGGGTGATTTTCTTAAAATGGGCATCCGTGTTATGATCCAACGCAGTACCCAAATTTCAATAAAAATGATCGTTAGTGTTACTACAAATTCCTGCCAGGTGGGCACATAGCGTACTGCTGCATCATATTGAAATGCAATTATTGAAATATTCATCCGGTTAAGAACAATACCCAGCAGGGTGAGCACACTGGCCACTTTTATCATGCTGATATTGTAGGTTCGGTAGCTTTGAAAAAACAGCAGCATAGGAAGCAACACAAAACCCAGTATTTCGAACATAAACCAGTAACCCATCGGACTGAACAGATAAGGCATATTTTGCTGATGCACAAAGATGAGAATTTGCATAAATAAATACACAAACATACCAACGGCACAAACTTTCGACAAACCGTGTAAAATGCTGTTGTGCTGTTTGTGATGATCTTTATCAAGTTGATAATCAAACACCTTTCTACTGATACTGCCTTCGAGAATAACCATCGAAATACCACCAAAAACACTCGAAACAACAAACATCAGTGGCATGTAGGCGTTGTACCAGAGCGGATGGATTTTGTCTTTTGCCATAAGGAAGAGTGCTCCAACGCCGGATTGATGCAAAGCCGAAAGGGTAATACCAAATATCACCGCGGCAAGTGTTAAGCCCGATAGAAATTTTCGCGCTTTGCGTGCATTGAGCCACTCGGCAATGGCAGGCGAAAACTCGAGCAGCAGTGCCAGCATATACAAAAGGAAATGCCAGCCCACCAAAAACAATACGGAGCTTACTCCAAAGCTATTTCCTATAATCACATTGATGATACTAAGTGGTCGTCCCAAATCGAGCAGTAAGGCGGCTGAATAAAACAGGTAGGCCAAAAAGCCGTTCAAAACGGTAACGCGCACAATTGGCCGGTATTTTTCAAGATTGAGGATATACACCATAAAAACCAGGACATAAGCCCCACCGGCAAAGGCTACACCGGTAACTACATCAAAACCAATCCATAGCCCCCACGGAACTTCTTGACTGAGATTTGTTACAGAACCTATCCCTTGAGTAAAACGTATATACATGATAATCAGACCGGTGATGATAACCGGAATACTGATAATATTGAAGGGCGTTAAGATTTTGCCTTTGGGTTTTAATTCGTTGAGGATAAATTTGAAAGTATTGTTTTCGCGATTATCCAGATACAGGGGTTGTGATGCTGCTTTGTTCATGACAATTCCTCCTTTTCATAGGTTCCAGGTTTGGTTTTATTTGTGGCTTCATAAATGCCCAGCAAAGCAGCGGGCAAAAGAATATCAACCGGTGCGATGGAAGAAATAAAACCTTTAGTGAGCGAAGGATAGGATTTGTTTTGGATTTTGGTGTTAAAACCTAATTCTTCAAACGGAACAGGTGAAAGATACATCCAGCTTGATCCGCCAGCTTCATGTTCGCCATAGATATGAGGATAATACAAATCCGGATTTTCGACAATGCGTTTGTTTGCCTCAAAAATCAGCTCCCGTCGTGTTCCGAAATAAAGTGCACCGTTTGGGCAATTATAGGCACAGGCAGGCATTTCACCTTGTTGTTGCAGATGGTAGCACATATCACATTTTTCAATCTTGGGATTGGTGCTGTGATACTCAAATTTGGGCATATCAAAGGGGCACGAAACCATGCAATAGCGGCAACCCATGCACTTTTCATCGCGCCAAATCACAGAGCCCTCTTTGGTTTTGTGCATGGCTTGTGTAAGACAGGCCGCTCCACAAGCCGGATCGTTGCAGTTCATGCATTGGGTCTTAACAAAAACTTCACCTTTGGAGGTATTGTATTTGTTAACGACAGTGCGGCGGGTGTGATCTGTTTTGCGGCGTTCGTCTTCATCAATTACGTCAGGCTCTGTGAGTTCATGCTCCCAGGCGCAGTCGTATTCGCAGCCATAGCAGCCTTTGCATTTGGTGGCATCGAACAGTATGCCTTTGAGTTCGGGTAAATCTCCGACTTCATGAGCCGGATCGCCCGCGGTGGTTTTGGAGGTTCCTACTGCCAGCGTTGCGGCCGTTACGCCCATGGCTTTCAGGAAGAACCTGCGGTCAATTTTCTTCATGTCCTGTTAAGAATTTGGGTTAGAAAAGGGCTTATCGTTTGGTTATGATCTTATCAGCTACCTGGAAGGGTTGATAAAACTGGTCTGGAAATTTTCCCACACTTCGGGGCAGCAATTTTTTAAGATCTCAGCTTGTGGCTCACCTCCATCTTGTAAAACAGTTTGTGGGTGGTAGCTTTCGTTTGTCGAAACGGAAGCAAAAAAATCGCGCAAACGATTCATTTCGAAACTGATCCATTTGGTGTATTCGTTTACCATCATCATCAGTTTGTTTTCCTGTTGCCAGTTGTCCGGTTCAATCTGATAGAGCCAGCCTTTGTCGTAAGGAGATTGGTTAAGCTCCTGAATATGTGTGTTGATGGTTTCGTTTACTGCTTTCACAACACCTGTTACGGGTGAAAAAATTGTGATGCTTTTTCCATTTTGGATAAGGCTGATCAGGGCATCTCCTTTTTCTACCTTTTCGCCTGTTTTTTTAAGTTTCACACGTGAAAGCGGGCCTGTTGCATTCAGGATAAATTCATCTACGCCGGTTTTTACCCAGCCGTCTTTTTGCATCAAAGTCCAGGTGTGGGTGCGGTCGAAAAGCAAGCCGGCCGGAGTTTGTTTTGGTGCTGTATTTTGATCAGCTTCAAGACTGCTGATGAGGTTTTCGTCTCTGCTTTTTTGGCTAAAGAACAAGGAGCCTGTGAGTAATCCGATAATCAGCAGCAATCCTAAAGTCGGCAGAATCAGCTTTTGCCAGATGTGCTGTTTGAAGATTGGTGCAGGAGGAGTTACAGGAATGGTGTTGAGTTTTTCAATCTGGGCATAACGCTCGGGAAGTGGCAATTGACCGATATTGTTAGCAGCAAGTGTTTGCTGTCCTTCATTTAAAGCCCAGCTCACAAAGCTGATTTGTGCATCAGAGGGTTTGTTTGTGGCTGCCAGAAAATAGGTGTTTGTGAGGGCATGAGGATATTTTCCCATCCAAACCGCACGTTCGAAACGGCTTGTTTCTGTGTAGAAATTTTCCATCTGATCGAGCTTGCCATTACCATTCCGGTCAATAGGAAGCAGTGCCAGCTGATTGATGTTTTCAGCCGTTGCATCATTTTTGATTGCATTGTATCTTATAAATCCAATTTTGTTTGTGTTTTGATTGATCGCTTGCAGAACAGCATTATCAGAAGCCAGTTTTTCAAGCTTCCAGGAATCAGCTTTTGATTCGGTAAACTTTTCAAGCATTTCGATCAGATGGGCATCCTCTGAAATGAAAACGGGATTGTTTTTCATGAAATCAGCCAATGTTTCTGCCGTAAATCCGGTCTCGTTCCAACTAGCTGTTTCGGGATGGTTGATGTTGAAAACTCCAACAACTACATTGCGTGCAATCGGCATGCGCCAGGTTTGGTGATCAAGCTTGGTTATGTGAACTTCATCTGTGATGAGCAGTGTGTTTTCGTCCGCACCAAAATCGGTTGATTCTGGGGTTTGCAGCTTTAAGGTACTTTGTGGCTGATGCTGTGAATAGGCATCTGTCCAGCTGATGGCAATGTTTTTTACAACATCTGAATCCTTTTGCTGGTTTGCCTGAAGCGGAATTGTAAAGGCAATGAGCAAAAGTGCCATCATGAATTTTGAGAAATAAGTTTGTGTTTTCATGTCTTTATGATTTTTGGTATTATGTTTCGTAGTTTTCATCACATTTAAGTTTATGCCTTGTATGTTCAATTTGTGTGCCAAAGCCAAAATACATATGCTAATACTCAATAAATCAATGAAATACAGAAATCATTTTGTTTTGATTTTTGAATGTGTACTGTTGAAAAATACAACACATAATTTTTGAAAATTTTGTAACAATCAGAAAATGAGTGGTTAAAATATAAGTGGTGAAAATATATACAGCTGTTGAAAATTACAACAGAACGATATTAAGCCTCATGTAATCAAGAAGATATAGCTTTTAGATTATTAATTGCGACCTCAAACTGTAGCGGAAATTTTCATTTTTATTGTATAAGTCAAGTTCGCTTGATCGAGAATGAATCCATGATTGAAAATCCTTTAGTGTTATAGTTATTTGGATGATATCTATCAAACTGAAATACATGTTTGGAGAACCAGAATGACATAAAAGACAGCAAAAACTGGCTGCCGTTTCTTTTCTGCTGGGAATTGCGATTGTATTTATTTCGGTGATGATGAAGTATTTATGATGACGTTTTTCTAAAACAATCCTCCATAAATTAATCCGCTAATGGTAGCCATCACGATCACCAGTGCTACATAAACCAATGTTTTTTGCGTTCCCATAACGCCTCTGATTACCAGAATATTTGGTAAGGAGAGTGAAGGGCCTGCCAGTAAAAGTGCCAAGGCCGGTCCTTTGCCCATTCCGGCAGCGATAAGGCCTTGCAAAACAGGTACTTCTGTAAGCGTGGCAAAATACATTAAGGCACCAACGATAGAAGCAAACAAGTTTGAAAAAACAGAATTGCCACCTACCAAAGCTGTTATCCATTCGTTGGGAATAATACCAGGAATGGTGATGTCATCATGCGTTGAGCCCAGCAGAAAACCTGCAGTAACAACTCCCACAGCCAGCAAAGGCATAATTTGTTTGGTAAAATCCCAGGCCGAGCGTGTCCATTCAGGATTATCTTCATCGGTTTTATCCAAAAGGGTGATTATACTCAAGCCGGCAATAGCTACAACCATAGGCACCAATGGAGAGGCGGTAAGTAATCCGGCGGCTGCAGTGGCGAGTGCAGCAAGGGCAACATGCCACCATTTTATATTCAGGATAAAGAGGAGTGAATAGATCAGGAACAAGCCGAAAAAGCTGGTGATCAGCCATTTGTTCGACCAAATCCAGTACCAGGCTCCTGTTGTTTCACCAGATGAAGGGGCACCCCAGTTGGCAAAAACCAAAATCAGTACGAGTGTAAAAAAGTGAAAAGAGGTCTGCCACATCGGCCTTTTCTCGGGCATGTCCGGAAAATTCATTTGTTCAGCACGTTTGGCTCTTTCTTCTTTGCGAAAGATCAGGGACATGGCCGAACCGATAACAATAGCAAAAAACACTGCGCCTATGATACGGGCTACACCCATCTCGAAACCGAGGATGCGCGCGGTGAGAATGATGGCCAGCATATTGATGGCCGGACCAGAATACAAAAACGCAATGGCCGGCCCCAAACCTGCGCCCCTCTTGTGAATACTCGAAAACAAAGGCAGAATCGTGCAGCTGCAAACTGCCAGTATCGTACCTGAAACAGAAGCTACGGTATAAGCCAGCCATTTTTTGGCTCTGGCTCCAAAATACTTCATCACAGCTCCCTGGCTCACAAAAACGCTAATCACCCCGGCAATAAAAAAGGCCGGAAGCAGACAGAGAATAACGTGTTCGCGGGCATACCAGCGTGTTAAATCCAGTGTGGCATCTATGGCAGTGAGAAATAGCTCATTTTCAATGGGCAGAAAAAATACGAAAAGGAAAATGGCGATGATCCAGCCTAGTATTTTAAGTTCTTTTTTAGTTTCCATAATGGAATCAGTTTTAAGGAATGAAGAAAATGAAGCTATAATACAATCCTACCAGGATAAAAACAACGGCCACAACTTTTCTGAACCACTTCTCAAAGGTTTTGAGCTTATTGTAAAAGCTACCAACTTCAGCTACAGTGAAAGCCAGCATCCAGGCCAGCACAATTACCGGCAGGCCTGTTGCCACAGCAAAAATCACCGGCAGAAATAAACCCGAAGGACTTGCGATGGTAATCGGGATCAGCATACCAAAATAGAGCAAGCCGCTGTAAGGACAAAAAGCCAGTGCAAACACTATTCCCAGCAGCAAAACCTGCCAGAATCCCTTTTTGGAGTTTTGTTCCATTTTATCACCCAGCTTACCCAATCCAGGGAAGTTAATGCGAATGATGTCCAGCATAAATATGCCGATAATCAGCAATAATGGCCCCAGCAGGCGTTCGCCCCATTGCTGAAAAAATCCGGCAATGGAAAAAGTGCTGGCGCCAAAAAAGAGTATCACGCCAATTGCTGTATAGGAAATGGCACGACCGAGTGTATAAATCAAGCCGTTTATAAAAACTTTACGCCGGTTTTTCATATCCTTGCTAATGAAGGCAATGGCTGTGATATTGGTGGCCAACGGACACGGACTTATAGCCGTCATCATACCCAGCACAAAAGCGGTAAGAAAAGGCAATGAAGTATTATCCAGCAGGCTTTGTAAGAAATCCATACTTGCACTATTTAGCTGTTAACCAGGCAGATAATGGGTAACAGCAGATTAGAATGACAGAAATTATTTAAGTTGTTCCCTGATAGTTTTGGCAACTACAACATGAAACTCTTCTGGTTTGGTACGCGCCAGGGCAAAGCCTTCTTTGGTGAGGTCAATTTTATGCTCTGAATCACTGTTTTTTACAATAAACAGGCTCGATCCCCAAACTTTAAACTGATCCACAATAGTTTTGTTCTTTTTCAAATCGATATTTATAATATGAACAGCTATCTCGCCATTTTCAAGCTGTTGCTTAAACTGGGTGTTGAGGGTTTTGAGGGTTTCTTTTTCGATGGCTTTGCAACCTGCACAGCGATTGGTACTGTGGGTGTAGTACACATCCAGCACTGCTTTTTGGGTTTCTTTAGCTGCGGTTTCTGTTTGGGCACTTAAGCTGCTCATCACAAGTATCAAAAGGCTGATTAAATAGAATTGTTTCATTGGGTTAGGGGTTTTGGTTTTTAATAAAAATTAACACTGTTGTCCGGTAAAAATAACGTAAGAACGCTCAATCGCTTTAATTATGCCGTCCCGTACGTACGGGACTTGGGATAATCAGGGGTAACCTTTTATTCTACCCACATTTTGTCCCTAACGGGACTGTCCCGTTAGGGACAAAATGTGGGTAATCAGTGATTTACAATTTAGGAAAAAGTCCCGTAGGGACGACATAATATTTTTACCGGACAACAATGAAAAATTAATTCAGAAAATTTTTGATTTCTTCGGCAGATGGAAGCCGTCCGCTAACAACCACTTTGCCGTCAACCACCAGTCCGGGCGTGCGCATCACACCATAATTCATAATGTCCATGATATCTTCTACCTTGGAGATTTCGGCATCAATCTGATTTTCGGCAACGACATTCCGAACGCTTTGCTCGAGTGTTTTACATTTGGGGCAGCCGGTGCCCAGAATTTTAATGGATTTTGACATATTATTAAGGTTTTAGGGATTTGTTTTCAAAAAGTTTTCCGAAGAGTTGTTGGGCTAATACCCAGTTTTCTATGTTGAGGCAATATTTAATCTTGGGAGGAAGCACTTCGCCTTGAATAAGTCCTGCATCTTTGAGTTCTTTAAGATGCTGCGAAAGTGTGCTACGGGCAATGGGCAGATCATCAGCTAAATCGCCGCTATAACAACAGCTCTGTTTCGAAAGGAGCTCCAGAATCATCACCCGTGCAGGATGCCCAAGTGCTTTGGCCATACGCGCCAGCTTGATTTGCTCGAAAGTATAAGTTGTTTCTTCAGTCATTCATTTCGTATTTCGTAAAATTACGAAACAAAAGTAAAAGCTTTTGAAATGGCAGCATCAAAAAAGCAATAAAAAATAGCCTAAAAGCTAAAATTTTTATTCATTATAAATAATAATGTGCGCTAAAACATTGAAGGAGAATATATAATGACATAACAGATTTCCATCCTTAAAACGCTGTTAAGGAAACAAGGAATGCCTTATCTTTATCTCATCAAATTTTGAAAACTATTTTTATGTCAAATATCGATCTTATTATAGAGGAACGTGCTGCCAGTATTGGTAGTTTTATGGTGGGAAGACTGCTTCCTTTTAGGCAAAAACGTGCTGTTGGGCCTTTTGTTTTTCTGGATCATATAGATCCTGCACAGCTGGATAAAATAACCCATTTTGATGTGCTGCCTCATCCACATATCGGGCTTGCTACACTCACTTACCTTTTTGAAGGCGAAATCATGCATCGCGACAGTATCGGGTCCGTGCAACGCATTACGCCGGGTGCCGTTAACTGGATGACAGCCGGAAGCGGTGTGGTGCATTCCGAGCGCACACCGGAAGAACTTCGTAGTAAGGCTCATAAGCTTCATGGATTGCAGATTTGGGTGGCTTTGCCATAAGCACTTTAAGAAACAGCACCCTCTTTTGTGCATATTGAAGCAGAAGCACTTCCGACTTGGGATAATCAAGGAGCCAAATTCAAACTGATTGCAGGTGAGGCATTTGGGAAAAAATCACCCGTTCCGGTGCACAGCCCGCTTTATTTTATTGAAATAGCAAGTGAGGAAGCTGTAGAGTTGGATTTAGGAGAAGAAATCCATGGCGAAAGCGCACTCTATATCCACGAAGGCAGCGTTTTTGAAGCAGAACACGAGCATCATTCAGGACGCATTCTGGTAGCGAAAGAAACAAAAATGTGCAGCCTAAAACTGGCTCCAAGGTCTAAAGTCTTTCTTTTTGGCGGTGAGCCATTTCCTGAGGAGCGCCATATCTGGTGGAATTTTGTGAGTTCGGAAAAAGCCTTGATTGATGCTGCCAAAAACAAATGGAAACAACAGCAGTTTTCGAGAATTCCAGGCGAAACGGATTTTGTACCTTTACCAGAATAAAGTGGTGCTTATTCAATAATTAGTTTAAAACGCTTTCCTAATCCCGCCTCAATAATTTTTCTGAAGGTAGAGAGTTCAATATCTGTCTTATTATTTTCGAGTCGGGATATGTAGAAGCGTGTGGTTCCGCTGCGCATAGCAAGCTGATCCTGAGTGAGTCCGGCTTTTAATCTGGCTGATTTCACAAGACTTCCTGGTTTTGTATTTTCGTTTTCAACCGACTTACTCAGTTGATATAAGACATCAGGTCCAATTTCGTAGGGATAATATTCTAATTTGTCTTCTTCGTCTTTTATTTCAATTTTGATATTGGGCCATGACAAAGTATAATTTCTTAGTTTAACTTTTTTAAATTCTTTTAAGTCAAGTAGTTTGAACTCAATATCATCTGATGAAATATTCCAGTCACTGAATATTTTATTAAAATCCAGAAGTCTGCTTTCACCATTATTGAACATACATTGAATTTTAAACCCATCAAGTTGTTCAATTTTTATGATTCTGGGTATTTTAAGTTTCTGTCTCATCGTGATGGATTTAATTGGTTAAAAATCAGTTTAAGATAATCTTGATGATTTTTAGCCCGGTTTATAACTTTTTGACGTTGATTTTTTGGTATCATGCCAACAATTGTTTTTAAAGTATCTATCTCAATTAGTTCCTCATATTCAGCATAAATGGCATGAGAATGAGAAGGTGGATGATCCCTTGCATAGAGGTCAATTTTCACTGCATCAATCATTTTAAAAGCTGACATCTATGTTATCTAATTAGACAACAAAAGTAATTCATTCAGAAAAAAAATGCAACTTTGCTGTAATTTATTTGTTGAATCTCAAACTACACTAATATGTCAAATTCTCCCATCATAAAATCATTTCCGTTGGGCTTCAACTGGGATGTGAGTAACCCATTTTTATTTTGTGTGCACCATCTGGATTATTATCCCAAAGCTAATGCTGAATTTGGTCCGGAGGCATCTCTTGCTGGTCGTAACATCGGGCAGGATTTTACGCCCAAAGATGGCTGGCGCATGTATCATGGCAGAAAAGTTCCGGGATTTCCGGCTCATCCGCATCGTGGTTTCGAAACGGTAACTATTGTGTTGCAGGGTTTTGTGGATCATTCTGATTCGCACGGACAGGCCGGACGCTATGGCATGGGCGATGTGCAATGGATGACGGCCGGAACGGGTTTGCAGCACAGCGAAATGTTTCCGTTGCTGAATCAGGAAGGTGATAATACGCTGGAATTGTTTCAGGTTTGGCTTAATTTGCCCAAAGCCAGAAAACATGCCGAGCCCCATTTTAAGATGTTGTGGAGTGAAGAGATTCCGATCGTAAATAAGCAGGATGAAAACGGCAAAACCACCGAAATACGCATTATTGCCGGACAATTGGATGAGGTGAAAGCTCCGGCACCGGCACCAGATTCATGGGCTGCTGACCCGAGTAATGAAGTAGCTATCTGGTTGATCAAAATGGAAGCCGGCGCACAATGGACTTTGCCCGCAGCTACTGATCAGGCGGTGAGAAATTTGTATTGTTACGAGGGTGAGAATATACAAGTCGCAGACAGAAAACTAGTTAAAGATCAAGCTTTTATGTTGCAGGCTGATCAAGTTGTTCTGCTAAAAAATTCAGGCGCTGAGCCAGCACTTTTCATGCTCTTGCAAGCCAAACCTATCAACGAACCAGTTGCCCATTATGGTCCTTTCGTGATGAATACTGAAGCCGAGTTACGACAGACTTTTTATGATTTTCAGCAAACACAGTTTGGCGGATGGCCCTGGGATCGCCATGATCAGGTACATGCAAAAGATGCCGGTCGTTTTGCGAAGTATCGTGATGGAAAAGAGGTACGTCCGGGTGAGGCATAAGTAGTTTTAAAAATCATATTTAATGATTTAATATATAATTATAATAATGTAATAATTGATTATATTATTTATTTCTTGTTAAAGTTTTAATGTGATAAGTTTTAAGTTACATCATCAAGCTGATAATTTTCAATTAAAATCTGTTTGATAAGTCGGTTATGCCAATAAAATTAGTAAATTGCATTGTTTTTTCATGATGAATACCAAAGATTTTTACAATGCTCAATCTGATTCTTTTTGGACCTCCGGGTGCGGGTAAAGGCACACAGTCTGATTTGTTAATGACCCGTTATAATTTAACTTATATTTCAACAGGAGAAGCCTTGCGAAATGAAATAAATGAAGGCACATCACTTGGCTTAAAAGCCAGGCATATTATTGAGTCTGGCGGCTTGGTTGATGATGAAATTATTGTACAAATTATTGAAAAAACAATACAAAGTCAGAAGCATGGCGATGGTTTTCTTTTCGATGGCTTCCCGCGAACATATGTTCAGGCCTTTATCCTGGATGGTTTGTTCACCCGGCTTCAAACGGTTTTGTCGCGAATCTTCATATTGGATGTATCGGACGAGGTGTGCACAAAACGCCTGCTTCAGCGGGCAAACGAGCAAAACAGAGCCGATGATAATGAGAAAGTAATTAAGCGAAGGCTTCAAGAATATCATCAGAAGACATTTCCTTTGCTGGAGTTTTATACGGATTCGGGAATTGCAACAACTATTGATGGAAATGGCACAGCAGAATATGTTTTCGAACAGATTGACAAGCATATTGTTGAGGAGCTTAGAAAACGCCCTGCCAATATTATTATGTTTGGTTATCCAGGCTCCGGACGTGCTACACAGGCTGCACGACTGGCCAAAGCATTTAATTTACAGGTGATTTCAACCGGAAATTTATTGCACGAAGAAGTGAAAGCAGGTGGCGCATTGGCCGAAAGGATTGAGCCTTTCCTGAAAGCCGGATTGCTGGTGCCGGATGAGATTGTGGTTCGCCTGATCGAAAAGAAACTCAAGCAAAATGATGGCCAGAGCAGAGGTTATGTGTTCAAAGGTTATCCCAGAACTTTGGTGCAGGCTTATATTTTGGATGGCATTCTCAAAAAGCAGGGCACGGCAATCACCACTGTGATAAATTTGCAAGTACCTGTACTAGAATTAATAAAACGTCTTGATGCCCGTGCCAAAACGGCTGAACGAATGCCCTATGATAGCGAAACGACTACCATTGTGGCCAGGCTTGAGGAACATCAAAAGCGAACCGAGCCTGTACTTGAATTTTATCACAATCACAATCAGGTGATATCAATTGATGGTAACGGCACTGTAGAAACAGTGTACGAAAAAATCTATGATCCTGTGATGAAAGCCATTCGAAACCTGAAGTAGATTCGCTTGAATTATCAATTAATGATCAATTTTTCCTGAAATGTTTTACCTTGTAGATTCACCTGAATCAGGTATAATCCTGGTTTCAGTGTGAGTCGGTTTGCTCTTTCGTTCGCATTAAAATTCAATTCGTCAATTAATCGCCCGTCAAGGCTATAGATCAGAGCTTTATGTGAACCTGGTAAATTGGTTTTTATCTTAAAACTTTCCGATGCGGGATTTGGGAAAATTTGAAAATATTTATGGAATGAATGATCATTTAATCCGTTGATAGTACCCAGATCGATGCGATAAAGATAGCCTGGATTTGAGGATGAGCCTTCTTCGGTGATATAAAGTTTTCGGTTTTCAACAAACTGTATGGCTTCAATCTGGCCCATTTCGGAAGTGAAAGTGTAATAGTTTTTAACTCCATCCAGAAAACGATCGCCCATTGCCTCAGTAAAGGAAATGATTCGATTAGCAGTAAGTAGCACTAATTCACCGGTTTGAGGGTGAATATCAGCAGCAGTTACCCGTGCATCATCGTTGTTTGTTCCCAGAAAAATACTGTCCTGAAGGCTTGCCAAAAATTGGCCTGCTGTGGCAGGAAGGCGATACATTTTGCACCAGCCGTTTTGTGGTGTGCTACGATTTTTGGTGAATAAATAGAGATAGCCAAATTTGTATGCAATGGCTTCTATATCAAAGTTTCGGTTGTTTTGTGCCGGTGGAAATGCTGTTTGATCTTCCAACACAAAAGAGATAATTTCGGCATCAATGGTATTTCCGTCAATTTGGGCAGGATCTGGGATCTTCAGAATTTTCAGGTCGTGGCGGTCGTTGTTGTTATTGCCGGCATCATTGATGTAAAGATTTCCGGCAGCATCAATTGTCATATCTTCCCAGTCCACATTTTCAGCATTGGTAATGGTGATTGAGCGTAGAACAACGCCATTGGTGTCCATGCAGAAAATCTCGTTGCTGTTGCCCGAATCGTTGTGCGACCAGATTGTATTGCTTTCTGTTACAGCAATTCCTGAAGTTTCATACAGGGCAGATGAGATTCTTCCCATTGGAACAGGATCAATATTAAATTGTTGTTGAGCCAGTGAAAAGTGGTAAACGCATAGCAAAACAGATGCGATTAACAGTTTAAGAATGGATTTCATTTTTTGATTGGATTATGTTTTAAAAAGCCTGTGATTTTGGTTTATGTAGCGATTCGACCTGCTTGATGCCGCTGCGATTCAAAACCAGCCGGTATCGTCTGTATTCGAGTTGTTCTTCGAAGCGAAACTGTATGATGAGGTTGAGGTAATAAATCTTTTCGCCTTTGAGCCTGATGACTTCATTGTTTTGGCCCAGTGAGTAGAGTGGCACCTCAGGATTGTCCATTTTTTGCGTAAAATTAAAGACGTTGAAACGCAAAATGTCATGAATTCCGGTTACCTGATAATCCCCGCATTTATCCAGATTTCTTCTGTTCAGACGGACACGTTTTCTGTAGAGCAGGATTTTTTCGTTGTTGTTGCGGTTATCGGCTTCGAGTATGGCCGACCGGTTTCGAATGCGAATCACTTCTTCGGGCGTGTTTTTTTCAGGGATGAAATCCACAGCTTCTTTGCTCCATCCTATATTATTGTTGTTGAGTGCGATATGTGTTTTGTGATCGAAATAGCTTTTCCCCAATTTGTGGGCAAAATAGTATCTTCCCAATTCCTTGATGCGATCTTTGAGCATATAACTCACCACCAGGGCAACAAAGAATGGCATGGTGAAATTGCCGTAAGTTTTTTGAAAGGAAAAGGCTATTGCAGTAGCAAACACCATCGAGATACCGGCTGCCAGACTCAGAAAGATTTGTTCCTTTAAGATGCCGTCTTTTTTGCGGCGCGTCGTGAGAAAGAGTACGTTTTCGGCGTATTTTTTCAGCAGATTGAATTGGTAAACCAACTCACGGTTTTTTCTGGCTTTCTGGTTTTCGGTTATGGGAATATCTTTTGAAGTTTTGTAGCCTCTTTCTTTTTTAATCAATTGAATCAGCAGGTTACGGGCCGGAGATTGTTTCCTTTTATCTGTATGGCTTAAGTTGTCGAGCAATCTAAAAGCGTGTTGCTCAATCAGATTGCTCATAAAAATATCACCAAAATGATAGAAATTGAGCAAATTTGTTTCAATGGTTGGCACATTGATGATTCGCCTCAGATCGCGGTACGAACTTGTTAATTTGCGAATATTACTCACAAAGGTATCAATCAGAAAATCCTTGTCTTCATCAATTTTGTTCGACAGTATGTGATTGGTTTCGTTACGGATAGCACTTTTAACAATCGAAACGAACATCTTGATGTGGTATTCGTATTTATTGATATTGGTGCGGCTTGGGTCGCTGGCTACAGTGTTGAGGGCAGTTTCGAGCAGATTGATCGGGCTGTTAGAATCCTGAATAATATCGCGGAGCAAATATACCGGCGTGATCAGTCGGATGTTGGATTTCAGGTCTTTATAAAAGTCTTTTTTCTCGTAGGTGTAAGGGTTGATATCCAGGCTGTTTGGAATAAAAATCCAGGTGTTTACCACAAAATCGTTGCGTTTTTGTTTTCGTCTGGTGGTAAAACCTAGTTTAAGTTCAACTGAAAATTTGTTGTGTATTTTTACCTGATCATCAATCATAGCTTTGTTTTGAGTAAACGGGATTTAAAAAATTCCGAAAACGCCATTGGGAGTTATGCCCAGGAAACGGAACCAGGTTTCGCCGGCAAAAATGATCAGCAGATAGGCAATCAGCATCATGCTAAAACCAAATTTGAAAGCATCGGTATAACTGTACATATCCGTTTCGAAAAGCAGTGCTGCCGGTTTGCTGTTAAAAGGCAGCACATACACATGCTCAATCATAAATGCTGTGGGCAAGGCCAGACTAATCACATCGTAGCCAAAGCGATTGGCTACCCCAATGGCGATGGGAATAAAAATCATGGTGCGCATGGTTTTGGATTGAAAAATAAGTGCGCTAAAAATCATCACACCGGTGAGCAGCAGATAAAGCAACCAGAAATGGGTATGATCGCCAATTCCCAGACGATCGAAAAATGCATTAACCGAAATGGATGGCAGGTCTGTTATCGAAAATCCTGATCCCAGCGTATAGGCGCCTGCCGAAAAAAGCATCAGGTGCCACGGAATGTCCACATCGTTCCATTTTACAACGCCAATGCGAGGAAGCAAAGCCACTATAGCACCTACAAAAGCTACGGCTGTTGCACTGATGCCGTGCAATCTGTCGGTTGCCCAAAATCCCAGGATGGCAAGGAAGATAATGATCGAACGGATTTCTTCTCCATTGATTTTTCCCAGTCTTTCATATTCCTGACGCAGGCGTTGCATACCGCCTTCAATTTGCGGGATGCGCTCGTCCGGACTCAGCGGGAAATAAATTTTCATAGCCAGCAGATATCCAACAAACATCAATCCGACCATTACCGGAAACATCGCCATCATCCAGTCAGAGAAGTAAATATTGCCTCCAATTGCTCCTCCAATCAGCGCGGCAGCCAAAAGATTCGCTCCCGATCCGGTAACAAAAGCTCCTGCTCCCAGGTTGATATCGAGCAAGTTTTGCAAAACGATGCTTCGGCCAAAATTGTTTTTGCCGTCACCACTTCGAGCACCATAGATGGCTGCGATCACCATAAAAATGGGTAGTAAAATGGCTGCTTTAGCAGTGGTGGCCGAAATAAAAGCCGACAGGATTACATTAATCACAACAAAACTGATGAAGATGGTTCCGGCATTTTTACCAAATCGCAGGATAAACCACAAGGCAATGCGTTTGGCTACTCCGGTTTTTACTAACATGCTGGCCAACACAAACGACATGATGTTGAGCCACATAACCGGATGACCCAATTGTGCATAGGCTTCTTTTTCGGGCAAAACACCAGTTAGCACAAGGCTGATGATCAGGATAAGCGAGGTGAGGTAATTGGGGATAGCCTCGGTAATCCACAAAATGATGGCACCCAAAAAAATGGCAAGCATCAGATGATTGGAACGGATAAAACCCTCAAAACCCAGCAGATCGTATGCTGCCTTGGCTTTGGCGGCAACCAGACTGGCAGGGTCGAATTCGTATAAAAAAGATATGTGAGCAAAGAAGCCGAAATAGATAAAAGCCAGAATCGAAAGTGGAATACCTGCAATGGCAAGGCTTCGCTCAATTTTCGATTTACTTCTTTTGGGCAGTTTCTCGATACGGTAATTGTGCATATCGAGTACATCGTAGGTTTTGGCTTTTTTTTCGGCTGTGTTTTCCATTGTTATTGTAAATTCAATCGTTCAAACATAAGCTGTATAAGCAAAAAAAATACAGGCAAACAGGAATTAAACCACTGTTTGCCTGCAACCTTCTATCACCATTTAGAATAAGGATTTTTCATCAACATGGAGTTGTAGTAGCGCGCATCGCCGGTTACCTCTTCTCCGAGCCATTCAGGTTTTTCAAATGATTCATCTTCGGCCGAAAGCTCCACTTCAGCAACGATTAGTCCCTGGTTTTCACCATAAAACTCATCTACCTCAAAAGTATGTTTACCGGCATCAACCAAATAGCGTGTTTTATCAATTGCGCCGGGTTCGCAGATTTGCAGCAGCTCTTTCACCTCTGCCACCGGAATTTCTTTTTCCCATTCGTAGCGGCTGGCACCCGAAGCACTGCCGATACCTTTGATGGTAATAAAACCTTTTTCGCCTTTGATGCGAACCCTCACGGTACGTTCCGGAACGGAAGAAAGATATCCCTGCACAATACGGGTTGATTTTTTGCTGAAAGGCTTAAAATCGCCTTGCACCAGAAATTTGCGTTCAATTTCTTTTGCCATTTTATATTTTTGCTAAGGGTTTGTTAATCATGCCAATAACGCGTTTGATAGCTTGTAGGTAATTGATGTTTTCAGCACCTTCGAGACCCAGGTCTTTGATGGTTTTTTTGATGTCATCAATTTCCGTTGATTCAGAATTGATTGTCATTACTTTAGCATCGTTAATGGTTACGATGCCGTATTCGCAGATGGTGTCGTTAATCATGTAAGCAAACCGATGTTTATGCACCCTGACTGCTTGCAGATTGGGATGAATATTGATGAGATCCAAAAATTCCTCAAGCGTATAAACATCCTGATAAAGGCTTGGAATTTCTACCCGAAAGGCAGGAAATACTTCTTTGGTCAGCATTTTTGTAGCCATCGGAAATTCGCCTTTCATCAAGGGATTCCATTGTTCGAGACCATCGATGGTTTGCACAAAGGTTTTGATATCCATTTTGCCATCGCGGATTTTTGTATTGTTGATGTCGTTGGTTCGTGAGAGGATATAGATTTCATCGGAATGTCGTTCCCTAACCTTTTCAGGAACGGGAGCAGAAAGTCTTTTCATTTGCTGGTGAGCCTCATCAAAGTTTTGTCCAAAGGACCTGAACTCGAAGCGGGGTTTTGATAGTTCGCCAATTGCGATTTTTTCTTTAGTCATGGTATTTAATTTAGTATGAAAATTATAAGCAAACTGTTAATACAGGATGATAAATAAGCTACAAGAAGGAAACTGACCAGCCACATTGGGCTGGTCAGCTATAAACAAAGCTAGTTAGGGCAAAGTGCCGGCATTGTTGTTTGAGCTTCCTCTGGTTATTTCGGTGAATATCACAAAATTATCCGATCCATCGGGTTTACGGCCATAGGATTGTGTTTCTTCCATAGCACCAAAGCTGATGTTGTCGATGATTTGTCCGTCAGCATTTTCGAGCCAAACTTCATCGCCACCACTCGACAAGCCAAATCCACTTTCATCTTCCGTATCTACTACAATCACATAAAAACCATTGGCCGGAATGACAGTTCCTGCTTCAAATTCTTTTTTTGGTTTTGAGCCACTTTGGCCACCATTATCATAGATTTTAAATCCGCTGAGGTCAATTTCGGCATCAGTAGTATTGTAGATTTCAATCCAGTCAGGATTTTCAGTAGTGCCTCTTGAATAGGCTTCATTCATCAGTACACTTACCGTTGGAGGGGGTATGGTGTTGTCGTTAGCAGATCCCGGAGTTATCGTATGAAGTAGCTGCCAGCTGTCGGTTCCGTCAGGGTAGCGGCCATAGGATTGTGTTTCTTCCATAGCGGGGAAAACTACATTGTCAACTATATCACCATCGGGATTTTCGAACCATACTTCTTCGCCACCACTTGAGAGTCCAAAACCGCTTTCATCTTCAGTGTCAACAACAATCACATAATAGGCTCCGGGAGCTATAATGGTTTCTGCCGGGAATTCTTTTTTAGGTTTGCTGCCGCTTTGTCCGCCGCTGTCGTAAATTTTATATCCAGTTAGGTTAATAGTTGTTTCTCCGGCATTGTAAATCTCAATCCAGTCGGGGTTTTCAGCTGTACCGCGCGAGTAGAGTTCGTTCATCAGAACCACACCGGCAGGAGGCATGGTGTTGTCGTTGGAAGCACCCGGAGTAGCTACATAAAGTACCTGCAGGTTATTGTCGCCATCAGGATAACGGCCGTACGACTGTGTTTCTTCAAGTGCAGGGAAACTGATGTTGTCGATAAGTTCTCCGGCAGCATTTTCGAGCCATACCTCTTCGCCGCCGCTCGAAAGACCAAAACCGCTCTCGTCTTCAGTGTCAACTACAATCACAGTCCAGCCATGTGCAGGGATGATTGTTCCGGCAGGAATTTCCTTTTTGGGTTTTGTACCTTCTTGTCCGCCACTGTCATAAATTTTGAATCCACTGATATCGGCTTCAAAATCAGAAGTGTTGTAGATTTCTATCCAGTCAGGATTTTCTGCATTGCCCTTGCTGTAGATTTCGTTCATTTTTACGATTGCAACAGGATCAGAAGTGCTGTTGGGCGCACCTTTGGTGATAACGTTGAGCAATTCCCAGTTGTTGCTTCCATCCGGATTACGGCCGTAGGATTGTGTGGGTTCCATAGCCAGGCAGTTCACATTGTCAATCAGGTTGCCACTTGCATTTTCGAGCCAAAGTTCATCGCCACCACTTGAAATTCCAAATCCGGCTTCATCGTCAGTGTCAACAACAATCACTAAAAATCCTTTTGCAGCAACTACCGAACCTTCCGGGAAGGCCATTTTGGGTTTTGAACCCGACTGTCCACCGGCATCATAAATGAGATAACCGGAAATATCAACAGGGATATCGGAAGCATTATAAACTTCTACCCAGTCAGGATCTTCGGGCGTTCCCCGTGAATATATCTCGTTCATCACGATTAGAGGAGCGCCAACGGTAAAACTGGCCGTGGTTTGAGGAGCGCCTTCAGGGAAATATGTTTTTTGTCCGTTAACATTTGTGGCGGCCACATAATAGTTTACGGTAACATCAGAGGCTTGTCCGGGAATGATTCCGGAATAAGTGGTTCCGTTCGCAGTCATGGCCACTTCTGTCATAGATTCAGCTCCCGGAGCATAAAACAAGCTTACACTTTGCACGCCATTCATGTCCGTTACTTTAACACTAACCTCCACGTTTTGATTTTCGGAAGGGGCTTGCGGGGTTATTGTCAGGTCACTTACGCTGGGAGGTCCCTGAAAAACTTCGTCTTTAAGGCATCCTGTGAAAAAGATTCCCAGTAGGACGACCATAAGGATTAAACTTTTTGTTTTCATGTGTAATATTTTTATTGATTAGTGATTTTTTTAGAAAGCTACTTCAAAGCGGATAGCGATCATATTGTATTTTTCTCCTGCTTTTCCTTCAGCATCTACAACGGCAGCCGGATCTCTTGTAAGATCGCCATTGGCATCGTGACCAACAAATAACTTACCCTTGCCCGAAGCATAACGATCATGTTTCAGATAAGCATAGTTGAGCATAAATTTTACGTTATTATTGATATAATAATTCAAGCCAACAGTTATTCCTTCGCCAGCGCCTCCCATCAGTTTGTCGAAGCCACTGTTGAGGCTTAGGTAATCGTAGCGCAATGCCAGTTCGATATCACCCCAGCTTTTACCGCGTGCTACCTGCGTAAATTCAGCATCGCGGGTGTCGTACTGATATTGTCCGCCAAAAATCAACCAGCTTCCAAAGGCATAAAAACCATCAAAATGATGTGTGCCCAAATCGTCTTTTTGAGTAACATCACTCATCATATACTCACTCTGAAAGCGGAAATTACGATAGTATGCTGCCAATTCAAAATTGGTTAGAACAGTGTGATCCACATGTGGAATCAAATCGGTATCGATGTATTTTTTGCGGTTTATACTCGATAAGGAGCGGGTGCTATAGCGCAGTGTACCAGGCGATTCGGCATCAGTTTTTGGGGTGCGGTAAGAGGCAGCTGCTCCCAGATGAATGCCTTTGGTGTAGTCATTATAAAATGGCATGGCTACTACTTTTCCGGTCCACGAAACACCTTCATCTGTTCCGAAATCTTTGTTGTTATCTTTTGAGAACAAACGCTCTTCAGGATCGCCAACAGTCTGGAAGTAAACTCCTCCGTTCAAATTCAACCAGTTGTACTGATAATTGGCCGACAGACCCACATGGCGAGAAGGTGCAAGTGCATTCACCACATTGGCACGTTCAATAAAGGTGAGATAACGTGAGGTAGTTGTGCGCTCCATTGAGAATCCTTCTTTATAATGACCAACCCTAAGCTGAAATCCTTCATTGAAATTGTAGGCCAGATAAGCGTCTTTGAGCTCAAGCTCTGAGTTTGAAATGTCGAGATCGAACTCGGCATACCAATTTGTGGCAAATTCTGTTTTTACTGCGAAACGTGCTCTTCGGATGGAAGTGCCGTTGCCAATAGGATTCATGGGTTCGCCAAAAAACATGGCTCCATCAGCCTGCACCCGCACATCAAACCAAATACGGTAATCCTGTTTTGTGCTTTCCAGCACAAGGATACCATTTCTCTCTTCGGCAAAGAGTGGGTTTCGGTTTACTTTAACCCCATATTGATTGTAACGGATGTTGCTTACCATTTCTACATCGAGCGTGTTTTTTCCATTCAGGAACAACTCAATTTCATCATGATCCGGATGGTTAAAAATCAATGTGTTGGTAGATTGCGGATCCACTTCGATGGTGTAGGTTCCATCGGCAGCCGTTGTGGTGGCTGCAATGGCTCCTTTGAGCCTCACAGTTACATCGGCAAGTGCTTTTCCGTCTTCGGAAGATAACACCTTGCCGGAAACCTTGAAAGATTGAGCCATAGCTGTTGCGATTCCAAAACCGAACAAAATGGCTAAAAACATGCATAATTTTTTCATAGCATTTGGTTTAAAGATTATTAATAAAGTTTATCAGGTTTTCGTCTTTTGAAAGACCAAGTTTCTTTTTAAGTCTGTAGCGCGCTATTTCAACACTTTTTGGAGAAATATTCATAAGCGTGGCAATTTCTTTGCCGGGCAAACTCAGGCGTAGCATGGCCGCAAGCCGTTTTTCGTTGTCTGTCAGATCAGGAAAGGATGTTTCAAGTTTTTGCAGGAAATCACGATGTACCTGTTCGATCTGACCATAAAAGTCTTCCTTTTCGCTTTTGAACGACATGCGTTGTTTGATCAGGTTTTCGAGTGCAAGTAGTTTTTGAGAGATGCTGTTGTCATCATCATCGATATGCCTGATGCTGTTAATCTCATTAAGAATTGTTTCCAGAAAATCGCGTTGTTCGCTCAGGTTAAGAGCGGCATCAATAAAGTCTTTTCTTTTACTTTCAAGTTTGCGTCTTAAGGTTTCCTTTTCGTTTTGAATGGCGGTAATCTCAAGATCGGTAAGGGCTTTTTGTGCGTTATAGGATTCGTTTTGCTGAGACAGGAGTTGATTTTCGGTCTTAAGTCGTTTGCGCTGCTGGTAAAATACGATATAAATTAAAATACTGATTATCAATGCAAAAAATACGATGATTCCAGGAATAATGAGGTCGTATTCGATCAAACCATTGTTGGAGGAAGCAATATGTTCTGTAAAGGGTTGCGATGCCTGTGTTAGACTGCTTACCTGGAGGTTGAATACATTTTGGATAAAGAATAACGAAAAATAGGTAATGATTCCGGCGGCGATAGGAGTTGTAATCCAACCCAGAGCAACACTAGCCAAAACACGTGTTTTGATTTCTTGTGTTCCTTTTATCAGGCCAATGCCCAGCACCGATCCTATCACAACCTGTGTGCTCGAAACCGGAACCAAAGGAAGGGCAGGCAAACCGATACTGTTCAAAAATCCTGACAGTGATGCAGATGAAAATAAAAAAAGCACCAATGCCTGCGAAAGCACTACCACAATGGCTGCTTCTGCCGAAAGGGATAAAATGCCATTGCCAATGGTGTTCATCACCCTCTCGCTGTAAGTGAAAATGCCAACAGCTATGGCAAGGCCACCAATCAGAAACAATAGCTGTATGCCATCCAATGCAAACAGCCCAAAATCTATCACCACATCCGGAGCCGCAGAAATGAATACACCCATGATGTTGGCAATGTTGTTGGCTCCTAAACTATAGGCACCAAATGCACCGGCCAGTATCAGGCTGATGCGAATCAGTGCGTCCAGTTTTATGACATGAATTTTTGATTTTCGGAGCACAAATCGCATCAATTTATAGAGCAATGCTGCAAAGAGGGCTCCCAGAATGGGTCCGCTAACCCAGGTAGAAACAATTTTCCATAAAGTGTTCTGATCAGGCTCGTTTCCGGTGAAGAGTGTCCAGCCGATAATCCCGCCAACAACTGCCTGGCTGGTAGAAACAGGAAGGGCTTTTCGGGTCATCAAAAATACAGTAAGTGCTGCTGAAACCGTAACTGTGAAACCGCCGGCCAAAGCATCCACTGCACCTAATGCATTGAGCGTTTCGGCACCTCCTTTACCCTGGAAAACCGCACCTATTATTACGAAGACACTTGCAATCCAGGCAGCGCGTTTGAAGCTTACCATTTTTGCTCCCACTGCCGAGCCAAAAATATTGGCAGCGTCATTGCTTCCCAGCGACCAGCCCAGAAATAAACCTCCTGATATGTAGAGTAAGAAAAGCAATTCGTTATGTGTTACAAATTAGATTGTTCTTTTGATTGCCATTATGGTTAGCAGATCGGCAGCCCGTTCGGCTGCGTCTGAAAGATTTTCAATATGCAGGGTAAAATATCTGAGGTGAAATTTTTCGCTTAACTTAAGTGTTGGCATATCCTGGAATACTTTTCTTTTGATGCTGTCGGCCAATTTGTCTGCTTCCTGTTCGTATAGATAAACACGATGAATTTTTTCTTTGATTGATTCGGGATCGCGGAAGTAAGCTCGGGCAGCCGGAATCACGGTTTCAGCAGCCAAAACTGAAAGCTCTGTCAGCTTGATCATATCGTTGTGCAGCACCGATGGAATAAATGGAATCTCTACATCAAACTGAAACAAATTTGTTTTGGTGAGATCGATAAAATTATCGAGATCCTCAAGCAAACGCATGATATCGCCTCTAAGCTGCGGCATCAGCGATTGCGTATAGAGCATGTTTTCGATTTTGCGTTTTATGATGTCGGCTTCTGTTTCGAGGGTGGACAGGGTTTTTAGGTTGTCGGCAAAATTTTCCGTATTTTCATACAGGTAATTTTTAACTCCTTCCTGAAAAATGAGCACACCCTGATCAATTTTGTCCATAAAACGTTCGATCAGTTCGATGGATTTGTTGGCATGTTTAAAGGTGAACATAAGCTGAATTTGAATTGAGGTTATGCGAAGTCAAATGTAAAGATTAATTAACATTAAATTAATATGATGTTTCCGTTTGTTGGAGGTAGTAAATATTTATGTAGTGTTATAAATATTCATAACATATAGAAAAACAAATGATAAGCAAAAGAATGTAGTGCATGAATCTCAGCACCTTTAATTCTGTATGAAATTGGTAGGGTGTGTGTAGTGGGTTTGAAATTACAATTTAGAATCATTCTAAAGGGAAATTTTGCCATACAAGCGTTAAAACAGTTCTGATTTTATGATTTTCGATAAATTCAGTTTGGCAATTGGTCACAGTAAAACCATGCTCAGTTGTATGGAAAATCTTCTCATGCTTATCTCTTGCATCATCTGACAGGAAAATATTTTTGAGAATTATGCTTATTTCAAAAACCTTAACTAAAAACCTGCTTAGTTAAGAAAATGGCACAAAAACTTAAATATGGGAAAAGTTAGTTAAGGAAATAGGGTATTTTCTTAACTAACTGAAGTTTCGCACATACACTTAATCCACTCTGATTTATGTTAGAAACATACTTGAAATACACATCATATTTGAAAAAGATTATTCTTTGCACATTGCCCCCAAACCCCCAAAAATGTGGGCTCCAGCCCGCTTGAAATTTCAGAATTGACTTAACTTAATGATTCTCATTTCACCTTTTCTTCGTGCTAGTCTGGGTCGAAAGCCCCCATTTTTGGGGGTTTGGGGGCTATAGGCCACGCTTTGCGCTCTGCTAAAAATCATTCCTTGACTAAGGGGTTATAATTCCAACTTTATAGTGAAATGGAAAAATTTATAACCCTGTTTATCTGTGTTTTATCGAAAATTTAATTTTCCTTTTTGTCACATTATCAGAACCTTAATTGAAGTGCGAAACTTCAGTTAACTAACAAAAAGTGACTTAACGAAACTTTTAATTTTTCAAAGCTTGTTTTTCGTTCTTGTTCTATTCAACCGGATGGATTTTTGAGGAGATAACCCTATAAATAAGGCAGATTGCTGAGTAGTATGTAATTGGCTATTTATCTGTCGCTTCGGGCAGAATGATTAATGGAGTCTGTCCTTCGTAAACCAGTTCGTTTATCATAAACTTTCTGGAAACCCGATCAGAAAGCAGTCGCGATCCTCTTTGAACCACAAGGATTTCTTTTGTTTTATTGTTGATTACTTTTTTGATATCATCGAAAGGGTTTTGGCTTTGGTAAATGATTGCCTGTGTTTGAGCTTTGACAGCAAAATGTTTGGTCAATTCTTTAAGTTGGGCTTCAATTTGGCCCGGATTTGTATCAGCTAAGGTCAAATAAAAAAAGGTGAGTTGATTGGGGGTTGGATCAATAAAACCTATAAAACGATTCAAAGCAGATTTGTTGAAAGGATGTTTTTCGGAAACAGCAACATAAATGTTTTCTGTCGAAAGAGTTGTTTGTTTGGGTATGGCCACAATGATGGCATTAGTATTTTCGATCAAATCGAGAACGGTGCTTCCCAAAAACAAACTTTTAAGTCTGCCCTTTCCTTTCAGCCCGACAAAAACAAGATTGTCGAATGGCATTTCCAATAACCGAGATAAAGTAGTTAGCAAGGGCTTTTCAGAGACCAAAACAGAAACAGTGAGAGATGAAGGGATGTATTTTTTCGAAAGTGCATTCAGGTCGCGATAGGCGTTATTGTTTGCTTGTTTAATGAGTTGTTGTTTGCTTTCGATATCGGCAACAGTTGGAACAAAAACATCAGTTTTATGAACCAATACAATTTTGGCTTGTATTTGATTCCCCCATTCGCCGGCCAGTTGAATCAGCGTGTCAGTATATCTCGAAAAATCCACTAAAAGGATAAATTGCTTTTTCATGTTTTTTGCAAATTATGTTACAGCTGTTGAGCTAATTACGGTTTTATCCAGGCATGTATTCACTTTGCTGTAATCTTCTTCTGTATCGGCAAGCACCATCAGAATATCGTTGGCTTTTATTACTGTTGATCCACCTGGCCTGATGTATTCTCCACTACGCTTGATCATGATAATAAATGCAGATTGAGGAAAATGTAAGTCAACAATTCTTTTATCAACAGCCTGCGAATTTGGTTTTACTGAAAATTCCTGTAGTGAAGTTTTAGGCAGGTCGATAAGAAACTGATCAATTTCTGTAACTTTTTTCACTTTTTCGGGCAGTGCCACATGGAGCCATTTTGCAACGATAGAGAGTGTTGTTCCCTGTATTAAAACGGAGGTTACAGAAATAAAAAATACGATATTAAAAATCATATGAGCCTTATCGATTCCGGCCAACAACGGATATGTGGCAAAAACGATTGGTACGGCACCTCGCAGTCCCACCCAGGAGATGTATAGCCTTCGTCTCATTTTCATTTTAAAAAACACCAGACTTAGAAAAACACCTACCGGACGGGCTATAATTATTAAAAACAATGAAATAAGCAACCCAATACCCATATATGGAAATACTTCGGATGGATAAACCAATAATCCGAGTGTGAGGAATAACACGATCTGCATGAGCCAAGCCAAACCATCATACATTTTATAAATGGTTTTTTTATGGATCAAATCCTGATTTCCCAGATAAACCGCACAGATATATATAGCCAGAAATCCGTTGCCTCCTGCAAAGTCAGTTGCCGAAAAAGTGATGAACATCAAAGCGATAACCAATACAGGATAAAGCCCTTCGAAATCAAGTTTGATGTTGTTAATAATCCATTTACTAAGTTTTCCGAAAACAATGCCTGCCACACCGCCAATACTCATCTGTAACAGAAACAAAGGGATCACTGATGCCAGACTTTGATCCTGATGTATAACCAGCGTCAAAAAAGCGATCGTTAGTACATAAGCCATTGGGTCGTTACTTCCACTTTCGAGCTCCAGAGTTCCACGGAGATTTGTTTTCAAGGCCAGACTTTTTGATCTGAGAATGGAAAACACAGCCGCCGCATCGGTTGAGGATACAATGGAGCCAAGCAACATGCTTTCGTAAATGGTAAAGTCTGTTATGAACCATACAAACATCCCCAGGGATAAAGCTGTAAGTAAAACGCCAAGTGTGGATAAGGCAACTCCTTCTTTTAAGATTGGTTTCACTGATGACCAATTGGTGTCGAGACCACCCGAAAACAAGATAAAATTAAGCGAAACAATACCGATAAACTGAGCAATTTGTGGGTTGTCGAAATTGATGCCACCAATGCCATCCGTGCCGGCAAGCATTCCGATAGCCAGAAAAAGAATCAGTGTTGGAACCCCGAATTTATAGGAAGTTTTTCCGGCTAATATGCTTGCAAACAGAAGCAAAGAACCAATAAGCAAGATATTTTCGATGGTCAGATACATAAAAGCTAATTAGGTGAAGCTGTACAAATTTACGATTCTTTTCGAGATTTTTTTTGTCAGAATACGTGCTTTTAGCAGTATCAGCAAGAGGAAGCGGACAAGGCAATCCGTAAACCCATCAAACTCACCCTAATCATCCGAAATCTCACTCAGTTTTTTGCGGTAGGTCGAAAACACATTGGCACGCGACACATAGCCCAGATAACGTCCCTTATGAACCACGGGAATATTATACTTGCCCGATTCCTGGAATTTACGAGCTACTTCGGCCATGGGCTCACCCGGATCGATGATATATTGTGGCATCACCATCAGGTTTTCAACAGTAGTATCGTAAAGGTCAGTATCAAACATAATATTGCGCACGTCATCCATCAGTATATGACCTAAAAAGCTTTCATCTTCATCCACTACCGGAAAAATATTACGCTTGGATTGAGCAATAATCCCAACTAAATCGCGCAAGGTAGTGCCTGGCCTTACCACACTAAAATTGGTTTCGACCAGGCGGCGAAGACTCATCATATTTAATATGCTGCGGTCTTTATTATGGGTAAGTAGTTCGCCCCGCTCGGCCAGCTGATAGGTGTAAACAGAATTGGTATTGAATGCTTTAACAGTGGCAAATGCGATGGTACTCACGATCATCAGCGGCACAAAAAGTGTGTAGCCGTTGGTGATTTCGGCAATTAGAAAAATACCTGTAAGCGGTGCATGAAGGATGCCGGCAATCATGCCTGCCATGCCTACCAGCGCAAATTTCCCGGGATGCAAATCGCCTAATCCTAATTGATTCGTAAACAAAGCAAAAAACAAACCCGTGAAGGCACCAATAAAAAGGGCTGGAGCAAAAACGCCTCCCACACCTCCGGCTCCAAAAGTAAAGGCTGTGGCAAATGCCTTCACCAGAATCACGGCGATGAAAAGGATAAAAACTACCCAGCCGATATCCTTGTATGGAAAGAAAATGCTGTTGTTATACAGGGCACTATAATCGCCCTGCAAACTTTGGTTGATGGCTTCATAACCTTCACCATAAAGTGCCGGAAAAAAGAAAATCAACACACCGAGCAGCACGCTACCAATCAGAAAACGTTTCCACATACTTCCGAAACGTTTAAAAAAGTTTTCCGTGAGGATATAAACGCGTGTAAAATAGGCTGAAATGAGGCCTGCCAAAACACCGAGGGCCATGTAATAAACAGTATTACTGGGGTCAAAAGTCTCATGTAACTCAATGGGATACATAACTGCCTGTCCCATCATAAAATAGGAAGTCAGCACGGCAGTGAGTGAGGCTATCAACAGTGGCACCAGCGATGCCATCGAAAGATCAATCATGATTACTTCCAGCGCAAAAACAATTCCGGCAATGGGCGACTGAAAAATGGCTGCCATGGCTGCGGCGCTCGAAAGGCTGATCATCAGGGTGATCTGCTTGAAATTGAGCCGAAGCAGCTGTCCCAGATTCGATCCGATGGCTGCACCTGTTGAAACTGTTGGCCCCTCCAACCCTACCGAACCTCCAAAACCAACCGTAAAAGCACTGGTTATGATAGCCGAAAAGGTGTTGTGCCTTTTGATGATGCCGTTTTTTCGGCTAATGGCGTACAATACCCCGGGAATGCCGTGGCCAATGTCCTGCCGCACAATATATCGCATGAAAACAATCACCAGAAAAATCCCAACGGTGGGGTAAATGAAGTAGAAATAATTTTCGTATTGACTGGTAAAACCGCTTGTTAGTAAATCTTTTATTAAATGGGCAGCATGTTTAATGATGATGGCTGATAATCCGGCCAGGATGCCCACAACCACACTGAGCACATACATCCATTGCTTGTCGCTGATATGATTGCTGCGCCAGCGTAAAAATCGACGTAAAAGGATTTCAGCTTTCAAAAGGTTTTGATTTAAAGGGGCGAAATTATCAAATTGCTTTCATTCTGGCAACTAAGAGTTTGCCTACGCTTGTTCGATTGGCTTATCTGGTTAAAAACAATCCTTTTATTATCTTCGCAGCCAAACACAACAATAATGAAAGTCATCAGCTATAACGTAAATGGTATCAGAGCAGCTATCAACAAAGGCTTCCTCGACTGGCTCAAAACAGAAGCACCGGATGTGATTTGCCTTCAGGAAATTAAAGCCATGCACGAACAAATCCCTTTAATGGATTTTGAAGCCCTGGGCTATCATCATTTTTGGTTTCCGGCCCAAAAAAAGGGATATAGCGGAACGGCTTTGCTTTCGAGAATTCAACCGGATAATGTGGTTTATGGCATTAATCTGCCGCAATATGATAATGAGGGCAGGTTTTTACGAGCCGATTTTGGTGAGCTGAGTGTGGTGAGTATTTACCATCCTTCAGGAAGCAGCGGCGACGAGCGTCAGGCATTTAAGATGCAATGGCTGAGCGATTTTCAGGATTATGTGCTAAACCTTAGAAAGGAACGCCCTAATCTGATTCTTTCGGGCGACTATAACATCTGTCATCAGGCCATCGATATTCACGATCCGGTGCGCAATGCTACTGTTTCGGGCTTTTTGCCAGAAGAGCGCGAATGGATGACGGGCTTTTTGGAACAGGGGTTTATCGATAGTTTCCGGCAACTGAACAAAGCACCGCACAATTACAGTTGGTGGAGTTACCGCGCTAATGCCCGCGCTAATAATAAAGGCTGGCGTATCGATTATCATATGCTGTCAGAAAATCTGCTTCCGGCATTAAAATCAGCCTCCATACTGCCTGATGTAAAGCATTCTGATCATTGTCCGGTAGTGGTTGAACTGGCTGATTAAAAAGCTACTTCTCAAGCACTACAAAGGCACTGGCCATTTCTTTTACATGCGAAATACTCAGGTGGATGTGTTTTACCTGCTGTTTTTCGATGAAATCTTTCACTTTACCATGCAGATGAATTACTGGTTTGCCCAGTTCGTCATTAATCACTTCTATTTCATGAAAAGCCATGCCATAACGATAGCCTGTTCCGAGGGCCTTAAAAAATGCTTCCTTAGCGGCAAAGCGGGCTGCGTAATGTTGGTATTTACTTACCTTATCATCGGCATAAGCCTGTTCGCGTAAGGTAAAAAGTTTTTCTTTTAAACTTGTGCTATTAGTGAGCTGCCGTTCCATTCGGTTCACTTCAATGATGTCGTTGCCAATGCCAAAAATCATAGGGGTAGAATTTAAGCAAAGTTAGGTCATTTTTAATCAGCAGTCATTTGGTGGATAAGTTATTGATTTCTGTGTCTTCAAGTGTATAATGGGGCATAATTGCAGTATATTTGCTTATGTTTTTGATCGATTTGGTTTACAATCTGAGTGTTTTAGTTGCCATTAGCGTATTATCGGGTTTTATTGATATACGGTATCGTCGCACAAAACTGAATGGCAAAGTGATGCAGGGAGTGTTGTTTGGGCTGGCAGCAATCATCGGCATGATTTATCCTTTTGTGCTTACTGAGGGAATAATTTTCGATGGTCGCACGGTGGTTGTAAGTCTGGCAACAGCATTTTTCGGACCGGTTTCGGGTTTAATTTCGGGCTTGATTGCTTCTGCTTACAGGATTTTTGTAGTTGGTGGCACTGGCACTCTGATGGGTGTGCTTACGGTAGCATCAGCTTTTGTAATTGGTTTGGGTTTCTATATGTACAAGCTACACAAGGATTTAAAGACTTTTAGTCTGGGTCAGCTTTACCTGATGGGTTTGCTGGTACATTCGATCATGTTGCTCCTGATTTTTACCCTTCCGGATGTTTATCAAAAAGAAGTTTTTCAGGTGATTTCTCTTAGTGTTCTTGGTGTTTATCCCCTTGTAAATGTGCTAATTGGCAAAATTCTTTCAGATCAGGAAATGAATCGTGAATTGGTGAAAACCTTACGCGAAAGTGAAGCACAGTATCGGATGTTGATCACCCATCAAACTGATCTGGTAGTAAAAGTGGATATGGAAAACAAGCTCCGGTATGTAAGTCCTTCTTATTGCAGGCTCTTTGAAAAATCTGAAGCAGAAATACTTGGCAAAAATTTCATGCCTCTGATACATGAAGACGACAGAGAAGCCACCCTGGCAGAATTGAAAAAGCTTTTAGTGCCACCGCATATCGCCTATATTGAACAAAGGGTGGGAACTCCCAAAGGCTATCGCTGGCTGGCCTGGTCGAATAAAGCTGTCCTTGACGAAAGCGGCAACCCTACTGCTGTAATTGGTTTGGGTCGCGATATCACCGATCGCAAAAATGCTGAACTGGAAAGTCGTCGAAATGAAGAACGTTATCGCCATTTGTTTAATGCTGCCCCCTTGGGAGCGATACTGGAAGATACAAACGGAATGATACTGGAGGTGAACCAAACTTTATGTGAGTATTACGGCTATGAGGCGCATGAATTGATTGGAAAACAAATCTGTGTGTTGGTTCCCGAACATTCCCGGAAACAGGCGAAAGAAAACCTGAGTACTATATTGCGTAACAAAATGCTGCACAGTACGATAGAAGGAATCACAAAAAGTGGGGCAATTAAGAAATTCGAGCTGATCGAAACAGTGATTACACTTCCTGACGGTAATCTGGGAATATTATCAATGGCCAAAGATATTACCGAGCAGGAATTGACCAAGGTGCAGCTTCGCGAAACACAAGTGCGTAATGCAGCTATTATCAGTGCAATACCGGATATGATGTTTACATTAAACGCTGACGGACTGGTAGTGGATGCTGTTTTGAACCGGGAGGCAAATAGCAAAACCTGGAACGAAAATCAGGTGTTGTTTAAGCATATTAAATCCATTGTGCCATTCAGTTTGGCTACCAAATTATTACAAAGCCTTTCAAAAACCCTACAAACGGACGAACTGGTATCATTTGAACATGCAATTGGGTTGGGACACAATCAAAACTGGATTGATGTAAGAATGGTTAAAAGTGCTGAAAAAGAAGCCCTTATAATAGTCAGGGATATTAGTAAACGAAAAAAACAGGAAATAGAAATCCGTAACCAGAATAAGTTTATTGAGCGATTGCTCGATTCTATCCCCAACCCACTTTTTTATATGAATCGTGAGGGGTTTTATTTGGGAATAAATAAAGCTTTTGAAGACTTTTATAAAGTTAGAAACGAAGATATTGTTGGGAAAAAAATTTTTGAATTGCCATTTGAAGCAGAGCCAATGGAGCGCGATCAGAGTGATCAGGCAATTTTTAGCGGAAAAGAGCACCAACAGATTCTGGAGCGGGTGATTCAACTTAATGATGGTTCCATACGTAATGCCATTATTACTAAATCTTCTTTTCCGGATAGCAGCAATAAGATTGGCGGGCTGATAGGCATTATTATGGACATCACCGAGCGAAAAAAGATGGAGATGGATTTGTTGCATGCAAAGGAAAAAGCCGAGGAAAGTGATAAACTCAAAACGGCTTTCCTGAATAATCTCTCGCACGAAATCCGCACGCCTCTTAATGCAATCGTAGGATTTTCGGAGCTCCTTGATATGGGTTATTCCAGAGAGCAGCAAGAAAAATTTATTCGCACTATCAATAGCAATGCCGAGCAGCTGTTGCATATCATAGATGATGTGCTGGCTATCTCGCGCATGGATTCGGAGAAGATGCCGATCGAAAGTTTTGAGTTCAATGTGCGCGATTTGTTGTTGGATCTGTACGACACCTTTGAGCCTGAATCCAAGCAAAAGATGCTCGAATTACGGATGCCTGATTTACCGGATATTACCATCGAAGCCGACAAGGGAAAAATAAGGCAGGTGCTTTCGGGACTGATATCAAATGCTTTGAAATATACAGAACAAGGGAGTATCCATTTTGGTTGCAAGCCCCAAAACAAGGAGATTTTGTTTTATACCAGGGATACCGGAATCGGAATACCGGAATCGGAACAGGAAAAAATCTTTGAGCGGTTCTACAGAAGCGATGAGGTGCAGCTGAAAGCAATCAGAGGTAACGGCCTTGGATTGAGTATTGCCAAAGGTTTGGTTGAATTGATGCAAGGCAGGATTCAATTAAAATCGGAGCCTGGAAAAGGAAGCGAGTTTTTCTTTACCATCCCGCTCAAAATATCTCCGACTATTAAACAGAAAGAAGCCCGAAAAAATAGTCCAAAACTTTCTTTTTCAAGGATTTTAATTGCAGAAGATGAGCAGGACAATTTTGAATTAATGCGCTTAGGAATTCATAATATTTGCAAACAAATTGATCATGCCCTTAACGGAAAAGAAGCTATTGATCTGATAAAAAACAAAGATTACGATCTTGTACTCATGGATTTGAAAATGCCTGTAATGGACGGCTTTGATGCCACAGCAATAATTACTGCCCTGAAACCCCATATCCCTGTTGTGGCAGTTTCAGCATTTCAGCTTCCTGAAGAAAAACAACGTGCCAAAAATGCCGGTTGTGCAGCCTTCCTGGAAAAACCCATTCAGATGCAGCAGCTCTTCAGGATTTTGGCAGATATTGGTTAGAATACATTCGTTAACCTAAACAAGAGCTTTTTCAGGGTTTTTTTGTAACAAAGTTTTATTGGCTGATAGTATTTCTCCCGCATGGATGGTTCCTGGAACCTCCAATTAATCCTCAAATAATTTAAAACTGTGGCCTATTGATGGCTGTGGTTTTGGCAGTAAAACTTTCTTCCCACCCAATCATAGCATTAAAGCATTTGAAATGACTAAATTTACCCAGATCTGAAACCTCAATATCAGCTTCTTTGATTAAACCCTGATCGAGCAGCAATGCTCTTCGTACGCCTTTGAGTAAAGGTTGGGCAGGTGTAAACCAATCATTTCCATCAAAAAAGGCAATATTGCAATAAGAAGTATCTGTGATCAAACCATGTTTTACAATGAGTACATCATCAGCAGTACCGCGTGAATCAAATAACTTGTTTAAGGCAATGCGATCACTAAATTTTAAGTTGTATTCCAGATCGTTGGCTTCTGTAATTTTTAAACTTTTGATGGCTTTTAACTGATAGGGCTGATATTCGGGTTGCCGTATCATTTTGCCATAAAGTATTCTGCACTTAAATTTTCCGTTTTTTGGAAAAGGAAAAGAAGCGATCCAATCTTGTAGCGGAAGCTTGATTTTTTGGCCAAAATAACTTTCAACAGCATAATTCATTCTGGCCTGATGATAATCCAAAAGCGGGAATTTTCCGTCAATCAGCAAAATGCTTTCCAGCAGTGGAAATTCCTTGTCGGTTGTCATGCGATGTTATTGTTTGGCAGATTGAAGTCTAAAAGGCAGATAAACTTTTTGCAACAACTCATCAAATTCGGCCGTGGCATTGCTGTTCACGGTGATACCGCCACCCGCTTTGTAAACCAAACCATTTTTTGTTTGTTCCACAAAACGAATCATCACGCCACTATCCACATTTTGGCCATCGAAAACGCCCATCACGCCGGTATAATAGCCTCTTTGGTATTTTTCCAATTCCTGAATGAGTTCAAGGGTTCGCTTTTTTGGGGCACCGGAGATAGATCCAGCCGGAAGCAATTTTTGAAATATACTTCCAAGATTATCCAAATAGTTCGAAGGCAGCTCACCACTGATCTTGCTGCTGCTTTGCCAAAGTGCTCCCTGCCAGGTAAATACTTTTTGAAGATAGCGGAATTTTTCCACGCGAATGTTTTCTGCAATGCTGTTTAAATCGTTCCGCAACAGATCGACAATGGTATAATGCTCAGCTTTTTCTTTGGGGTCGTTAATCAATTGCTGATCTGCGCCTTCGCGATCGGCCCGAATGGTTCCCTTCATCGGAAAAGTACTTATTTTTCCAGTCTGAATCGTAACGAAAGTCTCGGGCGAAAAAACCACACATTCATCAGCCAGCCACAGTTTGTATCTGGCCTGGCTGTGCTCAAATATTTGCAGCAGCTTGAGGTTGGTTTTTACCGGAACGGGCATGGTGAGGTTAAGCAAATAGGAATCGCCCCGGCGAAGGTGAAACATCAACTGTTCAAAAGTTTGCAAATAGTGTTTTTCGTCAGCCTCAGCAGGAAGGAAAAATGATTTTTCAGGCAGTTCTTCAGGTTTTCCGTAATCAGGACCGGCTCCGTTGATATTATATCTTATCTGTTGAGGATCAATTTCATTCAATGGTATTACAAAAGGTTTTTGAAGTTCAAAATCCAACACAAACAGGAATGGAACCCTTGCTTTTCCGAGTTCGTTCATCTGCCGAAAGATTGCTTCTGCCTGATTCATGCCGGCAAAGATAGTTTTCCTGGGCTTTGTTTTTGGTGACTGATAATTCTTTCTTCTCTCTTTTTGCTGGTTTTAGTACATTTGCCCTCCAAGTAAATACCATGAGAAATACCTTATTTTTTGTTTCCCTTTTTTTTATCGGAACACTCACTCAGGCGCAGGATACCCTGAAGGTGATGCATTACAATTTGCTTTATTACGGGGTTGTAACAAGCTGGTGTACAAATAATAACAATAATGTTGATGATAAAAATATTCACCTGCGTACTATCCTCGATGAGGTGCAACCGGATATTTTTACTGTGAACGAAATTGCAGCCAGCGAAGCTGTTCAAAATGAGCTAATGCAAAACACACTTAATGTTGGTGGCGTGAATCACTATCGAAAAGCAATGTTGCGCAATCAGGCTGGCTCAAGTATAGTGAACATGCTTTATTATGATTACCGAAAGCTTCGATTGAAGAAGCAATATACAGCCCAAAACTATGTGCGCGATGTGGATGTGTATGAGTTGTATTACTATGCTAATGATTTGGCGATGGGCGATACCGCATTTGTAGTTTGTGTGGTGGGGCATCTGAAGGCAGGAAGTTCCGGCTCCGATTCGGATAAACGTAAGGTGATGGCCGAAAATACCATGCGTTGGCTTGCTCCACGTTTTGCAAGTGAAAACGTGCTTTTTATGGGCGATTTTAATTTGTACTCCGGTTTTGAACCTGCCTTCCAAACAATGACTTCTTATAACAATCCCGAGGTCAGTTTTATTGATCCGATCGGGCAGGTAGGCGAATGGAATAATAATTCTTTTTATGCCGGCATACATACGCAATCAACAAATAGCAGTAATGATGCCGATGGATGTAAAGCCGGAGGTGGGATGGATGATCGTTTCGACTTCATTTTGATCTCGGATGAGGTACGCTTTGGAACAAAAAAGGTGAGGTACGTACAGAATTCCTATAAAGCCTTTGGTCAGGATGGTCAGCATTTCAACGGTAGTATTGGTTCAGGTAGCAATGGTGTTGTTTCAACTCAGGTGGCACATGCCCTTCAGCAAATGTCGGATCATCTTCCGGTTGTCATGGATTTAAGCATAGATAAAACACTGGATGTTAATGAGTTTTCTCCACAGGCTTTTATGGCAAGGCTGCATCCAAATCCTGCCGGAAACATACTAAATCTCTCCTATTTTGTGTCGGGCCAGGGCCAGATGCAATTGCAGCTAATGGATATCTATGGTAAAACAATTAACACTTTTGAACTTCAATCCCATTATGGCAGAAACAGTTTTAAGACTGATATCCAAGCGTTGAAGACAGGAATATACATCTTGCAACTTGTTGATGATAAGGGAAATAAAGAGGTGTTGCGCCTAATTAAATCTAATTGAAACGGATTTAAATTACACAGCCGAATACCTGGGCTAAAACGATTTTAAGGCTTGCTTTCAACTTTTCAATATCCTGTGCCGTACCCAGCTCTTTTTCCATTGAAGTAACACCCCGGTCAGTAAAACCGCAGGGGTTGATATAATCATAAAACCGCAAATCGGTGTTCACATTAAAAGCAAAACCGTGCATAGTAACGCCCCTGCTGGCTCTCACGCCGATGGCACAAATTTTCCGTGATTTGCCTTTAACTTCCGGATCGAGCCATACACCGGTAGCACCTTCCAGGCGTGAAGCTGCGATGTCAAACGTTGCCAATGTAAGGATTACGGCTTCTTCCAATCGAAAAATGTATTCGCGCACCCCAATTTCAAAACGGTCGAGATTGATTATGGGATAGCCAACAATTTGTCCGGGCCCGTGATAGGTGATATCGCCTCCGCGATTGATGCGGTAAAAAGATGCTCCTTTTGAGCGCAGAAAATCTTCATTCACCAAAAGATTCGTTTCGCTGCCACTTTTGCCTAACGTATAAACATGCGGATGCTCCACAAACAATAAATGACCTGCATCTTTTCTGCTGTCTTTATTTTTGATCAGCTCCTGAAACAAAGTTTCCTGAAAATCCCAGGCTTGTTGGTAATCCATGTTGCCAAGGTCGCGAAAAAGGAGTTGTTCGGGCATTACAAAATATGTTTTTCGGCATGATACGAGCTGCGTACCATTGGACCGCTTTCCACATGGCGGAAGCCCATTTTCAGGCCTTCCTCTTCATACATTTTGAATACCTCCGGCGTCACAAACTCCTTCACAGGTAAGTGATTACGGGTAGGTTGCAGGTATTGTCCAATTGTCATAACGGTGGCACCCGTGGCACGGATGTCGCGCATGGTTTCGAGCACTTCTTCTTGTGTTTCTCCTAAACCAAGCATCACACCTGATTTGGCGATAAGGCCTGTATCAGCAATGGTTTTGAGCACTTTGAGACTGAGGTCGTATTTGGCACGGCTGCGCACCCAGGGCGTCATGCGGCGCACTGTTTCCAGGTTGTGCGAAATCACCTCCGGACCGGCTTCCACCACTTTCATGATGAGCTCCTCACGTCCGTCGAAATCCGGAATCAGGGTTTCCATTGTGGTGCCCGGACTTTCCCTTTTGATGGCTTTGATGGTGAGTGCCCAAATTTCTGCTCCGCCGTCTTTCAGATCATCACGATCCACTGAGGTGAGCACCACATGCTTGAGCTTCATCAGTTTAACGCTCTCGGCTACGCGATCAGGTTCCTGCCAGTCGGCTGGTAGAGGACGGCCGGTTTTTACATTACAAAACCCACACGAACGGGTACAGATATCGCCCAAAATCATCAGGGTGGCAGTGCCTCGTCCCCAGCATTCGTGCATATTGGGGCAATGGCCGCTGGTGCAGATGGTGTGCAGTTTGTGCTGATCAACGATTTCTCTTACAGATAAATATGTTTTTCCGGCAGGCACTTTGGTTTTGAGCCATTCGGGCTTGCGCATCAGTATATTGGTACGTTCTTTTTCCATGAACTTGTTTTTACTTTTGATGAAATGCAAAATTAAGCAATCTAACCGGAAAAGATGCCCGATTCTTTTTGAAGCTGAAAGCTCAAAAGTAAATTTAACCCAGCTCAAATGTGGTGATGCTAAAAATCTTTTGAATGGGTAATTCAGGTGGTTTGCCATAATACATCCGGCCACATTCAAACACATATACGGCCTGAAAATTTTTCACCAGTTTAACGGCATCCGGATTGGTAACCGGAATATCCAGAAAAACAGATTCGTTCGGAACGGCATCAAGGCAGGCCTGATAAAGTGCCTCAGCAACGGGATAGCTTTCTGCAAAAAGTGGCCCGATTTTATAACCTGTTCCAGCTTTGCGCAGCAGAACATAACCTTTCAATTCCTGATTTTGAATGAAGGTGAAAGTCCGGCTTTCAGGAAGCTGAAGCCAATGATGCAAAAATCTGGTTCTGGGTACGCCAAAACAAAAACTGTCCATAAGTTGCAGCTTTTGAAGATCTTTTTCTGAATAGCTTGTGATGTTTTTGTGAACGCTGAAAGACTCACCTTTGCGTTCATAACGTTCATCACGAAAAGCCACTTCAAATCCGCCTTTGCGATAAAAATCCTGCATCGCCAAAACACCGTCCATGCCTACTGAGGCATTAGGTTTAAGTCGTGAGAGCAGGCGATCGCACCGGCTCAACCAAAGTTGTTTTCCTATTCCTTTGGAACGATATTCGGGCTTCACAATAAAAAAGCCCATAAAACCGAATAGACCATCGTACGAAACGATCGATCCACCGGCAATTAGTTCGTCGTCATCAAAATAACCTACGAATCCCATGGGATCTGTTTTCCAGAAAACTTCGGCATCATGGGGTCCCGGATTCCAGCCTTCGGCAGCTGCCCAGGATACAAGCTTTTGTACCTCCTCAAACTGGAGCTGCCGAAGCAAGAATGGCCTGATATTCGATTTTTTCATAGGCATTTGGTATAAAGGGATCTTTAGGTTGATGTCAGTTTTATCATTTCAAAGTTAATGTAATTCAAAAATAAGGCGGCACCGTAAACTTACTTTAGCTTGATATTGCCTGATTTTCTGTTATTTTTGTTGGTTGTTGACACAATATCATTTTGAAAGTATTAAAGCAAGAACCATGAAATTGAATTGGATTTGTCTGCCTGTATTGTTTTTTCTGATGTTTTTTTCATCTGCTTTATCAGCACAAAATGAGCTAAATTTTCCCCGAGGAGTAAATATTGGTGAACGGGCAGGGATGAAGTTTCCTGATTTGCCGGCACTTACTTCTGATTTTATTAAGCATAAAATGGAATTGCCTTATTCGGTTGATAATTCTACTTCTCCCTATCTGAGGCCGGTTTTCAATCAGCAGGGAGCCTCTTGCGGTCAGGCCACCCTGGTGGGATATAATTTCACTTACGAAATCAATCGTTTAAGAAATCTTACCTCTGACACAGCCATCAACCTCTATCCGGATCATTTCGTCTGGAACTTCATGAATTCAACAACACCTTATTATGGTGGCGGGGTGAGTTATTTTCACACCTTTGATCTCTTGTATGATGCCGGAAATCCAACGGAAGCAGTTTATGGTCCCATAGAACTGGATGACGACTATTACTGGGCAAGCGGATATGAAGTTTACCATAATGCCATGACTAACAGGATTAGTGGTGCCGCCTCTATTCCTGTTGGCACTCCCGAAGGACTACTGGTGCTTAAGCATTGGCTGCACAATCACCTCGAAGGATCTGAAACAGGCGGACTTGCCAGTTTTTATGCCGGCCAGGATTATGGTTTAGTAGTGTTGCCCCAGGAAAGTGCTGATGCCGGAAAGCATGCCCACACCCGATTTGGTCCTAAAGCTACTCATGCCATGACAATCGTTGGTTATAACGATTCTGTGTGTTATGATATCAATAACGATGGACAATTTACCAATGATCTGGATATTACGGGGGATGGAATTGTGGATATGCGCGACTGGGAGTATGGTGCTATGAAAGCAGTGAATTCCTACGGAACCAATTGGGGCGATGATGGCTTTTTTTATCTGATGTATAGCACCCTGGCATTGGAGTATGGTGAGCAGGGTGGCATCTGGAATAACAGCGTGCATGTGTTGTTCCCCGAAGCGGAATGGCATCCGAAACTTACTATGAAAGCGACTATTAGCCATAATTGGCGACAAAAAATCAGGTTACGTGCAGGCGTCAGCCTTGATACTTCCAGTTTTGTCCCGGAATATATTGTAGGCTTTTCACATTTCAATTTTCAGGGTAGCTATTATCCCATGCCAGGACAAGTAAGTAATGCCAACGAACCGATTGAATTGGGATTGGATGTTAGCCAACTGTTAAGTTATGTACCTGCTGATAAAGCCGCAAGATTTTTTTTACTTGTTGATGAGGAAGACAATTACGATCAGTCCTATGGTACGATCCATGATTTTAGTCTTCTGGAATATGCGGGTGATGAATTGATCCAGGAAACGGCAGCTGTATTTTTGCCAAAAGCAATCAACAATGACAAGACTACTTATACTTCAGTTGTGTATGAACCACAAAATGCTGGACCGGTATTTTTGCCTGATCAAACAATCCTGATCAATCCTGTAAGTGATACCCTAATTAATTTAGAACCGGTTGCAGGTCAGTCTCCTTTCAACTGGCAGATCTTTCCTGATTATACCGAATCGGGGCAGATCAAACCTTATCCTGACTTGCAAACAAATATCCTGCCTGTTGATGATGAGGAAAATGGTTATGCTGCAGTTACACTGCCTTTTTCGTTTCCCTTGGCCGGAATAATTTATGATACCTTGTATATGCATGTGGATGGTTATCTGATGTTCAAGCCGGGAGACATGCCCTATTATTATTTGCAGTTTGATGAATTGTATCTCAAACAGTTAAAGGCGATTGCTCCACTTATGCATCGCAAGTTTGGCCTGTTTAATGAAGGTGACAGGCTTGGATGGCTGGCTGCCCCCGACAGTGTTTTGTTTGAGTGGCAGATCAGTGATCAAAACAATCAGGCTTCCGCAACTTTTTACGCAAAACTATTCCCGGACGGCGACATCACATTTCATTATAAGGAGATACAGGCGGATATGAGCTTTACACCCGCGATCGGACTTGGCTTTGCCGAACTGGAAGAATCACCTGATTCGAAACCCTTCTTTTCAAGATATTCCAGAACTTTGCCACCTGCTAATCTGCAGATTAGCCTGAAACCCGGAGCAGATTTGCAAAGGATGCATATCAATCAAAATCAGCAGCTTGTCTGGCAGGGTGGCAGTCATAACTTTGGCAAAGCCGGCTTGCGGATGACAGCGGATGACAGACTGTTTGCAGAGGAGGAAATTTTCGTTACGGCTGGTCCCGAATTTATCTTGATACTTCCTGACGAAACACCTTTAATAAGGAGACATCTGCCAATATCGCTTGACCTTAACATCAAGAATCACAGCACACAATCTTTTGAAGTCAATGCAATTCACTTTGCTGCAGCTTCGTTGGGTTTTCAGGTACAGGCAAATCTGCAATTGCCCATAAGCCTAGAGCCGGGAGCGACAGTTCGGGTTCCGGAGGCGTGTGTTCTCTTTTCCGAAAACACATTTATTGAAGAAGTTAGAATAGATATCAATGCCAATGTTAACGACCTTGAAATTTTCTCTCAGGACTTGTTTACGTTTGGTTATTTCAATCCGGTAGTCAGTTCTGCTATAATTATTGATGGTGATAATCAACAGCTCGATCCTGGCGAAAAAGTGTTGTTGGTTTATGAACTTAGCAATCTTGGACCACTAACAATCAACGATCTTGAATTCAGTATTCAGTTTGATGATCCCTTTGTTATGTTGGTCAGCGATAGCTTGCTGACGATAGAAAAGCTTGAGGCCGGACAGCTCATACACTTATTTTTTGAAATCCAGACAAGCCATGCAGCTCAACAAGGGCGAAGTTTTGAAATAGTATCGCAACTACTTCATGATGATGAGGTGTTATACGATGGTCACGACTTTTTGCAGATCGGCAAGAGCAAGATTGCGCTGATTGATCTGGATCGCAATCATAATTCAGCTCCTGTGATGGAAGAGGAATTACAGAACAATTCGATTATTTATCATGTACTTCAAGGCATTGACTCAACGATTTTTAATTATGAGTTGCTATTTTTGACCTTAGGGGTTATGCCGCATTATGATGAATTGAATGCTGTTGAAGATGCGCTTCTTGCAGGATTCTTGTCTGCTGGTGGAAATATTTATCTGGAAGGGGGATCATTTTTCTATATGAATCCGCATACTCAACTCAGAGAATTGCTTCGAACAGAGGGGTTTATAGATGGCGTGCAATACCCTGCAGATACATTGGCCGGTTTATCAGGTAGTCCTGTCGAAGGGATACAATTTTCTTATCAGGGCGATCAGGCTTGGTGCGAAAACCTTTTGCCCCTCGAGCCGGCAAAACCCTGGTTTGCTGATTCGCAAACAAACTTGAATTATGTGGCTGCAATTGATTCGGGCAGTTATAAAGGAATTGCTACTTCCTTGGAATTTGGTGGCTTGCAGGCACTTCCCGGAAGCAGTTTGACAGAGTTAATGGCAGCTTATCTCAGTTTTCTGGGATATACACAAACGGAGGTTTCGGCTCGTTTCGAAGTTTCAAAAAGAACAAGCTGTCCCCATACTGCTGTTGGCTTTCAGTTTTCCGGCCTTGGCAATCCCGAATCCATCCGTTGGTATTTTGAAGGAGGTCTGGCGGATGACGTCCAAAGTGCTAATCCTGTAGTCACCTATGAGAGCCCTGGAACCTACGATGTGGGATTGGTTGTGGAAGCGAGCGGCATAGCCGACAGTATTTTTGTTGAAAATTTTATTACTGTAAATAGCTGTGCATCAATCGCTGAAGACAACCAAACAAAACTCAGGCTATTTCCCAATCCTGTCCGCGAAAACTTACAGCTCGTATTACCTCAACCAGCCTCCGAAAGTCAATGGATACGATTGTACGATCTGGATGGACGATTGGTGGATCAGAGGTTACTGATGCAGGGAGAAACTGAATGCGGCATGAATATTGCAAAGCTTAAGCCCGGAGTTTATCTGATTCAACGATCGGCTAAACAAAACAATGACTACATCAAATTCATTAAAATGTAAACGGATGAAAAAAGAGCTTGCTTATCTTTTGCTGCTACTGGCTTTTGCTGGATTATCTTCCTGCAAAAGCAAACAAAGAATAGCCCAAACAACATCTCAGGCAGATATAAGGCTGCATGACATTTGGGTTTTAGACGAAATAGATAATCAAAAGCTTGATAGAGATTCGTTTTCAAGGGGTTTGCCTCAGTTGGAAATTTTTGTGGAGGAAAAACGAATTGGTGGTCATGACGGCTGCAACGAAATTCGTGGAGGCGTTGAAACATCAGGAGATTTAATTCGTTTTAGCAGCCTGGCAAGTGCCAGGATGGATTGCCCCAAGATGCAGGCAACTGACAATTTTCGGAACCTTCTTGATCAGAAAGAATATCATTTTATCATTAAAAGCAACAGGTTGATTTTTACTTCTGGCAACGAAACCTCTCTTATTTTCAAAAAGATTGATTAAAAACGATTCAGCAATATTCGGTTGAGGTTTTCGTTCAGCATATAATATTTTTAAAACAGTATCTTCGCATTTATTTCAAAATGACTACTAGTTTCACTTTATGAATCAATCCTTTGTCGCCCCAATTTTTCAAAAGAGTTTTGTAATGAAGATCCTGCTTTTCATTGCCTGGCTTGTCTTTTCTGTTCCGGTTCATGCCCAGCTGAGGCAGTATCCGAACAACGCATTTGGAGAGGACGAACTTACACGCTATAGCGTTTATTACAGTTCAATGCTTACAGGCAATGTGGTGGCTGGTGAGGCCACAATTACCGTAAAATCACATCGCAAGAAATTTTTCGATCGGGAGGTTTGGCATATTGTGGGCGAAGGAAAAAGCAAAGGGGCTTTCAATTGGTTCTATAAAGTACGCGATCGCTTCGAATCCTATGTGGATAAAGAAGCTTTGGTGCCCTATCTGTTTGTGCGCCGTACGCGAGAAGGGGGTTATGTAAAGGATGACGATGTGTATTTTTATCATAACGAAGGCAAAGCAGTGAGCAGGACAGCTACCAAAGCCGTCCCTGAAAATATCCAGGATTTTGTTTCGGCCTTGTTTTTTATGCGAACCTTAAGCTTAAACGACTTTGATGCCGACAGTAATTATTATGTGGATTTTTTTCTGGATGATTCGGTTTATGTGAGCAAGGTGAAATACAAAGGCACCGAATACATCAAAACTTCGCTGGGAACATTCAAATGCCTGAAATTTGCCCCTATGATGGCCACCGGTAATGTGTTTGCCGATGCCTACCCACTGTTTGTCTGGGTAACAGACGACGAAAATCATCTGCCCATTCTGGCCGAAGCAGCGGTGATAGTTGGAAGCGTGAAAATGGAACTGATAGAGTATCAAAACCTTAAACATCCAATACGTGCCCAGATTGTCCGAAAGGAAGACTAAGCTTTCTGTTAATCCATCAAATTACCAGGTTTAAGAACTCAATGGTATTCCTTTTCTGGTTCACGTCAAATAAATCCGGTCAGGCACTATTTAGAATCAATTTATCGTGATACCAAGCAAAAAATCTGCTACTTTTACGGGTTTCAAAACCGTTTCAGCAAAGCTTAGCACGATATGATCAAACCTTTTGATGCCAAAGCCCATTACGAGCAAACCCGCCAGCAGGCTGGTTATGTGCCGCGTAAAAAGGCAACGCAGCAAACCTACGACCGCATTGGATTTATGTCGGGTCTGGAGGTTCACCAACAGCTGCTTACCGATAAAAAATTGTTCTGCCATTGTCCGGCAGGTGTTTTCAACCACAGCAACGATTACGATGCCGAAATCATCAGGCATATGCGTCCCACCCTCAGCGAACTGGGCGAATACGATGGCACTGCCCTGATGGAATTTAAAACGCGAAAAGAAATCGTGTATCGCATCAAAAATCCCACTGCTTGTACCTATGAAGTGGACGACACGCCTCCTTTCCCGATTAACAGACAGGCGTTGGATATAGCAATAGAAATTTCCCTGTTATCGAAGCTCAACGTTGTTGGAGAGGTGCACATCACCCGAAAGCAATATTTAGATGGCAGCATCCCAACGGGTTTTCAGCGGACGGCAATCATCGGTGTTGAAGGCGAAATTCCGCTGCCACACAAAAAGATCCGGCTGATACAATTGAGTATCGAAGAAGATTCTTGCCGCGAGATTTCGGATATTGGTCATACACGTGTGTATAAGACCGACCGGCTGGGTATGCCACTCATCGAAACGGTAACCTATCCAGAATGTATGAATCCCGATGAGGTGAAACAGGCCTGCGACTATATCCGCTTTCTGAATCGCAGCACAGCTAAGGTACGCACTGGAATGGGTGCCGGCCGGCAGGATGTGAATGTGAGCTGCAAAGGCGGCACGCGTGTGGAGATAAAAGGGGTGGCACATACCAAATGGATTCCAGAGCTCACCCATAATGAAGCTTTCAGGCAATGGTCACTTTTGCTTTTGCGCGATCAGCTCTTGAAGCAGATTGAAGAACCCAAAAGCTGGAAAATCAAAAATAAAAGCATTTTAGCGGCTGATATTCCTGAAGCAATTGAACTGATTCGCCATGCCGAAGCAAACGGAAATTGGTTTCAACTGATTTGTTTGCCCGGATTCAAAGGGGCATTAGCGCATTTTACTCAACCCGGACAAAGCTTTGCGAATGAGCTAAGCGACAGACTGAAGGTGATTGCCTGCATCGAAAGGCCGCATTTGTTGCATAACGAGATGACTGAGCCAGGGCTGACATATGAAAGCTGGCAAAAACTTGGTGCCATGGTTAAGGCCGACCAAGATGATGCTTTGCTGCTGATTTGGGGTCCGGAAGAAGATATTGCAACAGCACTCGAAACCGTTGAAGAACGCTGCAAAATGGCTTTGGAAGGTATTCCGCAGGAGACCAGAAAATCGCTTCCTGATGGCACTACCATTTTCGAAAGGGTGCTGCCCGGAGCAGACCGCATGTATCCCGATACCGACAGCGCACCAATTCCATTGGAAGATGCTCAAATTGAAAAATTGCGCAGCCAGCTTCCCGAAGAGGTGATCGATCATTATCACCAACTCCAGGCATGGGGAGTGCCGGAAGATACCTACACCTATATCTTTTCAAAGAATTTGTTTCCGCTGATTCGCGATCTGACGGAAAAATTGCAAGTGCCTGCAAGATATGCCGGAACTTTTGTTGGGCATACCTTGAAACATGCGATGGGTCAGCATAAAAACAGTGCTTTTAAATACCGCACCGTTTATCATTTGTTTGATTTCCTCAAGCAGAAGGGATTGGAATACCGGCTGGCTGAAAAGATGATTTACGAATTGGCAGCTCATCCACGCATGGAGTTTGAATCGGTACTCAACAGCATGAAGTTCAAAAGCCTTCCGGAAGCGGAAATTATTTCAAAGTTGCCTTTTATTGCCGGGAAATTTGATCCTAAAAAGAAAGGAAAACCCGAAGATAGATTCAATTGGATCATGGGACAACTCAGAAAGCTTGCAACAGGAAATATCAATTTAACAGAATTGGCAAAAACAGTAAAATCACTTTAGCATGAGCGAAGATATTTTTCAAGGATATAAAGGTGCAGCACTGGAGTTGCTCAAAAAATACAATACACGCGTCTGGGGACAAGCTACCATAGAAACCAGCAGAGGAACTTTTGAAGGAACGGTTTTACCAAGATCCGAAAATGATGATGACCAGCATATCGTTTTAAAAATCGTTACCGGCTACAACATTGGTATCGACGTGAAGACCGTTAATACCATGAAGGAAACGGGTTACAAAAAGGCTAACTATAAAATTCCGGAAAAGGAATTTCCTGTCACGCCCGGCTTACCCAAAGTGAAGCTTTTTGGCACAGGAGGAACCATTGCATCGCGTCTCGATTATCGCACCGGAGCAGTGATTCCGGCCTTTTCGCCCGGTGAACTTTATGGTGCTGTTCCGGAGCTGGCCGACATCTGCAACCTGGAAACAGAAAAACTATTTGCCGTTTTCAGTGAAAATATGGGACCAAAGCAATACATCGCTTTGGCTAAAGCCATTGGGCACGAGATCGAAAATGGCATCGACGGTATTGTGATTGGCCATGGAACTGACACTTTGCATCATACCGGAGCCGCACTTACTTTTATGTGTCAGAATTTGCCTGTGCCAGTGGTGCTGGTTGGTTCGCAGCGATCAAGCGACAGGCCCAGCTCCGATGCTGCCCTCAATCTGATGCACGCCATGAAGGCTGCCGGACAATCGGATATTGCCGAGGTGATGGTGTGTATGTTTGGCCCCACTTCAGATGAATACGGCTTGCTGCACAAAGGCACACGCGTTCGCAAAATGCACTCGAGTTATCGCTCCACTTTCCGCACCATTGGCGACACCCCGCTGGCTATGATCAACCGCAAAGAAATTACCCCCATCCATAAGACCTTTAACAAACGCCGGCAGGACAAAAATGTGGTAATCAAACCCTATTTCAGCGATAAAGTGACGATGCTTTATTATTATCCCGGCATGAAACCCGATACGCTGGATGCATTGGTAGATGCTGGTTACAAAGGGATTATTATCATTGGTACAGGCCTTGGTCATGTGAATAAGGAATTGTATCCGGCCATCGAAAGGGCACATGCCAAAGGCGTTCATATGTTTATGACTTTACAAACTATTTGGGGTTATGTGCATATGTTTGTTTATGATACGGGACGCGATATGATGGCCAAAGGAATTATTCCGGCAGGAAATATGCTGCCCGAGGTTGCTTTTATCAAGCTGGGCTGGGTTTTAGGTCAAACCGACGATCCGGAAGAAGTGAAACGCCTGATGCTAACGCCGGTAAATGACGAAATCACAGAACGTGAACCCTATAACGGCTACCTTGTTTATCAGGGTGGAGTGCCCGAAGTGGAAGCCTTTATCCGAAAGGTGCATAAATAGGTTTCAGGATTTGTATGGTTTATTGGAATCGAGAAGGTAGAAACGTTTGTCTTTAACGATATTTTAATTTGTTAAAAGTGTGTTGTTTGGGTGAAATAACAGACACTTTGCTAAGATTATGTTTGTGTGAAGAGAATCAGCTATTCGATGCGTGAATATTTATAGTATTTTGAATCAAACTATGCATTTCAAATCTTGCATGCCAATAATTGCCATTATCTCAACCATATTCTTGTTAATTCTGTAATAAATTGTATCAGAGACACAAGGGCACCTTCTGTAGCCCGATTGTATGTAATCAACAGCTTCAAAGGAAAATGGCCTTTGAGCAATGATTTCGAAACAATCAAAAAATGATTCAAAGTATTTGTCTGCCTGCACAACACCAAATGTTTTTACGCCATAATGATGGATGCGAATTAAGTCTTCTTTTGCAGCATTACTTAACTTGTATTCAGCCATTAAGCATAGCCTTTGATTGATTTAAAATCTGCTCTTTCGTATCATTGGTAAAACCACTTTGTTCAGATTTTTCCAGTTTTAATCTGATCCAATCCACCTGAGCCTGTTGATTACGAGCCTGCCTGATCAAATCGTTAATGAGCTCACTTTTGCTGGAATACTCTTCAGATTCAATTTGTGCTTTTAACCATTCGTCATTTGGTTTCGAAAAAGAGATGCTTTGTCTGGGCATAATTAATTTTTGGTGTAAAATTACACCAAATTAGAATCATATGCAATTGTTCTCAATTATTGATTGGTGTTTTAAGAAGTTTTCGCACTTAGTTTTAGAAGACTAAACTTTCTGATTCATTTTCGTTTAGGGTGTTTTTTGGTCGTATTTTTGTTCGTTGAAAACAAAAAAGCGCTACAATCAAATTGTAACGCTTTCATTTTCAAGTTGCCCGATCAGGTCTCGAACCTGAACTCTTCTGATCCAGAGTCAGACGTGTTGCCAATTACACCATCGGGCATTGCGGCTGCAAAATTAACAATTTCTTAGCTAATCTTTTTATGTTTTTTAAAAATTTCGGTTTCCCGCGCTTTAATTATTCATTTTTGACCAGTTGTCTCTCAAAGGCACAGTACGGTTGAAAATCAAATGGCCGGGCATGCTGTCTTTGTCCACACAAAAATAGCCGATACGCTGAAACTGGAATTTTTCGCCAGCCGTAACAGTCGCCAGCATGGGCTCCAGTTTACAGCTTGTTTTGATCTGTAGGGATTCCGGATTTAAGAATTCCATAAAGTCCTGATCCTTATGCCCTGCAGGGTCTTCATCATTAAAAAGCCTGTCGTAAAGCCTTACTTCGGCATCCACAGCTGTTTTGGCTTCTACCCAGTGAAGCGTTCCTTTCACTTTGGGTTGCTTGCTGCCCGTACCGCTTTTGGTTTCGGGATCGTAGGAACAGAAAATGGTTTTTACCTCACCGTTTTCGTCAGTTTCGTAGCTGTCGCAATGAATCACATAGGCTCCTTTGAGGCGCACTTCTTTGTCGGGAGCAAGTCGGAAAAATTTCTTTGGAGGATCGATCATGAAATCGTCTCTTTCGATATACAGTTCGCGTCCAAAAGGAATTTCACGACTTCCGGCTTCCGGATCTTCCGGGTTGTTGATCAGCTCGATAGTTTCCGTTTGATTTTCAGGGTAATTGGTGATAACCAGTTTAACAGGATCAATCACCGCCATCACACGGGGTGCAATTTTGTTCAGGTCTTCGCGTACGCTGAATTCCAACAATCCCACATCAATCGTATTATCTCTTTTTGCCACGCCAATACGATCGGCAAAGGCTCTGATAGAAGCAGGGGTATAACCTCTTCGGCGCAGGCCGGCGATAGTGGGCATTCGGGGGTCGTTCCAGCCGTTTACAACGCCATTTTTCACCAGATCGAGCAGTTTGCGTTTGCTCATCACCGTATAACTTAGATTGAGGCGGGCAAATTCGATCTGCCGTGGCCTGTAAGTTCCTTCCTCTATGATTTGATTGAGAAACCAGTCGTACAATGGCCGGTGTACCTCAAATTCGAGTGTGCAAAGTGAATGAGTGATGCCTTCCAGATAGTCTGACTGTCCGTGAGCATAGTCATACATCGGATAAATGCTCCATTTATTGCCGGTGCGATGGTGATCGGCATGAAGGATGCGATACATCACCGGATCGCGCATATGCATATTGGGCGATGACATATCTATTTTGGCTCTCAAAACCTTGGATCCATTGGGAAACTCACCCCTTTTCATGGCCTCAAAAAGTTCGAGGTTCTCTTCAACCGAACGGTTTCTGAACGGACTTTCGATGCCCGGACGGGTAGGTGTTCCACGCTGCTGACTGATCAATTCCTGAGGCTGATCGTCCACATAGGCCTTGCCTTTTTTGATGAGCAGAATGGCCCATTCATAAAGTTGATCAAAATAATCAGAAGCAAAAAAAGGTTCTTCATTCCATTCAAAGCCAAGCCATTGCACATCTTCTTTGATGGAATCCACATACTCCATTTCTTCTTTGGTGGGGTTGGTGTCATCGAAACGCAGGTTGCATTTGCCCTGGTATTTTTCGGCCAGGCCGAAGTTGAGACAGATAGATTTGGCATGGCCAATATGCAGGTAACCATTAGGCTCCGGAGGGAAACGCGTATGCACACGGGCTTCATTTTTTCGGGTCTGGATATCCTCCTCGATAATGGTTTCGATGAAGTTGAGCGATTTTTTGTCTTTTTCAGGGGTTTCCATAAGGATTAGAAGTTTAATTCTGGCTTGAAAACGAGATTGTTCAGGGGCGCAAAATTACGTATTTTTCAAGAATAACGAATCTTTTGGCGTTGTGCTTAAACAAATCTGCGCAGGCTCGATTGCAACTGACCAACATAGCCGCCACCAAATAAATTTACATGCACCAAAAGCGGATAAAGATTGCAAAGGTCAACGCGTTCTTGCCAGCCTGTTTCAAGTGGATAAGCTGCATGATATGCCTCGTAAAACCTTGGGCTGAATCCGCCAAAAAGCTTGCTCATGGCCAGATCCATTTCACGATGTCCGTAATAAACTGCCGGATCAATCAGAACGGGATTTTGGTTTGAATCACATAAAAAATTGCCGCTCCATAAATCGCCATGAAGCAAAGCCGGCACTTCATCAGGAAAAAGCATTGGAAGTTTGGCAAACAATTTTTCAAAGGCATTTAATGTTTGGCTGGTAAGCATTCCTTTACCTGCTGCCATTTTTAGCTGTGGCTTCAGTCTTTGTGTAATGAAGAAGTCACTCCAGTTTGTTGCAATTGTATTGCTTTGGTGCAGCGAACCAATGTAATTATCATGGTCGAGGCCAAAAGTTTCATGCGTTTCGCGATGTAAATCAGCAAGTTCTTCGCCAAAAGTTTCCCAGAAGTTATTGTCGGGGTAGCCTGTTTCAATGTGTTCAAGCAATAAAAAGGTTGTTTGGCCGGCTTCACCTGTACCAATGACTTCCGGAAGGCGTATTTTTTTGCTTCTTGATAAAATTTTCAGTCCTTTCGTTTCCAGCTCAAACATTTTGGGATAACGTTTGGCCTGATTGTATTTCAGAAAGTAATCCTGTCCGGCATAACGGATTTGGTAAGCCGCATTGATTGAGCCACCGCCAACAGCTTGCGTTCGCTCTATCAGGGCCTCGATGCCGGTGTGTTTTTGAAGTAGGATTTCCAGCTGAGATACGATTTCAATTGGAATCATAATTTATTTCGCTGATGATTTTTAGTACTTTAACAAAGATATTAAACCTAAATCAAACCGGCATTTTTACTAAAAAACCGGTTGTGCATCAGGCGTTCAAAGGCAAAAAGTGCAAAAATAGCAGGAATAATGGCCAAGCTAAGGGCTGGAAGATTTCCGATCAGTTCTAAAAGTGCCGGAAGTGCTTTTTGTTCGGTTTGAAGCCAGCTGCCGAAAAATTGTGCAAACTGAACCAAATATTGACTAACAAATTCAAAATCAGCTAAAAAGATGAGTGTTAATAATCCGACAAAAAGACTAAAAAACAACAAATAGCGCTCAGGGAGCAATTGATTTCTTGCCGGTTCAGTTTGTGGCATGGCTGCAATCTGATTCATCACTTTGTCTTTAAAGTTATGGTTTACTTTTTCATCAGGCAGCTGCTGAATGAGATTATCAATATTGAATTTATTATCTTTCATTGTGTATTGGTTTCGAGGTGAATAGCTTGGTTTGTTGTTTCAAAATGCTTAGCCAGTTTTTTGCGACTTCTATAGAGCTTTACTTTCACATTCGACTGGCTAAGTCCGGTAATTTCTGCAATATCCTGCACCTTAAGCTGTTGTTTGTAAAACATGTTTAGAATCGAACGTTCCTCTGCTTCCAGTTTTTGCATCGCTGCATCAAGTTTTGCTAAAGCTTCTTCCCGATCAAGTGCTTCCACGCTTGCATCATCAGAAACAGGTAAATTATCATCATTCAGGTAAAACGTATTGTTATTGAGACTATTGTGCAGCTTACGATGTTGCGAAATGGCCATATGCCAGACGATGCGATAGAGCCAGGTCGAAAATTTTGATTCTCCTTTAAAGGTGTGGAGTTTTTCGAAGGCTTTCACAAAGCTGTTCTGTGCCAAATCCTCGGCTTCTTCGTGTTGACGCAGAATCTGAAAGGCAATATTCATGACCATATGTTGGTATTTTTCGACCAAAACACCATAGGCAGTGGTTTCGCCGGCCAAAACTTTACGTATGATGATTTGATCTTCCTGCTCCATGTTTCAGTCAATTGGACGCAACCTGTTTGAAGAAGTTACAATTTTACTGTAATTTTACTTCCCAAAGCTAAACAAAATGAAAAGGATACTCCTAACAATTAGTTTTTTAGGGCTGTTACTACAGCTAACTGCCCAGTTCGACAGCGTGTTTTATAATAAAAGTTTGCGCATGGATTATATTCGTTCAGGAAATTCTGAAAATGAATGGATTGCACTCGAAAACTGGTATGAGCAAGCCGATTGGGCGGGTTCAAGAAATGTGCTGATTGATCCGCTGGGTTATGGCAAACATTGGGTGGAAATGCGTGATGCGACAACAGATTCCGTGCTCTATTCGAGAGGATATGGCAGCTTGTTCAGCGAATGGCAAACCACGGCTGAGGCAAAAGAAACAGTAAGGAGTTTTCCGGAAACGGTGGTAATGCCCTATCCAAAAATGCCGGTTCAGATTAGGTTGTTAACACGCACTTTTGAAGGAAATTGGAAAGAAGTGTTTAGCATAAAGCTTGGTCCTGAGAACTATTTTATCAAACCAGCCCCAAAGATGAAATGGCCGGTGATGAATGTTTGGGGCGATGGCGATGCAGCTGATGTAGTGGATATAGTGGTGTTGCCTGATGGTTATACTATGGAGGAACTAGGCGAATTTATGGAGGATGCCAGGTTTTTTGCGGAGAGTATTTTTCAGTTTGAACCATTTAGATCTCTAAAAGACAAATTCAGAATCCGTGCGGTTCTGGCACCTTCGGATGAATCCGGAATACCTGTGCCGGCAGAGGATTTTTGGCCTCAAACAGCACTTGGTTCGAGTTTTTACACCTTCGATAGCGAACGCTATTGCATGAGCTACGACAACCGTAGCATTCGCGATTTGGCAGGACAAGTACCTTATGATCAGATTTATATCCTGGCCAACACAACCAAATATGGTGGCGGTGGCATTTATAATTATTATGGCCTGAGTTCGGCAGGTAACCAGCTGTCGTCCAAGGTGATTGTGCACGAATTCGGGCATTCTTTTGCCGGCCTTGGTGATGAATATTTCGACAGCTCAACGGCTTATTCCGATTTTTACAATCTGGAAACAGAACCCTGGGAACCCAACCTCACTACCTTGGTTGATTTCGACAGCAAATGGAAATCATTGATGGATACGCTCACGCCAGTTCCCACGCCGGCTGTTGATAGCATGAGAACAGTTTTAGGCGTGTATGAAGGTGGAGGTTATGTAGCCAAAGGCATGTACCGGCCGATGATCGATTGCCTGATGCACACTTTCAAGGGAGAGGAATTTTGCCCGGCCTGCAAGCATGCCATTATTCAAATGATCGAAGTGTATTCAGAATAGATTGTTTATTTTTGACCTTTAAAATTATAGCCTGATGTCAGAAAAATCTCCTTTCGATTATGATCCCGAAAAAGATGACCTCCCAACCAATGTGATGGTTTGGATTGCTATAATTGCTTTTGGTGCAGCGATTTACCTCAGTCAGATTTTGGTATAAAAAAAAAGCCCTGCCCATTACTGAGCAGGACTGTTGGCATCATTTCAATGCTGTTTTATTGCTTGATAACTTTGACAATTTGTTGCTGATTGGCATTGCTGATCGTTATAAAATACAAACCTTTATCCAGGTGTTCTGGCAGTTTAATTTCAAAACTGTTATGTCCTGAGTTTTCAATTTGTTGTTCAGCTATCAACCGGCCTGTAAGATCACGAATCGTTAAATCAACGCTTTCATCTATAGCATTTTCCGTTTGAACAAATAACTTATCATTGAATGGGTTAGGATATACACTGAACTTGAATAGTTTTATTTGATCAAATCCGCTTATCAGGTCAATATTTATTTTTACGGGTATCAAGTAAGTATTCAAATTGGTAACAATATCAATTTGCGTTTCATAATATACAATAGGATCCAGCATTACACCCGGATTCAGGTAAACCATTATTTCTAGAGATTCTCCTGCAGGAATTTCAAAGGGAAGATCAGGTATATCATAAAATTCAAACAACCCATCATGCTCCAGATCGCTTATGATTACAGCATCGGAAGTTGGGTTGGTGAGTGTTATAAATTGTTCATAATCGTAATTATAAACAAGTGTATCCGGCATAAATGTCAGGTCAGTGAAGCTTTGCTCTCCTACAATAAACTCGTGTGGATCGAGTTCGCCCATGATCGGTTGTTTCAGGCGACGGCCGGTTTCATCTTTGGCAAACACATAGTAACGAATGGTATCTCCAGCTTCAAATCCGCTGATAGTAGCATGAAACATATCCTCTTCGCTTCCATCTGCAGTAAAGTTTGCGGGGTTATAATCTCCCCCGTTGATGCTGTAAAAAACAAGCAGGGAATCACTCACCAGCGCATCTCCTGAATAAGCAATGATTTCGCTGCTCAGGGTATAATTTTCGGCATATTCCACTTCATCAAACAAAGGCCGGTGATCCACATACAACATTTCCAGATCGGCAATGCCTCTGGTGCGGCAATGGATGGCATCGGTATTGTACCAGCTGTTCCAAACAACCGGAACGATTTCGTATCCTGGCATGGCTTCTTCATACACGGCTATGGCTTCATCGTCCCATTGGCTGCCACTCAATGGAAGCAGCACTTTATTGTTCAAAATGAGCGAATTGGTATAAGCAGTGGTTTGGCTTCCGCCGGGCGTATAAACGCGATAAACTTCGTACGGATATCCGTAAACACAAGGAGTGGTGGCAAAGTAATTTGCAACGGATTCGTAATCGCTGTAGCGCGGATCAGATTCTGGCACTTGTCCAATCAGGATTTTATCAGGGCCAAGGTATTTCCCCCAGCAATCGATATGTTTGATATAATCGCCAAGCGGATCAATGGTAACATCATAACGAACAATACCCAGGTAGTCTTCAACTTTTTGAGCAACTTGTTGAGGTGTGAGACTGTTTTCATCGTAAACCAAATCCGTTGAAGCCGCCATTGCTGTTCCATCAACCATCATATTGCCACCGGTATGCACCAGATTCATTCCGAAGAGATTAATACCCAGATCAGCTGCAACGGCAGCAGGAACATTATTGTCGTTGGGGCGGGGCCTGTCATAAGGAAAATCAACAATGCCGGGCTCTTTGTTACCATCAAAAACAAACCACGGGCCGTAGTCGCGGGTCCAGTAGGAGTCGGTTTGGGTTATAATGAAGCTGCAGTTTTCGGTATTTACATTGTTTTGTTCGTATAGTGCTAACACCTGATTGGCTTGCGATGAGCTGTTTACGAGTGTCACTACATTGATATCTTCGGCCATTTCGGCAATTGCACTATAAGGTATGCCAAGTGGATAGCGAATCAAAACGGATTGCATGGGTTCATATTCAGCAACCATACGCACATCACCTTCGGGTGGGTCAGTTTCGGTAAAAGTGAGGTGATTCGTAACTGGCAAAGACATTTCTTCCTCCGAGAGGTAATGCAACTGGCGCCAGTCGGCCGGTTTTTTTTCCTGAGCTTTCATGGCAACAGGAATCAATAAACCACACAAAAAAATAATTTGGAATAAATGTTTCATCGTTTGATCAAAAAATTAAAATGCTGGCCAAAGGTAAAAATATTGGTCATTTATTTGGCCTGCAGCCAAAATAATCTCCTTGGCTCATCGTTACTACACGGAAAAGGATTTGCTAAAAGCCACCTTAATCTGGTGAAGAAGTGGTGAATTTTGGATTGTAATCTGATTTGAATTATTTCATGTACTTTTGTGGACAGTATTTTAAAAGATTCAACCTATGAATTTATCCATATTGTTAGGAATAATAGGCGGATGGCAGATTCTGATCATCGTATTGGTTGTTTTATTGCTTTTTGGCGGTAAAAAGATCCCTGAATTGATGCGTGGAATGGGTCGCGGGGTGAAGGAATTTAAGGACGGCATCAGTGGCGAAGACGAAAAAAAGACTGACGAAGAGAAAAATTCCAAATAGCTGTTTCTACCTGATATTGAAACCGGTTCCGGCTGAATGATGGATTTTTTTGCTTGATTACTCAACACCAAGTTGTTAGTTACTTTTTATTCAAACCGGAAATTATGGTTACAAAGCACTTTAGTTTTGCGCTTAGTTTTATTTAAAATGCAGTCTTGTATGATCAAAAAGAGCCTGATCTTCCTCATATTATTATTGTTTCAGTTACCTGGTTTTTCACAATCAGAAATCGAACAGCTCCTGCGCGATTCGAGTGCTGTATTACCCGACAGCCTGATGGTTGCAGATAGCCTATCGACCATTTCAGAAGCTGAAGTTTCGGCTTTGAACAGTGGGGAAGGCATAGTGGATGATTCTCCGATAGTAAAAATGCTCGATAGTTTGTATCGTATCCGTTATTTTGGCGACAGTCTGTTGTTTGCCGATTCGATGGGCATGGATATGTATGGATTGAAAACAACGAATGTTCCGCAGTTTGCTGATAGCATTTACGAACAACGGATTGCCATTCTCGATCGCGAAACCCCTATTGATTTAACTTATAACAAGCATGTAAAGTCATTTATCGAGCTTTATGCCAATAAAAAGCGTGAACTAACCAGTCGTGTGCTGGGATTGTCGTATGTGTATTATCCCCTGTTTGAGGAACTGCTCGATCGCTATGATATTCCACTGGAGATGAAGCACTTGGCTGTAGTAGAATCTGCTTTGAATCCGACAGCTGGTTCGCGGATGGGTGCCAAGGGTTTGTGGCAGTTTATGTATGGCACGGGCAAGGTTTATGATCTCAAGGTCACTTCATTGGTTGACGACCGCTACGATCCGCTCAAAGCTACCGAAGCTGCCTGCCAGCATATGCTTGATCTTTATGCCATTTATGATGACTGGCTTTTGGTGCTGGCAGCGTATAATTCCGGAGCCGGAAATGTGAACAGAGCCATTCGCAGGGCTGGTGGGTTAAAGAATTATTGGGCTATCTGGCCTTTCCTGCCCAGGGAAACAAGGGGATATGTGCCGGCGTTTATTGCTGTAAATTATGTGATGAATTATGCTCCCGAGCATCATATCTACCCCAAGTATCCAGGCATGATCATGCAGGGAACGGATACCGTTACAGTTCGTGAGGTATTGCATTTTGATCAGATTAGTGAGATGCTTAACGTTGAGATGGAGGACCTGGAGTTTTTTAATCCGCAATACAAAAAGGGAATTATTCCGGCTTCTGCCGAAAATCCTTATTTGCTGCGTTTGCCGATGGAATTTATTGGCACTTTTCTAAATAATGAAACATCACTTTACGCTTACAAAACACAAAAAGGAATTGAAAAGGAGAAACTGCTTGAAGAGATTAAAAAAGTGAGTGATCGCAGTCTCCACATCGTCAGAAGTGGGGAAAACCTTGGTTTAATAGCCCGTAAGTATCGCGTGAGTGTTAATCAACTCATGGCCTGGAATAATTTGCGCAGCACGATGATACGCCCGGGCCAGAAGTTGGTGGTTTATAGTTCGGGCGCACCTATGGCACAAGCCGGAAAGAAACCCGTGATGCGCTCTGCCACTTCCAGTACGCATGTCGTTCGTTCGGGTGAGAATCTTGGATTAATTGCCAAAAAATATCAATGCAGCGTAACAGATCTTCGCGAATGGAACAACTTGAGGGGCTCAACCATACATCCCGGCCAAAAACTCAGGGTTTATCCTCAGGCAGAAACTACGGCTCAAAATACTGAGACAGATGGTAAGTTCTTGATTCACACGGTTCGCAGTGGCGACACCCTTTGGGATATTGCCCGGGAATACGATGGTGTTACTGTGGATCAGATCAGACGGTTGAACAAACTTGGAAATACGGCGAGAATAAAGCCCGGACAAAAGCTAAAGATTACGCAAATTGGATAGTTCCGGCTGATTCTGTCTTACCTTAGGGTCTGCTGAAAAAGTCTGTCGTATGCCAGATTCGAGGCGACAAGACGAAGATGTATCGATATACTTCGAGTCGCAAGCAACACAGAAGATGGCGTGCGACAGGCTAGCCAACACATTGTTGTTGACATTTTAAGATTCATAATAGGCTTTAACGAAGTAGCTTGATTCAAATATTACACTGTACTGCATGGATTTTAGATGATTTCTCATAAAAACCTTGCAGTAACCACAATACAATAAATGGCGACTTAAATTATATCAATGTGTTAGGTGTTTTTCAGCAGACCCTACCTTATTTTTTTCTGACTTTATACCAGAGCAGCAAAACAGGACGTTGTATTATTAATAGAATTGCTGTTTTTGGAAATGTTTCCGGATTAGAGGGCAGGCATCAGCCATGAACAGTAATCACAAAATTCGACGAGCTATGAGACAGCTTTTTAAATGGACAGCAGTTTTTGTTATTTTGGTTCTTCTACAGTCGTGTGCCCAGCCGGAAGTACGCACGGCACGATCGGTTGGTGCAACCTCTGAAATCCTTGTTGTGACACAAAATCAGGAACAATGGGATGGAAAAGCCGGAGAGGCTATTCGTGCTTATTTTGCGCAGGATCAATATGGTTTGCCGCAAGCTGAGCCGCTTTATCGCATTGCAAATATTACTGTTTCAAATTTATCGGAGATATTTAAAAAGCATCGGAATATTTTGGTGGTTGAGTACGACAAAAAACTGAAAGAGCCTGTCGCCGAAATGCGCACCAATCTATGGGCTCAGCCACAGCGCGTGTTTAAAATCACAGCAGCTGATGCGGATTCATGGGTAGCAGAATTTGATGAACAAAAAGAGGGTTTTTTGAGCTTATTTAATCAATCGGAACGCGAACGCCTGATGAATATCTATCGCCCAACGGCTGATTACAAGGTAATCAATGAAGTTGAGAAAACATTTGGATTTAAGCTGTTGATACCGGAGGGTTTTTATGTAGCCAAAAACGAAGGCAATTTTATGTGGATCAGAAAAGAGCTGGCAGATTATGGCCAGGGATTGATTCTTTATTCAAGACCTTACAGAGACACAGCAGACTTGAACAATTCGAAGCTTATTTCTGTCCGCGATTCTTTGCTCTATCGGCATATTCCTGGTCCTGTTGAAGGTTCGTTTATGTCAACTGAGAAGGAGTTTGTGTTGCCTCAAAGCAAAGTCGTTTTAAATTTTAGCACTTCCTATACCATCGAAACCCGTGGACTTTGGAATGTAGTAGGAGATTTTATGGCTGGCCCATTTTTAGCTTATACGATTGTGGATGAATCACATGGCCGATTGATTACGGTTGAAGGTTACGTTTATGCCCCGGGTAAAGATAAGAGGGATTTTTTAAGACAATTGGAGGCTATCTTATACACATTTGAATTACCTCAAAAAGAATCAGATGGTGAACAAGCAGACCTTGTCGAAAGGTAAGATTCTGATTGATTAGGGTAGTTTCTGAAGTCTGTTTCCATCTTTAAATGCAACAACAAATGCATCATAAATTCCATGTTGCGACCGAATGGTATTTCGTTTGCTGGCAGCATCGTCGTAAGTAGCAAATGATCCGATGGTGTAAATATAATAGCCATTGAAGATGTCTTCTTTGATTTCGCCGGCAGGCAGATTATAAGTTCTGGCCAGATAATCTATTCCTATTTTTGTTCCGTACCTTGCCCTGATCTGAACGCGATATTCTATTCCGTAGATCGTTCTTACGGGTGCAGGTTTTTTAGTCTCAGTTTTTACTTCTGATTTAACTGTTTTCTCCGATGGCTCCTCAATAGGCTGTTCGTTTAGCTCAAGCACATCTATTACTTTGTTGAAACTTGTAACCTCCTGATCTGATTGCTTATCTGGCTGCACAGGCATCATCATATCCGGTTCAGCAATATGTAAATCGGGTTCTTCAGGTGCCAATCTGATGTTTTTTCCGGAGCTTGAAAAAGTATAAGTTAAACCCAGAGAGCTGTGATTGTATATATCGTATTTAAATCCTCCAACATGATTGTCCAGTTTATCTGAGTTGAGTGCCCTGTTGGCAGTTTCGAAGCGTAGTGCCCAGTTTGCATTGAGATGATAACTAAAACCAATACCGCCCATTAATAAGCCTTCAAGAGTCCGGCCTCCAATTCCTGATCCATTTCCAAATCCTTGTTTTGAAATAATTTTGTTGCTGCCCAATTCGTACACAGTGGTGTTGAAATTTGTAAGGCCGACACCCACTAAAAGATCAACGCCCCAGGCACGGTCAGAACGATAGCCATTTATCAGGTTGTTAAGATTGATAGCAAGGTTCATGTTAAATTCCAGAAGTTCGGTGTTGAAATATCTCTTCCAAGGCCTTCTTGTGCCAGCCAAACCGGTGTAAAGCATCTGACCTCTAAGCCGAAAAACAGGTGTAATGCTTCTTGCGAGCATTAAGGATCCACCAAACTTCCATTCGCTTTCGTAATTCATCACCGGATAATAACGGTATTGGCGGGTATCACCAAAAAAGAGTGAGGGACCTCCGCTTATAGTAAGGTGCCAGGCTGGTTTAAAACTGTTACTTCTGAATTTAACAGAATGGTTGTTTGGTGATTGTGATGTGGTTTTTTGTTCTTTACTTGTGTTTTTGGAGTAGGTTGTTTGAGATAAGAGAAATGCTGGTGCTAAAAGAAAACAACTAACAAGTAATAATATGGAATAAAATGATCGATGGTTTTTATACATGCCGGTAAGTTGGATATATGTTTTCTAATTGAGACAATGATGCATCTTAAGCAGCTAAAATAGCTAAGATTAAAACTCGAATACAGTAGTATTGAAAAGGGTTATAAACAATTAGCTGTTTATAACCCTTTTCAACTATTGCCTTTTGCCAGCAAAGCTATTTTTCAATAGTTATCAGCCATTTTTCCAGCTCTTCCAGTTGAAGTGCCGGTATGTTGAGTTTGTTCTTTTTGCGTAATCCGTTGAGCTTTTGTAATAAACCGGAAGGTTTTTCTTCTTTAAGCATTTCAAGGCTCGACAGGCCGGTTTCAAGGATCAATCGGCCCCATTCTTCTGGTATTCCAAAACGCTTCAAATCGTTGGTATCCAGTGCTTTTTTGATCTTCTCAGGACGCATCTGAGGGAAGAAAAGCACTTCCTGAATGCTTGTTTGTCCGGTTAGCAGCATCACCAACCGGTCGATGCCAATTCCCATGCCCGAGGTAGGTGGCATACCAAATTCAAGTGCCCGCAGAAAATCCTGATCGATAAACATGGCTTCGTCATCGCCACGCTCAGATAGCTTGAGTTGTTCCTCAAAACGCCGGCGCTGATCGATCGGATCGTTGAGTTCGGTGTAGGCATTGGCAATTTCCTTGCCGTTGATCATCAGTTCAAAACGTTCAGTAAGCTCTGGATTGTCGCGATGGCGCTTGCAAAGTGGCGACATCTCAACGGGATAATCTGTGATAAAAGTGGGCTGAATGTAATGTAACTCGCATCGCTCACCAAAAAGCTCATCAATCAGTTTGCCTCTGCCCATGCTGTCGTCCACTTCAATTTCCAGCTGGCGGCACACCTCGCGCAGTTCGTTCTCGTTCATGCCCGAAACATCATAGCCGGTATGGGTTTTGATTGCTTCCAGAATTGGCACCCGTGCAAAGGGTTTTTCAAAGCTGATTGTTTTATCGCCTACTTTAACTGTTGTGCTTCCGGTGGTTTCCTTCACTACGTTTGCAAGCATGGCTTCCGTAAAATCCATCATCCAGCGATAATCCTTGTAAGCAACGTATATTTCCATCACCGTAAACTCGGGATTGTGCATGCGATCCATCCCTTCGTTGCGGAAGTCTTTGGCAAATTCATACACCCCATCAAAGCCGCCAACGATTAATCGCTTCAAATACAGCTCATTGGCAATACGCAGATAAAGCGGAATATCCAATGCATTGTGGTGCGTTACAAATGGCCTTGCCGCAGCACCGCCCGGAATGGGTTGTAAAATAGGTGTTTCCACTTCCAGATAGCCATATGCATTAAAGAAGTTACGCATACTGTTGATTACCTTCGTGCGTTTAACGAAAGTTTCTTTCACTTCTTCATTTACGATCAAATCCACATAACGCATCCGGTAGCGTTGCTCAGGATCGGTGAAGGCATCATAAATTTTTCCATCCTTTTCTTTTACGATGGGCAGCGGTCTGAGTGATTTACTGAGTACCTTCAGCGAGGTGACATGTACTGTGATTTCGCCCATCTGGGTAGTGAAAACAAAGCCTTCTACACCAATGATATCCCCAATATCCAACAAACGTTTGAAAACAATATTATAAAGACTTTTATCTTCTCCGGGGCAAATATCATCCCGTTTAAAATACAATTGAATTCTTCCGGTGCTGTCCTGCAATTCGGTAAAAGAAGCAGCACCCATAATCCGGCGACTCATAATGCGGCCTGCCAGACTGACCTGTTTGAAATTTTCAGGATTCTCGGGAAATTTTTCCAGAATTTCAGCTGCTGAAGTATTCACTTCGTAAGCTTCCTGCGGATAAGGGTTTATACCCAGTTTAATCAATTCGGCCAGCGACTGCCGCCTCACCTGTTCCTGCTCGCTTAGGTTATTTGACATGCGTTTGAAAATTTCGGCAAAGATAGCTAAACTGCCTTAAATCATGGTGGATGTGATCAGTGGATTATTCGTTGAGGTAGTGAATTTTGCTGTATTTATTTTTGAATAAAGGTGTTATTATTTTCACATTAACTTAAATATTACTGTACAATTCACTGAAAATCTTGTAAATTCGCACAATTGATAGTTAATGTATTAAAACAATGGTTATGAAGAAATTAAGTTTTATCCTGGCAATGTTCGTTATGCTTGCTGCTTGTGAGCAAACACCAAAGCAAACACAAACACAGGAAGATCCCATGGAAACATTATTAAATAAATATGTTGAAGTGCCGCTAACGGCTGATGTAAGTCATCTGAGTACTGATGAGAAAGAAATGCTTAAGCTGCTGTTCGAAGCAGCTGCCATCATGGATGATATTTTCTGGATGCAGAATTTAGGCGAAAAAGCACCTTTTTTGGATGCGATCGAAAATGCCAGGGCAAGAGAATTTGCGACAATTAATTATGGTCCCTGGGACGAGCTGGACAACCAAAAACCTTTTTTGGAAGGTTTCAGCGAGAAACCCGCAGGAGCTCAGTTTTATCCTTTAGATATGACTGTTGAAGAGTTTGAAGCTTTTGATAATCCTGACAAAACAAGTCTTTACACCTTGATCAGAAGGGATGAAAATGGAGCTTTAAAAACAGTTTGGTATCACGAAGCCTATGCAAATGAGATTAGCCGTGCGGCTGACTTGCTTGATAAAGCTGCCGAACTGGCTGGCGATAAAGCCTTTGCTGATTATCTGAAGTTACGTGCCACTGCACTGCGCACAGATGATTATTTTGAGAGTGATATGGCCTGGATGGATGTGCGCGATAACAATGTGGATTTGGTGATCGGGCCAATTGAAAATTACACCGATGCCCTCTTTGGCTACAAAGCCGCACACGAAGCTTTTATTCTCATCAAGGACAAGGTGTGGAGCGATCGCCTTTCGCATTATGCTGCCTTTTTGCCTGATCTGCAAACCCAATTACCGGTGGATCAAAAATATAAAAATGAAGTGCCGGGCTCCGATGCCGACCTCAATGCATACGATGTGGTTTATTATGCCGGCGATTGCAATATGGCAGGCAAAACCATCGCCATCAATCTGCCTAACGACGAGCAGGTTCAACTGGAAAAAGGCACACGCAAGCTTCAGTTAAAAAACAGCATGAGAGCTAAGTTTGATCAGATTTTAATGCCGATCTCCAATGTGCTGATTGCTCCTGAATTGCGTCAACACATCAAGTTTGATGCTTTCTTCAGCAATACCATGTTTCACGAAGTGGCACATGGCATGGGCATCAAAAATACGATTGACGGAAAATCGACTGTTCGCAAAGCATTAAAGGAACAATATTCGCCCATAGAAGAAGCCAAGGCTGATATTCTGGGACTTTATCTCGTTACCAAACTCCATCAAATGGGCGAATACACTGATACAGAGCTGATGGATAATTATGTAACATTTATGGCAGGCTTTTTCCGCTCGGTGCGATTTGGAGCTGCCAGTGCACATGGCAAGGCCAATATGCTCACCTTCAACTTTTTTCGCGAAGAGGGTGCTTTTATGCGCAACGAAGAAGGCTTTTATGCCATTGATCTGGAGAAAATGATGGCCGCTGCCGAAAAGCTAACCGGCATGATTCTGAAGGCTCAGGGAGATGGGGATTATGAAACCGTAAAAAGCTGGATTGCAAACGAAGGTGTTGTAAAGCCTGAACTACAAGCTGATCTGGACCGACTCACCGAAGCCAATATTCCAGTGGATATTTTCTTTAAGATGGGACCTGAAATGCTAGGTTTGTAAGCTGTTCATTTTCGAACAACTTGCTGCACTCTGGCGAACAGAAATTCTTTGCCTGTGATAAATTAGTTTTGTTAATATGCTGAAAACGAATTTATTGCCTAGCATGGCATGTTTTCTGTTTAAAAATATTTTCTTGAATAATTTTTCAAATCATTAAAACTTATACATCTATGAAAAAATTGTTTTGGCTGATCGCTTTCGCATTGATGGCCAATCTAGGGAAAGTTTATGCCGATGAAGGTATGTGGTTGCCCATGTTTGTTGAGCGACTGAATTATGCAGATATGCAAAAATCTGGTTTACAGTTATCTGCCGACGAAATTTACAGCATCAACAATGCCAGTTTAAAGGATGCAATTGTTGGATTATCGACCAGTCCAACACCTTCGGGCTTTTTCTGCACAGGCGAGATTGTTTCTGATAAAGGCTTGTTATTTACAAATCATCATTGTGGCTACGATATTATTCAGCAACACAGCAGCCTTGAGCATGATTACCTTACCAATGGTTTTTGGGCTAAAAGTTTGGACGAGGAACTTCCTAACGAAGAACTCACCGCTTCGTTTTTGATTCGCATGGAAGATGTTACTGACAGCCTGATGGCTGATGTAACTGATGAAATGACTGAGCAGGAGCGTACAGCAGCTATCCGTGAGGTGAGCAATCGCTTGAAGAAAGCTGCCGGCGAAGATGGCAAATACAATGTAGTTGTTAAAAGTTTCTTCGAAGGAAATGAATATTATATGTTTGTTTATGAGGTTTATACCGATGTAAGATTGGTTGGAGCCCCACCTTCATCCATCGGAAAATTTGGTGGTGATACCGACAACTGGATGTGGCCGCGTCATACAGGCGATTTTTCCATTTTCAGGGTGTATAGCGCACCAGATGGCAGCCCTGCTGATTATGCTCCCGAAAATATCCCGCTCCAACCCAGGCATTATCTGCCTATCAGCCTTGATGGCGTTAAAAAAGACGATTTTGCGATGATCTGGGGATATCCCGGTGGTACTGACCGATACCTCACTTCTTATGGAGTTAACTTCCTGCTTGATGATCAGTATCCGACCATTATCGAAATGTTTGGCAAGAAGCTGGAAACCTGGAAAGAATTTATGGATGCCGACCAAAAAGTTAAAATTCAGTATGCTTCAAAATATGCTGTTGTGGCCAATACCTGGAAGTATCTTATCGGGCAAACGCGCGGTTTGAAACGACTGGATGTTGCCGGACAAAAGGCCGAACTGGAAGCTGAATTTACCGCATGGGCAACTGCCAATCCTGATCGACAGCAAAAGTATGGAGAAGTGTTATCAACACTCCAAACGGCTTATACGCAGATGAGTGGCTCTATCGAACCTTTCCTCTATACTAATTTTGCCGGTCTTGGCGGGGCCGAAATCGTTGGGTATGCCAATAATTTTAACGGATTAGCCGGACTTTTAAAACCTGTCGAAAAAAGTGAGTTGCCCAAAGACAAGGAAATGGCAGCCAAAATGAAAGCTGATCGTGAAGCAGAAGCCAAAAAGGCTGCAGAAGCACTCAAAGAAGGTGTGACCGAGCATTTTAAAAACTATTATGCACAGGCCGATCAAAAAGTGTTGAGCGAAATGCTTTGGAAGTATTATCAAAATGTTCCGACAAATTTGCAGGTTCCGTTGGTATATCAGATGTTTAATAAATACAAAGGCAGTTTTGAAGATTATGCTGCTGATCTTTTCAAGAACTCCATTTTTGGTAGCGAAACAAGGGTGATGGCTTTTTTGAATGACCCCGATCTGCGCACTCTCGAAAAAGATCCGGCATTGGAGCTGGCTAATGCCTTTATGGGAAAGATGATGGAAGTAGCTGGTGGTTTTCAGGCCGGACAAGCTGCACTTAGCGAAGCAGAACGCATGTATATGGCAGGATTGCGTGAGATGAATCCGGACAAGGTTTTCTATCCCAATGCCAATTCCACCATGCGCATGACTTATGGCAGTGTGCAGGATTATCAGGCCGCTGACGCCATCCAGTATAATTATTTGACTACCTCGGCCGGAATTTTGGAAAAAGAAGACCCGAATGATGATGAGTTTATTGTACCGGATTATCTTAAAACACTGATCGAAACCCGCGATTTTGGTCCATACGGTCAGGATGGGGAACTGATTATCTGCTTCCTGAGCACGAATGATATCACAGGAGGAAATTCTGGTAGTCCTGTAATTAATGGCAAAGGCGAACTGATTGGTATTGCCTTCGATGGCAACTGGGAAGCTATGAGTGGTGACATTGCTTTTGAGCCGGCCCTGCAACGCACTATCAATGTAGATATCCGTTATGTGTTGTTTGTGATTGATAAATATGCCGGTGCTACTAATTTGATAGATGAGCTAACAATTCACAAAGCTGAACCACAACCCATCCGCACCGAAACGGTCGAGATGTAAGCTTTTGATAAATTTAAAGAGAAAGGAACAGCTTCGGTTGTTCCTTTTTTTTGTAAAAGAAAAACAGGAGCTAACCCAACTCCTGTTTTCTCCCGTTTATGGGATAACCAAACAACCCTTGCCAAATTAGGTTATCTTGAATAAGCAACAACAGTAAAAACTGATCCTGCTCAATAACCTGCAGGGCGAACAAAAGAGACCTTAGCTGGTCGGCTTGTTTTCGGGCTTGTTGTGAACACAGTTGCATATCATGCAAAGCGTAAAACTAACAGCTGCCAAACACATCAGTATCATCGATACAATACAAATATTGATATCGACAAATAACCAACCTGAAACCATAACGATAATGCTCAACAATACAGAGATTAATCCAATACGTGAGGCTATTTTAGCAAATTTGCACATAATCATATTATTTTACTACAAATTTAAGCCTGCAACCTCAGCCCATTACAGAGGTAGTTGTGATAATATGCACAGCAGAACTATGATCTATATCACAAATTTGTATCTTTACTGAGCCAAATTAAAACTGTTTTTGTTATGGATCTTCCCGGCCAGGTTAATTGTGAAACATGTCGTATTCGTTCCTGTGCTGTTGAAGTGCTTGATCAGCAAGAGCTTGATATTCTTAAAACAAATTGTGCCGGCGCAGTATATGCCCGCAATGAGCGTATTTTTCAGCAGGGATCGTTAACTTCAAATATTGCCTACGTTAAAACAGGCTTGGTCAAAATTCACAAGAACGGTCCGTCAAAGGATCAGATTCTTAAACTGGTGAAACCACCTCGATTTATTGGCATCCCGACAGTTTTAGGGGATAAGATTAACAATTACTCTGCCACAGCACTTTTGCCCACTACTGTTTGTTTTATTGTAACGAGCACTTTCAAAACCCTGATCATGCGAAATGGCAGGTTTGCCAATGAGGTGATCAACAGCATTTGTCAGGATGAGCTTACGTTTTATGATCGTTCTATCAATCAGATGCAGAAACAGATCCATGGAAGGCTGGCTGATGCCCTGCTTTTTTTGGCCGATGAAATTTTTGAGGCCGACAGTTTTGATCTGCCCTTGTCGCAAAGTGATTTAGGCGATTATATTCATGCCACACGCGAAAGTGTGACGCGAACCCTTGGTCGGCTCAAAGCCGATGGATTGATTCAGGTGAAAGGCAAAAATATTAAGCTGATTGAGAAAGATATGCTCCGAAAAATCAGTAAATTGGGATAAGTGGCATCAGGATGAACTAAAACCAGGCTTGATTGCCCTAATTCACTAATTTTGCAGCCTGACAATTTTATGAAACACTATCTGTTTTTTGGTTTTTTATGCTTGCTTTTTATTGGTCCTGCTGTGTTGGCACAAAAAACCGTCATTCACATCGAAAGGGCTAAAAGAGCCAATTATGATGCCCGTCTCGGAAAAGATGTGCAGCGGTTGGTAGGCGATGTAATCCTGCGGCAGGACTCTACACTGTTCTATTGCGACAGTGCCTATCTGAACGAAAAAACCCGCAACTTTGATGCTTTCGGCAGCGTACATATCAATGTGAACGACAGCATGGATATATATTCTGACCGGCTGATATACAATGGTGATACCCGCATTGCCGAGCTTTTTGACAATGTAAAACTAATTGACGATTCAACAGTTCTCGAAACGCAATATCTCCTGTATAATCGCATCACAAAGCTTGCCCATTACCCCAATAATGGCAGAATTACGCAGGGCGAAAAAGTGCTTACCAGTGTGAAAGGGTATTATCAATCGGATATCAAAGAGTTTTACTTTCGAAAGGAGGTAGTGCTGCTTACGCCCGACTATGAAACTTACTCAGACACACTCGTTTACAATTCAAAATCGCAGATAGCCTGGTTTTATGGACCAACTGTGATTCGCAGCGACGAAAACACTCTTTATGGAGCTTATGGCTGGTACAATACCTTGACCGATCAGGCTTACCTTACCAAGCGACCAAGCATTTACACCATGGAGCAGATGGTGTATGCCGATACCATGTTTTATGATCGAAACACTGGTTTTGGTCGCGCCGGCGGACATGTGGAGGTGGTGGATACCAATTATCAGGTTATTGTGAAGGGAGCTTTTGGGCAATTGTGGGAACTGGAAGGCAAATCATACGTTACGGACAGTGCTATGGCCGTTTCTTATGATTCGGGCGACTCGCTTTATATGCATGCCGATACGCTGTTTTTGTATTTTGATAAGGAGCGTGAAGCCAAAAAGATGGAAGCCTATTATGGCGTGAGATTTTTTAGAACCGATCTGCAGGGTGTTTGCGACAGTCTTTCCTATCTGATGTCGGATTCTACCATTCGCATGTACCGCGATCCGGTGCTGTGGTCTGATCAAAACCAGCTAACCGCCGATTCGATTCACATCATGATGACCAACAAAGCCCTCGACAGTCTTGTGATGTACAACAATGCCTTCATCGTTTCGCGCGACAGCATCAAAGGCTTTAACCAGATCAAAGGCAAGGATATGATTGGTTATTTCGAAGAAAATGAACTTGACCGTATTGCCGTGGAAGGCAACGCCCAAACGGTGTATTGGGTACGCGAAGAGGACAAGAATCTGATTGGAATTAATCTGGCCAAGGCAAGCCGGATGCTAATCAAATTACTCGAAAGCCAAATTAATGAGATCATCTACCGCTCCAGTCCCAATGAGGTGATGTATCCCGAGAAGGACTTACCGCCAAGCGAAGAAAAACTCAAGGGATTTAAATGGCTCGATGCACTGCGACCAACGGATAAGATGGATATATACCGTGATGTTCACAAAGAATAACCTCGGAGAACAATAGGGATTATTGACCGGAATTGTCTATTTCGGGTTTTTTAGCAAACCCTCATTAGCATGAAATTAGTTGGCCTGCTGACTGAAAGATAGTCTGTTACAGGTAATTCCATATGATCATAAATCAGTAGAATTTCATTCTGAAATATTTTTTATTTTTGCGGCATTAATCAAAGTAAGCAACAATGAAAATATAATTTCTTCCCCATTTTTAGATAACGGCTGATCCTCTGCATGGATTGACCTGCCTTGTTTTTCACCCAATGGAAGAAATTATGCTTACGATTCAAAATTTATCCTATACTCATCCCGACAGTGCATTGCTGTTCAGCGACATCAGCCTCACCCTGAATCCTTTGGAGAAAATTGCCTTGATTGGAAACAACGGAACTGGCAAATCAATTCTCCTAAAGATCATTGCAGGGATTTTGATGCCATCAAACGGAACTATTCAGCTGGATGCCAGGCCGTATTATGTGCCTCAGCAATTTGGTCAATACAATAAGCTTAGCATAGGCGAGGCTTTGGGTATTGACAAAAAACTAAAAGCACTTCACGAAATTTTGGCAGGAAACATCTCAGAGCAAAACTACGAAACACTTAATGATGATTGGGCCATAGAAGAACGCTGCAACAATGCGCTAAATTATTGGAAACTAAGTAATTTAGACTTAGACGAAAAGCTGGGAAACCTGAGTGGAGGCCAAACGACAAAAGTTTTTTTGGCAGGCATAAGCATTCATCAGCCTTCGTTGGTTTTGTTGGACGAGCCCAGCAATCATCTGGACAGTGAAGGAAGGGAGCTTTTGTATGACTTTATTCGAAATGCCAGGCAAGCACAGATTATTGTCAGTCACGACCGGAAATTGCTGAATCTTTTACACAGAACCTGCGAACTAAAAAAGAACGAAATCACAGTTTATGGCGGTAATTACGATTTTTATGTCAGTCAAAAACAAACAGAGACCGAAGCACTTACCCAGGATATTCGCAACAAAGAGAAAGCCTTGAAAAAGGCCAAAGAAAAGGAACAACAAACCATCGAACGTAAGCAAAAATCAACTGTGCGGGTTAAAAAGAAAGCCGTGAAACTGGGTCTTCCGAAGATCGCAATCAACACCTTGAAAAATAGTGCAGAAAGAAGCACTGCCAGGATTGCAGAGGTTCATGCCGGGAAAATCGGAAACGTCAGGTCGGAGCTTCAGAGCCTGCGTGCCGGTCTTTCGGCGGCAGATCAGATGAAATTCAATTTCGAAAGTACCGGACTTCACAAGGGCAAGAAACTCTTGATTGCAGACCAGATCAATTATGGTTATGAACAGCAGGAATATCTCTGGAAGGAAAATATAAACCTACAAATCGTGAGTGGGGAAAGAATTGCCATTCAAGGGCCAAACGGATCCGGAAAAACCACACTGATCAAATTGATCCTGGGTACCCTGGAACCTAAAACCGGACAGCTTTTTCGGACAACAGGCAATTCGGTTTACATCGACCAGAATTACGCACTCATTAATGCTGATCTGAAGGTTTACGAGCAGGCGCAATTATTCAATACCGCCGCATTGCACGAACACCAGATAAAAACCAATCTGAACAGGTATTTGTTTGCGAAAGATGATTGGGACAAATCGTGCGCTGTTTTGAGTGGTGGCGAAAGGATGCGATTGATGTTGTGCTGCCTTAGTTTGAGCAATCAGACTCCGGATATGATTGTGCTTGACGAACCGACCAATAATCTCGACATCCAGAACATAGAAATACTAACCGGGGTGATAAAAGATTATCAGGGAACTTTGCTGGTTGTTTCGCATGATACTGTCTTTTTAGAACAGATCAATATTGGGCGGATTTTCCGGCTTTGATGACGAACCTCAACAAACAAGGAAGCCCTGTTTGCAGGCCATAAAGATTGATTGACCTGCGCTTTCGAAAACAGAATCTTTGATAAATCTGCACTTGTTTGAAGCCTTGCATTGAATTTTTTTTACTTTTAGGCCTTAGAATACACTTTAGCCAATTAATGATTAAAGGCTTACAGCCAATAGGTAAAAAGATAAAGAAAGTATGAAATACGAAGACAATCCCAGGAGCATAAAATTTCACGTAAAAAAATATTTACTTGCAAACAGAAGATTTTTCGAAGGAAAGAAAGTTGTGGATTTTCCGGCAGGAAACGGAGTGACTTCCAGAATTTTAAAAGACATAGGTGCAGTGCCAATACCATTGGATTTATTTCCTGAGTATTTTGAGGTAGAAGGCCTGAGCTGTGAAAGGGCTAATATCAGAGAAGGGCTTCCATTAGAGGGTAGTTCTGTTGATGCTTGTCAGGAAGGGATAGAACATTTTAGCGATCAGTATGGCGCAATGAAAGAATTTAGCAGGGTGCTCAAAATCAACGGGACCTTGTTAATAACAACCCCAAATTATTCCAATATTCGTGCCCGCCTGAGTTATTTTTTATCAGAAAGTGAAAGGTTTAATTCAACTATGCCACCCAATGAATTGGACAGCATTTGGATGTCGAAACAGGAGATTACTAATGAAATTTATTTCGGACATATCTTTTTAATTGGCATTCAAAAGCTGCGGGTGCTGGCAAAGCTTTCAGGTTTCAAAATAAAGAAATATCATTTCACACGAATTAAATCCACTTCTTTGATACTGTTGCCATTTTTTTATCCATTCATTTTGCTTTCCAATTGGATTGCCTACCAAAAAAACTTACGAAAGAACAAGGATTATAGCAAAGAGATAAAAAAAGAGGTTTACGGCGAAATATTTAGGTTAGGCATCAATCCAAGGGTGTTGGTAGGCGGGAATTTAATGATTGAATTTGAGAAAGAGCAGGATTTTAGCACTGTGGCTCAGGGATTAAGGAGCAGGCATAAAGAATTTGGAACAACTTAGTTTTGTGACTGATTCATCTGTTAACTAAATATTTAGTGGATGAATTTAATTTCATTTGGAATTATTTTGGACTTTTCTTGACCAATAGCATAATCTTCTGTACTTTTGGACAAAATTTGACCAATGAGTGAGCAAAAGCTGTACAAGACTTTTGGCGAACGTCTCCGCATTATCAGGGAAAAGGCTGGTCTTACCCTCAAAGAAGTAGCAGCGCATATAGAGATAGATATTTCTTTACTGGCAAAAATTGAGCGTAATGAGAGGCAACCGACAAAAATTCTCATTAAAAACATTGCCCATTTCTTTAAGATGGACGAAAAGGAGCTTTTTAATGAATTTTTAAGTGACCAAATTGCGTACAGAATAATAGAGGAGGATGCGGATGTGAGAGTTTTAAAAGTAGCAGAAGAAAAAATTAAATACGGAATTACTAAACATAAATAACATGCCAGAATTATTAACAATCAAAGAAGCAAGCCAATGGGCTACTGAATATTTAGACAAAAATGTTACGACTTCTAATATTTCTTATTTAATACAATACGGTAGAGTCCGGAAAATTGGTGATAATGGGGCAACACAGGTGTTAAAAGAGGATTTGGTAGAGTATTATAAAGGATTTAAAAAATCCAGGCAAGAAGAATGGAAAGAAAAACTTGGGAAGGATTTAAATTGGGCCTTATCCTTCGATCAGTACAAGGAATCTGAAACAACAAAACATGTTCATAGACTTCATCCTTACAAAGGAAAATTTATCCCACAGCTTGTCGAATATTTCTTGGATGACCATAAAGATAGCTTTAAAAAAGAAGTTTATTTCAATCCAGGCGACATTGTTATGGATCCTTTCTCTGGCAGTGGAACAACAATGGTTCAAGCTTGCGAATTAGGCATACATGCTATTGGTGTTGATGTTTCAGCCTTTAATACAATGATTGGAAATTGTAAGGTTGAAAAATATAACCTTGTCGATGTTCAAACAGAAGTAAATAGAATTTCACTAGCACTGAGCAGGCTTATTGCTGATTCAAATGCTGTAGAATTTGAGGATAAACTACTTCAGGAGCTATATGATTTTAATAATAAATATTTTCCTGTGCCCGAATACAAGTATAAGGTCAAGAGAAAAGAAATTGATGAAAAAGCTTACGGTGCCGAAAAAGAAAAAGAGTTCTTACCAGTTTTTAATGAGTTAGTTAGAAAATATAATATTAAACTTCGACAGGAGAGAGAATCTACATTTCTTGATAAATGGTATTCACAACATATCCGTGAAGAGATAGAGTTTGTACATAATGAGATCAAGAAAATCAGAAATCCTGAAACTAAGAGAATTATTAGCATTATTCTAAGTAGGACAATTAGGAGTTGCCGGGCTACAACACATGCTGATTTAGCCACCTTATTTGAACCAGTCACAGCAACGTATTATTGTAGTAAACACGGAAAAATATGTAAACCACTGTTTTCGATACTGAAATGGTGGAACACCTATTCAAAAGACACAATTAAGCGGCTTGTACAATATAACAAACTAAGGAAAGATACATTTCATACTTGTTTAACTGGTGATAGCAGGAATATAGATATAATAGTTCAACTTCAAGAAATTAATCCTGAATTTGCTGAATTAATTAAAAAACAAAAAATTAAAGGAATTTTTTCATCACCCCCTTATGTTGGATTAATAGATTATCATGAGCAACACGCTTATGCATATGATCTTTTTGGTTTTCAAAGACAAGACGAGCTAGAAATTGGCCCGCTTTATAAAGGACAGGGAAGAGAAGCCAAAAAAAGTTATATTAAAGGTCTTAGTGATGTTTTGAATAACTCAAAGAAATATCTCGTTGACGATTATGATATTTTTCTTGTGGCAAATGACAAATACAATATGTATCCGACAATTGCAGAAAATGCCGGAATGCAAATCGTTAATCAATATAAACGACCTGTATTAAACCGAACTGAAAAAGATAAAGGTGCTTATTCTGAGATAATTTTTCATCTTAAAAATAAATAGTATGAAGAAGTTTGAAATACAGTATGTAAGCAGGTATTATGAAGAAAAAAATTACTACACAGAAATAATACCCGCAAAAACAGAAGCTAACGCATTAAAAAAATTTGCAAAATTGTTAGGGTGTGATGATTATAAGAAATTATTAGACCCAATGTTCCATTGGGAAGATGGTTCATTTATTTCACGATTCAAGTGTATTAATGTAGTTAAAGAAACTGTTTGTCTTCATTGTAATGGTACAGGAAAAAAATATTTATCAGAATAAAAAAATGTCACTAATGAATCAGCAAATTCAGCAAGTTGAAACCGTTTTACGAAACGCTTTAAGACATAAATTTCAAAACTATAATCCTGAACCATCAGTGATGCCTTTCCAAACAAGGTTACTTGGTCAAGACAGAATGGCACTTTTTTCGTTTATCCATTCACTAAATACAAATTTTGGCACAACAATATTTGAGCCAGTTGCATTGGCAATAGCCTCATCAAAATTCAAGGAAGTAAAGTCTCAGGCAACCGCTGGATTTAACATTAGTGAATCTGCACAAAGAGTTATTCAGGATATAATGGATGACCTGACTGCTGCAAAAAAGAAACCCTTAAAAGTGGAAGAAATAAAAGCTATCAGAAATGTCTGTAGGTCAGGAAAAATTAAACCAGTTAAGCCAACCAAGGTTGATGTTTGGCTGAAATCATACGATGATGAACTGTATCTTTTTGATATTAAAACAGCTAAACCAAACAAGGGGGGCTTTAAAGAATTCAAAAGAACTTTACTTGAATGGACTGCATGCATTTTGGCGGATAATCCTAGTGCAAATGTAAATACACTAATCGCCATTCCATATAATCCGTATGAACCAAAGCCATATTCACGTTGGACCATGGCTGGAATGTTAGACTTAGATAATGAATTGAAAGTCGCTCAAGAATTTTGGGATTTTATTGGAGGACAAGGTGCATACACAGCCTTACTTGATATATTTGAAAGAATCGGTTTGGAATTAAGACCAGAAATTGATGCATATTTTGCAAGGCATATCAAAAAATAGCCCACGCTTCGTAATTAAGGGCATTTGAGGGTTGCACGTGCCAATGCTAAAATCTAAACCCGTAAAAGAGTCTTACTTGCCCCGGCACATAACAGCCAGGAAAGGTGTAGCAATTGAAAGGAAATGGAATCCTTGATCGAGACTCCCAAAACCCTAAAAACGACCAAATCAAATCCATATAACCCACTATGCCAGTCGAAAAATACCCATGCGGAGATTAACACCTTCAATCTAAGCATATTTTGCGGAGAATATTTCGTTTGCGGAAAATAAAGCGTATATTTGTCGCATAAATTGCGGAGAATGAAAATCTATATACACGAAAAAGCAAACTGGACAGACTTCAGCTGGGACAACCAGAAAGTGATGAAAAAACTTGCTGAAGCCAGAAATCAACAGGGCAGACTTCTTGGTAAAATGGAATCACTTGGATTTGATTTGCAGAATGAAGCGGTTTTGAATACGCTGACCTTAGATGTAATAAAATCATCTGAAATCGAAGGCGAGTTTTTGGAAATTGAACAAGTACGTTCTTCAATTGCCCGTCGACTAGGAATTAGTATTGCTGGAGCATTGGAATCGGAACGCCATGTTGACGGAATAGTTGAAATGATGCTTGACGCTACACAAAGCTATGAATTGCCTTTGACAAAAGACAGATTGTTTGGCTGGCATGCAGCTCTTTTTCCAACAGGCTGGAGTAATCTCTATAAGATCACTGTTGCTGACTGGAGAAAAGACACAACTGGTCCAATGCAAGTGGTATCGGGACCTTTGGGAAAAGAAAAAGTTCACTATCAAGCTCCGGCTTCAGACAGAATAGAACCAGAAATGACAAGATTCTTAGACTGGTTTGAAAATGAGGAAAAAACAGATTTGGTTCTAAAAGCAGCTATAGCTCATTTATGGTTCGTGACAATCCATCCATTCGACGATGGAAACGGGCGAATTGCAAGAGCAATTACGGATATGACATTGGCACGTTCTGACAAAAGTATCAGGCGATTCTACAGTATGTCTGCACAAATTAGGGTTGAAAGGAAGCAGTATTATGAAAAACTTGAAAAAACACAAAAAGGAGATTCAGATATAACAGCATGGATTTTGTGGTTTTTGCAATGTTTAATAGATGCTATCAACTCCACCGAAGAAACTTTATCACATATTTTTCACAAAGCAGAATTTTGGAAAATCCATTCCACCACAATCCTAAATGACAGGCAGCAAAAAATAATAAACAGACTACTTGATGGATTTGACGGAAAGTTGACAAGCTCAAAATGGGCAAAAATTAATAAATGCTCTCAAGATACCGCGCTTAGAGATATTCAAGATTTGATAATGAAGGACATCTTACAAAAAGAAGCAAGCGGCGGACGAAGCACAAATTATGAACTGCGGAACATTCACCGGGGCTAATTAATAGAAATGCCAGGCGGCAATAATGTATAAAAATAACAGCCGGAACAGTAGTATATTTATGGGTTTTAACCCCGGCACTGGTGCGGATTTGTAATCCGTATCCTGAAAAACAAAAAACACCGACATAAGATTCTTTTATTTTCCTTTGACTGGACAAAGGACCGAAGCTCTCGTTATGCCGCATGTTAAAAAAACAAAATTAGACATACTTGTTTTATATACTATAAAGATATACTTTTGATGTATTAATACTTTAAAACATGAAAACAGTATCATTAAAAATTGACGATGCGATTTTTGGAGAAACAGAAAAAATTCTTTCAAAAATTAAAAAACCTAGAAACAGGTATATCAACGATGCAATTGAATATTACAACCGGATTCAAAAACGTGCGATTTTAGAAAAAAAACTACAAAAAGAATCTGATTTAGTTAAAGCAGATTCAATGGATGTATTAAAAGATTTCGAGGAGATTGATTATGCCGATTAAACAATATGAAATCTGGATTGCAGATTTAAATCCACAAATCGGGACAGAACCAGGAAAAACAAGACCTGTTCTCATTGTTCAGACAAATCTTCTTAATCAAGTCCCGCATCCATCGACGATAATTTGTCCGATAACGACAAATGTTAAGAAGGATTCGGATATCTTACGCGTGCACATTAAAAAAGGAGAAGCAAATTTACATCAAAACTGCGATATAATGATTGACCAAATTAGGGCAATTGATAATAAGAGACTTGTTAAAAAAGTTGGAGATTTACCAAAAAATCTGATTGATTCTATCAATGAAAACTTAATGATACTAATTGATTTAGAGTAATATCGGAAGACAATTAACAAATTAAGATCTTAATGAGTTTCTTAAAAAAATGGAGGCAAAATGGGATTTATACCAATTACGATTAACAGTTACATAAAAAAGCACCTGAAAAACAATCCAGGTGAAAATGAAAAAGATTTAAGGAAACGACTCAATTCTGCGCTGACAGACTATAAAAAAGGAATTAGATGTTCCTGTGGAAATGATATTTGGGTAATCGGTTCTGCGTCAGTTGGGAATAGTTGTTTTACTTGTATTACAGGAGAAAGTTACCCGACCGACGATTATGAAATTGAATCAGCAATAAAAAAAAGAGAAAACACAAAAGGTCGAAGACATATTGACGAAATTCCCCCTAATAAAATTGCAGGGTTTTTTGATGATGATGGATATGAAATCTATACGGAGTTAATAAAAAAACCATCCTTATGTATTACTTGTATAAACGACGATAATCCAAATGAAGAAATACTTTGCAACATGACTCGCTACGACCAAAAAGATGATAAAACTTTTAAATGTTTTGCATATAAAGCAAGAAAAAGCTGACAAAGAAAGAAAAAACACGACGGCATACGCGTTATATTTTATTGCCAAGATAGTACTGCAGTCAACGACTGTGACTCGCTTCAAACTTCATCACGGTTTGACAGTGACATCGGCAACAAAAACATACCGCTGTCAGTTAACCCCTAACTCTCCCAAAACCTTCAAAACGACCACTTCAAATCCACAAAGCCCGCCATACCGCCTTTGCCCCAGCGCTCCTGATCGCCACTCACGAAGGTTTGCAGCAGTATGCCCAGGTCGAGGTTGGTAACCAGCGACCAGCTGATGCCGGGCAGGGCGTAATACAACTGCTGATCAGGCATAGCCATGGCCGACACATTGGCCGTAAGGATGGGTGATAAAGGATAGGAAAGACTTGCTGTGAGGGCAAACTCGGCCAGTGAGAGGTTGTCGGCCCGCAGGGGCTGGTTGAGGTTGACAAGCCTTGCCGGCTGCCGATTGTAGCCGCCATTGTACAGAACTTCGAACACCCCATAAAGCCCGCCGGCAAACAAATAATCCACCGAAACGGCTGCCACCACATTGGAAGGCTGCAGGCTGTCGGTTTTTTGCAAGTCGCTAAACCAGCTCACTTCTCCCTTAAAGCCAGCGCCGCCCAGGTTACACGCCCAGCCACCACCCAAGGCCAGCCTGTTATGAAAATAACCACCCAGCACTTGCAGGTCGTAACCTTTTACGTTTACCACATAATACAGCGCTGCCACGGCATTGCTGATATGATCGGCTGGTGCCGCAGCCAGCTCCAGGCGCGACATCCCGCTCAGGTGATGCTGCACGCGCAGCGCATCGGCACCGGGGCGTTCCACATAATCAAAATCGAAAAACGAATAAGTATTGAAGAGATCATTGGGGTTAGAAACCAAATTGATGCCCCAGTTGATCCGCTGACGACCCAGACTCAACTCCCATTTGTTGTGCCTCCATTCCACATAAAACCTGTCGCTGCTGAACTGAAATGCTGTTTCGGGGCTCAGACTGCGGGCGAAGGTGAGATCCATGAAACCTGCGTCCTGCTCCAGTAACTCCAGATAGGCCGGCGTGTCTTTGACGATGGCACCCCAGAAAACCCGATTACGAAAGGATGCCTCAAACGACCAGCTTTCATGAGGCAACCAGGTAAGGTTGAGCCTGTTATGAATGATGTTGTTCCATACCGCCCTATCATCATCAAAGCTCCATGTAGCCGATGCCAGTGCCCTGGCCACTGCTACACGTTGCTGCTGACCCCCCGAGAGCTGAGACGGACGGGCATTGAGCCGGTCGCCCAATCCCACCTGTTCCAGTATCTCGCGCGCACGCTGATCGATCTTATTTCTGGAATGTTTCTGAAGGAGCATGATAAACGACACATTCTCGATTGCAGTGAGCACAGGGATCAGATTGTAGGATTGAAAAACAAAGCCGATATGCTGTAGCCTGAAGTTTGTCAGCTGCCGCTCTTTTAGCGTGGTGATGTCTTTCCGGTTGATGAGGATCTGTCCGGAGCTTGGTTTGTCGAGGCCTCCCAGCATATTCAGCAAGGTGGTTTTGCCTGAGCCGGAAGGGCCTACTATGCTGGTGAACTCACCCTGATCGAAGGAAAGATCAACTTCGTGAAGGGCTTTTACCGGGACGATGGTTTCGTTGTATATCTTTGTGAGTCCGATGGTTTCTATTACAGCCATTGCGATGTATTTTAGGGTTATTATTCTTTTCTAACTGCTTCGGCAGGAACTAATTTAAGTGCTTTAAAAGCCGGATATAAAGCAGATAGCACGGCTATTAACAACACCATGATGGCAGTTTGAAAATAAAACTGCGGTTCCAGATCCGGATAAATCATATTGCCATATCCATAGATGGCGAGAGAATCACCTGCAAGGCCTGCCAGGTTAATTCCTTTGGTGCCAAGCCAGCTGATCAGCAGGAATCCTGACAGCATACCGGTTATCGCACCGGTAAAGGACAAGAACAGCGTTTCGAGCATGATCATCCGGAAAACATGCATTTTACTCATCCCAACAGCAATCAGCATTCCCAGCTCGCGTGTGCGTTCAAACACCGACATCAGCATGGTATTTAGGATTCCGAATCCCAAACCAAGGAGTATGATGAAAACCAGAAAAATAAGGCTTTGTGTGGTCATTTCCTGCATCATAAGTAGTTCTTCCGAAAGATTTTCCCAGGATCGCACCTCATAGGCAGGAAACTGTTGTTGTAATTGATTTTTAACCGTTGTGGTCTGATTGAAATCATTTAATATAAGAGCAATTTCGTGCGTAAGTGCTTCATCTCCAAGTAGGGAGTTGAGGTCGGATCGCCTCACAAAAACCGTCCCTTCGTCAAAGGCAAGTTCGATGGTTTTAAAAATCCCCACTACCTTGAACGAAGCAGCCGTGATGTCGCCATCCAGATCCTGGAAATTGATCACAACACGCGAACCCACATCAACCTTTAGTTTGTTGGCCAGTTCCTGCCCGATATAAACCGGATTACGTTTCACATCCTCAAAATAAGTTCCTTTCGTAAGCCAGCCTTTCAGATCGGTAAGTCTCTGCTCGGCCTCCGGTTTAATGCCGGTAATCTGGACTCCTGCCGAAACCTTGGCGGATGCGATCATTCCGTTGATTTTGGTTCGCTCAGTAAAATATTTTATTTCAGGTATTTGTGAGAGTGATTGTAATAGCTTTTGTGGTTTGTCAAGGTATTGATATACTTCTCCGTCGTGAACAAACTCGGGGTTATGAATTTGTATGTGCGACACAAAACGCTCAATCACATTGTTGAACCTTTGCTGAACAAAACCCATCGAGAAGGCCGAAGCCATCAAAGCAGCCGCCAGCCCTATCATTATGGCAATGAGTATGGTAAGGCTTCGGCTGGTGTTTCGCCAGATATTTCGCCAGGCTATTTTAATTAACATCATGCTTATTCATTTTTAGTTTCTTGCAGCCTTTAAAATATTCATCCTGAATACTTTTAATACAGGATACAATCCAATGATCAAGGTAATCAACAAAACCACAATTGCTTGCGAGCTAAACACCTCCGTGTCAAGCGCAAAGGGCATCACGGCTTCCATTCCGTATGCCTCGAACATGGCTTCCATTTCCTTTCCAAAGCGGATGGGATGATGGTGCATATACACAAGAATAGGTAATCCTCCGATAAGACCTGCAGCAACACCAATCAGGCTGATAAAGACAGTTTCCACGAAGGTGATCAATGCCAGCTGGCCACGCTTCATGCCTACGCTGAGCAAGATACCAAACTCGCGCTGCCTTTCGAGCATCATGGTGAGCACAGTTCCCAGGATTCCAAAGCCAACAACCAGATAAAGCATATAAATGATCAGCATGCCCGATGCCCGGTCGAGTTTAAGGCTTTGCAGCAGACTTGGCATCATCTGTTTCCAGCTCAACACCTTGAACCATTTCGGATCGAATTTTGCCCGCAGTTCTTGTGCCAGCTTATCGGTTTGCGTAAGGTCCTGGGGTGTTATCAACAAGGCTGTGAGTCGTTCTTCGGCTCCAAAAAGCTGTTGTGTGGCAGCAAGCGGCATATAAATCAGGCGATCGTTAAGGCGGGGCAGACTTATTTTTACGATTCCTTTTACAGGAAAAATTCCTGCGGCACTCATCCCCCGAAAGCCCTGCCCGACCAGAATAATTGAATCTCCGACCTGCATTTTAAGCCTTTGGGCAAGTCCTTCGGCCAGCAGAACCGACTGATCAGTTTTATCAAGCAGTGAACCTGCTATCAATTTATGACTTGTGGCATTTATTAGATTTTCTGCCTCAAAATCCACTCCGCGCAGCATCACAGGGCGTGTGGCATGATCGGTAGCAGCAAGCATATACGATTCGAAACGAGGAACGATATAGGCTATATGGCTGTTTTGTTGCATGATTTGTTTCACGCTGTTATCAAACATAAAAGCATGATCCACAGATGGTTCGTCTTCATAAAGGCTGTCCTGCAATTGAATATAACCTGTTGAGAGCTTAACCATATTGTTGATCATCGCCTCGTGCGATCCTTTTATCATCGACTCAGCAATCAAGGCAAGGATTACGGTAAAAAATACTGACGAAGCTGTGATGAGTGTACGTCTTTTGTTGCGCCAGAGGTTCCGCCAGGCCAGTGTGATTAATAGCTTCATAGGATCTGATTTTAGGCGGTTAGCGTATCTTCTTCAGGTTTTGAATAGAGAAAAAACTTTGTTCGATCTTAGGCTGAAAATCGATCACATGATTTGTTAGCTCAGTTTTGTGCCCGGGCCTGTCGGCTGGTACCATCTCCATTACAGCAGGTATTTCTCTGCCTCCCAGCAGCTTAACATCCTTAAAATACATGGTTGAGACCAGTTCATCATCTTCATCATAATTTTCGATACGGACCTGAAAATAATATTCTTTGGCCACCCAAAGAAGTACCTTGCCGTAAACCACTGATGATTCGGGATGTGGGATCATTTCGATCTTCCAGCAATCGTAGCCATCAAGCTGTTCCTCGGCCAGGATGCGATGATCATAATCATCAAGTATGGTGCTTTCGCGTACCAGATCGTCATTGGTGAAGTCGCTGCCCATCCAGGATTGCGACATCATCGAAGGTGGCATCTTGATGGTGCGGTCGATATTAGGCAGATAATTCCAGATTTCTTTATCGCGTTTTAGGTAGCCAATGCCTTTGTCGCGTGCTGGTGCAGTGATAAAGATCAGGCTGTAATCGTTTCCCAGCGACCAGGATTTTAGTGTAATTTCGCGCGTGTAACGGGGTCTGATGGTTTGCATACTCACCTCAGCATACATGGCATCGCCCTTGGTGTGTTGTTCCATTTTACGGATGATATCTTTAACATCTTCCTGTGCTGTGAGGTTTAAAAATGTAGTCAGGCAAGAAATCAGAAGCAGAAGGAATTTTATATTTTTCATTTCTTAGGTTCGATTAGTACAGAACTTATATTTATTTAGTAAGTTGTTTTCGGGCTTCCCATTTATCCAGAAGCACCGGAATTTCCTGTTCCATAAACTTATAGAATTCAGCAGCTTCAGTAAGCCATTGCGACGTTTTATCTGCTTTACGGATGCGAAAATCCAGGCCTTTCATAAACATGGCATACATCGTGGACAAAACACCCGTTTTGAGCCGCATAATCTGCGACCAACAATAATCCGGTGCCAGCCGGTAGTAGGTTTTTCTGTCGCCGGGAAGGGTAGCCGCTTTGATCAGATTCATTGAAGTTAGCATTTTTACACTGGTGCTTATGGTGCTTTTACTTGCTTGTAATACTTCTGTAAATTCATCAAAACTAACGAGTTCCTTATCAGTAACGGCAAGATACCCAATAATCCTGCCCACCATGCGCGTTAGGCCTGATTGCTCCATAATCAGGCCGCACTCTTCAATGTATTCCTGACGGTTTTGTACGTGTTTCATCTATATTTTTATTTGGGAGTAAAAATAGTAAAATAAGTTCGATACAAACCGAACTAATAGAATATTTTTTCTTTCTGCTTGATTTTGTATATTTGCCTGTCATATATTATATTAACCAAATTCGACAATCATGGACGAAAACTTAACAAACATTTCAAGTAATCTGTCATCAGCTACTGAACTGATAATGGATTTTGCAGTAACATACGGACTAAAACTACTTGGTGCCATTCTGGCTCTTATTGTTGGTTTGTGGATCGTTGGGAAAATCAGTAAATCTTTACGCAAGCTTATGGAAAAACGAGAGATAGATCCATCCTTGCGTGGATTTTTAGGAACCTTTATAAGCATTATGCTTAAGATATTGGTAATCATCAGTGTGCTGAGTATGGTGGGCATACAGATGACTTCTTTTATTGCCATGTTGGGTGCTGCTTCACTGGCCGTTGGTTTGTCGTTGCAAGGTTCACTTCAAAATTTTGCCGGCGGGATCATCATTCTGATTCTGAAGCCCTTTCGTGTTGGCGATTTTATCGACGGGCTAGGACATATGGGAACTGTTGAAGACATTCAAATCTTTAACACCACCCTCAAAACAGTTGACAACAAAGTAATTGTTATCCCTAATGGTACCCTGGCAAACAGTGCAATCACCAATTTTTCAAAGAAAGAAACCCGCCGGGTGGACTGGACCTTTGGCATTGCCTATGGCGACAGCTACGATAAAGCCCGTGAAATATTGCTACGATTAATAGATGCAGACAGTCGTATTCACAAAGATCCGGAACCTTTTATTGCTTTGACCAGCCTGGGCGACAGCTCGGTGAATATTGTTGTTCGTGTTTGGCTTGATGCTCCCGATTATTGGGCTGTTTTCTTTGAAATGAATGAAAAGGTTTATAAAACCTTCTCCGAAGAAGGCATTAATATTCCCTTCCCACAAATGAATGTGCACTTGCATCAATCCAAATAAGATAAATTCATGTAAGCGCCGGTACTTTGCCGGCGTTTTTTATTTCGTTTTGCTTCGATTGCATAAGTTTTTCCTTTGTGAAATTTGTTAGTTTGCTTTAGCGTTTGTTCGTATTGCATTAAATTTGTTTCGCAGCTGCGCTATATCCTGATTATTGACAGAACAACCCTTAAAAAATGATCTATTAATTTCCAGAAGCAGGCAGACTGAAATGTTTTAAATTCAACACCATGAGAAAGCACTTCCTTTTCGCATTGTTTGCTTTGATCTTCGCAGGCCATTCATGCACCGACAAAACACAACAAACCAATGAATTTTCAGACGATTTTCAAACTATAGTACAGGCTTACACCAACGGGATTGTCTCGGTTGGCGATGAAATCATGGTCAGATTCAACACCGAGATCCCTTCGGCACGACAGGGGGATGTGGTTGCCGGTGAGCCGCTTGTGTTGAAGCCACATACAAAAGGTACCAGCTATTGGCGCGATAATAAAACACTGGCATTTAAACCTGATCAATGGCTCAAACCAGATCAACTTTATAGCTGTCAGATCAATCTGGGCAATTTGCTGCCCGAAGAAAAGCTCGCGAGTGAAACGCTTGTTTTTAGCTTTCAGACAAAAAAACAGGACGTACATCTTCGTATTGATAATCTAATTTCTCAAGGCAGCTTTTATAGGGTGGAAGGAAGTGTGTTGCTGGCCGATGTAGCACAAAACCAAGCGGTTGAAAAACTCATCACACTATCAGACAAAGAGCTTCAAAACCAGCTGCAATGGCAACATCCCAAGGCTGATCATCATCGCTTTGTGCTGGACAGTATAGAGCGTTTTGAATCGGGCAGAAATCTGATGCTGATATACGATGGAAAGGCTGTTGGGGCTGCCACCAAAGGTGAGCTTCCGGTTGAAATTCCGGGACTCAGCGATTTTAAACTCCTTCGCACTATTGTGGAGCAACCACCTAATCAACTTTTAACACTTCAGTTTTCGGATCCTTTGCATCCGGATCAGGAGGTTACAGGACTCGTCCGAATAGATGAAAATGATAAACTCATTTTAAGAAAAAGTGAGAATAACCTGATTATTTATCTGGCTGAACGACTGAGCGGTACCCACAAGCTTGTTGTAAGTGCCGACCTGCAAAATGCCATGGGTTTTCGACTTAACCAGGAAATGCAGATTGATGTGAACTTTGAACCTGCGAAACCCGATGTGCGTTTTGTGCAATCAGGTGTCATTCTTCCTTCTTCTGGCGACGGACAAGTTGTTTTTCAGGCTGTAAACCTGAATGCCGTTGACTTGTATGTGATTCAGATATTTGAACAGAATATTCCCTATTTCCTGCAATCCAATCAGTTGGACGGGATTAACGATCTGGCAAATTTTGGACGGCTGATCCTGAAGAAAAAAATCGATCTCACCGAAGGAAGTGCCCTCGACCGTAGTCTATGGAACACTTATTCCTTCGATCTGAAGAAACTCTTTGATGCTGATCCGGGCGCGTTATATCGCGTTGAGTTACGTTTTAAAAGGAGCTATTCCACCTATGCCTGCTCGGGTAAGGATGGTACTGATACAGCAGAACTGTCGGCAGAGGACGATCATGAATCCACCGAAATATGGGACAAAGGCCTTTACTGGCCTCAATGGGAATATACGGATGATTACGACTGGCGACAAGTGGATAATCCCTGCCACAACACCTATTATCAAAATCGCTGGGTGTATCGCAATGTGATGGTTTCAGATCTGGGTATCATCGTAAAAACCAATGGTAAAAAGGGTTATCGGGCATTTGTGTCTGATCTCAAAACTGCTCAACCATCGGCTGGGATTGAAGTTTCATTCTATAATCATCAAAATCAAATGATGAGTACAGGGCGCACAAATAATCAGGGAATCTCCGAGATTGTACTGGACGAACAACCCTGGCTGGCTGTGGCCAAACGAGGAAACGAAAAAACCTGGTTGCGGGTGGATGAGGCTTCGGCCTTGTCTTATGCCAGTTTTGATGTGGGTGGTTCGGAATCTGTTGAAGGTCTGAATGCCTTTATTTATGGCGAGCGTGGCGTTTGGCGGCCGGGCGATACCATCCATCTCATTCTGGTTGTGAACGATGCCGAAAACCCCCTGCCCGAAAACCAAGCTGCCACCTTGCATCTTTACAATCCAGAAAACAAGCTGGTACAGAAGCTGGTACAGACCAAGCCTGTCAACAATTTCTATCGTTTTGATCTTGTCACGCAAAGTGAAGACCCAACAGGCAACTGGCTCGCCAGGATAAAGATTGGAGGGGCATGGTTTAGCAAAACGCTGCGCATAGAAACCATCAAGCCCAACAGGTTAAAAATCAAGCTGGCTTTTGATGAGGAGGTGCTGAGTGCCAAAACGCCAGTATCCGGTACATTGGATGTAAACTGGCTTCAGGGAGCCCCGGGCAAAAAGCTGAAGGTAAAAGCCGATCTGAAATTCAGAACTGCAAGCACCACTTTTAAAGGCTACCCTGGTTATGTGTTCAGCGATCCGGCAAAAACACTCGATATACGCGAAGAAACTGTTTTCGATGGCCAAACCAATGAAAAGGGGAGAGCTGTGTTCTCGTTTGAGAAAAACCTGACTGACTTTGCCCCTTCGATGCTCAAGGCAATCTTTACCGTGAAAGCCTTCGAGCCCGGAGGTGAATTCAGCATCATGCAAATAAGCAAGGATTACTCGCCTTTCGAAACCTATATAGGATTGCGTATGCCTGAATTACCGGCCAATAGCTGGTACTATGAATCGGGTAGTGACTATACTGTGGAGGTAGCTTCCGTCGATCAGCAAGGCAAGCCCACTGATGCCGACAAACTTCTGGTTGAGGTGTATCAGCTTCAATGGGAGTGGTGGTGGCATTCCAACGGCAACGATCTGGCTTATTTTATGCAACAACAATACAACAAACCAATCCATAGCCAAACGATTCATACACAAGATGGCAGAGGCTCCTTCAAGCTTAAAATTGACGAAAAAAGTTGGGGACGATATCTGGTTCGGGTGTCTCAGCCGGGAGGTCACAGCACAGGCCAGATTGTATATTTTGACTGGCCATACCGCAAATCGAACGAGGGAGATGGTTTTGCTACACGTCTGAGCTTCAGCACCGACAAAGAAAGCTATCAAAAGGGAGAAACAATCAAGGTAAATATTCCGGGTGAGGCCGGATCAAAAGCACTTGTATCGGTTGAATCAGGCATAAGGATACTCCAGAATTTCTGGGTTGATATCACCGAAAACGGTGGACTTTTTGAGCTGGAAGCCACTGAGGAGATGGCACCAAATGCTTACCTCAGTGTTTCGCTGTTACAGCCTTATGCCCAAACGGTTAATGAAAACCCCATTCGTTTGTTTGGTGTTATTCCGGTTTTTGTGGAAGATGCCGAAACCAGACTGTTACCAGAAATACAACTGCCCGAAAGTGTGGAACCGAAGCAGCCATTCAGTCTTGAAGTGAAAGAAAAAAACGGCAAACCAATGACTTATACGCTGGCTATCGTTGATGAAGGTTTGCTGGATATCACCAATTTTAATACACCCGACATTTATCAGGCTTTTTACCAGCGTAAAGCCCTGATGGTGAATTCGTGGGATATGTTTGATTATGTGAGCGGTGCTTTTGGAGGTAAGATAGAAAAAGTGTTTGGTATCGGTGGAGATGAAGCCCTTGCTGATAGGGATAAGAAAGAACAGAACCGATTTAAACCTGTTGTCCTGTTTTCCGGCCCACATCAACTTAAATCAGGCGAATCAGTTACACACAATTTCGTGATGCCAAATTACATCGGCTCTGTTAAAGCGATGTTGATAACTGGTGACCATAGTCAGTATGGCAGCACCGATAAAATAATGCCGGTAAAAAAACCTGTCATGGTGCTGGCTACCCTGCCCAGAGTGCTGGCTCCGGGCGATGAGATCAGCCTGCCGGTTTCGGCTTTTATTATGGACGAAAAGATTAAATCGGCCAATATCATCCTGCAAACCAATGATTTAATTATTGCAGAAACCACAAAAAAGAAAATTTGGATTACTGAAACAGGAGAACATACAAGCTTTTTTAAGCTGAAAGTGGCTGCACACACCGGCATAGCCGAATTGCACATACAGGTGGAGACCCAACTGGGCAAAGCTGATTACAATCTGAATGTGGAAGTGCGTAACCCTAACCCTCCGGTCAAAAATTTTCAACAAATTATGCTTGAAGCCAACGAGACAAAATACCTCTCGGCAAAGCTTCAGGGAATGCCCGGCAGCAATCATTTTTCACTGGAGGTATCAGCCATGCCGCCTTTAAATCTCAATGGCCGATTGAACGAGCTGATCAATTATCCCTATGGATGTGTGGAGCAGATTGTTTCGTCGGCTTTTCCGCAACTCTATCTGGATCAATTGATTGATCCTGGCCTACAGCAACAGCAGCAAATTAAAAATAATATTCAATCGGTGATCAGCCGGCTTAGGCAGTATCAGCTTTCCAATGGAGGTTTTGCTTATTGGCCCGGAGGAAGTTACACCTCTGCCTGGGGCACTACTTATGCTTTGCATTTTTTGCTGGAAGCTGAACGCAAAGGCTATGCGCTGCCATTTGGTTTTAAAGACAAAACCATCGCATACCTGCAAACCCAAAGCAATAACTGGACAAGCAGTATCAATGAATCCAATTATGAGCTTAATCAGGCCTATCTTCTTTATGTGCTGGCGTTGAGTGGTAATCCTGATATGAGTGGGATGAACCGTCAGCGCCAAAAAGAAAAGCTCGACGAACGAAGCAAATGGCGATTGGCGGCGGCTTATGCCCTCACAGGCAAAACCGATGTGGCCGAAAGCCTGCTGGATATGACTCAACTGGAAATTGCAGAGTATGAAGACATGTTGCATACTTATGGATCGCGGATGCGCGACTATGCCATGCTGTTGGAAACCTTGATCAGGCTCAATAAAAAAGAAGCTGCTGCCAGGCTTGTCAAACAAATGTCAGAAGTTTTATCTGACACCAACCGTTGGCTTAGCACACAAACCACTGCCTGGATGCTGATGTCTGTTGCCCGGGCAAAACCAATCTTTTCTGCTGAATATGATCAAATGAAGTATAGTTATCAGATTCAAGATCAGCCTGTCAGGCAACAACAAACAGATCAACTCATCGAGCTCATCCAATGGCAAAGCGATCACGACACTACGGTAAAAGTGACAAATCAGTCAGAAAACATTTTATTTGTGACTTATCGTTCCGAAGGTGTGCCTTTGCAGGATCATAGCCCGGGGATCGGGAAAAACATAGGATTGAAAGTGTTGTTTTATAACCTAAACGGCGAGGTGATTGATCCGGAAAAGATCGTTCAGGGCACTGATTTTAAAGCTGTTTTCGATGTGCGATATACCGGTATTGATCGGGATCAATACATCCCGAATATGGCTTTGAACCAGATTTTCCCTTCGGGTTGGGAAATTATCAACAGCCGGCTTTATGGCGAAGGTTATCAGCAATCCGGTGATCAACCCAGCTATCTGGATATTCGCGACGACAGGATCAACCTCTTTTTTAATCTGGGACCCAACAAAGCAAAACGCTTCGAAGTCTTACTTAATGCCTCCTATGAAGGCAGCTACGTGCTGCCTGCTGCAACGGTAGAAGCCATGTACAGCGATAAGTTTTATGCCCGTTCAAAAAGCAAAAAGGTGGTGGTTGTTAAGAACTAAAACAGGCTAACCGGATTTTGAAAAGAGCACTAAGGGAAAAATGGATTTTGCGTACTGGTCTGGCTATGGCTGGCTTGGTTTTACTATTTCTGATTATTCCTTTACCAAAGTTTTCAACGGATTATGCCACGCTATTGCTTTCTGAAGAAGGCGTCTATCTGAATTCGGCTGTCAGTCGTGACGAACAATGGCGTTTTGAGCCACTTGATTCTATTCCATTTGTATTTGAGAAAGCACTTTTAAGCTTTGAAGATCAGTATTTTTACTATCATTTTGGTGTAAACCCGGCTGCCTTACTCAGAGCCTCTTTTCAAAACATCAGACAGCAGAAAATTGTAAGCGGCGGCAGTACGATCAGTATGCAGCTGGCACGGCTTTCCAGGCCTCGAAAACCGCGAAATATCATGCAAAAGCTGATCGAAATGCTGATGGCTTTGAAGCTGGAGTTAGTTTACAGCAAAGAAGAAATTCTGTTGCTTTACACTACTCATGCACCTTTTGGAGGCAATACGATTGGTCTGGAAGCTGCTTCGTGGCGTTATTTTCGCCGGTCGCCTTTCGAGTTATCCTGGGCCGAAGCGGCCACACTGGCTGTTTTGCCCAATGCCCCTTCCCTGATTTATCCCGGCAAAAACAGCCAGGCTCTAAGGGAAAAGCGCGATCGGTTATTGAGGCAGCTACATCAAAAAAAATGGCTCGATGATCAAAGCCTGGCACTGGCCTTACTCGAACCACTTCCCAAACCACCCGATGCTTCGCCTGCTCATGCGCCACATCTGATGAATTATCTGATGAAAAAGCAAGGTGCTGGTCGGTTTCAAACCACGCTATCAGCAGGTTTGCAACAGAATGTCAATACGATTGTTGCTGAGTTTGATGCAGTATATTCCGGACAGGGCATACACAATATGGCCGCACTCATCCTTGATCTTCGAACCAATGAGGTGAAAGCCTATGTTGGCAACAGCCTTAATCACGATAACAAGCAAGGTGAATCTGTTGATATCATTCAGGCTGCGCGCAGCTCGGGCAGTATTCTAAAACCTTTTCTTTTCGCCGCCGCGATTGAAGAAGGAAGTGTGTTGCCAAAAATGTTATTACCCGATGTGCCCACTTACATCAATGGCTTTATGCCTCAAAATTTTAACAGACAATACGATGGTCTGGTAGCTGCTGATGAAGCCCTGATCCGTTCGCTCAACATCCCTTTTGTGTTGCTTTTGAAGCAATACGGACTTGCTAAGTTTTATGATGAATTAGTCGGGCTTGGCTTCGAGTCCTTTTCCAAAGGAGCGGATCATTATGGCTTATCCATGATTTTGGGAGGAGGAGAAGTTAGCTTGTGGGAACTGGCCCGGGCTTATAGTGCTCTGGCTAATTCATTGAGAAGTGTAGATAATCAAGTCCATATTTCTGATCCGGTTTTAATCAGGGGCAAGGCTTCTGACAGCCAAGTGTTTTCAGGTATCCGAAAAGGCAGCACATGGATTACTTTGCAAGCACTCAGGCAGCTGGCACGGCCTGATGAAGAGGCTGGCTGGCATTATTTTTCGTCCTCACGGGCTGTTTCCTGGAAAACAGGTACCAGCTTTGGCTTTCGCGATGCCTGGGCTGTGGGTCTTTCATCGGATTATTTGGTAGCTGTTTGGGTGGGTAATGCAAGTGGGAAAGGAGTTTCAGGCCTCACAGGAACCAGCAAGGCTGCCCCTTTGATGTTTCGTTTGTTTGAATTGGCACAGCCAGATCAATCGCAGCACGAAATACCATATGATGAGCTTAAGGAAGTGATTGTTTGCAAGGAAAGTGGTTATTTGGCCGGACCTGATTGTGCCGATAATGACACCATCCTGATACCACTTAAAGCAAATGCGGCATTGATTTGTCCGTTTCATAAGACCATACATTTAACCAAAGACGGGAAGTACAGGGTAAATTCAAATTGTTACGAGCCCGGCAGTATGCTTACAAAAAAATGGTTTGTCATTCCACCTGAGTATGGGTTGTATTATTTTGCAAAGAACAGCAGCACGAGAGCTTTGCCACCCTTTTTGGCCGGATGCGTTCAGGAAAATCAGCTTAGTATCAACTATCCGCTTCCCGGTCAGCAAATCTACCTTCCGGTTGACTTCGACGGACAACAAAATCCTTTGATACTGGAAGCCGCACACGAACAATATCACAGCACCATCAACTGGTTTTTGGGAAGTCGTTTTGTTGGCACCACCAAGGACAAACATCAGCTGGCACTCATCCTTCCGGAAGGCCGGCATACCATTACTGCAGTGGATACGGATGCTAACGAAGCCAGCGTTACTTTTACTGTAAAAAGTAAAAAACATTAAATAAAACGGAAGCAAACTCGTTAATCATCGGTTATTCACAAGAAATGATGAATGAAGTTTTACAGGATTCTGATTAGAGTAAACGGACTAGTTTAACGCAAGCCTTTTACACGTGGGATTCCGGCAACAAAATCCTTCAGATAAAACGGCTCGAAATAGGCTACATCTTCAAAATTGCCTGACTCAAAAGCCTCAATAGCTGCTGTCTTCATAAAAGATGCCGAAGGATTCACATTTTCCAGAAAAGCAGCGTTTGGTTGGTTGGCAAAGGCTTGTCGGCACTTAGCTGCGCCATCACCAAAAAACCAGATCTTATTGTTGGCGAACAACTCAGCAAAGCTGTTTTCGTCAATGATAACAGCTTCGGTTGGTAACACCTGATTCAGATTTTGATCAAACACGGCAGCATATACCTCCATGCGTCGGGCGTCGATCATCGGGCAGAGCAAATCGTCTGCTTTCATCCTGCTGTCGCTGTTGGCGATTCCGGCTGCCAGGGCATAAAGCGTTTCGATACCGATAAGCGGTAAGTCGTGTGCAAAGCAAAAACCCTTGGCAGTGCTCACGCCAATACGCAGGCCGGTATAGCTGCCGGGTCCTTTGCTCACCGCAACAGCATCTAGTTGGCTGAAAGCAATACCAGCCTTTTGCATTACCCTTTGGCTGAAAATCGTAATCATCTCGGCATGTGAACGCTGATCGAGTGATTCTTCCAATGCAACAAGTTGATTACCCACAACAAGCCCTACTGAACAGGCATTTGTTGCGGTTTCTATTAATAAAATCTTTCTCACTAAGTTGAATGTCTATTTTTTTTCGAACAACTGGTTTTGCTCTACCGTTTTAATTTCATCTCCATTACGAAGTGTTTTCGAAACCGCCCGATATGGTCCGGTAACCACTTGTTCGTCAGACTCTAGGCCTTTTAATATTTGGATGTATGTGTTGTCCTGCAGGCCTGTTTCCACAGCACGAAGCTGTGCTTTGTTTCCTTCAACCACAAAAACATACTCTTTCATTATTGTCTTCTCGGTTTTGTCATCTGTATCCTTTGCGGTATTACGTTTCAGATAGATACTTCCGGAAGTTGTATCTTCACGCGTGGTTACGGCCTGGATAGGGACCGTGAGTGCATCAACAACCGTGTTGGTTTGAATATCAACAGTAGCTGACATGCCAGGCCTGAAAGGAGAGCTTATCTTATTGTTTTCGTTTATCAGGTCTTCGTAGGATTCTTTGAGCATCATTACTTTTACCTCAAAATTGGTCACCTGATCGGTGCTCACGCCATCTGTGTTGGCTGAAGTAGCAATTTCGGTTACATAGCCTTTGAATTTTCGGTTGAGGTAGGCATCCACTTCAATCAGGCATGTATCATTAAGCTTAACGCGGGGAATATCGTTTTCGCTCACTTCAACTTTTACTTCCATGGCATTGAGGTTGGCGATGCGCATTATTTCTGTTCCGGCCGAAAACTGTGAAGCTCCTGTTACGCGTTCTCCAACTTCTATGGTTAATTTTGAAACCGTGCCGTCATTGGGAGCATAAATATTGGTACGATTCAGGTTTTCTCTGGATTCTTTGAGTGCTGCCTCTGCGTTTTGTACCTGATATTGTGTAGCTTTAAGGCTTTCGCGTGCGGCTTCCACCTCTGCTGCATTCACTTCGTAAGTGGCTCGGATGGCATCCCAGTCGGCATCAGAAATTACTTTTTGTTCCCAAAGTTGTTTGTTTCTGTTATAATCTATTTTGGCCTTTTCGTACTGTGCTTCGGCCTGTACCAGGCGTGCTCTTGTGTTTGCCATATTTGCCCTGGCTGTATTCAAGGAGGCTTCAACTTGTTCAAAATTAGAGATATAGAGTGTGGGATCTATTTTAGCCAGAATATCGCCTTTGTAAACATAATTGCCTTCTCGAACAAAAAGTTCAACCACTTCGCCTGAGATATAAGGACTGATTTTGACATCCAGAGCGGGTTGGATTTTACCATTGGCAACTACGATTTCGGTAATAGTTCGCCTATCCGCCTTTTCAACGGTCACTTCAACGGCATGATCACGGTTTTGTTTTACTACGACTACCACAATGATTAATAATAACAGTATCAGTGCTATAATCCAATACCATCTGGTGTTTTTGGAAGCTGGCTTTTTCATGTGTGTGATGTTTGAGGCAACAGTTACTTGATTTTCAAAATTACATTTTTTCTGCCAATATGAATTATTTGCAGGTAGAATAATAAAAAACCCCGTTACATTTCAGTAACAAGGTTTTCTGTGAAAGCTTTCAGTGGAATTATTCTTCCATATAATCTTCCATATCGGCCAGAGTAAGTGTTTTACCCAGATAAAATTCCAATACTTTAAGTTTAAATATGAAGTCGTATTTGGAGGAGAGTAGTTCAGATTCTGCAATATTCAGCTGATTTTTGGCCATATTATAATCCAATGCATTAACCATTCCCCTGTCAAATTTTTGTTGCGTATAGTTGAAGGATTCGTTCAGGCTTCTCAACGATTTTTCTCTTGCCTGGTAGGATTTATAGGCTGCCAAAGCATCGGTATAGGCGGTTTCGACATTTTTTCTGAGAGAGTTTTTGGCCAGTTGGAGGTTATAATCCGCATTCAGCAGATTGAGTTTGCTGCGGTTGATATACGAGCTGGATTGATATCCATTGAAAATAGGGATACTAAGCCTGAATGATAGCGTTGTATTCCGGTTGTCGCGTATTTGATCGTCAAAGGGTTTCACCTCTCTGTAATTAGGATCTAAGGGGTTATTGGAAAGAAAGATTTTGTCGGAATAATTGGTTCCTATTCCGGCATTGAGCGACAGGCTTGGGCTTCTGCTGCCTTTTGCAATTGCCAGAGCCCGTTCGGTTCCTTCCACATTTTGTTCGGCCTGTTTGATTTCAGGCATCACACCCAGGGCGGTATTATAGATATAATCTACGGGTAGCAATTCTGGAGCACGGCTTACTATGAGTGTCGGGAAAGCTATTTCAAGGTCTGTGTCAGCTTCCATTTCAAGCAGTTGTAGTAAGTCGAGATAGGCCAGATTAAGCTGGTTTTCGGCCTGCACTACCGATACCTCTTCGTTGGCAAGCTGAGCCTGTATTTCGAGCAAACTTCCTCGGGCCAGCGTTCCGGCTTCAACAAGTTTATTTGTTCGATTTACCTGTTGTTCCGTTACTTCACGCTGACGCTTGGCATTGTTTAATAGTTCATGATTGAATAGGATTTGCAGATAATAACCTGCCACAGATAAAGCAATATCGTTTTTGATCTTATCGGCACTGTATTTGGCAGCCAGGTATTCAGAGCGACGCTGTTTCATGGTATTCACTTTTTGAAAACCATTAAAAAGTGTGACACTGCTGTTTATGTCAAAATAACTTTGTTGTGTTTGTTCGTCAACATAAGTATAGGTTGCCATGTCGATAGAGCGACCCCAGCCATATGCATGAGAAGCCTGTGCATTAAGCGAAGGCAAGAAGTCTAATTTGCTTTCCAGTTGGTTTATTTCACCGGCCTGCACTTCCAAACGACTCTGTTGTATCTGAATATTGTGTTCAAGTGCGTAGTTTACACAGTCTTCGAGCGTCCATTTCTGCGCCATCAAGCCTCCTGAAATAAAAATCATCACCAGGCTGATGATGAGTACAAATTTTACATAACCAAAAGAAGTGTTGCTGTTGTGTGTGTTCATGCTTTGTAGGATTAAGTTTTCGCCGGCAGATTGATATCCAAAAACATGCCAACTTTATATCAGATTGATTGTAAGTTAATTAAATCTATTTCATTTTAATGAAGCAGCTAAGCGACTGTTCACTCTGTGACAGCAATTGTACGTTTGTGAACAGCTAAAATTCTGTCACAGACAAATGTACAATTTATAAGCAAGTTCTTTAAACCAATAGCAAATACAATTTTTGGAAACACAAAATTTGCAGAGTTAGGTGGGGTGTACTACTTTTACAAAGTAAAATTCCACCTTATGAAAATGAAAGGCTTCACTTTAGGTTTTTTAGTTATCCTCTTTGTTTTTTCTGTGAAGGCACAGCATGTCTGCAATCATCAGGTCTCCTTTTCCCGCTCTGCTGTTGCCGACACCATCGATGCTATTCATTACAAGATTCATCTGCATGAGATTGACTTTGCTGAACAAAGCCTTGAAGCCGAAGCCCAAATCACTCTGCGACCAAAAATGTCGCTGAATCATATTCCCCTCGAGCTTAAAGCCCTTGAAGTGGAATCGGTTACGAGTAATGATATTACAATAAATAGTTTTGATCAGGGGGGTGATATTTTGCGAATTTATCTGGCTGAAACGATTAGCGAAACTGACACTGTCATTTTAACAATAACTTACGGAGGCACGCCTTTCCATGAAGCCTGGGGTGGTTTTCATTTCAGTGGCAATTATGCTTTTAATCTTGGCGTTGGCTTTGAGAGCGATCCGCATAACCTGGGTAAGGCCTGGTATCCGTGTGTGGATGATTTTAAAGACAGGGCAAGCTATGAAGTCTTGATTACCCTGCCAGAAGAACTTGTTGGTGTAGCCGGTGGATTGCTTGAAGGAATAGAGGATGCAGGCGATGGCCTCCAAACCTGGCACTGGCAGATTAATCAGCCCATCCCAACTTACCTTGCCTCGGTAGCTGCCGGCGATTATGCGCTTGTGAGCGATACATATCAGGGCATGAATCAGGAGATACCCATCACAATATTTATACGACCAGCTGATTCGGTGAAAGTAGCCGGATCTTTTATTCATCTGCATGAAATCATGGATTTCTTTGAGATGCGTTTTGGCCCTTATCCCTTCGACCGGATAGGATATGCCGGCACAGCCATTGGCGCGATGGAGCACGTAACCAATATCGCGTATCCCCATTTTGCCATCAACGGCAATCTGAGTTATGAATACCTGTTCACACACGAGCTGTCGCATATGTGGTTTGGTAATATGGTCACCTGTGCCGACGCCGGCGATATGTGGCTCAACGAAGGCTGGGCAACCTTTTGCCAGTTTTTCTACAAACACGATCTCTACAGTCCCGAAACTTACAGGCAGGAGATGAACGAAAACCATTACGACATCCTCAAAAACGCTCATATCACGGATGGCAGTTACCTTTCGTTGGATGAAGTGCCAACAGAATATACCTATGGGACAACCGTTTACGACAAAGGAGCTACTGTGGTTCACAGCCTGATGAATTACCTGGGACAAGCGGTGTTTTTTGATGCCATTAAGGCCTATTTGCAGGAATTTGCCTTTGCACCTGCCAGTTCTGAAGATATGCGCGACTTTTTGACAAACTACACCGGCCGCGATATGACAGGCTTTTTCGACACCTGGGTTTTCACTCCCGGGACGCCGCATTATAGTATTGATTCAACGCAGGTTACAGCAGCAGGAGAATATTTTGAAGTGCAGCTCTTTCTTCGGAAAAAACATAAAGGTGTTGATTATTCAGGCGTTGATCATCAATTTGAGGTTGGCTTTATGAATGCTGATTGGGAAATTGTGAGTGATACCGTTCAGTTTGACGGCTTGCACGGACACAGCATTAAAACGCTTCCGTTTGAACCAATCCTTGTGCTGGCCGACCCTTTCGATCGCACTGCAGATGCTACCACAGACGAATCTTTCATACTTAATCAAACAGGTGAATATTCTTTTCCAAAGGCCGGCTTCAGGCTCTTTGCCGATCAGCTTATTGACAGTGCCTGGTTCAGATTAACGCATCACTGGGCTAAGCCCGACAGCTTGAAAATTCCAGTGAATGGATTGCGGTTGTCGCCCTATCGTCATTGGGAAGTAAGCGGGATAAATCTGGAAGCGCAGAGTTTGCGTGGACGATTTTTTTACAGCGATGGAGCAAGTTTGGACGGGAGTTTATTTGAGAGTTCGAATGATTCGGTTGTTATCCTTTATCGTCAAAATGCTGCCGACGATTGGCAGGCAGTTTCTCACTATCGCGAAGGTATTTGGAATATTGGGTATATCTATGTGGATGAGCTTTTGCCCGGACAATATACATTGGCCGTATGGGATACCCAGATTGTAGGTCTTCCCGAAAAACCTTTAGTAAAAAAGAAAACAGAGATCAAAGCCTTTCCTAATCCAACACAGGGAATGCTGACTTTTCAATGGGATCAGAAGCTCTCGGGTTCGCTGGTCTTTACGGATCAAAACGGAAAAATTTGTCATCGTATTCCTTTTGAGCATAAAAATATTATTGAAGTGGACAGTAGTCGCCTGGAGAAAGGGCTTTATCTGATCGAACTTAAAAACATGCGTGGAAGTGCTGTTGCCTGGACAAAAATTGTAGTGTTATGACCAAAGCACACGATTATTGGAAGCCATTGATTGCAGTTTTTGAAACACATGCCAATCCGGAAATTGCTGCCGGAGCAGAAAAATACATGCGTAATCAATACTCATTTTATGGTATCCCTTCGCCCACAAGGGCAATAATTTTTAAAGATTTTATCAAAACGTACGGTCTTCCTGATCCAGTCGATTTGGATGAGGTGATTTTGAATGCCTGGCAGCTTCCTCAGCGCGACATGCAATATGCCGCCATGAATGTGCTGGACAAGAAAATCAATAAAATGCCAGCCCAAAGTATTTTCCTTTTTGAGAAACTCATTCAACAAAAATCCTGGTGGGACACGATTGATTTCATCGCGCCAAATCTGGTTGGCCCGCATTTTAAGCGATATCCGGAAATCCGTGATGAAACCATCAGCCGCTGGATGGATTCTGGAAATTTTTGGTTGCAACGCAGCTGTTTGTTGTTTCAGCTCAAGTATAAACAAGCTACCGATGAAAAATTACTTTTTGAGCTCTGTACACAGCTAAGCAGCGAGAAAGAATTTTTCATCCGCAAGGCCATTGGTTGGGCACTGCGGCAATACGCACGCACAGCTCCGGAACAAGTGAGGAATTTTGTAGAAAATACTGATTTACAACCATTAAGTAGAAAAGAAGCACTCAAACATTTGTAAGGACTTATTATGAAAACTCATCATAAAAATATTTGGCAACTTTTGATGTTAACAATCCTGCTCATTGGTCTTTCGGGATGCAAAAAAGATGAAGAACCCGCTTGGGAAAGATGCACCGATTGCAGCCTGGAACAAATCACCGGAACCTATGCAGGCAAAGCCACGCTGTATGAATACAATATGGATAGTGAGCTTACCAATCAAATTACTTCAGAAGAAGCGTATCTTGAACTTACGGGCTCGGGTAGCAGCGGCATAGTACTCTCAGTGGGCGTTATTAATTTATATAACGCAAACATCAGTGCCGGATGGGAGGCTGGCCAATACACAATAACAAGTCCATCCGACGGGGAATTTTTTGCCGATATCTGGCAAAAAGGAGATCAGATAAAGATTAAAGGGATTAATAAACGATACGCCTCAGGCTTTGATGTGCTGATTTCTCTATTTGATTTTGAAGTGATTAAAACAGAATAAGCTCACATGGTGGGATAAAAGGCGTCCTCGATATGGTGGATGTGTTTTTCTTTAGGCGTTACGATTACCGAAACAATATCAAAACGCGTTTCCACATCTAAATCCTTTTCCTGTATATAGGCTTCTGCCGTGCGAACCAGGGTGCGTTGTTTGCGGCGGTTTACGGCAAACTCAGGCTCCCCAAAATCGGCAGTAGCGCGGGTTTTCACTTCCACAATCACCAGCTCTTCGCCATCGCGGGCAATGATATCAATCTCATCGCGCCCGTGATACCAATTTACTTCGAGAATCTGATAGCCTTTTCCACGCAAATGCTTGCGTGCCAGTTCCTCGCCCAGTTTTCCAAGTTCGTTATGATCGGCCATTTAGATGGTTTTAATTGAGAAGTTCAAGTTCAGTATATATTTGAATGATCAGACATATTTAAGGATTTTGGAATCACAATTCCCATCATAACTCGTTCCATGCCTCCTCTTCTTCTTCTAAGAGCCAATCTTTTGCCAACACATCTTCACGGGCCAGATAGGTCATAATAGGATCATTAATTTCTTCCCAACTGGTTTCTTTCAGCAAAATCCTGGATAATTTGAGTTTTTCATTTCTTGGCAATTGCTTAATAGCCTCAACCAATTGATTGAAGTTCAAATGTAAGCTAATATTTAAATCAGATGATTCCATCGTACTTAAGGTATTGGTTTCTTGTTTTCACAAAAGTAATACATTCAAACAAATGTAAATTCTATCGGAAATTCAATAATCCTCAAAATCGAGGCAAATCCATACCAACCCAAACCAACTAAGCTTATTTCACTTCAGCTCCATTCATAAAGCTTTCGGAGGGCGCAACAAAGCAAAGCTTGCCATCCGCGTTTTCGGCCATCATAATCATGCCCTGCGATTCGATACCCCGAATTTTACGTGGTTCGAGGTTGACCAGCATCACCACCTGCTGTCCGATGATATTTTCGGGCTGATAGTATTCTGCAATACCGCTTACAACTGTGCGTTGATCAATGCCAGTGTCAATAAGCAGCTTGAGCAGTTTTTTGGTTTTAGGCACTACTTCAGCTTCCAGGATTGTGCCTACACGCAGATCCATTTTGGTAAAATCATCAAACTGAATTGCCTCTTTCTGTGGCTTCACAGGCTTTTCCTCCAGTGCTACATTGGCTTTTCGGGTATCAAGCAATTTCTGCACCTGCTGTTCGATCATGCTGTCTTCCACTTTTTCGAACAATAAAACGGCATCTCCCAATTGATGACCAGCTTCAAGCAATGCGGGCCGGGTAGTATCATCCCACCCAAAAGATCCAATGCGGAGCATTTTACGTAATTTTTCTGCGGTAAAAGGCAGGAAAGGCTCTGAAAGCACAGCCAGCCGAGCAACTATCTCAAGCGATACGGCCAGAATTGTTTTCACCCGTTCGGAATCAGTTTTAAATATCTTCCAGGGTTCATTTTCAGTTAAATAGCGATTACCCAAACGCGCCAGGTTCATCAATTCCGACAATGCCTCCCTAAAACGATACAATTCAATGCTATGGCTGATCTTTTCGGGATAATGCTGCATCTCTGCCAAAACAGCCTTGTCGGCATCTGTAAGATGATCAAGGGCAGGTACTTTGCCTTCAAAATATTTGTGGGTTAGCACCAGGGTACGGTTCACAAAATTGCCAAAAACAGCCAGTAATTCATTGTTATTCCGGGCTTGAAAATCCTTCCAGGTGAAGTCGTTATCTTTAGTTTCGGGGGCATTGGCAGTGAGCACATACCTCAGCACATCTTCCTTACCGGGCAATTCGTTCAGGTATTCGTGCAGCCATACTGCCCAATTGCGCGAGGTAGAGATTTTATCATTCTCCAGATTCAGAAATTCGTTGGCAGGCACATTGTCGGGCAAAATAAATGAGCCTTCCTGCTGCAGCATAAAGGGGAATATAATGCAATGAAAAACAATATTGTCTTTGCCAATAAAATGTACCAGCTTGCTGTCATCAGCTTTCCAATAGGGCTCCCAATCTTTTCCGGTATTTTCGGCCCATTCGCGGGCTGCAGAGATATAGCCAATTGGTGCATCAAACCAAACGTAAAGCACCTTGCCTTCGGTTTCGGGCAGCGGGACTTTTACGCCCCAATCCAGATCGCGGGTAACGGCGCGAGGCTGCAAACCTTGATCAATCCAGGATTTCACCTGGCCGTAAACATTCACTTTCCAGTCTTCTTTGTGGCCTTCCAAAATCCATTCCCGAAGCCAGCTTTCTGCTTTATCGAGTGGCAGATACCAATGTTTGGTTTCCTTTAAAACAGGTTTGTTACCACTCAGTGCCGAGCGCGGATTGATCAGATCGAGCGGACTGAGGGAGGTGCCACAACTCTCGCATTGGTCGCCATAAGCTTTTTCGTAGCTGCAATGCGGACATGTGCCGGTAATGTAACGATCTGCCAAAAACTGATTGGCTTCGACATCAAAATACTGTTGATTACTTTTCTCCAGAAAGACGCCTTTATTGTATAAATTAGTGAAAAATTCAGCTGCTGTTTGGTGATGAATCGGGGCCGAAGTGCGGCTGTACACATCAAAAGAGATACCAAAACGCTCGAAAGAATCCCGAATTATCTCGTGATAGCGATCCACAATTTCCTGCGGACTAACTCCTTCTTTGCGCGCTTTGATGGTGATAGGAACGCCATGCTCGTCTGAACCACCAATAAACAATACGTCTTTGCCTTTCATGCGCAGATAGCGGGCATAAATATCTGCCGGAACGTAAACGCCGGCAAGGTGACCGATATGGATTGGCCCGTTGGCATAAGGCAGGGCAGAAGTGATGGTATATCGATTGAATTGCTTATCTTTGGCTTCCATTGAAAATGTTTTTTACCCTCCGGTAAACGCTTTGCCGGTATGGGTTTAGGTTCTGAAATAGAGGCGCAAAGTTAACCATTAGTTTCGATATGCAACAGCCCATCCCCTTACAAAAAGGCGATTTGATCGCACTCTCGGCTCCGGCCAGAAAAATTTCGACTGAGGAGTTACAATTTGCTATACAGAAGATTGAAGAAGCCGGCTTTAGGATTAAAATCGATGAGCGGCTTTTTGTAACCGAAAATCAGTTTGCCGGAAATGACAGCATTCGTGCCGCCCTGCTGCAGGATTTGCTGGACGATCCGAAAGTAAAAGCGATACTTTTTGTTCGGGGTGGCTATGGCAGCCTGAGAATCATTGACCGGCTCGACTTCAGTGCCTTTGTTCAGTCGCCCAAATGGCTGGTTGGATACAGTGATATTACGGTGATTCATGCCAAGGCGCAGCAGTTGGGTATTCAAAGTCTGCACGCCAGCATGCCCATCAATTTTGAAAATAATACCGATGAAAGCCTGCAATCGCTTTTTGATGCCCTTCAAAATCAAGCAAAACCCATCACTTTTGATGCACATCCGCTCAACAAAACCGGTGTCGTGAAAGCAGAAGTAGTTGGCGGAAACCTTTCGACACTTTTCAGTTTGCTGGGTTCAGATCTTTTTCCTGAAACCAGTGGAAAAATCCTCTTTCTGGAAGATCTGGATGAATACCTGTATCATATCGACCGCATGATGCTGGCGCTGAAAAGGGCCGGAAAATTAAACAACTTAGCTGGTTTGCTCATTGGCGGCATGACAGACATGAATGATAACACTATTCCCTTTGGGAAAACAGCTGAAGAGATCATTGCTGAACATGTTTCGGAATTTGATTATCCGGCTTGTTTTGGATTTCCTGCCGGGCATATCAACGATAATCGGGCAATTTGTCTTGGCGGTTCATTGAGCTTAAAAATTGAAAGAAATCAAGCAATAGTAACAGCCAGAAAATTAACCTAAAATAGCAAGTAACCTCTTGTTAATCAATTATAATGACAAAATAATTGGACTGATGATTAGGGTGTGAAATAGTCGTATTCAAAGCTTATTTCTTTATTGATTCTGCCTTTATTGTCAATAACACGAATTGATCTTATGTTACCATTTGCGTTATAGTAAAAAAGAATTTCTTCTTTGTCATCTAATGGATAATAAACATTGGGAGATTTTAAATGCTGAATTCTGGAAAGCTGTTTTTGAAGGTTTATGTCAAATACAAATTCATGTTGATCTTTTTCCAGAAAGTTCATTTTTAACCCAATGATATCATCGTCTTTCCTGATATAATCTATATCATAAATTATTCTTTTCGAATGAAATGTTTTTTTGGTAAGTAAGTCGTCATCATTGTACTTCAAGTTGATGCTAAATAGGTTTTTGATTGGACGTCTCTTAATTATCGAGGACAATAAATTATCAAGATTATAGGTAAAAGTTGTACTGTCGATAACTGTGCCGGATCTTTTAACATTTATAATAGTGGTCAAGATGTTATTGGTGTATTGGTAAAGATGCTTTGATATGAGTTTTGACTTGCCATTAGCTTTTTGTTTATAGAAGCTTTTTGATTGTAATAGGTTTTCATTTGAAAAGCGCATTTCTGAAATATGAAAAACACCTTTTTTGGCATCATATTCCCTATTAATTCTCAGCGTATCGCCATATCGTTCCATCTTCTGGTACGAAACCCCTTTTTTATCTGTTTTTATTACTTCCAACAGATCGTTATCAACAATTTTAAACAGTTTTTCATCCAGGGTTTTACCAGCAGCCTGTAATAAAAACAGGGTGTCATCATTTCGATAAAACCGCATACGATACAGAAGATTATCACTATCAATAAGCCTGACCTCCATGTGTTTATCATCCGGTATTTCAGGAATAAAGTTTACTTCTAAAACCTCAAACAGCTCTTTATGCAGTGCGTTTTTTCGGTTTTTAAAGTCCAATTCAGCATAATAATCTTCATCAACAAAAACAGGAATTTGGGTTACTTGAAATGAACCAAAGAAATACCAGCCGGGAACAAAAAAGAAAACAGGTACCGTCGTGGTAAAATCATTTAACATTTGATAGACAAGCATATTTCGCACAAGCTCATTAGCGACTTGTTTATCAGAGGTTTGCGCTTTAGTTATATGGCTGATAACTAATATCAACAGTAGGTAAACGAATTTGTTTCTCATGGTATTGGTTATACTTTTTATATATAATGAGTCCTAAAGTCTTATCAATAGGCTATAATTAAATACTAACCCAGGATTGACGCTTCTGGCAAAATTCGAAAAAAACTTTCATTAATAAAAATTATGGTTATCAGAATTTTCGATTCATGCTATATTTTTTCAATTCCTTGCCTGATTATGTAGTTGTCGGCATCACTTCAAAAGGATTTTTTTTATGTAGGTATCAGTAGCTGTTGAAAACCGAAAAAGATACAATTTTGACTTCAATGGTAGATTTAAAGTGTTGGTTCCGGCTTCAAGCGTTAGATTTTCGGCAATGCAATGTCCCTGGATATCAAAGATACTAAGCGACGCAGTGGTCTGAGCCTTAATAATTACCATGCTTTGTTCAGCACTTTGTTGCACGGTAAATCCGGAAAGTTTTGCGGTATTTGGCTTGTTCCTGATTCCGACCGGATTTCTGTTGAGGTTAAATGAAAATGGATGTGACCAAATGAGGTCATACATACCATCATTATTAAGGTCGGCATTAGTCGCAACAATTGTACTTGCCGGCGTTCCGTTGCAGATCAGCCGTTTTTCGCTAAAATCACCAAATCCGTCATTTGCATACCACACTATTTCACCTTCTTGAAATAATGCTGCAACTATATCAAGGCTGCCATCTTCATTGATATCTGTGGTGGTAACAGCCTGGCATTGTAAGGTGTTTTCAACGGCTTCTGTATAGCTAAAAAATCCATTGCCATCATTGGCATACCAGCTGATTTCGGAGTTAGAGTTGCCGTCAATGATCAGATCCATGCTGTTGTTGCCATCCAAATCAGCAGTGCTTATCATAAAGCAAAACCCATTGTTTGCGATGGAATTGGATCGGGCAATATCGTGGGTTGTAAAGAGGCCGTTGTTGTTCATATAAACCAATACCTGGCCGCTTCCAATGATAATATCTTTAAAGCCGTCGCCATCAATATCAGCAATGGAAAATGCATAATATTCAAAGTCGTCATTTGGTGTTGTTATTTTATTGAAATTGCCATTTCCAAGATTGTAATACACTATGATATTGGTGTGATCCAGAACGACAATATCGGGTTTGCCATCGTTGTCGATATCAACAATTTCTATATCCTCCGGATGCACTAATCCTGTATCGAGTGGTATTTCGTTTGGAAAATTTCCATCAGCATTTGGGAACCAATACAATGAATTGGCGACCAGCGAAATTCCTGCAATATCATTCCAACCATCCTGATTCAGATCACCTGCTGCCACACCTTCGGGTGTGTCGATATTGGTGGTAAGTATGAGTTGTTCGCCAAAGCTTTCCTCGCCGGTATTGAAGAACACAGAAATTTTATCGTTGTTATGATATTTTTGTGAAGTGATTAAATCCTTGAAACCATCGTTGTTCACATCGGATGCCACAATTTTGGTAATGCCAAATACATCGGGATCTATCGCTTGTGGTGGATCGAATTGGGCGAATAATGAATAATTAATACAAAGCATTAAAAATGAGGTGAATAGAATTTTCATGGCAGGAAGACAATTGATTTTGTCCTCAAATATATACGATTTGGTTAATGCGTATTTGTTTTTTTTGATATCATTAACAGTTTTTATTTGAATGATGTAAATGTGAATATGCTGATTTGCAGACAATTTGTTGCACACAGTGGTTTGGAGAAACTACAATTGAGCCCACTCCAAATAGTCAAAAAAACTGCTGAATTTTAGCTTTTTGATCCCTGTACCCTAAAGTGGGAAAGCAAAAAATCAGTAGTTTAAGAAAGTCCCCCTTGGATGATTTAGGGGTAAATTGACTTTTCAGAGTAGATTCACAACTCAATTTAAATATCCACACCACAAGAGAATGAAGTTGTGTAATTTCTACCAATCATGCAACTGCTCGCAAATATAAAAGCATATACCTGCTGGTTTTTCAACCACAAGTTCTCCAAAAAGTTTTTTCAGGAAGAAGTTGTTCAGCAAATAAATGGCTGGCTAAAACAAACTAAACTTCACATAGCGTTTTGGATTTGCTTTGATGTCTTCGAGCAGGTTGTTAAGTGCTTCAGAAGAATGTTGAAGACCTAGATAGAGCGAATCGTTCTGCATGAGTTTGCCCATAGTGCCTTGTCCCTGATTGATGCCGGCAATTAGCAGGTTTATTTCGGCCAGGGCAAGTTTCGCTTCGCGGATGCTTCCGGCCACATCAGCCACGGCAAGTGAATCGCTAAAGCTGGCAACATTATTAATTATACGGTCAATTTCGCGGGTGTTGTGTTCCAGATTTTGAGTGATCATTTCAACATTGTAGAGGATGGCGGCAATTCTGTTACGTTCTTCCACTACCATCGAATCGATATTGGCAGTAGTGCTTTCAACGTTTTTAAATGTATTGCTGATGTTTTGCAGACTGCTCATGATATTTTCTTTGGCATTCTCGTTCAGAATGGCTTGTAATGCCACCACAACGGAATCAACGGAAGAAAGCAGGCCTTCGGCTTTATTTTTGAGTGGTGCAACCTGTGCGTTCACTTCTTCCATCAAGCTGGCTTCGATCGAGCTCATCAAAGTGTCGCCGCTTTGGAGTTTGTTGGTGGCATTACCCAGCTGAAGATCAATAGCTTTTGATCCCATCAGGTCGGAGCTGAAGATACGTGCCACGCTGTTGGACGGTACAGGAAAATCGGTGTGGATCGAAATCTCAACGATGATGTTACCATTCATGGCCGGATCGAAATACAAATCACTTACCTGACCTATACGCAAGCCATTGATAACAACCGGATTGGCCTTTACCAATCCGTTTACCTCAGCATAACGGGCGTAAAAAACGCGATCTTTTTTGAATACGTCTTTTCCTTTTAAGAAATTAAAGCCCCATACAAATAACAATAAGGCTGAAATAAATGATAAGGCCACTAAATAAGGTCGTTTTGCTTTCACTTTATTGGTGTTTTGAGGTCATTTCTTTTGATTATTATAAACAAAGATACAATCTTTTAAACTATCAACTGCTTGGGGGTCACCTATTGTTTGTTAACTTTAGTGCCTCCTCGTTGCTGATGCGTTTGTCCTGATAAAAGGCAGCAACAAAGGCGTCGCGATAGCCCTTTTGTTTCATCAATGCCTGATGATTTTGGGCATCTTGCAGTTTAAGAAAAGCACCACTGGTATATTTATACAAGCCGTTATGTTCATAACTGTACAGATCGGAAATATTTTTTAAGCGGTGATCCGTCGCAGCCAGGGCTCTTGGACTGGTCATAAACTGAACCCTGTAAATTACCTGTTCGGATGTTGTAATTGTTTCGTTATCAGTGGTATTTGGAGGTTCTTCCACTGGAAAATCAGGAGTTAGGATGGTCCGTTGTTCGGCAGTGAGTTGTGGTGGCAAAGTATTTTCACTTTCATACTCCTGTTTAAATTCTTTAAATGCCCTGTAGATTGCCGAAGCCATATAAACTTTTCCTTCTTCCGACAGCAGAAATGCTTCTTCTTTTTGATTGGAGATAAAACCCAGCTCAACCAGCACACTGGGCATAGTGGTACGATAAAGCACCAGAAATCCGGCTTGCTGCACACTTCGGTCTTTGCGGCCAACGCGTGTTGTAAATTGTTCCTGGATTTTTTGGGCCAGCAAAATACTTTGGTTTTTGTATTCGCTCTGATACAACGAAAGCGCAATATAGGCTGCGGTGCTGTTTGGATCGAAGCCGCCATACTCGTCATCGGCATTATCCTCGTAAAGGATGGCTGCATTTTCGAGCTTGGCCACTTCCAGATTGGCCTGGTTTCGGTGGTCGCCCATCACGAAGGTTTCGGCACCATAAACAGAAGTGGTTCTTACTGAGTTGCAATGGATTGAGATGAAAACATCAGCATTGTTTTGGTTGGCAATGGCCGCCCGGCGATGCAATTCCACAAACTCATCCTTAGTGCGTGTGTAAATTACCTGTACATCGGGCAGATATTGCTTGATATAATTCCCTGTTCGCAAGGCAACATCCAGCACTATGTCTTTCTCTTTCGATCGTCTTCCAATGGCTCCCGGGTCTTTGCCTCCATGTCCGGGATCAATCACTACTGTGCGGATTTTGCTCCCCCTTTGTGCCAAAGTGCTTGCCGGTAAGCTAAAAAACATCAGGATTACAACAAAAACAACTGTCCATCGTTGAATCACTATACGTTGGGTATTCGCTTTTTGAAAGTATATTTGCAAGCTGTAATTCATAAGGCAAATTTAACCAGATTCATAACATTGTTGGCATCTAAATCACATCCTTTTATCACCAATGCCTTTAGCTTTTTGCTTGTTGTGCTGTTTTTGCTTTTTTTGCTGAGTGCAGTATCCAAAGCAGCAGTGCCTTCAAATAACGTAATTGCAGGGCTTTTCGTATATCCCGATACGCTGATCCGACCGGATTCGCTGATTCAGACAGACACTTTGAAACATCCTGATACCTTAAAGTTGAATCTTGTTCGCGATAGCCTTAATTTTCCTGACTCATTGGATTACAAAGCTGACAGCCTGGATGGTCAGCATGAATTGCCGGTGATGACGCTAAACGACAGCCTTGCAAAGCGCGACACTACTGCAAAAAGCGTAAAACCAAAAACCGCCATTGACTATAAAGTGGAACGCTCGGCACGCGATTCTATCATTCAGGATATGCGAAACCGGAAGGTCTATCTTTATGGCGATGCTGTTGTGATTTATGGAGATATAAAGCTGGAAGCTGCCTATATAGAAGTAAATTTTGAACGTAACGAAGTGTTTGCCCGCGGGGTGCCTGATTCAACAGGGAAACTCGTGGGGACGCCTGTTTTTACGGAATCAGGTCAAACCTTTGAAGCCAAAGAGATGACCTATAACTTCAATACGAAACGTGGCTTGATAAGAACTGTATTTACAGAAGATGGGCAGGGATTTTTGCATGGTAATGTGGTAAAGAAAATGGATAATGACAATATTAATATCCGCTCCGGATCCTACACCACCTGTAATAACAAAGAGCATCCGCATTTTGAGTTTAAGTTTCGAAAATCGAAGGTAATACCTGATAAAAAGATTGTAACAGGTCCGGCTTATCTGGCCATCGAAGGTGTGCCAACGCCAATAGCAGTGCCTTTCGGGCTTTTTCCAAACAATCCAGGTCAGCGATCGGGCGTGGTGATTCCAACCTATGGCGAGTCGTCAAACAGAGGCTTCTACTTTGAAAATGGCGGTTTTTATTGGGCAATCAGCGATTATGTTGATCTGAATATTTTAGGTGATATCTACACCCGTGGAAGCTGGGCAATAAAACCAACCATGCGCTATACCAAACGATACAAATACAATGGTATGTTTAATACCAGTTATGCCATCAATATCACCGGTAACGAAGGATCTACAGATTATCGCAAAAGCCGCGACTTCAGAATCAGATGGACACACAGGCAGGATGCCAAAGCCCGGCCTGCCGGACGTTTTAGTGCTGATGTGTTTATCGTGAGTTCCAACTTCAATACCTTTAATCCGGTAACGACGGAAAATTACCTGAGCAATGAATTCAAATCCAGCATTGCCTATCAAACCAATTGGGACAACAAATATTTCCTGACTTTGAATGCCAGTCACCGGCAGAACACCAAGACCAAAATGGTAGATGTTACCCTTCCGGAAATGACTTTTTCGGTTAACAGACTCTATCCATTGAAACGTGAAAATCCCATAGGACGTAGCAAATGGTACGAAGAGCTGAATATCAGTTACAATATGAATGCACGCAACAGCCTTAGCCTGCCCGATAGTATGATCTTTCAATCTGATGCACTCTCGAAGATGCAAAATGGTATTCAGCATAATTTGCCTTTGAATTTACCGCTCAAGGTGTTTAAATATTTCACCCTGACTAATTCAGTAAGGATAACCGACCGGATGTATTTTGATTATAAAAAAAGGAGCTGGAGCAACGACACATTGTTCACAGGCAACGATACCATTGTAGGCTATGTGAAAACCGATACAATCAAAGGTTTTAATAATGTGGTTGATTTCAACCTATCTACCAGCCTCACTACCAAGCTATATGGTATGGTAAGTTTTAAGAAAGGCCCCATCCGGGCTATCCGACATGTAATAACACCTCAGATTAGCTTTACCTATACACCTGCTTTTAGTGATCCGTATTGGGGATATTACGACAGCTATATCGATGGTGAAGGAGACGAGCAGCTTTATTCTAAATACGATGGTGCCATCTATGGCTCACCACCCAAGGATAAATCGGGGCAGATCAGCTTTGGTTTTAGTAATAACCTCGAAATCAAAGTGCCTTCGCGAAAAGATACGATCACCGGGATGAAAAAAGTGGTGCTTATCGAGGAACTCTCTGTTAGGGGGAGCTATGATTTGGCGCGCGATTCACTTAATTTTTCTTACATCACCCTAAGTGGTCGTACCAAGCTGTTCAAAAACCTGAATATCCAATACAGCAGCAGCTGGGATCCGTATGTTTTAGATTCGGCCGGCCGGCAGATCAACCGTTTTGAATGGGATGAAAATAAACGTCTGTTGCGAAAAACCCAATCCAGCTGGAACTTTAGTTTGAACTGGAATCTGCGACAGCAGGATTTTGCCAAAGACAAAAATAAAGATGCCACCGCCACCGCAGAACCAAAAGACGAGCTGCTGAGAGATTCGCCTTTTGGCAGTGAAGAAGAACTGGCCGAGATCAACCGAAATCCGGATGACTACATCGACTGGTCGGTACCCTGGTCGCTTTCGCTCAATTATACGCTACGCTATACCAACCGCTTGAGCTATCTTGATTTTGTGAGATCCGATGAAAAAAAGATCGTACAAAACCTGGGCGTTTCAGGTGAGGTAAATATTACACCCAAGTGGAAGTTCACCTTTAGAACAGGATGGGACTTTGATGCAAACGACCTTTCCTATACCTCGGTAAACATCTACCGCGATCTGCATTGCTGGGAAATGCGTTTCAGTTGGATACCACTCGGAATGCGCAAAAGCTGGAACTTCTCTATCAACGTAAAAGCTTCGGTGTTGCAGGATCTTAAGCTCAACAAGAAAAAAGACTTCCGGGATATTTAGCAAATTACTCTATCTGCTTAAAATATTCATTCAACAATTGTTGTGCAGCCACATAAGCTGTGAGCCTTTGTTGTTTTATGGCCTTTTCCATTTCAGGAAGCTGTTTATGGAGGTCAGAATTTTCATAAAACCTGCGTTTAAGTGCTTCATCTATTGTGTCGTACATCAGTTGTACGTCCTGTTGGGTACGTTTGTGCAACAGATAGCCGTTGGTTTTGATGGTTTGTATATGGCTGGTTACCATTTTCCATACCTCTGCAATACCTGTTTGTTGTGTTGAAGAACAGGTGAGCACCTTGGGCTCTACCCCTGATTCGGAAGGCGGAAAAAGATGTAATGCACTTTCGCATTCGGCTTTGGCTCTGTTGGCTCTGGCAATATTGTCGCCATCAGCTTTGTTCACTACAATACCATCAGCCATTTCCATGATCCCTTTTTTGATGCCTTGCAGTTCGTCGCCGGCACCACTGATCAGGATGAGCAGGAAGAAATCCACCATGCTGTGCACGGCAGTCTCAGATTGACCAACGCCAACAGTTTCAACAAAGATATTATCGAAGCCGGCAGCTTCACAAAGGATGATTGTTTCGCGGGTTTTGCGTGCCACACCACCCAGCGTACCCGAAGACGCAGAAGGTCTGATGTAGGCATTTGGATGTGCCGAAAGCTGTTCCATGCGGGTTTTGTCGCCCAGTATGCTTCCCTTTGATCGTTGACTGCTGGGATCGATGGCCAACACAGCAATTTTTTGGTTTTGTTCGCAAAGCAATACACCCAGGGCTTCGATAAAGGTGCTTTTGCCTGCGCCAGGAACGCCGGTAATACCTAACCGAAGTGCTTTTCCGGAATGAGGAAGACAAGCTGCAATGATCTGCTGGGCTATTTGTTGATGTGCCGGCAAATTGCTTTCAATCAGCGTAATGGCTTTGCTAAGCAAAACCATATCTCCACTTAGTATCCCATCGACGTAGGTCTGTAACGGAAGCAACTGCTGCTTGCGGTTTTTCAGCCTTTCAATCGCAGCATTATTAAGAGATGCAGGCTGTTCGATGCCGGCATTTACCTTTAAAGCACTTTCTTTGATGGGTTTTTGATCTTTCATGGAGCAAAAATTTTCTGGCTACAAAGTTAATTTAAACCATTGTAATCAGAAAAGGCTGCAAGTACACTTCATTTGTGGCCTCTATGACATCAAGGTTCCACTGAGAGCTCTAACCTGCGGCCCTCCCGATTTAAAATCGGGATGCTCTGCCAACTGAGCTTTCAAATCGGCATAATGTATCTCAAATTAGTAAAAAAGGCTGCAAACCTTTGAAAGGCAGCAACCTTAGTACTTCATGTCTCCCCGGCAGGGCTCGAACCTGCGACCCGCTGATTAAGAGTCAGCTGCTCTGCCAACTGAGCTACGGAGAGAATCAAGGGTGCAAAATTAATGATTTTTTAGGATTATGGGAGCTTTGGCTCAACTAAAATTCTGCTATTGCTTGAATAAATTTCTGAGGGTAGCATAACTCGAACCTGCGACCCTCCCGATTTAAAATCGGGATGCTCTGCCAACTGAGCTACGGAGAGAATCAGGGGTGCAAAACTAATGATTTTTTAGGATTATGGGAGCTTTGGTTCGGCTAAAATTCTGCTATTGCTTGAATAAATTTCTGAGGGTAGCATAACTCGAACTTGCCCTCCCGATTTAAAATCGGGATGCTCTGCCAACTGAGCTACGGAGAGCTTTTTGTAGGAATGCAAATTTGATTTATTATCCTGCTAACAGAGTTTTTTGCCTTTGAAGCACTATTATTCGATTCACTGTAAGAATTTTTAAATAATCTTTTTTATTGAGAGAACAGCTTTTAGCTTTGTGTAAAAATAAGTCATCAAACTGCTGATTGTAAGTATGATAAGTAGCCAGATCAGGTATTGTATTGTTGTTTGTGTGCGGTATAGCTCCGTTGCAATGTTGCCAATGAGCAACCACTGTATTACATAAAAGACGGTTACATTTTTGCCGCAAAATTGCAAATAACGAAAAACATGATTGTCGGGTATTTTTTTTACAAGGTAGTACCAACTGATTGTCCACCATATCAAAAAGCCAAAAACCCAGATTACAAATAGATACTCATGATGATAATAAGCTGACAAGTTTATACTTGTTTTAAAACCAAAGAGAAAACTTATTGAAAGAGCAAGTAGAAGTACTATCCAAATGATTCCCATAAAATTATTTAAGCGGACTAAATGGTATTGTTTTGATAGTAGATAGAAAATATAACCTGCCAAAGGATAACTAAACCATGGAAAGAACGGAAAATATGACCAAGATGTTACGCCAGTGAAAAACGACTGGATGAATAAAACCGAACGATTTTCACTGGCAAATATTGAAAGCTGACTACTTGCCAGGATCGTTATCAAAAGAGTTATCAACCAGAATAATAAATTCTTTTTTAATAGCACTTTGAGGCCGGCAAAAACCATCAGGCTGATTCCTGCCAGAAATAAGATATCCACACCAAAGACATAGGTCCAGGGATCAATTCCGATTATTTTTCCCTGAGAAAACCTGATCAACAAATTGAAGTTCAGGCCGATATTAAGCAAAAGTCCCAACATGATGAGTTTGATTCCGCGCATCAGAAGCGAAAGAGGTGGCACTGCTTTTCGTGCCACAAAATAACCCATCACAGCCATAAATACCGGAGCAGCCGGCGGTCCACCCATAAATAATGACAAACTCCCAACAGGGCTTTCATAAAATGCTGGTAAAGCGAAAAGCTCGGTAAGATGAACCTGAACCATCATCACCACCGCTATACCTTTGAGCAAATCGGGCAGTAGTAATCGGGAATTAAGGTTGGTAGTCATCAATGTATGTTTTCAGAACAAGCTTGTAAGTGAGTCATCAACGCTATAAAAATAAATAATTCAATTGACTGATACAGCTTTTGAAGGCAATATAAGAACTATTTCGATGCTTTTGAGAACGAAGGCACAAATAGTTTTTATGAATTACATTTCTAATGAAATATTGAAAATCAAATAAATAAAAATCGTCTTAATTTATTGTTTCATTACATGTACTGCTCTTTCAATAGCAGATTGAATATCAACGCAATTGTTTTCTTCGCCAACTTCATCAATTATACCTGCTTTGCGCAAACTGGCCACGAGTTTGCTTCCGGCACCCGAAAACACAATCTGAATACCGTTATGTGCCGATCTGTGAATGAATGATTTGAGATTACTTAAGCCGGTTGAATCAATAAATGGAACCCGCCGAAGCCTGATGATACGAACTTTGGGTTTGTCGCCAGCTAGCTTTTCGGCAGCTTCAAACTTGTTGGCAATACCGAAAAAGAAGGGGCCGTTTACCTCAAACACTTCCACACCTTTTGGTATCTGAAGGCTGTCGCCTTCGTCAGTCAGCTCTTTGTTCTCTGCCTCCACTTCCATATTCAGCACGGCCACATCGGTAGTCTCAATCACACGCTTCAGGAAAAGCAATACAGCAAGCAGCAAACCAAACTGAATAGCTACCGTTAAATCGATCAAAACTGTAAGGAAAAAGGTTGTGAGTAAAACAGCAACATCACTTTTGCTGTTGTTGAACAATGCTTTAAACGAACGCCACTCACTCATATTATAGGCCACCACTACCAGGATCCCAGCCAGCGTACTCATAGGAATTAATCGTGCATAACGACCAAAAAATAGCATGATCAACAAAAGTACAACTGCATGTATTATACCTGCCACTGGTGTTTTTCCGCCATTACGGATATTGGTCATGGTGCGGGCGATGGCACCTGTTGCCGGAATACCACCAAAAAGCGGGGTGATGATGTTGGCAATTCCCTGTCCGATCAGCTCGGTATTGGAGCGATGTCTTCCACCGGTGGCACCATCGGCTACCATGGCCGAAAGTAGTGATTCAATAGCGCCCAGTATAGCAATTGTAAAGGCCGGAGCCAACAAATGCCTGAAGTTGTCGAAGCTGATCGCCGGAATTTGTGGAGCTTTTAATCCGCCGCTGATGGCACCAAAACGACTTCCAATGGTTTCAACAGGTAAATCCCAGAAGGTGGTCACAAGGGTGGTTAAGAGCAATGCTATTAAAGTTCCAGGGATACGCTTATTCACTTTCGGCCAGAATGCAATAATCAATACTGTTATTATTCCCAATGCCAGGGCATGCCAGTTTACGACATCAAAATGAAGAAAGTAAAAATTCCATTTTTCCAGAAAATCGGCTGGAACAGCTGCTGAAGTCTGCAAACCAAAAAGATCTTTTATTTGTGACGAAAAAATCACAATGGCTATCCCGCTGGTGAAGCCTACTATAATTGGATAGGGCATAAAACGAATGAGGGTTCCAAGTTGTAATACACCCATTATTACTAAAATAACACCTGCCATGATGGTGGCAACAATAAGGCCGTCAACACCAAATTGTTCCACAATGCCATACACAATCACAATAAAGGCACCGGTTGGTCCTCCAATCTGTACTTTGCTGCCACCAAGTGCCGAGATCAGGAAACCTGCGATTACGGCAGTGATCAAACCTCGTTCGGGGGCAACACCGCTTGCAATACCAAAAGCTATGGCAAGTGGCAGGGCAACAACACCAACAATAATTCCGGCAATCAGGTCGGCAACAAACTGGTCGCGGGTATATGTACGGATAGACGTAAGGAGCTTGGGATGAAAGACTTGCGTCACCGAATCCTTCCAGGGTTTTAAACTCATAAGGCACTAAGGAATCAGGGGCGCAAAGTTATCAAAGCTTTTGTCAATTCGCGATGAAGCGGTTAAGTTTTTTCTAAATCAATCACAATTACTTTAGTAAATCCCTTGAGATCACAATTTTTTGTATTTCAGAGGTGCCTTCGTATATCTGTGTAAGTTTGGCTTCGCGCATCAAACGTTCTACATGATATTCCTTGGTGTAGCCATATCCGCCGTGTATCTGAACTGCCTCGGTGGTCACTTCCATTGCGATGTCGGCCGCATATTGCTTGGCCATGGCACTGGCTACGCCATATGGTTTACCCTGATCCTTGAGCCAGGCAGCCTTGAGGCAGAGGTTGCGTGCGTTTTCAACTTTTACGGCCATATCGGCTATTTTAAAAGCAATTGCCTGATGGTTAGCAATTTCGGTGCCAAAAGCCTTGCGTTCTTTGGAATAAGCAACGGCACGCTCCAAGGCTCCGGAAGCCAGTCCGAGTGCCTGAGAAGCAATACCAATACGGCCGCCTTCGAGCACTTTCATGGCAAATTTAAATCCAAAGCCATCCTCTCCAATGCGATTCTCTTTCGGAATTTTCACATCGTTAAACATTACCGAATGGGTGTCGGAGCTGCGCATCCCCATCTTGTCCTCATGAGGCCCAAGAGTGATGCCCGGAGTGTCTTTTTCAATCACAAAAGCATTGATACCTTTATGTTTTTTTTCGGGATGCGTTTGCGCAATTAAAATGTATGTGGAGGCAGAATTGGCATTGGTAATCCAGTTTTTGGTGCCATTCACAAGGTAATAATCTCCTTTGTCTTCGGCAGTGGTACGCTGGCTTGTGGCATCACTTCCGGCCTCGGGCTCCGAGAGTAGGAAAGCACCAATCACTTCACCACCGGCTAGTGGTTTCAGGTATTTTTCTTTGATATAATCCGATCCATAGGCTTCCAGACCGAAACAAACCAGCGAATTATTTACTGAAACGATCACGCTGGCAGAGGCATCCACTTTGCTTAGTTCTTCCATGGCCAGCACATATGAAACGGTATCCATACCGCTTCCGTTGTATTGCGGATCAACCATAATGCCCATAAAGCCCAGATCGGACAGGTTTTTTACATGATGAGCCGGAAACTCAGCTTTATAATCTCTTTCGATCACATCCTTGATCAGTTCGCGCTGTGCATAGTCGCGGGCAGCCTGCTGGATCATCAGCTGCTCTTCGGTAAATTCAAAATTCATTTTTTTTTGTTTTTTATGGTCAAATTAAAAATTATATTGTTCTTGTAATAGTATTTTACGCGCCTCATGGAATTCAGTAAGTAGATCGGTGATGATTTCTGCAGCAGCTTTTTCCTCGCTGATCAAGGCAGCTACCTGTCCAATTTCAAGTTCACCTTCTTTCAGGTCGCCTTCAAACATGCCTTTTTTGGCTCGTGCTCTTCCCAGGATTTCTTTTAGTTCTTCCGGACTGGCACAAGCTTGTTCAGCCACTTTGATTCGCTCATAAAAAGCGTTTTTGAGCAGCCTCACAGGCACTACTTTTTTCATGCTCAACATGGTAGCTCCATCTCCGGCAGCAACAACAGCCTGTTTAAAAGCTTCATGGGCCGATGATTCTGTAGCGGCCACAAAGCGCGATCCAATCTGCACGCCTTCGGCTCCCAATGCCAGTGCTGCCAGCATCTGACGGCCGGTAGCAATACCTCCGGCAGCTATCACCGGAATATTTACAGATTGCTTAATCAATGGTATGAGCGTCATGGTAGTGGTTTCTTCTATGCCGTTATGCCCTCCGGCTTCAAAGCCTTCGGCTACAATCGCATCAACCCCTGCTTCTTCTGCTTTACGCGCAAACTTTTGATTGGCAATTACATGCACTACCAATACGCCTGCTGTCTTGAGCCGTGATGTATATTTAGCTGGATTGCCGGCAGATGTGAAAACCACAGGTACTTCTTCGCGAATGATTATCTGGATAAGCTCTTCTGTATCAGGATAAAGTAAGGGCACATTCACACCAAATGGTTTGTTAGTAGCGGCTTTGCACTTACGGATATGTTCTTCAAGCACTTCCGGATACATGGAGCCGGCACCGATCAATCCCAATCCGCCTGAATTACTCACGGCAGAAGCCAGTTTCCAGCCACTGCACCAGATCATGCCGGCCTGTATGATGGGGTACTTGATACCAAAAAGCGAAGTGATCATAAAAGCGTAATTATTCCTCAACCTCGCCGTTCATGCTTTTCATCATGGCATCCACCAGGTTGTAAGCGCCGTCCCAAATGTCGGTGATGGTGGCTTCGAGCATATAACAAGGTGTAGTGAAAACCATATTGGACGCATCATACACCACATCGCCATGTTCGGTTTGCACGTGCATCCCTCCCATGTTTTCGATCACCTCAATTGTGCCCTGATCACTTCCGATGGTCACATCTACTTCTCCAAGCACTTTTACAACAAAAGTGGGTGAAATACACATGGCTCCAATGGGTTTTTGTGCTGCATTCATTGCCTTGATGGCTTGTTCCACCTCAGGATTTACTTTGGCATTGGCACCGTCAAATGCAACAGTAGAAAGATTTTTAGCTGCACCAAAGCCACCCGGAAAAAGGATGGCATCATAATCAGCCTCCTTAAATTCGCTCAGGGGCTTAATGTTTCCGCGGGCAATCCGGGCTGATTCAATCAGTACATTGCGTTTTTCGGGCATTTCTTCTCCGGTGAGGTGGTTGATCACATGATGCTGATCAATATCTGGTGCAAAGCATTGGTATTCGCCTCCGGCCTGAGCTATGGCAAGCATGGCCAACGTAGCTTCATGGATCTCGGCTCCGTCATAAACACCGCAGCCTGCCAAAACAACTGCAAATTTCTTCATAGAATGTATTTTTTGGTTTGTTATCCTCTTTTGTAAACAATAGCAACAACTGTTACGTCATCGCCGCCCATATTGATGGTCATGCCATATGGCCGGTTAGCAGGAATGTTGATCTGCGCTTTTCCGGCATTTCCGGTCAGCTGTTGCCAGATGGTAACGGCCTGATGTACACCAGTGGCTCCTGTAGGATGCCCCCAGCCAATCAATCCGCCGGTGGTGTTCATGGGCATGGCTCCGTTGCGGGCAGTGTTTCCGGCTGCTACATATTCGGCACCCTTGCCTTTTTCGGCCAGTCCGAGTGCTTCAACAGCCAGCAATCCTGCTATGCTAAAACAGTCATGTGTTTCAATGGTGGCCACCTGATCTAAAGTGATTCCGGCTTTTTCAAGTGCCTGTTCAGCAGCTTTTTTGATGGTGGTGAGCTCCACAGGATCAACAGGGTCTTTGGTGATATTGCGCGTTACCTGTGACCAGCCGACAATTTCAACAGCCTGTGATTTGTCGATGCCCAGCTTTTGCAGCCCTTCTTCTGAGCTTATAAGAATTCCGGAAGCACCATCAGAAACCTTGGAGCAGTCGAGCACATTCAGGTGATCTACAAAGGCTTTTCCGTTGGGTTTCATTTTATCGTATAATCCTGCCAGGTCGGGAGTGGCATTGTGATGTTCCTGTGCATCAGGATCGAG
>Ga0334896_1000013_pt1 | contig 285723 bp, 267 predicted proteins | sample GraSluR3_MG_8_FD_207734 | JGI IMG/M metagenome (GOLD analysis project Ga0334896, IMG submission 207734) | Sludge microbial communities from methane-producing bioreactor in Wageningen University, Netherlands - Granular Sludge_27_06-R3 | ecosystem: Engineered > Bioreactor > Anaerobic >... | reverse complement strand
ATGCAAAACCGGCTCCGCAATGCGAAGAAAACCAAACAGCAGCAACACCGATGCTTATAGAGTTAAAGTATTTTCCTTTATTAACTTTTTGCATAATAACCTCCATTTTTTAAAAATGTCATTCAAAATTTTATAATTATATAGATTTCCTCCTTATTAAGAATATAGAATGATAACATTTTCATTTTATATATAACACGTTTACATTCGAGATGTCAATAATAATTTAATTTGATTTGACAAAATTATTTTTATTAAAATAATAAAAATAAAAGAGCATAGACTCATTACTATGCTCTTTAAATATATCTTATTTATAAAAAAATTTAAGTTAACTGATGATGTTATAATAATTATTTTTTGAATATTTGTTATAGGTTAATACTAAGCGATCCTGTTATCAACACCAGGTGGCAATTCGCCGGCTTCTTCGAGTCTGCGATATTTTTTAATATTTTTAATACCCAATGTAAACATAGGAATGATGAGGATGAATATGTAAATATATCCTAAATATGCGTAACCTTTTGTAACAATATTTAACAGACCCATTTGAGCTACTAACCAGATTAATATAAGCCATCCAGTAGAAATAATTGCATTTTTAAGCTTCTGATTTTCCATTTTCTTAAAGAATATAAGTCCTAATCTGCCTTGAACCGCAAATACAAAACCAACAGATGTTGTAACCAGAGCCATGAAGAGAAGCAATGGATAAATAATATTAAATGCTGGAATATCCAATGTCTGGACAACAAACAGTGTTGGCAAGAGTTTTGCTTGTTCATCGGTTGCAACCGTAGGCATGCCGCCCATGATCATAGTTACAACAAATGCTAGCATAAGTGTGTTTAATACTATGCCCATAATCGCAGCACCTTTAGCTTCATTACGATATCTCATACCCGCTGCTGCTGCACAGCCTGCTGCCCAAATACCACTTTGGAATAAACCATATAGTGTACCATACCATAATGATTGACCTACAGAAGTATAGATTTCATGGTTAGACATGATTTTGCCGATATTAGCTGCATTTGCATGAATGCCGAATGCTGCGATGATAGCCACAATGATAATCATGCCTACAGTAAGAATAGTTCCAAATGTTCTAACGACTTTGGCACCAAACAAACAAACCAATACGGTTATAACTAACATAATAACTGTTCCTACGAATGTTGGCAGTCCGAAGTACTGATTGAATAATGCTGCGCCTGCTGACAAACACGCTGCGGGAGCAAGCAACATAGAAATAGTTTGGATAATATCATATGTTCTTCCTAAGACTACTTGAATTGGAACGTACGCTCTGTTAACTATTTCTGAATAAGAAGATACACCATGAAGACGACCTGTTTCCAAAGTGACATACATAAGCATGCCGACTATAAACATAGCCCAAATTGGCATGAAAGGTGCTAAGAAACCATGTCTTACGAAATAAGCAACTTCTTGTGTCCCTGATGCAAAACCGGCTCCGCAATGCGAAGAAAACCAAACAGCAGCAACACCGATGCTTATAGAGTTAAAGTATTTTCCTTTATTAACTTTTTGCATAATAACCTCCGTTTAAAATTTACAGTTAATAAATTTTTTATAAATAATAGATATCAAAATCTATCATTTGTGTTAATGATAACGACAACATAAGTTATTGTATAGATTTAGTATACTAATGTCAATATTAAATTAAGAAAATATATTATTAAATTTATTTTTATTAATTAATTTATAAATTTATATATCAAATAGACAAACTATAAAGTAAGCAATTTCTTATATTCCTAATGCAAAACCGGCTCCGCAATGCGAAGAAAACCAAACAGTAGCAACGCCGATACTTATAGAGTTAAAGTATTTTCCTTTATTAACTTTTTTTATTATACCCTTCGTTCTTACAGTTAATAAAATTTTTATAAATTCAAAAATATATAAAGAGCATAGTATTAATACTATGCTCTTTAATATCTGTTACCTATCCAAAAAAATAACTGTACAGTTATTTTTTTGGATACTGGATATCATATGTATTCTCTATAATGTGGGTCAACATAACTATTGTATCATTCACAGGTGTATCAATGCCATATTTATCTCCTTCTCTGCTTATGGCTCCATTCAAAAAATCAATTTCAGTTTTTCGGGAGTTAAACACATCTTGAGCAGCGGATGGATAATGTGCTTTTGCTGCTGGCAATGATTCAAATTCCCAATGATACCATTCTTTTTCATAATCAAATGGGATTCCTTTTGCGTTTGCAACTTCTACTAGTTCTCTGACAATTTGGCGTTGCAGCTCTCTACCATCAGGTTGTTCAAAAATTTGTCCCATAGTCAGTTTCGTAATTGCACATGTTAGATTAACGCAGCAATTTACAATTAATTTTTGCCATATAAAAATATCTGCTTCTGTTGAATATATTGTCTTGAATCCTCCTGCAGTTAGAATATCAACTAGTTGATTACATATTTCCAAACGTTCATCTGATATACTATTGAAATAAATATTAAAAACATTTTCAATATTATTTTTGTAATTTGCATTTATTTCGCCCGGTGAAACCAACACACTGGCTAAATTCAAAACGCCGTATCCAACACGTTTAGCATCAAAAATTTCAGCTAAAATATCGGCATTGCCGACGCCGTTTTGCAGCGTAATAACAAAAGTATTATTATCAAATAACGCATTTGCATTTTCAACAGCGGATCTTGTGTGCATTCCTTTAACAAGAATAACGACAACATCACATATGCCTACTTGTGTAGGATCGGTTGCTGTATTCATTTTTACACATTCTTCTTTTTCGCCGCCGTTTAAATGAATTTTTAATCCTTCGTTTTTAATTTTATCCATATGCTCTCTAAATGGATCTACAAGCCATACATCTGCTCCGCCTTTTTGAAATCCGCTACCAACTAAAGCGCCCATGGCGCCTGCGCCTAAGATTGCAACTTTCATAGTTAATCTCCTTTTCATAATAAACTATAATTTATTTTAATGCAGTACCTTTTTTAATGCCTAGCTCAAAAGCTTTTGTATTAATTTCTACATATTGTTCTTTATATGCCATTTTATTAAGCATTGTTTTTTTAGCTACATTTAAATCTATATCATCGGTATAGGCGCATAAAAGCCCAAACATAAGGACATTTGATACAACTTGTGAACCGGCTTCATTTGCCAGATATGTTAAGGGTACGTTTACTAATTGTGTGCCTTCAGGTGAGTGTGCATCTAATATTAAATTAGAGTTGACAAAGAGCGTGCCTTCTTTCTTCACTTTATCTTTAAAAGCGTTATATGAAGGCAGATTCAAAACAACAACATAGTTGTAACTTTTGGCTGCCGGGGAACCGATTTCTTCATCACTGATTTTTACAGTACAATTTGATGTGCCGCCACGCATTTCGCCGCCATAAGCAGGTAGATATGTAGCATATTTTTTTGCATCAGTCGCTGCATATGTCAATAATTGACCTAATGTTTGAACTCCTTGACCACCAAAACCTGCTAATAAATAACTGTTTTCCATGCTATATTCTCCCCTTTCATCCTTTTAAATCGCCGACGGGATATTCTTTTAATACGATTTCGTCCATGTATTTCGGTGTATCTTTTGGATCCATTTTCCAGTTTGTAGGGCATGCTGATATGAGTTCTATAAAGGAATAACCGCCTTCATGAATTTGGATTTCTAGTGCTTTTTTGATGGATTTTTTTGCTGCAAGAATATTTTTAGGTGTATGCAGAGCTTGTCTTGTTACATATTTTGGAGCTTTTAAAGTAGCAATTATCTCTGCCAATTTTATAGGGTCGCCCATTTCTTCGATACTTTTTCCATATTGGGATGTTGTAGTTTTTTGACCTGGCAGAGTTGTGGGAGCTGCTTGGCCACCGGTCATACCGTAAACTTGGTTATTGACCATAATAACCGTGAAGCCTTCGCCTCTGTTTGCCGCATGTAATGTTTCGGCAATTCCGATTGAAGCACAGTCGCCATCTCCTTGGTAAAGCACCAATGGGATTTCAGGGTTACTTCTTTTAAATCCCGTGCCTGTTGCACCCGGCCTTCCATGGGGAGCGCCAAAAGAGTCAAAATCAACGAAGGCTCCCGCAAATACAGCGCAACCGATCGGGGTTAACAGTACCAAATCATCTTTAATACCAAGTTCTTCCGATACTTCACAAAGTATTTTCAATGCCGTGCTATGCATACATCCCGGACAGAATGATGTTGGCACATTTGACAGGGCATTACTTCTTCGATATACACAATCCATTTTTTATCTCCTAAATTAATTTTTTCAAAGCTTCTTCAATTTCTTCATCTAAAACCATATTTCCGCCACCGCGTCGATAGGTTTCAATTTCAATATCTTTATCAAGGTATTGCACTACTTCATGATGAAATTGTGAGGGGATTGTCATCTCTACTGTCAAGACAGCTTTGATTTTCTTTTTATCTAATTTCGTTATTTGGTCCTTTGGAAAAGGTACTAATGTTATAGGTCTAAACAAACCTACCTTCAGGCCTTCTTTTCTCATGCGTTTAATGGCGGTTTTTGCGACTCTTGCACTTGTCCCCCATGCAATAATAAGATATTCGGCATCTTCCATCATGTATTCTTCAAAACGTACTTCGGTAGTGTTCCATTCATCATACATTTTCTCGTATTCGCTGTAATGATACTCCACATTATCATTTTGCGATGCACAAGGACCAAACCAAGGGGTATCTGTAATCATTCTTTTTTTTCTTCCATTTTTTCGTTTGCCTGCAACATATGGTTGATCAGAAAGATCGGGCGCTTCTTTGAAATCCGGAATTTCAACAGCTTCCATCATTTGACCCATTGTACCATCAGTCATAATGATCACAGGAACACGGTATTGTTCCGCTTTATCCCATGATTCATAGATTAGATTCACAGACTCTTGTATTGACTCAGGAGCATATACCAGACCTTTGAGACCACCATGGCCTAAAGTTTTCGTAATCATGTAAAAATCACCTTGTGAGCCTTGTATTGTTCCTATGCCGGCGCCTGCTCTTTGGATATCTATGATTACGGCCGGAAGCCTTGTTCCGGCTATTACGCTTAATGTTTCAGTCATTAAAGATAGACCCGGGCCAGATGTAGCGGTCATACTTCGAGTACCGGAAAAAGCGCTCCCCACAATCATATTGATTGCGGCCAGCTCGCTTTCTGCTTGCACAAATACGCCTCCGACTTCTTTCATTCTCCAAGATAAGTATTCCGTTGCCGTTGTTTGTGGCGTTATAGGGTATCCTGCAAAAAAACGGCAACCCGCACGTAAAGCTGCTTCACAAACGGCTTCATTACCTTTTTTTACCACTTTTTCACTCATAATTTTCACCTCGTTATATTTATTTGTAAACTGAAATTGCTGCATCGGGACACATGACAGCGCAAAGTTTGCAGGCAGTACATTGTTCTGCATTTTCTTGAACGGCATAGTTGTATCCTTTGGCATTGATATTATCTCCAGCTTTCAACAAATTTTTTGGGCATACGCTGAAACATAATCCACACCCCTTGCAAAAATTAGGGTCAATTATTACCTTTGCCATTAAAAGCACCTCCTTTATAATAAAAATAGTAAAAAGATGTAAAAAAGGTGTCAAGATTTGTACAATTATCGAAAAAATTTAATCTTATGACCGGTTTTTTTCTTTTTATGCATCTAAATTAATACAATTAAATTGTTTACATTTTATTTTATTAATTTAAAATAGTATATAAAGGAGTATATTAAAAAGGTAATGATGAAATGAACAAACAATTAATAATACAAAAATTAAATGAAAATCCATTTAAACCACTGGTAGATATTGTGTACGAAATACTTTTAAATGAAATTATAAATTTTAATTTTTTACCTGAAACTAAAATTGTCGAAACAAAAATAGCACAATCATTAGGCGTTAGCAGAACTCCGGTAAGAGAAGCGATCAATCTTTTGGAAAAAGAAGGGTTTGTTCAAAAAATCAACGGGAAATGTACTATAGTGGCACCTTTTGATGCTAACGATTATTTTGATTTAAATAATTTTAGGTTTGTTTTGGAACCGTTGGCTGCTGGCTATGCAGCAATAAGAATCACAGATGAAGAGCTGAACCAACTGTATAAGCTTACCATTAAGCTAGAATCAGCCTATCAATCTGGTGAATTTAAAGAGTTTTCCAAAGCTGAAAATGATTTTCACGAATATATTATTCTCTGTAGTAAAAACAAATATTTAATTGAAGCATATGAGAATATACATCTTAAAATGAAGAGATACCGTGTCTATATCACAGCGGACAGTAGTTTATATGATTTTTTGGGGCAAGAACATCATTTTATATATAATTCTATTAAATTAAAAAATAAAGACGTAGCAGAAGCGGCATTAAAACGTCATATTTCGCTTCTGACTACAAAAAGTGAAAACGAAATGTATATCTATAATAATAAAATAATTCAAAAAAAATTAGAAATAATGAATCAATTAATTCAAAAATAATTTATGTATATTAATCAATAAATTCTCCTTTTACAGATCTTATAAACAATTGTGACATTATATCCTGAGGTTCTTGTTTATATGATAGAATATCATTTACACCTTTCGTTATAGGAAGATCAACATTATATTTTTCCGCCAGTATCAGCATAGCTTTTGCTGTATATACACCTTCAGCTAATTTATTAAATCTTTGACCGTTAATAAAAAGCTCCCCATATCTTCTATTGTTACTAAACGGTGAGAATAATGTGGCTTCATAATCTCCAAGATGTGAAAGTCCGTAAGCAGTAATTTCATTACCGCCTAATGCTTTTATTAAGCGAGATACTTCTCTGGCGCCACGTGCCATTAGAGCACCTTTTAAGCTTGTATAGCCCATGCCATCAAGCATTCCTGCAGCAATACCGATAACATTTTTTGCGGCAGCTCCTATTTCAGTACCAATAACATCATTGCCGATATATAAGCGCATGAGCTGACTATTAAATACATCAACTATCGGAGCAATGATTTCTTTATTTGCAGCGTCAATAATCATACAATTTGGTATTCTATATACATAATTTTGTACATGGCCGGGACCGACCCAAACCGCCGCAGGTATATTCGGCAAATATTCGTTGACTATTGTACTGAGTCGCCTTCCTGTATTTTGTTCAAGCCCCTTCATACATAAAATAATTGTTTTGTTAAAAAAATCAAATGATTTAATATTTTCCAGAAGATTTCTAAGTTGTTGAGAACTTACAGAGATAATAATATAATCTGCTTGGCATACTGCATATTCAATATCCTGCGATAACTCGATTGCATTGGGAATTTGCATATACTCATTTTTTCTTTCTTTTTTTAACCTGTACATATTTTTCGAGTCTTCGCGTCCCCATAAAACTACATTATGACCAATATCTGAGCAATAAGAAGCAATGAAACTCCCCCAGCGGCCGCAGCCTAATACAGTTATATTCATTGAGTTATTTTCCTTTCATTGTTGATAATATATTGTCTATACTTTCTTGTATATGATAATATTTAAATCCCTTACGCAATGCTTTGTTTTTTAGTTTATTTATACATTCATTGTCATATGGCTTATTTTTCAATTCTTTTATTAAAAAGCACGACAAAGCATGCTGTTCATATTCTTCTCCCAATGAAGTAATTGCTTCGTGAACAATTGACTCATTCAAAAACTCTGAACGTAAATATCGTTCTGCCATTGCTAAAGAATAATTTTTAAGTTTAATTTTTTTTACCATAATATGAAGTGCGTATCGTCTGTCGTTAATATAATTATAGTCTCTTAATTTACATAAGCATTCGTTAATTTCATTTTCTCCATATCCTTTTTTTTGCAAATAAGTTTTCATTTGATTTTGCGTTCTATCTTGCAAAGCGATATATTTTAACGCTTTTTTATAAAGTGCGTTATTCAATTAATTATTCCTCTTATCATATTTCTATTGGCAGGTTTTTGTTTAGTAATATAAACGGCATTTTGCATTATTAAAGCAGCTTCCTGTGCTTTTGATACATCTGATGAATACACCTGAGCAATTATATCATTTTTTTTAACATAATCTCCATAAGTCTTATTTAAATAAATTCCGGCGCCATAGTCGATAATATCTTCTTTTTTTTGTCTGCCTGCACCGGTTTTTAATGATGCCATACCAACTAATGTGCAGTCAAAAGATGAAACATATCCATTATTTCGGGCATATACATTTTTTACAATATCAGCTTTAGGAAGTAGAGCAGTATTTTCAATCTGTGTGATATTACCGCCTTGTGCAGCAATAAAAGTCAAAAATTTATTATATGCATTACGATTTATTAATTCTTCTTCTATCATCTCATAAGCAATATTTTCATCAGGTGCCAGTTTTGCTAAGATTAAAATTTGTGTTCCTAAAGCGAAAACAATTTGTTTGATATCATCTGGTATATTTCCTTGCAAACAAGAGACTGCTTCCATAATTTCAAGTGAATTTCCAATTGCTTTGCCTAAAGGAACATTCATATCCGTAATTAAAGCTGAAGTGTTTTTACCTGAATTTTTTCCGATATCAACCATTAATTCGGCAAGCTGGACAGCAGAATCGTAATCTTTCATAAATCCTCCGCTTCCACATTTTACATCTAAAACAATAATATCAGCTCCGGAAGCAATTTTTTTACTCATAATACTTGAGGCAATTAACGGGATATCGTCTATTGTAGCGGTAACATCTCTTAAGGCATATATTTTTTTGTCTGCCGGTGCTAAATTTAGGCTTTGTGAGGCGATAACCATACCAATATTCTCTAAATTTTTTAGAAAAATTTTATGATCGATTTGCGTCTTGAAGCCATTTATTGATTCTAATTTATCAATGGTGCCTCCTGTATGTCCTAATCCACGTCCGGACATCTTAGCAATTTTTACGCCGAGTGACGCCATAATGGGCAGCAAAATTAAGGAGATCTTATCACCGACTCCTCCGGTTGAGTGTTTATCCGCCTTGACACCTTTTATGCTACTTAAATCAAGAATATTTCCGGATGATACCATAGTATTAGTGAGTGCATATACTTCTTTATTTGTGAGCTTATTAAACCAAATGGCCATTAAAAATGCAGACATTTGGTAATCGGGGATATTTGAATTTGTATAATTGTTTATAATATACCTGATTTCCTCATCTGTGAGATGTTGATTGTGTTTTTTCTTTTCTATTAAATCGTACATTGAAAACATGTTGTACCTCATAGATTAAAATATTTCATTGCAAATATGTAGCGTTGCTTCATAAAGCGTTTTTTCCGGCTCTTTTATAGCTTGCTCTAATGAAAAATAATCTGTTAATGCATATATATCATCAATGCCAAATTGTTGGATATCATCTTTATGAATGGATTTATCTCCACTAATTATAATAGTTTTTTTGTGATATTTCTGAGATAGTGCACCTATTCTTACAGGCAGTTTATTATTAAGGGTTTGTATATCTGTTTTACCTTCACCTGTTATTACTAAATCGGCAGTTGCAAGACTTCTTTCGATGTCGGAAAATTCTATCAACCAATCTGCGCCTGTTTTCATTTCTGCATTTAAAAATACTGCAGCCCCTCCACCCATTCCTCCACCTGCTCCTGCACCTTTAATATTTTGTATATCAACATTCATAGTATGGTTAATAAGATAGCTGAAATTTTTAAAATGATTATCTACTATTTGAATTTGTTCTTTAGATGCGCCTTTTTGAGGACCGTAAACATAAGTAGCGCCATCAGGACCGTAAAATGGGTTTGTAACGTCACATATAGAAATGAAATCAATATTTTTAAGTCTATGATCAAAATTTGTCAGATCAATCTTTGTAATTTTCCCAATATCACGTGCACCATGTCTAATATCATTATTATTTGCATTTAAAAATTTTGCGCCTAAGGCCTGAAGCATACCTAGTCCGGCATCATTTGTTGCGGAACCCCCAATGCCTAAATAAACAGTGGATACATTCATATCTAGCACTTTTTTAATTGCTTGCCCCACGCCGTATGTTGTAGCTTCCATGATGTTTCGTTCTTTGTTTTTGAGCATAGGAAGCCCTGCGATATTAGCCATTTCAATAACAGCACTTTTAGTATTATTATTAATTAAAAAAGGAGCCTGTATATCTCGAAACAAAGCATCCTTGACTATTATTTTATATAATATAGCATTTGGATCAAAAGCCATGATAGCTTGCAATGTGCCTTCACCCCCATCTGCCATAGGAAATATCTCTATTTCGTGCCAAGTATTATTTATACAGGTAGTTATAGCTTGTTTAATAATATTAGCAGCTTTTAGAGAGGATAAAGTTCCTTTATAAGAATCAATGGCAATAACAATTTTCATTCATTTATCTCCGTCGAACATCAACCATCAGTTAAATCCAGGAATGTTTTTTCATCTAATCCTACATTTTTCAGTTTTTCTTTTGTGGGAACGCCGTTAATATTCCAATTTCTAATTTTGTATGTTTTATCAATAAGTTCCTGATATAGATTGCTGCGATATTTTCGCAGTTGGTAGATTTTATCTTCTATACTTAAATGATCGGGAACGATTTTAACATCGTTTCTTAATTGAGCATCGTAATACTCTTGTTTAGATAAATATTCTTTGGTCGTGACCGGGCCCATTGCTCTGTACGGTATGATATCAAATTCGCGCACTCCTTTGCCCATGCGTTTATTGAATAATCGTTGAAAAGTAGATATTCTGTCTGATATCAACATCATTTCAGAAAAGGTAAGATGCTTTCCTGTCACGGCCTCGTATAATTTGCAATAATCTTTTGCATGCTCGGTTATTTTTTCGCTTTCGGATATATCAGGATCATTGCTATGCCATGGAATAATATTGTTCCACGGTAGTCTGCATAATCCAAAGATTCCAAACATTGTTCGAAATGTTGGGAATACTGTTAGAGCTTGCGCTTTATCATTAAGAGTAGGCATTTTATCTTTAATAATATCCATGGAAATCATCCAGCATTGATCATGCTGAGGACCTTTATTAGTGATTCCGTAACTACCTTGTTGCGCAAGTGATTCTTTTGACATGTACTCACCAAATTCAAGACCGTTTTGAACCATGCCTATGTCATTTAAGAAATCTATGTCTTCATCATATTCTTCTACCAATAATTCTTTGATGCCTTCAATACCTATAGCAGCAACAATACCAAGACCACGGCCTTCAGCCATTTCATGTAACACATTGAGAAGCACCTTATAATTTCCAAAGGCTAATTTATGACCACCGGTAAATTCATTGTTTAAAATTCCTCGTTCATAACACTCCATGAGAAATGCCATAATTGATGCATAGGATACGGCATCAATACCATATGTATCACAGTAGAATTTTAATTCTAAAATGGCTTCTAAATTGAAAACGCCGCAATTTGCACCCAGTGATGCTAATACTTCGTATTCAGGACCATCAATAGTAACTTTTTTGCCTTTGTACGGACCTGTCCTCAATTTGAAATCATCTATTACTTTGCGACATGCGATAGAACAACCATACCAGCACCCTTCCATCGTATTTTGCTTTAAATATTTTTTAAACAAAATAGTAGAATCAATATTTTTTACATCTTTATGTGAACCGTATTGCATATTTTTAACAGGCAGCAACTCATATTCATTCATTAGATCGATAAAATTTGCTGTGCCGCAGGTTCGCAGATAATTTGCATCCTGGTAATTTAAAGAAGCGATTTCTTTGTGCATTTTGATCGCTAATTGATTAATGGCAGGTAAATCATGTGGATGATTCAGTGATGAATTAACACCTGTGTATTTAACGACGATAGCTAAAATATGTTTGTCTCTAAGAACTGTGCCCATACCGCCCCTGCCAGTTTGCCTTAACCGCACTTTATTTCTCTTGGTATCAAAAAATGAAAAATTAATAGTGCCTATGTTGGAATGTTCTGCGCCTCGGCCGGAAGATAACACAGCAATATTTTTTTTGTCTTCATTGTCTGTGGAAAATTTATTGATTAAATAAGGCGCTAATATATGTGTATCACGCTCTTTTACAAGCGAGGCGCCTATGATTTTTACCATACCAGCATTGCCGTCTATAAAAATAATGACGTCGCGTTCTGATTTGCCTCTGATTTCAAGACCATCCCAACCTGAAAATTTTAAATAAGGGCCAAAATACCCGCCTGTATTTACATCAACCGGGAGTTTTGTAAGCGGAGAAAGGGTTGTAACAATAACTCTTCCGGCACCCGGATATTGCGTAAGACCTGTCAGCGGACCTGTGGTTATCATTATTTCATTTTCAGGATCATCCCAGTTTGTGTTTTCATTTACAGAATCCCACAAATACTTTAATCCGTATCCCTTACCGCCTATAAAAGTTTTCTTTATATTTTCAGGAATTTGTTTTTCTAATATTTGAAAATGATCTAAATCTACAAATAGCAGTTTATTTGCATAACCATATTCTATTTTAGCAGGAAGATAGTTGAATTCTGCAATAGATTTTTGTCTTAACATGAATTATCTCCTTATCTGGGTTTAATGCTTAATGCCCCTGTAGGACAATTTTTAGCACAAATTCCACACATGACACATTTAAAAGGTGTACTGCAATTGTCGCTATAAATCATTACTTCATTCGGACAAAATCCAACACACATCAGGCAATTTACGCATAAATCTTTATTTAACATAACGATATCATCTTTGTCTTTATAAAGTGCATTAACGGGGCAAATATCTATACAGATATTACACTGGCTGCATGTTATTATATTATACTTTCCTTCTTCGCTTTCAATAATCCTTAGACGAGCCATTTGATTCGATTCATCTCTGAAGTATGTAGTTGAGCATGCTACTTGACATATTCTGCAACCTGTACATTTTTCATTATCTATGACAAATTTCTTCAATTTATACACCTCTTATATATTTTGGATAATTGAAATCATTTAATAATATATCAAATTAAGTAAATGATTTCAATTAAATAAAAAGAATTAACAAAAATATTCTTGATTCAACAATATAATATAAAAATATATTTGAAATTGCTTTTTAAAAATATTATAATAATAAAGATAAAAATGTATAAATCTATAGTTTAAATAGTGGTGAAGTAATGGCAAAAGAAATATATAAAATTATATACACTTCATGTATGGGAACACTTATTAATTATAATAATAAAAATATTTTAATTGACTCTATAATCTCTCCCAATATCCTTCCTTATCCAACAGTGGATAAAGATATTTTAATGAATATCGTAAAGAAAAAGCCGCCTTTTAGTAGTATAGATCTTATATTAATTACGCATGAACATAAAGAACATTTTCAACCTGATTTGGTGTGCCAAATATTAAGTGCGTGCTCGGAAGCTACTTTAATAGCTCCGAAAGCTGTTATCGCAGATATGAGAAAAAGTAAATATTTTAAAAAACGTTTTATTACTCAATTGATTTCTATCGATTTAGATCATAATAAATCAATTGATTTGAGTATTAAAAATATTAGACTTATTATTACAAGATTAATGCATGATGATCAAAATAAATATAAATATATACAAAATATCACATTTTTATTATATTTAGGTGAGCATAGAATATTGCATGTTGGAGACAGTTTGCCGGATGTTGCGATTTTTAGAGAATCTGAATTAATTAATAAAGATATAACCTGTTTAATAGTGCCGTTTATTTTCTTAATTACAGAATCGGGGGTTGAAGCAATTTCTTCAATCAATCCCAGATATTTATTGGCTACTCACTTTCCCATGAGAGAACATGATGTGAATAAGAGATTTGAAAATGCGCAAGAAATAAAAGATAATCCATTATCTCCGTTTCCAAAAAATACTTATTTGCTGAGCGAAAGTATGACGGAAATATTGCTTAAATAAGAGACTTATCGAAACTTTTTATTATCAAAAATTATTGTAGTTAAAGATATAATCTATATTTTCCCAAGTTTGAGACAATAACGATTTATATTGAGTATAACTAAAACGTTTATCTATGAGATATATGAAGCCGGTATCATTTTCGGATCGTATTACCCTGCCGCCTGCTTGCATTATTTTATTAACGCTTTCATACAAATAAGCAAATTCGAATCCATGGCCTTCTTTATCATAATATTGTTTTAATTTTTCTCTTTCATAGCAAAGTTTTGGAAGTCCAACACTGATAATGACGCAGCCGATGAGCCTGTCTCCAACCAGATCAATACTTTCAGAAAAACTTCCGCCCAGGACAACAAAAGCGGCTATATTGCTTTCTTTATTATTAAAATATGAAATAAATTCATCTCTGTCTGTTTCACTCATATTTGTTTTTTGCAGTAAAATGTTCTCATCCCCATATTTTTTTTTATAATTTTCATAAACAAAATTCATAAATTCAAATGAGGGGAAAAAAATCATGTAATTACCTTTATTGCGGTTTAATATTGTATGAAGATATTGAATAATTTCATTAATACTTTGATTTCTTTTTTTATATGTAAGATCAACATGGCATATAGCTGTTACTTTTAATTTATCTGATATAAAGGGACTTTTAGATATCATTGTATAATCAGTAGGGCTTCCGCCTGAAATACGCATAAAATAATCGATTGGCATAAGAGTAGCTGAAAAAAATATGGAGGAAGAGCTTTTTGATATAGTATCCAGCAAGTATTTTGAAGCATCCAGACAAAATAACTTCAATTTTTTTTCTGTTCTATCATAATAAAATATATGATAGGAAGAAGCAATTTGAAATAATTTATTAAATTTAAATAATATTAGATAAAAATCTTGAATAGTTGCCGGTAATTCGCCGTTTAACTGTATATATTTTTCTGCTTTAATTAAGAAATTATTAATTTGCAAAAAGACAAGATCATCTGCAGATAATTCGACAATATTATCTTCGGATGATTTATTAATTTTATTCAAAGAAGTATTTAATTTCGTTAATGCATTATAGAAGCTTTTATACTGTTTATTTGTTTTTCTTACTGTTAGCAACTCGTTTTTGCTTATTTCTGCCGAATACATTTGCCGTCCTCGGTCGCTTAGATTATGCGCTTCGTCTATTAAGAAAAGATATTTATTATTTTCTTCGAAATATCTTTTTAAGGATGAGAAAGGATCAAAAATATAATTATAATCACAAATAATAATATCGCAAAAACAACTGATATCTAAACTTAATTCAAAGGGACATACCATATATTTTTGAGCATATTTTTTTATAACTTCTCTGGTGATAATATCTTCGTTATGCAGTATCTCGAGTAAAATTTCTTTTATTTTATTATAATACTCTATTGTGAATTTGCATTTTTCAGGATTGCAATTTGTGATCTCGCTTTCATTGCAGCATACTTTTTCTTTAGCATCAATAATAACGGCTTTAATAAACAAACCATGTGTTTTTAATAATTCTAAAGTTTCTAATACAACTTTTTTTTGTGTGCCTTTGCTAACAAGATAAAAAATTTTCTCATCTTTAAGCAAAATATATTTTAAACTGGGAAATAAAGCAGATAATGTTTTGCCGCTTCCAGTGGGAGCATGCAAAAAAAGATTTTTCTCTTCTAACAAACATTTATAAATATTTTTAATAATAGCACGTTGACCTCTGCGATAGGTATGTGGAAAATTTAAAGTATCGATGCTGCTATTTCTTTTTAATTTTATATTGATTAATTTTCTTAGATAATATAAATACGAATGAATAATGTCTGTAATTTCGCTATCTATATCTTCGATCTTTAGATCATATATAAAATCTTTGGCTTTCATAGAAGAAATATTAATATACGTAACTTGAATCATAATTTGTTTTAAGTCACTTTTCTTTGCATACATAAAGGCATAAACTTTAGCTTGCATGATATGAATTTCAGAGGGCTGGGATATTTCATCAAGTGACTTTACCGTACTTTTAATTTCATTAATTATTATATTTCCATGATTATCAGTAAGCAATCCGTCAATTCTGCCGGAAATGGTTAGGTTGATTTCATCAAATTGATTTTGATATGATACGGGTACTTCTGTCTGTGCAGTTTGTGCGTATTGTTTTTGAATATATTGATGAGCTAAAATGCCTTCTTTTGCTGAAAGATGGTGAACTGAACGATGATCGATATCACCGCTGCTTAAAATAAATTCAATTAATTTTTTTACAGAAATATTTTCATAAATCATTATCATTGTACCGTTAAAAAAATAAAAATATTTTATATGCAATTAATATTCATTCATAAAATATTCTTCACATATACCGCCTGCATCTCTAAAATCATTCCAAAATAAAGGATATGATTTATTGACACAATCTGCATAAGTAATAATAACATTATCTTCGCAAATAACAGATGAAATTGCAGCGGCCATAGCAATACGATGATCATTTGAGGTATTAACAGTGCCGCCTTGCAGTCTACCCTGCCCATTTATTATAATTCCGTCTGATATCTCTACAATATCTCCGCCTAGAGATGAGATCATATTTATAGTCAGCTTCACTCTTTCTGATTCTAGTTGTTTAAGTTTTCTAATTCCAGTAATTTGTGTGATGCCTTGAATAGAAGTTGATAAAACGGCCATGATCGGCAATATATCAGGCATAGTTTCTATATTTACTTTAATTCCATTGAGTAAATTATTTGATTTAATTTTAATACCGTCACCTTTGCGAATGATTTTTGCGCCTGTATTGGAAATATATTTTAAAAATGATTTTTCCGGTTGTTTTGACTTTATATCTAAACCATATGAAGTTATATTACAGCCAAATGCAGAAGCACACAGCCAAAAAGAGGCGAAAGAATAATCTGCTTCAATGGTATAATCAAAAGAATTATAATGTTGATTTCCATTGATAAAAAATTCATGTAAATCTTGACTGTATTTTATGTTGATTCCAGCTTTTTGCAATATATCGATTATCATACGAATATCATCTGTATTGTTCAAATATTTACTAAGCCGAATTGTTGAGTCTCTCTTTAACAGCGGTAATATCAATAAAAGAGAAGAAATGGTTTGTGGTAATTCAACTTTATACAGGCCAGGTTTCAATAAACCCTGTATTATTAAAGGGAGATTACCGTCAGAATTTTCAAACGCAATTTCTTTTTCATAAAATACGTTATAAAAATCATTAAAAGATCCTTTAAGCAAAGGATATTTTGATGTAAATATAATTCGTGTGTTTGTAGTAAGAGCTAAAGAGATGAGATAACGTAGTGTACTGGTGCTTTGTCTACAGTCAATAGTGTTATTTCTAATATGTAAAGGAAACTGACCGGTGATTTTTAATGTAAAAAAATCCGGGCGATCTTCTTGAAGATATAATATATCACAACCAAACGATTCTACTGCTTTGATTGTTGCCAAAACATCATCAGATAACATAACATTATGTATAGTGCTTGTGCCGCAAGCCAGAGATGCACAAAGTATGGCTATATGTGTATAGCTTTTCGAAGGAGGTATTTTGATATTTGCACTGAGAGTTTTTGGAGTAATTTCAACTATTTTCATAATAATACCTATATATTTATTTGAGGTGAATATAAAATTATATTAATATAATTATAACAAAAACTGCTCTTATATCGAGCAGTTTAATGTTTAAATATTTTACGGTTATTTTAAATTCTCCGGATTTAAACATTGAAGCTCGTCTAATACAAAAATACCGTTATCTCTTATTAATATATCATCAAAATATATTTGTCCCCCGCCATATTCAGCTCTTTGTATACAAACTAAATCCCAATGCACAGCAGAACGATTGCCGTTATCGGCTTCGCCTATATATGCCGAACCCGGAGTGAAATGGAAGGAACCGGCAATTTTTTCATCAAACAAAGTATCCATCATCGGACTTAGAATATACGGATTAATACCTAAAGAAAATTCGCCGATATATCGTGCGCCTTCATCAGTATCTAATACATGGTTTATTCTTTTATCATCATTACATTTTGCGCTGATAATTTTACCTTCCTTAAATTCAAAATATATATTATCAAAAGTGAAACCATGATATTCGGAAGGAGTATTATACATCAACGTACCGTTTACACTATTTTTTACAGGAGCAGTAAAGATTTCGCCGTCAGGAATATTCATTTTTCCTGAACATTTGACACTGGGGATATCTTTTATAGAGAAATTTAGATCTGTATTTGGCCCCGAAATACGTACTTTATTTGTTTGATCCATAAGAGTGTTTAATGCATTTAAGGCTTTATCCATTTTAGAATAATCTAAATTACATACGTTGAAATAATAATTCTCAAAAGCTTCCAAACTCATATTCGCTTTCTGTGCCATTGAGTTATTTGGATATCTGAGCACAACCCATTTTGTTTTGTTGACTCTCTGGTCTAGAGTAGGCTTCATAATTTTAGAATATTGACGCATTTTATCATTGGGTACATCAGATAATTCTGCAGTGTTATCATTTCCTCTTACGGCGATATATGCGTCCATTTTTTTCATTTTATATAAAGATATATCGTTTAATAATTCTATCTGGTTATCTGTGGAGCCTAGGAGAATTTGTCTCGTTAGTCTTGAATTGGATAATTCAATGTAAGGATATCCGTCTGCGGCATAAACTTCTTTTATGATTTGTTGTGCCAGACAAATTGTACTTTCGCCTTCTATACTGATTAATACTTTTTCACCTGGTTTTATTTCACAGGAGTAATTTACTAAATTTTTTGCAAGCTTATTGATTCTGTTAAACATAATGCCTCCAATTTAAATTCTATTCTTAATTATAACATTCTAATGATAAAAAAATACAAATTTATTAAAATTTTATTTAAGTATATTAATATATTGATAATAAAAATAACATAAATAAAATTGACTTAATATGATTTAGAATTATAATATTAATAAAATGACAGAAGGTGTGTTAAAAATATTTAGGAGGAACTCAAATGGCAAAAAAAATAACAATTCCAGAATTTAAAATCTACAAACAGGAAAACAGACGTTTTACAATGCTGACGGTGTACGATTATACAACTGCTAAAATTGTCGATGAAAGCAATGTAGAGGCTATCTTAGTCGGAGATTCTATTGGTAATATCGTATATGGTTTTGAAAGCACAACACCGGTTACGCTTGATATGATGGTTCTTGCGACCAAGGCGGTCGTTAAAGGAGCACCAAACACTTTTATTGTAGGAGATTTGCCTTTTGGAACATATAATGTAAGCTGTGAACAGGCTATAGGATCTGCAAATCGTCTTATGAAAGAAGGCGGATGTGATTGCGTTAAACTTGAGGGAGGCATCGAAATGGCTGATAAAATTGAAGCTATTGTTAGATCGGGTACTCCGGTCATGGGGCATATCGGGCTGACTCCGCAAACTGCTGCGAGTTCTGGTGGCATGAAAGTTCAGGGAAAAACTCCGCAAACAGCCCAAAAACTTATTGATGATATTAAAGCGATTGAAGCAGCGGGTGCGTTTTGCTGCTTGGTTGAGTGTGTTCCCGTAGGTGTAGGAAAGGCAATGAGTGAAGCGGTGAGTATACCAATGTTTTCAGGTGGTTCGGGACCTTACGGAACAGGTTATGGACAGAATTTTTATGATATGTTCGGATTCTTCGGAAGAGCTCCAAAATTTGTAAAGCATTATGGAGAATACAGGGAAGCATTTGTAGAGGGACTTAATGAATTCAGAGATGATGTAAACAACAAAATATATCCTGCACGTGAACAATGCTACAATGTCAAAGTTGAAGGGTTTGAAGTAGACTGAGTTTGCTAGTTTTCAGTTTATTTAGGTTTAAATTAAAGATGAGGTGATAAAAATGAAAATAGCTATTTTGGGTGCAGGTGCAATGGGAAGCTTGTACGGTGGGTCTCTTTCCGAAAAAAATGATGTTTATTTAATAGATGTATGGAAAGAGCATGTGGATATTATCAATTCAGAAGGATTAAAAATAAAAATAAAAAATGAAGACAAGATCTATCATCCAAAAGCAGTAATGAGCACAAATGATGTAGGCAGTGTAGATTTGGTCATGATCTTTGTTAAATCGGTAAACACAGCAGAAGCGTTATCAAAAAGCAATGCTTTATTTGGGGAAACAACAATGGCATTAACACTGCAAAACGGATATGGTAACGATGAAGATATTTTACCTTATGTAAAAAAAGAAAATCTATTAATTGGAGCAACAGCTTCAGGTGCAACGGTTCTCGGACCGGGATACGTATTTCAAGCAGGCGTTGGTCCGACCAATATTGGTGTACGTAAGGATGGGTGTTTGGATAAAGCGCAAATTATTGTGGATTTATTTAATGAAAGCGGCATAGAAACATATAAATCAGATAATGTTTTACAAGCTATTTGGACTAAATTGATGGTAAATGTAGGGATCAATGCCATCAGCGCATTGCTTGATACACGTAATGGATTTTTAGCAGAAAGCAAAGCAGCATATGATATTGCATATAAATTAGTAAAAGAAGGTGTTGAGGTTGCAAAAGCGGAAGGCTACGTGTTGAATGCAGAAGAGATATGTGAAAAATATTACATACAAGGTGCAAAAGTCGTTGGACACAATCGATGTTCGATGCTTCAAGATGTTGATAAAAAGAGAAAGACGGAAGTGGAGAAAATCAACGGTGCAATTTCAAGTATAGGCAAAAAACATGGAATTGTAACTCCGTATAATGATTTAATGGTTGAAATGATTAATGCCAAGGAAGACTCATATAATTTTCAATAAAAATAAGCCATACTCTAAGTATGGCTTATTTTTATATCTTGTTTAAATATAACCTGATCATCCTGCGCATCCACAAAGATCTTGTTTTCTTTACTAATTTCACCTTGCAGAATGGCTTCACTTAATCTGTCTTCAATTAAACTTTGTATTGTACGGCGCAGTGGTCTTGCACCGTATTCCAAATTTGTCCCTTTTGATGCAATTAATGCTTTTACATTTTCTGTAAATTCTATATTTAGATCAATATCACGCATTCTGTTTATAAGTTGACTTAACATGATATCAATAATGTGCTTAATATCACTGTCGTTAAGTTTATGGAACACAATGATTTCATCTAATCTATTTAAAAACTCTGGTTTTAAACCCCTGCGCAGTTCATCTAACACAGCTTCTTTCATTTTTTCATATTCATCAGCATTTTCATCTTTACTACTGCTGAAACCAAGAATTGATGATCTTTTTATTGTATGTGCTCCGATATTTGAAGTCATAACGATAATGGTATTTCTAAAATCTACTGTTTTTCCTTTTCCGTCAGTTAGCCTACCATCTTCCATGATTTGCAGAAGAATATTGAGTACATCGGGATGTGCTTTTTCTATTTCGTCAAGTAAGACGACACTGTATGGTTTTCTGCGGACGCGTTTAGTCAATTGACCCCCTTCGTCGTATCCCACATATCCCGGAGGCGAACCTATCAGACGGCTCACGGCATGTTTTTCCATATATTCACTCATATCTATTCGTATAACCGAATTTTCATCACCAAACATAACTTCTGCCAAAGCTTTGCATAATTCTGTTTTACCCACGCCTGTTGGGCCTAAGAATATAAAGGAACCGATAGGACGTTTCGGGTCTTTCAATCCTACTCGCGATCTTCTTATTGCGCGTGCGAGAGCATTAATTGCTTCATTTTGTCCAACAACACGTTTATGCAATATTGCTTCCATATTTAAAAGGCGTTCTGTTTCTTCTTTGGCTATTTTTTCTATCGGTATATTTGTCCACTCTGATACAACTTTTTCTATATCTTTTACTTCAACAATCGAATAGATACTCGCCGTATTTGTATCAGACCATTTCTTTTTAATATCTGCCAGTTTATCTTTGATCTCTTTTATTTCGTCTCTTACTTTCGCTGCTTTCTCGTAATCTTGAACAGCTACGGCTTCTTCTTTTTCTTTATTTAATTTTTCTGATTCTTTTTCAAGCTCGCTTATTTGCGGTGGAGCTGTAAGCAGGCTCATTTTAACTTTTGATGCGGCCTCATCCATTAGATCGATCGCTTTGTCAGGTAGATATCTGTCATTAATATATCGATGAGATAGGTTCACAGCTGCCTGCACTGCGTCATCTGTAATCTTTAATTTATGATGAGCTTCGTATTTGTCTCTTAGCCCGAATAAAATTAGTATTGCTTCTTCGACACTTGGTTCACCTACCTCAACAGTTTGAAATCTTCTTTCAAATGCAGCATCTTTTTCTATATGTTTTCTATATTCATCGATAGTTGTAGCGCCAATTGTCTGCATTTCTCCTCGTGCCAGAGCAGGTTTTAAAATATTAGCAGCATCAACAGCGCCTTCAGCTGCTCCTGCGCCTATAATTGTGTGAATTTCATCGATAAACAGGATGATATTGCCGCTCTCTTTAATTTCCTGAATAACATTTTTCAAACGCTCTTCAAATTCACCTCTGTATTTAGCGCCTGCTATCATAGAAGGCAGATCTAAAGTAATCAAACGCTTGTTTTTCAGTGTCTCCGGAATATTTCCTTCTATCATTCTTTGTGCCAACCCTTCTACAACAGCTGTTTTGCCGACACCAGGTTCACCAATTAAACAAGGATTATTTTTTGTTCTGCGAGATAAGATTTGAATGACTCTATTAATTTCTCTTTCTCTGCCGATAACTGGATCAAGCCTTCCCTCTTTAGCAAGCTGTGTTAAATCAGTGCCGTATTTTTCTACATTTTGATTCTTATTATCATTCGCGCCTGTTTTTGAAGAGGGTTGTTTATTTTGTGCATTCGATAATATGGATGTAATTTCCTTTCTGACTTTATCAAAATCTATACCAGTGCTCAGTAAAATATTTGCGGCAACTCCGTTGCCTTCTTTGAGTAACCCTAAGAGCAAATGTTCACTGCCTACAAATCCTTGATTTAATTCATTGGCGACAACAATACTTTCTTCAAGCACTTTTTTCATACGAGGAGTATATCCCAATAAATCCTGACCTGTTTTCCCCTCGCCCACTATGTTGATTATATTGTATCTAATATTTTCTTCGTCTATGCCCATACTTTCCAGTACTTCATAAGCAACTGTATCATTTTGCATTAAAATACCCAAAAGCAAATGCTCTGTGCCAATATAATTATGGTCTAATGACAAAGCTTCATCTCTGGCGAAAATTAATGCCTGTTGAGCTTTTTGTGTGAATTTACCAAATATTGACATAATTTTTTATCTCCTATCTTAATCTATTTTTTATATATTCAGCACGTTTTTGATCTATATTGTCTTTATCTTCAATTTCTATAATATTTTTTAATATTGCCGGGTGGATGTTTTTGATAATTTCATTAATTTTATCAATGGTGATATTTGTAATAATGCCCATATCAATACCTAAGCGTATTATTGATAATAATTGCATTGCTTCTTTAATATCAATAATTTCAGCATATGATAAAATACCGTATGAACGCATTATTTTATCTCGAATAGCATAATTATCTTTTTCAAATAGCATATTTCTAAGCTCTCGTTCTCGTTTAATAACGCCTTTAGTTACAGCTTTGACATTTAAGAGTATTTCATTTTCAGTCATGCCCAGAGAATTTTGATTAGAAATTTGAAATAAATCACCCGTGCTTTCCGTGCCTTCGCCGTAAATTCCTCTAATTGTGAGACCATATCTGCTGACTGTTTTTAAAATCCCGCTTATATTATGTGTCAGTGTTAATGCAGGTAAGTGAAGCATAACAGACATTCTCACCCCTGTGCCTAAATTTGTGGGGCATGAGGTTAAATATCCATAGTGCTCATCAAAGGCATATTCAATTTGTTCTTCTAATAGATCATCAATTTTATTAGCCATATCATATGCATTTTCCAAAGACAAGCCGGGCAATATACACTGTATCCTAATATGATCTTCTTCATTAATCATAATACTGATTTGTTCATCTTTGTTGATTAAAGCACCTGCACCCGATTTTTTTAAAGCTAAATTAGGGCTTATCAGATGTTTTTCGATAAGCGTTTCTTTTTCATCTTCATTTATATTTTCTATAGAAATATAATTAAATTCCTTTGAAATATAGCTATTTGAATCTAAAATTGCCTTACATACATCGGTGCATATTTTTTCAAGCGTGTCTACCGAAGCTTTATGTGGGAAAATGGTATTTTTTAAATTTCTTGCTATTCTCACTCTTGTACTAATAGCGATATCAGAGGTATTTTCATTTGCTTTCCAAGCCAAAACATTCGCCTCCTTACCTATATTATTTATTCATTGTATGCTTTTATTAAATCTCTGTATTCTGCTGCTTTTTCATAATTTTCATTACGAACAGCTTCTTCTAACTTTGCTTGAAGAATACAAATATCTTGTTGTTTTTTAATATCTTGTTGTTTGCTTTTAATTATTTTGCCCATATGTTGTTCTTTTCCGTGGATACGTTTGATAATAGGTTGTATAACAGCGGAAAAATTATCATAGCAAGCATCACATCCGATTTTACCGTATTTCATGAGTTCTTCATAACTCAAATTACATGTGCTGCATTTTAAAGTCGGTGAAACAGTTTTATCTTCTTCATTTTGTTCGCTTTCTATATTTAATAAGGCACTAATAAAGTTATCAAACATATAGCTGCTTAATACGCTTTCTTTGGCACAATCTTCACATAAATATAATTCGGTTTTTTTACCATTTTCAACCATTGTTAAAAATACAACAGCTTCTTTTTTATTACATTTATTACATAACATAATTATTCTCCCTTAATCATCGCTGTTGTCGCACATAATTTTATACACGATTCCTCGGTTTAAATTGAGGACATCAGCTATTTTTCTTATCGATAAATTTGTATTATTTTTTAAAAATAAAACTATCTGTGTTCTCTTTTCAATATATTCTTTCTTTTGCAAATTATTTAATAATATATCTGAAATATTAAAATATTCTTTTATTAAAGTTTTAGCATCTATTAGTTCGTCATCGCTATTATTCAAATCTAAAATACAATCATTGCATTCTTTGTTAATAAAATCTAAAAAAAAGTCGTAAGTTAAGTGCTGTTTGTTAATATAAGAACATTGTTTTATGTAATCATAATATTCGTAATATATATCTTTGGCTTCAACAGATAAAATTTTTTTATAATTTTTATGATTTGATGAAGCATGGTTTATTAGATATCTTATTACTTGTAAAAATCTATCTTCATCATAGATAGCTTCGCTTAAATATCGACTATAAAACACGTGACCATATCTGGAATTTTTTTTATTATAGTAAGCTGCATAACTAATATTCACCCGTTTCATAATCTCGGCTATATTTAATAAATTTTCTTTTATTAAAAAATGAGCATGATCATCTAAAATACAATATGCACATACATCATAGTTTTTATTTAAAGATTTATTATGCATTATTTCGATAATCTTTTTTTTATCTTCGTAATTAAGGAAAATATGCTCTGAACCGTTTCCTCTAACTATTGTATGATATATTTTTGAATTATGATAATTTCTAGCTTGTCTTGCCATATGAACCCCTCGTCATGATTGTAACACAAAAAAGAAAAATTGACAATAGGGACAGACAATATTGTCAATTTTATCGTGTGTGATGTTGGTAAATAACTATTCTTGATTAAAAATACCGTCTAAACCATACGCAGCTGCACAGCACAAAATACTTAATGTGGAAATAATTGACCATGCCAGCTCAATTGATTGGTTGTTCTTATAAATTTTAAATTCATCTAGCATGCTGCTTTCTTGTATTGCCTGATCAGTAAAGTCATTAAAGCATAGCTTATAGCCTTCTCTTCTAATCATAAATTTTCTCCTAAAATATGTTTTTATTATAATAAATTAAGTTAAGAGAATAATGTGATATACTAATCGTAAATTTTATCATTTATATTTTATTTATTAATAATTTATCATAAAAAATAAATTTTTTAAGGAAATTATAACAATGAAGAAAACTGTATTAGTAACCGGCGCTTCGAAAGGCATAGGTAGATGTATTGCCAAAGTATTTGCATTGAATGATTATAATATTGTAATTAATTATCTAAAAAGTGATATCTTGGCAAAAGAATTATTAGAAGAATTACGTAAGTTGAAAAGCACACCGCTTGCAATTAAAGCAGATGTATCTAAAAGAGATGAAGTTGATAATATGTTCAAAGAAATAAAACAATCTTTTAAATATGTCGATATATTAATCAATAATGCAGGAATTGCAAATCAGATGCTTTTTACCGATATATCGGCTCAACAATGGGATCAAATATTTGATGTGAATATGAAAGGAATATTTAATTGTACGCAAGCAGCTGTTGACGATATGATTTACAGAAAAAGTGGAAAAATAATTAATATTTCTTCTGTATGGGGAATATGTGGAGCTTCGTGTGAGGTAGCCTATTCTGCATCAAAAGCGGCCGTTATCGGTTTCACAAAAGCACTTGCTAAAGAATTGGGGCCTTCTAACATACAAGTAAATTGTATTGCGCCCGGTATTATTGATACGGATATGAATAAAAAAATAGAACACAGCACAATAGAATCATTGATCGATCAAACACCGTTGGGTAAAATAGGTTCGGCTGAAGATATTGCATATACAGCATTGTTTTTAGCTGGTGAACAATCCAATTTTATTACAGGACAAGTTATTAGCCCAAACGGCGGATTTGTTATATAAGAATCTTAAGTTTTTTCCATTAAAGAGTTAATGAAGGATTCGCATTTAAGAAAATATCACTTATATTATTGTTTAAATATTCATAGTAGGCACAGGAGGCAATCATTGCTGCATTATCGGTACAATATTTTGGACGTGGTATAAATAATTTATAGCCTTTTTCCTCGGCGAGCTGTATCATTCTTTCTTTTAATCTGCTGTTTGCTGCAACACCGCCTGAGAGGCAAATTGTATGTTGATTTGTTAATTGTGCCGCCAAATCTATTTTTCTGCATAGCACGTCTACAATTGCTTCTTGAAAAGATGCACTTATATCATAAGGATTAATTTCAAGATCTTTCATCTTCATTGTATTCAAATAATTAAGTACTGCTGATTTTAGTCCGCTGAAACTAAAATCAAGGTTATTATTTGAAAGCATAACTCTTGGGAAAGAAATCGATTCTTTATTGCCCTTTTTGGCATATTTATCAATTTCAGGACCGCCTGGATAATCAAGGCCCAAACAACGTGCAATTTTGTCAAATGCTTCACCTGCTGCATCATCCAGAGTTTTCCCGAGTGTGGTAATTTTACAATATTCTTCGACAAGCAAAATATTTGTGTGGCCTCCGGATATAACTAAGCTTAAAAACGGAGGATGCAAATTTTTGTATTCAAGATAATTTGCAGCAATATGACCTTTGATGTGATGTATGCCGATTAAAGGTTTTTTTGCAGCATATGCTATAGATTTAGCGTATGATAATCCTACCAGCAAAGCACCGACAAGCCCGGGTCCATAGGTTACAGCAACGGCATCAAGATCGTTAAAACAAATGTTTGCATCATCTAGGGCTCCTTGAGTAACATAAGGCAGCATCTGCAAATGATTTCTAGATGCAATTTCCGGCACGACTCCGCCGTAACGGCGGTGGATGTCTATTTGCGTAGATGTAACTTCGGATAGTATTTCCCTTCCGTTTTCAATAATTGATGCTGATGTTTCGTCACATGATGTTTCAATACCAAGGATTTTTATTTTATTCATTGTTCTTCTCTATTGTTTTCTTAATTTAATTTTTTGTTTTATTATATTAATAAAAGTTATATATATGCAACCCGAACCAAATCCATAAAGTAACAAGATGAAAACAGGTCCGAGTACAGGAATATAATTAACAGCAAATAATATACAAATAATAATTAAAATATCAAATTTATATAATTTAAAATTCGTTAGCTTGCTTTTTATTATGCTAATAAATGGGATAATTGATATTAATATTAAAAAAGAATAAACGCCGAATAAGAATATACCCGGAGCTAATAAAAAGCCGGAGAGAATCATAAAAATAGATAATACCACAGTACTAAATAGAACACCTATACCTACCAATAAAGAAATAAATGGATTGCGTTTAAGGGTGATTACAGTATTATCAACAAAATTTGGACACAATAAAAGAAAAATCCATGTTAGAAAAACCAATAATAATATTTTAAAAAAAGAAATACCTATTGCTAAAAAATTAATTTTGTTTTGCAGAGAAGATCCATCCGCTGCGATATTATGATGATTAATATCTCCTGTAATGTGTGCCTGATTATCTATGGATGCATTCAGTGTGGAATAGTAGTTTAAATTTCCTGATATGATCGAGTTCGCGCTCACTCCAATATTATCTGAATAAATGGTTGCATTTTTATTTATCTTTGCATCAAGTGTTACATTATCTGCTTTAATATATAAATTGCCTTTAATTTGTCCTCTTATGGTTACGCTGCCGGAAGAATAAATATATACATCATCTTCAAAGATTGTTGAATCATCAGACTCGAAAGAATATAAAGAAACAGCAATCATATCGTCGGCAATGACTGAATTTGTTATAGTAGACAGCGCGTCAATCAAAACAACATCTCTATTAAAATCTCCCCCATCTAAATGAACGGAATTTGTGCCTATAATCGTTAACCCATAAATTTTTCCGTTTATTGTAGCACCTTTTGATGAGATAGCGGTAAGATTAGCGGTTAATTCTCCGTCAATATTAATGGCATTATAAAATCCAAATAAGTCGTAAGAATACGACTGATCTTTTTCGATATTAATATCATCATTTTTTGTAATTGATATGGTGTCTGATTGTGCAGAAACAAAAACTGCGCTGCTTGTTAATATAATAAAAATTAGAAATCCTAATATAAATTTTTTTTTCATGATAAACCTTCTATAAAATTACTTTTAACATTAATATTGCATCTTCATGATTATCGGGATAATAGTTACGTCGAATTCCGTTTTCTATAAATCCTTTTTTTTTGTATAAATCATATGCGATTTTATTACTTTGTCGTACTTCTAGATACATATAATGGATACTTCTGTTTTGAGCGATTTGTATCATATTATCTATTAAACTTTGTCCTATACCTAAATTTCTGTAAATTTGTTTAACAGCTATGTTTGTTATATGTGCCTCATCTATTACCAACCACATGCCCCCGTAAGCGATTACCTCTCCGCCTATGGTGCCGACGATGTAATACGCAAGTTTATTTTGTATTTCCTCTTCAAATGCTTGCCTTGGCCAAGGAATTGTAAAGGCTTCTTTTTCTAACTCAAATACATGATCGATATCTTTGTATTGCATTTTTCTAAAAATAACTTTCATTTACAGCGCCTTTTTTGATTTGATAAGTTTTCTTCGGCTTGTGCAACTCTCAGATAATTTGGCATAGCACTATAATGGTCTTGTAGATTACCTGCTTTTATTTTTTCTAAAGCGATTAATGCAGCATAGGATGCTTTAGGCATCAAAACATTTATATTGGCAATATGAGCTCTGTTTTTTAGTTTGTCTTTAAACTGATTGTAATATTTTATGGTAGCATCTCCTAAAAAGAGCACATCATCATTTTGCGCATTCAAAATATTGATAAGATCAGGAATTAAAAAAACATTTTCGTTACATAAATGGTCTAATTTATTATTTCTGGATTTATATAATGCTGAATATAATTGATTGCGTTGTGCATCAAGCACAGGGCAAATGATACCATTAAAATACATAACAGAATGCGCTAAAACATCCAGGGTCGAAACAGTTATAATTGGCTTATTGGCAACAATTGCGAAGCCTTTAATGGTTGCTAAAGCTATTCGTAATCCTGTAAAGGACCCGGGACCATTTGATACTGCAAAATAATCAATATCTTCAATATCCATTCTAAGGTTTTTAAGTAAAGAATCAATGATAATCAGAAGTTTTTCTGAATGCTTTAATTTATAATCTGTAAAAACTTCTCCATGAAGTTTATATTCGTCGATAATCGCTGCCGATGCAGCTATGGTTGATGTATCGATTGAAAGTATTTTCATTTAATCACCATTAAGATCATATATTTCATATTTTATTTCTCTTATATGAGGCATTGTTTTTTTAATTGTTATTTGTTTATAATCAAAATTTTTTAAAATTGACATTGCAATATCAGGCCATTCAATCATAACGATACCCCTTGAATATAAATATTCCTCAAAACCAATTTCAAATAATTCTTCTGGTTTGTCAAGTCTATACAAATCCATATGATATATATCTATATCACCGGCGTATTCATTTATAATTGTAAAAGTAGGACTGACAACATCTTGTGCAACATTTTTTTGTTTTGCAACACCTTTGACAAAAGATGTTTTCCCGGCTCCCATGTCTCCGTTTAAAAGTATAATGTCGCCTTTGTAAAATTCTTTTGCTATGTCAAAACCAATTAATTGTGTTTCGGTCTCGTTGTTTGATATGGTGTTAGATATTATTATATTTTTCATATAAAACTATTTAAATCTATTCCTATTTTTGATTGTTTTTATTCTAAGTAAAAGTTGTTTATAGAAATCTTTGCCGAAGAATAAAAAGAAGTTAAGCAGTGAACCTACAATGGCGATACGAATAGAGTTGCTCCCAATTATAATTTCATATAAATATAAAACAGCATTTGCATAAGCCAAATATTTAATTTTAACCGGTAAAATAAAAAATAATAATATTTCCATATTAGGATAAAGCATTGCAAAAGCAAAGAATAAAGAGAGATTTAAAAATGTACCCGTAACCGGAACCTGAGAAACCAAAGAAGCAATAACAGTCAATATTATACCGAGCAAATAATAAATATTGAATTTAAAACTTCCCCATGTGCGCTCAAGTGAAGTGCCTATAAAGTAATAAAAATATAATGCAATAAGGGTAAAGAAAATTCCTGATCCCGGTGGCACAAAAACAAAAGTTATTATTCGCCAGATCTGACCTTTTAAAACCAATGCAGGATCCAAAATAAAATATGACAAAAGATCAATTCTGCCCAAAATATATGTTACGACATATACGATAGCATTTAAAATTGTAATGTGTAGCATTAAATTCTTAATAGCGTACTTGCCAAATTTTCTGTTTAATTTATTTAACAATTTCATTTAATTTCCTCGCAATTTAATATAAGTTGCTTTTATATTCTATATTGTTTAGATAAAAATGTAAATTAATAAATTAAATAGATCAAATTTTATTTTTGAAATTTATTATGATATAGATTAAGCAATCATTTATGTAAAAATATCTTTATAATTTTTTGATTTAAACAGATAAGCAGACCTGCATTCTCAAATAAGAAGAGGTCTGCTTAACTTTTGAAGATGTACCGCAATGGTGTACTTCCTCCTTTTTCTCCCCTATCCTTTTTGACTTATGAACCTTTTTTCTACTATTAAGAAAAGAAACATTCATCAAGCATTAGGAAGGTACGTTGTTTTGAAAATTACAGTTTGGCAACCATTGCAAGCCGCTTATAATCTTCTCAGCCTAAAACGTATATTATTTTCAATTCTATTTCTTCTTAATATTTCATCATATGTTCTTTCGATTAGCGATATACAGTAAAATCACTGTCTTTTCGTTTTTCTCTAAACCTTTAGGTTAAAACATTGTCTAAAATATATTGAATCCATATTTGAAAATTCATATCCGTATAGGCACGTAACCTTTTCGGAGTATCCCAGATGAATAAGTAAACCTTTTCATCTGGTGGGTTTAATTGTATACGATGACATTTTGTTTGTCAATACGTTTTTTGAAAAATTTTTAATGATCAGCCTCTGTATGGATAACTAGAACAGGACATGGCGCTTCAGCGATTACTCTTTGTGCAACTGAACCAATGAAAAAACGTTTTATTTTAGAAAATCCCCTATTTCCTATAACAATCAGATCGAACTTTTCATCTTTAGCAGCTTCTAAAATTTTAAAATAAGGTTCGCCGAAATATATCTGTGTGTCGAGCTGAATATTTTTAAAATCAATTTCAGAAATAATGGAATCTAGTATATTGGATGCATTTTCTTTCATTATCTTTTCTAAAGTTTCATCATCGATTTTTGTATTTCTTCCAGTAATAATTGAACCGTCAACTTGACGCCAAAGCTGCTCGTTAATTTTAAACATTCTGGCATAATCATAATTGACAACAGTAATGAGTTTTATAGAGGACTGTATAATTTTTGATATTTCAATTGCTTTTTCTACAGCGTTTTTAGATGCTGTAGAGCCATCTACAGGAACTAATATTTTCATAACAATCTCCTTTACAATCTATTAAAATTTTCGAAAAAAGATATGCTAATATTATAGTTGCTTATCAGGATTGAATTTTTGTTTCTTTTTTTACGATATTTATCAGATAATCTAAAAATTCATCTCTAATATCTGTTCGTTTTAATGCCGTTTCAACAGTGGCTTCTAAAAAACCTTGTTTACTTCCTAAATCATAACGTCGACCTTCAAAGATATAAGCAAAGGTTTTTTCTACTTCCACAAGCTTATTTAACGCATCTGTGAGCTGTATTTCTCCGCCTTTGCCTGGTGTAGTTTCTTCGAGGATTTTAAATATTTTTGGTGTAATGATATATCTTCCCAAAATTGCTATATTAGATGGGGCATCATTTTCTGAGGGTTTTTCAACAAGACCATTGACTTGATAAATATGGTCGGTTAGTTTTTTGCCGTCTACTATACCATATTTATTCACTTGCGAAAGATCCACTTGCTGGACACCTAAAACGGTTGATTGATATTTATCATAAACATCAATCATTTGCTTAAGACAAGGAATCTGGTTATTATATACAACATCATCACCAAGCAAAACGGCAAATGGTTCATTGCCTACAAATGTACGTGCGCAATAAATAGCATGGCCTAATCCTTTAGGCTCTTTTTGCCTTATATAGTGTATTTCAGCCAATTCAGAGGTGTCCTTTACAATTTTTAAAAGATCAAGTTTATTTTTTCTTTCGAGTTCATGTTCGAATTCAATTGATCTATCAAAATGATCTTCAATGGCACGCTTATTTTTGCCTGTTATAATTAATATTTCATCGATTCCCGAATTGATGGCTTCTTCAATAATATATTGAATTGTAGGTTTATCGACTATTGGGAGCATTTCTTTAGGCATTGCTTTTGTTGCTGGTAAAAAACGAGTCCCTAGTCCTGCTGCGGGAATAACTGCCTTGCGTACATGCATATTTAATACCTGCCTTTGTATTTTATTATAAGAAATCAAATAACCTATTGTTTAAAGAGCATAACATATTGAATAGAAATTATCAACCAATAAAGTCTGTATATATTAAATAAGAATGCAATGATTTTTGATTAATTTATAAGGTGTATGATAATGAATAAATTTGTATTTTTCATCTTAATATGATAGCATTAAAATAATATTTCAATTTGTCAATAAAAATTTACATAAAATTTACTTGTTCCAATATAAGATTGGAGATGTAGTATTATAAATTAATTAATATAAACTTTAACTTCAATAATGCTGCTTTGTCTTTATCGCTTAATACATAAATAAATTATTTTGATATATAAAAATACTTAATGTTAGGAGTAGAGATAATGAATAAAATAATTATTATTTCTAATAGATTACCTATTACTGTGCAAAAAAATAATGAGGATAAAATTGAATATATAGAAAGTATCGGGGGGCTGTCTACAGGATTAAAAAATATTCACCAACAGGGCAACAGTATTTGGATTGGCTGGCCAGGTATATCCAGTGATAAATTAACGGAAGAAGAAAGAAAAGGCATTGAAAAAAAATTAATTGAAGAATATAAATGTCTTCCGGTTTTTTTATCGGAAGAAGAAGTGAATCTATATTATCACGGATTTTGTAACAAAACAATTTGGCCATTATTTCATTATTTTCAAGAAAAAACTGAATACGATTTTGAAACTTGGGAGGAATATAAAAAAATAAATGTAAAATTTTTTGAAACAGCAAAAACTGTAATTAAAAAGAATGATACTATATGGGTACATGATTATCAACTAATGTTACTTCCGGAAATGATAAAGACAAGTTATTTTAATACACAAGTTGGTTTCTTTTTACACATTCCTTTTCCTTCAACTGAAATATTCAGATTACTAATCTGGCGTAATGAAATTTTAAACGGGATTCTAGGCGCCGATCTAATAGGTTTTCATACATATGACTATGTGCGCCATTTTTTAAGAAGCACAAGGAGATTACTGGGGCTTGAAGATAATTTAAATAAGATTGCATATGAAGATAGATATGTGCAGGTGAATGCATTTCCGATGGGAATTGAATATAAGCGTTTTTTTCAGTATTGTGAAGGAGAAAAGATCGCTGATGATAATGATGATGATTTTGTTAATATCGGAAATATACAAACTATATTATCGGTTGATCGTCTCGACTATACTAAAGGCATTCCGCAGCGCATAAAATCTTTTGGAAGATTTTTAGAAAACTATCCTGAATATCAAGGAAAAGTAATATTGATTTTAATTGTAGCGCCATCGAGAGTAGAAGTTGATTCTTATAATCAATTATTACGACAAATTAAAGAACTCATCAGCGAAATAAACGGAAGATATGGGACTATGAAATGGGTACCTATATTATTTTTCTTTCGGTCATTTAGTCAAGAAAAATTAATAGAATTTTACAGAAAAACAGACGTGTTATTGGTGACTCCTTTAAGAGATGGGATGAATTTAGTAGCAAAAGAGTATATTGCATCAAAAAATGATTATAAAGGGATGGTAGTTATCAGTGAAACTGCCGGTGCAGCAAGTGAGTTAGGAGAAGCTATTTTAGTAAATGCGAACGATTTTGATTCAACGGCTGAAGGAATTAAAACGGCTCTTGAAATGTCGGACGAGGAGATCATTACAAGAAATAAACGAATGCATGAACGCTTAAAACGCTATAATGTTTATTTTTGGGCTTCGGAATTTTTAAATTCATTAAATCAAACAGTCATAGAATCAATCAATATTAGTACACAAAAAAATGCCGAAGAAAACATAGAGATTATTAAAACCGAATATAAAAAAACAAACAAAAGAGCTTTATTTTTGGATTATGATGGTACTTTGGTAGGCCTTACTTCTATACCTGAAAAGGCAAAACCTGATGAACAAATTAAAAAATTATTACAAAAACTATCGAATGATCCGCAAAATACTGTTGTAATTATTTCCGGAAGAGATCGTAATATTTTAACAAAATGGTTGGGAGATTTGAATTTGTCTTTAGTTGCATCACACGGATTATGGCTACGTACTACCCCGCAAGATGAATGGAAAATGATGATGGATTTAGACAATGACTGGAAAAGTTCGGTTCGAAATATTTTAGAATTATATACAGATCGTATTCCGGGTTCGTTTATTGAAGAAAAAGAATTTTCTTTAGCATGGCATTATAGACAATGTGACCCAGATATTGTTGCTTCAAAGTTTAATGAAATTAAGGACGCACTTCTATCAATGATTCAATCCAGCACATTAGAGCTCATAAATGGTAATAAAGTTTTAGAAATAAATGATAGCAGATTTAATAAAGGATATGCAGCTTTAAATTTGCTGCAAAATCAAGAATTTGATTTTGTATTTGCGGTAGGTGATGATGCTACAGACGAAGATTTATTTTCATTATTGCCAAAAGATTCTTATACAATTAAAATAGGAACAGGTAACACAAATGCAGGTTATCGAATGAAGTCATGGAAATCTTTGCGTAAAATGCTTGAAGAATTGACTGATTAAACTATAATAATATATTTTAAGTTAGAAAGGAAGCTTAGTAACATGAAAGACGACATCTATGAAATTAACGGTCTTAATTTAAGTACATATCATCTTAAATTAAATGAATCGTTATTTCATAATGCGAATGGATATATTGGAATCAGGTATGATTTCGAAGAAGGTTATGGGGATAAAATGAAGTATATCCCAAGCCAGTATATCAATGGTTTTTATGATTTTACTGAAATGAAACAAGCGGAAAATTTATATGGATTAATCAGAGAAAAACATGTCATGGTAAACATTGCGAATACTCAATTTATAAAACTATATATTGATGATGAAGAATTTAGCATGTTTACGGGGGCGGTATTGCAAAGTAAGCTGTCTTTGAATATGGACAAAGGAATAACGGTAAGAGATGTAATTTGGCGTTCTCCCAAAGGCAAAGAATTGCATATTACTATAAAACGAATGGCATCTTTTCACCAGCTGTCACTATTTACGATTGATTACGAAATAGAATTATTAAATTTTTCTGGAAAAGTAGTTTTTGATTCACTGCACGATGGCAATGTGATGAATTATGCGCAACCGCTTGATCCGCGTATTGCAGATGATTTTGAAAGTTATATCTATCCAATAAATTGTGAAATAAAAAATGAAGGATCATGTATCACTTCTGTTACATCTAAATCTAACTTGAAGGTATGCAGTTATGTAAAGAATATATTTTCAAAAGAACATCAAAATGAATTTAAAATCAATAACAATCAAACTTTAAACCGAATAAAAGCCTACGCCAATAAAGGCGAAAAGATCAGATTAATAAAATATGCCGTTTTTTCAGATTCTATTCGCTATAAAAACTGTAAAGAGCAATGTTATAAAGAAATGAAAAGCGCTCTGGCTATGCCCATAGAAAACTTATATAAAAAACAAGAAGAATATATTGCAAACTTTTGGGAAAATTGCTTAATTGAAATTGATGGTGATGATGAGTTAGATATGGCGTTGAAATTTAATTTATATCAACTTTTGCAATCTGCAAGTAAGGATCAGTTTGGCAATATCTCTCCTAAAGGGTTAAGCGGAGATGGATATGACGGGCATTATTTTTGGGATTCTGAAATGTATGTGCAGCCTTTTTTTACAATTACGAATCCATCAATTACAAAGAAATTAATAGAATATCGTTTTGCAATATTGGATAAAGCGAAAGAAAATGCACGATTGCTGGGCCATAAAAACGGAGCTCTTTATCCATGGAGAACAATCATGGGCAAAGAATGTTCAGGATATTTTCCGGCGGGATCCGCGCAATATCATATAAACGGAGATATTGCATATTCAATAATTGCTTATTATCTTGCAACAAAAGATAAAGAATTATTATTAAGGCAAGGATTGGAAATAATTTTTGAAACAGCCAGAATATGGCTCGATACAGGTAATTTTCATGAAGAGAAATTTCATATCAATACTGTAACAGGTCCTGACGAATATACTTGTTTGGTAAACAATAATTATTACACAAATGTCTTGGCGCAATATCATTTGCATTGGGCTGTGAAATTTTATTATCTCTTCAAAGATGATGAAAGTTTTGCTGAATTAACAAAAAAAATAAATTTATATGAAGATGAAATAAAAACGTATAAAATTGCTGCAGATGCGATGTATTTGCCATATGATGAAACATTAAAGATTAACCCGCAGGATGATTCGTTTCTTCAAAAGGAAAAATGGGATATTGCAAGTATTCCAAAAGAATTCTTTCCCCTGCTACTTCATTATCATCCTCTTCATATTTACAGATATCAAATATGTAAACAGGCCGACACAGTTATGGCACATTTCATTATTGAAGATGCACAATCTGAAGAAACAATGAAGAATTCTCTTTTATATTATGAAAAAATAACAACGCATGATTCGTCTTTATCAAAACCGATATTCAGCATTATGGCTGCTAGGCTGGGCATGGAAGAAAAAGCATATAAGTATTTTGGAGATTCGGCAAAATTAGATTTATTGGATTTAAATAAAAATACTGAAGATGGAGTGCATATAGCCAATATGGCGGGAAGTTACCTGGTAATTGTCTATGGATTTGCCGGATTCAGATTGAAAGAAAGCGGAATATCCTTTTGTCCAATGATACCGAATGAATGGAATGCATATTCTTTTAGAATAGTATATGAAAACAGTAGAATCAAAGTAAGCATTAATAAAAAAGAATGTTTATTCTACCTCGAAAAAGGAAAAAGAAAAAAAATAAAAGTATATGGCAAGGAGTACTTATTAAGAGACCATTTAATTGTTGAAAGGTCAAACATTTAAAATAAAAATAAATAGTGAACGATGAGGAACATTATGAAATATAAAGCAATTATTTTTGATCTTGATGGAGTTTTGTGCAGTACCGATAAATATCATTATTTAGCTTGGAAACAACTTGCTGATGAATTAGGCATTTATTTTGATGAGCAAATAAATAATCGCCTCCGAGGAGTCGGTCGTATGGACAGCTTGAATATTATTTTGGAATCCTATAAAGGGGCATTTTCTAACGAAGAAAAAGTAGCTATGACAGAAAAAAAGAATACATATTACAGAAAATATCTTGAAAATTTATCTGAGAAGGATCTTATACCGGAAATAAAAAATACACTTGATAAACTTAAAGCAAAAAAAATAAAATTAGGTATAGGTTCTTCGAGTAAAAATACAAAGCTCATATTAAAACAATTGGGCTTGGGAAATTATTTTGATGCCGTATCTGATGGAAGAAATATACATAAATCAAAACCTGATCCGGAAGTGTATTTAAAAGCAAGTGAATTCTTAAATATTCAACCTCGAGACTGCTTAGTTGTTGAAGATGCTCTCTCCGGCATTCAAGCTGCAGCAGCAGCACAAATGGATTGCGCTGCTATCGGAGACGGAATCCGATACAATCTTGCGCGTTATAATTTAAATACATTTTCAGAATTATTAAATATAGTTCAATAGCTGATTGTACATTGGAGGAAACGTGATGATTTTAGCCGCCGATATAGGGGGGACAAAGTCTGCCCTTTCATATTTTTATAATAAAAGCGATAAAATATATGTAGTTGAACAAAAAAGGTATTTAAATAAGCACTTTAATTCCTTTGAAGAAGTATTGGAAGCTTTTTTAAAAGCTTATCCTGCTATAGAAAAAATAGAATATGCATGTTTTGCAGCAGCAGGACCGATTATAGATGATAAGTGTTATATGGTAAATTTAGGATGGACAATCGATAAAAAAAAACTTACAGAAAAATTTCCAAATATTCATAACATCATATTGTGTAACGATCTTGAAGCAGTTGGTTTCGGTATAAAAATTTTACAAAAAGAAGAAATTATTACTCTTACTCCGAATATTCTACAAGACATACATCATCATAACAATGTGACTAAATATGCAATTTTAGCACCGGGAACAGGTCTTGGAGAAGCTTTTTTAATTAATAGTAAAGTGTTTTCTTCTGAAGGATCCCATTCTAATTTTGGACCTAACTCTAAAAAACAAATGCGTCTTTGGGCGTATCTTTTTGATAAATTCGGACATGTAAGTTATGAAAGAATCTTATCAGGTCCAGGTTTACGTGAAGTATTTCTTTTTATAATGAATGAAAAGAGAATTAACAATGTAGAATTTGAAATCTTACCGGAAGAAATCACGAAAAGAGCCCTTACGGGCACCTGCGAAATTTGCAAAGAAACAGTTGCTTTATTTATAGAAGTTTTAGGCTCGGAAGCTGGGAATCTAGCTTTAAGGACACTTTCTATGAATGGAATATACTTGGGAGGCGGGATTTTACCTAATATTTTGCCACTAATTCAAACACAAGTATTTTTGGACGAATTTTATAAAAAAGGCAGATTTTCTGATTTGATGAAAAAAATTCCAGTATATATTATTATGAACAGCAATGCCGCGCTTTATGGTGCTGCTTTAGTAGCGTTTAATACATTATATCCATTAATACATTTTCATTCTATGGAAAATACTCCCAGAAGCTAGTTAAAAGGATCAGTAATACATTTAAACAGATAAGCAGACCTGCATTCTCAAATAAGAAGAGGTCTGCTTAACTTTTGAAGATGTACCGCAATGGTGTACTTCCTCCTTTTTCTCCCCTATCCTTTTTGACTTATGAACCTTTTTTCTACTATTAAGAAAAGAAACATTCATCAAGCATTAGGAAGGTACGTTGTTTTGAAAATTACAGTTTGGCAACCATTGCAAGCCGCTTATAATCTTCTCAGCCTAAAACGTATATTATTTTCAATTCTATTTCTTCTTAATATTTCATCTTATGTTCTTTCGATTAGCGATACACAGTAAAATCACTGTCTTTTCGTTTCTCTCTAAACCTTTAGGTTAAAACATTGTCTAAAATATATTGAATCCATATTTGAAAATTCATATCCGTATAGGCACGTAACCTTTTCGGAGTATCCCAAATGAATAAGTAAACCTTTTCATCTGGTGGGTTTAATTGTATACGATGACATTTTGTTTGTCAATACTTTTTTTGAAAAATTTTAATTACCATACAATATTCACATAAATTATTATTTGTTATTAATTTCAATAAACATTATATTCTATTTTCAATTAAAGCATAAGAGTTGCAAAATTTTTTTAATCTTGATATTGGCAATTTGTTTAATAAAATTAAAACAGTAAACACATAATATGTTTATTGCAGTATTTCTTTATATACTGACATATCAATTAAACATTAGAGGAAGAGCATGAATCCAAGCGTTATATATTATGAAAAAGACGTACTAAATTATGAATTAGGCAGGCAACTTTATAAAAAATATGAATCAGCTGAATGGATAGTTATTGATAATCACAATAATATTTTAGAGCTTACAAGTAAACAAAACAGTGAATTTGCTCAAATGAAAAGAAACCTTGTTGTGGGTATTCGCAAAACACACAAATATATTCCCAATAAAAAAGTTTCAGATTTTTTAGTTCCCTATACGTCATCAGGCTGTAGTGCAATGTGTCTATATTGTTATTTGGTTTGCAATTATAATAAATGTTCTTATTTAAGACTTTTTGTAAACAGAGAACAAATGTTTGATAAGTTAATTAAAACTTCTAATCACAGTGAGAAAGAATTAATATTTGAAATCGGCAGTAACAGTGATCTAGTACTGGAAAATACAATTACGAAAAATCTTGAATGGACAATTGAGCGTTTTGGGAAAAATGAGAAAGGATATATTACCTTTCCTACTAAATTTAATATGGTTGAACCTTTATTAGGTCTTGATCATAAAGAACGAACAATTATTAGAATGAGTGTGAATCCTGATGAAATCATCAAAAATATTGAATTCGGCACATCTTCACTTAAAAATAGAATCAAAGCGCTAAATGAATTAAAAGAAGCTGGATATAAAATTGGCATTTTAATTGCACCTGTAATTCTCTTGAAGAATTGGCGAAAAATTTATGGAGAACTTATTAAAATTCTAGAGGATACATTAACACAAAAAGTGAAAGAAGATGTTTTTTTTGAGATAATTTTTATGACTTATAGTTATGTGCATAGAATGATAAATGCAGAAGCGTTTCCAAATGCAGTTGAATTATTTGACAAAAATAAAATGACAGGCAGAGGTCGCGGTAAATATTGCTATCGGGCAGATTTAAGAGCAGAAGGCGCAGAATTTTTTAAAATAGAGATGGAAAAAAATTTTAATAAAAATAAAATTGTATATATTGTATAATAATAAGTAAAAAAGCTATCAAGAATACTCAAGAGCCTTATTAAATACAAAAGAATTTTGCCGTATATGTTTTATTTAGGGTTCTTTGTCAGTTTCTGTTTATTGTTCTGACCGGTGTGGTGAATTCTCCCCTTTTTTAAACTCAGCAAAATAACACATAAAATTAGTTTATCTTTAAAAATTCTTTCCATTTAAGCAAATCACGTCTGCCTTGGGCATAGCCCATCTTATAGCTTTCAGATAATTTATTAAAGTTTGTTTCACGGCTAGAGACAGGCATACTCTCCGGGAAAACCAAATATGCTCTTCCTTCTTTTTCCAATGAGTATAGTTCATCAAGAATTTGATTATAGATAATATGCCTGTTTATCATGGCATCAGATGCAAGAGGGTATTTCCTGTAAAATGTTTTGAGTGTACTTTTCAATTTTATCGGAGATTTTTTATATCCTTTTGGACGGCTTAAAATTATAAAAAATTTCTTGTTTCCATCTTGTTTGGCTATATCAAGTGCAATCCCGCCGCCGAGACCTCCGTCGGTATATAAAGTCGTATTGATTTGGGTCGGCGGCATAAAGATTGGCATTGATGATGAAGAACGGACGATTTTCATTAAAGTTTGAACATCATGGATATCATCTTTAGAAAAATATTTCATTTTTCCATTTTGCATGTCAAATGCTCCTATGCGTAATGTAGCTGGATTCGCCATAAATGTATGAAAATCAAAAGGCAGGCAAGCATTGGGATAGTGTGTTTGTTCATAAATATAATGAGCATTAAAATATCCATCGCCTTTAAAAAAAGATTTCCAACCTCCGAAATTTGGATCTAAAACAAAATCTACAAATGAACGTTTGGCCCTAATGATATCTCGGGACAAGTAATTAACACTATGGCTCGCTCCGGCGGATATTCCTGCTACATAATCGAAGTAGATTTCATTTTCTAAAAGATTATTTAAAATGCCGGCAGTATAGCTGGCCCTCATCCCGCCTCCCTCAAAAATAAGTGCGGTATCACTTATATTGTTGACTATCTCCATTAGGATATTTTCTCCATTTGTTTTTTTAATTATTAATTATATCAGATTTTATAGAATGAATTGTAATAAAAAAAACACATATTTTCTGTGGTTTTTTTATTTTTTGTTATATCTATAAGAAAACTAAAAAAATAATCAAATATCGTCCTCATTAGTTAATGGTAAAGAAATGCCGATTTTGAAATGATATCAGAGACAACAGCATTTGGCAGAGAATTTATCAGTATATAAATTATCATTATCTGTTATGATCAAATTTATTTCATTATTTCCTTCTATATTTAGAATTTGTTTATTTGACTTACCTATTATTATTTTTATTTCAAAGTTAATATCGGCAATATCCAAATCTAATTGTAAAATCTTAGAATAAACTTCTCTTTCTATTTTTCTTGCGATTATTTCGTCGTGTAGTTTATAATCGCGTCCTGAAATGATTGATCCGTCAACTTGCCGCCATAATCGTGTATTTCTTTTATACTCTCTTAAATCATTTTCTTTGATAAAAGATATTATTTGAAGTATACAATCTTCATTTTTAGAGATTTCAACAGCTTTTTTGAGTATGCTCGGCGATACATTTGTGCAAGCAATTGGCAAAATTATTTTCATAATTTTTTCTCCTTACTATCTGTTTCTATCTTTATAAGGTGGAATAACAAAAAGATGTTATACCGCAGATAGAATATTCCGATGTAAATCATCTTTAAATGTAGACATATTTTGTAAATCTGCTTCTTGCAAATTAGTTTTAGTCCATATTAAAAGTTTAAAAAGCAAATATGTTATATTTTCAAATGCGTCAGAATAGATTTTATTTTTTTCTTTATCGCGCTCCGCTTGATTATTTTGTAAAAAAACAGATAAAACATTTACAGATTCCGGATGAACTGATGCAAGATATCTTAATTCTTTATTTAATAAATCAAGCTTCTGTAGATGCATAAAATTATGAATGAATTCACTTAATTGTGTTTGCACTTGTGTATATTCTGTTTCTTCCATAAGTGGATTAATTAAAGTAAGCAGTGATTGAAAGGCTTGTATTTTTATAATAAGTATACGAACTGATTCAGCATTATCAGGAAATTTCCAAAATTGTTTTTGAGCGTGGAAGATTTCTTGCAATTGAAATGATATAATTTTTTGCAATTCTTTCATAAATGGGTTTTTATTATTTATATTCAATTGATTTAAAGAATTAGTATCATCATTATCGGGTTGTGTAAACCAAACCGGTACAGCTTTTAAGGGATCTATTGAGGTTATTTCAAAACACACTGCTGAAGCCTTATCGAACGAAAGCCTATAGCCACTGATTTGATGGCCCCAATTGCTGAGGTGAGGCTCATGACCTACAACAATCATGCAATAAGATCCACTTTTTTCTGATAATTCTTTTTGTAAATTATCAATATCTCCGCTGGCAATACATTCAAATTTATTTATTTTATAAACACCTAAATAGTCTGCTATAATTTTCGCTGTTTGTACTGAGCGTAATATAGTACTGCAGGCAATGATTAATTTTAAATTTTTATCGATATTTTTTTTGAGAAAAGGCAATATTTTATTAATTTGTTTATAGCCATTGCTGTTAAGTGCTCTATCATTATCTTCAATTCCAATAGCAGCTTCTCCGTGCCTTATGAATACTATTTTTCCAGTCACTGAAAACATCCTCCTTGCTAATATATGCAAGTAATTATTAAGTATATCATTGTTAAACACTTAATATCGTTTTTAAAATACCATATATATATAAAATTAATTTTATTATTAGATTAAATTTATGTAAAATAATTTAAATTTCTTACTCATAAAATTAAGAAAAATATTCTTTAAATGAAAGTGTCTTAGTTGTAAATAAAACTCTTTTTATTTTTACATTTTTATTACTGAAATTTTATTTGCTTTTAATTGTAATATGTTATTGTATTAATAAAAAAATAGGAGGATTTATAATGAGCAATGTTGTATCATTTATTAAAAACAAAGATGAGTCATTGTTTTTTATCTTTAATCGCAAAATAAACTGTATCCCCCTTTCATTTTTAATGCATTTTTTCACTTTTTTCGGATCGACTCTATTTTCACTTTTCTTGTGTTTAAGTTTAATATATCTATCCCGCTATTTTTCTTTACGGTTATTTTTTCATGTTATAACAGTGATTAGTATAAGTCAGATTATTGTTCAAACAATTAAGCGTTTGGTAGTTCGTCCTCGCCCGTGCTATGCTTTATCCGATGCTATTATTAAAAAGTTTCCACCGGTGAACAGTTATTCTTTTCCATCGGGTCATACCTGTACTGCATTTTGTATTGCTTTTACATTATCTGAGGTTTTTACTTCTTTTGCACCACTATTTTATGTCATGGCTATGCTTGTTGGGCTCTCGCGTATTTACTTGGGAATGCATTATCCCACTGATGTACTTATTGGAGGAATTTTAGGATATGCGGCATTTGCATTATCAAATATTATCTTCTAAATAGTATTGATTATTAAATAATTAAAAAATAGATTTAAATTCAAATACTAATGAAAAAAAGATAATTTAATGAGTAAGATGATACAAACTTTTTTTACATTATGTTGCTTTATTTTTAGTTTTAAAATAGTTGTTGACAAATATAAAGTAGTATGATAACCTTATTAAGTATTCAAGATATTTACTTTGTGCTCACATATTTGTAAGTCATTGTTTGATGGTTTACATAAAAGTGAGTTTTTTGTTTTCTATGGGTACGAAATAATATTAGGAGGTGCCCATATGAATAAAGGTACAGTTAAGTGGTTTAATTCAGATAAAGGTTATGGTTTTATTTCAAATGAAGCTAATGGAGAAGATGTATTCGTACATTTTTCATCCATTATGTCTACAGGATATAAATCTCTTTCGGAAGGCCAAAAAGTAACGTTTGATACTGAAGTCGATCCTAAAAATAGTCGTAAATTCAGAGCAATTAATGTTTGCATTGCATAAAAATTTCTAAATTTAAAATAAAAAAGAGCAGACTTTTGTCTGTTCTTTTTTAACCCTCAAAATCATCATTTTTTCATTTTATATTAAACGTTTTATATCCTTTTTTCTGTACCTTCAGATACTAAGCCGTAAGCGCTAAGGCCGAGAAAAAACATAGCTGCAAGTATCGAAGTATGAATATACATATGAATAACATTTTTTGCGTAAAATACTGTAATTATAGATAAAAGTATAACGGCTGTACTTGTAATGATTGCTGTGCTTTTAAAGGCCTTTATTTCGGTTTTACCTTTAATTGCTTGTATTAAAAGTACTGCCGCAAAAATAATAAATAATATTTCCGTTGCATATTTTATGTCAAAATAAGAAATAAATCCGGTTAAAATTCCTGTGATCATACCATATATTAGCCAACTTTTTTCTTTGAAAAAACCAGAATATATTACAAGTAGCGCGGCCAAACTTCCATCCATCATTGCATGAAATAATTTGCCGATGAACAAGTCCCCTGATCCTGCAAAAAGGCAGAAACAAAGTATTATTGCATTAATTGCAAACGCGTGAAAAACTTTTATCGGCTCATTCCAGTAGCTCCAGATTGAAAATTTTAAAGCCGTACCAAAGACTTTATTTTCGTATTTTAAAATCTCGTTAATATTTATTAACATCAACACAACACCTAATAATGCCGATACTATGAACAAAATATTCGTGAATAAAGAGTGTGATGAAGCCTTGAGGATTAATAGAACACCTAAAATCAAAATAATTATTCCAGAAATAGCAAAAATTATAATCATCTTATTGGTAATGTTAGATTTTTCTTTCATCTTAGTATTCCTCCTATTTTTCAACATCTTCGGCGTTTACCCAGCCGTATACTTCATTGCTGTCGAGTGAAACTAGATGATAAAGATGTTCTGAAGTTTTTGAGACCAATGTTATTGTACACTTACTAGCCGGTCGAGTGGCGCTTGATTTGTTTGCTGTTGGAGAAACATAGACTTTTCCACCTTTGAAATTAACTGTGTCGCCTATATTGAAATATGTAGTGTCTATGTCTTGACCCAGTTTAGAAAAATCGGATTCCGCTTTTTCTAAATCAGGAAGTGTTTTCACAAGTACTTTTTGCTCGTCCGTTAAGTCGTCATAAGCTTTTCTGGCTGTTTCGATAGAAGTTTTATCATTCAAGGAAACAGGGTTGTTAATAAACGCGATCAAATCATCGACAGTTTTTGCCTTATTATCGTCTTCTGAAACGGTTGCTTTTGCTATATTATCGTTTTCCGATGAGTCTGATTGCTGAATTGTCTGGGTTTGATTACTTGTATCTGTTTTTCCTAAATTGATTTTAGAATTAAGCGGGTTCAACCCGCACAATAAAAATGCGAGAAAAATTGTAATAACAGATAAAAAAATTATATGTTTTTTCATTTTAAATCCTTCACTATTTCTTTAAAAGATTTTTCTTGATGGGCTTTATCGATCGACTATATTTTTGAATCAATAAAAAATTTTTATATTATTTAGGAAATTATATAATAAATTTTGTCTGATTAATAATATTATTTCAAAATAATATTATTAATTTAAACTTTAATACATGAAAAAACCGCGTATCTACGCAGTTTTATAAATATCTTTTTGGAGCTACTGAGCGGACTCGAACCGCTGACCTGCTGATTACGAATCAGCTGCTCTACCAACTGAGCCACAGTAGCTTGCAAATTGATATTATAATAGAGTTATAATAAAAAAACAAGGAGTTTTCTGTTTTTTCTTCATAAATGGAATCTTCTTTTTAATTCTATTATTATATTATTTCCTTCAAATAAAAATAAGGCAGATAATGAAATGATACTGCATCCAACACAGATAACTGAGGGATATAATACGTCTACAATGTTGACTAATATAAGAATTGATGGAACGATTCCAAATATGCAAACAATAATTAAATATGTGAAAAATTGGACAATAGGTAATTTCATAATTTTTGCTAATATAGCAATAGAAGCCATCATGCCAACACATAAACAAGGGAGAATATAATTCAAAGACCAGGCATTTAGATCAAAAAATATGTCTAACAACACAGCTACAAGCAATATCATAACACCTTGATAAAAAATTTTTTTTACAATGTTACTTTTTTTCCGAATAGTTATTCCTACGGCTATCCAAATATACACAGCTCCTAACAAGACCAGAAGCGACCAGAAACCTGTTTGCGGTAATAGAATATTAACACCAATAGAACTTACTACTCCAATAATTGTTATAAAAATTAAAATTTTAAAGTAGAGTTTGTGAGCATGAAAAGTAGTTAATACCACAGGAAAAATTTCATCTGTGCAATCATTAGATTGATCTAATACATTTTGACATAATGGACACTCTGTACGGCATCCCTGTATTTTAACATTACATTTTTCACAATAAAGCATCTATTTTTCTCCTGAATTTGTTTAATATTTATATATTAGGCTGATTAGATAAAATTTTAATTTCAATTCCGATATTTGATAATAATCTAAAGAAATTTTTTTGTATATTGGTATTTAAAAATTTTGACGTTATACTCATTGTAAGATGATTTTTATAGCTGCAAATAGTCATTTGTATTTTACTTGTGCTTACAAATGCATCCATTGCTTTAATATATGGAATTGCTTGTTTAGGCATATCGATATTCCCTAAATTAGATATAGAAGCAGTGGATTTTTTGAGCGTTGTTCCATGGATTATCCTTAATGCTATATCCTTAATAATAAGAGGGATAATTCTTGAAAAAATATTCTTTTCTGCCCACATAAGATGATCTAGTCGTTCTTGAAGATTATCTTTTGTTAAATTTTTTTTAAAATTATTTTTTATATCGGATAGAATTTCATAAAATAATTTTGTATCTAGAGTATTATACTCATTAGGATAAGGGTCTTTAGTATCGAATTTATGACCTACATTAATAACACTAAAGAAATTTCTGGCTGAAAGTGAAGGAAAAAATTTGCGTAAATTAACAGGAATATTAATAATAACAGGTTTATTTCGCTCTCTTATTTTCATTTCGTTATAAATGGAGTAGATGAAAACAGCAGAAATAAACTCTGTTAGTGTAGCATCATATTGATGTGCTTTTTCGCGCAAGACTTTTATCTCGACAACACCTTCTATAATTAATAATTGCTGTTCAGGAAGCTTGTTTCCTTTTATCTGATAAGCATTTTCTAGTTTCTTTTGTCGTATATATATTTGACTTTTATTTTGATTACTGTAATAACGATCAAAACTATCGTCTATTTTTTCAAATTCAGAAGCATTATATCCAATATCAAGCGAACAGTCTTTAAAGCTTTCCGGGTACTTAATGATTAAATAGTGTAGTATTAAACTGCGTAAAAACTGAAATGCGCCCATACCATCTGCCAAAATATGATGAACTTCCAAATTTATTCTTTGTTTGAAGTATGTTACCTCGAATAATAGTTGTTCTTTATCTATATATAGTGTGCTGCAAGGAGCTGTGGTTTCTAAATTGACACTTGGATTAATGTAACTTTTTTCAAGATAATACCAAAATAGCCCTCTTTTCAAAGTTGAAAGAAATACCGGAAATTGTGTTAATGTTTGGTCCAAAGCAATTTTTAAAGTGGCAGGATCAACTTCGTCAATTAATTCGCATGTAACACGAAAAACTTTCGTATCCTGTTTATTAGTATTAGAAGGAAAAATTTTAGCAGCATTATCTAATGTTTTCCAAGTATAATTTCTTTTTATCAATATATTTGTCCTTTCATTTTTAAACTAATTAAAAAATATTTTAATTAAAATTAAATATTTTATTTTGCGTAAAAATAGCGTCCATTTTGATGTCAAAATTACTTGTAGGTATTTTTTTAAAAATAAACTCTTCAAGGCATAAAGCTATTTTTGTTTCACATTGATTCTGCAGGAAAAATCGATCATAATATCCTCCACCATACCCTATTCTATTTCCTTTTGTATCAAAAGCAAGCCCGGGCGTAACAATAACATCGATAAAATCATTATAATAATTTTTAATTTCAGGTTCATCTATACCGTATTTATTTTTAATAAAAGTACTGTTTGCATGAATAATAGTTGGCATCATTTTATACTGATTTGAAATAGTTGGGACAAGTATCGTTTTATTTTCTTTTAGGGCTGTTCTAATTAAATATTTTGTATTTACTTCACATGGTGTACTCAAATAAACAAATAATACTTTTGATTTAATATAAAAATCATTTAATAAGAAATTATCAACAATAATGCTGGATTGTTTCTCTATATATTTTTTCCCGAGTTTTTCTCTTAATTTTATGCAGTTTTCTCTAATTTGTTTTTTTGATTCCATTTCTACTCCGTTCATTAGTAATAATGTACTATGTATTATTAAAATTGTCTAATAATATTTATTATTTTGAGAATAAAGTTAGCAAAATTTATTTTAAACAATAATTTTACTACAGAAAACATATATTTATTTTATGTAAGCTAATAAAAAGGAGATATGAGAAATGAAAAAATTAAAAAAATATTTATATTTTTTTATTATCATTATTATAAGTGCTGGAATCATCTATCAAGCAGCGAATATTGCAAAGAAAACTGTGCTATCGACTAGTACACAAGTGATAAATTGGGGAACACATTTTACGCAGGAAGGTCAGAAACCACAAGGCAATGCCAGCGAAGAATATTTAAAAAAATTCGATTCTTATTTTGTTGCATCAACTGAAGAAAAAATAATATATTTAACTTTTGATGCAGGGTATGAAAATGGATATACAAGCAAAATATTGGATATATTAAAAGAACAAAACGTTTCAGCGGCATTTTTTTTAACGGGTCATTATATTAAAACGAATCCTGATTTGGTAAAAAGAATGGTCAGTGAAGGACATATTATAGGCAATCACACCATGACGCATCCGGATATGTCTGCAATAACAGATCTGAACACATTTAGAAAAGAACTCGAAGAATTTGAAACTTTGTTTTATGAAACTACGAATACTTCACTACCTAAATTTTACAGGCCGCCCAGTGGAAAATTTTCTGAAGAAAATTTAAATTTTGCTAAATCGTTAGGTTATAAAACTATTTTTTGGAGTGTAGCTTATGGAGATTGGGATAATAATAATCAGCCAACAGCACAAGCAGCATTCGATAAATTAATTCCTCGTATTCATCCGGGTGCTATAGTGCTTTTGCATTGTACATCGAAAACAAATAGTGAAATTTTATCAGAATTACTTACAAAGTATAAAGATATGGGTTATTCTTTCCATACTTTAAATGAATTAGAGTAGATTGCTGCCATAAATAAACAGTATATCTTCAATATATCATACAAATAATAAGCACAACAAACATGTTTGTTGAAATAGATTGCCTGAGTTATCAGGTTATGAGAGTTGTCTTTTTTTCACATTATACAACTCTCTTTTTGGTTGGTTTTCAATAATTTCAATGTATTTGACATAAAAAAAACTGTAGTATAAACTATTTAAAGTGAATATAAAAGAGGATGCTTAATGAAAAATTTTAAAGTACAAAGCTTTTTTGAGCCAGCTGGAGATCAACCAAAAGCGATTCAAAGTATATGCGAAGGCTTAAAGAACTCTTTGCAATATCAAACTTTGCTAGGTGTAACCGGTTCAGGCAAAACTTACACAATGGCTAAAATAATTGAACAAATGCAACGTCCTGCACTTGTTTTAGCGCATAATAAAACACTTGCCGCACAGTTGGCGAATGAATTTAAAGCGTTTTTCCCAGAAAATGCTGTTGAGTATTTTGTAAGTTATTATGATTATTATCAGCCTGAAGCATATGTACCACATCGAGATTTGTATATAGAAAAAGACGCAGATATCAATGATGAAATAGAAAAACTGAGACATTCAGCAACTGCGGCGTTATTTGAAAGAAGAGATGTTGTTGTAGTTGCCAGCGTATCATGTATTTATGGTTTGGGCAGTCCACATGATTATGAAAATATGATTTTATCATTGAGAAAAGGAATGAATTACGATATCTCCTATATTCTTCATCGTCTAATTTCTATGCAGTATAAAAGAAGTGATATAGACTTTGCACGTGCAACTTTTCGTCTCAGAGGTGATACACTTGAGATTTATCCCGCTTATGCGACAAATTATGCGCTTAGAATAGAGTTTTTTGGTGATGAAATCGAAAATATCAGTGAAATACATCCAATAACAGGAAATATCATCAGCCGGAGAGCTCATACGGCGATTTTTCCCGCTTCTCATTATGTGACAAGCCAGGAAAATATTGATCGTGCAATACAGACAATTGAACAGGAACTTGAACAAAGCGTTGATTATTTTAAAAGCGAGAATAAAATCGTTGAAGCGGAAAGACTTCAGAGCAGAACGCATTATGATTTGGAAATGCTGCGCGAGACAGGTCATTGCAAAGGAATAGAAAATTATACGCGGCATATAAACCAAACGATGCCCGGACAACCTCCATACACACTTATTGATTATTTTGATGATGATTTTATATTTTTTATTGATGAATCGCATGTATCCCTACCCCAGGTAAGAGGAATGTATGGCGGAGATTACTCCAGAAAAAAAAATCTTATTGATTATGGTTTTAGGCTTCCAAGTGCTTTTGATAATAGACCGTTGAAATTTAAGGAGTTTGAAAAAAAATTAAAAAGTGCCGTATTTGTTTCTGCCACGCCGGGAATATATGAAAAAGAGCATTCGCAAAATATTGCGGAATTAATCGTTCGTCCTACCGGTTTGCTTGAACCTAGCGTCATGGTTGTGCCGACAAAAGGTCAAATTGATCATTTAATAGAAAGCATTTATAAAACAATTGATCATTCATATAAAGTTTTAATTACTACGATGACCAAAAGAATGGCAGAAGATTTAACAAATTATTTGGTAAGTTCCGGGATTAAAGCAACCTATATGCATTCTGAAATCGATACCCTTGATCGCATTGAAATTATAAAAAAACTGCGTATGGGAACTTACGATGTGCTTGTTGGAATAAATCTTTTAAGAGAAGGGTTGGATATTCCTGAAATTGGCTTAGTTGCAATACTGGATGCAGATAAAGAAGGTTTTTTGAGAAATACCACATCTTTGATACAAACAATAGGTAGAGCAGCCAGAAATAAAGATTCTTATGTAATCTTATATGCAGATAGTATCACTTCATCCATGCAGGAAGCAATTGATGAGACAGACAGAAGACGGGAAAAACAAATAAGATATAATGAATACTATCACATAACTCCTAAAAGTATTCAAAAGGAGATTACGGACCACATTAATGTAAAATCAGAAGAGATTCAAAAAGATAATAAGGAAAATATTGAGTATATGAATATATCAGAGAAAATTGAACTGCTTACTATGCAGATGCAGCAATATGCACAGGAGTTGAATTTTGAAAAAGCAGCCGAGATACGTGATAAAATTTCCGATTTAAAAAAGATGGTTAACTGTTAAAATCAGTAAATTAATATGCTATAATTAAAATAAAAAAACGGAAAGAGGTATTTATGAAAAGTTTAAAACAAAGATTAAAAGATAATGAGCAATTGATCGGTACTTTTATAATTTCTATTCTCAATCCCGATGTAATACTGATGATAAAACAAGCAGGCTATGATTATATTACGATTGACTGTGAACATGGAGCATTTGATACACAGCAAGTAAACGACATGCTTATGTATTCTAAGGCGATCGGCCTGCCTGCTATGGTGCGAGCTGCTGCTCCTACACGTGAATTGATTCTTACATATATGGAATCAGGCGCCGCTGGGATATTGCTGCCGAATGTTGAAACAGTCGAAGAAGCTCAAAAGCTTGTAGAATATGCTAAATATGCTCCGCTTGGTAACAGAGGTGTATCCACATTAAGACCTCATACTGAATATGCCAGTATTTCTAATCTGAATGAATATATGGAGCAGGCAAATGAAGAAACATTTTTAATTTTTCAAGTAGAATCTAAAAAAAGCGTTGAAAATGTTGAAAAAATCATTGCTGTTGAAGGCATAGATGCGGCTTTTATCGGTCCGTTTGATCTATCTCAAAGCTATAGATGCGTTGGCCAATTTGATAATCCAGAATTGTTGCAAGGCATGCATAAAGTTCTTAAAGCTTGCAGTGATGCAGGCAAGCACTCAGGTATCTTCTGCCCTTCTGTACCAATGCTGAAAAAATGGCAGGCCGAAGGAGCAACATTAAATTTATTTGCTGCTGAAGGAGTTTTTTTCCAGATAGGGTTAACTGAAATAAATAAAGCAAGATAATTTATGTAAAAGGCTGTAGATACAGCCTTTTTTTATTTTAGCTCTTTTTGTTTTGTTATAAGCATTCATTTTGTATTGAGTTTTTTCATATATATTATGAGAAAAAAATATATGTGGAGAAATATATGTATTTAAAATATTACTCATATGGGACAGATGTAATGCTTATACAATCAACTTTAAAAAAAAATGATTACTATAACGGAGAAGTAGACGGATTATTTGGATTAAAAACATTAGAAGCTGTGAATCAATTTAAATATGATCACAATTTGAGTAAAGATGGTATCTTTGATCAAGCAGTTTATGATTTGCTTGAACCTTATATCTATGGTTTCACTTATTATAAGATAAAAAATTCAGATACTTTATATACAATCGCACAGACTCATAATTCTACGATAAAAAATATTCAAACAGCAAATCCAAAAGTTTCTAAAGATAATCTCAAAACTGATTCCGAGATAATTATTCCCTTTAATTATGATGTAGTCAATACCAATATCAATTATTCTTATAAAGTTTTACAAATTGATATTAGCGCATTGACAGCTCGTTATCCGTTTCTGGAAGTATACACAATTGGCCAAAGTGTGCTGGGCAGGGATTTAATCGGTGTCCGACTTGGGATAGGTGGTAAAAAATTATTCATCAATGGTGCACATCATTCTTTAGAGTGGATTACAGTGGTCGTGCTAATGAAGTTTATTGAAGATTACTGCAAAGCCTATGCTAAAGGAACATTATTATCTTATTTTGATATTAATAGGTTTTTTAATGAACTGAGTATTTATATTGTGCCCATGGTAAACCCAGATGGAATTGACTTAGTACTCAATGGTCTATCATACAATAATCCAAATTATAATAATTTACTTATCTATAATAATAATAGCATAAATTTTTCTAAAAATTGGCAAGCCAATAATAATGGAGTTGATTTAAATCATAACTACGACGCAAATTTTGAAGAAGCAGAAGTGGCATCTGCGCAAATAGGCATCACCTCACCGGGACCTTCGCGTTATGGGGGACAGTATCCTTTTTCAGAACCGGAAACACGTGCAATATCAGAATTTGTACTTATGAATAATTTTTTGCTTACTTTAGCATACCATTCACAAGGAGAGATTATTTTTTATAATTATTTAGAACAAGATATCACAAATTTAATTCCTATTGCAAAATTATTAGCAACGGCCAGCGGATATAAATTGGAGCGAATAGAAAATATTGGCCAGTATGCCGGATATAAAGATTGGTTTATCAAAGAAACCAAGGCGCCTGGATATACGATTGAAGTAGGAAAAGGAGTAAATCCGCTACCGATCAGTCAATTTGATGCCATCTATGCAGATAATCTTTCTTTGTTATTAACGGCAGCTTATGCGACTTTGAATATCTAATAAAAGCCGTAATAAACGGCTTTTATAAACTATTTAATTTAATATACTTGTACAAAATTATTATAATTCGGGGTTAGATGCTCCCATTTTTTCAATAATATATGCCTTAATGAATAATAGAGTTGATTATTTATTGTTAGAACTACTTTATTTGAATTGTAATATCCGATAGTATTTGCGATACTTTGGAAAATCATACTCTCATATTCCGAACCTGCATTTATTTCCGTAAAAAATGCAGTATTCATCTCCTTTTGAAGCAATTATTTCAATTTTATCATACATTCCCCAAGGAGTTTCTACGTTTAACTGAGATATTTGTGATTAGTATACCGCCTTTGAATGATTTGGTTTTACTTATACATGTTTTATTAATAATTAACAATTTCCAAGATATACATAATGCAATTTACGGCGTGCTGTTTCAGCGAGATTTTGTATGGACTTTATATCGGTTGCATTTTTATTCAGCATATTATATCTTGGGAAAAAACGAGACAAATGCAACGGTATATCAGGATTGATTGATGCAAGCCACGAAGATAATTCTTGTATTTCCTTGGCACTGTCGTTTTCGCCGGGTATGATAAGTGTGGTGATTTCAATATGACAATAATTATAAGATGTTTGGATAAATTCTTTTACAGTGTTCAAATCACCGCTGATTTTATCATAAAAATTTGAACTAAAAGCTTTTAAATCAATATTCATTGCATCGATTAACGGAAAAAATTCCGAAATAGAATCAGTACAAAAATTACCATTTGTAACAACGATATTTTTTAATTTTTTATCATGAGATAACTTTGCAGTATCTCTTACATATTCATATCCTATTAATGGTTCATTATACGTAAAAGCAATGCCAATATTATTTTGCGGAACATATTGCAAAGCAATATTTATAAGATCAGACGGTGATAAATAATGTGTATGCGATTGTTCTATATCAGCCATGGAAATTTCATGGTTCTGGCAAAAAGAACAGCGCAGGTTGCAACCGAAACTTCCTATAGATAAAATCTTGCTTCCCGGATAATAATGATATAAAGGTTTTTTTTCAATTGGGTCAAGTGCAATAGAGGTAATTTGACCATAATTTATAGACTGGATTTTACCACCCTTGTTTTTTCTGGCTCGGCAAAATCCGATTTTGTTTTCTTCAAGTGAGCAATGATGAGGACATATAAAACAAACTTTCTTATCCATTTATTTGTATCTCACTACTTCAAAACGTTGCGTAGTATAAGGCTCATGTTTTGATATGCCGGCCTTTTGCAGAGCTACATTTATTTGCTCCTGCGGTGAAGATATGCCTTCTAAATTAGGTAGCAGTAAGCCTTTTCTTTCTCTATGACTAACGATAACGCCATAACGTTTCACATCTAATTCATTTATGGATACAACAGGCTCAGGGATACCAAGAATGTCAACGCTATATTCAAGCTCATCAAGCTCATCAAGTCCAATAGAATCAAATCTGGGATCCTGTGTTCCAGCGCTGATGGCGTTATTTATAATTTCTTTTGCTATGTTTTCTGTTGTAGGAGCAATTGTGCCGATACAACCGCGTAATTGTTTATTTTTCTTTAAAGATACAAAAACGCCAGCCCTGTTTTTCAGCATTTCATCAGGAATATCATTCGGCAGAACAAGAATTTCATTTTCTCTTACATATTTTTCAAGAGAAAGTCGAGCCAGATGAACATACATATTTTCATTATTTCTTAAAACAGTGATTCGATTGCTTTCCTGGCTTTGTAAAATTTCATCAAAATTTCTGTTTTTATCTTCACCGACAACGGTAAACGAAGCAACGGCATAGCCCACACCAAAAGGACATTCATAAGAAAACAACTCTGATTTAACAGATTTTTTATTTAAAGCGCCAGCCATTACAATAAAAGATTTTAGTCCGCATTCGGCAGCTGCATTACAAAAATCTTCAGGATAAGTCATGAAATTTAAGAAATTTCCATTTACCATATCATTAGTAATTTTTTGATCGAAGATTGGTCCTTCTTCAGATAAGCCATAAGGGCCGTTTGCTTTTAATTTATGGGATAAATCACCGCTGGCAATGAAAACAATTTTTTTATTAGAAACCTTTGCTGCTTTCTGAATGCATTTACCAAATTGATAATGCATGAGTGCAGACAATCCCGAGATTGAAATACGAACAATTTTATAGTTTTGATAATATTTATTGATAAAATATAATGGAATCATAGTAGCGTGATCAAGCATTTTGTAACGTTCACCCAATGTGCCGGCAGGTATATGGTTATTTTCTGATATTTCAGATAATATTTGAACAAACGAATTGTCATATTTAGCATTGATCTTTACCGAAGGCTGCCCAAAAGAAGCAAAATTTCCAAATGTATTTTCTCCTGAGGAAATATGAAAATAGTCGGCATAAAGAGTAGAATGCGGTGTTAGAATTATAATGGTTTGCGGAGATATTACAGCTATTTCTTTTGCTATTCTTTCATATGCATTGGTCGTCTTACTTATTTCTTGTTCTTCCCCTTTACCTATCTCAGGTATAATCAAGGGTGGATGCGGAACGATAAATGAGCTTACAATTGACATAATATTTTTCTCCTTTCATATAGATATATTATTTCATAATTAAAAAGAGCATGCAGCTCTCTTAATTATAAATATGTACTTTTTTTAACTTGAGTTAACTGATTTAAATCATACGGAGTTTCTTGATAAACGAAGTTTAACCAATTTGCGAAAAATAAATTACCATGGCCGCTCCACTTAATTATTATTTCATTCTCAGGGTTATCATCTTTAAAATAATTTTGCGGTATCTGAACATCAAGCCTTTTGTTAAGATCTCTTTTATATTCAAGATTTAATGTTTGCCTGTCATATTCTACATGCCCCTGAACAAAAATATTTCGATTATCCTCTGTGGCTACAATATGCAGCCCTGCAATCTCAGATTCGGCAAGTATTTTTAAATCTGTTATTTTTAGTATATCTTCTCTTTTAATTTGAGTATATCTTGAATGAGGAACATAAAATTCATCATCAAAACCTCGCGTGATTTCAGATTTTTTATTGATTGTATGATGTTTAAATACACCAAATAGCTTTTTGGGCAACAAATATTTATTGATTCCATAATGATAATATAGTCCGGCTTGAGCTCCCCAACAAATATGCAGTGTACTAAAAACATTAGATTTTGTATACTCCATGATTTCAGAAAGCTCATCCCAATAATCTACTTCCTCAAAAGCTAAAAACTCTACCGGGGCACCTGTTATAATCATGCCGTCAAACCTTTGGTTTTTAATTTCTTCATAAGTTTTATAAAAATTATCTAAATGCTTTTTATCTGTATGCTTAGATTCATGGCTTTCCATTGTCAAAAGCTGAAGGTTTACCTGTAGCGGTGTATTAGCGAGCATTCTTATTAATTGAGTTTCGGTAATTTCTTTTGTGGGCATTAAATTCACAATTGCAATCTGAAGCGGACGTATGTCTTGGTGCTGTGCCCTGTCTTCTTGCATTACAAAAACATTTTCATCTTTTAAAAGCTTATAAGCTGGTAAATTTTTTGGAATTAGTATCGGCATATTATTTCTCCGTTAAAGTAGTTTAGTTATTGGTTTAATATAAAAATTTATGACTATGCTTGCTGTAATTATTTTTAATATTAAATATTTTAGCACAGGACTATTCTATACAGCAATGAAAATTAAATAATATAAAAATTCTAATACGTATTTTGTATAATATATTGCAATTCATAGCAAACAGTAAAAAAGAAGGATATACCCTTCTTTTTAAATTATTTATTTTTACCCTCATGTTTTACTTTTATACGATTGATAGCTCTGTGTAATGCAACTTCGGCCCTGAAATGATCGGAGTCATTTTGCTTTAGCCTATCTTCAGCTCTTCTTTTGGCACGCTGTGCTCTTTCAAGATCAATTTCTTGCGGCCATTCAGCCGCATCTGTAAAAATTGTGACATCACCTTCAACGCTGATATAGCCTTCAGACAGAGCGGCAATCTTATATTCTGATTTACTGGCACCGGATTCTTTAATTCTAAGTTCCCCCGGTTGTAGTAATTTACAAGCCCATGAATGGTTTGCCATAAAGCCTTCATCGCCGCTTATTGTTTTTACAATAACCAACTCAGCTTTTCCTGAATAAAATAATCTTTCAGGTGTGATTACTTTTAAATCAAAGATTTTTGGCATTTTTTTGATACCTTTCAACTACTTCATCAATACCGCCGGCAAATAAGAATAATGATTCCGGAATATCATCATGTTTTCCTTCTAAAATCTCTTTAAATCCTCTTATTGTTTCAGATAAAGGAATATATTTACCCGGAGTGCCGAGAAATTGTTCAGCAACATGGAATGGCTGGGAGAGAAATCTCTGAATTTTTCTTGCTCTGGATACAATTAATTTATCGTCATCACTTAATTCATCCATACCTAAAATAGCAATAATATCTTGTAAATCTTTGTATTTTTGTAATACTTCCTGTACGCCTCGAGCCGTATTATAATGTTCTTCACCGATAATTAGAGGGTCCATGATTCTTGATGTTGAATCAAGGGGATCCACAGCGGGATAAATACCTAATTCAGTGATTGAACGAGATAAAACAGTTGTTGCATCAAGATGAGCAAATGTTGTTGCAGGCGCTGGATCGGTTAAGTCATCGGCGGGAACATAGATTGCTTGCACAGATGTGATAGAACCTTTTTTTGTTGAAGTAATACGTTCTTGAAGTGCGCCCATTTCGGTTGCCAGAGTTGGTTGGTATCCTACTGCGCTGGGAATTCTACCCAACAGTGCGGATACTTCAGATCCTGCTTGGGTAAAACGAAAAATATTATCAATAAATAAAAGTACATCCTGATGAGCTTCGTCCCTGAAATATTCTGCCATGGTAAGTCCTGTCAGAGCAACTCTCATTCTTGCGCCGGGTGGTTCGTTCATTTGCCCGAAGACCATCGCTGTTTTTTCAATAACTCCGGATTCTATCATTTCATTGTATAGGTCATTGCCTTCTCTGGTTCTCTCCCCCACACCTGTAAAAACAGAAATTCCGCCGTGTTCTTTTGCAATATTGTTGATAAGCTCCTGTATTAAGACAGTTTTTCCTACACCTGCACCACCGAAAAGACCAACTTTTCCGCCTTTGGTATATGGGGCAATTAAATCCACGACTTTTATACCTGTTTCAAAAATTTGAGACGATGTATCTTGTTCTTCAAATGAAGGCGCAGTTCTGTGAATCGGCATTTTTGTTTTTGCTTTACATTCACCTTTATTATCGATTGTATCGCCTGCAACATTAAATAACCGGCTTAAAACTTCGGGGCCAACCGGAACTTCAATAGGTTTTTCCATATCAATGGCTTCAATTCCTCTCGTCAATCCGTCTGTAGAAGATAATGCTATACATCTAACAACATCATCACCTATATGCTGGCTAACCTCGGCAATAATTTTTCTATTTTCAAAGTTTATTTCAATTGCATTTAACAATTCGGGCATTTCGTCGGCATCAAATTTGATGTCTATAACAGGGCCGATAATTTGATGCACGATTCCTTTATGTTCAGCCAATTTGTTTTCCTCCTCTATATCATAAAGATAAGGTTATTTCAGTGCTTCTGAGCCTCTAACGATTTCTGAAATTTCATTTGTTATTGCAGTTTGCCTGATTCTATTATAATTTAAACGCAGGCTTGCAATCATATCTTTTGCATTATCCGTAGCATTTTCCATTGCTATTCTTCTGGCGGCATGTTCGCATGTAGCCGATTCTACGATTGCGCCATAAATCATAATTTCAACATACTTAGGAACCAAGTAATTAAAAACTCCTTCAATAGAGGGTTCATATTCTACCTGTTTTCTTATTTTTTCTTTTTTGCTTTTATTTCTACTTTTAAAAGGAAGAAGCGTCATCATTTTAACTTGCTGCTGTAAAGAATTAACAAAAGCATTATAAATAATCTTTATTTCGTCAATTTCACCTTTATTGTAAATTTCTATAATAGGCTTACTTATCGTATGTGTATCGACAAATGAAATGTTTTCCGGCGGCAATAAATATTCAGATTTAATTTCAAAATTTCTTTTAGAAAAATATTCTTTTCCTTTTGTTCCAATAGTAACTAATAATGGAGATTTTCTGTTACGAAGATTATGATCGTTACTAATCTCGCGTAAAGTTTTTTTAATAATATTTGTGGAAAAGCTTCCGCAAAGACCGCCGTTACTTGTTATAATAATATAGCAAGATCTTTGTTTATTAGAATTGTTTTTTAAATATTTATCAGGCATCTCTTCCGCATTATCAATAATATCTTCTATTGATTCTGTTACAAAATGTAAATACTCTTGTGATTTAGTATAAATATTTTTTGCTTTTCGTAACTTTGCAGAAGATACTAGCTTCATAGCATTTGTTATATGTTCAATACTTTGTACGCTTTTTATTCGTCTTTTAATACCTCTAATATTATTTGCTGGCATTAATCCACCTTCATGTTTTTATTGTATATTTGTTTATATTCTTTTATAGCACTATGAAGTTCGGCCTCTAATTCCTCATTGATGTCGCCTTTAGATTTTATTTTTTTTAAAATATCTGGATGATGAGTATCAAAAAAATCATATAGTGCTAATTCAAATTGATGAATTTTTAAGACGGGTATATCAAATAAATAATTATTTGTTGCACAAAAAATTATTAACACTTGATACTCGATTTTTATTGGATTATATTGTCTTTGTTTGAGTATTTCCATTAATCGCTCGCCATGATCTAATCGTTCTTTTGTGTCTTTATCGACATCAGAGCCAAATTGTGCAAAACTTTGCAGTTCTCTGTATTGTGCCAGTTCTAATTTGATTTTGCTGGAAACTTTTTTCATCGCTTTAATTTGAGCATGACCGCCAACACGAGAGACAGAAATTCCTGAGTTAACAGCAGGACGATGTCCGGTATAAAACAGCTCTGATTCCAAGAATATTTGTCCATCTGTAATAGATATAACATTGGTCGGAATATATGCAGATACATCTCCGGCTTGTGTTTCAACGATAGGTAGTGCTGTTATAGAGCCTCCACCCAGTTCCTCACTTAATTTTGCCGACCTTTCAAGCAGTCTACTGTGCAGATAAAAAACATCTCCGGGATAGGCCTCTCTTCCGGGCGGCCTTCGAAGAAGCAAAGACATTGTGCGATAGGCAACCGCGTGTTTTGACAAATCATCATAAATAATCAAAACATCCTTACCTTGATACATGAATTCTTCGCCCATAGCGCAACCTGCGAAAGGTGCAATATATTGAAGCGGAGCTACATCACTTGCCGTTGCTGATACAACAATCGTATACTCCATCGCATGTTTATCTGTAAGTGTTTGTACCAGTTGAGCTACAGTAGACTTTTTTTGACCAATAGCGACATAAATACAAATTACATCTTCTTGTTGCTGGTTTATGATTGTATCTATAGCAATAGCTGTTTTACCGATTTGTCTGTCTCCGATAATCAATTCTCTTTGACCTTTACCGATTGGAATCATGGAGTCAATTGCTTTAATGCCGGTTTGTAGAGGTTGATTGACAGATTTTCTTTCAAGTACGCTTGGAGCTTCATTTTCTACTGGCCTAAATTTTTTTGCATGAATTGGACCTTTTCCGTCAATAGGCTGGCCAAGTGCGTTTACAACTCTCCCAATAAGTTCAGGACCAACCGGAACTTGTACAACTTTTTTTGTAGGTTTAACGATATCTCCTTCCTTGATACCGGTATCCGGGCCAAGTACAACGGCGCCTACATTATCTTCTTCAAGATTTAATGCCATACCATATACGCCGTCGGGAAATTCTATAAGTTCTCCGATCATGCAATTTTCTAAACCATAAATTCTGGCAATACCGTCACCGACTTGTAGGACTGTTCCAAAATCAGAAATTTCTATTTCATTTTGATAATTTTTAATGCGTTGTTTTATAACAGAGCTTATCTCTTCAGGCTTTAAATTCATTTCAAAACTCCCTGTCTAATTTGTATTAAGATAAATACTTCGTTCATTTATTCTATGCTCATATTATGTCTTAAATCTGAAAGTTGTTTTTTTATAGAAGCGTCAATTACTTTTCCTTCTGTAAATATTTTTACTCCGCCTAATATTGACGAATCGATTTGGTTGGTCAGTTTTATTTTCTTTTTTAATAATGCTCCTGTTTTATCTTCAAACTGTTTAATTTGATCATTTGATAGATGCTCAACAGAAAATATAATTCCAGATGTAATATTTTTTTCTTCATTGATAAAGTATTGATAATGTTTGAGTATATTGTTAAAATGTTTGACCATTCTTTTATCAATTAATATTAATAAAAAATTTAATGTTTCAGTATTTATCTTATTTTCCAAAATTTCTTTTACTATTTGTTTTCTTTCTTCCTTGGCAATAACAGGCGTATTCATGAATTCAACAAAATCTGAATTAGCCTCAAATATTGTTTGAAGATCTTTAATATCATTTAAAATAGTATCAACTTTATTTTCATCTTTTGCAGCTTCATATAATGCAGAAGAATAAATCATATCGATTGCTAGTTCTGCCATTTCACTTTACCTGCGTTTTCAATAATTTTTGCTATTATTAATTGCTGCTCATTATAATTTAGTTGCTTCTCAATTATTTTTTCTGCTGCTATAATAGCAAGATCGGCAATTTCTTGTTTCATTTCTTCAATCGAATTTTTCTGTTGCTGTTTGATGTCTTCTTCAGCGTGTTTAATTATTAATACTGCTTTGGCTTCAGCTTCGTTAATAATATCTTTTGCTTGTGCATCTGCCTTTATTTTAGCGGTCTTTATAATTTCTTTTCTTTCATTTTCTATATTTTCCATTTGTTTATTATAAAGTTCTTTGATTTTATTGGCTTCATTATTTACTTTTTCTGCATTTTCATATGATTTAATAATATCATCTTCTCTTTTTTGCATAAAATTTCTAATTTTTTCAAAAAAGAATTTTTTCATTATTAAATATAAAATAACTATATTACCAAGAATAAATAACAATGACCAATTAAACTGAATTAAATCAGTATAGAGTTTCAATGCGTACACTCCTTTATAATAAATTAATTAAAGGGTTAGCAAATAGCAATACTATTGAAACAATAAAAGCAAAAATACCGGTAGTTTCCGCAACAGCTTGACCTACTAACATAGTCTTTAAAATATCTCCTTGTGCTTCTGGCTGTCTGGCAACTGCTTCTACTGCTTTTCCTGCTGCGAACCCTTGTCCAATACCAATACCTATTGCAGCTATCATCGCAAAAGCTGCTCCAATTGCTGACATTCCTAATACAAATGCTTCTGGTGTTACTAGTGACATAATATAATCCTCCAAAAAATTATTAAATAGATAATTTTAATGTTTTTCATGCGTTGTTATACCGTTTGCAATAAAAACCATTGTTAACATAGTAAATATAAATGCCTGTAATATTCCTTCAAAGATATCAAAGAAAAAGTTAGCCGGCAAAGGAATTGCAGTTATTAGAAATGGAATATTCGGCATGATTTTCTCAGATAAACTTTCTAAACCATTATAGAGAAGCGTCATAATGATCATTCCTCCTGTAATATTACCAAACAAACGAAAGGATAATGATATCGGAAATGATAGTTCGCCAATAATATTAATAGGCAACATAAATATATAAGGCTCAGACATATGTTTTATATATCCCTTAAAACTTCTATATTTTATAGAATTATAATGAATCAAAAAGAAAGTGATAAGCCCAAGCGCAAATGCGGTATTAATATCCGCAGAAACGGGTCTCAAATCTAACAATCCCAGCATATTTCCTAAAATTAAAAAAATGAATAAAGTTCCGATATAAGGAGCAAATTTCATATTTTCTTTTCCCATGGTCTGTTTGACTAAATTATAAATAAATTCTACAATCAGTTCAGCATATGCTTGAATACCTTTAGGGATTTTTTTCATTTTGCGGGTTGCCAATAGCGCAAAAATAATCATTACAATACTGATAATCCATGCAAATATTACTGTTTCAGTAATATAGAAATTACCGATTCCAAATATTTTTCTTGCACCTAACTCCATAGTAAACTCACCTTAATTCTGTTCATCTTTTTTTCTCTTAAAACCATTCGTATAATAAATACTGATTTTTATTGTTAAAAATCCAATAACTACACCAATTGCGCTGATATAGCTTATTTGTATACATTTATAAAATGAAAGACCATATAAAGATAATCTAACTATATAACCTAAAAAGATTATAAATGATCCCTTTCGAAGTGTTAATATTTTTTTTATAGTAAAATATAATATATAAAAATTTACTATTGAAATAGTTGTGCCCAATATAATCCCATAGCTAAATTTTGCACTAAATCCTAAAAAAAGAATCGATATTAGTTCACATATGATAGCAAAAAAAACGGCATGTTTAATTATTTCGTTTTTGAAAACAATAATATCATTCATCACTTTTCTCATCATCCAATTTATTGTTATTGATTTGTTTTATTTCTTGCTTTGTTACTGCCATAATTTGTCGATAGTTTATAACAAATCCCGAAAAAATGCCTATCAATAAAAAAAGAATTAAAAATATATTATTTAAATTAAATTTTTTATCGATATATTTACCTATAACTACTCCAACTATTATTGGGATAGCCATATTAAAACCTAGCTGAGTAAATAAGGCAAAAGCTGAATAAATTTTAAAATATTTTTTTTTCATTATTGTAAGCTCTTTGTTAACATTAATTGTGTATTTTTATATTATATCTTATAACAAAAAATGTAAAGTATCTATCTATAGTTAAGCAAAACTGCACATATAATTTATGTATTCTTTTTAATCAAAAACATAATAGTCCAAAATTCTGAATAAATTATTAAAAATATGATAAATTTTTAAAATATTTAATAATTATATTTTGTATATGATTACATATTATATTCTTAAACAAGATAATATGTTTTTTAAATAATAAAACTCGTAAGGCAGGCTTATTTGGCCTACCTATACGAGCTGCGTTGCCCTACTATTTAATTGTATAATAATTATTAATTTCTTATGATTACTGGTGGAGGCGGCGGGAGTTGAACCCGCGTCCAAAAGCGTATTCACAAAATTTTCTCCGAGTGCATTCGCTTTTCTTTTTTCATTTTTATTCAGACAGGCGACCGACTGAATAAAAGCTATCCTCTTAAATTTTCAAAAGATTTCGAGGAAAAATCATTTGAGTTTCCTGCATTATTTGATGCCTTAAAATATCACGCAGGAATGATATATTAAGACATTGCAGCAATTACGCTGCAAAAGCTAATTTTTCGTTTTTAGCGTTTGAATTTAATTGCCATTATTATTACGGTATCCGGCGCTCCCGACTCGCTTATCTTGTTTCAACACCCCTGTCGAAACCATTGCGCCCCCTTAATAAGATTTGATTGCGCGTCTGATTTTCATCATATCACTTTTTTTAGCATCGCTTTCGCGTTTATCATGAAGTTTTTTCCCGCGAGCTAAGCCAACATTTATTTTAACAAAACTTCTATCAAAATGCAAGTCTAACGGTATCAATGTATATCCTTCCTGCTGTGTATAAGCGAATAACTTTCGTATTTCTTTTTTATTTAATAATAGTTTTCGTTCTCGCAGAGGATCTTTATTAAAGATATTTCCTTTTTCATATGGACTTATATGCATTCCTCTAATAAAAGCCTCGTTATTATTAATATATACATAACTATCTTTTAAGTTCACTTTTCCAGCTCTTATGCTTTTTACTTCTGTACCAAACAGTACAATACCGGCTTCATAAATATCATCTATAAAATATTCATGATAAGCTTTCCTATTTTGAGTAATTAATTTTCCCATATTGTTACCTTTATAATAATTTTAACTGAACTAAAAATATAATAAATTATTTTTAGTTATTATATCATATTTTAAAAACAGACGATGCATTCTTTATTTTTATATATCTAAAATGCAGGTGTTTATCTTATACTAAGCAGTATCTTGATATATTATGAATTTACAAATACGTAGCTGCAAATGTTTTTTATCATTATTTTATATTTACTTCTTGCTGCCGGAGCTCTATTATTTGCTCAAATAAACGTTTGAATAAGAAAAAAATAAAAATTTAGGAGGAAATATATTTCCTCCTAAATGATTAATTAATTTAAAAAAAAGATTAAAAATATTTTATAATATCAATATGTGCAGTTAATAAAAAAGAAATATCCCAGAGGTGTATAATACATGTCTTTGATTTCTTGGTTTAACATATAAGTTTGCGTATCAAAATAAACAGGAGCAATTACATGGTCTTGACTAATCAATAGATCTTCAGCATCATGCATTAAATTCATTCTTTCTTCTTGATTTTGATTGGATTTAATTTGCGTTATAAGAGAATCATAGCTTTCGTTAGAGTAATGAGCTAAATTGCTTCCGCTGTCGCTTGCCCACATATCTAAGAATGTTATGGGGTCATTATAATCAGGCAACCATGAAAATGCAGCAATTTGATAGTTTCCTTCCATTAAAAATTGGCCATAAACCGAACCTTCCTGATTTGAAAGAGTAACCGTGACACCTAGTTCTGTTTTCCACATATTTTGTAAAGCTTCAGCTATTGCTTCGTTATCACTGCTTGTAACATATATATATTCAACAATTGGAAAACCTTCACCGTCAGGATATCCAGCTTCGGTTAAAAGCTGACGAGCCTGCTGGCAATTTGATTCATAATCTTCTTCTGCAATGCTGTAATAATCTCTGCCAACAGTTCTGAAATCATCGTTACCAACACCTTTGGCATCTAAAACTCCAGAAGGAATAAAACCACTTGCAGCAACTTCTCCTGTTTGTGTTATTTGATTCACAATATAATTTCTATCTATCACTAATGAAAATGCTTTCCTGACACGGACATCGTTAAAAGGTTCTTTCTGATTATTAAATGTCAAAGCATAAGTGCTTAATAAATCGGCTACTTTTAATTGGTTACTGTCAAGCAATGTCTTAATTTCATTAATTGGTATACTTTGTATAAAGTCTAATTCATTGTTATTATAAGCAGCTAAAATAGCATTTGAATCTTCGATAAAATTAAATTTGATTGAAGATGGGCCAACTTCAGAAGTGCCATAATAATTTTCATTAGGTACCATAAGCAAGTATGAATTATGTACCCATTCGTTCATTTTATATGGACCGTTTCCTATATAAGTGTTCACGTCAAATGTCCATTGGTCACCGTTTTTTTCTATCATATCTTGACGTACAGGAAAAGTTGCCGGGAAGGCACAGATTTCAGAAAAATATGTTATAGGGGTCGAAAGTGTAATTTCAATCGTTTTTTCATCGATAGCTTTAATACCGAGTTCGCCCGGATCTTTTTCCCCGTACATAATGTCTACGGCATTTAAAACGGGTTCTAAAATATAACTGTAAATAGCTGCTGTTTGAGGATCAATCAATCTTTGCCATGAGTAGACGAAATCGTGAGCTGTAACAGCTTTTCCATCAGACCATTTCGCATCATCTCTTAGAGTAAATGTGTAGACAGTACCATCATCACTGACGGTATAAGTTTCGGCTTGTCCATATGTAATTTGTGCATTACCATTTCCGTCATTTTCCCATTTCATTAAGCCTTCAAACATATGGTTGAGCATAATAGCACCATCGATAACGCTATTTAGTGCAGGATCGATTGTCTCGGGTTCTCCTGCTATACACACATTCATATTTAGCTCTTCCGATGACACATTACCACCACACGCCGAAAAAGTGAGCATTAAAGATAAAATAATTAATAGTACAAGTAACTTCCTCGTTAACTTCATTTGTTTCCTCCTGATATTTTAGCAATTATGTTAGACTAAATATTTTTATTATAAGTGTTGCAATATTATATTATATGGCAAGCAACAAAATGCTGGGGGGAGACTTCTTTTAGTGCCGGTGCCGTCTGTTTACATTTTTTTATTATATACTGACAACGCGTATGAAAGCAACATCCTTGTGGCAAATTTAGCGGATTTGGGATATCTCCTTTTGAAAGAATATCATAATTTTTAATACATATATTTTTAGACATAGGTACTGAAGATAGTAAGGTCTTGGTGTATGGATGTATAGGATTTTTATACAAATCAGCATTTTTTGCTATTTCGACGATATTTCCAAGATACATGACCGCGATTCGCGTTGCAACATAACGTACAACAGCTAAATCATGAGAAATAAAGAAATAAGTAAGTCCAAAAGAATGTTGCATATCTATTAGCATATTTAAGATTTGTGCTTGGATGGATACATCTAAAGAAGATACTGCCTCATCGCAAACAATAAATTCGGGTTCAACAGCAAGAGCTCTTGCAATGCCGATTCTCTGTTGTTGGCCACCGGACAACTCGTGAGGGAAACGACAAATAAAGTCTCGGCTTAACCCAACTGTTTCTAATAATTTTTTAATTTTATCTTCACGTTCTTTTTTACCAGACGCCAATTTATGGATATCAATAGATTCCCCTATAATTTCGCCCGTTGTCAATCTGGGATCTAAAGATTCTGATGTATTTTGAAAAATCATTTGCATTTTTCTTCTATAAGGTAACATTTTAGCATTTGTTATATTTTTCCCATTATAAATTATTTGACCTTGTGATGGTTCAATAATTCGAAGAATTGATTTGCCTAGTGTAGATTTTCCACAACCAGACTCTCCTACCAATGCAAAAGTTTCTCCGCGTTTTACATTTATACTTACATTATTAACTGCATGAATATATTGAAAGCCAAGACCTTTGCGAATAGCAAATTTTTTATTTAAATTTTTAATGTCTATAAGATTAATAATATTACTTTGCATATTCGTTTTCCTTTAGATTTAATTTATTAAATACATGCCAACAACTAACTTCATGATCATCGTTTAAGCTGATTTTTGGTGGAACTGCTTTTAGACAAATCTTCATGCAAGATTTACATCGTATGGAGAACGGACACCCGGCTGCAATATCCGGTATATCTAATGGTGAGCCGTTTATCGGAATTAATTTTTTATTGTTCTCTTCTATATTCGGCATTGATTGAAGGAGACCTATCGTATATGGATGAGCCGGATTATAGAATATTTGATTTGCGGTAGCTGTTTCAACGATTTTTCCAGCATACATAATAGATATCTTATCACATATCTGTGCGGCAATTGCCAAATTATGAGTAATAAATATAATAGACATTGCACTTTGTTTTTTTAATTTTAATAATAATTCTATTATCTGCGATTGTATTGTAACATCCAATGCTGTTGTAGGTTCATCTGCAATTAGAAGCTGTGGATTGGATAAAAGAGACATTGCTATCATTACTTTTTGTAGCATTCCGCCGCTCAATTCATTTGGATATTGCTTTATTCTTTTTGTAGGATTGTCTATTCCGACAAGCATTAATGAATTGATAACTTGTATTTTTGCATCTTTGCGAGAGATTTTTTTGTGACATTTTAAAGCTTCAATGAGCTGATATCCAATAGTATAAACAGGATTTAAACTAGACATGGGATTTTGAAAAATCATACTAATTTTATTTCCGCGTAATTTACGTATTTTTTTTCATCGTACTCTAATATATTTTCTTCTTTAAAATTTATTTTTCCATTGATTATTTTACAATTATTCGGCAAAAGACCGAGAATTGAACATGCCATAACACTTTTACCGCTGCCAGATTCACCGACAATTCCCATTACCTCACCATATTTTAGATGATATGATATATCATCAACCGCTTTTATTTCTCCATATGATGTAAAAAAAGAAATTTTTAAATTTTTTATTTCTAATAAGTTTTTATTCATTATTAAATTTTCCTTTTAATTTAGGATCAAAAGCATCGCGTAGTCCATCACCCAGTAAATTAAATGAAAGTATTAGCAAAGTAAGAATAATACCGGGAATAATGAGTCTATATGTATATGTATAAATGCCACTGAGTGAATCGGCTATTAAACTACCAAGAGAAGTCATAGGCGACGATACACCTAAGCCTAAAAAAGACAGAAATGATTCTAAAAAAATAGCTGAAGGAATCTGCATACAAGTTGTTACAATTATGGGGCCTATACAATTGGGGATAATATGCTTTTTTATGATTTGCGTATGTGAAGCTCCAAGTGATTTTGCGGCTGTTATAAACTCCTGTTGCTTTAACATTAATACTTGTCCCCTTATAATTCTTGCCATGCCTACCCAATAGAGCATGCCAAAAGCTATTAGTATGGAAATAAGACCCGGGCCTAAAGCAGCTATCGTTTTTATAAATACATTCGTACTATTATAAAATAATGCTTGCATAGGAAGTTTCAATGCAATTGTTAGAAGTAATACGATTAAGATATCAGGTATTGCGTAAATAATTTCGACAAAACGCATCATAATAGTATCGATAATACCGCCGAAATATCCGGAAATTGCACCATAAATAGTTCCGATTATGAAAACGATAAAGCTTGCGATAAGTCCGATTGTAATGGATATTCTTGTTCCATACATCGTTCTGACTAAGATATCTCTGCCGAGGTCGTCGGTACCAAACGGATGATTCCAGCTCGGAGACAAGTTTTCAGCGCCTCTTATTTGCTGATCATAATCAAATTGAGTTAATAACGGGCCTAAGAAAGCAAATATAAAAATCGCTATTAGAATGTAGAGCGAAATGATAGCAATTTTATTTGATTTAAAAGAAGAATATGTACTGGGCCAAAAAGATGCAGAGTCTTTTTTATTTAAGAATTGTTTTTTATCATTATTCGATACCAATTCAAAATCTTTTGGTTCTGGTTGATAACATATATTAGATTGTAGGCTGGGAAAAATTCCTTTTTTTATTTTGCTCTGCATATTACTGAGCCTTTCTTGATAAATCGATTCGCGGATCTATAACTCTATATAGTATATCAACGATTAAATTCATAAGTACAATTAGAGATGAAAAGAATATAGTTGTACCCATAATAAGCGGGTAATCCCTGCTTGAAATACTTTGGACAAAATAACGGCCAAGTCCTGGGATATTAAAAATACTTTCTACTACAAATCCACCGGTTAGTATAGCAGCCGTCAGAGGTCCTAGATAAGTTATAACAGGTATGCATGCATTTTTTAATGCATGTTTGTAAGTAATTGCAAAAAAGCCTAGACCTTTGGCTTTTGCGGTACGTATATATTCTTTATTAATTACATCCAACATGCTGAATCTTGTAAGTCGCGCTATATAGCACATTGGGTAGAAAGAAAGTACAAAACAAGGCATGATATAACTTTGCCAGCTACTCAATCCAAGCGTTGGCAACCAATTTAATTTTACGCCAAATAAAATAATCAATATAATAGCTATTACAAATCCTGGAATAGATATACCAATTGATGTTATAATTTGCAAAAGACGATCCGGCCATTTCCCATTATTATTTGCAGCAACGCATCCTAATGGGATGCCAAAAAGTATAGAAAAAAATAACGCAATTATTCCAATTTTAGCTGATACCGGAAACATGTCAGCAATAATTTCTGTTACTGCTCGATTTTTCTGTAATTTAAAACTTACACCCATATCTCCATGTACTAAATCAATTAAATAATTTTTTAATTGAACAAAAATGGGTTGATCTAAACCATACTTAGCTTCTAGAGCTGATAAAACTTCAGAAGATGGGGGTCTTTCACTCAGAAAAGGACCGCCGGGAATTATATTCATGATAAAAAATGTAACACATGCGATGAATGCTATAATCAATATAGCTTGACATAAACGTTTTATAATGTATATTATCATGTTTTCCCTCGATCTATAATAAATAAAAACACATGATATAGATTCATAAAATATATTAGAATACATTGTATACTATATATTCGATATTTGTCAATTATCAAAAAAACAGTTTTTTTGTATATATAAAAAAGAAGTCTTAATATTAAGACTTCTTTTCAGGATGTAATAGCTTTATTCTATTTTTATTTTTCCAAATAAATCGCCAATAGTGATCTTATCGTCATCTGAATAAACTTTCTTATTTTTTTCTATCTTTTTTTTAGGAGCTGGATATAATTCTTTAATGCTTAAAGATATTTTTTTATGCTCATCATCAATTTTTATAATTAAAACTTCAATTTCATCACCAATTTTAAGCATGCTCTCCGGTTTGTCAACTTTATGATGCGCAAACTGAGATATATGAATTAATCCTTCCACATCATCAATTATTTTTGCGAAAGCTCCGTATTTTGTAAACGAAGTAATCTCAACTTTTATTTTATCTCCTTCTTGGAATTGTTTTTTAAATACATCCCAGGGATTTGGAGTAAGATTTTTGATACTTAATTTAACTTTATAATTTTCTTTGTCAAGCTCTATAATTTTAGCTTTTATATTTTGACCGACGGATAGGATATCCGAAGGTTTTTTAACAGATTTCCAAGCAATATCAGAAACATGAATGAATCCATCAATACCGCCCAAATCAACAAAAACACCATAATCAGTGAAGTTTTTAATAGTGGTATCGAGTATTTGCCCTAATTCTAAGGCAGATACTGCGGCTTCTTTGATTGCTTTTTGTTCAGCTTTTCTTTTTTCAATTTCTTCTAATAATAATACTTTATGTGAAAAAATAATTCTATTAGCCGAAGGATTGTATTCGGTGATTCTTCCCGTAACTTCTTTGCCTATTAAAGCGTTCAAATCTTTAACAAATTTTATATCATAGTATGATGCAGGCATGAAAGCAGTCAGGCTGCCTAAATCCACCATTAAGCCGCCTTTGATGGCTTTTACTATTTTTCCTGTTAAAATTTCTCCGTTTTCAAACTTTTTTTGCAGTTCTTCTTTAGCATTTAATTCTTCAACTTTTAATTTAGATAAAACATAATTCCCAGCTCCATCATTTGTAGATAATATCATTACTTTATGCTTGTCTCCAATCGCAGCATGTCTCATAAGGTCTTCATATAAATCTAATATGAATTCATCTTTTTTGATTATGCCATCACTTTTCCCGCCTATATTCATAACGACAGAATCGCTGTTAACGGATATGATTTCTCCTTCTACAATATCTCCTGTTTTAAAATTTTTAAATGTTTCTTCATACTGGTCTTGAATGTTGTTTTGCTCATTCATACTTTTTTGTACAACCTCCTTAATTATCCAAGCCGGTGTCGACGCTCCTGCCGTTATCCCCACCGATTTACAATCTTTAAATATTTTTGTATCAATTTCTGATGCAGTTTCTATATGAATTACTTTGTCACAATAAATTTTACAAATTTCAGTTAATTTCTTTGTATTTGAACTATCATATCCCCCGATTACTATCATAATATCTGAATTTTTTGCAAGTAGTTTAGCTTCTTCCTGTCGTTCTTCAGTTGCGGAACAAATCGTATTATAAATTTTTTTTTCGCATGGGTGTTCTTGTATCTCTGAAACTATTTCTAAAAACAGACTTTCAATGATAGTAGTTTGAGCCACAACGCATATTTTATCATACATTTTTATTATTGGAATATTATTTTTGTTATTTATTATAATTGCGCTGTTATCACACCAGCCATTCACGCCGATGACTTCTGGGTGCTTTTCATCTCCTATGATGATGATTTTGTAACCTTGCATATAGTATTGATTTACAATATTTTGTACTTTTTTTACATAAGGACAAGTGGCATCTACAATATTTATATGCTTTTGCTCCATTTGATCATATAAATATTTTGCTACTCCGTGTGAGCGGATAACAACAGTAGCATTATTTTCCACCTTTGATAAATCATTGATGATTTTTACATTTTGCGCATCATATTTTTGAATCATTTGATTATTATGTATAATAGGACCTAGTGTATATATTGGTCCGTTAATATGCTTAACAGCATTATCCAATTTTTTTATTGCATTATCAACACCAAAACAAAAACCTGCCGTTTTAGCTAAAGTAATTTCTTTCAATTATTAGCTCCTTTTATATCTTTTAACATCATTTTTATTTGTTGCATAACAGTCTTTTGGGTAATGTCTATTAATTCATCTGTTTTATATTTTTTTGAATAATATGCATCATAATAGATAGGCTGTCCTAATCGAACAGTAATTTTCCCTCGAAATTTATATTTGCCATAAATAGCAACAGGTATTATAGGAGATTTTGTCTGCAATGCCAGCATCAGAGCTCCGGCCTTAGGCTCTATTAATTCTTGTCCGTGCTTTACCGTTGTGCCTTCCGGGAATATACCCAAGACACGGTCTTCTCTTAAAACTCTTAAGCATTTCTTTATGGCCGTAGCATCATTTTCGTTTCTTTTAACAGAAATAACGAATAACTTGGTGAAAAACCATGTAAAAAATTTACCTTTAAACAACTCTTCTTTTGCTAAAAAATGTATTGTTCTTTTAGAATTAATCATTAACACAATAGGATCAATAGTGCTTGTATGATTTGGACACAAAATGACTCGCCCTTCTTTCGGCATATGCGAAAAGTTCTCTATTTTAATATTAAACAGTATTTTTTCCAATGCTTTTGCTATTCCATATAGAATAACAAATAATATGTTTTTATCTACTTGTTTATTACGCATAATATTTCTTCAACTGTTTGATCTAATGTTTTATTTGTACTATCTATAATAATACTTTGCGGAGTTATAATCAAAGGTGCGACTGCTCTATTTTTATCATATTCGTCTCGGATGATAATATCTTGCAAAATATCCTTGTAATTGCTTTTTATTCCTTTAAGTTCGTTTTGCTCAACTCTTCGTTTCGCACGTTCTTCTACATCGGCAGTTATGTAAAATTTAAAATCTGCATCAGGCAAAATTACGGTTGCTATATCTCTGCCTTCCATAATAGTATTTTCATTTTGCATTCCCAGTTTTCTTTGAATTTTTTTCATAATCTCTCGAATCGTTCGGTTAGCGGCAATTTCAGATATATTTTTATCAATGGATGGAGTATATATTTCATTTGTAACGTTAATACCATCTAAAAAAATTTGATTACCTATGATTTTAAAATCAGTGTTTTGCAAAGAAGTTCTCACAATATCATGATTATTGATATCGATATTATTTTGAAGAACCTTCAAAGTATAGGCTCGATATAGAGCTCCCGTATTTATATATATATAATTTAGTCTTTTCGCCAGTTCTTGAGCGATTGTGCTTTTACCTGCTCCTGCAGGACCATCTAAAGCTATTTTCATTGATTACCTCGATTAAACATAAACAAGTAAATTATATTTTATATTATTTTATAATACAATAAAAAAATGTATAATTCTATAATATTAATTTATAAATTATATAATAATACATAATTTACTCACTGTATGCCAGATTTTGATTGCAAGAAAAGAAATTATGTATATTTCTAATTACATAATGAAAAATATTTAATTTATCAACATTGTTTTTTGCAATTAGATTACATTGACCAATTTCCGTGTTATTTTTTTTAGCAATAACTGTTCCTAAGACATCTCCTTTTGAAACTGGTGCATTAATTTTTTCTTCCAGTGTAATTACAATATCAGCTTCTTCTTCGCCGCCTTTTTCGATAACATTATATATCTCCGAATCAGCAACAGCCTCTACGGTTACATCCTTGCCTTTATTGACTATGACATCGCCTATTTTTTCATCCTTTTCAACATAACATTTACCTATGTAATTACTAAATCCATAATTTAAAAGCTGTAATGCCTCATTAAACCTAACCTCTGAAGAAGGAGCATGCATTACTACTGAAATAAGTCTCATTTCTCCCTGTTTTTTTGTGCAGCTCATACAATACATAGCTTCAGTGGTATATCCTGTTTTAAGTCCGTCTACGGCGCTGTCTCTTTTAAGAAGTTTATTTGTGTTTGCCAATGTTCTGTTTTTATCATTATTCAAACCTACTTTTATATCAATCATCCATGTTTTTGTATATTCAAATATTTTTTCATATTTTACTAGTTCGCATGACATTAAAGCTATATCATAAGCAGTGGTGACGTGTCCATCTTCAGGCAGGCCATTAGCGTTCTTAAAAACAGTATTTTTCATATTAAGAGACATTGCTTCTTCGTTCATCATTTTAACAAAATTATCATTACTGCCGGCAACATATTCACCTAGAGCTGTTGCTGCATCGTTAGCACTTTCAACGGCGACACCATACATGAGCTCATCGACTTTTCTTTTTTCGCCCGGTTCAATATAAAGTTGTGTTCCTCCCATTTTTGAAGCATATTCACTAATAGTAACTTCATCTTGCAACGTGATTTTTCCTTCATCTACTGCTTTTAACACCAATAACATGGTCATAATTTTTGTAACGCTTGCAGGTATGGAAACGAGATTTTCATCTTTAGCATAAAGAACTGTTTTAGTTTTGGCATCAACTAAAATAGCGCTGCTTGATTCCAGTGTCATATCTGCACTCACGATGATATTAAAACATAAAAAAACAGACAGAATAAATATACATATTGTTTTTTTCAGCATTATTTATTCCTCCTCTGACTTAGTAATTATCTATAAAATATAGCCGTTTTAAAATTTTTTCTAAATATAAGAGCTATATATATAGATATGCCAGAGCATGTGATATTATGTTTTTATTATTTTATTTAAAAAACTGTGTCCATATATTGTATTTGTATTTGCTAAATAATCAGCAATAGTTGCTCCTAAATCGGAAATGCTTTGTATGGTTCCTAAATTGACCTGTTTAATAAAATTACCGCAAATAATGACTGGCACATATTCTCTACTGTGATCGGTCGACTTTGTTGTTGGATCGCATCCGTGATCTGCGCATATCACCAATATGTCTTCATTCAAAAGCAGAGAAAGTATTTCCGTAAGTCGAAAATCAAATTCACTAAGTGCTTCTGCATATCCTTGCGCATCATTTCTATGACCATATTTCATATCAAAATCAACTAAATTTGCATATATTAAAGCATTTTTTTCTTTTACTGAGTGCATATGTTCAATGATTTTATCAATTCCATCGTTATTATTTATTGTATGAATTGAATGCTTTATTCCTCGTCCTTGAAAAATATCTTCAATTTTTCCTATAGCGTAAACGTCGATACCGTTTTCATCAAGAATTTCAAGAGCTGTTTTAACAGGAGGTTGTACAGAAAAATCTTTTCTATTTGCAGTACGAATAAAATTTCCGGCTTCTCCTATAAAAGGCCGGGCAATTACACGTGCAATATTATAATGTTTGTTCAGCATTTTCCTTGCAATCTTACATATATCATATAATTCAGAAACAGGCACTACATTTTCGTGTGCGGCAATTTGAAAAACACTATCTGAAGAAGTGTATACAATAATGCTGCCCGTCCTTATTTGTTCTTCACCTAATTCTTTAATAATTTCAGTTCCGGATGCGACTTTATTACCTATGACTTTTCGCCCGATTTTTTCTTCAAATTTGCGAATAAATTTTTCATCAAATTTTTTATAAGTTTTAAAAGGCTTATCCAAAATAACACCTGCCATTTCCCAATGACCTGTAATTGTATCCTTACCCTGGCTTATAAAACCAGCACGCATAACAGCAGTTGAAAAATGATCATTTTTATTTATAAAATCAACGCCGTCAATATTTCCAATACCTAATTTTTGCAAATTACCAATTTGACATGTAAAATGTTCGTATGTGTTTTTTAAAGTATTGCTACCTTCGTCGCCATACTTTCTTGCATCCGGCATTTGGCCGATACCCACGCTATCTAATACAATCCAAATTACTCTTTTCATACTTTGCTCCTTAAGTCAAATAGACAGAAAAAATTTTAATTAATTGTGGTGTTACATATGCCTCGATTAAATTTACACTGATATTTAATAAAAATGTAATTAAAATAATCGTCATTAATTTAAATGCATTTCTCTTTTTATTATCTAATGAAAAATGTTTTTTTTGCAATGCATATTTTATCACAAATATGTTACAAAATATCAATAATATTATTCTAAGTGTATTTTGAGGAAGGACAGCAACTAAAATGAATAATATTCCTTTTGTCATAGTTGTTTTTATTAAAAAAGCTGATGTAAAACCAATTATAAAACCTTTATATAGGGTAATTAAAAAGCAAAATGGTATTGCAAGTATTGTCAACGCAAAAACCGCAGTTATCAAATAAACTTGAAAATCATTCAAGATGTAATTAAGTAGCCTTTCAGTATTTGTCATAGATTGTGTATCATATTTGTCCGCAGAATATAAATTCGTTATGATATAGTCTGTTAATTTAAGCCCTTGTTCATCAGTTAAGAATTTTGCGGTAAAAGAGCCTATAATGACTCCGATAAGGAACATAATAAATAATAATATAATTATATGTTTTGATTCTTGAATCAACTTGAAATTTTTCAAAATATGTCCCCCTTTTTTAATTTATGTTTAAAAAAGGAGGAATAGAACGAAACATTTATAGTAGCGGTGATCGTTAATATTGATATTTTATTTAAATTATGTTATCGAAATAAATGAATTTATTTTATATTTAAATATAATAAAAATGCACATATTGTTTTTGCATCATTTATTTCTCCCGAGAAAATCATTTCTAAAACTTTTGATTTTTCAATAAAATACACATCAATAAATTCATCTGCATCACATTGTTTTTTATGAGCTGTTTTTATGATATCATCAGTAAAAAAAATATGAATGATTTCATCTGAGAAACCAGGAGTAGAATAAATACTTGATAAATGTTTGATATTACATGCTTCATAGCCGGTTTCTTCATTTAATTCTCTTGCTGCGCAGTCAAAAATATTTTCGTTTTCTTCGATACATCCTGCAGGAATTTCATAGATTACTTTATTGAGAGCTGTTCTGAATTGCCGTATAAATAAAATTTTTCCACCATGTTCGGCGAGAATTGTACAGGCGCCTTTATGTCTGACAATATCTCTCGTACTTGCGTTGCCATCTGGCAACAGTACTTTTTCATTAAAAACTTTGATAATTTTTCCTTCATAAATTAATTGACTGTCAATAATTTTTTCGGTTATTTCCATATTATTATTTATTCTCCTTGTTTTCGTCACCCAGCATTGATTTAAGTTCATCCATAAATGTATTAATATCTTTAAATTGTCTGTAAACGGAAGCGAACCTTACATAAGCTATTTCATCTATTTTTTTTAATTCTTCAATAACAATCTCACCTATATCTTTTGACTGTACTTCTTTATCATAAGTAGTTAAAATTTTATACTCAATAATATCTAATAAATTTTCTATCGTATCGGCTGAAATCGGTCTTTTTTCACATGCTTTTAAGATTCCGGACAAAATTTTATTTCTATCATATGTTTGTCTGTCACCACTTTTTTTAATGACAACAAGTGGAACAGACTCTAGTTTTTCATAAGTAGTAAATCGTCTTTTACATTCGATACATTCTCTTCTTCTTCTTACAATAGTTCCATTTTCGGCAGGTCTGGAATCAATTACTTTGCTTTCTTCATAATTACAAAACGGACATCTCAATAGAGTCACCTCCAATATGATAAAATTATATATTACACATTACAATTTGTCTATTCTTTAGATAATAAAAAAAGGCCGTTTAAGACCTTATATCATATTATTTTTAATCATTTTTTTTCATTATAACAGTGACTTTACTGGCTCTGCATGATTCCCAGTCTGCACCTCTTTTAATATCCTCCTCAGAAACAAAAACTTCCACCAATTCATAACCTTCTTCTGCCTTTTCGTTTACGAAGCTTCTAAGTTTGCTCATGAACAAGTCCCTTTCAACAATGTATTTCATCATCCTACCTCCCATGGTAAAAATTGTTCTTATTCATACTAACATAAGTTACTATCTTTAGCAAGCAAAATAATTATATACTGATATGCAACTAAATATAAAAGTATTTTAAATTCATGTTTATTATTGTATAATTTATTCAAGAGGTTTTATATGAAACTTGAAATGTTCTGTCTTAATAATAATTTAGATATTTTAAACAGTTCCAATAAAAGTGATGTCTATATTAAAGAAATTCATGCTGTTCGTTGCGGATTGCAATTAACGGGTTACTTCGAATATTTTAATCCAGGTCATATTTGCATTATAGGCAAAGAAGAATTTGCTTATTTAAATAGTCTGGAAGAAAGTAAAAGAGATGTATCTGTTGCTAATCTTTTAAAATTAAAAATTCCGGCACTTATTATAAGTGATAACCTTAAAGAGGTAGATTTCTTAATAAAATTATGCAAAAGACATAAATGCATTCTTCTGGCTTCTTCTGCAGATTGCGCCTCCTTGATTTATAAAATTTCTACATATCTCAGTAATATAAATTCGGAATGGGTTGGTCTGCATGGCGTAATGATGGAGGTCTACGGAGTGGGTGTATTGATAAGAGGCATAAGCGGTATTGGAAAAAGCGAAGTTGCGTTAGAAATCATTAAACGAGGCGGTAGATTTGTAGCTGATGATTTAGTAAAAATTATAAAAACATCCGATGGCAAACTAATTTGCAGCAGTATGAAAGAAGGCACCTACTTCATGGAGATCAGAGGGTTGGGTATTATAGATGTAAAAGTTTTATTCGGGGTAAGCAGTATTCGAATACAAAAAGAATTAGATTTAATTGTAGATTTAGTTCCATGGAATGCACAGGCAACTTATGATAGACTGGGAGATAAAATTCAATTTGAAAATATTATGGGGACAAATATTCCAAGATATAAAATACCGGTTTCTATAGGGCGTAATATTGCTGCTTTAATTGAAGCTGCGGCGATTAGAACAAGGGCAACTTTTATGGGATTCGATTTTATAAATGATTTTATATCGCAATTTGACGATAAATAAGAGGATAGAATGAAAAATATAATTGATGTACATACACATACTTGCGCATGTCATCATGCATTTTCAACATTAGAAGAAAATGTAGTAGGCGCTAAAAATAAAGGAATAAAATACTTATGTTATACAGAGCATGGACCGACTATGCCCTATGCTCCGCCAGATTGGTTTTATGAAGAACTTACAATTATACCTAAAGTAATGAATAATATAAACATAATTACTGGTGTTGAATCTAATGTTATAGATGAAAGCGGTAAAACGGATATTGATAATTTACCAAAACATTGGTTCAATTATATCATTGCATCATTGCATAAGCATACATATTTACCTGCTAATCATGAAGATGATACTCAAGCATTATTAAATGCTATGGATAATCCTTATATTGATATGTTGGGACATATTGATGCTCCTTTATACAATTTAGACTATGAAGCTATAATAAAAAAAGCTGTCAAAACGAACACGCTTATTGAGTTCAATAATGGTTCCATTAACGGTGTTCGCAAAAATGGTAAACCAAATTTTTATAAAATGGCAGACTTATGCAAGAAGTATAATTGTATGATAGCTTTAGGTTCAGATGCACATATATCATATAATGTCGGAGTATTTGATGATGTAATAAAAATATTGAAAGAAGTTGATTTTCCGGATGAACTGATTATAAATGATAAAGAAAAGGTTTTTTTAGACTTTTTACGTTTAAATGGTAAAAATGTTTAATGAATATAGGAGGTTTAATATGGAAAGAAATAAAGAATATGTTTTTGAAGGATGGAATAATAAAGCCGTTTTATTATTCCATGGTGCCACATCAGGCTCTTCTCAGCTCAGGCCATATGCCAATTATTTAAATTGCCTTGGGTATACAGTTTATGGCATGAATCTTGCGGGGCATGGAACTACTAAAGAGAATTTGGCTTCAATACAGTACCAAGATATTATCAATAAAGCTGAAAATGATTATAAAGTAGTTAAATCCAAATATGAAAAAGTATTTGTATCCGGCCTTTCTCTAGGGGGACTCACAACGCTATATTTAGCGAGCAATCATCCTGAAATATCTGGAATTATTCCTTTAGCGGCAGGTATTTACATAGTTGAAAATTCATTTTTCGGCAGTGATTATAATAGTGAATATATTCATCGTCCGACACAGGGAAAAGTTGGGCTATACAAACAATATCATATTCATTATGAATATATCCCAACAAATTTCTTTGAGGAAATAGATGATATGATCAAGAACTTTCTTGAAAATAATTTAGCTGAAAAAATAACTTCACCAGCATTGATCATTCATCCGCTTAATGATTCTACGGTTTATTCAAAAAGTGCTAATTATATTTATGACAGCATTAGTTCTGTTGACAAAGAACTTGTTCTTCCGGAAAATGGCGAGCATATATTCGTTTTATCAGAATATCGATATGATGTTTTTGAAAAAATAGCAAATTTTTTGGCTAAGCATTGATTGTTTAAGAGAGCATACAAAATGGTATACGGAAAATTTGCAACATTGATTACTTGTATGGATGGTCGCGTTCAACGGGCGGGATATGACTTTATGGTAAACAAATTCAGTGTTGATTATGCAGATATAATTACCGAACCCGGACCAAATAAGATATTAGCAGAGAACAATGAAAAACATATAATTAATAATATATTTAACAGAATAGATATCTCTGTTTCTGAACATAAGTCACATATTATAGCTATAGCAGGACACTATGATTGCGCAGGAAATCCTGTTAATAAATTAAATCAGGATATACATACAAAACAAGCAGTATTGTTTATCAAATCTAAATATCCAAACAAAAGAGTAATTGGCTTGTGGATAGAGAAAGATTTTAAAACAGTAGAAATTGTGCATATTCAAGAATAAAAATATAATATATTTTATAAATATAGAGTATCAAATTTAGGATACTCTATATTTATTGGAACTTGTTTTTTATTATTTTAAAGTATATACTATAATCTAGTTTTTGCTAAACTTACATTCTAGGAGGTGCCATGGATTATTTTAAAAAATCACTTGAAATGCATGAAAAAATTGGTGGTAAAATTGCCACGCAAATGAAAGTTTTGGCAAATACCGTTGAAGAGTTATCAATTGTATACTCTCCAGGTGTGGCCGAACCATGTATGAAAATATTTGAAAATAATAACGAAATTTATAAATATACTATTAAATCAAATACGGTTGCTATTATCAGTGATGGTTCTGCCGTGCTTGGATTAGGAAACATTGGAGCCGATGCATCACTGCCGGTAATGGAAGGCAAAGCATTATTATTAAAACGTTTTTCCGGAATCAATGCATTCCCTATTTGTATTAAAACGCAGGACACAGAGGAAATAATAAACATAGTTAAAAATATTGCAACATCCTTTGGTGCGATTAATCTTGAAGATATTGCTGCGCCAAGATGTTTTGAAATTGAACAACGTCTCGTGAATGAATTAGATATTCCGGTTTTTCATGATGATCAACATGGTACAGCTATCATTGTTCTTGCGGGATTAATAAATGCGTCGAAATTACTTAAAAAAAATTTAAAAGATTTAAAGGTTATTATTAACGGTTCCGGTGCTGCCGGCATTGCTACCTCTAAATTATTATTATATGCTGGTATAAATGACATCATAGTATGTGATAGCAGAGGCATTATTTACGAAGGAAGAGATAACCTGAATAAAGATAAGAAAGAAATCGCTAAAGAAACGAATCAAAAACTGATAAAAGGGAAATTACAAGACGCAATGATTGGAAGAGATGTTTTTATAGGTTTATCGCAAGGTAATATCCTAACAACTGACATGATTCTGTCGATGAATAAAGACAGTATTATCTTTGCTCTTGCAAATCCTATACCGGAAATCATGCCGGAAGATGCCTATAAAGCAGGAGCTAAAATTGTAGCAACCGGCAGAAGTGATTATCCAAATCAAATTAATAATGTTTTAGCCTATCCAGGTATTTTTAAAGGTGTTTTAGAAGGAAGAATAAAAAAAATTACAAAACAGATCATGAAGGATGCAGCTCATGCAATAGCATCTTGCGTAGATGATGAAGAACTTGATTATTCTTTGATTATACCAAATCCTTTTAATAACCGTGTATGTGATAAAGTAGCCAAAGCAGTACAAAAATAAGAGGCTTAAAATGATATATGAAAATATAACTCAAATAATGAATAATACCCCTATTGTAAATGCGTCTAAAACAGCTGAATATTTTGGTGCGCGCGGCAATTTATTTGTTAAATTAGAGTATCTTTTACCTGGAATGAGTAAAAAAGACAGAGTTGCATTTAATATTATTAAAAAAGCTGAAGAAAAAGGACTTCTCAAGCCCAATCAACCTGTAGTAGAACTTACAAGCGGGAATACGGGCATTGGCCTTGCTTTGGTATGCAAACAGACAAATCACCCATTTACCGCAGTAATGTCAGCAGGAAATTCAATGGAACGTGTAAAAATGATCAAGGCATTAGGTGCCGATGTAATCTTAGTTGAGCAGGGAAAAAATAGTGAAAAAGGTATGGTAAGTGGCGGGGACTTGGCTCTTGCGGAAAAAAAAGCTAAACAACTATGTGATGAATCAGGTGCTTTTATGGCATCTCAATTTGATAATTGTGATAATGCATATGCTCATGAGATGATGACTGCACAGGAAATTTATGAACAAAGTAATGGATGTATCGATGCATTTGTCGATTTTATTGGTACCGGAGGAAGTTTTGCGGGAATAAGTATGGGATTAAAAGCTAAAAATAGAAATATTTTTTGTTACGGCGTAGAACCTCAAAATGCTTCATACTATAAAGATAACCATTATAAAGGTAGCCATTGTATACAGGGTGGCGGCTATTTCCGAGAAATAACATTTTTTAAAAATATAAAAAATATTTTCGATGGGTTTATTACGGTTAGTGACGAGGAGGCCATAGAAGCATGCCGTATTTTAGCATCATATGATGGTATTTTTGCAGGATATTCAACCGGGGCAAATGCTGCTGCTGCAATTAAACTGTTACAAAAAGATTTTGAAAATAAAAATATAATTATTTTAGCCAATGACACTGGTTTAAAATATATGAGCACTTCTTTATGGAGTGAATAAAATATATATAAATAAAGGAGTATATAACGTGGCAGAAATCAAATACAAAATAGTAAAAAAGCTAGGTGTTTTAAGTGAATCAAAAAACGGATGGAAAAAAGAAATTAATTTAGTCAGTTGGAATGATAGAAATCCCAAATATGATATTAGAGAATGGTCTCCTAATGCTGATAAAATGGGAAAAGGAGTTACTTTATCTGAGGAAGAAGTGATGATTTTAAAAGATATCTTAAATAATGAAGATTAAATAAAATATATAAAAGGAATATCATTTAATTTAATCAAATGATATTCCTTTTATAAGTTCTGTATATATTATTTAGAATTCGTCAATGTCTTGAATATAATCAGCAAAATCATATTTATATAAATCTGATATTTCTCTTATGCTTTTTATATATTTCCTCTGACTTTTGTCATAAATCGAATGAACAGTAAAGCCTGCTTCTTTTGCGGTTTGTGCTGCATAAAGCGCATCCTCATAAATCACAACATCTTTTATATCGCAATTTAATTTTTTTAATGCTTCAAAGAATATATCAGGATATTTTTTGCCTTTCCCCACTTCTTTAGAGCAAATACAACACTGAAAATATTTTAATAACCCAACTCTTTTTAATGCTTTTTTAGCTAACTGCATATCTGTTTCCGTCGCCAAACATAAAGCAATTTTTTTTTCATATAATTTTTTTATATAATTTTCTACATTAGGCTTTAATTCTGCTTCATTTTCATAAAAGTCACTGATAATATCATAGTATATATTTATAATATCATCTTTATTGAGTTTGTAATCCAATAAAGATGCAAAATATTCAGCCGATTCATCTAAGCTCATATCTTTTAATGTATCATATATATTTATATCTTTACTAATAGGAATATGTAGTTTCTCTACAACTCTATTACCCAAATCTAACCAGATATGCATGGAGTCTAACAACGTGCCATCTAAGTCAAATATTGCTGCTTTCATAGCGTCTCCTTTTCTATTTAAATATTTTTATATCTTTTTACCCTTTTTCTTTTTTTACTAAAATCCAATAAAATCTTAAGGCAGTTTACAGTTAAATTGATAGATAAAAATATTAAAAATATAATGATAATAACTTGAATGCCTTCTTTCAAAAATGTGCCCATTCCTGCTACCAGTTTTACAATATTATTATATAACAATAATATTAAAGAAGAAATAGCGGCAATGAGCATAAACGACATAGGAAAAATTAGAACAATATTATTTTTTCCTTTACTGCCAAGCCAGACACTAATGGTTAGCATTGCAATTGCTGCAAGCAATTGATTTACCGTACCAAATAAAAGCCAAGTATTTTTTATCCCACCAAAGGCTAACAGCCCGCTTATAAGTACGGTTATTATGGTAGCTGTATATGAATTTGAGAATAGTTTTTTAAATTTTTTTATTTGATTATCTTGATAAAATTCTTGAATTAGATATCTTACTAATCTTGTCGCTGTATCAAGTGTTGTAAGCACAAGTGCTGAAATAGCCAACATAATAATAGTATAGACCGCATTGGTATCGAGTCCAATATTTGCCGAAAGATTTGCCACCGCATTCGAAAATATAATTGATGTTGTAGCTTGATAGACATTATTTTGATTAAAAAAAGAACCAACAACTACAATTGCAATAATCGCTATAATAGATTCAATAATCATAGCTCCGAATCCGATATGCTTAATATTGCCTTCGCTTTTTATTTGTTTTGATGTTGTACCAGAACAAACTAGACTATGAAAACCGGAAATCGCACCGCAAGCCACAATTATGAATAACATAGGAAACAGATGCTGACCTGCAATATTAAAACCCGTGAAAGCAGGCAGACTCATTTTGGGGTTTGTAAAGAATATACCTATCATTGCCAGTATACACATTGCATAAAGCAGACATGAATTCAAAAAATCTCTTGGCTGCAATAAAATCCAAACCGGTGTAATGGATGCAAAAAAAATATAGATCATAAGTATTATAATCCAAGTAGTTTTATTTAAATAAATTGGATAGTATAAGCCAACTATAATACATATTAAAATCAAAATAATACCCAGTACACTTGATAATATTAAATTGTATTTGTTTTTATGTAATAACTTTCCAAATATGAGTGAAATAATAATAAAAAGGATGGATGCGGTAGCGGAAGAACCGTTTTCTATTATTTGTTCACCCGTGATTGAATATCCATTAAATGAAGAAGATACAATATCAATAAAAGAAGCATTCAGAAATAAAAGTGTAAATAAAGCAAAAATAAAGAAAAGTTGCTTGCCATATTTCCCTATCTTAGTTTCTGTTATATAAATAATAGATTTCCCATTATTTCTAATAGATGTAAATAATGATGATAAATCTTGTGCCCCGCCAAAAAAAATACCTCCGATTATAATCCATAGCACTACAGGAAGCCAGCCGAAAATAGCCGCTTGTATAGGCCCATTGATAGGTCCTGCTCCGGCAATAGAGGCAAAATGATGACCAAATAAAATAGAATTATTAGTTGGAATATAATCTTTGTTATCACAAATAGACTCGGCCGGAGTTTTTCGTTTTGGATCTATGCCCCAAATTTTGGCAAGCCATCCGCCATAAAATATATATCCAATTAATAAAAGTGAAATAGAAATTAACAGAATAGCTATTGCGCTCATCGTATATATCACCGTTACAATAAGAACTGCTTCCCTTTTTATTATAGTAATAGTAATTCAATTATAAACTAAATATAATTATATACATAGATACAATACATTCAATGATTAAATATATACTTAATACATTTAACGGTTGTAAATAAATTTATATTGATAAATACTAATATAAATGTTAAGCTACTTAAGCGTAAATACTTAAATTATGAGGTTCTTCCTCAATTTTTTAAAACGGAGATAAAATGAATAATAATGACTTTGACGGTTTGGCAATAGAATCATCAATAAAGAAAGCTATTAATAAAATAGGATTTTATAAAATGACTGACATACAGTCAAAAACAATTCCTTTGATACTTAACGGTAACGATGTTGTCGGGATATCACACACTGGCACAGGGAAGACATTAGCCTTTGGGATACCGGCGATACAATTAATCGATAAAATAAATGCAAAAAAAACGCAAGTATTAATTCTTTCTCCTACCAGAGAACTCGCTATCCAAACATATAATGAAATAAAAAAATTATATGCATTTGAAAATTTTATTAAAGCTCAAGCAGTTTATGGAGGAGAGAGTATAAGCAAACAAATTATGCAGCTTAAAAAAGGAGCAAATATTATTATAGGAACTCCAGGGAGGATTCAAGATCATATCAATAGAAAAACAATAAGATTAGATCATCTTAAAATGCTCGTTCTTGATGAAGCTGACGAAATGTTAAATATGGGATTTAGGGAGGATATTGATAAAATACTGACTTCCGTTCCTAATAAGAGACAGACTTTACTGTTTTCGGCAACAATGCCTAAAGCAATAAAAGAAATTATTAATAATTATTTAAATTCACCTCAATATGTTCATATCGAAAATAAAAATCAAGTGCTTAATTTAATTCAACAATTATACTATGATATAGAAAAAAACGAAAAAAAAGAAGCGTTAATTCTTCTGATTCGTTATTTTATTCCTGAACGCGCGATTGTGTTTTGCAACACAAAAATTATGGTTGATGGATTGGTAGAATTATTAACTGATAATAACATAAATGCCATTGGCTTGCACGGAGATATGAACCAAAATATAAGAAATTCTGTTATGGCAGGATTTAAATCTTCAAAATATCAAATTTTAATTGCAACAGATGTAGCCGCTAGAGGACTAGATATATATGATATAGATATCATATTTAATTATGATATACCTCAAAATTCCGAATGTTATTTGCATAGAATCGGTAGAACCGGACGCGCCGGAAAAACAGGCATCGCAATCAGCATTGTAAACAACAGGTCTCAAGAAGCTTCTTTATTAGAAATTAAAAGAAACATAAAATCAGAAATTTATAAGACATTGCTTCCAAAACCATATCAAATAAAAGAAAAATATGTAAATAAACTTATAAATGATATTAAAACACATATTAACAAAGGATTTAAAGGGAATTATAATAGTAAATTAAACAAATTAAACAATGAAGGCTATTCCATGAGTTCGATAGCAAACGCATTAATGGACATGAATCTGAATCTCAATGATATTCATTTGCCAAATATTTCTGACAGGGATGAACAAAATAAAAAAAGATATAAAACAAGACCAATTTCTAAACGGAAATATAGGTCATAAATAATATAAATCTTGTCATAACTTTTAAGTAAATTTTTTAATTTCATTCATATTTTTTAATTCGGTATCACTTAATAATTGAGCCAGCCTTTTTGTGGAATTATCAATTTGAGGGCTTTCTGTTATGTTTTTTTTAATATTGATGATTCCGCTTATACTATCTAAAAGCAGCATTTTTGCCGTATTATTTTCTGGCGCGTCTTTGCAGAAATTAAAATTTGTAGAAAAATACGACGAAATATTTTTAGATTCTGCGTCAATATTCTGATCTTTTTGTATATCGTTTATATAGGAACAAATATTGTCATAATCAATTAATCTTTTTTTTAATGTTAATTTAAATTGATTGTTGTAATGCTCAACTCCAATGATTTGAGCATATAGATCTTTTCCTATTTCAGCATTTTTTGCTATATATAAAAGCATATTATCGCTGTCCATATTATTCTCCTATTTTATTCTTTACCAATAGTATTATAATATCGAATAATTTTATTCATAAAATAGCATTTGCAGCTAAAAACGCTGTCGAGAATGCAATTTGCAAATTATACCCTCCTGTTATGGCATGAACATCCAAAACCTCTCCTGCAAAATATAATCCTTCAATTTTTTTTGATTGCATTGTAGAGGGAGATATGTCTTTAGTACTAATGCCGCCGCCTGTAATAATTGCTTCTTCAAATCCTTGATTTCCATCAATATAAATAGGCATTGCTTTTATCGTATTGACTAAGTTTGTTCTTTCAAATATATTAATTTGATTTACTTTCTTATTTTCTTTAATTTCAGATAATACTAATATAGGTGTAATCAATCGCGAAGGCAGAAGAGTTTTTAATGCATTGCCGATATCTTTATTGGGAAATTTAGAAAAATCTCTAAGAATTCGATTATTTAGTTTTTCGAAATTTAAAGCCGGCTTTAAATCGATTGTAAGCATTATATCTTTATAGTTTGTTATAATTGTGCTTAAGTTTAAAATAACCGGTCCGCTTATACCATCATGTGTAAACAAAAGCTCACCAAAGCGCGAAGTTATTTTTTTCCCTTTTATAAAGAGTGAGACTTCAACATTTTTCAATGTCAGGCCTTGAAGATCATATAATGATTTTTTTGATAAAATCATCGGTACAAGTGCGGGGTAAGGTTTAATGATTTGATGACCGGTATTTTGAGCAAAATGATAGCCATCCCCCGTACTACCGGTCAGCGGATAACTTTTCCCACCTGTAGCGACAATAACATTCTTTGACTGTATATATTTATTATTTTTGGTCAAAATTCCTGATACCCTTGTTTCTTTAATTACAATTTTTTGAACGGTAGTATTCAAAAAAATTTCCGCATGGTTTTTTATTAGATGATTTTCAAAAAATTTAATGACATCACTTGATTTTTGGCTTTTGGGAAAAACTCTGTCTCCTTGCTCGACAATAGTTTCTAATCCATTTGAAGATAAAAATTCAATCATATCTTTGTTATTAAATAGTGAAAAAGCACTGTATAAAAATTTTTCATTTCTTACAACACCGTTTAATAATTTATCCGGATCACAATTATTGGTAATATTACATCGGCCTTTTCCGGTGATATATAGTTTTTTACCCAACTTTTCATTTTTTTCAATTAGCAACACTTTTTTTTGATTTTTAGCGCACATAAGAGCTGCCATCATACCAGCCGCGCCACCACCAATAATGATTACATCATACATAAACTTTCCTTTACTCTCTTTTCATAATAAGATATAAAATGGGAGCATTTTTTCTTCTTATCATTTTTGTTTTGCTTATTTCAAATTCTTTCATACTTAAATTCATTAAATATTTTTCTACTGCAGCATTTTCTTCTCCGCCATCATGGCCAATATAAGAAGAAATTATAACAATTCCCTTTTTTTGTAATCTTTGAAGAATATGGTTTATCGCAGTTAAAGTATCAATAGCATTTGTTTGTATAATTTTATCCGATCCCGGAAGATAGCCTAAATTGAAAATCGCGGCAGTAATTGATTGATCATGTAAATATTTATCAATACGTGCATGATTATCATGTATGAAACTAATTTTACTTAAATTCATATTATTTTTCTTTAAGAGCAATGTGGAATTTTGAATCGCTTCTTCCGATATATCAAATGAAAATAATCGACCATTCTTTTGAAGCATATTGGCAATAAATAAGCTGTCATAGCCATTGCCGGCAGTACCATCTATATAATTACCGTCTCCGTTTGTTAAATTGAATAATAATAGATGAGCTAAATCCACTATATTAAAATTCATTTCTTATTTTTAACCTTGGAACATGTATGATGCATGAATAATTTAAAAATATCCACATAAAGACTGTTTTCATTGATATTGCTTCTATCAAAAAGTACTTGTGTCATAAATTCATATTTCGGCAATATATATTTAAATTGTGTCATTGTTGTCAGCGCTTCTTGAACTACACTGTCATCAGTTGTAATCATAGCATAAATAAAGCCGTCATTAAATTTACTTGAAAGCAAAGCTCTTGTAACAGCATCAATAAAAACTTTATTATGGGAAGGACAAATAATTTTTTGAATTAAAACATAGTTTTTTTTATTTTTATAAGTACATACAGATTGAATATCCTTTTCGTTTACCAAAATATATGCACCGTCCTCGGTGTTTGCTTGATATCCAACTGAATCAAAATAATCTTTTAATTTTTCTATTGAAGTATTTTTGATAAAAATCATTTCTGAACTCCTTTTCTATTGTTTGCCTGTTAAAACAGCAATTTCTTTATTAGTTAATGGTCGACAGGCTCCTCTTTTGAGACCTTTCATATAAATTCCGCCGATAGATACTCTTTGGAGACGGCAAATTTCTACCCCGGCTGTTTCGCATATTTGCCTTATTTGCCGGTTTTTTCCTTCGTTAATACGCACAGAAAGTTCTGTTTTTTCAACATCAATGTTTAAAATGTTTATTTGCGCACTTCGAGTCATTCTCCCGTTAATCATAATAGGCTGCCGCATAAGGTTTAATATTTGTTCATTTACATGACCGAATACAGTTAGCTTGTACTCTTTTTCACATTCAAATTTAGGATGCATCATTTTGTATGCAGTATCGCCGTCATTCGTTAAAATAAGCAGACCTTCGGTATTGTAATCAAGCCTCCCAATAGGAAAAACGCCTTGCTTTTTTATCTTTGGATCAATTAAATCCATAACTGTTTTTCTCTCTTTTTCATCATTTGTTGTTGTAATATATCCTTTGGGTTTATTCAACATGATATAAATTTTCTTATTGATGGGTTTATATAATTTGTTATCAACAGTAACCATATCACTATTTTTGACATCGTATGATAAATCAGTCATTATTTTACCGTTGACTTTTACTTTTCCTTCTAAAATATATTCTTCAGATTTTCTTCTTGATGCCAAAGCACTTTGAGCTAAATATCTGTTGATTCTCACTTCATACTCCTTAAGTAATTTTGAATATTTTCAAAAATACTGTTTTTATATTTTATATCTTTTTCTAATATAATATCAACTACAATATTACTGTTATCATCAAATATTATTTCAATTTCACCAATTTTATCTCCTTTTTGCATTGGAGCATTTATTTTCTTTATAAAATTATATTTGATTTGTGTCGTTTGGATTTCATCTTTTTTTACAGGAACTGATATATCTTCCGGCAAATAAACTCTATAAATTTTTTTGTACGAGTTTTGAACTGGAATACTTAGTACATATTCTCCCTTTTTCATAAAAGTATGTTCAGAATAATTTTCAAAATAATAATCAAATAGTTTTTGAGTATCACCATAAATATCTTTAGAATTTAATACGACACTAATTAACTGCATGCCATTTTGCTCAGCAGCTCCGCACAAACATCGTCCGGCTAAATCAGTGTATCCAGTCTTTATTCCGTTTGCGCCTTCATAAGAATATAAAAGCTTATTTTTATTGACTAAATTTCTATTAATTCCCGTTCCATTTGTTTTAACAGTAATACTTTTTGTCGCAACGATTTGTCTGAAAGTATCGTTTTGCATAGCATATATACATATATGTGCAAGATCTGATGCAGTAGTGTAATGAAGTTCATTTGGAAGTCCATGTGGATTTATAAAATTTGTATTATCGGCTCCAATTAATTTGGCTTTATAATTCATTAAAGCAGCAAAATTTTCGATACTTCCTGAGATATGGTATGCAATTGCTTCAGCCGCATCATTGCCAGAATGAAGCATGAGGCCATATAAAAGATCAGACAAAGTTAATTCTTCACCTTTTTGTAAATAAATAGAAGAACCCTCTATTTCCACTGCCTTATCATCGACTTTTACTACTTCTTGCAAATCGCACATTTCAATTGCCACGATTGCAGTCATGATTTTTGTTGTACTCGCAAAGGGAAGTTTTTCATTTCCGTTTTTTATATATAAGATTTTTTTACTGTTCATATCGATAACAACTGCTGATTTTGCCGTTATTTCAACCGCGGATAATGTAATGTTTAATAACATTATAAAAATGAATAAACAAATTAATAATTTACTCTTTTTGTACATAAAGCATCACCATTATTATACTATTCTATTTGCATTGTCTGCATGATACTTTATCTATTTTTACAATGATACTTTTTATAAAAAGCTCTATTAAACTACATTTGTAGCTTAATAGAGCAATGGCAGAAAAATTATCTTAATTTTGCATCAAATTTATTTTCCAAATTATCCAATATACTATCAAAAATCCTATCTACTTCTGCATCAACGAGTGTTCTCTCGTTTGAACGAAACTGTAATGAATATGCAAGTGATTTATAGCCTTGAGGAATTTGTTTGCCTTCAAATACATCAAAGAGATTTACATCTTCTAAAAGCGTTGTTTCGGAATTATTTATAGCACTTAATATATCTGCACTTAATATATCTTCTCTTACAATAATTGCCATGTCTCTTGTGATTGAAGGGTATTTTGGAATAGATTTATAGACAAAATCCTTATTGCTTAATTTAAATAACGTATTTATATCCAATTCAAATGCTATAGTATTTTGTTCTGTTTCAAATGATTTTGCAACAGATGGATGTATTTGACCTATATATCCTATTAATATATCATTTATATATATATCCGCACTTTTCCCCGGATGAAGAAAAGAATTTTTGCTGCGTGTATATTTCGCATTATTGATTCCCAACATTTTAAATAAAATTTCAACATACCCTTTAACATAAAAATAATCATATCCTCCGTAAGCAACTAAAGCTAATTTTTCTAATTGTGTAGGAAGCCCCTCGCGGTCTTTTTTATTATAAAAAATATTGCCTATCTCAAAAAATATGCCTTTATTGTTATTACGTGCTAAATTTAAAGCAACAACTTCTAGCAGGCTTCCAACGATACTTACTCTCATATATGCAGTGTTTTCACCTAAAGGATTGAGTATTCTAACTAAATCTGTTTTGTTTAATTCTGAATTTAATTTAACTATATTTTGATAAGATGTAAATGTATAAGTCAGCGCCTCGTAAGCACCAATTGATGCCATTAAATATCTGATATTTGTTTTCAGCTCGAATTTTTCATTTTTGGGGCTGACAAAGATCGAGGCATTGTTTAATGTCGAAGGTATTTTTTCATAGCCATAGATGCGGACGATTTCTTCTGCAATATCTTCCTTGATATTTATATCTGTTCTATAAACCGGACTTGTAACTTGAATTATTTTATTAATTACATCGCATGTCATACCCAAACTTTTTAAGGAACGGATCATATCTTTAAGAGGTATATTCATTCCTAAAAACTTATTTACCCACTTGCTGTCGACAGAAATTGTTTTAGGCATAACCGGCTTCGGGTATATATCAATAATCCCTTCTATCAATTCGGCTGCTTCAATATTTATTAGAATTTCAGTTGCTCTGTTAGCCGCATAGTCGCTTAATGCCGGATTTACGCCTTTAGCAAACAGTGCGGATGCATCTGTATTCATTCCCATTTTGTTCGCAGATTTTCTTATATTGTTGGCATTGAAGGCAGCCGATTCCAAAACTATCATCTCTGTACTGCCAGTTATTTCTGAATTTTGTCCGCCCATGATTCCCGCAATGCCGACACCTTTTTTAGTATCGGCAATTAAGAGCAAGTCATTACATGCAGCTCGTTCTTTTCCATCTAGAGTAATAATTTTTTCATTTTCTTTTGCGCGTCGTACTATAATTTTTTTATTCTCGATCATTTTATAATCAAAAGCATGAAGCGGCTGTCCAACTTCTAGAAGAACATAGTTGGTTACATCGACTATATTATTGATTGGCCTCATTCCGCATGCCATTAATCGTCTTTGCATCCAAAGCGGACTAGGTTCTATTTTCTTAACTTTTAACATTCTGGCAACATATCTGTGACATAAATCTGTATCTGCAATTTCTATGCTTAAATAATTGCCTATATCTTCCTTTGTTTCAGATAACTTCGCATCAGGTATATTAACAGGTCTATAGAAAGCTGCCGCAAATTCTCTTGCCATACCGATCATTGATTGGCAATCAGGTCTGTTATTTGTAATTTCAAAATCAATTACTGTATCTCTCAGACCCAAATGCAGTAGTGCATCATCCCCGGGAGTTAAATTTTCCGCAAAGATATAAATACCTCCTTCGGAATGTTTTGGAAGTACGGAAGCATCAAGACCCAGTTCTTCGCCTGAACACATCATTCCGTTTGATTCAATGCCTCTGAAATTGGTTTTTTGAATTTCTTTACCTTGTAATACAGATCCCGGAAGCGCCAGTGGAATATTGTCTCCTTCTCTAATATTTTTTGCTCCGGTTATTATTATTTTTTGTATGCCGTTACCGATGTCAAGCGTACATACACTTAATTTATCTGCATTCGGATGTTTTTCAATTTTCAGTATTTTAGCTATAACTATATTTTCTAAACCATTGCCTTTGATATCAATATTTTCGACTTTACTGCCGGTTAAATTCATTCTCTCTATTAATGTATTCAATGGTTCATCAATGGTTGTATACTCTTTAAGCCAATCAAGTGATACTAGCATATCCTTTTTACCTCCTTACAAATTGCTGTAGAAATCTTACATCATTTTCATACACTAATCTTAAATCTTCTAAGCCATACTTAATCATTGCAATTCTGTCTACACCCATACCGAATGCATAACCTGAATAATCTATATGACTAATACCACAGATTTCCATAATATTGGGATGCAGCATTCCACAGCCCAATATTTCAATCCACCCGGTATTTGAACAGACTTTACAGCCAAGTCCTTTACATTTAGGACATGTTGCATCCATCTCAGCACCCGGCTCGGTAAAATAAAATTGATGATGCCTGAATTTTGTTTTGGTTTGTTTTCCGAACAATTCTTTTGCAAAAAATTCAAGTGTTCCTTTTAAATCACTCATAGTGATACCCTGATCAACAATAATGCCTTCCATTTGGTTGAATAAAGGCGAATGTGTGGCATCTATTTCATCACATCTGTACACTTTCCCGGGAGAAATTACTTTAATAGGCGGCTTGTTTGTCAACATTGTTCTTATTTGCACCGGAGATGTTTGTGTGCGAAGCAATATATCTTCATTAATATAAAATGTATCTTGAAGCCCTCTGGCAGGATGATTCTCGGGAGTGTTTAGATAATCAAAATTATACTTTGTAAAATCAATTTCAGGTCCCTCTGCTACAGAAAAGCCAATCGAGGCAAAAATTTCTTGTAGTTCAATAATTGTCTTGGAAATTGGATGAATAGCACCTAAATCACCATGTTTTCCAGGCAGGGTAATATCTATGAATTCCTTTTTTAAACGATCATCGGTTTCTTTGTTTTCAAGCTCTTTCCTTTTCCTAGCTAAAGCATCTTCGATCTCAATGCGCACGCTATTTACGATTTTCCCTAATTTAGGTCTGTCGGTTTCGGCCACTTCACCCATTGAACGCAGAATTTTTGTCAGCTGCCCTTTTTTTCCCAATACAGAAATCCTAATATCTTCTAAGAACGCAATTTGTTGTGCGTTATTAATTTTATCAATAATTTCGTTTCTGATTTGTTCTAAATTGGATATCATATTTCCTCCTTATTGTTTTTTAAAATATTAATAAAACCATTTATAATTTTTGCTGTTATTCCCCATACATTATAATCTTTATAGTAATAAAAAAATATATTTTCACTTCGTTCGCGCCATTTATAGTTTTTTCCATTCATAATTTTTTCGAACGGAAAAGCTGAGTCAAATTCCGGTGTGTATTTTACATTGAATATTTGTGGATTATTTTCAATAAAAAAGTTTAAAGGAACTAAAAATATTTCTTCTACTTCATCAAAATTAATATTTAAATTTTTAATATTGATATTACTGGTATAGCCTACTACAGGAATAATGCATCTCTCATCTCCTGTATACATGGCATTCATTTTGCCCAATATTTCAATATTATCCGGAGTTATACCTACTTCTTCAAAAGTTTCCCTTAAAACTTCACCGATAATATCATCACTTTCACACAGCCCTCCAGGAAGAGATATATCTCCGGGCTGTGCATTCACATTTAAATTTCTGCTTCTTACCTCAAATAAAATATTAATTTGATTATCATTTTCGACCAAAAGAATTAGAACTGAATATTTTCGTTTGCTCTGATCTTTAGAATAATCAATTTTTTTATAATGATCCTTAGACAACATATTAAGTTCTCCGTTAATGATAAGTTAATTACATAAAAAAATCGTCCTTCATAAAGGGACGATTAACATAAACCGCGGTACCACCCTAATTAGTATCAATACCCACTTGAACCTTTATTGCGGCTAACATGAACTACTTATAAAGTATTTCTTATGTTCGGCAGATGAAATTTCATTATAATAGGTATAGTAGCATTTTCAGCTTATAATACTACTCTCTGTTTATACAACACTTTATAATTACTGTTTCTGCGTCATGACACATTATTTTTAAAAATATAACATAATTAATATTACCTGTCAACAAAGAAAATATATTGAATTTAATAATATTGTATATTATAATTTTTTAATATAGTTTATGGAGGAAATTATGAAAATCTTAAATTTATTTAATGAAAAAAAAGTTGTGTATTCTTTTGAAATTTTTCCTCCTAAATTAAATTCGCCCATCGAAATAATCTATAATACCCTGTCACAACTAGAAAATTTAAAACCTGATTATTTAAGTGTTACCTATGGAGCGGGCGGTTCGTCTATAAAAAATCGCACATGTGAAATCGCTTCAATCATAAAAAATAAATATAATATAGAGCCTTTGTCGCATCTTACTTGTATTAATTCCAAAAAGGAAGAAATTCAAGAAATATTAGATAATCTGAAAGAAAACCATGTCAGTAATATATTGGCTATGCGCGGAGATAAATCACCGAATACCATTGCATCCGAAAATTTCCAATATTCATATCAGTTAATGGAATTTATAAAGCAAAACGGTGAGTATAATCTGGCTGGGGCATGCTATCCCGAAGGCCATCCGGAATGTGAAAATTTAGCAAAAGACATTGAATATATGAAGCTTAAAGAAGAATTTGGTGCAGAGTTTTTTATCACTCAATTATTTTTTGAAAACAGTGTTTTTTATGAATTTTTAGAAAAAGTACGAAAAATAGGAATTAAAGCTCCGATACAAGTGGGCATTATGCCAGTTACAAGCACAAAACAAATCGAAAGAATTGTGTACTTATCCGGAGCAAAAATTCCACATAAATTAAGCAAGCTACTTGCACGTTACGGAAATAATAAAGAGGCAATGACACAAGCGGGTATTATGTATGCAACTGAACAAATAGTAGATTTACTTGAAAATAATATTGATGGTATACACGTATATTCGATGAACAACCTTAATATAGCAAGAAAAATTACTGAAAATATCGACAGTATTATCAGTGCGGAAAATACATCTTATATAGGTTAATATAAATGAATTACAAAATAGACAAAAACATTGTTCTAAATTATTTAGGGCATAAAGATCAATTCATAGATGATAAATTAAACAATATTATAGATGAAATTATTTTAAACGCTGTAGAATATATAAAACCGGCATCTGTTTATGGAATATTTGATATAAAAATCAACGAAGATAACATAATATTTGATAATAAATTTACTGTCTCTTCAAAAGATTTGTTTCAACTTCTCAAATTTTCTGAAAAAGCTGTCTTAATCGCATTTACTATCGGATCTTTAATAGAACAAAAAATAAAATTCTTGAGTTATACTGATGTTACAAAAGCTGTTATATTGGATTGTTGCGCTGCTGCTGCAATAGAAAATTATGCCGATAACGTTTTAAACAAGATTTTAGAGAAATTGAGAAACGATTGTTTAAATTTAACCAATCGTTTTAGCGCCGGATATGGTGATTTTTCTTTAAATCATCAGACCGATATTATCAATATACTTGATACCCGAAGAAGAATTGGTCTGTATACGGATAATAATAGTTTACTATATCCAAAAAAATCTATAACGGCAGTGGTCGGAATAATAGATAAAGAAATTCAACATTCATATTATGCAGGTTGTGAAAACTGTGCTGCAAGAAATAATTGTACCTATCGAAAGGCGGGAAAACATTGTGTATCTTCGTGATAAATTAAGAAACAAAGAACTTATTATTTTGGATGGTGCTATGGGTACAATGCTCAATCAGCTCTATGAAGACGGAGCTGCCCGAATTCCTGAAGAAATAAATATATTATCCCCCGCCTCTGTTATTGGTGTACATGAAGCTTATTTGAACGCAGGCAGCGATATTGTTTTAACGAACACTTTTGGTGCAAACAGTCATAAACTCAATAAATTTAATTTAACTTGTGAACAAATAATACCAAAAGCTATTCGTGCCGCACGCGATGCCGCAGATAAATATAATGCACTTGTGGCATTAGATATTGGACCATTGGGCCAATTAATTGAGCCAATGGGGACGCTAAAATTTGAAGATGCTTATAAGCTTTTTAAAGAGCAGATACAAATAGGCGCTAAATATAATATTGATTTAATATATATAGAAACAATGTCTGATTTGTATGAGGTCAGAGCTGCTCTGCTTGCAGCAAAAGAATACGCTTCTGTTCCTGTCTTTGTTACAATGAGTTTTGATGAAAACGGGCGTACATTTTCAGGCTGCGATGCAAGCAGTATTGCTTTAACTCTTGAAGCTCTCGGAGCAGACGCAATTGGGATTAATTGTTCTTTGGGTCCCAAAGAGATATTGCCAATCATAAAAGAAATGTCCAAAGAAACATCGTTGCCGTTAATTGCAAAACCCAATGCAGGGCTTCCAAAAATTATTAATGAGCAAACTGTTTTTAATATAAGCGCTGATGAATTTGCAAAACAGATGGCTTCGTTCGCTCAGTTTGGGGTTGGTATCTTAGGTGGTTGTTGCGGAACAACGCCTGAGTTTATTAGGCTTATTAAAAAAACAGCCAGTAATTGTTATATTCCGAGGAAAGATATAGAAAAACAAGCAGCGATATGCAGCGGCACAAAAACTCTCTATTTAAATGATGTTTTTGTAATTGGTGAGAGAATAAACCCTACAGGTAAGAAAGCAATGAAAGCAGCGCTGATCAATAATGATATCGGATATGTTTTGAAACAAGCGGTTGAGCAATTAAATGCAGGTGCTGAAATATTGGATGTTAATGTCGGTATACCTGATATAAACCAAAAAGATACAATGATACGAATTATTAAGTCAATCCAAAGTATCTCAAATGCTCCATTACAAATAGATTCCAATGATCCCGAAGTGATCGAGGCAGCTCTACGAATCTATAACGGTAAAGCAATCGTAAATTCGGTAACCGGAGAAGAACAATCACTATCAATGATTCTCCCCATCATAAAAAAATATGGTGCCGCAGTCATCGGGCTCACACTGGATAATAACGGAATTCCATCAACAGCTCAGGGTCGCTATGACATAGCAAAAAAAATAGTAGATACTGCCACTAAAAAGTATAAAATACCAAGAGAAAATATTTATATTGATTGTCTTGCACTAACGATATCAGCTGATTCTAACAGCGCCAATATAACGCTGGATGCCATCAAAATGGTTAAAGAGCATTTGGGATTAAATACTGTTTTGGGAGTCAGTAATATATCTTTCGGCCTGCCGGCACGAGGTGTCATCAATAATATATTTTTAACGATGGCATTGTACAACGGATTAAATCTGCCAATTATTAATCCAAATGCAAGCGAGACAATGCAGACTGTAGCAGCTTTTAAGGCTCTGAAGGGCATTGATCAAGGAAGTAAAAATTATATTTCATTATATGCAAATAATGATAGAATTACTGCCTCACAAACCGTACAAAGTAATAATAAAATTAACAATATTGAATATTTAATTTTAAATGGAATTAGTAATGACATAGAAAAAACTGTGGACGAGATGCTGACTTGTCTAGATGAAATGAAAATAATCAATGAATATTTGATTCCTATTTTAGATAAACTGGGCACTTTGTATGAAAACGGAAAAATATTTTTACCACAACTTATATCTTCTTCAGAAGTAGCAAAAACCGCTTTTGACTACCTGAACAAAAGATCAAATAACAGTAATACTATACAAGTTCAGAAAAAAAAGAAAATTATACTTGCCACCGTTAAAGGTGATGTACATGATATTGGAAAAAATATCGTTAAAGTGGTGCTTCAAAATTATGGGTTTGAAGTAATCGATCTTGGTTATGACACAGATATTGATTTAATTGTACAAACAGCTCTATCAAAAAATATTTTACTAGTAGGTCTTTCGGCACTCATGACAACCACATTAAAGAGTATGGAGCAAACAATATCAGCTCTTTACAAAAACGGATATAAGGGAGCTGTAATGGTGGGCGGTGCTGTATTAGACAATGAATATGCTCTTAAAATTGGTGCTACTTTTTATGCGAAAAACGCTCAGGAAGCTGCTAATATTGCCAGAAAAGTATTTAAAAAAAATTAAAGTGAATATGATTAATAAAATTTACTTTTTAAAATAAAGTTCATTTAAATTTGATTTTTGATTCTGTTTAATGCATTTTTTTCTAATCTGCTTACTTGTGCTTGTGAAATGCCAATATCTTCGGCGACTTCACTTTGTGTTTTTCCTTGATAAAAACGCATATCTATGATGCTTTTTTCTTTTTTTGATAATTTCTTCATTGCTTCTTCCAAATCGATGTACTCAACCCATTTTTTATCATCATTTTTATTATCTTTAATTTGTTCCAAAAGATAAATAGAATCCCCACTGTCTTGATAGACCGGTTCGTAAAAAGAAACCGGCATTTGTATTGCTTCCAATGCTATAATAATATCTTCTTCATTGACATCAATATAATCAGAAATTTCCGCAATAGTTGGTTCTTTATTATTTTTTGCGCCTAATTCTTCTTTTGCTCTCATTGCTTTATATGCAATATCTTTTAGAGAACGACTAACACGTATTGAATTATTATCTCTTAAATATCGTCTTATTTCCCCTATTATCATAGGAACGGCATAAGTAGAAAATTTAACATTATGTGTAAGATCAAAATTATCAATTGCTTTGATCATGCCGATACATCCTACTTGAAATAAATCATCACTGTTTTCTGATCTTAAATCAAATCGCTGTAAAACACTTAAAACAAGTCTTAAATTACTTTGTATAAATTGTCTTCGAGATTCCAAACAACCTGATTTTATCCTCTTCATCATTTCTTCGCTTTCTTTTAGAGAAAGCCTCGGTAAATCAGATGTACAAATGCCACATATAATTACTTTTTTCATAAATGTCCCCTAAGATAGTCTTATTGTATTCTTCCCGCTGGTGATACCAAATATACTGTTATTAAATCATTTTATACATATCTTTTTTAAGTTGATTAATTAATTTTTTTTCTAATCTTGATATGTAAGATTGTGAAATGTTCATCTCATCAGCAATCTCTTTTTGTGTCATTTCGCAAATGTTACATAGACCAAATCTTTTTTTTAATATATCTTGATCTCGTTCATTCATTTTATTTATTAAATTCCACAATAATTCACTATCGGCATTTTTTTCCATAATTACAAAGACACTGTCTTCACCCGAATCTAAAATATCACATAATAAAAGTTCATTCCCTTCGCTATCTGTATTCAACGGTTCATCTAAAGATAATTCATTTTTTATCTTAGTATGTTTACGTAAATGCATTAACATTTCATTTTCAATACACTTTGAAGCATATGTAGCAAATTTGATATTTTTATCTGTATCAAATGTATTCACAGCTTTTATTAAGCCAATACTCCCAAGTGATACCAAATCTTCAATGTTTGCATTTGTATTTTCAAATTTTTTCGCAATATAGACAACCAGTCTTAAATTTCTTTCAATTAATTCTTTCTTAGCCCATTCTTCTTGATTTCTAAGTCCTGCTATAGCTCTTATTTCTTCGTTGATATCCATCGGCGGCGGCAGTACTTCGGTACCAGTTATAAAAAAGATACCGCGTTTAAATATAGACAGTAATTCTGTCATTTTAAGTATAATTTTAATTTTTATATGATAGCTATTCATGTAAACATTCATTTCCTTTCGTTAATAAAATTGGGTTAAATATGGCTTTTAAATCTTTACTTAATCCATATAATGGAAATTCTAATATACCAATCAATGCATTACCGCTTACATCATGTATACAATTGTCATATAAAATTTGTATTTCATCAGGTTGGAAACATATTATATTTTTGCTTCCAGCCGCAGTGTTCATACTTACAATTGTAAATTTTTTTTTATATTTACTTATCATGATGCCCTCTTCTATATGATCAATATCTATGTATAAAGATTCTTTTAGTATTTTTTTAATGGATTGTTTTTCTATTAAAATTACATTTTTCCCATTTATAGTTTTTAATAAATTGCCATTATCGGCAAATCCCAATATTTTACAAGTAATATCGTTGCATTTGATAATTATTTCAGCATGAGCCAATATATTTTTGTTTTTTATAATTTCACTTATAATAATAGTAAAAACACAGATAATCGATATTACAGTTATAATTTTGCTTACTGTTATATTTTCTGCTACAATGACACCTGATATATTAGTAATTTTTTGATCTACAAAATGTGAAATAAACAGTACTGCGCCTGCACAGATGAATGCTAGAAAGAAATATTGTATACTAAGCAATAAAATCGTTTTAATGTGAGCTTTATTAATTGATATAAAAACCATCAAAAAAGCAATAACTACCTTTAAAAATGGGTATGTAAATATTTTAAGATTCATTATAAAAAGCAATGCATAAACCGCACCTATAAGAGCTGCTATAATACTTCTTAAAATTAAAAATTTACGTTTGTTTATTTTAGCAAGTACATATAGAAGGATCAAATTTATGCAGAAATTGATTAATAATACTGATTCTGCATATATATAATACATTCTCCACCTACTTTTAATTGATAAATTTAATTATAGCCTTGCTTGCCAAAATAATTTTGTCATTATATGTATATTCGTTTTATATTACGTATCATAATCAAAAAAAGAACAGGCTGGCATCCTTGTTCTTTTTTTTTGATAAATTAATTGATTAACTTTTTTTATTATGATTGATATAATTTAAAACATACTTATTATATTCACTTTTTAGTTTTATTATTATGTTATTTTGAGCACTTTGAAATGATAAATGGTCAATTTTTTTAATTGGCAAAACCCCTATTGATGTTCCGGTAATAAAAAAACCGTCCATTTTTTCCATATTTTTTAAATAAATATTTTCAAAATTTATTGTCATATTAAAAGATCTGGCTAACTGTAATATAATTTTTCTTGTAACACCCATTAAAACAGTTTGGTCATTTTGTGTATAGATAATATTATTTTTTACTGCAAAAAAATTTGAACGTGCACCTTCTTTTAATATATCATTATCATATAATATGAATTCAAATATATCATTCTCATTAAAACTATTTCTAAGTTTGGAATAATAAGATTGTTCGCTGGATTTAATATTAGGATTTTTTCTCTCACACAATACAGTTTTAACATAGACACCGTATTTGTACATGTCTTTGTTTGTTTTTATTGGTTCATAAAAAGACATTCGTACGCCAAAATCATAAACATCAATTCTTAGATTAATTATTACAGTATCATCAAAATATGCATCATGGTACTTTTTATAAATATCATTTATTTGAAGGTTGGTTGTTATGCCGCATTGCTTTGCAGATTGATAAAGCCGCTGCAAATGCTCTTCAGCAAATAATGCAATGCCTTGTTCAAACCGTATCACTTCATATATATGTTTTTTGTTCATAGTTGGTCTTCTTTCATAAATAGATAATGAATTATAATAAATTTTTTATTATATTCAATCCTGCAATAATCGTTCCAACAATACTTCCCACATTTGCAAGTGCTATAACCAATAGTATTTTAGTAATTTTATTAGACCAAAATCCCTTTATAGTTGCAACATCATCATATAAGTTCTCAAAATCTTTTACAATAGGTTTTCTAATATAAGCCTCCGTTAACCCTGCAAACCAGCCACCTGCAAGCAATGGATTGAGAACCCCAATTGGCGCAGCTATAAAAGCCGTCAACATTGACAAAGGGCTTCCAAAAGCAACCAGTACTCCTAGCGCAGAACATATCCCGGTTGTTAGAAACCATATAATTATTTGCCTTATACCAACTTGAACGTCTTGCTTAAAGCTCAGTAGAATTAAAACAATCAACGCAGCAGGGACAATATAATTTAATAATTTTGTTTTTCCCTTTTTTTCTTTGACTTCATTTAAGATGTTGATATCTATTTCGGAATGAATGTGATTTAAAATACCCGGAATATGTGCAGCGCCAACAACTGCTAACACTATCTTTCCATTTGTTTTTTTAATTTTTTGTGACATATACTGATCACGTTCATCAACGAGCACTTCTTTGACGCCTTTAAATTCATTTCCCATTTCATTTAACGCGGATGTGATAATATCTTGTTGTTTCAATTGCTCTAATTCTTCTTTTGTGATTTCTGTTTCATCAAATAAACTCATAACCAAGCTTATAATAAGCTTGCATTTTTCAATGAATTTTAATTTTTTCCAGATGCGTGCAAAGGTTATTTTTATATTTCTGTCAACAAGTTCGATTGGTATATTATTTTCTTTTGCTATATTTATTGCTTGGATCATTTCGGCTCCGGCAGAAACGCCAAGTTGTGCGCCGATTTTTCTCTGATAGGACGCAAGTATTATATTGGCTAACAATACCATCCCTTTTTTTTGTTTAATAATTTGGTAAATATCTGTATTTTTCCATTTATTTTCATCTTGAATAGATAAATAACGTTCATAATCTAATTCAATACAGATTGTATCCGGATGATATTTTTCTACGCATTCATCAACATCAAGGACACTTTGTTTGGAAACATGTGCTGTCCCCAATAATATTATTTCTTTTTCATCAATATTTACTATATTTATATTATCATTCATCATTTAATTAACTGCAACCAGTAGTGCTTCCGCAGTCTTTACAAACTTTGCAATTTTTGTTTCGAAACATTTTAACACTTCCGTAAACAGCACATCTTCCTCCGTAAAGTCTTTCTTCTTTTTCTTTAACAGGCTCATTAACCGCTCTCAGCGGAGAAAAATTAGTCCCTATTCCGCTTCCGCCTTTAAATAGTTTTATTTTGGTAAAATATTGCTCTGATATTGTATGTTTTCCAATAAGGCGGTCTTCAATCGATAAAATAAAACAAGCAGATGATTGAGTTCTAGTATACCTGTCTTCACTTTTTTTAATTTGCCCTAATTTTTCATCATAATAATATAAAGCATCTGTCCAAAATTGACCATTCTGTCAACTACTTGTTTTAAGCTGTTTTCATGTTTTTGTGGTGTGTTTATACCGGATTTTCTAAAATATTTTGCTGTGATATCTGTTCTATGGTCTAATATCTGGGCATCCACTGTTCTATAATCAAACAAATCATAAACTGTTTTTGTGTTATCATCTAAATGTGTTCATCAAAATCTTGCCTTGCTTTATTTTATATTTTTCTCTAACTTCTTATCTTATTTGTCCACATCCTTCAACAATGAATTTTACTGTTGTAAGAGCGTCAAGCCCCATAGGACCTCTGGCATGTAGCTTTTGTGTTGATATGCCAATCTCGGCACCCAAACCAAATTCTCCGCCATCAGTAAAACGCGTGGACGCATTTACATAAACAGTAGAACTATCGATCTTTTCAGTAAATTTTCTACTGTTTTCATAATCATTTGTAACGATTGCTTCAGAATGTGCTGTTGCATATTTATTGATGTGCTCTATTGCTTCATCAACATCTGATACAACTTTTACAGCCAATATGTAATCTTCGTATTCGGTAGCATAATCTTCTTCCGTAGCTGCTGTTACATTTTTTTGACCTTTAAGAATTTCTAATGAGATAGGACAACATCGTAATTGAGTATCATATTCATCCATTGTTTTTTTAATTTTAGGTAAGGCTTTGTTTGCGATATCTTTATGAAGGAGCAATGTCTCCATTGCATTGCATACACTTGGTCTGCTGTTTTTAGCATTATCTGCAATAGAGACCGCCATTTCTAAATCTGCATTATAATCTATATATGTATGGCAGTTACCAAGCCCTGTTGCGATGACCGGAACCGTAGAATTTTCAATAACTGTATGAATCAGTCTTCCGCTGCCGCGTGGAATTAATACATCTATATAATCATTTAGCTTCATCATTTCTTCCGCATAAATTCTGTCCGTGCTTTCCAATAAAATAATACAATCACTCGAAAGGCCTGCCTGGCATATTGCACTTCGCATAATATCTGCAAGTGTTTTATTCGTATTTATTGTCTCTTTACCGCCTCGCAGAATACAAGCATTTCCCGATTTCAGACAAAGTGTAGCAGCATCTACCGTAACATTGGGACGTGATTCATAAATCATTCCGATAACCCCTAAAGGAACAGAAATTTTTTTTATTTTCAAACCGTTTGGTCGAGTTGATCCGCTTATTATTTTTCCGCAAGGATCATCGAGTTCAATAAGGTATTTAATTGCTTTTATAATGTCATCAAGTCTTTTATCATTTAAAGTGAGCCTTTCAATAAATGCTGACTTATAATTTGTTTTAATAGCATTTTTTATGTCAATGGTATTAGACCGTAATATCACTTCTCTGTTTTTGTCGATTGCATTCGCAATATTCAAAAGTGCTTCGTTTTTTACTTGTGTTGATTGATTGGAAAGAATTTTAGCCGCCTCTCTCGCGTGTATCCCGATTTGTTTCATATTAATCATTAAGCTCACTCCTTTTTTTAAAATATGTTCCTACTTGTTCTCCAGAAAATAAGTCATATAAAAGATCCGGTTCTTTACCTGATATTATAAATGTAGATATATCATGCCTTTGAGCATACTCAGCCGCTTGTACTTTTGTAATCATTCCACCCGTTCCCATACTGCTTATGCTATCTTCTGCAAGCAAATAAATTCTCTGATCAATCATACCGACTTCTTTTATTAATGTTGCATCATGATTGATATTAGGATTAGATGTATATAGTCCTTCTACATCCGAAAGTATGATGAGTGCATCAGCATCAACCATCTGAGCTACTAAAGCTGATAGATTGTCATTATCCCCAATCGTTAATTCTTCCACACATACACTATCATTTTCATTTACAACAGGAATAACGTTGATATCAATTAATCTGTTAAAAGTATTTTTAACATTTTCAGTTCGGCTCACACTTTGAGTGATATCCAATGTTAAAAGTATTTGGGCAACAGTGTGATGATATACAGAAAACATCTTATCGTATAAATACATTAACTCGCATTGTCCAATAGCCGCAAATGCTTGTTTATCCGGCAAATCTGATGATTTTTGTAATATCCCCATTTTCCCCATGCCTACAGCAACAGCTCCGGATGATACAATAATAATTTCTTTGCCGGAATTTTTAATATCACTTATTACTTTTATTAAACGCTCCATTGCCCGAATATTAATAAGACCCTGAGGATGGGTCAAAGTTGAACTTCCAATTTTTAGAACTACTCTGTTAATATTACTAAAATCATTCAATTCATATACCTCTCTTTTATAATGATTTTAATTATAACATTATATTCTTGGAATTTTAAGTGAATTTATAAATAGATATAATCAATTTACATTATTTAAATAAATGTCTCACGATAACATCCATATTATATGTCAATACAATTAAGGGAATATAGATATAAATAAAAAATAAGATCATCGTATTTGTAGTATTTTTATATATAAAAATATATAACGCAGTATCAAATAATAAAAAAATTGAAAATAATCTAAACACTATTAAAGCATATTTTTTAAAATTGTTTTTTTTGTTTATGTATAAATATACAATGAATATATATAAAATCAGCAGAATACCGATGAATAATGCTTCAAATAAGATTGCGTATTTGATAGTCATATTTAATGATGATATATTTTGCAGTAATGTTTTTACAAGTAAAAATAACAATATTGCTAATGATATCGTTATAGAAAATAAATATATTTTTAAAAACCTATTTAATTTATTTGAATTATCCATTTTCATTCTCTTTTTGCCAGAAATATTGTTTAATTACTTTTGCTAAGGAGTGACTGATTCCATTAATTTCGCATAATTCTTCAACAGATGCTTTTTTAATATTATCAATGCTTTTAAAATTTTTCATTAGCTCTTTACGTCGTTTTTCTCCAATTCCGGGAATTGAATTCAATTCGGAAATAAATAAGTTCTGACGTCTTTTTACGGTGTGATACTCGTATGCATATCTATGAACTTCTTCTGAAATAGCATAAAGCAATTTTGATGAATGCTTAAATTCTTTAATAGGAATATCTTGATTTTTAAAACTGACCGCGCATAATTTATGATTAATATCTTTTTTTAAGCCTGCAACGATTATATTATAATCAAAATTTTCAACAATGCTTTTGATAATTTTTACATGAGTATGGCCGCCATCAACGAAGATTATGTCTGGCAAAGGTAAAAATTTTTTAAATTTAGATGTTTGCTCCAATAGTTCGGTCTGTGCACGCTTTAATCTCCGCAGTACTGTCTCAGCCATAGCAGCGTAATCATTTTGTCCATCAACATTTTTTATGCTGAATCGTCTGTAATAAATTTTATTCTTCTTTGTACCTTCATAAACCACCATTGCGCCTACAGTATCCATGCCTGATATGTTTGAAATATCAAAAGCTTCTATTTTATTGATTTGTTTATTTATGTCAAAAATATTAGCCAGTTCCCGCAAAATTTCTCTTCCTTTTTCAATACTGTTTTCCTCTTTTTCTTTATTTTGAATCAAAACATTTTTTGCACTTTCTTCAAGCATATCGATTAATTTTTTCTTATCCCCTATTTTAGGATTTATAATATTTACTTTGTTGCCACGTTTTTCAGATAACATAGCAATAATACTCTTACTCTCATCTTCTTCCAAAGCATACTGAATGTATATATTTTTTGGAATAACAGCATCTGTATTGTAATATTGTTTTATAAATTCAGTCATTATTTTTTCTGGATTATTGTTTTGTATATTTGTAAGCAAAATTGTTTTTTTATCCTGAAGCTTCCCTTCAATCCTTTCAAATAAAACGATAACTGCATTATCTTCATCGAAAGCTAAAGCAATCATATCTGATTTAGTATTATCGGATACTGCTATTTTTTGTTTTATAGAAATATCGTTAATTGAATATAAATAATTTCTAAGAAGTGCAGCTGTTTCATAGTCTTGAACAGCAGACGCTTCCAACATTTTATCTTTTATTTTAGATAAAAGAAGATCGAAGCCGCCACTTAAAATTTTTTCTATTTCCGCAATATAGAATTGATATTCTTCCTTATTAATTTCATAAGTGCACGGCCCCATACATAGATGCATATCATAATTCAAACAGGCTCTTTTTTGTTTTTTTTCTCCTATCTTTTTTTTACACATTTTAATTGGATACAATAAATTCAATACTTCGACACATTTTCTTGCACTATATGCATTCGTATAAGGGCCGAAATATTTTCCGCTGTTTTCTTTGTATTCACGAGTAAGACGCAGTACAGGATACTGCTCGTCTGTTAAATTAATATACGGATAAGTCTTGTCATCTTTGAGTTGGATATTATAGTATGGTCTGTATTTTTTTATAAGAGAATTTTCGAGCAGTAACGCTTCCACTTCATTATCGGTAATGATATAATCAATATCAGAAATATTCGATACGAGTTTTTTTGTTTTAACATCGTGAGAAGATAAGCTGTTAAAATAACTTTTAATCCGATTCTTTAAATTGATTGCTTTACCGACATAAATAACTTTGCCGTCTTGATCTTTCATAATATAAATGCCATTATTTATCGGTAAGTTTTTTAATTTATTAGTTAACATAAAATCCTTAATTTACATAATTTGATTATTGATTAGATGAAAAAATATATTATAATATATAAAATATACTGTATCTTTTATGATATAATGTATGTATAATTAATATAATTATAATAACATATTTTTTTATTAGGAGAAAGTATGAATATTAAAAAAGAAAATCTAAAAACAATCGTGGAAAACGATACTTTTGAAGTTCATATACTCAGTAAAGTATTTAAAGGATATATCTTTAAAAAATTTATTAAAGGCTCTTTATTTGATTTAATCGAGCAAAGAGAAATTAATATTGCCTTAACCGAAGATGAACTTTTGCAAACAGCGAATGAAATGCTGAAGGCTACATATTCCTTCAAACCACAAACAACTTAAAATATACCTTCTATTATATGATTGGAATATGTGCTCATCTAATGATTTTTTAATCTATTAGATGAGCATTTTTTATGAATGAAGCGAATATTAAACACTTGTTTTTTATTGACATACTTTAATTATTTCATTAAAATATTAAACGAAATTAATTATGTATGGATAAATAATATGTATATAGTAATAAATAATGTATATAAACGATATAAAATGGGTGATATTGTTATCACTGCTGCCAATGGTGTTAATTTTGAAATTGAGAAAGGTGAATTTACCGTTATCGCAGGACCCAGCGGTGCCGGCAAAACAACTATATTAAATATTTTGGGCGGTATGGATACATGTGATGAAGGCCAGGTTGTTATTGATAATATAGATATCAGTAAATACAGCACAAAACAGCTCACTAAATACAGGCGTTTTGATATTGGCTTTGTATTTCAATTTTATAATTTAATGCAAAACCTTACTGCTAAAGAAAACGTGGAATTGGCAACCAAAATAAGTAAAAACGCTCTTGATGCGGTTGATGTTTTGAATCAAGTAGGTCTCAGAGACAGAATTAATAACTTCCCCGCGCAATTATCCGGAGGAGAACAGCAGAGAGTATCTATAGCACGTGCGTTAGCTAAGCAGCCGAAGCTGCTTTTATGTGATGAGCCTACCGGTGCTTTGGATTATAATACCGGAAAAACAATTTTAAAAATTCTTCAAAATACATGCCGTCAACATGGCATGACTGTCATAGTGATCACGCATAATCAAGCAATTACCCCGATGGCCGATAAAGTAATCACTATGAAAAACGGAAAAGTAACACAAATAATAAAAAATACTGTTACAGTCCCGGTTGAAAAGATTGAATGGTAACATGTTTAAAGTAAGTTCTTATACTAAAGATTTATTTCGTGAAATTTGGGGAAATAAAAGCAGATTTTTATCTATTTTTGCTATCGTAGCTCTGGGAACAGGCTTTTTTGCAGGCTTAAAATCAACAGGTCCGGATATGAAGTTAACCGCACAAAAATATTTTTCTGACTACAATTTAATGGATGTTCAGTTAAAGTCTACAATGGGCTTTACAAATGATGATATTCATTATCTTTCTGAGCTAGATTATATTCAAGAGTTTCAACCATCTTATTCACTCGACGCATTCATTGAAAATTCAAATAATACTGAAGATATTGTAAAAGTTTATTCTTTAAACTTGAATACTCTAAATAATTATATTTCCAAACCCGTTTTACAGGAAGGCAGATTCCCTCGAAATTCAAATGAATGTATCATAGATAGCAGTAGCCTTGGAGAAAATAAATATACGATCGGTTCAACGGTCAATTTGGCATTTGATTCAAATCAGGGAGACATTTCAGATGCTTTGAAGGTTGATACTTTTACTATTGTAGGCATTATTTCTTCTCCCATGTATATTTCTTTTGAAAAAGGAAGTACATCTATTGGAAACGGAGAAATTGACAATATCATGTATATCAGTCAAGATGCTTTTAATTATGATGTATTTACCGATATATTTATTACTTTTACAAACGCGGATAACTATAATTTTTATGATCCGCTGTATGAAGATCTTGTTGAAGATAACATAACAAAGCTTGAAAGTGTAGGTATCGAACGTTCGGATATCCGTTATAATGAAATATTTAGTGATGCTAATGCAAAAATTGAAAAAGCACAGGAAGAAATCGACGATGGATGGAACAAATATTATCAGGGGAAAAATAAATATGAGAGCCAAATTAGTATCGCGAAACAGCAAATTGAATCTGCAAAATCACAATTAGCATTAAGTAAAAAAAATTATGAAGACAGCTTGCTCCTATTTCAAGAAGGCAAAAAGCAACTTCAGCAATCAGAGAGTGAGTTAACATCTCTTCAATCATCGATTGATTTATTAACTTCGCAGTTGAATGCTATCGAAAATATTTTGCTTTCAATCGATATTTTATCTTTGCCTGATGAATTAATAATGTCGCCTGATATTATAGAAGATATAAATCTTTCATCTCTTCCCGAAACGTTTGTTGATTATATAAACGTAGCACATCCACTTTCCACAGATGAATTATTACAGCAAATACTTTCTTTGAACACAGATAAAAAACAAATTTTCTTTAACATAATAAACAATTCAGATACATATTTATCTTTATCGACTGAAAATAAAGAATTAATTTCTTCATTAGAAATACTGTTGGCTATTGATATTCATGCAAATAATAGAACCGAATTTCTTACACAGTTAAACGAATATATAAATAAAGGCAAGCAACAATTAAACATCTTACAGCAACAATTAGAGCTAGGATACAATGAATTTAATGCTTCAAAACAGCTCTTGGAGGAAAAAGAAATTGAGTTAAATAACGCTAAGCTGCAATTAGATAAGGGATATAGTGGATTAACGTCTAATGAAAACAAGCTGAATACACAAATTCAAATTGGACAAAAACAATTGGATAATACATTTAATCAATTGAAAGATGTACAAAATGAATTAGATAAATCTAAAAATGAAGTAAATGAACTATCGGTACCAAAGTGGTATATATTTACCAGGGACGATAATCCGGGATATTCAGGTTTTGCAGAAGACGCTGATCGTGTTGATAAGATAACGATTGTCTTCCCTGCTTTTTTTATTCTTGTCGCCGCCTTAGTTTGTCTTACAACAATGGCCAGAATGATTGAAGAACAACGTATGAAAATCGGTACATATCGTGCTTTAGGATATTCTAATTTTCAGATTATTAAATTTTATTTGTTATACTCATCGGCTGCAAGCTTGCTTGGAAGTATTTTCGGATTGCTTATAGGATTCAAGCTATTTCCGACTGTTATTTTTAATGCATATAAAATTATGTATGTAATGCCTGATATCATAGCTCCATTCAGGTGGGATTATGCTGTGTTTTGCAGCCTTACGGCAATTTTATGCACGACTCTAACTGCTTATTTTTCATGCAGAAAAGAACTACTCACCTCTCCCGCTTCTTTAATGCGACCTAAAACTCCTAAAGCCGGAAAGCGCATTATTTTAGAAAAGGCATCCTTTATATGGGATAAATTAGGCTTTTTACGAAAAGTTACGCTAAGAAATATGTTTAGGTATAAAAAACGCTTATTTATGACAATTATCGGTATTGCAGGTTGTACGGCTTTAATGCTGACAGGATTTGGGCTTCAATACTCGATTTCATCAATTGTAGAAAAACAATATGAAGATATCTATGTATATGATTTAGCGGCCGTTTTAGACGATTCAATGAGTGCAAAAGAAATGAATACTTTAACAAATACATTAAATAATAATAAAATATTAACTGATTATATTTATGTTCAACAAAAAAGTGTTACCGTTTCAAACGATCATCTTCAAAAAGATGTATCTTTATTGGTGCCTGAAAGAAACAATTTATCAAACTTCATAAAATTACAAAACAGATTATCAAAAGAGAAATTAGAATTAGATGATAACGGCTGTATTATAACAGAAAAAATTTCTAAATTATTAAATGTACAAGTCGGTGATACAATCTCTATTGACTTGAATAACGGTACACAGATTGACTCAACGATAAACGGAATTACAGAAAACTATACATTAAATTATATCTATATGTCTAAGAAAGCATACACCAATAAAACAGGCTCACCAACATATAACGCTTTCCTGGCAGTTATGAGCAATCCTGATTTAAATAACAAATTATCAAAAGAATTGTTGACCAATAATGATATTTTAAATATATCCTATACATCCGAAAACAGTAGCAGATTTCGAGATATTATTGGAAATTTAAATTATATTGTATTAGTGATTATTTTCTCGGCCGGAGCCTTGGCATTTACCGTATTATATAATCTCATTAATATTAATGTCAATGAACGTCATAGAGAGCTGGCAACGATTAAAGTGCTTGGATTCTATGATAGAGAAGTAAGTTCATATATTTACAAAGAAAATACCCTCTCTTGCCTTATTGGTATCATTATCGGCTTATTTTTGGGTATTCCATTAGATCATTTTGTAATATCATCTGCGGAAGTCGATGCCGTTATGTTTACTCCTGGTATTAACTTGTTAAGTTTTATTTATGCAGGTACATTTACTTTTATTTTTAATATGATTGTTAATTTTGCAGTTTATTTTAAATTAAAAAAAATTGACATGGTTGAAAGTTTAAAATCCGTTGAGTAAATTTCTACAATTTCATTTTATACATCTTAAGATTATATTTTGAAAAAAATATTGCATTGTATTTTAAATCATGCTATACTCATTTCTACAATTCACAAGCCGAAGTGATGGAATTGGCAGACGTGCCGGACTCAAAATCCGGTCCTGGCAACAGGGTGCGGGTTCGACTCCCGCCTTCGGCACCATTGGAAAACAACTTGCGAATCAATCGCAAGTTTTGTCATATTTAGTGGCTAACTTATAAAATTAAAAAAATTATTTTATGGAATATCCAATTAATGAAATTGCTGTTAGTCAGTTAAATTACAAAGAAATACTACTTAGTTTGTAACTTGTTTTTCATTGGTATCAATGTAAGATATAAATCCTAAAACTGAAATCAGCTTAGGGGTTTTTATAGTATAAATAATTTTATTTATATTTTTTTAATATATTATTTATATACAGATTGTATTTTTTCTGATTTTAATCGATTATTTTGTATAAATATATATAAAATTCTTGAAATTACATCCAAGTTGAATTATAGTTATATAAGAAAGTTAATAATTTAACATTCACTTTATCTCTTTTCCATAACATTATTTTAAATTAGAAAATATAAACCAAAGGAGACACGGGTATGAATTTTGAACAAATTATTGCAAAAGCACAACAAGGAAATCCTAAACGTTTTGCCGTAGCAGCCGCAGAAGATATAGACGTTTTGAATGCGGTTTCCGAAGCCAAAACTTTAGGATTAGTAGAACCTGTATTGGTAGGTAATGCCGATAAAATCAATTCTCTAATAAAAGAATATTCGCTCAATCTTAAAGGTTGTGAAATTATTCATGTTTCTGATCTTTCTGCTTCTGCCGAAACAGCGGTAAAAATGGTACACGCAGGTGAAGCTGATGTGTTGATGAAAGGACTCATAGGAACGGCTACATTATTAAAGGCTGTTCTAAATAAAGAATGGGGCCTTCGCACAGGCAGTTTGCTTAGCCATGTAGCCATTATTCAATCGCCACAGTTCGAAAGATTTTTCTTTATGACAGATGCGGCTATGGTTATGTATCCTGAACTTAAGCAAAAAGTGGAACTTATTAACAATGCAGTAAAAGTTGCACGCGCTCTAGGTGTAGACACGCCAAAAGTGGCTTGCCTTGGCGCCGTGGAAGTTGTCAACCCGGATATGCCGGCTACATTAGATGCCGCCGCTCTTACATTAATGAACCAACGAGGTCAAATTAAAAATTGTATCATTGATGGTCCCTTGGCATTTGATAATGCTGTATCAGAAGAAGCTGCTAAACATAAAGGGGTTGTATCACCGGTAGCAGGTAAAGCAGATATTCTGCTTGTTCCAAATATTGAAACCGGTAATGTATTATATAAAGCATCCACCTACTTCGGCGGATGTGAAGTTGCCGGAATGCTTGCAGGTGCAGCTGCTCCAATCGTGCTGACCAGCAGAGCCGACAGCTCTCAATCAAAACTGCGATCAATTGCTTGTGCTGCTGTTGCTTCACAAAAATAATTATTTTTATATAGGAGGCTATAAATGTCAAATACATATCGTATCTTATCAATAAATCCTGGTTCAACTTCAACTAAAATAGCTGTTTTCGATAATGAACAGCAAATCATGGAAACAACGTTAAGACATTCCAACGAAGAACTAGCTAAATACAGTACTATTATTGATCAATTAGACTATAGAAAAGTAGTTATTCTTGATTCTTTAAAATCAAATAAAATTGAAATTGCTTCTCTTAATGCTATCGTTGCAAGAGGTGGTTTATTAAAACCTCTCATTGGCGGCACATATGCGGTAAACGAAGAAATGCTCGATGAATTAAAATTCAGACCACAAGGTCAACACGCTTCAAATCTAGGAGCTATTATTGCTTATGAAATTGCTTCAAGTTTAAAAATACCTTCATATATCGTCGATCCTCCTGTTGTAGATGAAATGGAAGATGTTGCCAGATTATCAGGCCATCCGGAAATTCCAAGATTAAGCTTTTTCCATGCATTAAACCAAAAAGCTGTTGCTAAAAGAGCTGCTAAAGAAATGAATAAATCATATGAAGCATTGAATCTGATTGTTATCCATATGGGCGGAGGAATTTCTGTAGGCGCTCATAAAAACGGAAAAATCATAGATGTCAATAATGCTTTAAATGGTGATGGCCCATTTACTCCGGAAAGAAGCGGAAGTCTACCTGCAGGTCAATTGGTTGATCTTTGTTTTTCAGGTAAATATGCCAAAGATGACCTTAAAACGAAATTATTTAGAAAAGGTGGTCTTGTTGCCTATCTGAATACAAACGACGGCAGAGAAGTTAGTAAAATGGTCACTTCAGGTGATGCAAATGCTGAATTGGTTTATAAAGCAATGGCATATCAAGTTGCTAAAGAAGCCGGCGCTGCTGCTGCTGTTTTAAATGGTAAAGTTGATGCTATCTGCATTACAGGCGGTCTCGCTTATGATAAAATGTTTGTAGGCTGGATACAGGAAAAAATATCTTTCATCGGTGAAATTCGCGTATATCCGGGCGAAGATGAAATGATAGCATTGGCGCAGGGTGCTCTTCGTGTTTTAACAAAAGAAGAAACTGTAAAAGAATATAAATAAAAAATTTCAATAAAACTCCTATAAAGATAGGAGTTTTATTATATCTATCATTAAAATAAAATAATCCAATATTCGTATTGACATTATTCTTTTCTTTTATATAATTAAATATTATCATTGCGTTTAGGAATAGTAAAAATTTTAAGTCTTTTTAAGAGAGATGGTGGTGGCTGCAAACCGTTAAAGATAAAATTTTGAACTCAACCTATCTATTATGCGCAACATCTTTAAGTGGGTTGATTAAACCAAAAAGGGTGGTACCGCGGCTAAATGTCGTCCCTTATATTTTATCAAAATATAAGGGGCTTTTATTTCTTATAAAGGAGAAATTGCAATTGAGTAAAACTTATAATTTCAAAGAAATTGAGAAAAAATGGCAAACAATTTGGGACGAAGAACAATGTTTTAAAGTAAAAACCGGAGTTGACAAACCTCATGTATTTAATCTGGTGGAATTCCCCTATCCATCCGGTCAGGGTCTGCATGTTGGTCACCCGCGTCCTTATACTGCATTAGATATCGTATCGCGAATGAAAAGGATGCAAGGATATAACGTTCTCTTCCCGATGGGATGGGATGCGTTTGGTCTTCCGACGGAGAATTACGCTATAAAAACGGGAATTCATCCTGCAGTCATTACTAAAAATAATATTGCAAAATTTAAGCAACAACTTAAATCATTAGGATATTCATTTGACTGGTCACGTGAAATCAATACAACTGATCCAGATTATTATAAATGGACACAATGGATATTTCTGCAATTATTCAAACATGGACTTGCGTATAAAAAAGAATTTCCTATTAACTTTTGTACCAGTTGCAAGGTGGGTCTCGCAAATGAAGAAGTTGTCAACGGTCATTGTGAACGTTGCGGCGGTGAAGTAATACGGCGTACGAAGAATCAATGGATGCTGAAAATTACCGAATATGCACAAAGATTGCTAGATGACTTAGATACAGTAAATTATATCGAAAGAGTAAAGACTCAACAAAAAAACTGGATTGGCAGAAGCGAAGGAGCTGATGTTGATTTCCCATTAAACAGCCACGACGATGTATTAAAAGTTTATACTACTCGACCGGATACCATATTTGGTGCTACGTATATGGTAATCTCACCGGAGCATCCGTTTATAGATAAATATAAGGACGAAATCAATAATATTGATGAAGTGCTCAAATATCGTGCCGAAACAGAGAAAAAATCAGATTTTGAACGTACAGAACTAATAAAAGAAAAAACCGGTGTAAAGCTCAATGGTCTAAATGCTGTCAATCCCGCAAACGGAGAAATAATACCGATTTTTATATCAGATTATGTTTTGATGTCCTACGGAACTGGTGCTATTATGGCTGTGCCGGGACATGATGACAGAGACTGGGACTTTGCCAAGGCATTTGGTTTGCCTATTATTGAAGTTGTGTCAGGCGGCGATGTCACTAAAGGGGCATATACCGACAATGCCAAAGGCATCCTTGTGAACTCGGAATTATTGAATGGTATGTCAGTACCTGAGGCAATTCAAAAAATGATTTCGTGGCTCGAAGAAAAAAAATTAGGTAAAAAACGGGTGAATTTCAAACTTCGAGACTGGGTGTTTTCAAGACAACGTTACTGGGGAGAACCTATTCCATTGATCTTCTGTGAAAAATGTGGTTGGGTTCCTTTAGATGAAAGTGAACTTCCCCTTTTGCTACCTCATACAGATAATTTTATCCCTACTGATGACGGAGAATCTCCTCTTGCAAATCTAACTGACTGGGTAAATACTACATGTCCGAAATGCGGTCAAACAGCAACACGTGAGACTGATACAATGCCGCAGTGGGCCGGATCAAGCTGGTATTTTTTACGTTACACAGATCCACACAATAATAAAGAATTAGCATCTATAGATTCTCTTTCCTACTGGATGCCAGTTGATTGGTATAACGGTGGCATGGAGCATACAACACTTCATTTGTTATATTCGAGGTTTTGGCATAAATTTTTATATGATATTGGCGTGGTAACAACCAGTGAACCTTACGCAAAGCGAACATCTCACGGAATGATACTAGGTGAAAATAACGAAAAAATGAGTAAATCACGTGGCAATGTAATTAACCCGGATGATATTGTTGAGGAATATGGTGCAGATACGCTTCGCACATATGAAATGTTTATCGGCGATTTCGAGAAGGCGGCTCCATGGTCAATGAATGGTGTAAAAGGCGTTAAAAGGTTTTTAGACCGAATGTACAGACTACAAGAATTAGTCGTTGACGGAAATAAGTATTCTTCTGATATGCTATCTTCTATGCACAAAGCTATTGCAAAAGTAAGTTACGATTATGAACATTTAAAAGCGAATACTGCAATTGCTACCTTGATGTCTCTTGTTAATAAATTTTATGAAAAGAATCAAATCACAAAAGCAGAAATGAAAACTTTATTGATACTATTAAATCCATCTGCACCGCATATAACCGAAGAAATATGGCAAAACTTAAATTTTGAAGGTTATTTGCATAATACCTCATGGCCAGAATATGACGAAACTAAGATGCTGGAAGAACAAATAGAAATTCCGGTTCAAATTAATGGTAAACTTCGTGGCGTTATCACTGTTGAAAGTGATGCTGATAAAGATAAAGTAAAAGCAACAGTAAAGGAAACAAAAAATATTTATCAATATATTGAAGGGAAAGCTATTATTAAAGAAATATACGTACCTTCAAAAATATATACTGTAGTTGTTAAATAATAAAAAGTTCCTCTATAAAAAGAGGAACTTTTTATTATTCATTTATAATACAATAAAAATTAATCCGCTTTCTCCGTTGGCAGCTTTATTTACCGCTGATTGTAATCTTTTTTTAGATTTAGGTGATAGGTTAAACATTTTTGCATAAATATTATCTTCAATCATTTCTCCTAACGTTTTTCCAAATATTTCCATGTTCCATAATGTTTGAGGATCAGCCTCATATTTTTTAATCATTTCTTCTATAATTGATATACTGCTCTCATCCGTGCCTATGATAGGCGAGACTTGTGCATACACATCTGCTGAAATAATATGCATTGTAGAAGCTTGTGCAATGATATTTAACCCATATCGATTAGATTTGTATACCTTCTGCGGATTTTTAATCGTTATTTCTTTTGTATTCGGCATCACTACTCCGTATCCTGTAGTTTTTGCGCTGTTTAATGCGTCTTTAATTGCATTATATTCATTTTTTACTTGAGACATAGCGCTTATATACTCGACTATCCCCAAATCATCATTGATATTTTCATTTGAGATATCACACAGCATATCGTAAAATACTTGTTTGTTTGGATATACATCAACATAAACTTCTCCTGTCCCTGTTATTATTTCATTTATTTCAAATTTTGTATCATCAGAAGATATGTTTAATAGAGAAGTTTTAATACCGCCTAACTTGTCGTTTGGCTTACTTATATTTAATAATAGATCTTTATAAGAAGCCATAAGATTAGATGTCGTTGGAATAGCTCTAAACCATGGAGGCATCTTATAATTTATTGAAGTTATGTAAAATTCATTTAAGAGATTTTTAAAAATTTCTTCAAATTTTTCTTTGCTCATATTGAGCACATCAGCAATAACAACGCTGACATTATACTTTTCCTTTAATTTTTCAGCTAAATCATTGGTAGTTTGTGTATAAGGATAAATAGTATTTAAAAGAATAATAAAAGGCTTACCTATTTTTTTTAATTCTTCCACTACTCTCTCTTCTGCTTCTTCATAACTTTCTCTTTCTATTCCGGTTATAGTCCCGTCTGTAGTTACTAAAATTCCTATTGTACTATGTTCATTGATTACTTTTTTTGTCCCAATTTCAGCAGCTTTTTCAAACGGCATTGCGCTGCTGCTCCAAGGCGTATTTACCATTCTGGCCATTCCGTTTTCTTCGTAACCAAAAGCTTCTTTAACAATATATCCGACACAATCAATCATCCGTATTTTTATTTTAGTATTTTCTATCAAATTTATTTCAACAGCTTCAGCAGGAATAAATTTTGGTTCTGCTGTCATGATAGTTTTACCGGATGAACTTTGAGGGAGCTCGTCTTGTGCGCGCTCTCTTTTGATTGGATTTTGAATATTAGGCAATACAAGTGATTCCATAAATTGTTTTATAAAAGTAGATTTTCCTGTCCTAACCGGTCCTACAACACCTATATATATATCACCATTCGTTCTTTGAGCAATGTCTTCATAAACGTTCATAACTTACCCCCTAAATAGTACTACTGTTGTTATATATTTATTAAATAAAAATATAAATATGACAAAGTATCACTATAAATTTCGCGTAAAATAAAAAATGTGTTTAAAAACACATTTTGCAAATAATTTCTATAAGTTTAATTGAAACTACCTAATATATCCATTTAATTTATACATTAATACTGCAGCAGCACAAGCTGCATTCAAAGACTCTGCCTTCCCGTATATTGGTATTTTTACATGATAATCACATAAATTACTTATTTTTTTACTAATACCGAATGATTCATTTCCTATTATCAACAAAATATTTTTATTTGGAAAATTCGTCAGTTCTTTTCCTTTCACATCAGCACCAAGAATATTAAATGCACTGTTTTTAAAGTCAATTATACATTCTTCGGAATTAGTTATATTCATTAATTTAACATGATAATTACTTCCCATTGATGCTCTTAAAAATTTATCATTATAAATATCAACACTGTCACTACCAAAAATGACGCCATAAAATCCTGCGCAATCTGCACTCCTAACAATAGATGCCGCATTGGAAGGATCAGCAATACCATCTAAAAAAATCCAATTGCCATGAAAAGAAAACTTTTCCTGTGACTTTTGCTTGATTGCTGCAATTATTCCTTGAGGATTTGTTAACGTTGAGATATATTTTAATATCTCACGGGAAACTTGTAATTTATTATGTGCGGGGATAGTATTATTTATATATCGTTCATCATAAATTAAATATTCTATCTCTTCGTGATTTTGGAGAGCTTCGTTAATTATTTTTATACCTTCTATTAAATACAATTTATACTGATTACGATATTTTTTATACGATAGTTTTTTTAATAACTTAATATTGTCGTTTTTAATTGAAGTAATAATATCTACTTGCATGTTTATCCTTTATTTAATTTATGAATTATCGTTTTGTATGTCATCATTATTTTGTTCTGTAGAAAAATCGTATGTTTCGTTATGTCTGAGCAACATTTCACTGCTCATATTAAAAAGTGTTTTCATATATTCATTTTTTTTATTATAAATATCTTTTATTTTACTTTTCATAACAGCATCATCCGCATATTTTTCAGTTTTATTTAAAGATCCTTCTTTGTACAAAATAATTTCATCTTCATTTAAATCATATGCAACATTTATCAGTGTAGTATTTTCTGCATAACTGCATACTATGGTATTCATTAAAGGAACTATTGTAGAGTTTATTCCTGCGGTTTTATCATTAATAGTAATATAAGGCTGTTCATAGCTGTCTCCTCCATTCGGGTATACAGCAAGTTCAATCTTATTGTCATCACTGGTATATACATAGCTATTGTTTTTCTTGATACATATATTATTAATTATGTCCATTCCAAATGTTGTATAATTATCGGAATTATCCAATATATATTGCGGCGTTTCTTTCCCTAATGTATTTTGTACGCTGATGCCAAATGTAATATAAAATTTTTCTAGTTTTTCTAAAATTCGTTCTTTTAATACTTCTTTTTGATCGACCACATCCGCGTTATCAGAATTTTCCTCTTCCCCAGTTTCGGCCGCATCTGCATTATTCTCTATTTTTGATTCAATAATTTCAAACGTATCGCTGTTTAATTCCATTTCTACTGTTATCTCGGAACCATTTAATGAATAAATATATAATTTATTTAACGGATCATATATTATTTGCTCACTCTGTATTTTAGCATCATTATCATCTGCAAATAGCATCATAACATATGGATACGTATAGCTTTTTGTTCCAACAGTATGCACCTGAAAAGACATTGTCACATCTTCTTTTATATAGCCGCCTTCTACTTCAGTAAAGCCTGCATCATTTAAAGCTTGTACATGATTTTCATCAAGTGTAATAGCGGCTTGTTCCATTCTCATGTTTTTGCAAACTACGGAGATTATTAATATTGATACGACAGCAATAAGCATGATTATCAAAATCATTGTTGTTATTATTTTTTTTGAAATTGCTTTATTATACATAAATTGTCCTCTTTTATTAATGCTATTGCTGATATTATATCACAAAAAAAATCAAAATCCTACTTTGTCAATGTGTATTGTTAAAATAGTAAAATAGATTATAATATAAATAAAATATTACTAAAAAGGAGACTGTGGTTATGAATGTTAAACATATTTATTTAGCTGGCGGTTGTTTTTGGGGGCTGGAAAATTATTTAAGAAATATTCATGGAGTACTATCTACGGATGTTGGATATGCAAACGGTAAAACTAAAAATCCTACGTATGAGGATGTTTGCTATAAAAATACAGGACATGCAGAAACGGTACATGTCCAATATGATATATCTATCATTAGTCTATCTTTTCTTCTTGATCTTTTTTTTAATATTATAGATCCTACGACACTGAATAGACAAGGTTTTGATAGAGGCACGCAATATAGAAGTGGAATATATTATGTTGATGATAATGACAAAGAAATTATAGAAAAATCTATTGACAAGTTACAGAAACAATTCACTTCTCCTGTAGTAATAGAAATCCTTCCATTAAAAAATTACTATTTAGCTGAAGAGTATCATCAAAATTATTTAACAAAAAATCCATCCGGATATTGCCATATCAATCCTAACGAAAGCAAAAATGTCAAAAATTATATTGTAGATCCATACGAATATGCCTCTACTTCTAAAAAAGAATTAACCCTCACACAAAACTATGTGGCTTTAAATAACGGCACAGAGCCTCCATTTGATAATGAATATTATAATAATTCTAAAAAAGGAATTTACGTCGATATCCTTACTGGTGAACCTTTATTCTTTTCAAATGATAAATTTGATTCGGGATGCGGATGGCCGTCTTTTTCAAAACCAGTTGACCCTTTAGTTGTTAATTATAAAAAAGATAAATCTTTAGGCATGACGCGAACAGAAGTAAGAAGCCGTCAAGGAGATATTCATTTGGGACACGTATTTAATGATGGTCCTAAAGAATTAGGCGGAAAGCGTTATTGTATAAACAGTGCAAGTCTGCATTTTATACCCATAGAAAAAATGAAAGAAGAAGGATATGAAAAATATATTCCTTTTATAAAATAGGGCAATTATTATTGCCCTATTTCCCACCTAAATATGCATTTTTGACTTCATCACTATTTAATAGATCTTGAGCATTTCCTGATTGTACAATACTGCCTGTCTCCAAGATATATGCTCTCTTTGCAGTATGCAACGCCATGTTTGCATTTTGTTCAACAAGCAAAATTGTAGTGCCTGCTTCATTTATGTCTTTTATAATTGAAAATATTTCCTGAACATATATTGGAGCCAATCCCATGGAAGGTTCATCGAGCAACAATAATTTCGGTCGAGACATCAAGGCTCTTCCCATTGTCAGCATTTGTTGTTCTCCACCCGAAAGTGTTCCGCCAAGTTGTTTTTCTCTCTCTTTTAAAATTGGGAATCTGTGATATACCATTTCTAGATCTTTTTTAATGCCATCTTTATCTCTTCGTAAATATGCCCCCATGCTTAAATTTTCATATACAGACATGTCAGGAAAAATACGCCGTCCTTCCGGTACATGTGAAATACCCAACTTTACTATCTCCGCAGCTTTCTTTCCTGTTATATTATTATCTTTTAATATTATTTTACCACTCTTCACTTTTACCAATGATGATATAGCACGTAATGTTGAAGTTTTACCCGCTCCATTACTGCCAATCAGCGTTACTATTTCGCCTTCATCAACATAAAGAGATATATCTTTCAGCGCATGAATAACCCCGTAAAATACATTTAGTTCATTAATTGAAAAAAACATTATCCTATCTCCTCTCCTAAATATGCCTTTATAACATTGGGATTTGATTGTATTTCGTTCGGAGTACCTTCTGCTATCAAAACGCCAAAATCAAGTACATAGATTCTCTCACAAATTTTCATTACGAATTTCATATCATGTTCAATAAGTAAAATCGTAAGACCATACGCTTTTTTTAATTCAAGTATTAAATTCGCCAGTTCTTCTGTTTCTGACGGATTCATGCCCGCCGCAGGTTCATCTAAGAAGACAATGTCTGCACCGGTTGCAATCGCTCTGGCTATTTCTAATTTTCGTTGTTCACCATAAGGCAGATTGCTTGCTAATTCATTTTTTTTCGCTGCTAAACCGACTGTCTCTAAGATCTTCATTGCATTGTCATAAAACTTTTGTTCTGTTTCTAGATATTTATTTGATTTTAATATTGCTCCAAATATAGAATATGCAACATCTTTATGCATACTAATAAGCATATTATCTAAAACTGTTAGTTCCTTAAATAATCTAATATTCTGAAAAGTTCTGCTAACTCCAAAACGAGATACTTTGTACGGCTTTACTCCATTAACAAGAAGCTCTTTATTATGGTTATTAACAAAAACTATTTTCCCGCTGGTTGGTACATATACACCAGTCAGCATATTAAAAATAGTTGTCTTCCCTGCTCCGTTCGGACCGATTAACCCCAATAATTCACCACGTTTAGCATATATACTCACATTATCCACAGCTTTTAGGCCATTAAAAATCATGTAAATATTTTCTACATCTAAAACTTTCATGTCATGCACCTGCCTTATTTTTGCCATTAAATTTAAATGATTTTATATTTAATGCAGCCCTTACTTTCTTTATCCACGGAGTTTCCCCAGACTTCATTACCATTATTATAATTAATAGCAAAGCATATAGTATCATTCGCACTTCTGAAAAATCCTGTAAAATAACACCTATGATGTTCAAAATAATTGCTGCTGCAATAGTTCCTCTAATATTGCCGAGCCCTCCTAGTACAACAATCATTAAAATTTCAATTGATTTCATAAATCCAAAATCCTTTGGCTGTATAAAACCAACATATCCTGAATATAGGGCACCTGCAACACCGGCAAAAAAAGTACCCATAACAAAAGCTAAAAGTTTTGCATTGGTAACATTAACCCCCATTGATTCTGATGCAATTTCGTCTTCTCTTACTGATACCAGTGACCTACCATAAGATGAATTCATAAGGTTATTAATGCTGAAATAGCATATAACCGCAACAAAAAAAACCAATTCAAAACTAGAATAAATAGGTATTGAGCTTAGCCCTGCAGCACCGCCTAAAAAACTTTTATCTGTTGTTTGAATCAAAATTCTAATAATTTCTCCAAATCCTAGCGTAGCAATAGCCAAGTAGTCGCCTTTTAGTCTAAGTGTAGGAATACCGATCAGCCATGCAATAATTCCTGCAAAAATACCTCCGGCTAAACTTGCAACGATAATCATTGCTAAATTAACAGATGTTCGAAGCATTATGTAAGCAGCCGTATATGCACCAATCGCCATGAAACCAGCATGCCCTAAAGATAATTGCCCTGTTATCCCAGTTATCATATTAAGCCCTAAAGCAAGTGTAATTTCAATAAATATTTTCATTACAATTGTTTGATAAAAAGGATTTATGATATTGACACTCGGAAGCATAAGTATTTTCATAATAGCATAAATGATAAATACTATAATAATCGCTTTTAAGCTTGATTTTGCTCTTGTCTTTTTATTAAACATATTTTAACACCCTGCCTTATACTTTTTCTTTAATATTCTTGCCTAATAATCCACTTGGGCGTACTACTAAGACAATAATTAATATAGCAAATGCAACTGCATCTTTAATCGAGCTGGATAAATACGCGCTTACTAAGGTTTCAATTACTCCCAACAAGATACCGCCGAGTATAGCTCCGGGTACATTCCCAATGCCTCCAAAGACTGCAGCAACAAAGGCTTTAATACCCGGCTGTATGCCCATTAAAGGATTGATCGTAAACATCGCCCCATACATCACGCCTGCAACTCCGGCTAATGCCGATCCTAAAATAAATGTAAAAGATATTGCTCTATCAACACTAACGCCCATCAGCTGTGCTGCATCTTGATCAGATGACACAGCACGAATACTTTTTCCTAATTTTGTCTTTTTTAAAATAATTTGTATTAATATCATAAGAATGATAGTGATTAACGCTATAACCATTTTATCCATTGAAATAGTAATATTGCCAAGTTCTATGCTACCAAACGAAAAAAATGTTACCGGGTACGTTCTTGAATTTGCTTTAAAGAAATAAACCATAACATACTCAAGTAAAAAAGATACGCCTAACGCAGTGATTAAAACGGCAATCCTCGGTGCATTTCTTAATGGCTTATACGCCACTCTTTCAGTAACAACGCCTAAAATTGCGCATACTATCATTGCAACAATAATTGCAGGTATTAATGATAAATTCCAAATCATAACGCAAAACAAACCCACATATGCGCCAATCATTAATATATCTCCATGTGCAAAGTTAATTAACTTAATGATTCCATATACCATTGTGTATCCAAGTGCGATTAATGCATAAATACTTCCAATAGATATACCGTTTATAAGCTGCTGAATAAACTGTTCCAATTGCTTTCATCCTTTCTTAAAAGTGTCCGTAACGTTTATATAGTTAAAGATTTTAACATAATGTCAAAATAATAACAATATTTTTAAAATAAATATACTTTAATTTACATAAATTGACATTAATCAAAGAATAAAACGACAACTAATTTTAAGTTGCCGTTTTATTTATTTAAAAATTACATAATAAATTATTTATCGCTTACGGGTTTACCCTAGCTTTGAATGTTTGAACACCATCTACTAATTCTATTATTACAGCAGACTTAATTGGGTTATGGTTTTCATCTAGTGAGAAGGTTCCTGTTACGCCTTCAAAATCTGCCGTAGCTGCTATAGCAGTAGTTACATCTTCAGGAGTCAATTTTTCAGCATTTGAACAAGCATCTAAAACACATTTAGCCAAGTCATAACCAAGTGCGTTGAATGCATTTGGAACTTCGCCTGTTTTTTCTTCATACATTTCTACAAAATCAACAACAATCGGAGTTGTGTCTTGAGAAGAATAATGACCTGTAAAGAATACATCATTCAAATTATCATCACCAGCAATTTCGTTCAGTTTTGAATCATCATATCCGTCGGCCCCAAAAATCGGCACATCAATACCTATAGCTCTTGCTTGTTTAATAATCAAACCAGCTTCTTCATAATAAGCAGGAAGATAGATTGCATCAAATTCTTTGTCTTTTATCTTTGTCAATATAGCAGAAAAATCTTTGTCGCCCGCTGTGAAGTTTTCTTCTTCTACAATTGTTCCGCCGGCTGCTTCATATACAGATTTAAATGTAGACGCCAGTCCCATTGAATAATCATTACTGTTATCTGATAAAATAATAGAATTTTCAAGACCTAAATCTCTGTATACATACGTAGCCATAACATTTCCTTGGAATGAGTCATTAAAGCAAGTTCTGAAGATATATTTATTGGCTACTCCATCAACAACAGTTACATCGTCAGCAGTACCAGAACATGTGATAACAGGAACCCCATATTGTTCTGAAACTGATGTTGTTGCTTTAACTGCACCAGATGTAGCCGGCCCTAAAATAGCCAAAACATTTTCTTGTGTAGCAAGACGTGTAGCAACAGTTTTTGCTTCATTGTTATCTGATTTGTTATCGATGTTGATTAATTCAACTTGCTTGCCGTTAATGCCACCTGCATCATTGATTTCATCAATTGCCAATTGTATACCTTCCATTGTCATTTGGCCATACTGTGCAACAGCGCCACTTAATTCATAATTTGCACCAATTTTAATGGTATCGGGTTCAACGTAATCACTAGATGAGCTAGAACCACAACCAGCCAAAGTTGCAAATACTAAAATTGTCATTACTAAAAGAGTCAATACTTTCTTTGCTTTCATAAATAACACCTCAACTTTAAACATTAATTTGTTATCGATTTTATTCATTTCGCGCGAGTATGTCAAGTAATTTTTTCTTAGTAATCTGAATTTTTTATAATATTTGATAAATTTATTTGTTATATATGCAGAGAATATGCATATTAGTTTAAACAATTTAATTAGATTTTAGTTTATTTTTTCATTTTTATAATATATAATTAATAAATATTCTATAATGTTTGAAGTGGATTTTATGAATTATCAAGAAAAAAATGCTCAATTGTTATATCAACAAATCAAGCATAAATTATTAAATATTTATGACGTATTCGGATACGAAGAAATATGTCTTCCGTTATTCGAAAAATATGAAAATTATATAAAATATAAAGCCGTCAATGAAGAAAGCCTACTTAAACTTATTGATCGTAGCGGTAACATATTGGTTATTAGGCCTGATGCAACTTTCCACGTTTTAAAAACTGTTCAAAATATGGATGATAATATTAATAAATGTTGTTATATGACTAATATTTTTAGATTTCGTGATGATAATTATGAAAAAAATGATATTCTGCAAACAGGTGTGGAACTTTTTGATTCGTCTTCACCCTATGCAGATGCTGAAGTCATTACGCTTGCAATAGAAAGCTTGAAGTCATTAGATATTCAAAATATACATATTGATTTAGGACATTCTCAATTTGTACATGCTTTTCTAAAAGATATTGGGATAAATGATGATAAAGATATTGCTCATTATCATCATTTATTAGACAATAAAAATATTATATCTTTAACCGATTCACTAAATAACGCCAAAATAAATGATACATACATCAATCAATTATGTGACATAGCAATGCTTTTTGGCAACTATGAAGATATTAGAGCGAAAGCTGAATTAGTATGCCGCAATAAAAAGATGGAAAATATACTGCTTGAAATTGATAACATCTATTCAGCTTTAAAATCTTTCCGCGTAGAAAACTATATTCACTTAGATCTAGGATTTTCTAATCCTATGAACTATTATTCAGGAATGATATTTAAAGGGTATGTAGTCAATCACGGCGAAGCAGTGATCAGCGGTGGAAGATATGATGCTTTAGCTCAACAATTTGCCAATAAAAGATGTGCATGCGGTTTTGGTCATAATATTGATGTAACCATCGATATACTTTCAAAAAGAGAACAAAACCTTACCCCCAAAAAAATGATTCTATTAACCGGCAAAGATAAAATATCTGCAACGAAAATTGCAACATATTTGCGTCAAGAAGGACATCGATGTTTATTGACTTTTAATAATAAAAATATTATTCATTTACATTATGATACAATCATAGAAGTAGACTATATTTATACAACAATAAAAAAATCAGATAATGCTATTAGTACAATTTTAACAAAAAATATTCTTAATAAAGGTATCGAAATATGCTAAGAATCGCAGTTGCTAAAGGTCGTTTGGCAGAAGACCTCTTAAATTTATTTAATATTTGCGGTATTTATTTTGACGAATATGAAACTTCTCGCAAATTACTGTTACATGACCGTGAAAATAATTTGGAAATGATACTGGTAAAACCAATTGATACACCTGTTTATGTTGATTCCGGTGCGGCTGATTGTGGAATTGTAGGCAAAGATGTGCTATTGGAGAACGAATCAGACGTATACAGCCTTATGGCTCTTAATATTTCTAATTGTAAAATGTGTGTTGCCATCAAAAAAGAAGAAGATATAAAAAATAAAAAATTTATTACTGTAGCTACCAAGTATCCCCATATAACTAAAAAATATTTTGACAGTATTGATATAGACTGTAAAATTATAAAATTAAGTGGCGCTATCGAATTAGCTCCTATTTTAAATATGTCGGATGCTATTGTTGATATCGTACAAACCGGAAAAACTCTATCAGAAAACGGATTGATTGTATCTGATATCATTATTGATAATATCAGCGCTTGTTTTATTGTCAATAAAGTCAGCTTAAAAACCGCTTTTTCTGAAATTGAACAATTGATGAAAAAATTATCATATGCAAATAAGAATATACTAAAGGAAATAAAATGAAAATTGTTTTTATCGACGAAACCAACTTTACACAAGAAATCAACACTTTGCGCAGTACAAGCGAAGAAAAATTCTTTCATGTTGAAAAAAATGTGTCTGAGATTATTTACAATATACAAAAATCTGGAGATGAAGCATTAAAACATTATACTTTAAAATATGACCATGCTGATATTGCTGACTTTAAGGTATCGGATGAAGAAATAAACTATGCTATGCAAAACGTTGATTCATCTTTTATAGATATATTGAATAAAGCAATATATAATATAAAAGAGTTTCATGGACTTCAGTTTCCAAAGAATTTGCAACTTTATCGTGACGGTCTTGAGTTAAGACAAATATATACACCCATTGAACGTGTAGGTATTTATATACCAGGCGGAAATACTGTATATCCATCTACTGTTTTAATGAATACTATTCCTGCAAAAATTGCAGGTGTCGATAATATATGTATAGCAACGCCTCCTGATTCAAACCGCCAAATAAATAATAAGATTATAGCATCTGCGCAATTGTGTGGTGTTGATACGATTTATAAAATGGGCGGCGCTCAGGCTATAGCTGCGTTCGCTTACGGCACTCAAAGTATAAAGAAAGTATATAAAATTACAGGTCCCGGAAACGTTTATGTAACCGAAGCTAAAAAGCAAGTGTACGGACAAGTTGATATTGACATGCTCGCCGGACCAAGTGAAATTTTAATCATTGCTGATAAAGATTCAAATCCAAAATATATCGCTGCAGATTTATTATCACAGGCGGAGCATGATGAACAAGCTTTGTGTATTCTCATTTCAACTTCATTTGAATTAGCACAGCAAGTAATACATGAAATAGATTGGCAATTAAATGACTCAATAAACGCTTTGCGTGCAAAAAAAGCGCTGGAAAACAACGGCCTGATCTATTTAGTAAGCGATTTGAATGTTGCATTTGATCTATCAAATGAAATTGCACCTGAACATTTAGAAATTTTACTTCCAACTCCTGAAAAACACATAGATAAGATCAACAATGCAGGCAGTGTTTTTTTAGGTGAATATTCTCCGGAACCAGTCGGTGATTATTATGTCGGAGTTAATCACACTATCCCTACTTCTGGAAAAGCTAAATTTTCTTCTCCTTTAAGCACAATGGATTTTATGAAACATTCAAATATTATTCATTATAATAAAGAAAAGTTTTTTAAAGATAGAAATACTATTGAAACGTTTGCTTATATGGAAGATTTTACCTATCATGCAAATGCCATTTCAATAAGAACAAAAAACTAGTAGAACATACAAGAGATATTTTATTATATAAAAATACATAATATTGGGAGGTAAAAAAATGAGGAAATACGATTTTAACCGAACCACCAATGAAACTGACATATATCTTTCTTTAAATTTAGACGGTAATAAAAACGGGAATATATCAACACCGATAGGATTTTTAAATCATATGCTGGATTTACTAAAAAATCACAGTGGTTTTGATTTGAATATTAAAGCCAAGGGTGATGTTGATGTTGATGATCACCATACCGCTGAAGATATCGGCATATTATTAGGAGAAGTATTCAATAAATGTCTGGGAGAAAAAAAAGGAATAAATCGGTATAGCAATATCATTCTTCCTATGGACGAAGCTTTAATACTGGCTACTGTAGATATTAGCGGCAGAGCATATTTTGTTTTTGATGTCAATTTCCCATCACATCAAATCGGAAGCTTTGATACTGAGTTGATAGAAGAATTTTTGAGAGCTTTTACGATGAATGCAAAAATTACATTACATATCAGGCAGCTTTCAGGCTCAAATGCTCATCATATTGCTGAAGCTATTTTTAAATCTTTAGCTTATGTATTAAAAAACGCGGTTTGTATAAATCAAGATAAAATAAACGACATTCCATCAACAAAGGGTGTATTATAAATGATAGGTATTATTGATTATAAATTAGGCAATCTTGCAAATGTGCATAATGCAATAAAAAAATTGGGATATGAATCACTGATAAGCAACGATATTCATATGCTTAGTAAGTGTAGCGGATTAATTCTTCCAGGAGTAGGTGCTTTTGAAGATGGTATTACAGCCTTATATGAATATAAACTCGTTGACTTTTTAAATGACTGGGTTAACAGTAATCATTATTTACTTGGTATATGTCTTGGCATGCAGCTTTTATTTGAAAAAAGTTATGAAAATGGTATCTGGGATGGTTTAAGTTATATTAAAGGCGATATTGTACGATTTGAAACAAAACTGAAGGTGCCTCATATGGGCTGGAACGATGTAATCATTCACCAAAATGATGATATTGTAACAGATATTCAGAATGGAGATTATGTATATTTTGTACATTCTTACTATGCCAAAACTCCAAATTTTGATGATGTAGTGCTTTATTCAAATTATGAAATAAATTTTCCCGCAGTTGTAAGAAAAGGTAATATTATCGGCATGCAATTTCATCCGGAAAAAAGCTCTAAAACAGGAAAAATATTACTTAAAAATTATTTGGAGATGACAAAATGAAAATATTTCCAGCTATTGATATTATTTCCAAACAATGTGTTCGGCTTACACAAGGAGATTATAGCAAAGAAAAAGTTTATGACATATCCCCTTTAGATGCAGCCATAAACTATAAAAATCAAGGTTCAAAATACTTGCATGTTGTAGATTTAGATGCCGCTCTTAAGGGAAGCTCAGAAAATTTCGATGTTATCTCACAACTTGCCTCAAAAACTGATATGTTTATTCAGGTCGGTGGAGGAATAAGAAGCTTAGAAATTATTGAAAAATATATAGATAAAGGTATAAAAAGAGTAATTTTAGGTACTAAAGCTATTAAAGATAAAAACTTTCTAACAGAAGCAATAAACAACTTCCCAAATTATATTGCGCTTTCTCTTGACGTACTTGACGAATACATATACACTGACGGTTGGACTGTAAAAACCAATATTAATGTATATAATTTTTTAGATAACATTAAATATGATTTGTTATCTGCCGCAGTGATTACTGATATATCAAAAGACGGCATGATGCAAGGCACTAATTTAAAACTTATACAAAAGCTAAATGAAAATTATCCCATTAATTTCATAGCTTCAGGTGGTGTTTGTACGATGCAGGATATACAAGCCCTCAAAAAAATAGATGTTTATGCAGCAATTATCGGCAAAGCATTCTACGAAAATACATTAACATTAACTCAAGTTCTAAAGAATGTATAAAATCATTTCAAAAAGAAAGAAGTGTAACTATGCTTACAAAAAGAATTATCCCCTGTCTTGATGTTGATAGAGGCAGGGTCGTTAAAGGAAAAAAATTTAAAGATATTCAAGATGTTAACGACCCGGTAGTCTTAGCAAAAAGATACAGCGATGAAGGCGCAGATGAACTGGTGTTTTATGATATTACAGCATCCTTTGAAGAACGAGACATTTTTTTAAATATTGTGGAAGATGTTGCCAGAAATATCGATATTCCTTTTACAATCGGCGGCAATGTTAAAAACGTAGAAGATTTTAGAAAAATACTTTTAGCTGGAGCCGATAAAGTTTCTGTAAATTCAGCTGCAGTTTTAAATCCTAATTTAATTACGCAAGCTTCTAAAAGATTTGGGAGTCAATGTGTGGTCTTATCAATCGACGCTATGCGAAATGACAAAGGTACATGGGATGTTTATGTTAAAGGCGGACGAGAAAACACTAAAAAAGATGCCATCCAATGGGCATTATCCGGACAAAATTTAGGTGCAGGCGAAATTTGTATAAATTCAATGGATGCAGATGGCGTTAAGAATGGATTTGACATTGAGCTGCTTCAAACCTTAAACAAAGTGTTATCAATCCCTGTCATAGCTTCAGGCGGCGCAGGAAGTATGGAGCATTTTACAGAAGCATTTTTGGCTGGAAAAGCTGATGCAGCACTTGCCGCAAGCGTATTTCATTATAATGAAATTGAAATTAATGAGCTAAAAGCGTATTTAAAAAAAAGAAATATTAATGTGAGGTTATAAATGGATTTTGATATAGACAAATTGCAATTTAATGAAGAAGGGCTTATCCCTGCTATTATACAAAATGCGATTACTTTAAAAGTGCTGATGATGGGCTTTATGAATAGAGAAGCAATTTATAAAACGATGACTACCAATACAGTATGGTTTTATTCCAGAAGCAGAAAAACATTATGGAATAAAGGCGAAACCTCGGGCAATTTTTTAACCACAGTTCAACTGACAGTTGATTGTGATGCTGATTGTCTACTTGTTCATGCTCTTCCTCTTGGCCCTACCTGCCATACCAATAATGAAAGTTGTTTTTTTACAGATATATATTTTAATAATGATACCAAAACCGCTGATTTATCAATGCTTGTTGATTTGTATAATATTATCGAAGACAGAAAAGCTCATCCAAAAGAAGGTGCTTACACAAACTATCTCTTTGAAAAAGGTATCGATAAAATATTGAAAAAAGTAGGCGAAGAAGCATCTGAAGTCATTATTGCTGCAAAAAATAATGTGCCAGATGAAATTATATATGAAACATCCGATTTAGTATATCATACATTGGTTATGCTCAGCGAACGTGGTGTGAAGCCTTATTTGATTCTGGAAGAGTTAAAAAAAAGATTTCATAAATAAAGATATACTAATTACAAAAGTTTAAATATAGCGAATAAAATACTTATTTGCAAAATAATAATACATGGTATTCCTATTATGAAATACCATTTTTTTATTTTATGTCTAAAGATAAACATTGATACATACGTTCCAAGACTACCGCCAATAAAAGAAATAAAAAAAATAAACTTCTCACTTATACGCCATTTTTTGTTTATGGCTTTTCGTTTATCAATGCAAATAATGTAAAATGCAATTATATTAATCATGAGTACATAATACAAAAAATAACGCATTGTATTTTTGCTTCCCTCTTTTCTGACTATATTTTACAATTAAATTATCCTCTTTTTTTAAAAAAGAGGATAATTTAAATCTAACAATTTTATGCTATGCTTTATTACTGCAGTTAAGTACATTTCTCATTTTATGCGCTACCATATTAGCAATGGCATCTCTCGCCGGTGATAAATATTTTCTTGGATCAAATACATCCGGTTGTTCTATAAATACTTTACGAATAGACGCAGTCATCGCAAGACGTAAATCGGTATCGATATTAATTTTGCATACACCGTATTTCGTTGCTTGCAAAAGCATTTCTTCAGGAACTCCTTTTGCGCCCGGTATTTTACCGCCATATTGATTATTGAGCGCCACAAATTCTTCCGGTACCGATGAAGCTCCATGTAAAACAATTGGAAAATCAGGAAGCATGTTTGTTATTTTTTCAAGACGTTCAAAATCTAATTTAGGCTCCCCTTTAAATTTAAATGCACCATGGCTTGTTCCGATAGCAATCGCCAATGAATCTACTCCCGTTTTTTCAACAAATTCAATTGCCTCGTCAGGATCAGTAAATGTTGCATTACGATCACTTACTTTAATGTTATCTTCTATACCTGCCAGTTTACCTAGTTCCCCTTCAACAACAACGCCTCGCTCACGGGCATAATCAACAACTTTTTTTGTAAGTTCGATATTTTCTTTTAATGGATATTTGGATCCATCGATCATAACGGAAGTAAAGCCATCATCAATGCATTGTTTGCAAATTTCAAAACTTTCACCATGATCTAAATGAAGCACTAAATCTAAACCGGTATCTTCTATTGCAGCTTCAACAAGTTTTCTCAAATATACGGGTGAAGCATATTTTCTGGCACCTGCCGATACTTGTAAAATTAACGGAGCTTTTTCCTGAAGCGCAGCTTTCATGATTCCTTGAATAATTTCCATATTATTTACATTAAAAGCTCCAACTGCATATTTACCTTTATATGCTTTTCCAAACATCTCTTTCGAAGTCACTAACGCCATAATATATCCTCCTTATAATATTTTTTCTTATATAAATTATATCACTTATTAATATTAAAACAAAGAAATTGCGTACTTATGCTATTTATTTTCTAAAGCTTTTCCTTGATAAGAATTCATTTCGAGTAATTTATTTTCTATAATGTCAACAATTTTCCTCCAGCTTTTATTCCATGTGCAAATAACCGATAGTCTTTCTGTTACTCTCGATACAAGCCTTTGAATCGCAATATCTTTATGGATATTTTCAAGCAGTAATATTATTCTTTCTACATATTCATCAAGTGATAAAAGATGAATCTTCCCTGCATAATACATTTTCTCAAGCATCGTATCTTTTGCAACATACAATGAATGTATCTTTAAGCTATCCGTTTTTATTTCATTTATTAACTTTGCGGTATTGAGTATGTCTTTTTTCCCATCCCAAGGTAAATCTGCGATAATATGAGTACAAAGCTCAAATCCTGCAGATTTAATTTTTTCTGCCGCAACGACTACATCGTATACGCTATGATGTCTGTTTAATATTTTTAATGTATTATTATTTGTAGATTGCAAACCAATTTCAATGCATATATCAATATTATGCTCTTTTTTTAATTCTTTTAAAAACTCCATATAGCTATCTTCAAGACAATCCGGTCTGGTTGAGATAGACAAAGCGACACACGAATCCATGTGTGCCGCTGTTTTCATATAATATTTAAATTTATCTAATGGCATATATGTATTGCTATAACTTTGGAAAAATGCGATATATTTTGTTGCCTTATATTTTTCTTCAAGTATTTTTCTTATAGTGTTATATTGAATACAAAGATCAATATCTTCTCTCATATTTTCATGTCCGGAGCCATCTGGTGCACAAAAAATACAGCCATCATAACTCTTTGTGCCATCTCTATTAGGACAGGAAGATGGAATATTTAAAGGAATTTTATAAACCTTTTGACCATATTTTTGAATAAGGTACTCTGAATACTTATAATATAATCTATTCATAATTAAATAAATACTTCAAATTCACTCGGAACTTCAATAGCATTTATAGTAAATATGAATTCTACATTAAATTTATCGGAGAGTTTACGGATAGCCGCAAAAAAATCTGTAAGACTTTGGAGTTCATTATTTTTAGTTATTTTTTCAATATCGTCGATATAAATTTTACCAATATCATAATTTCCGCTAATGAGACCATTTAGAAACCCAAAAAACATTTCCCAAGAATATATATAAAATTCTGAAAGATCAATAAATCTGATACTGTTTGATATTTCACGTCTGTGTTTATCTTTTCGATCAATATAAACTAAATTCATTTCCTCTCTGACAGCTTCATCATTCGCTATATCGATTAATTTTTTTGTCTTTCCGCTGCCTTTGTCTCCAACAATGAATTTAATCATTTTAACCACCTCATTTCTGATTTATATTATATAAAATAATGCTGTTTCTTACAAGATTATTATTAATTTAATTATCATATACCAATATTCGAAATTAATTATTGTCTATAATATTTTTTGTTACTTTTAAAGAAATATCAATAAAATGATTTATTTTTATCCCTGTGCTTTCTATCAAATTAATTGTTTGTCTATCATAAATATTATTATCTTTTAGTATGGTATCATAATCAAATTTTATATAATTCTTTTTTGAATTTGAATACAATTTTTCGTATATAATATTGGCTGTTATATTTGAAGATATAATTATTTTTTGGCCTATGCTTTCTGCTTTGATGCCTGTTTTTTCATTATGTGCCGCAATTATTGAATAAATTTCTTCATTACCGAAATTTTCGTCTTTTAAAATTTCTATTGTTTTAAGTCCATGTAATTGCGGACATATTTTATACGAAGTGATATCATAATCTAAGTCATGCAGGATCCCCGCTACGCTCCAGATTTCCAGCTGATCAGGATTGAAAAATTTTGCGAAAGCTATCATCATTGCTTCAACGACGAGTGAGTGCTTTTTCATTTTTTCTGTTAACAAATATTTATTCAATAATTCTATAGCTTTGTATCTCATAATAACATCTACCTATTTGGTTACAGCCATTCTAAAAAACGTTATTTTAAACAACGTACCTTTGGTTTTCTCACTTTCAATTTGAACCGTCCCATCATGTGCATCTATTATTTCTTTTGCGATACTTAATCCTAATCCTACACTTCCGTTTTCTCTTCTTCTTGATTTATCAGCACGATAAAACCTGTCAAAAATTTTTAACATTTCTTCATGATCCATCCCTATACCATCATCTTCAAATTCTAAAATAACATTATCATTATCTACATACAATCGGATCCATACATTGCCGTTATATTTGCTGTATTTGCTTGCATTATCAACAAAAATTTTAACCAATTGTTCCATTCGATTTTTATCAGCATACGCAACTATATCGCTCCCTTGTTCATAGTGCAAAGAAACACCTCTGGATTCCGACATTAATTTCTGGCGCATACAAGTATCTTTAATTAATCTGCTGAGATGTATTTGCTCCAACTCAATGTCAAGTCCATTATCTTCTGCATCAGCAAGAATCAACATATCATCTATCAGACGTCGCATTGCCACTATTTCACTTTCTATATTTTCCAGCCAGCTAATATTATCTTTGATATTTTGATTCTCCTTGGCTCTTAAAACATCAACATTTGTTTGGATAATTGTCAATGGAGTTTTTAATTCATGTGAAGCGTCGGCTATAAATCTTCTTTGTTTTAAATAAACATCTGTTATTGGTTCTAGACGCTTACCTGCAAAATACCAGCCTATTATAATCATGGTTATGATGCCAAAGCTGCCTGTTATAATCATAGCATTTGTAAATAGCCCCAATATTCTTTTTTCTTCTTTTGTATTTTGAATAATTTGTATGATCCATGTTTTATCATCACTTTTTATGATTTCACTGACCACACGATAGGAATTTTTTTTATATTCAATATTATTAATATTTTCGCTTTCATCCTGCTGTACACTGTATACAAAAACTTTTAATATATTCTGCATTTCTTTATCAATATTATTTACTGCATATACGTTTAAATGATCATCATATACGATATAACTTTCTTCAAATTCAGAAAAAATATTTTGAGTTGTATATACTGATTCTTCTAAAAAATCAGTATTTATAATGAGATTATTATCATCGACATGGAAAGCATCTTGTAAGATCTTTCTTGTATATTTTAAAGAAGCAGAACTCATAATGCCAGATAAGAAAGCTATCGCAAAAATACAAAAGATAAAAATAAATGAAATTAATACGGAAATGTTTTGAAGCATTAATTTTAATCTTAATTCTTTTAACAACTTAATCTACCTTTAATACATAACCTACACCTCTGACAGTTCTTATACTTAAAGAGGTATTTGATAATCTTTTCCTTAAATTATGAATGTGTATTTCTATGTTGTTTTCCGTAACATAACTATCTAATCCCCAGATTTTGTCTAGTATTTGCTCTCTTGTAAAGACCTGCCCCGGGTGTTTTAAGAGTAATTCCAGTAACTTTGCCTCTTTTAATGGAAGCTGGTAAATTTTCCCTGCTATCGTAACTATGTTAGATTTAGCATCATAGCTTACTTCTCCTAATGTAATTAACTCATCTTGGTATTCACTATAACTTCTGCGATGCAGGGCTTCTATGCGGGCAAATAACTCTTTTGCAGAAAAAGGTTTCGTAAGATAATCATCGGCACCACTCTTCAATCCGAGTACTCTGTCATCAATCGATGATTTTGCTGTTAAAATGAGTACGGCTGTATTTTTTTTGTTTTGTCTCATCCGTTTTACAATTTCTAGACCGCTCAGCCCCGGCAGCATGATATCAAGCACAACCACATCATAAGCATCGGAAAGTGCATGCATGAGCCCTTCATCTCCGTCATGCGCTATATTACATTCATAACCATACACTTCACATAATGCTTTTACAGCATCTGTAATTTTTTTTTCATCTTCTACAAATAAAATTCTCACAATGTGCCTCTAGGATTTTTTTAAAATATCGATGTACAAATAGGCCTTTTAAAGCTGAGCTCCCTATCTAACTGTTCGGCAATCTTATATTTTGTATTTGACAAGCCATAGTTATACAATTCTGTCATTGATATACATCCCATAATCCAGGATGTAAAATCTTCTATATTAATATAAATTTTATTTTCTGTATTTATTTCTCCTAAATATACTTCTTCCCTACTATTATTATACTTGTCATTGATAATAAAACAATAACCAGTTTTTATATCTTTATTGGCTATAAGGTTTATTAACGCTTGCGGATTGATTGCCTTATACATAATACCCAATCCTTGTCTGCAATTGTAATGATAGGCCGCCGATATAGTTGCATTGTAAATACTTCCTATGTTATTTAAATTATAATAAAAAAATTGCTCATGAGTATACAGCTTAATTGTTTCAAACTGGTCTTTAAGTGTAAATAAATATGAAAAAAAATATTCTTTTGCTTTGGGTGTTAATGTTATGAATCTCTCTACAATCATTGCTTGGTCGTACTGGTTATATTCAGCGTCCTTTTCAAACCTCACAACAGCATACCCTTCCAATTCTCCGTCATCATTACGAATAAGTATAATATCGTCATGCGTAATTTCCTGCTCCAGCTTGTACCATTCATATTCACCAATATAGCACATGCCATGTTGCATCCTTGCATATTGATTGTGTAGATTCTTTACAAGTTCGAGGCTTTTTTGCTCGAAAGGAAATACATTCTTACTATCTTTATATTTAAGAACATTGGTATTAAATGAATATTCATACTTCTCTATTCCCCAACCAAATCCATATTTTTTATAAAAGGCAGGCTTATATGGATATAACATAACGATATTAATTCCGCAGCGCAAAGATTCCTCTAAAAAAAAGCGTATCATAAAATCCGCTGCCCCTTGCATGCGATAACTATTATGCACTGCTACGCCACCCAACGCATTTATACTTATTGATTTATTGTGAAAATTCACCATGAATTCATGTATAGTAATTAAACCAATGACTTTTTCTCCGTGACAACATACATACACTTGTGAATGACTCATATTTTCAATCGCATAGAAAGAATCAATAATTTTTTCTATATTATCTTGTTTGTTCTGTTCTATATAAAAAGCCATATGCTTTATAGCGGCAGCATTTTCGTAATCTTTTTCTTCAATTTTTCTAATCTTTAATTGCATTTTATAGACAGCCTTTCTATACTTGTTATTCACTATTTATATTATTTAATAATTCGTTTATTGTCAAAAATACATATCCCTTATTTTTTAATTCGGGTATTAATTTTACTAATGCATCAGCCGTATATTTTGCATCATTATGAAAAGAAATAATATCACCTGGTTTTACATTTGTATTGACCATGTTTAAAATAGTATCTACATTTGGACTTTTCCAATCATATGATTCCAAACTGTACATTACAATGGTTTTGTTTGTTTTTTTCGCAGCTTTTACTATATTTTTATTAATATATGAAAAAGGCGGTCTGAAATAGCTGCACTGTTTATTATATATTGAGGCAATCGCCTCATCTGATTTTAAAATTTCCTTTGCAATTTTATATGTCATCATTTTTGATAGATCGCTGTGTGTATTTGAATGATTTTCGACTTCATGCCCGGAATCAACTATTTTTTTTGCAGTAGAATTATTTTCTTCTATCCAATTCCCTGTAAGAAAAAATGTTGCTTTTATATTATTATTATCCAAAACATCTATAATCTGATTTGTATAATCTTCCGAAGATATATTCACCTCAACAGTAAGCGCTATTTTTTTATCTGATGTTTTTATGGCATATACTATATTATTTGAAGCAATATTTGGGGTTGTTGTATCTTCTGTTTGTTTAAGATGAAGATATTTAAATATGAAAAAAGCAATTAAGAGCACAAATATGACGAGTAATATCATTATTAATTTCTTTTTTGAAATATACATAATTAATCACCTCTCTTAATTTTTATTTAAACTTAAAAGAGGATATACATAATATATGCAAATATACTAACGTTTTATTAATTTCTTATTCAAATTCTTTAGTATATAAATAATTCACTCTTATAAATCCACGTTTCGATTTTCTTTTTTGGTATAATTTAAATATTTCATTTATGGCAACAACAGTCCCTGCGCATACGATAGACGCCCCCAAAGTGATAGCCGGTATTTTTACTGTTTTATTATTCATACTCATACCTCTGTTTCATTTTATTTAATTATAAAATATTTTTTCTATTCTGTAAATTTTATATTAATATATTAACCTTGTTTTTCTAAACATTTTCTTATATCATTTAACTATTAAACAAAGGGATTAATACAATGAAACGCAACGATATTATTCAAATTAAACTAAATAAATTTAAAACTTTGAATAGAACCACTGGCTACTTTGAAGAAATGCCCATATTTGTTAAAGGGGGCATGCCCGGCCAAACTGCGGATGTGATTATTAAAAGGAAAAGAAATAATGTATGCGAAGCGAATTTTTTAAAACTGGTTTCTCCTGCATGGTACGAGAAAAAAGTGAGCTGCTCATCATATGGTTTGTGTGGCGGATGTACCTTTTTAAGTATGCCGTATGAAATGCAAACGCGATATAAAACTGATTATATTTTAAACTTATTTCGAGAAAATAATATAAAATTTCAAAATTTTTTAGGCTTCTTTTCTTCGCCCAAAACTATGGGTTATCGCAATAAAATGGAATTTTCATTTGGAAATACTCATAAAAATGCTCCGCTTACGCTTGGAATGCATAAAAAGGATCGGTTCTATGATATTATTTCGGCAGAAGAATGCGAGCTTATCGATGAAGATTTTAAAACTATTTTAAAAAATACTGTTTCACATTGCAATCAGCATCAATATTCTTACTATCACAGAGGCTCCCATAAAGGACTTCTTCGCCATTTAATAATTCGCAAAGGTGAATTTACCAATCAATTGATGATAAATATAATCATTACTTCTCAGGAGGCTTTTGACGAACAATCTTTCCTAAATATGTTATTAAATCTTGAATTGGATAAAAATATCGTATCTGTTATTAAAACAATCAATAATTCGATATCTGATGCCATACACGCCGAAGCGATATCTATATTATATGGAAGGGATTATATGCAAGAAAAATGTTTAGATAAAACTTTTAACATTTCTCCTTTCTCATTTTTCCAAACAAATTCCTCCGGCTGTGAAGTTTTATATGGCGTTGTAATCAAGATGCTTCATTCAATTCAATGTGATACCATATTTGATCTATATTGCGGAACCGGTACGATTACTCAAATGGTTTGTGAATATGCTACTAAAGTAATCGGTATTGAAATTGTAGCCGATGCAATCGAATCGGCAAAGAAAAATGCCGAACTCAACAACATAAAAAACTGCTCTTTTATTTGCGGTGATGTTTTAGATGTTATCTACAATATTGATGAAAATCCTGATGTTATTATTCTGGATCCTCCCCGTGCAGGAATGCATCCTAAAGTTTTAGGTAAAATTGCCTCATTCAATTCAAAACATATTTTATATGTTTCATGCAATCCGACAGCGTTAATAAAAGATTTAAAATATTTAATAGAGCACCGATATGTAGTAAACAAACTGGCAATTGTTGATATGTTTCCACATACTCCGCATGTAGAGACGGTGATATTGATGTCACGGGTAAAAGAATAAATATACAGAAAGCCTAAGTAAATAAGCCATTTCTGTTGCCGAGATATGAAGTTTGCTGCTTTTTTTTGTAGAACAAAAAGACGGCAAACATTGGTTTTATATACCCGATGAATTAGATTATTTCAGAAGCCGGCTCAAAGACAGGCTGTGATTTAGATAAATGTCAAATTTCAATTCATCTGTGTTTATACAAGTAAGCACCCTGCGCTATCGTAGAGTGTCTTTCTAATTTTACAGCTTATTCATTTATACCCACCGTTCACCAGATTTGAATTCTACGAAAAATCTAGTTTCAAATGTAAGAATTTATATAATCTCTGAGAGGAACAATCAAAATGATAGATAATAGAGAGGCAGTATTTTATATGAAAATAAAAGCGCAACCATTTGATATAATGCAGTATTTTTACAGTTATGTGCAACCACCATTGATTCGATGTTGTATACGCTTTACCGGAAAAGTCAAAAATGAAAGACTATTGATTGCTTTAAAGAGTATTCTTGCAGAATATCCTATTTTAAGATGTAGATATATTGCAGAAAAGAAAGAATGGATTGAAGCATCATTTTGCGAAAATGATTATCTATCAATTATTACACCAGATATAGAACAGAAAAAGATTGAAACGGAAAAATTAATGTCCTCGCTTTGTATTGGAATAGATCCGCCTATAAGAATTTTTTTGATATGCGGAGAAAAGAATGACACTATTTGCATCGTAGTAAGCCATTTGGTATGTGATGGCAAAGGATTTGAACAACTTATATATTCATTTTCCCAGTATTATTCTTCAGATAATAGTGCAAAAACATTCGATTGTTGTGAAGATATTGGTAAACGACGGGATTTTTATCAGATTACAGAAAGTTTTTCTATCTATAAAAAAATAAAAATTTTGTATTCCAAATCACCGGTTTCATCAAACGATGCTCAGAAAACTATTCCGCTAATAGGGAAAAATACAAAACCCACAATACTAACACGAACAGTTAATGCAGATATGTTTTTCAAAGTTCATTCTTTTGTTAAGAAGCATAATGCGAGCTTGAATGATGCATTTCTTACAGCTTATGCGCGTGCGCTGCACGATCAATTTGGTTGGAATGACATTACTATACCATCACCGGTTGATTTGAGACGATTTGGCGGAAAACAAACTAAATGCAGTGTTTGTAATTTGACCGGGAATTATTACTGTAAAGTTCATATTGAACAAAACGAGATTTATGAAGTTACACTGAAAAAGATTTCTACTCAGATGAATAGACAAAAAGCAGGAAACACGTGTTTAAAAGGCCCAATACTTTTTCATTTGCTATATCGTATAATGCATTACTCAATTCTTGAAAAAATATTTTTTAAAATGTCACCAATTTCGATGATATCATATACTAATTTAGGCAAAATTGATGAGATAAAACTATGCTTTACTGGAAGTGAGATATCAGAAGCTTTTTTTGCAACTGCTATAAAGCCAATTCCTTATTTTCAATTAACGGTATCTTCTTTTAAAGATCAGTGTACATTTTCAAGTTGTACCTATGCAGGAGGAAGAGATCTTGATGTGATCGCAAAACTTATGGATAGAATATATGAGCAATTTGAAAATATAATTTCCATAAATTAATTGCAAGTATAAGCATACTACATAGTTTACCTAATTTTAAATAGAGATGATATTGAAAAAAATAAATTGAATATAGCGGTTTACCGGCGACTATAAAAAGATAAATCAAATTGTTTTATTATGAAAAATTTGACAGAACAAGCTTATCTTTTCTCCTTTGTGATATTAACTGTACATTATGCGCAAAGGCGTGTAAATGGTCATTGAAGAGCAATTCTATATAATTCAATATATGATTAAGAATAAGACCTTTTATATTACCGTAAAGCATAGTATAATAAATACGAATTTATTCTGATTTGACTTTGTGAAAGAATATCCACTAGTGAGAGAAAAATCAAAATCGGCATCATAAAGAATTTCTTAATCGATACGTTAACCAAACTTCTGTTATTTCCGAAGCAAATAAACGAAATCTAGATTATAAAGTTCTATTTAATATTTAAAAAATAAAAGGTTGGAATAAATACAGATGAAAAAAATGTATAATCTTAATGAGCTTGAAGAAATTACAAAAAATTGTAATAGATGTCCCCTGTCGAAAACGAGAACAAATGTTGTATTCGGAGAAGGAAACAAAAATAGCGATATCTTATTTGTAGGAGAAGCTCCGGGATATCACGAAGATCAAACCGGAAGACACTTTGTAGGTAAATCAGGAGAATTGTTTAATAAAATGTTAAAGGCCGTCGCTATAACAAGAACGGATATATATATCACAAATATAATCAAATGCAGACCGCCGAATAATAGAACCCCTTTAGAAGACGAATGCAGAAATTGTATAGAATTTTTAAGATGGCAGGTAAAGATAATAAATCCCGGTATTATTGTATGCTTGGGTGCTGTTGCTGCCAAAAATATAATAGAAAAAGATTTTAAGATTACTAAAAACAGAGGCGTTTGGTATCAAAAAGGTAGATTTAATATTATTGCGACCTATCATCCATCAGCAGTATTAAGAGATATCAATAAAGAACAACATGTTATGGAAGATTTTATATCTATAAAAAATATGCATGATAAAATAACCTGCAAAATATAGAAAAGCAGTTTTATTTAAAAATACAAAAAACGGTAATACTGAAAAAAAAACGGTAGCTTTAACAATAAATTGTACATAGCATGAATGCAGTTTTTATATTTTTACTTCTAAAGAAAGCGTTAAGACTAATACTAAATTCATCTACTATAATATTAGCAATATTTTATTTTTTGAAAGGAAGATAAAATTGACGAAAAATTCGCCAAAAAATAAACGCAAATCAATTATAGTCGCCGGTATTATAGGCAATATTATGGAGTGGTATGACTTTGCCCTTTATGGATATCTTGCCGCTATCATATCTATATTGTTTTTTCCTAATGAGACAAGATGGTTATCCCTGCTTTCTACATATGGAATTTTTGCAGTAGGTTTTATTATGAGGCCAATAGGATCGGTAATATTTGGACGGTTAGGTGATACTATAGGGCGTAGTAAGACGATGTTCATATCCGTAATCATTATGATGATCCCCACCTTTGCGCTGGGCTTATTGCCAACCTATGCAAGTATTGGTGTTTGGGCACCAATTCTTCTTGTTATTATGAGATTAATGCAAGGATTATCTGTCGGAGGAGAATTCTCCAGTTCCGTTACTTATTTAGTCGAAACTTCCCTCGCTTCCAAAAGAGGACTTTCTGGAAGCTGGAGTAATGTAGGCAGCGGAATCGGAATGCTAACAGGCTCTCTGATGGCTACGTCCATTACAAGTTTTTTGGGTACAGATGCTGTTTATTCATGGGGTTGGAGGATCCCTTTTCTTCTGGGAGGAATTTTTGGAAGCATTGCAATTATATTAAGAAAAAATCTTCCAAACTCACAGCATTTTATAGAACATGTCAAATCCAAAAAGAATTCCGCTCCAATTAAAGATGTTTTCTCCAACAATACTAAGCAGATTATCCAAGCAATGGTTTTTGCATCGGGATATGGCGCTCTCTTCTACCTTACAATGGTTTATTTCCCAACCTGGCTTAGCGAATATACAAGTTTTTCACTAGCCAATGCTATGAAAATCAACACAGTTGCAACTGTGTTATTTACTCTGCTTATCCCGTTCATGGCATGGATATCGGACAAATACATTAGGCGTACTCATTTTGCCGCAATAAGTATTTCGGTTTGTGCCATTGCAGCAATTCCGCTTCTTTTGTGGTCTAAAGGCGGAAGTATGATATCTATCGTTATTACGCAAATAATTTTTGCTGTGCTTATTTCTGTGCTGAGCGGAAATGCACCGACTATATTTGTTGAGTTATTTCCAACACGCGATCGTCTTTCTGGTTATTCAATAGCTTTTAATGTTGGAATGGGCATCGTCGGCGGATCTACGCCCATGATCGTTACCTGGCTTATTTCTAAGACCAGTTTGGTATGGTTTCCTGCAATCTATATGTTATTCGGGGCAATTTTGGGACTGGCTGCACTCTTATGGATGGAAGATCGAAGTCGTGAACCTCTGCTGTAGAACACAGAAGACATCCTAACGAATTTCTCTGTATATCCAAAGTTCAAAATGAGCTACATAGCTATAATATAAAATGTACATTCAATAATCTACACTCATTATTATCGCAATAAAATATCTATTATAATAAACAACAATGATATTTGCTAATTTAATCATATTATTATTGAAATATAAAAGTTTAAAATAAAAAAATTATAGGAGAAAAAGGACGGATGTTATTATCCGCCTAATCGTATAAATAAATATGAACAATGAAATTCCATTTAATATACGAAGAAAAGTTATCGCAAGTACAACGTACGAAGGCTGGAAAAAGAGCCCTCATGTTTCTTATGTCTATGAAGCTGATGCAACAGATTTTTATGCAGAATATATAAAACTGAATCTATCTGGTAAATACGCTTCACATATTTCATTCAATACACTCCTAATAAGAATTATTGTAGAAGGTATCAAAGCCGCTCCTCAAATGAATGCTACGATACAATATAACCCTTTTCTGGTTATAGGTAAAATCACGGTTACAGATGAAATCAATATAAACATGCCGTTTTTATTGTCCGGTGGTGAGATGCTCACTATAAACTTGCGTAATTTCGGAAATAAATCATTACATGAGATGACCGAATATATAAATCGCATCAATATAAAAATAAAAAATACAAATATCGAGCTTGCACTTTTGGATGTTGGTTTTTCTGATACATTAAAGGAGTTAAGGCACGGTAAAATTATTAAAGCATTTGGGCGAATACTTGGCATCCTGATTAATCATAAAAATATTCATAGATATTCAAAAACAGAAAAAAAGGCATATATCAATACGCCTTTAGAAAACAGACTAAGCAAAAACGATTTGAATCAAGGAACGATTACGATTTCTAATTTAGGTTCAGCGGTTCAAGGCACGAAGGGCGTTGTAGGATTATTGGAAATAGTGCCTCCACAAGTTTGCGTCATCGGGATCGGGGCACTTCAAGAAAAACCCGGCATTTACTACAAAGATAATAATCTACCGCAAATCGGCACTCGAAAAATAATCCCTTTCACCATTGCGTTTGATCATCGTGCCCTTGACTTCGGAGACATAGCGCCTTTTATAAACCAATTGGAATCTATCTTTAATAACTCATCGGTTATCCATACATTATAAATGACGCTGAACAATAAAAAATTATAATATTCTACATCTCGTTACTTTAATTTTAAAAAAAAGTGCATTTTTTTCACATCAAATATTTCTTACTACTCTTTATAGAGAATTATTTATATTTATTTCAGCTACTATTCTCTCATCATTAAACAGTTTTTCATTCTATATGTTTATATTTAATAAAAATTTATGTCGAATTTTTTATATGCTAGATTTTTCTTTAATATTTTCAATCTATTCAAATAAACATTTGACAAAATTCGCTATTGATATATAATATTAGTATATTGAACGGACGTTCAGTCAGGAGATAATACATATGCTACAGCAGGAACAAAGTGAAAAAAAAGAACGTATTATAAATGCATCTATTGAGTTATTTTCCAAGAAAGGATATAATGCAACAACTGTCAGTGAAATTGCTACTGCTTCAAATGTTGCAAAAGCTTTAATATACTACTATTTTAAAAGTAAAGAAGATATTTTAGATCATCTTGTACAATCATTACTTGCAAACGCAAGAACAATTACAATGGATTTTATTCATGTGAATGTAGTAGAAATGATCAATAACGGCAATCTGGATATACTTCCAGATAGACTACATTTTGCTAACGAAGAAGCCATTAAGTATTTCTTGCTAAATGCACATGAATTTTACAGATCAGTGCTCGATTATGCTCTTAAAAACAGAGCTACCATACGAATATTAATGCACGAATCTCTTAAAGGAAGCAAGCATCAAAACGCTCTGTTTCAACTAATGAATTTTGCTAAAAGCAGTAATGATAACCCTATCATTCAAACGATTGCCAAGGCAGATAGTGACTTTGTGTATTCAAATGATATGGTTTCATTTCAATTTTTCTTTTTCATTATACCATTGATCAATTTCGTTTCATATTATGATGAATATAAACTGCTTAATGCTTTAAGCGATGAACAGATGCATGAATCATATTTAAACTCATTCCAGATAATCATTGATTCATTAGTATCAGGCAAAGATATTTTACTTCGCAATAAAAATTATTCGACATAATTTTTTGTGCTTTGTATATATATTTTATAACTAACTATATTTTTTTAAGTAAAATTGACCGTACGGTCATTTAATATAAAATTACTCTTTTGAGTCATTAATATATAAAGGAGGAAGTACGATGACAAACATTAAAAAAACGGGAGTTGATTTATTATTACGGTATTTATCAAGTAATCCGATAAAAAACCTTCCCAAAATGCTTACACTCGCTGAGAAAATGGACCGTGGGAATATTCACACTTCACAGATAACAGAAATGCGCAAAGTTTTGCTAGATGAAAACAATGTCTGGTTTACTTTCGCAGAAAAACTATTTGACGAAGTTGACTTAAAAGTATTAAAAAAATTTGTGGAAAGCTTTCTAGTTAACGGAAATCTTAACGGAGAAGCCCGCCTTAGAGAATATCGGGCTAAATATGACTGTAATATTCCATGGGCAATTTTAATGGATCCGACCAGTGCATGTAATCTTTCTTGTACAGGATGCTGGGCGGCTCAATACGGGAACAAAAATAATCTTTCATATGAATTGCTTGATTCAATTTGTCGCCAAGGAAAAGAGCTTGGTGTTTATTTCTATATTTTTTCCGGTGGAGAACCACTCATGCGTAAAGATGATATTATTCGCCTATGTGATGCACATCAAGATTGTTATTTCTTTGCTTTCACAAATGGCACACTTGTTGATGATGCCTTCTGCAAAGAATTACTAAGAGTAGGTAATTTTACATTAGCTTTTTCTATAGAAGGTGATGAATCCTCAACAGACATGCGCCGCGGCGATGGTACTTATAGAAAAGTAATCAACGCAATGGCTCTTATGCAAAAATATAAATTATTGTTCGGATACTCCACATGTTATCACCGTTATAATACGGAAAGTGTCGGCTCTGATGAGTTCGTAGATGATATGATTATCCGTGGCTGCAGATTTTCATGGAATTTCACTTATATGCCTATCGGCAAAGATGCTCATACCGATTTATTGGCCACAGCCGATCAACGTGCCTACATGTATCACCGAGTACGAGAAATTCGCCAAACGAAACCTATTTTTGCTATGGATTTCTGGAATGACGGAGAATTTACACAGGGCTGTATTGCAGGCGGACGTCGTTATCTACACATCAATGCGGCAGGCGATGTAGAGCCATGCGCATTCATTCATTATTCAAATGTCAATATTCATGATGTTTCCCTGCTTGAAGCACTTCAATCGCCATTATTTAAAGCTTATCATAATAATCAGCCATTTAACTCTAATCATCTTCGTCCCTGCCCTCTCTTGGATAATCCCGAAGCTCTTTCTTCTATGGTAAAGCAATCAAATGCAAAATCAACGGATATGCAATCCCCGGAAGATGTAAATACATTATGCGCCAAAACAAGTCCGGCCGCAAAAGCATGGTCTCCGATAGCGGAACAATTATGGGCAGAAAATCCAAAAAGCAAAATTACTCAACCATTCAGACCTTGAAAATAAATATTCTCTTAATCAAAATAAAAGTATGTAGTACTACATACTTTTATTTTGCATATAAACCAAGTTACGAATATAATATATAAGTATTGATATATCATATCTAAAGGTTATAAAATATTACATAAAAGGATACCATATGGAATATTGGGATATTTACGATAAACACGGAACTAAAACAAACCGTATCATGCAAAAAGGTCATACGCTTAAAAAAGGAGATTTTCATTTAGCCGTTGAAGCATGGATAATAAATTATGACTTCAAAGTCCTTATTCAACAAAGGAGCAAGCAATGTACCATATTACCAGGTATATGGGCTCTAACAACGGGAAGAGTCGTTTCTGCCGAAAATTCGCAGCAAGCTTGTATTCGTGAAATTTATGAAGAATTAGGCATTCGCATATTAAGAAACGAAATATTTTTTATAAAAAGAATTATAAGAAATGACGGTTTGAATTTAATTTGGGATATATATATGGTAACAAAAAATATAAACTACTCAGATTTTCAACTTCAGCATGCTGAAGTTGAGCAAATAAAATGGGTTTCAATAGATGAATACATATCAATGTTAAATAGCGGTAAAGCTTATAAATATCCAGATATTTTTGACATCATCACTTTAATACAAACAAGATATAAAGAGTTATCGTAACCAATAATCTTATAAGTCGGCATTCCACATTGTTTCTGATTTATTACCATCTTTATCTATATAATAAATTTCTATATCACTGCTTCCGTTTGTTATATAAATTATAATGGAGCCTTGTAAATATTTTACTCCATTAGCTTGGGATAAATTGGTTGAACTATGCTTTAGATCAGAATTATTAGAAATAACAACGGCTTGCTGATTATACGGTTCATTCAATTTATAATTTGAATAATTCAGTACTCCTGTTTTTTTAGAATATGGATTTACCAAATTAAAATTTGTCTGTCCGTATCCTGCTTCTTCAAAATATTCTTCAATATATCGACTTAAATAAGTTTGACTTTCATAATCCGGCAAATGAGAATCCATAGAGTTTGCAAACATATGATCTTTATCGAATTTTAATGAAGACGCCTTGACAAAACTCACCAATCCCCTGCTATTTGCTTCCAAAACAGCCTCTTTAGAATTTTCAATGATATTACTAATCGTCGGCACTAAAATCGCCGTCATAACCCCTATGATTGATATAACGACAATCAACTCAATAAGCGTAAAACCTTTTTTATTTAATTTTTTAAATATTTTTTGCATAAATTTTTACTCCGTTATGCAATTAATAATAGCGTGATGTTTTTAACGCTTTATTATGCCCCCTATAAATGATTTCAAATTTTAACATTATTTCGTAATGTTGTCAACTTTACGCATAATTTGTAATAACGTCATGTTTTTCTTGACAGAATCATCTTTATAAATTATTATACTAACTAAATAGTATAACTTTTATTACTGACGGGGAAAATGTGGAAAAAACCACAGTGGAATAAAAGTTCTAAAAAGCCGACCGTCTGGGCAACATTTCGAAAAACCGAATTGTTGCTCTTTTTATTAGGAATATAAAGTAAGGTAATATATTGTGTATTCTATTAAAAAGAGCAGCCGAAATGTTTTATTCAAATCGAAAGGAAGATAATGATATGAATAATCAAGCTTGGAGAAATTTCAAAAGCGGAGAATGGCAACAAAATATTAATGTAAGAGACTTTATTCAAACAAATTATAAACCGTATGAAGGTAATGAAGATTTTTTATGTGGTATTACCACACGCACAGAAAAATTAATGAAAAAACTGACACAGCTTATGGAACTGGAAAAAGCCTTCGAAGGCGTACTCGATATTGATACACAGCATGTCAGTTCACTTGTCAGTTATATGCCGGGCTACCTCGATAAAGAAAATGAGATCATTGTAGGACTGCAGACGGAACGCCCTTTGAAAAGAGGCGTGAATCCTTTTGGAGGGTTAAATATGACAAGGCAAGCATGCGAGGCATACGGATATAAATTATCCGAAAAAGTTGAAAATGAATTTAAATATAGAACAACGCATAATGACGGTGTTTTCCGCGCTTATACAGATGAGATTAAAATAGCACGGCATAACGGCATTATTACCGGTCTTCCCGATGCATACGGTCGAGGACGTATTATCGGTGATTACCGCAGAGTTGCTTTATATGGTATAGATAGACTTATTGAAGAAAAGAAAAAAGACAAACTTGCCGTCGGTACAAATACAATGACAACAGAAAATATTCGTTTACTTGAAGAATTATATCAGCAGATTACATTTTTGGGCTATCTCAAAGATATGGCATTGATGTATGGATACGACATTTCAAAACAGGCAACTAATGCGAAAGAAGCAGTTCAATGGGTATATTTTGCATATCTAGGCGCTATCAAAGAACAAAACGGCGCAGCCATGAGCCTAGGCCGCGTCAGCACATTTTTAGATATTTATTTCGAGAGAGATTTACATGAAGGTACAATAAATGAAGTACAAGCTCAGGAAATCATGGATGATTTTATCATAAAACTCAGAATGGCAAGACATCTTCGCACTCCCGAATATAACGAATTATTCGCAGGCGATCCTCTTTGGATCACCGAAGTAGTAGGCGGAATGGGGCAAGACGGACGCACACTTGTTACTAAAAACTCTTACAGAATCCTCCACACTCTGTACAATCTTGGTTCTTCCCCCGAACCAAACCTTACAATTTTATGGTCACAAAATCTTCCTAAATCATTTAAACGATATGTATCCAAATTATCTTGTGATACCAATTCCATACAGTATGAAAATGATGATTTAATGCGAAAAGATTTCGGTGACGATTATGCAATCGCTTGCTGTGTATCTGCAATGAGGGTCGGCAAAGATATGCAGTTTTTTGGAGCAAGGGTTAATTTGCCGAAATTACTTCTCATGAGTCTGAATGGAGGTCGCGATGAAAAAACAGGTCAGCAGGTTGCACCTGCTCAAACTCCTTATGATGGTGATTATTTAGAATATGATAAAGTACTTGACATGATGAACTCATATAGAGAATGGCTTGCAAAAACTTATGTCAACGCTATGAATATCATACATTATATGCATGATAAATATGCATACGAAAAAACTCAAATGGCCCTTCATGACACTTCTGTAAGAAGGCTCATGGCTTTCGGCATTGCAGGGCTATCTGTACTCACCGATTCATTGTCTGCCATCAAATATGCAAAAGTAAAATGTATTCGTGATGAACTCGGTCTAATAACTGACTATGAAATTCAAGGCGAATTCCCTACATTCGGCAACGATGACGACAGAGTAGATGTAATCGCTCAAGAGCAAATCAAATTATTTTTCGAAGCATTAAAAAGAACTCCTGCTTACCGAAATGCAGAGCATACACTTTCTATTTTAACTATTACCTCTAACGTAGTATACGGCAAAAAAACCGGTGCGACCCCAGATGGCCGAAAAGCAGGAGAGCCTTTTGCACCGGGAGCAAACCCAATGCACAATCGCGAAAAAAACGGAGCCTTAGCTTCTTTAAATTCAGTTGCTAAATTACCGTATAGCCTTTGTAAAGATGGTATCTCTAATACCTTTTCTATTGTTCCATATGCACTTGGTCATGAAGAAGAAACCAGATACAATAATTTAATGTCAATATTAGACGGGTACTTTGTTCAAAACGCACATCATTTAAATGTCAATGTTTTAAATAAGGAAACGCTTATGGAAGCTTATCGTGATCACAATGCACATCCGAATCTTACAATTCGTGTATCAGGGTATGCAGTGAATTTTCATAAACTTTCAAAAGAACAGCAATTAGAAGTAATTTCCAGAACTTTTCATGAGGCAATGTAAATGAAAGGCAATATTCATTCTTTTCAAAGCTTAGGGGCTGTTGACGGCCCCGGACTTCGTTATGTTATCTTTATGCAAGGCTGCCCTTTACGTTGTATATATTGCCATAATCCCGATACATGGAAATTTTCCGATGGTATAGAATATGATGTCAATGATATATTTAAAAAAATATTGCGGTATAAACCCTATTTTTCAAATAATGGCGGTGTCACAGTATCCGGCGGAGAACCTTTACAGCAATGGGAATTTATCTCTGAATTATTTTCTCTGCTACACAGTCAAGGAATTCATACGGCATTAGATACATCCGGTATTGGCAAGATAAAAGGGGCAGAAAAAGTTCTTGAAAATACAGATATTGTTTTATGCGATTTAAAATTCTCAAATAAAACAGATTACTTTAAATATACCGCAGGAAATTTTGATACTGTCATCGAATTCCTAAAATTAACCGAGTTGATGCATATTCCTCTGTGGATCAGGCATGTAGTGGTTCCGACTCTCACGGATAATAAAGAAAATATTTTAAAAATAACTTCTATCGCAAAACAGTTTTCTAATTTACAAAAAATAGAATTACTTCCTTTTAAAAAACTATGTTTATCTAAATATCAAACACTTGATATTAACTTCCCTCTAAAAAATTATCCAGAATGTACAAATAATAAAATTAGCGAATTATATGAAGTAATTAATTCTGTTCTCTAACATTTTTTTATGATATTATTTTAATAAAGAATCATAGTAATTAATTATAGACATGCTTTAAATTAATTGATACATGAGGAGAACAAAATTATGCAACTACTCCAAAAAACAAACTTCATTGGAGCAATAGTTACAATTATATTTTACATATCCGCTATATTCATTTTTACATCAAGACTAACCGGGAAACAACAAATAGGACATTGGATTGGAATATTCGAATTTTTTCTTGCGATTCCACTGGTTTATTTGTTGATCAAAGCACCCGAACTCAACCGACCAATTATATACTATATCCAAATTACTCTGATGTTGTGCTGGCTGATCATGGAATTGTTACTAGATTACTTATTAAATATTGATTTTCGTCAAATACGCTGGCTTTTAATTACATATGTCACAATCTTTTTTGCCGCAAGCGGCGGGATGATCGGTATAGCCGCAAATGCAGGAAAATTTCATACAATTATATCGATCATATTATTTTTAATAATGGCTGTACTTGCATTTATTCAAAGAATAGCTACAGGATTTTGAATCAATGAACTTCCTGTAATTATTTCAGCTCTGCTCAATTTTACGATATAATCTCCACATTCTTTAAAGAGAAATCAAGGATTGGAGAAGAATGTGTAAGTGCGCCCGAAGAAATATAATCTATTTCAATATTTTTCAATGCATTTACTTTCTCTATTGTAATATTTCCGGAACATTCAATTAAGGCTCTTTTATTAATTATTTTTACAGCTTCTTTTATGTCTTCAAGGTTCATATTGTCCAGCATGATTATATCAACATTTGCATCAAGTGCCTCGTCAATCATATCAAAATTTTCTACCTCAACTTCAATTTTGCAAACAAAAGGAGCATATTCTCTTACCATTTCTACTGCTTGTTTTATGCCTCCGGCAGCTGCAATATGATTATCTTTGAGCATAATGCCGTCTGAAAGGCTAAATCGGTGATTATATCCCCCACCTACTTTTACAGCATATTTCTCAAATATACGATTATTGGGTGTGGTTTTTCTCGTATCAAGCAAACGTATACTGCTACCGGCTAGTAAATCAGCGATTTTTTTTGTATGTGTTGCTATACCGCTCATTCTTTGTAAATAATTTAATGCTGTTCGTTCTGCGGAAAGAATACTTTTGATACTGCCTTCTATTTGCGCGATTACCTCTCCCTTTTTTACATGATCTCCATCTTGATAAAAAATCTTTGTTTCAATTGTTTTATCAAAAAGAACAAATACCCTTTTAAAAATTATCAGACCCGCTACGATACCGTCTTGTTTACAAATAAGCTGCGCTTTTGCTTTTCTATAAGATGATTTTATGATTGAATTTGTGGTAATATCCTCATGCGGGATATCTTCTTTTAAAGCCATTAAAATAAGCTGGTCTATATTATTTTGCATATTTTTCTTCCTTCTCGATCTCTTTTAATATCATTTCTTTGTTTTTAGGCATTAAAGCTTCATTCGAAGGATAGCTTGGCACCGAAAAAACAGGTAATTTATTTACATGCCAATGATATGTAATATCTTGAGCCGCTCTTTTACTAAAAACTAAACTTTCCAAAAGAGAATTACTTGCTAAACGGTTTTTGCCATGCACCCCATTACAGCTAGTTTCTCCTACAGCATAAAGATTCTTCATTGAAGTGTTACTTTGTAAATCTACTTTTATTCCTCCCATAAAATAATGCTGTGCCGGAACCACGGGCACACATTCTTTTGTTATATCATACCCTTCTTTTAAGCATTGCTCGTAAATTTTAGGAAATCTTTTGGCAATATTTGTTTTAATATATCCGTACAGACACAGTCGCACGTATGGCATATTGTCTTCTTTCATCTGTTCATATATTTTCTTTGTAACAATATCACGTGGTTGAAGCTCATCTGTAAATCTATTCCCATTTTTATCGATAAGTACCGCGCCTTCTCCGCGCACTGATTCTGAAATCAGAAAAGCTCTTCCCGAATGGGGTGTATATAAAGATGTAGGATGTACTTGTATATAACTTATATCCTGCACTTTAACGTCGTTTTTCAGTGCAATCGCGATAGCATCTCCAGTTAAATGCGTATAATTTGTAGATCTTTCAAATAACCCCCCTATCCCACCTGTCGCAAAAACCGTAACTTGAGAATAATAATTTGTTGTTATATTATTTTTATTTCTTGCAACTACTCCATAGCATGTATTATTTTTAGCAAGTATATCTATTACGGCGTTCTCCTCTAATATAGTTACATTTTTCATTTGTTTCACTTTTTGAATTAACTTGCTGTTTATTTCTTCCCCTGTAAAATCCTTAAAATGTAATATTCTGGCTTTTGAATGTGCTCCTTCCTTAGTATATGAAAAACCAGAATCTTTCCTATCAAAATCCACTCCGAGATTTATAAGATCTTGTATGATTTCTCTTGAAAATCGTATCATAATATCAACAGCGCTTTTATTGTTCTCATAGTGCCCGGCACGCAAGGTATCTTCCATAAAATCATCATAGTCTCCATCATCAAGCTGTACACTGATACCACCCTGTGCCAGATATGAATCACTTTGATCTATACTGTTTTTTGTAATAATTAAAATGTTTTTTTCACTTCCAAGATTTATAGCAGTAAATACTCCGGAAATTCCGGTTCCAATGATAATAACATCATAACTATTCATCTTCATTTCTCCGATGCCAATTTCAACATTTTATCCAATGGTTTAAGCGCATTATTTAACATTAGTTCATCTACTTTAACTTCATTATCAAGGTTCTCCAACGTATAAAGAAGTTTTTGCAAAGTGTTTTTTTTCATATCAGGACAAATTTGCTCATCTATTGCAGGATGTAAATTCTTATCTTTTATCTTTTTTTCTAAATCATAAAATACACCTGTTTCCGTACATATAATAAAATCTAAAGCATCTGATTTTTCAACATAGTCAATAATGCCGGATGTGCTTCCAACGTAATCAGCAAGCTGCAAAACTTCTTGTATGCATTCGGGATGCGCTGCAACTTTAGCCAAGGGATATTTGTGTTTTTTATCCAGTACATCATTTACTGTTATTTTAGTATGCACATGGCAATATCCTTGATTAAAAATGAAATTTTTTTCCGGGATTAGCTTGGAAATATGGCGACCCAAATTTGCATCCGGAATAAAATATATATTTTTATTTGGTAACTTTTTAATTACTTTATAAGCATTTGAAGAAGTTACACACACATCAGAATTTGCTTTTATTTCAGCTGTCGAATTAATATAACACACCACAGCGACATCTTCTATTTCTCTGCGTATTTTTTTAATTTCCATAATATCTGCCATATGTGCCATCGGGCAATCTGCCATAGGATCAACCATTAAAACAACTTTATCTGGATTTAAAATTTTTGCACTCTCACCCATGAAATAAACTCCGCAAAAAACAATCACTTTTTGTGTTATTCGTGTAGCAATTTTACTTAGATAATACGAATCGCCAACATAATCAGCGATTTCCTGAACATCTTTCGGTACATAATAATGCGCTAAAATAACAGCATCTCTTTCCTTTTTTAATTTTTCTATTCTATTTTTTGTATTCTGCATTTGTGTTGCTTCCTTCTTTCATTTTGTAATTAAATATTAATATAACATATAACAAGACATGTATCAAGACACATGTCTTGTTTGATTATTAATTACCATCTATGTGATTTAGTTACAGAATATATTTATTTATTTCTTTATAATAACCACAAAATTAGATTTTATTAAAAAAGAATAATATAGAAAAAGGAGCATAACAATGAGTGTAATTACAATAACAAAAGAAAATTTTGAATCTGAGGTTTTGAATGCAAATAAACCTGTATTGCTTGATTTTTGGGCATCATGGTGCGGACCATGTAGAATGCTCTCTCCTATTGTGGAAGAAGTCGCAGAAGAAACTACCGATGCCAAAATAGGTAAAGTAAATGTAGATGAGCAACCTGAGCTTTCTTCGAAATATAATATTATGAGTATACCAACTCTTTTAGTTTTTAAAAACGGGGAAATTGCAAACTCTGCCATTGGTGTTCAGTCAAAGTCAGCAATTCTTTCTTTGATTAAATAAAAATAAGGGATGTCATATCCCTTATTTTTATTTTACATAAATCTTACTTGTCCTAAAAAAAACGCTGCAATGAGTCCGGGACCTGAATGACAGCCAATTGTTGGCCCTATATAACTAATAAAAGAATTTTTAAATTTATATTTATTAATTAAAGTATCAGAAAATGTTCTCACTTCTTTATCCGGGCAGTCTGAATGACAAATATAAACTATCTGATTCTCTGGGTCTGTAACACGTTTATTAATTATTTCACAAATACGATTTAATGCTCTTTTTCTTCCTCTTATTTTTTCTCTTACAATTAAATGTCCTTCTTTATCTAAATTTAATAACGGATTAATGCTGAACGTTGTTGCTATGATTGCCTTTGATTTATGCACCCTTCCGCTATGATAAAGATATTTTAAATCATCAGTAGTATAATACGTATTAATATACGGTTTTTTATTTTCTAAATATTCTATACACTCTTGTTGTGACTTCCCCATATCACGTATATCTGCAGCCCAAATACATAACATGCCATATCCAATAGATGCAAGTGTTGAGTCTATAATATAGACTTCAGCTTGAGGGTTAGACTTTAAAAAAATTTCTTTAGCAATCTTTGCATTAGCATAAGTGCCCGATATAGCGCTTCCCATAGCAATATGCACAATTGGAAGATTATTTTCATTGTAAATTCGAGTCCAAAATTCTATAAATTCATAAGGAGTCATCTGACTCGTAGCCGGGAGTTCTCCTTGTCTCATTTGATCATAGAACTGCTTAATATTTCCGGGCTCCATATAATCAAAATATTCAACTTCGTCAATTGTATACGGCATACAATATGCATAAATTTTACGTTCTCGACAATACTCAGCCGGAATATCACATCCGGAATCTGTAGCAATACAAAATTTTACCATAAACCTCACTTCTCTCTATGTTCAAAGAAGAATACTCTGCCCAGGTATTAAAAATTAATACTATTCTCAGAACATTTTATGTTCTAAAATTTTATTATTTGTTAATATTATAACAAACTACTGTCATAATTTCAAATATTATAATACTTATATATAATTTAATTAATCAATATTATTACCGATTAAATCAGACAGTCTTTTTTTATCAAGAATTTTTATCTTCCCCCGATATAATTTTATCAATCCTTCATTTTCAAAATACTTCAACATTCTTGATACTACTTCTCTGGCCGAGCCTACAAAGCTAGCGATTTGTTCGTGTGTCAGATTGACCATATCCGAAGAATTTCTGTTCATTTCATCTAATAAAAAAATAGCCAGACGCTGATCGAAACTCATAAAAAGTATCTGCTGCATAGCCCACATAACGTCCGAAAATCTTTCAACCGTAATTTGATATGAAAAATTTTGCACATATACATTTTCATCACATAATTGCTTAAAAATTGCGGAATTAATCAATAATACTTCACTATCGTATACGGCATCAATAAATACATCAAAAGTTATATTTTCTAAAACACAAGATGCAGATAAAACACAGGCCTCATTTTCAAAAAGTCTGTATAGTGTGATTTCCCTTCCGTCTTCCGAAAGTATATACGTTCTAAAGGCACCTTTAATAATTATTATAATACCGATACAATTACTTTCTCCGCTATGTATATTTTCACCTTTACTATATCTCACCAAGCTGGCATTGTTTATAATTAGCTCTTGCTGACTTTTGTTTAATTTATCCCAAAAACTAAATGTTTGAATAATAAACTTTTTATTTTCTTCTTTTATCATGATATCCTCTCAATTGCTTTTTTATTAGTATATCATTATTAAAAGAAAAAGATATTAATAAATTAATATCTTTTAACTATTAAGGTCTATTAAAATAACTATATTTACTCTAAAGACAGTGCCCTCATAGGACAAAATTTTACGCATTTCCCGCATTGAATACACTTACTCATATCCACAATCGGCGCATTAAATCCTTTTTGTGATAATGCACCTACAGGGCAAACCTTCACTGACGGACAGGGATGATTTTGAGGACAACGCGATTTATTTACAATAAGCGTTTTATCTTCAGCTAATTTAATATTATTAAATTTTGATTTATTTTTTGAAAAATTAAAAATTTTACTCATTCGTATTCCCTCCTAATTTTACTTTTTACAGGTCTAAATATTTATATAGATTTGTTTGATTTTGTTATTCAAACTATTTTTTAATATTATCAGCAATTTATATTCAGCTTCAGTAATTTAATCACATTATTTTGAATCATTTTTTTATTTGTTATTCTAATTTAATCTATTTTTAAGTCTATACTCTGATTTATTCTTCACATCTGTCATGTCATGCTTAGTGAATTTGATGAAAACACGATTGCTCATTTAGCGGTTACTCTAATTGGCAAAAAAAATATATTTTATGCCAATTAGTCCTGCCAACCACAGTTTTTTCATTATCTTTATATTTTTAGTGTATGTATTTTTACTTACTAATTGGTCGTTCTTAATGATCGTTTCTACATTTTATAAACTAGCATTGTTTGTATTTCAATTTTATTTCATAAGAAAATCGAAAGCATGAGCAATGGCCAATTATGATCGACCTGCCCATACCTTTTTCTTATTTTCAAATTTTCAATTTGTTTTTTCTTTTTTGCCATTATTTTGGATTACTAAATTTATATTAGAAAAAAATTTACTTTATTTCTTTTATAAAAAATTCGGAAGAAAGATAATATAAAATAAATATATTTTTATAAGTTTTACTTATTTTGTTGTACTTTAAGTTCAACTATACATGCTTTTCTAATTTTAAGTAATTTCGATACAATATAAGCTATAAGTGCAGCACTGCTGCTAAATAACGCTCCCATTTTAGCCGCTCCCTGCAGGTCTGCATTTTCAAATGCAGTACCGGCAAGAAACAGCGCCACAGTTAGCCCCAGTGATGAAATAATTCCAGCAATAAGTAGATCTTTTTTATTCATACCTTTTGGCAATGAAAAGCCAAATAATGTGGATATAAAACTCGTCATATATATTCCACCTGTTTTACCAATTATTAAAGCAAAAAACACCAACCATGTAACTTGATTAATATTTGAGAATTCTACTCCGGCATTTGTCAATCCAAAAATTAATAATCCAAAATCAACAAATATTTTAAACTCATGTTCAAAATTTTCTAATGTAGATTTTGCGGTCGGTGTTGCCTCAAATAAACCAGCTGTTTCTTTTTGTTTTCTGGGTAAAAACGGCATTATAAAAACGAGAGCCAATGCTGCATGAATATGCGCTAAATATAAGCCAAGCCAGCTTAAAGTGCCTGATAAAACAATATACGGCCAGTAACTCTTAATATTCATTTTATTGAGTATATATGCCAAAAGCATTCCTGCAGCTGTCAGCAACAGCCAAGCAGGAAAAACAGGATTAGATGGATCCGGATAAAAAATAGCTATAATGATCAGTCCAATGCCATCATCAATAATAGCTATCAAAAGTAAAAAAGAGACCGCAGGATGATTTGGTCCAAAAATCAATTTAGCTACTATCCAAGCCAAAGCTATATCTGTTGCCGTAGGAATACCCCACCCGTTTATAAATTCACTGTTGCCAATAAAATGATTTAGTACAAGATACACAACTACAGGACCGATAACCCCACCAAATGTAGAAAAAATTGGATTGATTACTTTCTTAAGCGGATGTAAATCTCCGCCCGGTAAAATGCTTTGAATAATTTCTACGGTTGCTATTGCAAAAAAAAAATGCCATAAATATTTCGTTTACTAAGAAGTGTAAAGTGAAATTACCCACTATTTTATTATCTATAATATGTATATACGTTTCAGGGGATATATTTGCCCAAATCAAAGCTAAAATGACTCCGGTTATTAATGGCACTGAAAATTCTTGTAATAAATTAATTGTTTTTTTTGTAAATTCAGTCACTATATATTTCCTATTGTTTTATATTTTAATAGTTTATATTGTACAACAGCAAAATTAAAATGAAAAGTGTAAATGAAGATTTTTATTAAGATTTTGTTAAGATTACTCTGCATTTTTGAATTATTTAAACAAAATTATATAAAATATAATTGTATTTTTATCATTTTTTGTTAGGAATAACTACATTGCGTCCATTATTCTTAGCTGTGTAAAGGTTCTTGTCTGCTAAATCAATTAATGTTTCATAGGTCATTATTTTATCATTGTTTAGCGTATATGTCCCAAAACTAGCAGTTATTTGAATCATCATACCATGAAATTCTATACATTCATTTTCTAAAGAATATCTGATTTTTTCAGCAACTTTATAAGCCACATTCTCATTAGCATTTAAAAGCACAATTAAAAACTCTTCACCTCCGTATCTTGCTATCCAATCAGTCGTTTTTCTTATATTTAACTTTGCAATTTTAGCAAATTCTTTTAAAACATGATCTCCTGCAATATGTCCATAAGTATCATTAACTTTCTTAAAATAATCAATATCAGCTAAAATAACAGAAATAGGTTGTTTCGAATTTGACGCATTAAATACTTCAACAAGAAGTCGCTCTTCCATATATCGTCGATTATATGTATTTGTCAAGCTATCTTTTATGATTTCTTCATTCATTGTATGAATCATTCTGTTAAGTTCAGTAATTGTTTTTCCATTAATATTAAATGTTAAATTAGATAGATTAATTTCATTCGATGGCTCCAAATCCAAAGCATAGTCTGTTGTATTGAAATCTACACATAAAATAAATTTCAGATTCTCTTTGTTTTTAAATACTTTTGAAATTGTGATACAAAGATTACCAGTAGCCATTGATACATACGGTTCCGTAACATATTTATTCAGATTAGCTTTTCTAAGTAAATAATAATATTTATCCATGGTATGATCTGTTCCAACTCTGGCAGAATAAAAAAATAAATTATTTTTTACACCATTCTCATTACAATAACGTATTGTATTGCTGATTTGCATTCCGCTTGAATTTAATATATAAACACATTCTATATTTTTATGTGCCCATGTTATTTGTAGAAGTTTATTATCAAATTCGTTATGAGTAACACTTGCAAGCTCATTGATACAATAATCAACAATTTTATTTAATTTTTTATTTTTCTTTTTTTCTTCATCAATTAATGTCTTCATATGTTGATGAAAAGCATCATTTAACCCTTGAATTTGATTGTATTCTATTATATTATTAACATTAGTTATTTCTTGAGGTTTAGAAAAGAAAAAACCTTGCATCATATGTCCGCCCAGTTTTAATATTTCTATCGCTTCATCTTTATTCTCTATCCCTTCTGCAACTACAAGTGCTCCAATCATATTTGATAAATTAATAAGAGAACTTATAATTCCTTGCTTATAATAGTCATTTTGTATATTATTGCTCAAAGATATATCAATTTTTATTATGTCTGGTTTTACAAGTAAAATCCTGTCCATATTAGAAGAACCGGTGCCTACATCATCTAGTGCAATCATAAAACCCATTTTACGATATGTGTCACAAAATAATTTTAATGCTCTATCATCTTTAACTTTTGATTCATTGATCTCAATAACAATATTTCTTGGGTTTAAATTATACAATTTCACTTGACTGATTAAATAATTTGATCCTGCGACTTCATCCAATATTGAGGCATCCAAATTTAAAAATAATATCATATTTTTATCTTGACTATACAGTTTACTATATGCTTCTAATACTTTATCTCTGCAAATTCGATCTAATTCAAGTATTGCTTTTTCATAATATGCGGCCTCAAATAAATTTACCGGCAAAATATGTTCACCGTCCCCGATTCCCCTGATTAATCCCTCTAAACCTATTATTTTCTTTCTGCTTAAGGATACAATTGTTTGAAAATGAACTACTAATTTTTCATTTTTAATTATTTCATAAATATCAAATAATCTTTGTTTTTCTTGTGTATCATTCATCATCAACAGCTCCTTTAATTTAAAAAGCCTTTATAATATACAATTCAAACGAATTATTTATTATAAAGGCTTCTTTGCCTTGCTTTAATTGATAAATATAATATTTTTTATTATAAAATAAAATAAATGAAAATACAAGCTATATATTATCGTTATAAATTTTAATGCTACGAGATCCCCCATAATAAAAAAGCACCGATCACATATCATAATCTGTGCTTTCTAACAAATATTATTTATGGTAGATAAGTCTCTCCCATTAAGTATTTATCACATTCTCTAGCTGCACCGCGACCTTCATTAATTGCCCAGACAACTAAACTTTGACCACGTCTCATATCTCCGGCAGAAAACACACCTTCTATGTTTGTCATAAAACTTCCATATGGGGCATCCACATTCGTACGTTTATCCCGGACAATCCCCATCTCTTGTATTATCACTTCTTCGGGGCCTGAAAATCCCAACGCTAATAAAAGTAATTCTACTTCATGTATTTTTTCACTTCCGGCAACATCCGTGGAAATCATTCTTCCGTCGCTTTTTATTTCCCATTCGACTTTAACAGTTTGAACTGCTTTTAAATTACCATTTTCATCACCGATCATTTTTTTGACCCGTGTTTGAAATTGTCTTGGGTCTTTTCCAAAAATCGCTTCGACTTCTTTTTGTCCATAATCCTGTTTATAGATTCTTGGTAGTTCCGGCCATGGATTTTGTTCTATTCTTTCAATGGGTGGTTTTGGTTTTCTTATAAATTGCTGTATACTTTTGCAACCGTGCCGCAGTGACGTCGCCACACAATCGACTGCAGTATCACCACCACCAATAACAAGTACATTTTTATCTCTGGCAGATATATAATTATTATCTTCAAAGCTTGAATTTAACTGACTTTTCGTACTTGCTACTAAAAAATCCATTGCGTGATAAACTCCTTTTAGCTCTCTGCCTTCAACTAAAAGATCTCTGGGCTTTGTTGCCCCACAGCATAAAACAGTAGCGTTGAATTCGTCCAATAATTTCTTCGCAGGATAATTAACGCCTACTTCTGTGTTTGCCACAAAAGTTATACCTTCGTCTCTCATTAACTTTATACGTCTATTTACAATATTTTTCTCCAATTTCATACTTGGAATACCGTACATCAGCAAACCGCCCAGCCTATCTTCTCTTTCAAATACAGTCACTGTATGACCGGCTTTATTTAACATATCCGCACATGCAAGCCCAGCAGGTCCCGAGCCAACTACTGCCACTTTTTTCCCTGTACGCTTTTGAGGAGGAGAGGGTTTTATCCAACCTTCGCTAAATGCTTTTTCAATAATAGCATATTCATTATCTTTTATAGTTACTTGAGGTTCATTTATACTGAGCGTACAAGATCCTTCACAAAGCGCAGGACACACTCTTGATGTAAATTCCGGAAAATTATTATTTCTCAATAATCTTTGCGCTGCTTGCTTCCATAGCCCTTTGTACATCATATCATTGAATTCAGGAATTAAATTATTTAAAGGACATCCATATTCTTTTCCTACATGGCAAAAAGGAGTACCGCAGTCCATGCATCTTGCACCTTGATTTTGCTGTTTATCATCAGGTAAATGCAGGTGAAATTCGTCCCAGTCTTTTATTCTTTCTTTTATATCTCTATCAGGCGCCACTTCTCTGTTATATTCCATAAACCCTGTTGGTTTACCCATAAGTCTAGTTCCTCCGTTTCTATTTATATATGACGTTATTAAAAGCGGTAAGAAGCGCTTCTTCTCCGGCAAGTCCGCTGTCATATGCTTCTTGTGTTGCCATCATCATTTTTTTGAACATTTTGGGAATAATCTTTACAAATTTTTGTTTATTTTCTTTCCAGTTATCCATAATGGATTTTGCGTAATCGCTTTCTGTATATTTGATATGCTTATACACCATGTCTTTTATTTTCTTTTCATCATTATCTGATAATTTTTCAATCTCTATCATACCCATATTACATTTTGTAAGGAAGTCTCCATTAACATCAAGCACATATGCAATCCCTCCAGACATACCTGCTGCAAAGTTTCTGCCTGTTTGCCCAAGCACCACGACATATCCGCCAGTCATATATTCGCATCCGTGATCACCTAATGATTCAACCACAGCTTCAACTCCACTATTTCTTACGCAGAATCTTTCTCCTGCCATCCCTCTTATATATGCTTCTCCTTGTGTCGCTCCATAAAACGCTACATTACCGATAATAATATTTTCTTCAGGGATAAACGAAGCATCCTTCGGCGGATATACAATAATTTTTCCGCCTGACAAGCCTTTTCCCAGATAATCATTTGTATCTCCTTCTACTATCATTGTCACACCTTTTGGAACAAATGCTCCAAAACTTTGCCCAGCAGAGCCTTTAAAATTCAGTGTAATAGTATCTTCCGGCAATCCTTTTGATCCATATTTACGAGAAATTTCACTTCCTAGAATTGTACCGGCAACCCTATTTATGTTCCTGATGGGAACTTCAGCGTTTACTGGCTTTCTAGTATCTAATGCTTCTTTACACAAATCTAATAAAACTATTTTATCAAGTGTTTTTTCTATTTGATGATATTGATCAACTTGACAATATCTTCCTACATCTTCAGATACCTGCGGCATATATAATATGGAAGAAATGTCAATGTTGCTTGATTTCCAGTGTTTTGCAGCCTCATTTAATTCAAGTTTGTCGGTTCGTCCAATCATTTCATTAATGGTTCTGAACCCAAGCATTGCCATAATTTCTCTTATTTCCATGGCGATAAAATGCATTAAATTAATTACGTGCTCAGGCTTGCCTGTAAATTTTGCTCTAAGTTTTGGATTTTGCGTTGCTATTCCTACCGGACAAGTATCCAGATTACATACTCTCATCATCACACATCCCATTGCGATTAATGCAACTGTACAAAATCCGTATTCCTCTGCTCCAAGTAGTGCAGCGATTGCCACATCTCTTCCGTTCATCATTCTGCCATCAACTTCAACAATGATACGGCTTCTTAAATTATTTAATACTAATGTTTGATGCGTTTCTGCAATTCCAAGTTCCCATGGCAGTCCTGTATGGCGCATGCTGGATTTTGGGGCTGCTCCTGTACCTCCATCATATCCGCTAATAAGCACGACATCTGCCCTGCCTTTTGCAACACCAGCCGCAACTGTTCCAACGCCTACTTCTGATACGAGCTTGACATTAATCTTTGCGTTTTCATTTGCATTTTTTAAGTCATGTATAAGCTCCGCCAAATCTTCTATGGAATAAATATCATGATGCGGCGGCGGTGAAATAAGCTCTACACCAGGTGTTGAATATCTTACTTTTGCTACCCATGGATATACTTTTCTGCCCGGCAGCTGTCCGCCTTCTCCCGGTTTTGCTCCCTGAGCCATTTTAATTTGTATTTCTTTGGCGTTTACCAAATATTCACCCGTAACCCCAAATCTTCCAGAAGCAACTTGTTTTATTGCACTAGACATAGAATCGCCATTTGGAAGCGGCTTATATCTGTCACTGTCTTCTCCACCTTCACCTGAATTACTTTTTCCGCCTATTCTGTTCATGGCAATCGTCAGTGTTTCATGTGCCTCTTTACTGATAGCTCCAAATGACATAGCCCCGGATTTAAACCTCTTGCATATCTTTTCCACACTTTCAACTTCCTCAATGGGTATAGGTGTACAATCTTTAAACTTCATTAAGCCGCGAATATTATGTTTTTGTGGATTATCTTCAACAATTGAACGTGAATATTTTTTAAACAATTCATAATCTCCTGTTTTGCACGCCTGCTGAAGCATTGCAACTGTATCTGGATTAAACATATGCTCTTCGCCATCTGTCACCCATTTGTACTGACCGCCCGACTCCAATGTATTACTGTTTATTCCAATGCTATTATAAGCCAATTCATGGCGCATTTTAATTTCCTGAGCTATTTCAGTCATTCCGATTCCGCCAATCCTTGAAGGTGTTCTCGTAAAATATTTATCGATTACTTCGTTTGATATTCCAATGGCTTCAAATATTTGAGCGCCTTGATAACTTTGTATTGTTGATATACCCATCTTGGAAAGAATTTTTACAATACCTTTTTTGGATGCTTTTATATAATTTTCCTGCGCTGTTTCATAAGTAAAGCCGGCTAACATACCTTGAGCAACCATGTCCCTAATTGATCCAAAGGCCAAATATGGATTAATTGCAGATGCACCATAACCCAACAGCAATGCAAAATGATGCACTTCACGCGCCTCTCCTGTTTCCACAACTATGGATACTTTTGTTCTATTCTTACTGCGTATTAAATAATGATGCAATGCAGCAGTTGCAAGCAACGCCGGAATAGGTGCTTTAGTACGGCTTACATTTCTATCTGATAAGACGAGAATATTCGCTCCTTTAGAAATTGCTTCATCCGCTGATACAAAGAGTTCGTCTATAGCATCATTCAATCCTTTTTCTTGATCTTCTATTTTATAAATAATTGGCAATGTTACAGTTTTAAAATTTTCAATATCAAGCTTTTTGATTTTTTGCAACTCTTCATTTTTCAATATTGGTTGTGCCAATTTAAGCATTTTACAATTTTCTTCGTTAATACTTAAAATATTTCGGCTTGTACCAAGCATTGTATATGTAGCTGTTATTATTTCTTCCCTGATTGCATCAATAGGCGGATTCGTAACCTGAGCAAACAATTGTTTAAAATATGTATATAACAGCTGAGGTTTTTTTGAAAGAACCGCAATCGGAACATCGTACCCCATAGCTCCAGTCGGTTCCAGTACATTTTTTACCATTGGTGCAATAATACTATTTAAATCTTCAAATGTATATCCAAATTCCTTTTGTTTACATATTAAATCAGTAATAGGTTCATCTTCGGTTTCAACATTAGCCAGATCATCCAATGTAATCATGTTTTTATTTAACCAATCACGATATGGATATTGCTGAGACATTGTAGCTTTTATTTCTTCATCAGTAATAATTCTGCCTTGTTTTGTATCTATTAACAACATTCTTCCTGGCTGTAATCTTCCTTTGAGAAGAACATTTGCAGGATCTATATCTAAAACTCCTACTTCGGATGCTGTAATGACCATATCATCTTTAGTTACATAGTAACGTGATGGTCTCAATCCATTTCTGTCTAATATTGCCCCAACTACACTTCCATCTGTAAATGCCACAGACGCCGGTCCGTCCCATGGCTCCATTAAACAACTGTAATATTCATAAAACGCCTTTTTTTCATCACTCATTGATTCATGATTAGACCATGGCTCAGGAATCATCATCATGGCAGCTTGAGGGAGCGAATAACCGCTCAGCGCCAAAAACTCCAGCGTATTATCAAACATAGCTGAATCACTGCCATCATTATCAATAATCGGGAACAGTTTTTTAATATCTTCTCCAAAAAGATCTGATTCTAAAACTGCTTGTCTGGATTGCATCCAGTTTACATTGCCTCGAAGTGTGTTGATTTCCCCATTATGTATAATATATCTGTATGGATGAGACCGTTCCCAGCTTGGGAAAGTGTTGGTGCTATAGCGCGAATGTACTAAAGCTAACGCCGATTCAAAATCTCGATCAGCCAATTCTTGATAAAAAACATCTACTTGATGCGGTGTCAGCATGCCTTTATATACAATCGTTTTGCATGAAAGACTCGCAAAATAAAAAAATTCATCTTCGTTGCTTATAATATTTTTAATTTCATTTTCAATTTGTTTTCTTATAACATATAATTTTCTTTCAAACGATAATTCATCATTTATTAAATTAGATTTTCCTATAAATAATTGCTTAATAAAAGGCATATTTGACTTTGCTGTTTCACCGAGCGGAGATGGATCAACCGGCAGTTCGCGTACACCTAAAAATTCCTGGCCTTCCTGCTTTATAATTCTTTTTATAATACTTTCATATTTTTCTCTTAGTTCGATATCATGAGGCATAAACATCATACCTACACCATATTGCCCCGCCGAAGGAAGTGTTATGTTTAATTGTTCACATACTTTCACAAAGAATTTATGTGGTATTTGAGTCAACATCCCCGCACCGTCTCCTGTATTTTCTTCACAACCCACACCGCCTCTATGCGTGAGATTATCAAGTATCTTAATTCCTTGTTCAATAATTTTATGTGATTTATTCCCTTTAATATTTACAATAAAGCCAATCCCACAAGCATCATGTTCCATAGCGGGATCATATAAACCTTGTTTTTTTGGCATCGATTTATTATAAGTTATTTCCCAAGTTTTCTTATTTAACATTTTTTCTAACCATCCTCCATTATGCTTTTCAATAATAAAAAAGCATACACAAAAGCAAAGTATATTAAACTTCGCCATTGAAGCATGCTATATTTCCACACAATTTTTATATAAATTTATTATGATTTTACCATTAAATAAGTACATAATCAATAATAAAATAAAAAAATATTTTAGCTAAAATTTGTCTGTTTGTATTATTTATTAAATCAATTAATTTTTTTTTTATACATTTTTATGATATTTTGTGCTACCTCTTGTTTTGATAATCGTTTTTCCATTGCCTGTTTTTCTATATATTTATGAGCCGTTTCTTCATTCATCTTTTGTTTTTCTATTAAAATCCATTTAGCGTGATTAATAATCCTTATCGCTTCCATTTTGGTTTGAAGAGAAACGTTTTTTTCTTCCATTCGTTTTATTTTTTCCCTTACCGCAACAAGCAATTTAATTACTTGATATATTATTTGTTTTGAATTTGGCTTTGCTACGGTAAACACTCCTTGTTGTTCTACCTGACAGGACACTTCATCAAACATATCGGCTTTTACCATCAAAATAATACCTGCATATGTGCTTTGAGCAATATCTAATGCAAGCTCGCTTCCGAATTCATCTAGAAGAGGAGTATTTATAATTATAATATCAAATATTTGTGATATTATCAGGCGTTTTACTTCTCCTGCACTGGAAACCGAAATAATAGGAGAAAATTCTTTTACAGGTAACAAATCCGATAGTAACTCTTCTCTTCCGCTGACTCCTGATACAATCAAAACGCTATAGCAGTGTTTTTCAGTTAACATTCGAATTTTTCACCTTTCATTAGCAATGTGGCAGGGTGCTATATGCCTTAATGATTTTTTTCGGCATTATTTCTGCTAAAAAACTGCTTTTCATCATCTCTTTAATTGCTTCATCCAAACTTAAAGGCAGTACTTTAAATGTTTTGGTATATGAGCTTTCATTAAACAAATTTTCTCGAGCCGGCAAGGATGGCTTTAAAAAATTTTTTATTCCGTCTAGACCCGCATATATCATCAGCGCATAAGCAATATATGGATTTGCATAGGGATCAGGCGAACGAAGCTCTATTCTCTCGTACGCCCCTTTAACTGCAGGTATCCTTATAAGTAGAGAACGGTTTTCTTCGCACCAAGCAATATATTTCGGCGCTTTTTTCTCTCCAAGTCTCTCATACGATTTTGCACTCGGATTTAAAAATACAGTTATCTCGCTTATATGCTCGAGTATCCCTGCCATAAAACTATTTATTTCTTTTGAATCATCAGATCTTATAGAAATATTTATGTGAAATCCGTTGCCGCTTTTATCTTTCAACGGTTTGGGTTCAAAATTCGCATACAGACCATTCCTTGCAGCAACTGTTTTTACCACCGATTTAAATGTTGTAGCATTGTCAGCTGCGGTAAGAGGATCACTGTATTTAAAATGTACTTCGTGCTGTCCTGGCCCCTCCTCATGACGAGAACTTTCAGGTATTATCCCCATTTTCTCAAGTATGAAGCATATTTCTCGACGAATATTTTCTCCTTTGTCCTCGGGAGCTATGTCCATATATCCTGCATTGTCGTGTGGTATATCGGTGGAATCTCCGTTTTCGTCCGTTTTGAAAAGATAAAATTCATATTCCACTCCCACATTACAATTTATACCGATTTCTTTCGCCTTATCAACCGCCTTTCTGAGTATGTGTCTACCGTCAACCTCATATGGTTTACCGTCAGGATATTTGATATCGCAGTAAAGACGTACCACTTTTCCCGGTACCGGTCTCCACGGCAAGTCAGCTAAAGTTGATGAGTCAGGCACCAAAACCATATCCGACTTTTGTATCGTTTCAAATCCTTTTATAGCTGAAGCGTCAAACGGTATACCAACCATAAATGCTCTTTCTAACTCACTTGGCATTATAGCAATATTTTTCTGCGTTCCATAAACATCGCAAAATGCCAAGCGAATAAATTTTACATCTTCCTGTTTCACATATGTAATCACTTCATCTTTTGTATAAACCACTGATTCACCTCGTATTAGTTTTAGGATATAAATTTTATGTATTTTGTAATATTTAATTGAATCCTATCTAATAATATTATAAAATTAAGTTTATTATATTTATATATTATATCACTTAATTAATTATAATCAAATAATAAAAAGGAGTTATAAAAATGATTAATTGGACAAAAACTAACGATGCAATCGGCACTGCCAATAGAGGCAATCCCACCGAATCAGGTCTATGCACACTCTGTAGAGCTGACTGCCAGGGAAAATGTGAAACATGGATGTCTTGTATCAAAGGAAGGAAACTTCTCTATCCTAGAGATTTTGGGAAAATCACTTCAGGAAGCGGCAATACGACACATTTAGGTATTAATTATAATGCGCTTAGAATACAGGGGTATAATTATGGCTCAAGCGCAGAAGTACAAGGATTAAGTAGTTCCGCAGATGATTGCATATTCCCAAATGTAAGTTTGGAAACGGAATTTGGTTATAAAATTAAAACAAAAGTCAAAATACCTATAATGACAGGTGCTTTAGGTTCAACTTTTATTGCTGCAAAATATTGGGAGTCATTTGCTACAGGGGCTGCGCTTGTAGGTTTCCCTATTGTTGTCGGCGAAAATGTTGTAGGAATCGATAAACAAGCTGTAGTTGAAAATGGAAAAATAGTAAAAGCACCAGAATTAGATAGAAGAATAGATACATATTTGCGGTGGTATAACGGGTATGGCGCAATACTTGTTCAAATGAACGTAGAAGACACTCGAAACGGAGTAGCAGAATATATAATAAACAAATATGGTGATAAAGTAATAATAGAATTAAAGTGGGGACAAGGTGCTAAAGACATTGGAGGAGAAATTCAAGTAGATAACATAGAATATGCAACATTCCTTAAAAAAAGGGGTTATGTCGTCGACCCCGACCCTACCAAAACGGAAGTTGTTGAAGGATACAAAAATGGTGCAATTAAGTCTTTTGCACGCCATAGTCGTTTGGGATTCACAGAAGCAAAAAATGCAGATGATGTAAAAAAAGATTTCATGAAATCAATAGATTATTTAAGAAAAATTGGTTATAAAAGAATCACGTTGAAAACCGGTTCATATGGAATGGAAGCTCTAGCTATGGCAATTAAATTTGCATCAGAAGCAAATCTTGACCTACTGACTATAGATGGTTCTGGTGGCGGTACAGGAATGAGTCCTTGGAATATGATGGAAAATTGGGGAGTGCCTTCAGTTATGCTTCATGCAAAAGCGTATGAATACGCAAGTATATTAAAATCAAAAGGGCAAAGAGTTGTAGATTTATCCTTCGGAGGCGGTCTTGCAAAAGAAGATCAAATATTTAAGGCTCTTGCTTTAGGCGGAGAATTTACTAAACTTGTATGCCTTGGTCGATCAATAATGATACCCGGATTTTTGGGAAGCAATATTGAAGGTGTTCTCAAACCCGAAAGAAAAAAAGAAGTTAACGGCAATTGGGATGACCTTCCAAAAACTGTTACAGAAAATGGAACAAAAGCTGAAGATATTTTTGCGGGATATTTTGACTTGCAGGCTATAGTAGGTGCCGATGCGATGAGGACAATGCCTTACGGAGCTATAGCAATATGGACAATGGCTGATAAAATTGCAGCAGGTCTACAGCAGTTTTTAGCAGGAGTAAGAAAATTCTCAGTAATGGAAATTGATAGAACTGATATATTTTCTGCAAACAGAGAAACTGAAAGAGAGACGCAAATCCCTTTTATTACTGATGTTAATGATTATAAAGCTAAATCAATATTAAAAGCATAAATATGAGAGTCGATAATATCGGCTCTTTTTTACTAAATATATATTGTAACTTTATTAAATTGGGTTTTGCAAGCGTCGTCAAAATTTAATAAACTAAATGATATTAAATCGCTTTAATGCCTGTTCATAGTTCCTCTTTTTATCTCAGTGCACATATTTGAATAAATTATTTTGATTAAACAACTTTAATTTATATTAAAATGCAGCTATTTTGTACAATAAATTTATTGTTTTACAAATTTAGGAAAATATATAATTTAAAATTAAATTAATAAGGAAATACATGTATGAAGACTTATATCAACTAAGAAAATAAAAAAATTTTCACAAACACCCATAAAGCCGAGTGTAAAATTAATTCCTTGTTCAATAATTTTATGTGATTTGTTCCCTTTAATATTTACAATAAAGCCAATCCCACAAGCATCATGTTCCATAGCGGGATCATATAAACCTTGTTTTTTTGGCATTGTATTTTTGTAAATCAAATTAGTCAAGTTTTCATTTTTTTTCATATCTTTCCTTACTAAACCTCCTTGGCATGCTTTGATGGAAAACTTTCATTTAATATATAAAGCATCAAAAATTTGGGCTACCAACATATTATAATTATAAAATTTATATGAATAAACATTAAGCGATGTTATATTACTAATATATTAAATATTCAATAAAAAAGTTTGAAATCAAATTAACTTTGCGATATATATATTACACATTAATTTTCATATTGTTACTTTACATAAAATTTAAAGTTACCATGGATGTAATGAAAATATACACATTACTTCATGTTTGAGAAATTTTTTTGTTTATAAACAATTATTTAATCTTTACTAATCAATTTATCTGGCTTAATTACAAGTGTACACCTTTCTAAGATTTTAGCAAAAAATATAAATACAATTGACAATCTTATTAATATTGTTTATTATGTTAGAAATTTAAAATATCGTTATTACTTACCTAATAAACCAATAATTAATTATCTTAATTTTTTTGACCTGTTATCACTGTCTTTTAAAAATTTGAAGTAATAATAATTAAAGTAAACGAATGACTTCTTAGAAATACCTTAATTAAACGTATATACAACTTGTTATTTGCAATTTATAAATTTGATAGATGAATTCAATTAATAAAGGTACAGAGAACAAATGAAAATTTCTATTGAAAAATGTGTCGAAAGTGACCTTCTTGCTTTATCTTCAATATCTTATGAAACATATAAAGATACATTTTTAAACCAAAATTCCCCGGTAAATATGTATCAATATCTTAACAATGCATTTGGGATTAAAAAAATACACAGCGAACTATTAAATAAAGATTCCTGTTTTTATTTTATATATCACGATAAAAATTTAGCAGGTTATTTTAAAATAAACGAATCCCCGGCACAAACAGATATACATGATAATCTTTCATTAGAATTAGAAAGGATCTACCTGAAAAAAGAATTTCAAGGAAAAGGTTTAGGTAAAATCATGTTGAATTATGCTATTGATATCGCATCAAATAAAAACAAAGGATATATTTGGTTAAGTGTTTGGGAAAAAAATATACATGCAATACAATTTTATAAAAACAATGGATTTTCCCAATTTGCTGTACATCCATTCATTATGGGCAATGAGGAACAAACAGATTTACTTATGAAAAAGAATTTAAAATAAATCTCCATATAAAAACCAACTTGAAAATATAAGGAAAAATTATGGCTTTTGAGAAATATCTTAAAATCTTTAAAGAATGTCAGAGCACAAATATACAAAAAGAAATATTAATCAATAATATTCGCAAAGGACGCATCTTCGCATATATTACGATTGTCTTTGATCTACTTCTTGCAGCCGTAGATATAAGCAGTTCGATTTTAGAGATAGATGATCGTTTCCATTATAGCAATTATTTGATAGCATATTTGATTTTTATTTCCATTAATATTATTTTCTTGCTTATTATTTCTCGTATTAAATATTCAGACATCGAAAATAGTGATCCAAATCGAATTAAAAGATTTGAAGGATTAATAATTGTTTATATTACTTTAATTATGTCTTGGGGAAGCATTATATCCCTTATGGATCAAAAATTATATGGGCAACTTATGGCATTCATGGTAAATGCTATTACCTGTTCTGTTATTTATTTATTAGACAATAAAAAAATTATGATTCCCTATATTATATCAATATCAATTCTTTGTATAGGGCTTCCTTTTTTTCAATCTTCCAGCGATGTCTTAGTTGGTCACTATGTTAATTTGTTTGTATTTATATCTATTTCATGGTTAACGTCCAGAATTGTTTATATAGGCTATTGCCATGATATTAATAACAAGAAATTACTTAAAGAATCAAAAGCATTGCTCGAAAACCAAATAGATGAGAATAAACAAATCAATTTAAAGCTTACAATGGCTAATAATCAATTAAAAGAATTAGCATTAATAGATGAATTAACCGGTATCCCAAACCGAAGAAACTTTAGAAATTTTATTGATTTAGCCTTTACAAGTTATGTTAAATCAGATACCTCCTTTTCTTTTATGATGATAGATATCGACTTTTTTAAAGAATTCAACGATACATATGGTCACATTGAAGGCGATAAAGTACTGGTCAGTGTTGCAAATACGATCAATTCCGTTGTTAAAAATCCTATGGAACTCGTTGCTCGTTGGGGAGGTGAAGAATTTGTTTATGTATCTTTTAATATGTCAAAAAAATATATTGTAGAACTTGCCGAAGAAATCAGATTAAAAATATTGTCTTTGGAAATCTATCATAATGACTCTGTAATAAATAATTTTTTATCAGTAAGTATTGGTGTGTGTTTTACAAAAGTTCACAGTATTTCTGATGTTAGCCGCATTATTGAACAAGCTGATAAAATGTTATACTCAGCTAAAGAAAAAGGCCGTAATAACGTTCAAATATATATAGAGTAATATTTAATATTGTATTTACTGTTTAAATACAATTAATATAACGATATACTAATTTTATTATATCAATTCATTAAATAGATACGACGTAAAAAATGAAAATTTGTTTTTCGTATCTTTTCTTCTTCTCCGGCCGGTTGGATATTTAAACAAAATCAAAGTATTCAAACAGTTAAACAAACCGTTATCTCTAATATATTGCTTTTCTGGAAATGGAAAATGTCAAATATTAAAACCGGGTGTGCTTTTTCTGTAAATAAATCTTTTCTTTGAATGCAGCACTCGCGCTCAAATTGGGTAAATGTCTATGCTGTTGAATCTGTGCATTTTTTTTTGTGCGTTCAAGCATTAGTTTTATTCGGTTTATTTGATTCACCTCGCTTGCCCCCGGATCATAATCAACTGTAACAATATTGATATTTGGATATCTTTCTTTAAGCGGTTTTATCATGCCTTTTCCCGTTATATGATTAGGTAGACATGCAAATGGCTGCATACAGATAATATTATTGGCTCCTTCTTTGATTAATTCAACCATTTCTGCCGTTAAAAGCCATCCTTCACCTGATTGATTATATAATGATAAGATATTTCTCACACCTTCCGCCATTTCATAAATACTCTGTGGTTCTTTAAATCTTTTACTTCGTTTTAACGCAATACACATATCATTACGATAATTTTCAATATATTTTATAACGACATTACTTGCTATGCTGTGTATTTTTGTTCTGCCAAGATTTTGATAATTCATTTCATTTCCATAAGCACTGTATAAAAAAAATTCGAGCAAACCCGGAACTACTATTTCCGCTCCTGCATTTTCAATAAAATCAACCATATCATTATTTGCTGCCGGATGATATTTTACTAATATCTCACCAACCAATCCCACACGAGGTTTTCTTTCATCTCTGACTGCAACTTGTTCAAAATCTTTGATAATCATTCCTATATTTTTTCTAAATTGTTCTCTGCTTCCTTGTCTGATATTATTTTTGCATTTTACCATCCATTCATCATATAATTTATTGGTTTGACCATTTGTTTTTTCGTAAGGTCTTACTTGAAACAAAAGCTTCATCAACAGATCTCCGTAAACCATGGACATGATCACTTTATTTAAAAAAGGCAATGTAAGTTTAAAGCCCGGATTTTTTTCTAACCCGACTGTATTTGCAGATATCACGGGTATATTTTCAAATCCTGCATCCTTGAGTGCCTTTCTTAAAAGCGCCATATAATTACTTGCTCTGCAAGGACCTCCTGTTTGACTTATAATTAGTGCCGTTGTGTTTAAATCATATTTGCCTGATTTTAATGCGTTGATTAATTGTCCGATAATTATAATAGACGGATAACAAGAGTCATTATTGACATATTTTAATCCTTCCTGAATATCGTGATTATTTACTTTTTTTAAAATCTCAAATCGATAACCCGATGCACACGCTGCTTCCTGCACTAACTCAAAATGAATCGGTGCCATTTGTGGAGCAAGTATTGTATATTGTTTTCGCATATCCTTAGTAAAGAGCACTCTTTTATAAGAAGATATGTTGAAAATATCTTCATCACAATTTATTTTATTTTCCCTTAGCTCCATTGCCGCTTTTAGCGATCTGATTCTAATTCTTACAGCTCCCAAATTACTGATTTCATCAATTTTGATCATGGTATACATCTTCCCTGCACGACTTAAAATTTCATTTGCTTGATCCGCTGCAATAGAATCTGGCCCGCATCCAAACGAATTTAATTGGATCAGTTCTATATTATCCTGCCTTGATACAAATTCAGCAGCTTTATATAGTCTGGAATGATACATCCATTGATCTAATACTCTGAGTGGTCGCTCTATTCTCCCGAGATGCGCCACTGAATCTTCAGTAAGAACAGCCAGTCCTAAAGAAGTAAGCAATTTGGGTATTCCATGATTTACCTCACCATCTATATGATATGGCCTACCTGACAGTACAACGCCTTTGCGATTGTTCTCTTTTAACCACTCTAGTACTTCTTCTCCCTTTTTTTTAATATCATTCTTAATTTTTAAATCTTCTTGCCACGCCATAGAGACGGCATATTTTATCTCTTCATAAGATATATCAAATTCTTTTAATTCTTTATGCATTTTTTTCGTTAATAAATTTTTATTATGATATGGTAAAAACGGATTATGAAATCTTATTCCATTTTCTTTTAATGTGCTCATATTTGTTTTAATCACTTCGGCATATGCAGTTACAATAGGGCAATTAAAATAATTATCTGCTTCTTTATATTCTACTCTTTCTTTATAGATACATGGGTAAAAAATATGCTTTATATTTTTTTTTGCTAAAGCCGCAATATGCCCGTGAACCAGTTTTGCAGGATAGCATATCGTATCAGAAGCAATCGTGTCCATTCCTGATTCGTAAATTATCCTACTTGAAATCGGAGATAATTCTACTTTGAATCCCAGTTCTGTAAAAAACGTAAACCAAAACGGATAATTTTCATACATATTTAAAACACGGGGAATTCCTATAATTCCTCTTGGTGCATTCATTTTTTCCAACGGTCTATATTGAAACAATCTGTTTGCCTTGTATTCAAATATATTCGGGATTTTATTTTTTTCATCTATTCCAATTCCTCGCTCACAACGATTACCTGAAATAAATTTCCTTCCATTCGTAAATGAATTAATAGTCAACAAGCAATTATTAGTGCATTTTTTGCACCTGGTGAATTTTGTTTGATAAGCAAATTTTTCTAAATCATCAAAAGAAATCAAAGAAGTTTTCATATTTTTATTCCAAGTATTTTTTGCAATGATGGCCGCTCCATAAGCCCCCATTAGCCCTGAAATATCCGGTCTTATAACTTCTTTGTTGGTAATTAATTCAAAACATCGCAAAATCGCATTATTTAAAAAAGTACCACCTTGAACAATGATATTATTCCCAAGCTCTGCACAGTCTTTTATTTTTATTACCTTATATAATGCATTTTGAATAACTGAATAACATAGCCCGGCAGATATATCTCCGACCGTTAAGCCTTCTTTTTGAGCTTGTTTCACTCTTGAATTCATAAATACCGTGCAGCGCGAACCTAAGTCTGCAGGCATGGCTGCTTTTATTCCTTCTGAAACAAATTCTTCAATACTCATTTCTAAAGATTTTGCAAAAGTTTCTATAAAAGAGCCACATCCTGACGAACAGGCTTCATTTAAAATCACATTGTCAATAACCTTATTCTTTATTTTTATGCATTTCATATCTTGCCCGCCAATATCTAAAATGAAATCTACATTTGGCATAAAATGCTTTGCTGCAGTGTAGTGAGCAATCGTTTCTACTTGTCCAATATCACAAGAAAAAGCAGATTTTATTAAGTGTTCTCCGTAGCCGGTTACTGCAGTATAAGCTATTATTGAATCATTAGGCAAATGATCATAAATTTCATAAAGTATCTTCCTTACAGCTTCTATGGGATTTCCTTCATTATTTATATAATGTGTAAATAAAAGATTCGTTTCTTCATCAATTAAAGCAGCTTTACTTGTTGTTGACCCAACATCCAATCCTAAAAAGCAATTTCCTTTAAAATAATCTAATCTTTTTCTCTCTACATTATTCTTAGCATGTCTTTTAATAAAAATCTCATATTCTTCACCAGTCGAAAACAATGGCTGCAGATGCGGCAGATTTACATGAAAGCTACCTTCTTTAGCTTGGAGAAGAGAAATTAATTCTTTCAGAGTAATGATTTTTTTATTTTCTTTAGAACATAATGCTGCCCCAATAGCAACATAAATTTCAGCATTTTGAGGGACTATCATCTCATCATTATCTAAATCTAAAGTTTGTTGGAAGCGCTTCCTCAATTGAGGCAGAAAATGTAACGGTCCTCCAAGAAAACCTACTTTTCCTTTTATTGTTTTTCCGCATGCCAATCCGCTGATTGTCTGATTGACGACTGCCTGAAAAATCGATGCCGCAATATCTTCTTTTTGCACTCCTTCATTTAATAATGGCTGTATATCAGTTTTTGCAAAAACCCCGCACCTAGAAGCTATTGGATAAATAACTTCATAATTCTCGGCAAGCTTATCTAAACCTTGTGCATCTGTATTTAAGAGTATGGCCATTTGGTCGATAAACGCTCCGGTTCCTCCCGCACATATCCCATTCATTCTTTGATCAATACCATTTTCTAAAAACGTTATTTTTGCGTCTTCCCCACCTAGCTCTATGATTACTTTCACATCCGGAATAAATCTGCTTGTCGCGCGATATCCAGCATATACTTCCTGAATAAAAGGAAAATTCATTTTTTCTGAAAATGAAAGTGCTCCTGATCCTGTCAATGTAACAGTAATATATAAATTCCCAAAATCACTATATAATTCGTCAAATATTTTTTTTAATGTCGTAAAAAGATCTGAATGATGTCTGCTGTATTTATGATAAATCATCTTATCTTTATTATCTAATAATACTATTTTTATTGTAGTAGATCCGATATCAATTCCGAGATGCAAAACATTTTTATGATTATTTTTTTCGATATTTAAAGTCAGTTTATTTCACTCCATTCTTCTAGCATTTTTATTTTAATCTTCATAAAAATAACAAATATGTTAATCAAGGATTTTTTAAACATGCTAATAGTATTTCAATTTTGTTTAAAAAATATAAGAATTTTTTCCATTTTTTAGTAAAAACTTTTAATTAATAGAAAAATTTAGTATTATATCAATAATTAAATATTGTTTATTTTAATGCACGAATTATATATGTGTTATAAAATGAATCTGATAACGTTCTCTCAAGGTCGGTTTTCTGCCAAATTATTGACTTTTAATTAAAGTGGGAGTATGATTATTAAGGTTTTTATCAATATTTTAAATACTTATTCGTCATATTTTTGGAGGTTAACATGAATTTAACATCAATATCTGTATTTGGAATAATAACAGGTATTATTGCTTTGGTTGCGGCATTATTATTCGCCAAAAACGTACTTAAAAGAAATCCCGGCAATAATAAAATGCAAGAAATTTCCAAAGCGATACAAGAAGGCGCTATGGCTTATTTAAAGAGACAATATAGAACTCTCCTTCCCTTTGCCGTTGTTGTCTTCGTCATACTGTTTTTTATAAGGGGCTGGCAGAGTGCTGTTGCATTTATTGTCGGCGCGGTAGCTTCCGCAGTTGCCGGTTATGTTGGTATGAGCATCACAACAAGAGCAAACAGTCGTACTACGGAAGCTGCACGTACCAGTTTGAATAGTGCACTCGGTATTGCTTTTAGAGGCGGCGCAGTTATGGGATTTTCTGTCGCCGGTTTAGGTCTCTTGGGCGTTTCTGCTTTATTTTTAATATTTGGCGACGCTGAAACAATAAACTCTTTTGCTTTCGGCGCAAGCGCAATTGCGCTATTCGCTCGTGTTGGCGGCGGCATATACACTAAAGCTGCAGATGTTGGTGCGGATCTTGTTGGAAAAGTAGAAGCTGGAATTCCTGAAGATGACCCAAGAAATCCCGCTGTTATCGCAGATAACGTTGGCGATAATGTCGGAGACACTGCCGGTATGGGCGCAGACTTGTTTGAGTCGTATGCGGCAACAACCATCGCCGGTTTATTGATTGGATACTCTGTTTTTAAAGGTCATGGTGTTGGAGAATATCTTTTTATCTTAATCGGCATCGTTGGCTTAATCGCTTCTATTCTTTCAAGCTTCCTTGTTAAAACCGGTGAAAAAGCCAATCCGCAAATGGCTTTAAATAAAGGTCTTTGGGGAACAAATATTCTCACAGCGATCGGTTCATTTGCTGTTGTGCATCTTGTGCTCCCGGCTTCCTATGATACAGGAAGTGTTATCATTACCCCCAATAAAGTTTTCATATGTGTTTTATGCGGTTTAATGGTTAATATTTTGATCGGCTTGATTACGGAATATTATACTTCTAACAATAAAAAACCCGCGCAAGCAATTGCCAAAGCCTCTCTTACCGGGGCAGGAACAAACATTATTTCCGGTCTGGCAGTCGGGCTTAAAAGCACGGCGCTGCCTATCCTTACATTCTGCGCTTCTACACTGATTTCCTTCTATTTTGCAGGTGTATACGGTATTGCAATCGCGGCTATGGCTATGCTTTCCACTGCCGGTATCATTGTTGCCATTGATTCTTTTGGCCCTGTTGCCGATAATGCAGGCGGCATTGCTGAAATGGCCGGTCTTGATCCAGAGGTAAGGGAAACAACGGATAAACTGGATTCTGTAGGCAATACCACAGCTGCCGTTGCTAAAGGATTTGCTATTGGTTCCGCCGCACTTACAGCCTTGGTACTCTTTAATGCTTACTCAGAGTTGGCCGGTTTGGACAGTATTAATATTCTTGTTCCGACCACAATCGTCGGTTTGTTTATCGGCGCAGCCTTGCCTTTCTTATTCTCTGCATTTGCAATGGAAGCAGTAGGCAAAGCAGCTTTTACAATGATTGAGGAAGTTCGTCGTCAATTCAGAGAAATCACCGGACTATTAGAGGGTGATCCGAATGCAAAAGCTGATTATGCAAGCTGTGTAGATATTGCTACAAAATCTGCTATCAGGCAAATGATTATACCGGGATTACTCGCAGTTGGAACTCCTGTATTGGTCGGACTTTTACTTGGAAAAAATGCTTTAGGCGGTATGCTTGCAGGCGGCACTGTTGCCGGTGTTCTTATGGCAATTTTTATGTCTAATGCTGGTGGTGCGTGGGATAATGCTAAAAAATTTATTGAAGCCGGTAACTTTGGCGGCAAAGGCACCGACGCTCATGCTGCTGCTGTTACAGGTGATACTGTAGGAGATCCTTTCAAAGATACTTCAGGTCCGTCTTTAAATGCGCTTATCAAGGTTATGGGTACTATTTCTTTAATCATAGCTCCATTCCTTCATTAATCAATTGAACATCTAGGCTCCAGACAACGCTATGTCCGGAGCTTTTTTTATTTAATTTGTTTTGTAACGCTATGCTTATCGGATGATATAAATACATTATAAAAAATAAATAACTGGATATATTAAATAAAAAAATAAGGAGAATTTTATGTCTGATAATATTTCTACGTATCAAAACAGAAAAGCTTCAACTCCGCAAGACTTTCCAGCCCAACATCAAAACAGTCAACCGGGATCACAAAAACGAATGATTCCTCACCCTATCACGAATAACAATGCATATAAAAGTGCTGGTAAATTAAAAGATCGAGTCGCTATTATCACTGGCGGCGACAGCGGAATTGGTCAAGCTGTAGCAATCGCTTTTGCTAAAGAAGGTGCCAATATACTCATTGCCTATCTTAATCAAGATCAAGATGCTCAAGATACTGCTAAAGCGGTGGCCAACTTCAGCCGACGCTGCGTTGCAATGCAATGTGATTTATCGCAACAAGAATCCGCAGATCAAGTGATAACAAAAACGATGCAGGAATTTGGAAATATTGATATTTTAGTCAATAATATTGCTGTACAGTATCCTCAAAATGAGGTAACAAATATTTCCAGTCAGCAATTGAACAATACGTTTTCGACAAATATTTATAGTTATTTTTATATGACAGAAGCAATTATGCCCTACTTAAGATCAGGAAGCTGCATCATAAATACAACATCTGTGACAGCATATCAAGGCAGCCCGACACTAATTGATTATTCTTCAACCAAAGGGGCCATTGTTTCCTTTACAAGGTCTCTTGCTTTATCATTGGCTCCAAAAGGCATCCGAGTCAACGCCGTAGCCCCCGGCCCTGTTTGGACTCCACTTATCCCATCTAGTTTTGACGAGCAAAAAGTGGCAGGCTTTGGTAAGGATGTACCATTGGGTCGCGCTGCTCAACCATTTGAAATTGCTCCGACTTATGTATATCTTGCGTGTGATGATTCGGCATATGTAACCGGGCAAGTACTCCATGTTAACGGCGGTACTATAACAGAATCATGATAAAAAACAGCACTTCTTTAAGTGCTGTTTTTTATTTTCATGTAATTTATATTTTTATTGCCGCTTTCTCTTCTTCTAATTTGTCATTAAAATATTTTGTTAATTTCACAGGGCCTTCAAGTACATCTCTGCCAATATATAAAATAGCATCCTGCCTTACCTTATAACACCATTTTACAAGTGATATTTCTCCGTTTTCAATTTCAATGGCAGTAATACATCGCGGATGCACACAGCTTCCGTCATTAAAATATAGCTCTGCTCCCGCATTCGGCATGATTGCTCTATGCGTATGCCCTGCTATAATCATTTGTTTATTACAATTAGACCAATACGTAAGGATTTTTTCAATTTGTTTTTTCTTTTTATTATTTTTTGCTGCACTGGTCGGATTATTAATCCCTATAAGCTCAAGCGGTCTCCATAAATAGCGAACTAAAAACCTGCTCAATTTCCATAACCTACTGTTCATATAATCTGCCTGATGTCCATGGAGCAACAATATTTTTTTATCAGTTTCTCCATATTTTAATAATATACTTTCCAATATTTTTATATTCGGAAATAAAGAAGCATAATCTTTTTGATGCACATCATAATAACTGCTCAAATATCGCCGGACATATTTATCCGCTTTTTTAACAATATCATGATTCCCATAAATAAAAAGGAGTCGGTTATCATGATAAAACTGTGATAACAACCAATAAATATTGGTATATGTTTCTATAATGTCAGATATATTTTTATTTTCCCATAATTCTTCCCCATCTCCTAATTCAATATATGTATATTTATTTTTTTCATAATGTGTCAGTGCCACAAAATAGATATTCTGATTTTTACTGAAATTATCTGCCTGGCTTCCATCTCCTCTGTGGCAATCACTCATTATAACAATTTTTGAAAGATTATCAAAATAAACCTCATATGCCTTATCGTATGCTTTTGAGATTTGTTTTAATGCATAAGACATATTAGCCTCCAATCTATCATTGCGTTTATTAATACTATTTTATATAATCTTCAATCAAATCATATCCTTTAAAGATTTGTTCTGATTTACCCATATGCAAAATTAAATAATATATTTCAGGCGCAGACTTCTTAATTGCATTCAGCTTATCAACGATATTTATATGTCCTTTTGTAATATCAAGATATTGTTCGCATAAAATCTGATTTTTTGTTTGCATTGCCCACTCAATAGATTCTGTTCGAGAAATAGGCTGCTGCGAATATGGCTTGTCGAATACAAACCATACTGTATTATTTTTTACTCTGAGTTCATGATCTTTATATCCTTTATCTTTCAGCGCCTCTACAAAAATTGTACACATCAAGCTGTCTTTTAATGTAATCTTTATATTCATACTTAATTCATAGGTTTCTGAAAATTCTCCAAGCCTAAAGCCAGTTAACCACCAATGTTTTCCTTCTCTTTCAAAAAGAATATTTTTATTTTTAATTAAGTCATAAGATATTTCTAGTTGATCTTCCTCATCTGCAGCTTTAAAGAATTTTCCATTGAAAATACCTGGGATATTCAAGTTTAACCCGCTGGAATTATACACACCCACTTCACATCCGGTTGTTATACCATATTGGCCCTTCCAAAATTCAATCAGCCAATCTTTATCATCATATTCAAAATAAATAGGCTCACAATCCACAATCATGCTTAAAGGTGCAGATGCTTCATCATATAATTGACAATATCCGTATTTTTTTTGCCAGGCATCCAGCGTCGAATAAAATATATCTTGTGGCTCGTCATACAAATATCCAGCTTTCTCTATAGATTCCATCAAAGACAGATCCTTGTTTCTCTCATATCGTATTTTATTCATTATTAAAATAATAAATATTAAAACAACGGCTACCACTGCCAGTATGAGCCCTAAATAATTATTTATAAAATATACAGTTGCTAAACTTATACTACTCATAAAAAATTCGCTGTACATAGTTAACTCCTTTTATATAAATCTAATCCATAATATTCTTTTATCTCAGTGTTTGTTAATCAAACTGATAAAAATATTAATTAAATTTTATTTAGTATTAAAATTAAGTTAACACCTTAGCTTGACAGTATATTTTAATGGTTAGATAAATTTTACAGATTCATATAAAGGAAATAATAGAATGGCACATGGATTCTAAAGAACACTTCTAGGCTTGACATTTCATTTAACAATACTATATGATTAAAAGTGACATTAATCAAAACAAGGAAACCTGCATATGTTGCTAGATATTCTAATTATTCTCACTATCTTACTTATTCCTCATTGCGTAATGATATTATTATCAAACAAATTTAAATTTGAACTTATTAGGCCCAGTATTTTTATGTTATTCTTCTAGTTTTTTCTTAAGTTTTATTTAAAAATACTTCTTTTGCTATGACTTTATCTGAAATTTTAGTTCCTATAGCAATTCCTTTAATACTATTTAATTCTAATTTTTTAAGCATTAAAAAATTAGCCAAACCAATTTTTCTTTCTTTTATACTCATACTAATCTCCGTATTTATAATGTCTATTATTGGTTTCGCCTTATTTCATGAGAATGTTAATGCTGCAAATAAAATAAGTGGTATGCTTGTTGGCTTATACACCGGGGGTACTCCAAACTTAATGGCAATCGGCATCGCTCTTGGAATCAATGAAAATAGTATTGTCATCACAAATACGGTTGATCTTATTATAGGAGGACTATATTTTTTCTTATTGATCTCAATAATGCCCAAATTAGTTGATAGGTTTTTGCCGAGCGCTAATTATACTTATTCAACAGATAATGATTTGATTAATCATTTAACATCAGAATTCATTCCAACTAAACAGCCATTTTCATTTTTGAATATACTTAAAAATATTTCATTATGCTTCTTGCCATAGCTTGCCTAGGTTTATCGGTTATAATTTCATTATATTTTTTTCAAGAATTAAATACCATTGTTATCATGATTGGTGTCACAAGCCTCGGTATCGGTTTATCTTTTATTAAAAAAATACGCAATACATCAAATTCATTTTCTATAGGACAATATTTAATTTATATGTTTTCTCTAGCAATCGGTTTGTCTTTCGATTTATCTCATATCAATAAAGAAATTTTTACACTTTTATTATTCTTTTGCACTGTACAGTTTGGTTCTGTTGCATTACATATGTTATTATCAAAGCTTTTCCATATAGATGGTAAAATTACTCTGATCACTTCAACAGCAGGCATTTACGGTCAGCATTTATAATTCCTGTCGCAAATGCTTTAAAGACACGAGATGTTATTCTCCCAGGCTTGATATGCGGAATATCGGGTTATGCCATTGGTAATTATTTAGGCATCGCTACAGCAATGTTTTTAGGCACCTTTGCCTAAAATAAAAAATGCCGATTATAATCGGCATTTTTTATTTTTTTGTTCTATCTTTTAAAAAGATTCTTTCGTATTCCTCCTTACCTAAATGCCGCGCATCGCAAAATGGTTTGTTTTCCGATTGTCCGCATCTGCAAAGGGTAACTCGATTTCTTATTTCATATATAGTTCCGTCAGCAGATTCAATTTTTATATTTCCTTTTACATATATTGGCCCCACTACACCTTTTTCTTTATCGTATAAAATATCAATGGACGGCTCCAATTGATCTTCATGTACTTCTCCATTTTTTTCAACAGCAACTATTCTTCCTGCGGGACATTCACTCGCCCCTCTTATAGCTTCTTTTTTATTCTCAGGATCGTCTGATTGCTTGGTAAGATTCCACGCATGCCCATTTTCTCTATGGCAAAAACGCGCAAGTGCACATCTGCCGTCATCTAACAGATCCAGTCCGGGTCCTTTAACCGTTCTAACTAATCTGTCCTCAAATTTTTCCCTTGATGCCGTTTCAGTACCATCAAATTTGATATACTCGTGTGTACCATCACAAAAAGGAGGATTTTTAGATTTGCCACATCTGCACAAGGAATAGACTTCTGCTTGCGGTAAAACCCCGCCTTCTTCATATTCATAATGCTTTCCTTTAGGAACAATATTTTTTTCAGATAAAGGAATATTTCCGGAAACAATATATGGACCATCTTTTATTATTTTAATCTTTTGTTCAGACATATAGATCCCTCCTTGTAATAATATCTTATTTCTATTGTACACTTTATTTATTTAAATACAATATTATAAATATTTAAATTAAAATTAAACATTATTGACAATATCTATGATAAATAATATAATATTGATATCATTTTAATATCATTTTATTGACAGGAGTATAAAATAATATGAAGAAAAAACTTTTAGAAGAAGAAATTAATGCAAAATATTTAAATGGAATGACTATTTTTATTACTAATCTTGCATTAATGATTATTGCTATCATCATCTTTACCATAGGAATTGCTTTTATTGACGCAAAAAATCATATGGCTGGCGGGATATTTTTGATAATCATCGGAGCTTTATATCTATTTATCTTAGGCCCCATCATATTTATCGGTCTAAAGATTTTAAAACCCAATGAAGCACTTGTCCTTACTCTTTTTGGTAACTACTATGGAACATTAAAAGGGCCTGGTTTCTTTTTTGTCAATCCTTTTGTATCATCTGTAAATTTTACAATTCCCTCTACACCCGCTCATATGTCTTTAGACACATCACAGTATGAAAAAAAATCTTCAGAAAATCGAAAAGTAAATTATTATAGAAAGATATCATTAAAAACTTTAACACTGAATAATGAAAAACAAAAAGTAAATGATGAACTTGGCAATCCTATCATAATCGGTATCGTTGTTATTTGGAAAGTCGTTAATACTGCAAAAGCAGCTTTTAATGTCGACAATTATATAGAGTATCTTTCTATACAATGCGATTCTGCCTTAAGGGATGTTGTACGAACCTATCCGTATGATGTTTCCAGCATAAATCGCGATGAAATTGATAAAAACGAAAAATCACTGCGCGGCAGTAGTAAAGAAGTCGCAGAGAAACTTAAAAGCGATATTCAATCTCGTGTAGAAATCGCAGGCCTAGAAATACTCGAAGCAAGGATTACGCATCTTGCTTATGCACCGGAAATTGCTGCTGTAATGCTCCAAAGGCAACAGGCTTCAGCTATTATTGATGCACGACAAATGATTGTTGAAGGTGCTGTTGGGATGGTTGACATGGCACTCAAAAAGCTTAACGAGAATGATATCGTTCAGCTTGATGACGAACGAAAAGCAGCTATGGTCAGTAATTTGCTTGTTGTATTATGCGGAAACAAAGATGCACAACCGATCGTAAACAGTGGTTCATTATATTAATTCAACTAAAGGAAAAGTGAATGTCTAACAGAGATAAAGAAAGAAAACAAATATTGCTTCGACTGTCCTCTTCACTTTGGCAAGAATTGGCAGCATGGGCCGAAGATGATTTTCGCTCAATCAACGGACAGATTGAATATTTGTTACACGAATGCGTTAAGCAACGAAAACATAATAAAAACAACAAATAAAATAAGCCCCTATAAATCGGGGCTTATTTTATTTAGATAAACAAGTTGACATTTGATTCTTCGGCATCGCCTAGATACGTGCCCACTCCTGCAAAGTCGACCCCATCTATCAGTTCATCTTTTGTTATTCCCATAATATCCATTGACATTGTGCAAGCAATGATTTTTACTCCGTTGTCCAATGCATTTTTAATTAAATCTTCCAAAGAATGCACATTCTTCCCTCTCATTATTTTTTTCATCATTGCCGTCCCCATTCCGCCCATGTTTAATTTTGATATCTTTAATTTATCTACTCCTCTGGGCATCATGAAACCAAACATTTTTTCCATAAATGATTTTTTAATATGCTGCTTTTTTGTTTTCCTTAAAACATTCAATCCCCAGAATGTGAAGAACATCGTTACTTGTCTGCCCATTGAAGCTGCTCCGTTAGCTATAATAAACGAAGCCAATACCTTATCTAAATCACCGCTGAATACAATAATTGTTTTTCCATCCGGAATTTCTGCTACTGAGCTTTTTTCATCATCAAGTACTTGAGTTTCTTTTGTACCTTTTTGTACATAAGCTACTATTTGATTCTTCTGCTTTTCTGCTTTTAACAAAGTATTCCCTGTTTTTTTGGTCCATGCTTCAATGTCCCGAGCAAATCCAAAATCGGAGTCAATTACTTGTATAATATCGCCGTCTTCTAAATCTTTCATTGTGCTGTATACTTTCATGATCGGTCCCGGACACTGCATGCCGCTGCAGTCTAACACAATTTTTGCTTTAATATTATTTATATCTATTTCCTGACTTTTAGCCGTTTCCGGTTCCGCTTTTAAAGTATTATCCATCAAAGTTTCATAATTAATAGATTTATACATGCTGCTTCCACCCGGATACACTTTAACTTTATCAAATCCGCTTTGCATTAAAATTCTTGCTCCATTGTATGATCTAACACCTATAGCACAATATACGATTGTGAGTTTATTTTTATCAAGTTCTGATAATCTGCTTCTTAATTGACCGAGAGGAATATGCACCGAGTTATTAATGCTGAATACCATTCGTTCAGCGTCTTCGCCAACATCAAGCACAATATAATCTTTGCCGCCTGTGTATTTGCCATCCTTATCAATTTCATTATAATTGACAAAATTTACTTTTCCGGTTAGAACATTTTCTGCAACAAATCCTAGCATATTCACAGGATCTTTCGCCGATGAATACGGAGGTGCATAGGCAAGTTCTAATTTCTTTAACGAATAAATATCTCCTCCCAAGCGAATGGTGGAAGCAATTGTATCAATACGTTTGTCTACCCCATCTTGTCCTACTATTTGAGCGCCAAAAATCTTACCTGTTTTATCGAAGATTAATTTTAACTGCATAGATGTCGCTCCTGGATAATATCCCCCATGAGATTTTTGATTTATAATGATTGTATAATAGTCTTCATTATATTTTTTACCCCATCTTTGCAGCATTTTCTCATTAACACCGGTTGCGCCTACTGTTAGGTCAAATATCTTGGCTACCGATGTCCCCTGTGTTCCTTCGTATTTTTCCAGCTCTCCATTTTCGCTTACAATATTATTCGCACAAATTCTTGCTTGCTTATTTGCGGGTCCCGCAAGAGGAATCATTGCTCTTCCTTTTGCAATAAATTCATCTATTTCCACCACGTCACCAACGGCATAAATATTGGCATCTGATGTTTGCATATATTCATTAACCACAATACCGCTTCTTTCATTGAGGACAAGCCCTGCATTTTTAGCCAATTCGCTATTTGCTCGTACCCCTATTGAAAGAATGATCATTTCGGTTTCAACGACTGCCCCGCTCTGAAGATGTATTAAAATTTTTCCGTCGGCATGCTCAAATTTCTTTACACCGTCTCCTAATTTCAATTTCACTCCGTTCATAGCCATATTTTCTTGCACTATTTGCGCCATTTCATAATCTATGGGAGCCATTACTTGATTAAGCATTTCTATAACAGTTACTTTTAAGCCTGCCAAATGAAGATTTTCAGACATTTCAAGTCCGATAAATCCCCCACCTATAACCGCTGCACTTTTTGGCTTTTTCTCTTCAATATAAGCTTTAATTTTATCGGTATCCGGTATGGTCCAAAGTGTAAAAATCCCTTCTTGATTGATGCCTTCAATCGGAGGCTTGATCGGAGAAGAACCGGTTGAAATAACAAGAGTATCATAGCTTTCTTCATATTCTTCGCCTTTTTGAAGATCTTTCACTTTAACTGTTTTCTTTTCCTTATCAATTGAAAGCACTTCATTTTCCGTTCTTACATCTATATTAAAATTATTGATGATTTTTTCCGGATTTTGAACAAGAAGAGCTTCTCTGTCTTTAATAACATCTCCAATATAATAAGGCAATCCACAGTTTGCATATGAAATGTATTTTCCACGTTCAAATAATATGATCTGTGCATGTTCATCTAACCTTCTTAGCCTTGTTGCAGTGCTTGCCCCACCGGCAACGCCACCAATGATCAATACTTTTTTACTCATTGTTTTATCCTCCTAATGATAAATTACTTTGTAATAATTGACTGTATAATTTGTTCTACTTCTTTGTTTGAGATACTGTAATAAATTTCTGTTCCTTCTCTTTGCCCTGATATGATACCCGCTGATTTTAGTTTTGCTAAATGTTGAGAAACAGTTGATTGGGAAACTTCAATACAACATTGAATATCAGTAACTTTTATTTTTTTATTTTTGAAAAGAATTGCTAATATGCAAAGTCGCACCGGATGTGAAATCGCTTTAAATAGCTCTGCTTTTTGCGTCAGCATTTCTTTCATTTCTTTTTTATTTTCTAAATCCATACGTTGCTCCCTTGTATATTACTATATTAATATATTATAATAATGTAATATAATTGTCAATATTTATTTTTTGCTTAAATTATTAAATTTATGCAAATAACATTATCTTGAATTATGTAATATATTTTTGTTAAAATAAAGATGTGATAAATTTATTAAAAATAATAAATTTTATTGTATTTTAATCACTTTAATTGTATGATAGATGCTAACTAAAAAAAAGGATGTGATGTTAGGGTTGAATCAAAAGCTGACATTGTATGGCTTTAACAACCTCACAAAAACTCTTAGCTTCAACATTTATGATGTTTGCTATGCAAAAAGTGAGCGTGAGCAACGAGATTATATTGCATATATTGATGAACAGTATAATTCTGAAAGACTTACTAAAATTTTATGTGATGTAACTGAAATGATAGGAGCTCATATTTTAAATATTTCAAAACAAGACTATGAGCCTCAAGGCGCCTCTGTAAACATACTTATAGCCGAAGGCTCCTTGTTTGCCGAACATATTGATGAATCGTGCAATCAAGGCAAATATTCTATTAATAAAAATAATACTGTTCATGCTCATTTAGATAAGAGTCATGTAACAGTGCACACATTCCCGGAATATCATCCTGATAATTCTATATCTACATTTCGTGTTGATATAGATGTTTCTACATGCGGAGAAGTATCTCCTCTAAATACATTGGATTATCTTATAGGCAGTTTTGATTCTGATATTATAACTATTGATTATAGGGTTCGAGGATTCACAAGAGACGTAGAAGGAAAAAAATTTTTTATAGATCACAATATCACGTCAATTCAAGATTATATTGATGCCAAAACATTAACCAAATATGATGCAATAGACGTTAATGTTTATCAATCCAATATATTTCATACAAAATTATTAATAAAAGAAATAGAATTACAAAATTATTTATTTAATAAAGACGTATATGAGCTTCCACCAAAGCAAAGACTGGAAATTACCGATAATCTCAGAAGAGAAATGATCGAGATTTTCAGCGGCATGAATATCTATTGATAGGAACGATAAACATGGCAAAAATTTCGCAAAATAATGCACCTTTGTTTGAAGCATTAAATGAGCATAGGCTTAATAGAATTGTACATTTTGATGTACCCGGTCATAAAAGCGGTAAAGGCAACAAAGAATTGACAGAATTCCTTGGAGAAAATTGTCTTAAAGCAGATGTCAATTCTATGAAACCTCTGGATAATCTTTGTCATCCCGTCTCCGTTATTAAAGAAGCTCAAGCCCTTGCAGCTGCGGCATTTGGAGCTCATGAATCCTTTTTCATGGTAAACGGTACAACAGCTGCAGTGCAAGCTATGATCATGTCGTGCTGTAAACCGGGCAACAAACTCATTATGCCGCGTAATGTTCACAGAAGCGCGATCAATGCACTTGTTGTATGCGGTGCTATTCCCATTTATATTAATCCGGGTATTCATAAAAAACTGGGCATTCCGTTAGGCATGTCAATATCGGATATCAAAGATACTATTAAGCAGCATCCTGACGCAAAGGCAGTTTTTGTAAATAACCCTACTTATTATGGAATATGTTCAAATTTACAGGAAATTGTCCCACTTGCACATGAGCATAACATGAAAGTATTGGTAGATGAAGCACATGGCACTCACTTTTACTTTGGTGATAATATGCCAATATCCGCCATGAAAGCCGACGCTGATATGTCAGCGATAAGCATGCATAAAACAGGCGGCTCTCTTACACAAAGCTCTATTCTTTTATGCGGTAAAAATATAAATGCAGATTACGTAAGACAAATAATCAACTTGTTACAGACTACAAGCAGTTCCTATCTCCTTCTTTCGTCACTGGATATTGCAAGAAGAAATTTGAGCATTCATGGTAAAGAAATTTTTAAAAAGACAATTGAGTCGGCTGATTATGCACGTAATGAAATTAATCAATTAGGTGGTTATTATGCTTTTTCAAAAGAATTAATAGATAATGATTATGTATTTAATTTTGATACCACAAAATTATCAATATATACAAGAGATATCGGTCTTGCCGGCATTGAAGTCTACGACATTCTACGTGATGAATTTGGTATACAAATAGAATTCGGAGACATTGGAAATATTCTTGCTATTATCTCTGCCGGAGATAGAAAACAGGATATTGAACGGCTTATTTCTGCTCTGTTTGAAATTAAAAGATTATATAAAAAAGATGCCACCAGGTTAATCAATCATGAATATATAAACCCTCGGATTGTAATCACGCCTCAAAACGCGTTTTATTCTAAAAAGAAATCTGTTCTTATGCAAAAAAGCATAGGAAAGATATGCGCCGAATTTGTTATGAGCTACCCACCCGGTATTCCTATATTAGCTCCGGGAGAAATCATAACAGAAGATATTTTAAACTATATATTATATGCAAAAGAAAAAAACTGTCTCTTGACAGGCACCCAAGATATGAGTCTTGAACGTATTTTTGTAGTGGAGGATATGTAATGGAACTGTGGTACAGTGAGCAGCACACAGATAATGTACGTTTTTCAATAAAGATAAATAAACAAATTGTAAGTATGCAGAGTGATTTTCAGCGAATTGATATATATGATTCATTTGAGTTCGGCAAAATTCTGGTGCTGGACGGCTATCTTATGATTACAGAAAAAGATGAATTTATCTATCATGAAATGATTGTGCATGTTCCGATGGCTGTCAATCCATCTATTAAAAATATACTTGTTATCGGAGCGGGAGACGGCGGCGCCGTGCGCGAGTTGACACGTTATAATACAGTTGAAAATATTGATATGGTTGAAATTGATAAAGCCGTTGTAGATGTGTGTAAAGAACATATACCTCAAACATCCTGCAAATTAACAGATGAGAGGGTTAATTTATTTTTTGAAGACGGCTTAAAATATGTTCGTTATAAACAAGAAGAATATGATTTGATTATTGTTGATTCTACTGATCCCTTCGGCCCCGGCGAAGGACTTTTTACAAAAGAGTTTTACGGAAACTGTTTTAACGCATTAAAATACAACGGTATATTAGTTAACCAGCACGAAAGCCCTTATTATCCCAATGATGCACGTGCTATGCAAAGGGCACACAAACAAATTAAATCCGTTTTTCCTATCAGTAAGGTCTACCAAGCACATATTCCTACGTACCCTTCAGGACATTGGATGTTTGGTTTTGCCTCTAAATATTTTGATCCGATAGAGCACTTAAAAGAAGATATATGGAATACATTAAATTTAAAAGCGAAATATTATAATACTGCTTTGCATAAAGGTGCTTTCGCTATTCCAAACTATGTAAAGGATTTATTAAATCATGTTTAACAAATATGAGAAAACTTTTATAGGATGCAATAAAAATTATAACGATTGTAAAATCGTTTTATTCGGTGCCCCTTTTGACAGCACTGCTTCCTATCGTCCCGGCTCTAGATTTGCCAGCGCAGCAATTAGAAACGAAAGTTATAGCATAGAAACATACAGTCCTTATTTAGACCGTGATTTAACGGATATTGCCGTATATGACAGCGGTGATTTGGAGCTTCCTTTCGGAAATCCGAAAAATGCACTGAATATTATTGAAGATTATACTGAAAAAATATTATCCGATGATAAACTTCCATTGATGATTGGCGGTGAACATCTCATAACATTGGGCACCGTGCGTGCCTGTTATAAAAAGTATCCCGATCTTCATATCATTCATTTTGACGCACACACAGACTTACGGGATGAATATCTGGGCGAAAAATTATCTCACGCAACAGTTATGAGGCGTTGCTGGGAAATTTTAGGTGACCATAAAATATTCCAATTCGGCATTAGAAGCGGTGATCGCGAAGAGTTTCGTTGGGCTAAAGATCACGTGATATTAAACAAATTTAATTTTAATAATTTAAAAACCGCACTAAATATACTTTTATCAAAACCAATCTATTTAAGTATTGACCTGGATGTTTTAGACCCTGCTATATTACCGGGCACGGGTACTCCGGAAGCCGGTGGAGTATCGTTCAATCATTTATTGGATGCAATTATGCAAATTTCAAAATTAGATATAGTTGGTGTTGATGTCAATGAATTATCGCCAATATACGATCAAAGCGGTATATCAACATCCCTTGCATGTAAACTACTGCGTGAAATTTTATTAAATATATGTAGATAAATTTTAAGGAGTAAGAAAAAATGGGAAAAGCATTAATCATTGGAGCTGGCGGCGTAGCCAGTGTTGTAGTCCATAAATGTTGTCAAAATCCTGAAGTATTTGAGGAAATTTGTATCGCCAGCAGAACATTATCAAAATGTGATGCTCTTAAAGTAAAACTTGATGGAGGAAAGACAAAAATTTCGACTGCTCAAGTAGATGCCGATCATACAGATGAAGTGATTGATTTAATTCACAATTTCAAACCTGATATTGTAATCAATGTTGCGCTGCCTTATCAAGATTTAACTATAATGGATGCTTGCCTCGCAACAAAAGTTGATTATGTCGATACCGCAAATTATGAACCTTTAGATACGGCAAAATTTGAATATAAATGGCAGTGGACGTATAGAGATAAATTTAAAGAAGCCGGCATCACGGCTCTTTTAGGCAGCGGATTCGATCCCGGAGTTACCGGCGTATTTTCGGCTTATGCCCAGAAACATTATTTTGATGAAATTCATACAATCGATATTTTGGATGCCAATGCCGGAGATCACGGATATCCTTTCGCAACAAATTTTAATCCCGAAATCAATATCCGTGAAATAACTGCAAACGGCAGCTACTTCGATAATGGTAAATTCATAGAAACCGAGCCCCTTTCTATAAAGACAGCATATAATTTCCCGCAAATCGGAACTAAAGATATTTATCTCCTTCATCATGAAGAACTGGAATCTTTAGCCTTAAATATTAAAGGAATTAAAAAAATAAGATTTTGGATGACATTTTCAGAAAAATACCTCACTCATCTTAAAGTTCTTGAAAATGTGGGGATGACATCCATTGAACCGATAGATTTTGAAGGCCGAAAAATTGTTCCGCTTCAATTTTTAAAAGCAGTCCTGCCCGACCCCGCTTCATTAGGCCCCCGTACCAAAGGAAAAACAAATATCGGATGTATTTTCCAAGGAGTCAAAAACGGCAAGCCATTAAAATATTATGTATATAATGTTTGTGATCATCAAGAAGCATATGCGGAAGTCGGCTCTCAGGCAATATCTTATACAACAGGTGTGCCGGCAATGATAGGTGCTATGATGATCATGAGCGGAAAATGGAAAAAACCGGGTGTCTTTAATATTGAAGAATTCAATCCGGATCCATTTATGGATGCCTTGAATCTATTTGGCCTGCCATGGCATGAAACTTTCTCTCCAGAATTATTAGAAATGGATAAGTAATGAATAAGACGAATATTGATTTTAATGCGGTGCCAACTCCTTGTTATATCGTTGATGAAACATTGCTTGTAAAAAATCTTCAAATATTGGAAAACGTTATGCAGCAGACAGGATGCAAGATTCTTTTAGCGCAAAAAGCTTTTTCCATGTTTTCTCTCTATCCTCTTATAAGCAGTTATTTGTGCGGAACTGCTGCCAGTTCTTTATTTGAAGCAAAACTTGGCCGAGAAAAGTTTGGAAAAGAAGTGCATATATTTTCTCCGGCCTATGTGGAAAATGAGTTTAACGAGATTTTATCCGTATGCGATCATATTATTTTCAATTCATTTTCTCAATGGAATAAATTCAAACAAAAAATAAAACATCATAATTGCTCGAATGTGCAGTGTGGCATTCGCATAAATCCTGAATATTCCGAGATCAAAACAGATATTTATAATCCTTGTTACCAATATTCAAGGCTTGGAGTAACGTTTGAAAATTTCAAAGAAAATGAACTTGACGGAATTGACGGAATTCACTTTCATACAATGTGTGAGCAAAATTCGGATGTATTGCATAGAACTGTTCAAGTAATAGAGAAAAAATTCGGGAAATATATTGCTAAAATGAAGTGGATAAATCTAGGGGGTGGTCAGCATATAACAAGTCCTTCTTATGATATATCGACTTTAATAGAATGTATCCTGTTTTTTAAAAATAAATATGGTGTTGACGTTTATTTGGAACCAGGAGAAGCCGTTGTGCTCAATACCGGCTTTTTAGTTTCCAGTATTATAGATATTGTATACAATAAAATGAATATTTGCATTCTGGATACATCGGCAGCATGCCATATGCCCGATGTTCTTGAAATGCCTTACAGACCAAATATCATCAATGCAGCTGACCCCGGCTCTTTACTCTATACTTACAGATTAGGCGGCCCTACCTGCCTTGCGGGCGATATTATTGGGGATTATTCTTTTAACAGCCTGTTAAAGATTGGCGATAAATTAGTATTTCGCGATATGGCACATTATAGTATGGTAAAAAATAATACTTTTAACGGCATCAATCTACCCGCAATCGCTTCTTATAATAAAATATCAGGAATAAAAATAATAAAAGAATTTAGCTATGATGACTTTAAATCCAGATTATCATAGTTTTCTTCCGCTTTAAATTTTATTTTTAACTTATATGGTGCCCTCTCCCGTATAAGCGCCCACAACACTGCCGATGTCTGAAGTATATATATGATTGTCTTTAAAATATGGATTATAATATTTCATGCAACGGCATAACATCAATTCCTGATTTTTTTTGTCTTTGTTTTGATATATCGCTTATACTATCGGTTATCCGAACCATAAATACTTCATATGTATATTATGTTCTTGATACTTGAATCACCTTCTGCACAAAACGCTATTAAGTAATTTTATACTCAACTTGTCAAATTAAATGATTCTATTAAAGCATGCTTTAACTTGCAATTATTATATGAATTAAAGTATAATATATTTATTTATAAAACAATTATTAGGAAGATTTATGATAAATTTTAATAAAATACGTATTGAAGATAAGTCATGGATGAAGCCCATAATCTCAAAGGCAGATATGGAAGGTTGTCATCAAAATTTTACTAATTTATTTTCTTGGTCTAAAATAAATAACTATGTTGCAGCACATATCAATAATTATGTAGTGATCAAAGCAGATGTTCCATATGATGACCCTTACTATTTATTCCCGGCCGGAGATGGAGATATCAAAGAAGTCATTGACTTCATGATTCAGGATGCTGTAGATCGAGGCCATTGTTTTAAATTTGCCGGATTATCAGAACAAAATATTTCAATTTTAGAAAACCTTTATCCAAATAATTTTACTTATGAAGAAAATAGAGATATTTATGATTATGTATATTTAATTGACAAGCTTGTGACTTTATCGGGTAAAAAATTACATGCAAAACGCAATCATATCAATTATTTTAAAAATCATTTTAATTGGAAATTCGAATCCATAAGCCCAGAAAATTTATCTGAATGCTGGGATATGAATGTGCAGTGGTGTATTAAAAATGGATGTGACGAAGATAATCATCTATCCGAAGAATACTGCGCTGTCAAGCGTTCATTTGATAACTTTCATGCTCTTGAATTGGAAGGTGGCTTAATCAGAATTGACAGCGAGATAATTGCTTATACCATAGGAGAAAAATTAAATTCCGATACCTATGTCATTCATGTAGAAAAAGCGTTTAGTGATATTCGAGGAGCATATCAGATGATTAACCGGGAATATGCTGAAAGAGTACAAGAAAAATATTCTGAAATCATTTATGTCAATCGTGAAGAAGATATGGGTTATGAAGGGCTTCGAAAAGCAAAATCTTCATACTATCCCATTAAAATGACTAAAAAAGATACTGCTTACTATACTTCATTAAAATAAAGAACTATATCGAGGAACAAAATGGCTGAAATAAGGTTTGCCAAAAATAATGAAATCAATAAACTAAAGGAGCTATGGAAACTCTGTTTTGGCGATGAAGAGAGCTATATTGATTTTTATTATAAATATCGATTTAAACAATCAGAAACTCTATTGCTGTTTGAAAATAATCAAATAGCCTCAATGCTTACTATGATGCCTCTTGAATTGGTTTTGCAAAATAATAGAATATATAAAACCACAATGCTCTATGCAATAGCAACGCATCCAAATTATCGTGGTAAAAACTTGGCAACACAGCTCATTACTCAAAGTAATAAATATATCAAATCTAATAATGAATGTTTATCTGTTTTAGTCCCCGCTTCGCAGCCACTTTTTGCATTCTATTATAATCAAAATTATAAAGATGGATTTTATATACGCGAAAATTTGCTGAGTTATAAGTCGATTCAGCTTCTTTCTTCGGAAATATTAGAAAAATGTAACCTTGCACCAGCCAGCGCAGATAAATATAACTACGTAAGAAATAAAATATTATCTGGCAAAATATTTATAAAGTACTCTGATGAAGATGTAGCCTATCAAAAAAAATTATGTCAAGAAACGAATGCAGATATTTATATATTAAATTTTGAATGTGCTCAAGGATGCGTTATCATTGAAAAGTTATCTCCTAAAAAAATATTTATTAAAGAACTGCTTCTTGATGATAAATACCTTAATGCTGCGCTCAAACAAATTAGCATTTTTTTTCATGCAGAAAAATATATGTTAAGAACACCATCTTTTTCAGGACTAAATCTAGGCGGTAGCATAAGATCGTTTGCCGTATTTAAAACATTAACATTTCTTCCTATTGATTTTTCAATAGACCAGTCAGCCTATTTGGGACTCGCTTTCGATTAGTTTTTATTAATATAAAAAGGAGATTTATAAATCTCCTTTGTTTTTATTCATTTAAGTTTCTTACCGATTGTCTTATAACAATATCATGCGGGATAACCATGCTGTCATTGGCATTTAATTCACTGCTTCCGCTTTTAATTTTTTTAATTAATAAGCTGGCACACACCGCTCCAACATCGTACATCGGATACGCAACAGTTGTAATTTGCGGTTTCACCCATTCAGACAGCCAGTAATCATTAAAACCAAGAACACTAATATCCAAAGGAACCTTTAGTCCTCTTGCTTCTATGCATCTTATTGCGCCGAGCGCGATTTCATCATTTGCAGTAATAATAGCCGTCGGTAATTGCTTGCTGTTCAATATTTGTTCCATCGCTTCATATCCGTCTATTGCATTATGTTCTGAAAATCTTTTGCCAGCACTTTCAATACACCATTCTTCCTTTGTATTTAAATCAAATTCTTCAACAGCTGTTTTAAAACCATCAATTCTGTCTTCACATACCTTATATTGATCTTGCTTCATCATAATATAGCCAACATCAGCATGACCGTTTTCATATAAATATTTTGTTGCATCATATCCGGCTTTTGTATTATCAATGCTCACATTGGTAAACTGTTTTTCATCGTCTGAAATAGCCCCTAAAACAATGGGTATACCAATTGTTTCAAGTTTTCCCCCAAAATTTTTAGTAATTTTTCGGCTGATAATTAAAATTCCATCACATTGTTTTTGCATAAGTACTTTTAAATAACTATCTTCTTTTACTTGTTCTGCATCCGTATTTGCAAGGATAACATTATAACCATTCATCCAACATGCATCTGTCGCGCCGCGAGATATAGTGGTATGCTGCGGTCTTGTGATATCATCTAAAATGATACCTATAGTATTCGTTTTTCTTATTTTTAAACTTCTTGCAACTTCATTTGGTTCATAGCCTAATTCCTCTATTGCCAACAACACACGTTGTTTGGTATCTTCGCTTACAAGTGGGATATTATTCACCACTCTCGATACCGTCGCAACTGAAACACTCGCCGCTTTGGCTACATCTTGAATTGTCACTGCCATATTATGATCCTCCTAAATTTGATAAAACAAAATTGATAGTACTGCAAAAGCATTGTATTCCGCATGAATGATTATTCCTGCCATTATTCCCTTTTTTTCATAAATATAACACAAAATCAAACCTAGCATAAAAAATGATAAAGCCCCGGCTATATTAGCATGCAATAATGAGAATAATACTGCGGAAAGTATAGATGATATATATCTATTTACTTTAAACTTATTTCTAAACAGTTTATCGTAAAAGAAATACCTAAAACAAAATTCTTCAGCTATCGGCGCAAAAATTACTATAATCACTGAAAGATATAAAAACCAACCAGGTGTACTACTTGCTAATTGATTAATTATTTCTTGATTTTCAATCGGGATACTCAATTTATTAAGAATATATAAATATCCCATATTTATCAAAGTAAAAATTATTTTAATGCCCACGACAATTGCTGTCAATAATACTGTATCATTTATATTAATCTTTTTATATAACTTATCATTATTACATTCTATAATTCCTTTTTTATACAATATAAATAAAATAATCAGATTAACTGCTAAGAATATATAAGTTATAAAATTAACTAAAATTATTGATAGTAGGGTATAAATAATTTTAGTTAATAATTTTGCACTTTTCAATACATAAAGTGTAGTAAATACTACCGGTATATATAAAATCAATAATGCTACTAATGATAAAATGTCATTCATTCATATTATATCAATCTTTACATAACATATTTATAAAATATAATTTATCCATTACAATAAATAATATTTATTACATTATATATAAAAAAATTGTAAATTGCGAATAAAATTTTAAAAAGACGGTTTATTTCCGTCTTTTTAAAATTTATTTTATAAAATATTAAACAAAATCTTTTAAAATTGCCGGCAATTTAGCACATTTCCATTCAGCCAATGAGCAAATCGCTAATCTGAGTCCTTTAGGCATCGGAGCAACAAATGTGTTTTTCTCATATAAGGCTTCAGTAATTTTCATACTATTCTCGCATGGTATACTGATAAAGAATCCACTTTGATATGGGCTACATTTCAAACCTACCTTTTTAGCTTCGTTTAAAAATGCTTGTGCCCTGCTTTGCACTAATGCTACGTGTTTATCTCTTTCAGCTTCAAATTTCTTTCGAATATCTAAATCATTATACACTTTTACGAATGCATGCTGGGGCGCCCGAACACATCCGGTATATGTGCCTCTGGTAGAAAAAGTCACCGCAGCTTTTGTTTCCAATGCAATCTCTTTTAAACTTGAAAGCGAAATTAATGATGCCGTCCTCAGCCCATAAGCCGTTGCTGTTTTAGAAAGGCTGTAAGATAATAAAGAAAGCACATTATTCGGCATTGGTTTGTATGCTCTAATAAAATCTCTTCCTTTGTCTCCGGCAAAATCAATATAAGCCACATCAAAGAGCAAAACAATTTTTTTATCAGGATTTTTTTTAGCTAATTTTTCTACTGAATCATAAATCTCGCCTGCTTCTTCCCTTGTCGGTGTATAGCCAGTGGGGTTATGCGCAGGAAAGTTTAAGATTGCAATAACACAATTTTGTTTTTTAAATAACTCTTCAATATTGCGTTCAAGTGATACTACATCAAACTTGTTGTCATCAGTAAACATATTGAAATTTTTCATGACTCTTTTATTTTCATAGGCAATTTGATTATATGGAGTCCAATTCCAATCTGTTACTAAAATTTCATCTCCATCATCCGCATAATTCCATAAAACATGCTTAATTGCCGCGGTCCCACCCATAACTGCAACTGCTTGTGTATACCCTTGTGGTTCCACATCTCCAAAACATGCTTTTATGGAAGCCTCTAAAAATTCAGGTTCTCCTGGCATCGCTGCGTAATCTGCAAAAATAACATTGGGAAGTCCTTTTAATACATCGTAAAAAACATTGTTAATCAGTAAATTCCCATTATCATCGGTAAGTGCGCCAATGGAAGCATTATAAACATTATCGCTGCCGTATTTTGACGTTGCTTCTCTTGCCATACCAGCTATTTTGAAAATAATATCTGCAGATAATTCTCCTACAGCATGATCATTAATCATTCTATTTTTGTCCATACATCTTCTCCGTTTTTCTACATATTCAACCAGTTTAACCTATAGTATAATTTATGCCTTGTCTGCACATTTTTTTACAGCATTCATCACTGCTGCTGTAAATCTGTCATTTTCCAGCGCAGCTACTGCTTCTATCGTTGTACCTGCCGGTGAACACACCTTATCCCTTAACTGTGCCGGATGCATGTCGCTTTCAAGAGCCATCTTCGCAGAACCCAAAACTACTTGAGAGGCTATTTCATAAGCAACAGCAGCAGGCAGGCCTTCACGGATACCGCCTAAAGCTAACGCTTCTATAAACATAAACACGTAAGCAGGAGCTGATCCGCTAATAGCTGTTACCGCCGACATGTATGTTTCATTTAAAACCACTACCCTACCTATTTGCGCAAATAAATCTAATATAATGTTTATTTTATCGCTTAAATCAGCATTATTTGCAATGACAAACATTCCCTCTCCCACTGATCCTAAAATATTAGGCATCATTCGAATAACTTTATTATACCCCAAATATTTTATGATTTCAGCCGTTTCCACTCCGGCTGCGACACTTAAAATAATTTTATTGTTAAAATCACAGCCTTTTATTTCATCTAACACTTTGAAAATAATATTTGGTTTCACTGCTAATATTACAAGATCACTTTCTTGTATTACAATCGAGTTACTTTCGAATGATTTTATTTTATATTTTTCACAGATAAATTTTTTTTGTTCCAGTGGATCATTGCTGTAAAATCCAATATCGTCTCCGCTAACAACATTATTGCGTATAAATCCTTCAATGACTGAAGTCGCAAGATTCCCTGAACCTATAAATCCAATTTTCATTTCAAACTCCAATAATATAATTCTTATAAATATACCACACCCATTTAAAATAAACAATACTGGCCAACTAAATTAATTACAAAATTTCTACTTCATTTTTTATATTTTTTGTTATAATAATTTCCTTGTTATCTGTAATAAATATCGCATCAATGCCATCTAACTGCTCTATTAAATTTTCCCCTTCTTCTATTCCCATTACAAAAATCCCGGTAGATAAAATATCCGCAACCGTTGCATTATCACAGATTATGCTTACCTGACTCAATCCGTTTTGCGCAGGCATTCCTGTTGCGGGATCTAAAATATGATGATATCTTTTTCCGTCTATGCCAATAAAATACCTTTCATACGTACCCGATGATACAAATGCATTCCTGTTGCTTTGCACAACGGCCAAGTAGTCTCCCCGGTCATCAAACGGAGACTGGATTCCTACTTTATAATTTATCCCTCTATAACTTTCCCCTATTAATATGATATTCCCGCCAAAATCCATGATAGCACTTTTTATACCTTTTGAAATTAAAAAATTCTTCGTCATTTCACTAATATATCCTTTGGCAACCGCTCCTAAATCTATAATTATTCCTTTTTCTTTTAATTTCACCGAGCAATTATCTTTATCTATTAATATATTTTTATAACCTATATCTTGTTTTGCTTTTTCAATTTCCAATTCACTTGGAATATTCTTTTTCCCTGAATTAATATCCCATAAATCAATTAAAGATCCAAGTGTTATATCAAATGCACCATTTGTCAATTTGCAATAGTAAATGCACTGCTCAAGCAACTCAAGCGTACGCAAATCTACTTTTACATAGCCGCTGCCTGCCATCATATTGATTCTATTGATATCACTTGTTTCTACATATCTACTCAGTAAATCTTCCAATTCATCAACATAATCAAAGGCATCATCCAGAATCGCTTCATCTACTTTTTTATCGTAAATACTGATACTTATAAATGTATCCATATAAAACCCGGTTTTTACCAAAACAGGTTGTTTAGAAATTTCAGAATTACAAGATGTAAAATTTATAAAAACAAATATAATTAATAAGATATAAATTATTTTTTTCACTGATTTTTTTCCTTATAAATGCTTATAGTTTATTATATCTTTAATCAATTAAAAATCAATGAAACATTTGCTCTAATTTATTATTGACATTAATAAGACTTTGTGCTATTTTTAACATTGAAAATTGAATATGTTTAGGGGAGCCTTTAGGCTGAGAGTATGTTGTATCAACTTATACCCTTTGAACCTGATTTGGATAATGCCAACGTAGGGATAATACATTTATGAATTTGCATTTATTTTTATGGGATATGTTTTCTGTTGGCATATCCCATTTAATTTATATTATTTAGGAGAGACGTATGAACAGTAATAATAAAACAACAGTTTTATCAAACGGACTTTTATGGTTTGGCGCCAGTATTTCGATCGCCGAAATACTGACGGGTACATTATTTGCATCATTAGGCTTGGCAAAAGGCATAGCAGCGATAATCACAGGGCATATAATCGGCTGTACTTTACTTTATTTGGCAGGATTTATTGGAGGAAAAACACAAAAAACCTCTATGGAAACCATCGGCATATCTTTTGGAAATAAAGGAAATATATTTTTTGCAATACTGAATGTACTGCAATTACTTGGTTGGACCGCTGTTATGATTATCAGTAGCGCTCGAGCCATTGGCTCCATTGCCAATGATACTCTTCATTTAAACAGCAATACATTATGGTGTATTTTAATTGCATTCTTCATTATTATTTGGATTTTAGTAGGTTTGAAAAAATTAGAAAAAATTAATATTTTTGCAATTGGCGGATTGTTTATCCTGACAATCATATTAAGTATGGTTGTGTTTAAAGGCGGCACATCTGCTATAAACATTTTTGACGATGGCCTGAGTTTTGGGGCAGCTGTCGAATTGTCGGTAGCAATGCCATTATCTTGGCTTCCGCTTATTTCTGATTATACTAAAAATGCCATAAAACCGAAAGCTTCTACTTTAAGCAGTACATTACTATATTTTTTGGGGAGTTGCTGGATGTATATCATAGGTCTTGGCGCCGCCTTGTTTACAGGTCAGGAAGATATTTCACTCATTATGCTTTCTGCCGGGCTCGGTACAGTTGGCATCATCATTGTATTGCTTTCAACTGTAACTACAACATATTTAGATGTTTATTCTGCCGGCATCAGCTATTTGAGCATTTCTAAAAAGTTCCCAGAGAAAATAGTTTCAATTGTTGTATGCTTACTTGGAACTATTATCGCAATTTTTACACCCATTGAACAGTATCAAAATTTTTTATATTTCATTGGTTCGGTTTTTGCCCCGATGATAGCAATTCTTGTAACTGATTATTATATATTAAAAAAAGACTACTCATCAAAATCTTTTAACATTACAAATATTATTTTATGGATTATTGGTTTTATCATTTATCGTTTATTTCTGTCAGTTGATACGATTATAGGCAGTACGATCCCCGTTATGATTATTATTGTAATTTTATGTATTTTAGTAAACAGAGGTAAAAAATTATGTTTAAAGAAATCTTAGAAAATGTAACAAAACACAATCCTTTAGTACATTGCATCACAAATTATGTGACCGTAAATGATGTTGCCAACGTTATTTTAGCTTCGGGGGCTTCGCCTATCATGGCCGATGACCTTAACGAAGTTGAACAAATCACTTCCATTTGCACATCACTCGTCATTAATATCGGCACATTAAATCGGCGAAGTATTCAATCTATGCTGCTGGCAGGTAAAAAAGCAGAGGCACTAAAACATCCCATTGTCTTAGATCCTGTTGGCGCCGGTGCATCAGCACTTCGCACGAATACCACTTTTGATTTGCTTAAAAATATTCATTTCACAGTCATTAGAGGAAATAGTTCGGAAATTAAAACAATATCACAAAAAAGCTCAACCACAAAAGGCGTTGATGCAAGCAGCAATGATGCCATTACGGAGCAAAACTTACAGCAATATGTTGTCTTTGCTAAAACATTGAGCAAAGATATAGATTCGGTTATAGCGATCACAGGAGCAATTGATATCATTGCAGATGCTAAGAATGCCTATATTATAAGGAACGGTCATCCATTAATGTCAAAAGTAACAGGGACAGGGTGTATGCTGAGTGGATTGATTGCAGGATTTGTAGGCGCTAACTCTGATAATGTATTGAAAGCAACAGCCGCCGCTGTCTGCACAATGGGGCTAAGCGGAGAAATTGCATATAATAAAATAAAACAGACCGAAGCAGGAACTTCAAGCTATAGAACATTTATCATAGATGCTATCAGCAATATGTCATATGAAACCCTTAAAGGAGGTGTAAAAATTGAAATTATCTAGAGAATCTTTGCTTTTATATGCCGTCACTGACCGCTCTTGGCTGAATGGCAAAACCCTTTATGAACAGGTTGAAGAATCAATACTGGGCGGAGTTACTTTTCTTCAGTTAAGAGAAAAAGAATTAAGTGACAAAGAATTTTTAAAAGAGGCTATTGAAATTAAAACACTGACCGATAAATACAATATCCCGTTTGTTATTAATGACAATATTGACGTTGCATTACAATGCAATGCTGACGGAGTACATGTTGGACAAACCGATATGGAAGCCGGACAAGTGCGTAGCCTTATAGGAAAAGACAAAATCATCGGTGTCTCTGTACAAACAATACAGCAAGCCATTGAAGCCGAAAAAAAAGGAGCAGACTATTTAGGTGTTGGCGCTATGTTTTCAACTTCTACAAAACATGACGCAAGTTTGGTGACTTTTGACGATTTAAGAAATATTTGCAACAGCGTATCTATTCCGGTCGTAGCTATTGGAGGTATTAATGAGAAAAACTTATCTATGTTAAAAGGTACAAACATTGATGGCGTTGCCATTGTCTCTGCGATATATTCTAAAAAGAATATTCGTAATGCCACTCAAGAACTGTATTCTATTTTAAAAGAAGCCATTAAATAAGGTAGACAGGAGGCATATAATCATGAAATCAGTTCTCACAATTGCAGGCTCGGATTGTAGTGGTGGAGCAGGAATACAGGCAGATATAAAAACCATGACGGCTCATAAGGTATATGCCATGAGCGTCATTACTGCATTAACAGCTCAAAATACACTGGGTGTAAGTGCTATTTATGATATTGAACCCGTATTTATTGCTCAGCAGTTTGATGCGATTTTTGCTGATATTTATCCTGACGCCATTAAAATAGGTATGGTTTCCAATGCAAAAGTGATCCATATCATTGCCAACAAATTAAAAGAATACAGAGCCGTAAATATTGTTCTTGATCCGGTTATGGTCTCTACGAGCGGAAGTAAATTATTAAGTGAAGATGCATTAAATGCTTTGATATATAAGCTTATGCCTTTAGCTGACATTATTACACCAAACATTGCTGAAGCTGAGTGTTTATGCGGATTTAAAATTATCTCTACTGATGATATGATACGGGCAGCAAAAACAATAGCAAAAACATTTCATGGCGCTATATTAATAAAAGGCGGACATTTTCATGATAATGCCAATGATTTGCTTTTTACCAGTGATAAAATACAATGGTTTTATTCTCCGCGTATTAATAATGAAAATACACACGGCACAGGCTGTACCCTGTCTTCTGCAATTGCTTGTAATCTTGCAATTGGTCATGATATTTACCGCAGTATAGCAAACGCAAAAGAATATATTTCAGGTGCTCTAAAAGCAGGGCTAAATCTCGGCAAAGGAAGAGGACCGCTCAATCATTGCTATAACATAAAATTATAATAGTTTTATAATGATTGCCTTTGCAATACTTTTATGATATATTCATTTCCCAGAGGTATTTTATGAAAAAAGGCGATAAAATTATTATCATTATAATTGTCATCTTAGCAGTGCTTTTGTTTGGGTTTAAATATCTGTTTAATAATGAAAATGATAAAGTGGCAGTTATTTCGATCAATGGTGAAGTCTACAAAACACTTCCAATGAATACTGACCAGCAGATAACCATCTCTACTGAGTATGGCTATAATATCGTAACAATTAAAAATAGACAGGCAAGTGTTATTAAAGCCGATTGTCCAGATAAAATATGTGTCCATACAAAAGCTGCCGAAGATATTGGTGATGTTATTGTATGCATTCCTCATCGTTTTGTACTTACAATAAAAAAGGCGGATCAGTGATGAATATAAGAAAACTACTCATTACTGCGCTATTAGTTTCATTTGCTTTGATTTTAAGCTTCGTAGAAACATTTGTTCCTGTTTTGTCAATTCCCGGAGCAAAATTGGGGCTTGCAAATATCGCTACTCTTTTGGCACTTTATATGTATGACTTTAAAACTTCAATTATTGTTGTCTTGCTTCGCATTATGCTTGCCGCTTTTATGTTTACTCATTTTACTGCATTGATATACTCATTAAGCGGGGGCATCATAAGCCTTGCCGCAATGTATCTTACAATGAAACTAGCCAATGACAAATTAAGTATCATTGGCGTGAGTATTATTGGCGCAATTTTTCATAATATCGCCCAGTTAGCAGTTGCCGTATTCGTTTTAAACACGATCCATATTCTATTGCTCGCTCCCTATCTTATGCTTTTAGGCATTGTAACCGGTATTTTTACAGGTATATCTTCAAAATATTTATTGAAATATTCTTCCAAAGTAATAAAGTAAGTTAATAGAGTAAGATCAATAAAAACATTATTTTTTTGTTTTCGCGTTAAACATTAATGCAACAAGATATCCAAAGACTATAGCTGCCGTTATTCCTCCAGCCGTACCAAACAGCCCGCCCGTGAATACACCTATAAAACCTTCGGTAGCCACTGCTTCTTTTGTTCCTATCATTAATGCATGTCCAAACCCCGTTAAAGGAACGGTGGCTCCGCTATATCCGATTTTAACTAATTTTTCATAAATTCCAACAGCCGATAATAAAACCCCTGATACAATATATATAACTAATATATTTGCCGGCTTTAAAGTCGTTTTATTTAATAAAATTTGAGCTATTACACACAGTAGTCCACCGACTACAAACACAGATAAATATATTTTTAGCATTATTTAACCTCTACACAAAATGCATGTGCTACTCCAGGTATACTCTCTCCCTGTTGCGAACTGGTTGTAGACAACAAAGCGCCTGTGGGAACACATAATACTCTCTTTATTTTTCTGTTGCATAACAATTTATAAAAATAACTGCAAAATACAACTGCAAAACATCCTGCCCCACTTCCTCCGGAATAAACATGTTGCGCTTTTGCATCGTATATTAAAGCACCGCAATCCTGATGTTTATCTTTAATATCAATATTGTTTTTATTCAATAGTGATACCAAGATATCGCTTCCACAAGTAGCTAAATCACCTGTTATAATATAATCAAAATAACTGCTGTCAACATTATTGTCTTCAAAATACGTTATGATCGTATCAGCAGCAGCCGGCGCCATTGCTGCACCCATATTATCTACGTCTGTTACTCCGTAATCAGATATTTTCCCAACAGTTATACTTTTAATCACAATACCGTTACTATCAATATCATTATTGCTGATTAATGCCGCTCCAGCTCCTGTAACTGTCCACTGTGCCCAATCCGGTCTCTGCACTCCTAATTCGAGAGGGGTTCTATATTGACGTTCAGCGCTTGAAAAATGTGAACTTGTAGAAATCACAGCACTATTCATTCCGCCTTCAATACATATTGAAGCTGCTTGAATAGCCTCTCCAAATGACGCACATGCTGTATATACGCCCCAATAAGGAAGGCTTAGCTGTCTGGCCGTAAAAGCTGTAGTAATAATTTGATTAAGAAGATCTCCTCCTATATAGATATCAGGATTCATATAGTTCGTTTTGATAATCTCTTGAACGGCGGTCAGACACATATGCTGTTCAGCACATTCATAACTGTTTTTCCCACATAAATCGTCTGAAAACACTTTATGAAAATAATTTTTTAACGGTCCTTCATTTTCTTTTGGACCCACTACACTGTACGTATCAGCAATAAAAATCTCTTTCTCAAACTCATAGGTTTGATTTCCTTTTTTTATCATAGGGTAATCACCCGATAAAAATAATAAATGATTCCGCAAATTGTTGATGTCATCAATCCGTATACAATTACCGGTCCTGCTATAACAAAAATTTTTGCCGAAGTGCCAAATATCAATCCTTCTTTTTTAAATTCCATAGCCGGAGAAATAACAGAATTAGCAAAACCTGTAATAGGTACCACGCTTCCTGCTCCAGCAAACTTTCCAATATCATCGTATACGCCAAGACCCGTTAATATTGCTGCCATAAAAACAAGTATAATAGATGTAAATGTATTTGCATCTATTTCATTTATTCCTGCTATTTTTACTAAAATATCATTTATCCCCTGTCCTATTGTACAAATCAATCCGCCTACCAAAAATGCCTTACTGCAATTTCTAAACAATTTCGCTTTTGGTTTTTTTTGTTCATATAAAGTTTTATATTCTTCATTAGTCATCTTCTTCATAAAAATAGCTCCTTAAAATATAATTTTAAAAAGAAAAATAGTGCTCCTATAGTTTTTCCGATTATTAAGCTATTTATGACTGTTCTTTCATTGTTTTTTAATTTAAACTTTTTTGTTATTATAGGAATAATATTTAATACTTCCGTAAGTGCGCCTGCAAGCATTCCTATAAAGACTCCATAGAGCATTCCTACTATAGCTGAAAATATATCCGCAAAATACAGCCTTATATCAAAAGAATACACGATCGTTGAAATGATGCATCCCAAAAGAACACTGTTTTGCCAGCGATATTCATATGAGTTGTTTCTCAACGATAGATTTAATCTGGGAATGATATCAAGTGCAACAAATAAAGATGCAATTGTCACTCCTCCCGCAGCTCCTGCACATATTAAAAATAGTATTAAAATAAACCCTTCCATATTTTTTTATTATTTATTCTTTCTTTAAATTTGTATTTTTATTATTTTTACTTTCTGTTTTTACATAATCTTCCATTGTTTTCGTATAACTCGAAATCTCTATTTTAAGAGGTGAAGGCATTTGCATTTTTTTATTTCTTTTGTTTGCTATAAAATTAAAAAATATATAAATACCTGCACCCACACCAATTGAGTATGGAATTGCAGTAATATATGGTATCGTTACTTCTTTACCTGTTAAGATTTTATTTATCGTCCTTAAAACTGACAGCATATTAATATCTGCATGAAAGTTCATGATTGCAGCTCCTGCACATATTGCGATAAAGAAAGCAATGGTTAATGATTTTATGATTGTTAAAAAATTATTTTTATGTTGATACGCAAACTCTACGAGTATATCTTCTGTGCCTATAAACCGAATATCTAAGTTTGCATTTATAGAATTTATTTTTTGGGCAATATCAATCAAATGAACAACATTATATCCGGAACCTTCATCGATAAAAAGTATAGGCAAATCCAATATCATTTGTTTATATTTGCTATCGCATTCTATCAATGCAATATCTCTGATCAAAATTTCTTTGCTTTCATGTATTACAATTTTACTTTTTGGTTGAATTAAAACTATATTACTTTGCATAATAATAGTATTGCCAAAAATAAAAAAAGATTGAAAAATATTTTTCAATCTTTTTTATTCATGTTAATTTAACTATTTTTTCCCGATATCATGTTATTACATTGCAAATTTTTTGCGTATCAGCCATTTTTTTATATTAAATTCCTTTACTATTTTATGTAATTTAAATTTTAAATATATGTTATAATAAATTCATATCTTTATACGAAATATTGTTTCGTATAAAGATATAATTAACTTTATTTCAATAAAATTATTACCATAAATGCACTATTTAGGAGACTACTATTATGCAGAAAGACCAATATATTTTAAGTTCAGTATCGAATACGCTCGAAATTTTAGATTTATTAAATGATTATGATAAATTGTCTTTAGCACAAATATGCAAATTAAAAAATATGAATAAAGCTTCGGTGTTTCGAATGCTGTATACTCTTGAGAAAAAGCGCTATGTAGACAAAGATGGTACCGGTAAATATTCGCTTAATATAAAGTTTGCTCGATTTGGGACGAAATTATTGGATCGTCAAAATATTTTACTTATTGCAAAACCTTATTTAGAAACGCTTAGAAATGAATACAATGAAACAACGCATCTTTCAATTCTCAGTAATGATAATAATTGTGTGATTATCCATAAAGAAAAAAGCACCCAGCCGATGCAAATGTCTAGCGCTATAGGAGGCGAAATGGATATATATTGTTCAGCCACCGGCAAAATTATTACTTCCTATTTAGATAAAGAGTTAATCGAAAAAAAATTAACCGATTTGAACCCAATAAAATATACAAAAAATACTAAGATCGATATACAAAGTATAAGAAACGAATTAAAGTTAGTTGCCTTAAATGGTTTTGCCGAAGATTTGCAAGAAAGAGATATCGGGCTTACCTGTTATGCTTTTCCGATTTTTGATATAAATAAAAAATGTATAGGAGCTATCAGTATTTCTGGTAAAAGTAAAAATATGAGTAATAATAGAGGTTCTATGTTATCTTCTTTAAAAAATATGTCTTATCAAATTTCTATGAAGTTAGGATACAACAAATCCTAGAATTTATATTTCATGCACAATAAAAAGCTATTGTTTTTAAAACAATAGCTTTTTATATACAAAATATTATATTATTTCAAATTGAAAATTTTCTTTTTATATTCATTTTTTTTGATTTCATAATATCTGTTTTTACAATTGGTTTCAAGCAAAAAGAAAGTTAAAACCGAGCAAATAATACCTAAAAAAATAAATATTAGAAACATTTTCCGAAAAGCTAGTTGCGCTCCAAATAAAGGTTCATATTTACTAATGATCTTTCCAAAAAACAGCGGGACGACTGCCGCTCCAAGAAAGACCGCTGTGTTTGCTATTGATGTAGACATCCCTGAATATTTTGGATTGTTCAGATCTTTTGCCACTCCATAAAAAAGAACCGAATAAGTTAAAAAGAATGCTTCTAAAATAAGAGCTATGCTAAATAATGCAAGCGGTGGTTTTCCATTATTGATAAACACAATTAGTGCAGTGCAGATGATAAAACCGATTGAAGCAATAATAGCAGGTAATTTTCTCATTTTAATCTTATCAGTTAAAAATCCAATAAACATACAGCCGCATGCGGCTCCGACCGGATAAAAGAAAGTAATAGACCCTGCTTTGGTTACGCTCAAGCCATAAACATCAGTTAGATAAGCTACTGACCATGCCGTTATTGTAAAGTTAATCCCCATTGCTAAAAAATTGATAACGATAATTGGCCACATATGTTTATTCTTTAAAATCTCCACTAAAGTCTTCAATATACCTTCATTTTCACTGGCTTCTGCCGGTTTTTTTAAAACTACTATCGGTTCATAGCCTTTGTCTTCAGGTTTATTTCTAACAACAATTAAAAGTAAAATTGCCAAAACAACAGAAAAAATTCCAATTGCTATAAACGACATTCTCCAAGTTAAAAGCCCGACCATAAACGCTAACGGGCCCTGCGCTCCTGCCCCTCCCATATTCCCAATAAATGTGGTCATCCCTGTAAGAGTGCCAAACTCACTTTCTTCAAACCATGTTGATTGAATTTTAAGAATTGAAAGAAATATCACGCTTGCACCAAGCCCTACTAATACTCTTGCAATTAAAAGAAATGAAAAATTTGATGAAATACCAAATAATACAGAGCCTAAAGCCATAAGTAAACAACCCATTACAGCCGTCTTTCTGGCTCCAAGTGTATCAGCTAGGATACCTACCGGAATTTGCATAAAAGCATAGGGATAAAAATATGCCGCTGTAAGATATGAGTATTGCATAGCCGTCATATTGAATGCTTCTTCTAAATTCCCCTTAACAACAGCAGGTGATAATCTGTGAAAAAAAACAAAAAAATACGCAAGCAATAACAAAGCAAATACAAACCATCTGTATGTATAAGCTTTATTTTTTATTTTGTCCATATAATATTCGCCCCCAAAAATTAAATTAACGAATTTTAAAATATATTAGTATACTATAACATTGAAATTATATTAAAGCATGTTTAAATTGTAAATAGAAATTTTATTAAATACTCATATAAATTAATTCACATTATCAGCAATAGATTTTTTTTGATAAATTATGATTTTTATTTTGTTTATAATTTCACTTAAAAATATTTTATTCTATTTGAACAAATACAACTATATGTGTTTTTATTAATTTTTAATTAAAATTCCCTTTATTATAAAATTTAAAAAAAATATTCTGTTAAAAAAATGTCATTTCTTCAAAAACGTGCTTATTTATTATTGCATTTATTTATAATTATGGTAAAATGTTAAATGAAGTTTGAAAACGTTATTTGAACAAAAATTTTGCTAATATAAATGCAACATATACATATTTTAAAAATAATTAACTAATTTAAATACATTATTAAAGCTTTTATTTTATTTTTTTATCGCCACTATTTATAAATCTAAATATATAAACAATGTGGAAAAGAAACGGAGGAGATTACATGAGCAAGGTTATTGTTAGCAAAGACAAATGCAAACAATGTGGGTATTGTGTGAAACATTGCCCAAAACAAGCAATCAGCTTTTCAACTGATTTCAATTCTTCCGGTTTCAAGTATGCTGTCATTGACGATGGAAAGTGCATTCAATGTGGAATGTGCTATACCACATGTCCTGACGGCGTATTTGAGATAACGGAATAAAGGAGGTACTGATATGGGAGATATGGTAAAAGGCAATATCGCTATGGGCGAAGCTGCTATCAGAGCAGGTGTACACATTTATTGCGGCTATCCAATAACGCCATCTACTGAAATTATGGAATATATGTCATGGCGTGCACAAGATGCGGGCAGACAATTTGTTCAGGCTGCAAATGAAGGCGAAGCTATGTACATGGTATATGGTGCAGCATCCGTTGGTGCAAGAGTACTCACAGCATCTTCAGGACTTGGAATTTCATTAAAACAAGAAGGTGTAGGCTATATGGCCGCTGCCGATTATCCTTGTGTTATGATTTCAGTTGTACGTTACGGCGATGGTCTTGGTTCATTAGAATCAGGCCAAAATGACTATTTAAGAGAAACGAGAGGCGGCGCAAACGGAGACTACAGAAATATAGTTCTGTCGCCATCATCGGTTCAGGAAGCTGTTGATTTGGTTTATTTGGCATTTGATTTGTCAGAAAAATACAGAAATGTTGTTGTCGTTCTTACCGAAGGAGCTCTTGGACAAATGATGGAAGACTGCGACTATCCGCCAATGAAAGAAGTTCCTTTCTATGACTGGGCTTTTGATGGCAAACATACACATAAGCAAGAATCACAAATGACAGCCAGCCTATTTGATAGAGCTCAAAGAATGAACGCTAAAAGAGCAGAAATCATTGCTAATGAACAGCGTTGGGAAGCTGTAGATATTGAAGATGCGGACTATGTATTCTTTGCATACGGTATTCCGGGACGTGTAGCACTTGGCTTAGTTGACGAACTGCGCAAAGAAGGTCAAAAAGTTGGAATTATCAGGCCTATCAGTTTGTGGCCATTCCCGCAAAAAGCATATGAAGCAATCAATAAAAATGTGAAAGGATTCATAACTGTTGAAACATGTGATGAAGGCCAGATGATTGAAGACGTTGCTTTGTTTGCTAAGAAAACAGGCTTTGGAGATGTTCCGTGTTATGCAATTGCTTCACCGCCAGGCGTTCCAAAAATGTCATATGTAAAAGAAAAATTTGAAGCTATAAAAGCCGGCAATGTTAAGGAGGTGTTCTAAGATGGCAAAAGCAAAAAAAGTGCCTGTAAAAATCAGTAGACAAGTTCCTTTCTGCCCGGGCTGTGGTCATGGCATAATTGTAAGATTGATGATGGAATGCGTTGAAGAACTTGGTTATAATGATAATATAATTATCGGCAAACCGGTTGGTTGCGCATCTCTTCTTGACAACAGTTTGGATGTTGATACATTCACAGGTGCGCATGGTCGTAACGGTGCTTCTATGACAACAGTTAAGAGATTGAAACCAGATACATTGGTTATTGCTTATCAAGGCGACGGCGATGCGTATAACATTGGTTTTTCCGAAACAATGAATGCCGCATACAGAAACGAAAAATTCACAGTTATAACAATTAATAACGGTAACTTTGGTATGACGGGTGGACAAATGGCATGGACAACAATGCCTGGTCAAAAAACTGCCACATCCGTAAATGGCCGTAATGTAGAATTATCAGGTATGCCGATTAAAGTACCTGAAATGATCGCTTCAAGCTTTGATACAGCTTATGTAGCGCGTGGAGCATTATTCACACCTTCTGAAATTAATAAAACAAAAAGCTATATCAAAAAAGCTTTGCAAGCTCAAATAGACGGCATTGGACATTCTATGGTTGAAGTTCTTTCTCCATGCCCAACAAACTGGGGGCTTTCTCCACTGGCAGCAATGGAAAGAGTTGAAAAAGAACTTGTTCCATACTACCCACTTGGCGAACTGAAAAATAAGGGAGGCAAATAATATGAAAGAGATAGTATTTGCAGGTTTTGGCGGACAAGGCGTACTTACAGCTGGTCTTGTGTTATCACAAGTAGCGCTTTTCAGCGATAAAAAAGCAACATGGATGCCTTCTTATGGTCCAGCTATGAGAGGTGGTACAGCTAACTGTACTGTTAAATATAGCGATGATCGAATTTATTCTCCGGGTCAGGAACAACCTGATGCTATAATGGCTTTGAATATTCCTTCATTTAACAAATTCATTACTATGCTTAAACCAGGTGGAATTATGCTTATTGACAGTGATATCGTTACATGCGACACAAACGTACGCGATGATGTTACTGTAGTAAAAATCCCAGGTTCTACATATGCAAATGAACTCAAAAATACAAAAGCAATGAATATTATCATGCTTGGTGCATTAGTAAAATTAATGGGAGACTTTTCAGAACAAGAAGCAATAGATGGCATGAATGATATGTTCGGTAAAAAAGGAAAAGGAAAATTCGAAGAAGCTAATACGGCAGCTTTCAAAAAAGGATATGCATCCGTATAAAGTAAATAAAAAAAGGGCTTTTAAGCCCTTTTTTTATTTACTTTTTTTTGTCTGATGATATCGCCTTTTTTTAAAGGCGCATCAATATCAAAGCAAAATAATTGCATTGCATTAGGTGCTGAGGGTATAATATTTCCTTCCATATCACGTAATTGCCGAATGGTATATGATATATACTTTCTATATGGTCCGATAATTTCAATATATGCGCCTGTTACGACTTTATTTCGCTGTTGTACGGTTGCAACTTTTGTCTCTTTATTATAATCTATTACCGTCCCAACAAATTCCCAATTCCTGATATACCCTGCAGTTGCATAGTTTTGACTATTTTCATCAGCCTTTTTATTAAAAAAACCATCTGTATATTCTCTGTAACTGATTTTTTTTACTTCATCCAGCCATTCCTTTTTAAATTTATAATTAGAAGGATCTTTACAATACGTATCAATAGCCTTTCTATATGCTCCCACAATTGTTGCAATATAAAATTCGGATTTCATTCTTCCTTCTATTTTCAAAACATCTACACCCATATCAATAATTTCATTAATATATTCAATTAAACACAGATCTTTAGAGTTAAAAATATAGGTTCCTCTCTCATCTTCAAATACAGGCATATATTGCCCATCTCTTGTTTGCTCACAAATATAGTAATTCCATCTGCATGGTTGTGCACAGTCTCCCCCATTTGCGCTTCGACCTGTCATAATATTGCTTAAAAGGCATCTCCCCGAATATGCAATACACATTGCGCCATGAATAAAAATTTCAATCTGTAACTCAGAAGGTGTATTTTGAATAATCTCTGCAATTTCCTTTTTATTTAATTCTCTTGCAAGCACAATTCGATTAACACCATTTTTATACCAAAATTTTGCAGTATTATAATTCGTACAACTCGATTGCGTTGAAAGAGAGATATGAATATTTTTATCAATCTTACGAATTATGGAGATAACTCCGGGATCAGATGCAATGATGCCATCAATACCTGTTGAAATAACACTTTTGATGTATTGTTCTAAATCCTCAAAATCAGCATTATGTGCCAAAATATTAATGGTTACATATACTTCTCTGTTAAATTGATGCGCATAGTCTGCACCCGCTTTCATTTCTTTTATATCAAAATTAGTGGCATTTGCCCTAAGCCCATATAATTTTCCACCAATATATACAGCATCAGCGCCATAATTAATGGCAACTTTTAATTTATTCAGATCTCCTGCAGGCGCAAGTAATTTTGGTTTCTTCAATTTTTCTCACTGCCTTTCTTCATACTAATTAAAAGACCATTTTCAAAATTTATTACTGATGACAGCATTTCTTTATCCTCAAATATCAAATCTAAAAACTCTCTTAGATGATATACTGAAGTTCTTTTTTTCTTAGGAGTATCTTTTCGTCCTGATGTCATACCAAAATATAAAACATTGTCGGCTATTAATAAACCGTCTTTCTTTAATAATCTTTTACACTCGGGAAACATATCGACATAATGAGTTTTAGGTCCATCTAAAAATATCATGTCATATATATTTTCTCCTACCATATGCCTCAAAACACATTGCGCATCATCATGTATTACATCAATATTATTATCCAGATGAAATGAATGGATATTTTCCCTTGCTTTATTTACTCTGCTTTCATTATTTTCAATAGTCATGATGTCTGCATGCTCACCTATTGTATTAGCAAAACAAATAGATGAATAACCATTTGCCGTGCCGATTTCTAATATTTTTTTTATTTTAGCAAGTTCAATGATTACAAGGATAAATTGCATAACTTCTTTTCTTATAATAGGAACAAACCTTGCTTCATCATATTCTCTTAATTTATAAGTAGAAGAATTTTCATTAATTAATGCCCGGATGAATTCTATATTCTGATCCATTAGATTACCTTTGCTTTAATACTCCAGCCACAATCCCTGTCTCTGCAGTTCACTTATCATTTTTTCATGCTCTGCATAGGTCTCGCTGAAGTACAATTTCTTATTTTTATCTGATACAAAATAATAATAATCACTTTCTGTAGGATAGAGTACTGCTTTTATTGAATCAATGCTTGGATTACAGATAGGCCCTATAGGCAGTTTTCCTGCCATTCCACTGCTTCTGGTATTATAGTCATTATAGTCGTTTAATTCAGACTGATATAAATCTCTTTCTCCCATTTGAACTTTAGAAGCATAATATGTTGTAACACAACTTCCCAGTGCCCAACCTGATTCTAACCTATTATAAAAAACACCTGCTACTGCTTCTCTGTCTTCACTGTTCCATGCTTCTAATTCGACAATTGATGCCAACGTTAAAAGTTCATGTATAGAATAGCTATTTTTTTTGATATCTTCTTTGAATGGCGTCAATTGCTTGTCTGTTTCATTTAACATAGTCAGAAAAATATCTCTAACACTGACATCCCTTCCAGAAAATTCATATGTATTCGGAAAGAGATATCCCTCCAAAGAATAATATAAATTTTTATTCTTTACTTCATCAGGTAAAAACCAAAACTTTGAAATAACTTCATCTAAAAAATCATTATCCTTTAATAACGCATCAACGCTTTCTGCTGAATTATTCGTATTATTAGTTATGATTTTTGTCACTCGATCCATATTAATACCTTCGGGGAATGTTATTGTTATGGAATCGGGATTATATGTTGCATTCGTTTCAAACATTGTAAGAATTTCTGCTAAAGACATATTTTCAGTCAGAGGATATTTCCCCGCTTGAAGATTTTCCGGATTGTGCATTTTGATATATAATTTATAAAATAACTCTGATTTAACTAGATTAGATTCTTTTAATTTAGAAGCAATACTATAGTAGGTATCACCACTATCTACTATAAACTTTACTATAGTATCATCACTACTGACCGGATCGGTATTAATTTTATAAGTGATTGCACCGGCTATCATAATAATAAGTATGCATACAATAATTATACGAACTGTTTTTTTCATCATTCATCTACCTTACATAATATTTTTATTTATTTTCTTAAAAAATAAGCACATTTTCAAGTCCTACAATTGAATTTAATTTTTCAATGAGTTCGTCTGTGATATTTACAAACATACTTTTATCTGCAAGCATCTTTTTCCCTGTATCAATAAAAGACAAATATACTTTTTGCCGTCCATGATTTGATAATAAAATATCTAAGATGTCATTTTGAGACTGATAATATAATGGCTCAGTAACTTTAATTAATATACTTGCATCATAGTTTTTTAATTCTTGAATATTTCTTGCAACAATACTTGATCCTTGATTTTCTTTTGCATTTATTTTTCCTGATATCAATAAAATAGCTTCTTTATTTAACAAAGTCGACTTTTGCTTATAAATTTCACTAAACACAACCACTTCTATTGCACCAAACACATCTTCTATAGTCACAAAAGCCATAGGGTTTCCTTTTCTGGTAATTTTATTTTGTATGCCAGTCACTATACCGATCACCGAACAATCTGTGCCATCATGTTTCATTGTATACTCTTCATCATTTAACTTAAGACTGTCAATAGTAGAAAGATATTTTATTTCCTGTTTATGTTGTTCTAGAGGATGAGCCGTAATATAAATACCGGTAGCTTCTTTCTCATAATATATGATTGTTTGAATATCCCATGGTTCAACTTTGCTCATATTGTTGGGCTCAGTTTCTACAATAGAGGAATCAAACATTGACATTTGCCCGCTCACACTATTTTTAGCAGCATTAATAACTTTTTCATATCCATCAAAAAGTGTGCTCCGGTTATTTTTATTATCAAAATCAAATGCACCGGCCTTTATTAAAAACTCCAACGCTTTTTTGTTAATTTTTCCGACTAGTCTATAAACAAAATTATAAAAACTAGTAAATACACCGTTATTTTCTCGTTCTGCAATAATTTCATTTACTACATTTTCTCCAACATTTTTTACTGCTTTTAGTCCAAATCTTATATTATCACCTACAGCTGTAAATTCACTAATACTTTCATTTATATCAGGTGGTAACACATTTATCCCCATATTTTTACAATTTTGAATATACAAAGAAATTTTCCCTTCACTGTCCATTACGCTTGATAGAAGGGATGCCATATATTCAACCGGATACATGCATTTGAGCCACGCTGTTTGATAAGCAAGTACCGCATATGCTACAGCATGAGATTTATTGAATGCATATTGAGCGAATGTAAGCATTTGCGAATAAATATTTTCGGCTGTTTTTTTGTCTACACCTCGCCTTAAAGCCCCTTCAATAATAATATTTCCTTCATTATCCATTTGGCCATTTATAAATATTTCTTTATGCATTTCCATTACATCAGCCTGCTTTTTGCTCATCGCTCTTCTTAAAATATCACTTTGACCCATAGAGTAGCCAGCTATTTCACGAACAATCTGCATCACTTGTTCTTGATAAACAATGCACCCATAGGTAACATTTAAAATGCTTTCTAATTTTGGATGAAGATAATGTATATCTTTTATATTTTTTTTATTATAAATATATTCCGGTATTGAGTCCATCGGGCCGGGTCTATATAATGCAACCGCTGCAGTAATATCTTCAAAACAATTTGGTTTCATCTCCATTAAAAATTGTCTCATTCCGGAACCTTCTAATTGGAATACTCCTAAGGTATCACCAGCAGATAACAATTCATATACTTTTTTTTCATCAAAAACTACTTTATCTATATCAATATGAATTTCTTGGTTCAGCAGTACATTATCAACACAATCTTTTATCATTGTTAAATTTCTCAAACCTAAAAAATCCATTTTTAACAATCCAAGTCTTTCCAGATAGCTCATTGTAAATTGCGTAGAAATAATCCGTCCTTTTTTACTGTCTTGTGTCGCATATAAAGGCACATAATCTGTTATGTCTTCTTGGGCTATTACAACACCTGCTGCATGTGTAGAGGCATGCCTGCAAAGTCCTTCCATTTCATGAGCCATATCAATAACTTCTTTTGCATTAGCATCATTTTCAATGAGCTCTTTTAGTTTATAATTCATATCAAGTGCTTTATCAAGCGTAATATTTAGAATATTTGGTATCATTTTTGCTATATTATCTGCTTTTGCATAAGGAACATCTAAAGCCCGTGCGACATCTCTTATCGCCGCTTTTGGCGCCATTGTTCCAAAAGTAATAATTTGAGCAACGCTATTATTTCCGTATTTTTCACTTACATAGTCAATAACCTCTTGTCTTCTTCTAACACAAAAATCAATATCTATATCAGGCATGCTCACTCTTTCGCTATTTAAAAACCGTTCAAATAACAAATTATATTTGATTGGGTCGATTGCTGTAATATTAAGACAATAACTGACCAGGCTTCCCACCGCCGATCCTCTGCCCGGACCAACTGCAATTTTATTTTCTTTTGCATATTTAATAAAATCCCATACAATTAGAAAATAATCACAAAATCCCATATTTTCAATCACATTTAATTCTTTATTTAAACGTTCTTCGTATAATTTATATTCTTCTTTATTTTTTTCGAAAATTTTATTTTTTAACCCTTCAAATGTAATTTGTCTTAAATATCTGCTTGGGTCTATATTTCCCGGAGTTTTAAAATTCGGCAGATGATACTGACCATATTCAAAGTCGACATTACACAAAGCGGCTATTTTTTGAGTATTATTGATAGCTTCAGGACAATCTTTAAATAACTCTTGCATTTCTTTACCGCTTCTTACATAATATGTATCTGAAGAGAAACGCATTCTGTTTTCATCATTTATTTTTGCGTTTGTTTGTATACATAAAAGCACATCATGCGCTTTTGAATCTTCCCTATTTAAATAATGCACATCATTTGTTGCAACGAGACCAATTCCCAAATCTTTACTAAATTGTTTTAAATTAAAATTTACTACTTTTTGTTCATAAATATCATTTTCTTGTAGTTCAAAATAAAAATTGTCCTTTCCAAATATATCCAAATATTCTAACGCGCTTTTTTTTGCCTGTTCAATATTTTCTTGAATAATATATGAGGGTATTTCTCCACCTAAACATGCACTGAGAGCAATCAGTCCGTCGCTATATTTTTTTAAAAACTTTTTATCAACTCGTGGACGATAATAAAATCCGTCTGTATAACCTGCCGAAACAATTTTCATTAAATTTCTATAGCCGTTATTATTCTTGGCAAGTAATATCAGATGATAGGGTTCTGTATCCAATTTACCTTCTTTATCATACATACTTCGGCGAGAAACATATATTTCACAACCAATAATAGGCTTTATTCCTTCTTTTTTACAATAATCATAAAACATGGGTACACCAAACATTGCACCATGATCCGTAATTGCTATACTATCCATACCTAATTCTTTTATTCTTTTTACTAACTTATCAATTCTGACAAATCCGTCTAGCAATGAATATTGAGTATGTAAATGTAAATGAGTAAATTTTACTGGCATATTATTCCTCCGAAATTATTATATCATAAGAATTTACAATAACTAATACCAAAGTTATTATAAAAATCTTAAAACTCTTATAATAAAAAATGCCGTGAAAATTTATTCACAGCAATCATTATCATTTCTTTTTACGGTCTCTTTGATTTATCAGCTGTTTTATATACTTCATGAATAATTTTACCGTCATCATTATTAATATAAAGATGCATTGTATAACTGTTTAAATCAACTATAAAATTTGCATTAATCGTTTTTTCACCTTTATTAAAAGTAATCGTATCTTTACTTACCTCTACAGATGAATTTTCTTTGAAAGTAAATTCACTCATATCCGGGACAGTTGTCTCGCCTCTAAAAACAGAATTACTTTTTTCATCCAAGTATTCATAAATATCAACCGTTTTATCAGATTTAAAATCTAAAATATTCCATGTAATGTCTTGGGCGATCCCATCAATGTATTTAGCATCAAGCTGCCACGGACCGACTAAATCATTGTAACTTGTACTTTCATTTACCGAACCGCACGAAGTCAACGTAATAATTATAATAACAAATAAAATTAAATAAAATGCTTTCTTTTTCATTAAAACACCATCTTTCTGATACTAAATATGAATAATATTGTTAATTTCTGCCCCCCCGAGACAAACCTCATGATCATAAAAAACAACATATTGTCCCGGACATACAGCTTTTTGCGGTTCATCAAACACAACTTTTACATTATCGTCTTCAACTGTTGCTTGAGCGTTTTTATCCGGCTGTCTGTATCTATATTTAACGGTACATTTAAAAATAGCCTGTGGCGGAATACCCTGAATCCACTTTGCTTTTTTCGCTATCAAAGCTTTTGAAAACAGAAAAGGATGCGACGGATCCTGAACAACAATAAGCTCATTTTTTCTAAGATCTTTATCTACTACATACCAGCGTCCTCCATTCCCCATCCCCCCTATGCCAAGCCCTCTTCTTTGCCCGAGCGTGTAATGTATTAATCCATTATGCTGTCCTACTATTTTGCCATTGGTATCTTTTATCAGCCCCTTTTGTCCGGGCAAATAATGCGATAAAAACTCCGAAAAATTTCTTTCCCCAATAAAACAGATGCCAGTACTGTCTTTTTTCAAAGCAGTTCGAAGTTCATATTGTTCCGCGATCTTTCGAACTTCATTTTTTTTCATATGTCCTATCGGAAATAGAGATTTTGATAATTGATACTGATTTAATTGGCACAAAAAATAGCTTTGATCTTTATTATTATCAATACCTCTAAGCAAATAATATTTCCCGTCAATTTCTTTTTTTTGAACATAATGTCCGGTTGCTATATAATCTACTTTAGCGATATTTAATGCATATTCTAAAAAAGCTTTAAATTTAATCTCGCTATTACAGAGTACATCCGGGTTAGGGGTTCGTCCTAATTTAAATTGGTTTATAAAGTATTCAAATACCCTATTCCAATATTCTTTAGAGAAATTGACCGTATAGTACGGAATTCCTATTTTAGCACACACACTGCTTACATCAGAATAATCTTCTTCTGCTGTACACTGTTCAAAGTTATCCTCTTCCCAGTTTTTCATAAAAATCCCAATAACATCAAAACCCTGTTCTTTAAGCAAAAGGGCTGCAACGGAGCTATCCACACCGCCACTTAACCCAACGGCTACTTTTTTTTTCATATAATTTATAATCAATTCCTCAAATTTCGCAAATAAAACTTTATTGCTTTTTGTCAATTTATAATGTAATTAAATTATAGTTAATATTCATATTATCCATAACTTCTTTTTCTCTTTTGCTACAACTAAATAATAATACTTGCCTTTTTGTAGAGATATTATAAAGAATGCGTATGATATTTTCAAGTCTCTGTTCATCATACATAGCAAAACTTTCATCTAAAATTAAAGGCACCTCCGGTGCAAATAAATCAGCCAGCGCTATTCTAAGAGAAAAATAAAGTTGCTCTAAAGTTCCTTCACTCATTTCGTTAATACCAACCAGAAATCCAGACTCGGGACTCTCTACATTTATTTCAAGCTCATCTGTTAATTTAATGTTTGAATACTTGTTTGTTATGCCATAAATAATTTCTGATACTCTTTTATTTAAAATCGGCGAATTTTGACTATGCATTTCTTTCGCAGTATCCTCTATAACATCAGCGGCTAAGTTAAGCGCTCCATATTCCACAAGTAAAATATCTCTCTGTTGTGTCAACTCCTTTATTTGCGCCATTATTTCTGTCATACTTCGTATGTTTTGCATCGCATTTTCTGAAATCCCCTGCAAATGCGCTAATTCCGATAGAATATTTTCTTTTTCTTCTATAGAAACATTCGGCTCCAAAAGCTCGGCATCATCTGTATCATAAGATGACACTTTGCTCTTAAGCAATGTATATTCCGCTTCACTTAATGTCTCTTCTTTTAATAATTCTAAATGACTTATCTTTGTTTTTAATTCATTATACTGTTTATTTGATCTAAACACTTCCCTATATGAAATATTATTGCTAAGTCCCATATTTTCTAAAGTTTTTAGAAATTCCACATTTTTTTCTTCATATTCACTTTTTAATTTAGTTATATCTTGTTTTAAACTTGTATATTCATCAATTTTTGCTTGTATCAATATTTTATTTGTTTCTATTTTTTCATATTCTTCAATAAACGACGAATAATAATTTTCAAATGCCTGTTCATTTATAAAACCATATTTTTTATATATATCATTGATATTAATATTTTTACTTTTAATTCTTAAAACAATAGAGTAGCTTAATGAACCAGCCGCCAATAAAATACACAAAATCATAAAAATGGGTATATTTTTAAATATGAAAAAAATACTGAGACAAGCAAAAAGAATAAACGATACTAAAGAAATACTTTCTATCAAAGAAGAAGCTTTTTTATATGTACCCTCTTTTAATTGTTTATATATAATATAATCCTGCCTAAGCTGATCAACGTTATCAAATTGTATATCAGAAGCCATGTCTGTATGCATTATTTTTATGTCATTTTCAATTTTTTCTATTCTTTGTTTTAATAATTTTAAATCATCGATATAATTATGTATTTCATTTTCTAATTGTAAAATTTCTTCAAAACGTTCTTCATCAAAACCTTCAACAGGTTTAATGTTTTCCAATTCTTTCTTATTTTCATTTATTTGCTTTTGTAAATCTTCATATTTTTGAATATCTTTTAAATAAAGCAACATCTCATGTTTCTTTATTTTTTCTAATTGTTCAAATAAATATTCTATCCTATTTTTACGTTTTTTATCATTCTCAATGATTTCGTCTGTTTCTTCTTTTTCTTGAATAACTTTTTCAAGTATTTGATTGATTTCACCTATTTTTCTGATTTCACCTTTTTTCCCTGCAATTTTTTCTGCCGCATCTCTTAATTTTTTTATAGCAGAAACAATTGAAATATCATTTAAGCCTGTATCCATATTTGCCATTAGATTATTTACTTCTTCTGTTAAGTTATTTTCTGTCTGTGTATTTAGTTGTCCAATACTCACAGTATTTCGAAACATAACTTTACTTAAATTTAAATGATTCGCAGGCTCGTACATTCTGGTTATATCATTAAAATCAAATTTTTCCGTAATATCTTCTCCTGTTGCATAATTAGAAACTTTGACTCTACCGTTTATTTCAGAAAAATTACGTTCAATTAGATACATATTTCCGTCATTTTCATATATCAGCGAACCAATATACTCATCATTATTCCAAGGTTTATATTTATGCTGAAGCTCTTCATAGCCTTTTCGTTTTTTGCCATAAGTAAAAAACCCATAAAACATGCCTTCAATAAAATTATGTATTGTACTTTTACCCGTTTCATTATTTCCTAGTATTAAGTTTATTCCTTCCTGAAAATACAGATGTTTATTTTTAAATTTGCCAAAAGATAACAGACTAAGTTTTTTATAAATCATCTCTTTTCTCCTTCATTTAAAAGCACAGCTAATCCCTTATATAATGCATTCTTATTTTTTTCATCTGTCATATCATAATCTTGCATTTTCTCAATGAATTTGCCAATGATGTTATTTTCATTTTGAGATTTTATATAATCTATATCAAAATCAGGAATAGTATTATCAATATATTCTAAATAGAAAAAGGATTGCCTAATTTGCTCTATGATTTCATTTAAACTGATGGATGAATCTATCATACCGCTTATATCAAAACGGTGCATATCTTTCATTAGGCTTTCGTGTCCTATATCGGAGGTTAAAATTCGAATAATACCTAAATAACCCATATCGGGAGTGAGATTGATTTTATTAACTACAAATTCTCTGTTTGATGTTTTTACAAATTCAACATCAATCATATCCTTGTCTAAAGAAACTCGATAAATCCCCCTCTGCCCTGTTTCTTTAAAATCTAATGCTTCCGGACATCCAGAATAAAATATACGTTCATTAATCTGCTTATTTTTATGTATATGACCAAGCGCTATATAATCAAAGCCAATTTTTGATATGTTTTTTATATTCATAGGCATATATGTTGAATTGGTGGCAAAATCAGCATGCAACATAAGAATATTAATTTTACTGGTATCTAAATCTATTTCCGTGAGATCAGGTTCTGCAAAATATGCCGACTTATCCCAACTTATGCCATAAATAGCAGTATTATATTTTTCAAAATATTTTTTTTGAATTTTATCCGAATCAAAGATATGGATATTCGGAAATTTATTCTGATATTGTTTGTATGTATTTGTATACAAATCATGGTTACCTGCTATAATTACAATTTCAACATCTTTAGCCTCTGATAGAATGTCGAATACTCTTTTAATATCATGGGCGGTGCAAAACCTCTCTTCAAATAAATCTCCGCTAACAAGCAAAAAGTTATCTTTTAATGCCGTTGAAAGTCTGACAATATTTTCAAAAGTATTAAACATTCCTGCACGTCTAATTTTAGCTACATTGCTTGGAAATGATGCTTTTTCAAAAATACTTCCTAAATGCAAATCCGCTGTATGTATAAACTTTATCATAAAATAATTTCCTCCGGCAAATAAGTCCAATTTTAATAATTATAATATTTTTGGCTCTAAATGTAAATTATTTATATATTTATAAAGAAAATTATACCGAAATTTGTATTTATTTATCTTTTTTATATTTAATTATTTGATATTTTTTAAAAAAGACAATGATTAGCATGATAGACATTATGAAATAGACAGCAATACTTGTATAAGCCAGACCAAATGCCCCATATCTTGGAATAATGTTAAGATTAATAATTATTTGAAGCAGAATGCCAATTATAGAAATAATTAAATTATACTTTATTTGTCCCATAGCTGCCAGTAAATTTGCATTTGTATATCTTATTGCACAATTAATAAATGCAGCAACTAATAATATTCTCATCAATGGTGCAACAGTTGCATATTGTTCTCCATATAACAAAACGATTATCGGTTTTGCAAAGATAAAAAGAAGCAATGTTACAAAGCCGATAAGTGTTACCGTTATTAAAAATGTTTTCTTATATGTTTTCCTGATCCAACGATAATTTTTTTCATTCCTAACAAAATAAGGCGCAACAAAGATACCAATTGAAGAACTGATGATCGATAGATTTGCCGGAAGCACATAAGCTATTTTGTAATTTGCAATGATTGTAGGGTCTCCTGTAAATTGTCCAAGCAGAAAAATATCATTGAGCATGAAAATCGCCCAGATGCTATTTGTAATCATATATTGGATTGAATATTTGTCTACAATCTTCTGATCACTTTTTGATAATGTATGAGACATATTTTGATGATAAAAATATGATTTTTTTATAATAAATCCATACAGCAGCATGAAAAAAACATAGATAATAACGCTGGATGCAATCGCTCCTTTTACTCCCCACACATTAGCCAAAATGTATTTAGTAAGTATTAATACAAAGGCCAGCGCAAACGATGCAATAGCATAACGTTTATTGGAAAACATCGCACGAAAAGTAGCTACATTGCTGTCCGTCAACGAATGAAAAGGCAAGGATAATAATAAAATAGGTATCAGCCAACGGGCCGAAGAAAACTTAGCCGGATGAGGATAAATAAAGTTAATAATGACTGCCAACAATACTAATAATATATTATAGATTGTACTTTTTTTAATAACATATTTATAATATAAATACTTCTCATCAATGCTCTTTGCCAATACAACGTATCTGAACAGAGCATATGTAAGCCCCATGCCTGCAAAAATATAAATATAAGAAAATAAATTTTCTACATAGCCGAGTGTGCCAAATTCTGTTTTTGATAATACTCTAACAATAAAAACAGATCCAAAGAAAGCAACAAATTTTGTGAGAAAACTTCCCAAAAAAATATGAAAAGCACCCTTATTATAGACAACATCCCATTCTTTTTTTATCGCATTTATAATTTTATTCATTTTCCCTCTTATATTTCAATCTCTTATTCAAATATTATAAACCCTAAAATATTCCCATCATAAATTCTAATTTTTTCAATTGTTCTTTCAATTTGTTCATCCTTAGACACACCAAATTGCTCAAATAAAATAATCTCTTTATATCTGTCTATATACTCCTGTGTCAAAAAAGAATCAAGAATAGGCTCAGATAAAATGAAAATAAACTGATAAGAATTCTCTAAAGAATGCCAAAACTCATTTTCATAAAAATAATTCGTATAATAAACATCTTTTATTTCAATTTTTTCATTTTCCAACTCTGATGCAACTATAATTGCCGTACGTATATCTTCTTTTTCAAATAAATTCTTTAAATGAATTAAATAATGTAAATAATTTTTTTTATTACTTGATAAAAAAACAACCGATTTTATATTTTTCTTATTCAATTTATAAGATAAAATTGATTTTATTTTATTGTAATTATATTTTTTCTTATGCATAATAGCAAATATATCAATATTATACTTATATCTTAATTGATTAATCCCGACTATTTTATCCGTTAAAACAATAATAAAAAATTGTAGTAAACAGACAGTAATAAAGGCCGTAGCTAGAAACAAAATAAATTTTTTTATAATATTCGAGCGAGAATATATTTCATTATGATTATCGCTAACATTTATTTGCTTGCTGAACATAGTAATATTTTGATTTAAAGATGTTTGTGTTAATTTTACGCCTTCATTGTAAATATATTCATTAATATATTTTACCGTATTTTCATTGCTGCCTTGAAAAGATATCATAAATATTTTTGATAACTCATTAAACTCAGCAATAAAATTATCATATATAAAATTTGATACTATTTCTTTATCTGTTTTATCAAGATTATTTTGTATAAAAAATGAATCAGATATTTCATCATAATTTAGATTAAGAAGAGAGGATTTCATTGAATCGGATTTATAAATATCATGTATCGTATTGATTGTAAGACTTATATTTTCTTCGGTATTTTGATCACTGAAATTGATTAATCCATAAATTTTTTCTTCATATATAACTTTAGGCTCATCAGATTTTAAGCATAAATAAACAGCTAAGCTGATTATACTTATTAGAATCGTTAAAATCATGATTGATTTTATTCTTTTTATCAACAATTTCACTATATCTGATATTGCGAATACATTTGGCATTTCTTTTTTCCCTTTTCTTTAAAAAAATTATAACTGTGTTTAAAATCAAATAATATAAGTATCATAACCATAAAAAATATTTTCCCTTTAATAAATAACTCATCTATTAAAAATCCATCATTAAAAGCAAGAAAAAAATACAAACAAAGCGGATAAATAATTGTTTGTCCGGCTTTTTCAGCAAATGCATCAAATAATTTAATAATAAACCCCATTAGTATGAAAACAAGGAAACATCCCATATAGCCAAATCTCGCAAAACCTTCTATAAAATATCCTGTATTTGCATTCATTTGCGGAGAATGATAATATAAATCTCCAATTAAATACGTAAACCCCACAGAAGGATAAGGATTTTGTATATCTACTATCCAAGTTGGAAATATCCCTGTTAATCCAAGTTTAGGATAAGAAGAAAAAAAATCAAAATAATCAAATTTTAATTGAGCCGGCAGTATCATTGCGCGGCGTACAAGCAGTGATAATGGTAAGTTAAATGATTTATTTAAAGATACTAACAATGTACAAAATATACATGAGATAATAATTATTAATAATGTCATAAGAATTATCTTTTCAGTTTTTTTAATTTTAGAAATGATATAAATCATAAAGACTGTTACCATGTAAAAAATAATAACTTTGTGTCCGGTCCATAAATAAAAAAAAGTTTGTATGATTGAAATGATTATGAGACGAATATATTTTTTTCTATTTAAATTATCACAAATAAGAAATGGCCCGATTACATAAATTTGCAAGGCAAATAAATATGAAATATATTTATTTAAATCAATAGTCGAACGCAGATCATATACATTGTTAATATTCAGTGCTGTAAGCGTAGGAATCCCATCTGTCACTAAAAAATACCCGAGAAGTACAGTGCTAATACCATATAAAATTAAATAAATCAATCCATTCGCGTTCGTTATTTTCTTTAATTTGATGTCTGTTACATGTGTAATAATCAAGCACTGTATTATAAATCCAAATGATAACATAAGCATGCAAATTGTGTTCTGATTATTCAGAGCATATACCGATAATATAGGAATCATAATAAAACAAAGTAATAAATTAGATATCAGTGAAGAGAACTTATTTAATTTTTTAGGTAAAAATATAATACAAATAAACAAAATTATATATGAGAATAAATATTTAAATGCATTAAAATCAAGCCCGTATACCGCACTTTCATTCACATAATATATATTGTGTACTATAATATATGCTATTTCAAAGATAACCTTATATATTATAAAAAAAATACCGGATATAGTATACGATTTATCATATTGAAGCCATTCTTTCCTTCCATACATTAAATAATTCATATTATTGATGCCCTTCATAAATGATATCAAGGCGCTTAACCACGCTTTCCCATGTAAAATTATCTTTGATTTTCGTAATATTTTTTTTCTTTTCCTCTATAATTTCCGGATTTTTCACGAGTGTGCTTACTAATTCTCTTAATTCATCTAAATTATCATAATGAAACAAAAAACCAACATCATATTTTATAATCAGTTCACTGACTGACATTTCGTAACAAGAAATAACAGGCGTTATGGTCAACATTGATTCATAAAACTTGATAGGTCGTGATTCCCTCCAGTTTTGTATTTCGATATTATAAACACAATATATAATATCCGTATTCTGATATAATTTTTCAGTTTCACTTTTATAATCATAATAACCAGTTATTTCTACATTTTTGTATACGGTCTCTTCATTTTTTAATTTTAAATATTCTTCTCCCAGCCCATGAATACCAATTTGTATACCTTCTAAATGATGGCCGGCATCCATAAGCATTTTTAAAGATTTATAATCTCTTACACTACCAATATAATTAATTCTTAGTTGATTAGAAAAAGTTTTTTCAATATGCATATATTGGTCTACAGAGCTATAATTGGGTATATAAATTACTTTGTGTTTGTTTTGATAAGTAGTCTTATTGATTTGTTGCGGCGTAACATGTATCAGCCAATTTGATTTGTTTTGCATGAATTCATTTATGTTTTTAATGAAAAATCGCTTGAATTTATTGGTAATACCTGCTTGATCTTCATAATTCTCACGCATTACAAAGATAAGCTTTGATTGATTTCGAGCAATCCAGCCGGCAACAACAGAAGTGAGGTTGTGACATTGCAAGAAATCTGTTTTAGTATTTTTAATATATTTTCTGAGCCAGACACTAAATTTTATGAACCACATAAAATAAACAAGAACTTTGAAATTTCTTATTAAATTATTCTTCTCTAACGCTTGATTCATTTGTTTGCTTCTGCATATATAATGCTTTGTGTAAATACCGTCAATTTTATTTGATACAATTTTTTTGCCTATTTCTTTATTTTGCAAAATAATCAATTCAACATCATACCCTTTTGTCTGTAGATATTTTGCCTCATTAAGAGCTCTAAAAGAACATGAATTCAAATTTCTATGCCCGTTTGTAATAATAATTTTTACCATTTTGGGCTTGTTTCCCAGTTCGTTGAAATCACTCATCAATTTCTCCATAAATGCTTTTATATGCTTGAGCTATCATCTTCCAATTAAATTTATTGCAAAGATTTATGCAATTGTCAGATATAGTTTTGTAATTACTTTTAATATCCAGTATCCTTTGTGCAATTTCATAAGAATTGCCACAGTCTACATGATATCCGACAACGCCTTCTTGAAATTGCTGATCAAACCCTTGATCTTTAGTATAAATCACAGGCATTCCCTGACTCATGGCCTCTGCATAAACAAGACCAAAAGTTTCTGATTTTGATGGCATCACAAATATGTCATTTTCTCTGTAAAAATGAATAAGCTCCTCTTTTTGTTGCGGAGGAATGTATGTTATATGCGATTTATTTTTAAATTGTTTAAATATTTTTTTATTTTCTATTTTCCCGATAATCGTAAATTGAACTTTATAGCTTTTTTCTATTAATATATTTATTGCATCTAAAGTAGCCGGCAGATTTTTCCTTTTTGTTATGAGCCCTGCATAAAATAATTTAATTGCTTCAGTATTCATATCCGGCTTTTCTTTGTATAAATTTTTATGCCAGAAATCGTCTATACCGTTGGGTATTATTATAGATTTATTTAAAATTAGTTTTTTAAATTCATGGGGTATATATTTATCAACAATATTTTCTTTATATGGTGTAGATAAAAATATTATTTTTCGCGCATTTTTTAAAATTTCTACACCTAATTTTCTTAAATGAATCATATTTTTAAAAAATATATTTATATCCGTACTTCTTACCGCAACAATGTAAGGTATTTTGAATTCTTTATTTAATTTATAAGCAATATATCCGTTTGAAAATAAGGAATGCGCATGTAAAATATCAAATGATTTAATGTTATATTTTATTTTGATATCTTTTAATATTTTTTTGTGTTTTACATGAAAAAATACTCGATCATATTTACTATGATTTGGACTTATTTTTGTAAAATCGCCATAATCAAAATTATACTGTATATTTTTAATAGCAGGAATATATACATCGATATTTAAATTCTGTTTTACTTGTTCGTTATATAAATTCTTATAAAATTTCCCTGCCAAATAATAAGAATTTACATGCAGTATTTTCATAAAGTTTCCTTAATTAAACATTCCTTTAAAATCATTTAAACTACAACCGCTTAAAGGCAATTTTATCGGTTTGTTCTCCAATGCAGATTGATGAATTGCAAAAATAAGCTCTATGGCATCTCTCGCTGCCTTAGTATCTATGCTTGGATTTCTATCATTAATAATTGCATCTATCGTATCTTCAAAAATTGCATTGTGCCCATAACTGCATAACTTTGAAGAAGATATGCAAGCAATATCTTTTATTTTTTTTTCTGATTTTTCATCTTTTAAATCATATATTTCAATTTTAGTTAAGGATTTACCTGCTAACTTGACTGTGCCTGCTTGTCCAAAAATATAAAACGTCTCTTCCAGATTAGAAGGATAAACATTGATTGTACCTTCTATAGTTCCAATTGCACCATTTTTAAATTTTATCAATGCCAAGGCAACATCTTCCGTTTCAATATAATCATGTATTCTGCGGGCGGTATAAGCAAAAACCTCTTCAATTTCTCCACCCATCAGCCAGCGGAAAATATCAATATCATGGATGCATTGATTCATTAGCAATCCTCCGTCATATTCCCATGTGCCGCGCCAAGGCGCTTGCTTAAAATACTCTTCGTCTCTATTCCATAAAATGTGCACTGTACCATGTGAGATTTTACCAAGCCTATTCGATTCAATCAGTTCTCGTACAGATTGTACTGATGGATTTAAACGATTTTGATGGCAAATCGATACTTTAATATTATTTTTTTTACTTAATTCAATAATTTCATCAATATCATTTAATGACAATGCCAATGGCTTTTCTACAATAAGATGTATACCAGCATTTATACAATCTTTTGCAATAGCAGCATGAAGCCCGCTTTTTGTTGCTATACTTATTAAATCAATATTTTCTTTTGCAATCATTTCTTTATAACTTGAATATTTTTTAATATTTTTTTTATGCAATCTATTCATTGCTAATACATGTTCTGCTTGCTCTGCATTTATGTCACAGATTGCTACTATGTTCAAATCATTTTCTATTGCTGCTTTCAAATGATTTATGGAAATCCGTCCACAGCCTATTAACGCATAATTCATTTTGTCCTCTATTCATATATCAATCTTGTTGAATATACTCTGTATTATAGTAATTCCACTCTATCTCTATACTGCACATTTTTCATTGCATTTTTAGTATCAAAAATTGCTTTGGCATTCTGAGCTATCATTTCATAATCAATATTAGTATGACTCGTTGTAATAACTATAATATCATAGTCATTTATAATGTTCTTATTTATGAAATTTATTCCTTTTTTGATTTTGTTATTATATTTATATTCTTTAATATATGGATCATAATAATCAACCGCAGCGCCGCTTGTCTCCAATTTTTCAATAATTTTTAATGCCGGACTTTCTCTGTAATCATCGACATCCTGTTTATATGCCACTCCTAATACCAGTATTTTGGAACCGTTTATTGATCGTTTTAATTTATTCAATATCTTTCCTGTGCGTTCCACACAATACTCAGGCATTTGGTCATTAATCATTCCGGATGTTTCTATTAAAGATATATGAAAATCATATTTTCTTGCTTTCCATGCTAAATAATAAGGATCTAATGGAATACAGTGTCCGCCAAGCCCCGGTCCCGGATAGAACGCCTGGAACCCGTATGGTTTTGTTTTCGCTGCGTCTATTACTTCCCAAACATTGATTTTCATTTTTTCACATAAAATAGCGAGTTGATTAACCAAACCTATATTGATATTTCGATACATATTTTCAAGTATTTTTTCCATTTCGGCAATCGATGGAGAAGATACCTCTTTAACATCGCTGGCTAAAACTTGACGATACATGGCTGCTATTACTTCGGTTGCATCTTTGCCGATACCGCCGACAACTTTTGGCGTGTTCTTTGTTTTATATATTAAATTTCCCGGATCCACTCGTTCCGGAGAAAACCCTAAATAAAAATCAATCCCACATTTTAAACCTGAACCTTTTTCAAGTATAGGTTTTATCAAATCTTCTGTTGTTCCCGGATAAGTCGTGGACTCAAGCACGATCATTGTATTTCTTTTCAAATGCTTAGCAATTTCTTTTGCAGAATTTTCTACATAACTGATATCGGGCTGTTTATATTCATCTAAAGGAGTCGGCACACATATAGCTATAAAATCAACATTTTTTATAAAAGAATAATCATTCGTAGCTGCAAGTCTCCCATGTTCTATCATTTTTTTCAGATCACCATCAACGATATCCCCAATATAATTTTTCCCAGAATTAACCAAATCTACTTTTTCCTGCTGAATATCAAAACCAATCGTCTTAAAGCCTGCTTTTGCTTTTTCTACCGCAAGAGGCAACCCTACATAACCCAATCCAATCACGCCCACGATTATGTCTTTTCCCTTTATTTTATTTAATAACAGTTGTTTCAATTGCTACCTCATCACTTTCACTATGTCATTATCTTTTTCATATTTTTTGTTGCAGCGAAGGCAATACGATATATTGTTATCAAATATTAATTTCTCTCCACACTCGCATATATATCCGTGTATTTTTGCCGGTAACCCATAAACGATTGTGTGATCCAAGACATCATCCGCAACAAGAGCGCCTGCCCCCACCAAAGCATATTTTCCTATCGTGCATCCACAAATAATTGTCACATTAGCGCCAATACTCGCCCCTATTTTTATAAGTGTTTTTTTATATTCATTTTTTCTTTCAATAAAAGCACGCGGATTGGTTACATTTGTAAAAACACAAGATGGTCCTAAAAAAACATTATCTTCACAAATAACGCCTGTATATACGGAAACATTATTCTGAATTTTCACTCCATTTCCTATTTGAACACCACAAGCAATGAAAACATTTTGTCCGATGGTGCAGTTTTTTCCTATCTGTGCATCTTTCATAATATGAGAAAAATGCCATATCTTTGTTCCGCCGCCGATTTTACATGGTTGCTCAATGTAGCTTGATTCATGAACAAAATATTTTTTACTCATCTTTAAATCACCTTTCGTAAAACATTGACTATATATTGCAACTCTTGCTTTGTTAGCTCTGGAAAATTGGGAATTGCATAAGTTCTTTCTGATACGTATTCTGCGTTAGGCAAGTCTCCTTTTTTGTATCCTAAGTTTTTATAACATATTTGTAAATGTAGTGGGATAGGATAGTAAATACCAGTTGAAATTCCTTTGTTATTCAATAAATGGATAACTTCTTGTCTGTTTGTCGATTGCAACACATATAAATGATAAGCATGTATACTGCCATTCTTCTCGATTGGCGTATTATAATTTTCTGCTTCTTTTAATTGTTGATTATAAAAAGATGCGTTTTCTCTTCTTAAAAATATAAATTCATCTAATTTTTTTAATTTTATTCTAAGTAATGCAGCTTGTAATTCATCTAATCTTGAATTTTGTCCAATCATATAATTCAGATATTTAGGGTTATATGAAGCATCATCTGCTTGTGCTATGTGTTTATTATGAATGTAATTGTAAGCATCTTCCCCAGCCTTTCCGCTTCCGTGCACACGTAAGGCTTTACATAATAGAGCAATATGATCATCATTCGTTGTTATCATGCCTCCATCCCCTGCACAGCCTAAATTTTTTGTGGGAAAAAAAGAAAAACATGCAACGTCTCCAAGTGCACCTGCCTTTTTACTTTTATATACAGCTCCGGCTGCTTGACATGCATCTTCAATAACATATAGATTGTATTTTTTAGCTATCTTATTAATAATGTCCATGTCCGCACAAAGACCGAAAATATGAACTGCTATAATCGCTTTCGTTTTATTTGTAATTTTTTCTTCTATTTTTGTTGTGTCGATATTATAACTATCTATCTCAATATCGACAAAAACGGGGATCGCCCCTACAAAACTGATAGCCTCCGCAGTAGCAAAAAAAGTAAACGGTGTGGTCATAATTTCGTCTCCTGCCTTTATGTCAAGTGCTCTAAGCGCTATAATCAATGCATCTGTTCCATTACCAACTGATATTGCATTTTTTACGCCTATATACTGCGCAAATTCTTTTTCAAAATATCGTACGTTTTCTCCCATAACATAATTACCGCTTGCAAGAACATCAAGCATTGCATTATTTAATTCACTTTTTATGTTTTTATATTGTCTTTTCAAATCGAGAATTGGAATCATCATAAATTAACCTTTTTAATTTTCTATAATATCTATTAATTTCTCTGTTAGTTTTTTATAGTCATATTTATATGCAGCATTTAACGCATTTTCACACATTTGAGAATATTCGTTATTCGACATATGATATAATTGTGATATTGATTTTTCTATTTCCTCAGGAGTTTGATCTTCCGTGTTAATCCCTACTTTATACTGATCAATCAAATTATAATTTGATGTAACGGTTGAGAGTATCGGCTTTGCACTCGCTAAATAGTCAAATAACTTATTACCGCTGCTCCCAAAGCGCATCAAATCAGTTTTTTCCCAGTGATATAAATTGACATTTGCTTTAGATAAAATATATGGGATATATTTTCTTTCTACTCTGTCCTTAAACTTTATATTATGAAGGTGACGCTCAATACATCTTTTTTCTAGTATTTTTTTTTCATCTCCATCTCCATATATCAAAAAACAAATATCATCGTATTTTTTATTTTGCAAAAACTGAGCCGCATCAACAATTCTACCTAAATTATTTACTTTTCTAATGGAACCTGTATAAATTATTTTAAAAGTATGTAGATCATTTAAATCTTTATCATCCAACGTGTAATGTTGCTTATTATATTGAAATTCTTCTAAATCTACGCCATTATTGATATTAAAAACTTTATTGCTATCTATAAATGCATCTATACCTTTTTCTTTTAGATATTCTTTTCCACCTTCAATTGTAAAAATTAATTTGTCGGAATTTATATAAATCCATTTTTCAAGTTTATATAATAAGAATATTACAGGATTTTTTCTGGATACTTTTCCATATTCAATGATTGATTCCGGCCATAAATCTCTTATTTCCGTACAGCATTCAATATTATATTTTTTAGCCAGTTTAATAGATGCCGCAGCCGTAAGCGGATCTGGTGAAGAGGTATATATGATGTCCGGTTTCGAAAAATATTTAACTGTTTTAAACAAATTAATAGGAAAATCAAATATATTTTTAATTCTTAGTATATTATTCTTGTTGTAGCTATTTGTTTTCACAAAAATATAATTCACATCGTCTATTTTTTTTTCTTTAAACAGTATTTTATTTTTAATCATATTGATTTGCGAATTGTGTATTTGGCTTGATGTAAATATTTTGACTTCATAGCCTGACGCAGTTAAATGTTTTGTGAAATAAGTATGCCTTACCAACCCTCCAAATGCCGGAGGTATTGCATAATGATTTATGATCCATATGTTTTTTTTCATAGTTTGTCCTATTTTCTTTAGTGTCTCATGCATTTACTCATTTATTTATAGATTACATGTGTAATAGAAAAATCATTGACTGCTGCTGGGATTTTATTAAAAATAAACAGATCTTTTTAATCCTTCGATGTATATTAATAATTAATTCACTTATATATTCTTTGCATTTACAGTAATTATATTACAATTTTTTCCGAAAATTTTATGTCGAACTATCATTTAATCAAAGTTTAACATTACTTTAATATTTCATATAATATATAGTAGTTTTGTAAAATATTATCGGTTTTCAATTACTTTTCTTTCAACTAAGGCAACAAGGAAATACATAATTGCGGCTATAATAGCAAGTATTACAACGCCTGTCATAACCAAACTTAAATTGAATACATTGCTCCCATAAATGATTAAATACCCCAATCCTGCCTTAGATACTAAAAACTCTCCCATAATAACCCCGACCCATGACATGCCAACATTAATTTTTAATGCATTGAATATACTGGGAATTGAAGACGGAAAAACAACTTTTGCAAACATTTGAAACCGAGTCGCATTAAAAGTCTGTAATAGTGTTAATTTTTCTTTATCAGTAGATATAAATGCACCGTAAACACTTATGATGGTTACAATGACTGATATTAATAAAGTCATAAAAATAATAGCTCCGTAATTTGCACCGGCCCACACAATGATAACGGGACCCAATGCTACTTTTGGAAGCGCATTTAAAACAATAAGATACGGCTCGCAAATTTTACTTAAAGTTGGAAAATACCATAAAATTGCCGCAATAAAGATTCCTATAATTGTTCCAATAATAAAGCCTACCAATGTCTCTAATGTTGTTACGGTGATATGTAAAAATAAAGTATTTTGCTTAATTAATTGAATGATTGTCTGCGCTATTTGCGTGGGGCTTGAAGTTAAAAAGGAATCTGAAATGCCTAAACGAACTGATATTTCCCAAAATAATATAAATAATGCAAGTATCGTAATTTTAAAAAACAGGACTTTTTTTCTATATTTTCTTTCTTTCAGTAAAAATGATTCATATTTTTGCATTAATATATCATTATACATGTATATCTAAATCCTTCCATATCGAATTAAAATATTCCATGAATTCAATGGTTTGCCTTTTTTCAATTAAGCTATCAGATTTTGTTTGAATATGAATATCATAAATATTTTTAATTTCAGCAGGTCTTTGAGTTAAAACAACAACTCTGTCAGCGGCACTTATGGCTTCACTAATATCATGGCTAACCATAATAACTGTCTTATGTTCTTTTCTTATTTTTCTAAAAATATCATCACTGACAGCAATTCTGCTTTGATAATCCAATGCTGAAAAAGGTTCATCAAGTAATAGCAGATCAGGTGATACGGCTAGCGTGCGGATTAACGCCGCACGCTGCTTCATTCCTCCGGATAGTTGATTGGGATAATGATTTCTAAATTCAAACAAGCCATATTCCATAAGCATTTTTTCAACGCGCTCAATATTTTCTTTATTTAACATGTTTTGAATTTCAAGACCAAGTATTGCATTCTTATATACTGTTCTCCAATTAAATAGCTGATCACTTTGAAGCATATACCCGGTTTTAATGTTGCCATTAAAATTTATTTCTCCACTCGTTTTCTCAATAAGCCCTGAAAGTATTGATAAAATGGTACTCTTCCCACAGCCACTGGGTCCTATTAATGCGATAAATTCCCCTTGACGAATTGAAATTGTAAAATTTTGTACCGCAACAGTCATACCATTTTTATCAAAATATGTTTTTGATAAATCGCTTATGTTTATGAGCTCTTTCATAAAACCATCCCCTATTGATTTTTACTGTAAATTTGTCGAGAAAGATGGATCGAATAAGACTTCATAGTCTACTTTATCTTCTTCGTTTAATATTCCTGCACTTATAATAATGTCAAGCAAATGATCAAAGGATTCTTCCGTAAACATTGGACTTTCATTCCATGAATCCTGAGATTTATATCTATCAACTACGCTCGTTAAGTCTTCTATGCTCATATCGGAGAAATATGGATGTATCGCTTCAGCAATCTCTTCATTGTTATTTTCTTCTACCCATTTCATGCCTTTATTCAAGGCATTGGCAAATGCTTGTATTACATCTGGATTTTGCTCAATATATTCTTTTGTGGCATTATAACAAGTATAGGGTACTACTCCACTTTCTTCTCCTATTGAAGCTACAACGTAACCTTTCCCTTCTTTTTCTAAAGCAAGTGCACTTGGTTCAAATAATGTTACATAGTCCCCTGTCCCCTGCAAGAATGCTCCGGCCATTGCGCTAAATTGAATGCTCGTATCAACGGTAACATCTTTATTGGGCTCTAGACCATTTTGTCTTAGTACCCACTCTAGGCTCATTTCCGGCATTCCGCCTGCTCTACCGCCGATAATATACTTGCCTTCAAGTTTTTCAAATGTAAAATTTTCATCTGGGTTCCTTGCAACCAAGAAAGAACCGTCACGCTTTGTAAGCTGTGCAAATGTAATCAGATAATTTTCTCTGCCTTCGTTGTAAACATAAACAGTCGATTCAGGTCCGCAGAACCCTATGTCACTCTCCCCAGATAATACTGCCGCTGTAACTTTATCGGCGCCGGCAGATGTAACAAGTTCTACATTTAATCCTTCCTCCTCAAAGAATCCAAGCGATAAAGCTGCATACTGCGGAGCATAGAAGACACTTCTAGTAACTTCAGTTAATGTAATATCCTTAAGTTCTTCACTTTGTTTATCTCCGCACCCAGCAAATGATAATATTATCGTTGTTAGAATAAGTAAAACAATACACGACTTTAAAATAATTTTCACTTAAAATTACCTCCTGTTAAAATAATCTAGCCCTATGGCTAAATCTATTTGCAGTATATGTCGTATATCAATTATTTGTTAATTATTTAAATCAATAAGCAACAGCCAACTGAATGTTTAAGTTGGCTGTTGCTTATCAATAAAGTAAAGAACTATAGTTTAATAATTTTACCGCATGCAATTTTGCTGCCGGAATTCCCTGAAGGCTGAGTTGTAAAGTCGTCTGGATTGCTGTGTATGATAACAGTTCTGCCTATAATTTCGTTGACATTAAAACGGTTTGTTAAAAATGAACTCCAAGCATAGCCATTGTTTGAAAACAATGGTAACAAATCACCTGCATGATACGGATGCGGATAGTGGTATGGATTATAATGAGCCCCCGCATCCGCGAATTCATCATCAGCGTTACCGCTACATTTTGTGCCTTCATGAATATGAAAAGCCAGTATCGCAGAATTATAACTTTCATTTTTAGGTAGATTAAATATTTCAGAAGTAACTATAACACCATTGGGTCTTTGGGTAAAAGTAACTACACCATGTAGTGCCCTGTTATTTATGCCACCTTTTATAAACGCTACAGCATCTGGTTTATTTGCTGCTATAACTCTATTTGAATTAAAACTATTTTTAAACATTATATTAAAACACCTCTCATCATATCATATGAGCTAAATGTCTTAAATGCAGTAGAATAAATTCAAAAATAAATCTATTCTCTGCCACATTAAGTAATTTAGTTATTTATATTTATATAAAAACATAAAAATATATCAGAATATTTTATAAAAATACTTAACTTTTTCTTAATTAAAGTTTATAATAAGAAATGAATACAATATTTTATCGACAGATGGTAATTAATAAATGAACGAACTCACTAAAGAAAAACTCCTTGAAACATTATTAGAAGCCTATTCTGCTTATTTTGACATTGAAAAAAATGTCACTATGGATGGTATATACTATGATGCAGTTGCCAAATTTTATTCACGCAGTGAAAAATACTTCTTAACGAAGAAAGCAAAATTATGGGCTGCTGAAACAAATGAATATGTTTTTTTTATTAAATGTGGTCGTTTAGATTGTGAATTGTTTAAAAAAATTAGTACAAATATTATAGAACAATCTTTAAAAATGATTAAACCACATAATGAACATATGTATACATATATATCAATGGTCGTGATTGCTGACGACATAGATGAAGAGGCTAAAAAACAATTTATAAAATTTAATTTTAAAAAAAATTTTTTATTTTCCTTTCATGGTTGGACAGAACTTCGAATTGCAGTATTTAATCTTTCAAAAAGAACGATTGATACAAATCCATCAGGAAAGGAACTTCGTCAAAATTTTAAAAAGACTTTAAAAAATTTTTATATAATTTAAGGAGGTTTTTTTATGAGCTCACTAGGCATCTTAATCATCAGTATACTTGTATTGCTGATTGGTTACATTTTCTATGGAAGATGGCTTAGTAAACAATGGGGGGTTGACCCTAATCGACCAACACCGGCCCATACTCAAGCAGATGGTCTTGATTATGTGCCTGCAAGTACTCCTGTGCTACTAGGTCACCACTTTTCATCAATAGCTGGTGCCGGCCCTATAAGTGGTCCGATACTGGCTGCAGTTTTTGGTTGGGTTCCAGTATTATTATGGATCTTAATCGGCGGTATTTTCTTTGGAGGCGTGCAAGACTATTCATCATTGTTCGCTTCTGTCCGTCATAAAGGTCAATCTATCGGTTATGTAATCGAAAAAAATATTGGCATAAAAGCCAAAAGACTATTCCTTCTTTTTGCTTACCTTACATTGCTTCTTGTTGTAGCAGCATTTTCAAGCATTGTGGTAAGTACTTTTAACGGCTTTGATACCGAGGGGGCAAAGATTGCCGCAAACGGTTCAACCGCTACAATTTCTATTCTTTTTATTGTAATGGCTATTATCTTCGGTTTTAGTGTATACCGAAAAAAAGCTCCGATTGGCATTATGACCATAGCAGGTATTATAGCAATTGTGATCTCTATTATCTTGGGCCTTAAATTCCCAATATTCTTAAGTTCTAATGCGTGGCTGATAATAGTTTTGCTATATATTTATGTAGCATCTATTACCCCTGTTTGGATATTATTGCAGCCAAGAGACTATTTGAGTTCTTTCTTGCTTTATGCAATGTTACTTGCCGCTGTCCTTGGAGTATTCGTGGCACATCCACAAATTGATCTTCCTGCATTTACAGGTTTTGGCGGACTCAACGGGAACAGTCAATTATTCCCAATGTTATTTATCACAGTCGCCTGCGGTGCTATTTCCGGATTCCACAGTTTGGTTGCTTCAGGTACAACAGCAAAACAGCTAAACACTGAAAAAGATGCAAAATTTATTGGATATGGTGGTATGCTTCTTGAATGCGTTCTTGCAGTTATTGCTTTGATAACAGCCGGCATTATGTTTGCAGATGGCGCAGTTTCATCTCTCGCACCTACAGCCGTATTTGCATCTGGCATTGCAACGATGATTCAAGGTTTTGCAGGCGAAGCATCATATAGTGTTGCATATGCATTGATTATTTTGGCAGTATCTGTTTTTTGCCTAACATCATTGGATACAGGAACACGTCTCGGTCGATTTATGTTTACCGAATTTTTCTTAACAGGAGAACAAGACCGCAAGAGTCTTACGGGATGGAAAAAAGTCATTACTAGCCCATATTTTTCTACATTAATCACAGTAGTACTTGGTGGATTAATGGCACGTGGCGGTTACGCAAATGTTTGGCCGCTATTTGGTTCTGCAAACCAGTTGCTTGCAGGGCTCGCTCTCTTAGCCGTTGCCGCTTGGCTTGGCAATGTTGGCAAAAACAACAAAATGTTTCTATTCCCAATGGCATTTATGCTGATTGCAACTTTAACCGCTTTAGTAATTAAAATAATTCAAAATATTGGTGCATTAACAGCAGGCACAGGTACATTTGCCGCTGAAGGTTTGCAAATTATATTTGGAATACTGCTATTTGTTCTAGCTATTAATCTTGCAATTGAAGGTATCAAAACTTTAAGAAAAACAAATACTCCTCAAACAGCCGAATAAACAATCATCTATAAGACTATAAAAAAATAAGCTACGTATAATCGTAGCTTATTTTTTTATTAAAATATTTATAAAGATGCTTTTAAAATTTGCAGCACATCGTTTTCGTCCAATGGATAAAACGCGTTTTGCAATCCCTTAGCGCCCTTTTGTGCCATTATTTCAAGATTTTCTTCCCCTATTCCAACTTCTCTTAATGTCGATGGAATATCCATAGAATCAAATAAAGCTTTCGTTTTATTTATTGCCTCATTTGCAATTTCAAATTTATCTTTTTTAGGATCAATTCCCCAAACATTTACACCATATTCTGCAAATTTGTATACCGTTTGTTCATTGAGTATGTACTTCATCCAATTCGGAGTAAGAATAGCTAGTCCAACACCGTGTGTTATATCATAATAAGCGCTCAATTGATGTTCAATTGGATGACATGTCGAGGCTACTTCATTTCCCCTCCATGTAACTCCGTCAATTGCTAAACATGCAGCCCACATCAGATTTGCTCTTGCTTCATAATTATTCGGATCTCTATAAGCAATAGGTCCATAATGTATACATGTTTTTAAAATCGCTTCTCCGACTCTATCTTGTATATAAGCACTTTTCACTCGTGTAAAGTATTTTTCAAATGCGTGGGACATAATATCTGCAACTCCCGCTGCCGTTTGCGTCTTCGGCACACTATATGTATATTCAGGATCTAGAATAGATACCTTTGGATAAAACATTGGGCTAAACGCAGCATGTTTATCATTTGTATCCATTTTGGAAATAACGGCTCCCCTATCCATCTCTGAGCCTGTTGCAGATAGTGTAACAACTGTAAATATAGGCAAGGCTTCTTTAATTAACGCGGCATTTAAAACTAAATCCCAAGCATCACCTTCATATTTTGCCGCTGCCGCAGTTACTTTCGCACAGTCTATTGTACTTCCTCCTCCAACTGCAAGTATCGCTTGAATACCAAATTTCTTGCAAAGTTCTACTCCCTTTCTAACAGTGTCAATCCGCGGATTAGGTTCTACCCCAGACAGTTCTACCCATTCAAAATTATTTTCTTTAAAAATATTAAGAACGATATCATAAAGCCCTGTTTTTTTAATACTGCCTCCTCCATATACAAAAAGTACTTTATCCCCATACTTTTTAATAGATTCGCCTAAATTGCTGATTTGTCCTTTGCCAAAAAAAATCTCTGTAGGTAACTGAAAATAAAAATTATTCATTTACATTTCCTTTCTAGAATAAATTATTATTGTTTAATAAACGTATTTTATATACTAATAATACATCTTTTATTTTTTTTTACAATATTTCTTTAAGCAATAATTTTCATAATAATAATTTAAAAAACTATTTTAACAACTATTTAGATTATTATAATTTTTTTAGCATATAAAATTTTTTATTTTCATATATTATGACTAAAATTTTATATATAGCTACTAATAACAATAAAAATGATATACTTTATTTAAATAGAATCAATTTATCACTATACTATATTTGATATTTATTGGAGGTAAAAATGCAACAATTCCCATCTTTGTTTTCAGAACTTAAAATTGGTAAAAGAATATTAAAAAATCGTATTATCGTATCTCCCACGGGAGAGACGATGCCAAATTTTGACGGATCGATAAGTACCCAAGTCGTTGCCTATTATACTGAAAAAGCAAAAGGCGGTGCCGCCGCAATAACATGGGGCATCTTAGCTGTAGAATTTCCAAGAGGAAAAACCGGAGATGTTAAGAACAGAGCGGATACACCAAAGGTAGTGAAAGATATGAATCGTATGGCAGAAAGCATCCAACGTTACGGAGCTTTATTTATCCCTCAACTTTTTCACGCAGGCGCAATGACTAATTCTGAAGCCACTGAAGGGCATATGCCTGTATGCGTCAGCGATAAAGAAGTCGAACATTTGTACATAAACCGCTACAGACAAGCAGGCCCCATGCATGAGCTTACAACGCAAGAAACAAAAGAAATGGTTCAAAAATTTATTAAAGCGACAACATACTGCAAAGATGCGGGTTGTGACGGCGTAAATATTCACTGTGCGCACGGATATCTCATTAATCAATTTCTATCTCCGGATACCAATGCAAGAACAGATGAATATGGTGGTAATTTTGAAAACAGAATCCGTTTTGCAATTGAAGTCGTTGAAGGAATACGCAAAGTAGTTGGCCCCGACTTTATAATAGGTGCCAGAATCCCTGGTCGGGAATGGGTCAACAACTGTATGACGGAAGAAGAATGTATTGAATTTGCACGGCGTATGGAAAAAGCCGGATGCGATTATCTTGATGTGAGCGCAGGGTTAAATATGTCACAAGCCAAAGTAATAGAAACCGAAATATATGAGCAAGGTTCTAAATTAGAATATGCTTTAAAAATAAAAAAAGCTGTATCCATACCGGTAGGAACAAATGGCATGCTGCGAGACCCTGAATTTTGTGATAGCATTATTAAGGACGGCAAAATAGACTTTGTATTACTTGCCAGAGCTGTCATTTGTGATCCTTATTGGCCGCAAAAAGCATATGAAGGAAGAGCCGATGAAATCAGACCTTGCATATCTTGTAATGACGGATGCATGGGCCGTGTACGAAGACGCCTTCATGTCAGCTGTGTTCTTAATCCTGTAGCCGGTCGTGAAGTTGAGTTTGCTAAATTACCGAAATCAGAAAATCCTAAAAAGGTTGTTGTAATTGGCGGTGGCATTGCCGGTATGCAGGCTGCAATTGCTGCTTCTCAAATCGGCCATCAGGTTACTCTTTTCGAAAAATCAAATGAACTTGGAGGACAGCTAAATCTTGCCTGTATACCGCCATATAAAGAAAAGATCAAAAAAGCAAGCAACTGGTTTGCAGCTGAGCTTATCCGAAAAGGTGTTGATATAAATTTAAACAACATGGTTGATCTGCAAACAGTAAAATTAATAAACCCTGATGCTATTATCGTCGCGACCGGAGCTGTGCCTATCATGAATGTGCCTATTGACGGGCTTGAAAATACTGTTCAATCCTGGGATATTTTAAAAGGCAATATCGACCTCCCGCAAAACTCAAATATAACCATCATTGGCGGAGGCATCGTCGCCTGTGAAGTGGCCCAAATGCTGCTCCAAAATAATAATAAAGTCACCATTATTGAAATGCTCCCACAAATAGCCAGTGCTTTGGAAGATATCCATCTGACGGATATGCTTTGTGAATTTCAAGAATATAATGTTGACATTCATGTGAAATCTATTGCCAAAAAAATCACTCACAATTCGGTTATGTTTGAAAAAGACGGAAAAGAAATAACTGTTAATACAGATATGACTATACTATCTGTCGGGCAAACACCGGAAGGCCTGGAGCTTGTAAAAGAATTAAAAGAAGCCGGATATAAAGTGGTAACTATTGGTGATGTTAAAAAACCCGCTAAAATTTGCAACGCAACTCTGGATGGTTTTTATGCAGGATTAGATATTTAGATATTTTAAAAATAACCGCATATAGCGGTTATTTTTATTTTTGCTATTTATCTAATTTGGCTTTTATATCTGCAATAGCTTCACGATTATAAATTTTATTCCTATCTTTCATTTCACACATAAACGAAAAAGCTCCCTTTATTCTTCCGTCTATTTTGAGCGGAAAACTTATTGTAAAGTTGCCTAACAACCATTCTTCATTATGAATTGAAAATCCCACTCTTCTTATTTTTTCCAAATCTTTCCTTATTTCTTCCTCGGTTGACAATGTATTTTTATGAAATTTTATTATTGTTGCTTTTTTAAAATATAAAGCTAAATCGTTTTCTGATAATGTTGACAGTAAAAGTTTGCCTGGCGCAGAACAATAATGATGTCGTTTTGGATCAAAAAAAGCATTGTTAAGGGCTACACTCTGTACCATGGTATTTTTATGAAGAACAATACCTTGAAAGCCGCAAAAAGCAATGATATGCGTAGTCATTAAATATTCATATGAAAGAGAATACAATAAATCCAGATACTTAATAGTAAAAGGATGCTGCAAAACAATGCTGTTTGTTACAGCACCTAATTTATCAGTAAGATAATACTTATTAGATTTTTCATTTTTATCTACATAACCCATTTGCTGCATCGTAATTAAAAATCGATTTACACTTGAGACATGGCAATCAACCGCTTCAGCTATTTCACTTACATGAAGCTTTCCGTTGTTTTTTGATAACAGTTCTATTATTTTTAAAGTTTTTTCTACGGATGCCACACTGTAGATATACTCGTCCATCGTTTTCCTTTCTTTACTGTCCCTTGTATTTGCATCAATACTTGTTCTTACAATATTTTATTATATTTTTTCATATCATTACAAGGTTTAAATAGTTTCCCTATAAAAAAACAATATCTATTGAGCTTTGCTCAATAGATATTGTTAAAAAAAATTGGTATTTTGATATTTCATAAAAACTATTTACACGTTTTTAGCTCGTATATATGATTACTTTTATAAAGAATTATTTTTCAAAATCCGGATTAAAAAAATTCTCTAAATGCTTAATTTTATAGGAGGTTCTAAAAATTACTATGCTAAAACTGAAAGAAGTTGTTGTTACACAACAACATATTGATAATATGTTTGATACATCATGGTTTATGCATTCACAAATTTTTGACGATGTTTTACTTATTACTAATAAATCTACAAATTGTATTGTGCTGAAAACTACTGAAGGACTAATATTAATCGATGCTATCTTCCCCAAAAAAGAAATGTTTGATGCTATTGTAAACGCAATTGTGGAGATCGGTTGGAATCCTCAAGATATCAAAAAATTTATCATATCACACGGGCACTTCGATCATACCGGCTGCGGGAGATGGATTAAAGAAGCATTTAATCCAGAAATATATATATCAAAAATCGATTATGACTTCTGGACAAATGTTCCTTTTTTCCCTGACAAACCAGAGACATGGAAAGATTACGATATTTCTGGTTTTGTTGATGATGGCGATAAAATATCTTTAGGCGATAAAACAATTAAAGTATACTTTACACCTGGTCATACGCCTGGCGGACTTAGCTTTATATTTCCGGTAACAGATTTGGGAGTACCACATACGGCTGCTCTATGGGGCGGTACTAATCCTCCTAACAATATCCAAGAAGTGAGTACATATTTCAAGTCACTTGATTATTTTATAAAACAAACAGACCTCAATTGTGTAGATGTGGCCCTGAGCACGCATCCCTTCATCGATAACGGATTTAAAAAAATGGAATTTGCCAATGAAAGATTATCTCATATGCCGAATGTATTTATTCTTGGCAAAGAAGGGTATAGACAGTATTGTCAAATATTCCGTAATATGTGCTATGCAAGATTGGATGGAATGAAATAAATTGAAAAACCCAAAGAAGGAGAAAATATATGGAAAGTGAAAATAGAAATAATACTAAAAGAGTTTTTATTTTAATATCCGGAATGATATGCTGTCTAATTATGGGATTCTGTTATATGTACAGCATCATTCAGCCTTACGTAATGGATTATTTTACAATAGATTCGTCAACTGCAAGTTTGCCTTATACAATACTACTGGCAATATTTGTAATAGGCAATTATATCGGCGGTATTTTACAAAAAAAATTTAATGTAAAAAGTATTTTATTTATAGGATATTTGCTTATGGCTGCAGGTGTATTTTTTACATCATTACTTCCTTCGTCTACTCCAAAATTAATGTGGTTAACTTACGGCGGTCTTTTAGGTCTTGGAGATGGGATGGTATATAACGTTATAGTGGCAATGATGCAAAAATGGTTTCCTGATAGAAAAGGACTGGCTACCGGACTTACCCTTGCAACTCTTGGTATAAGCGCAACTATTCTCTCTCCATTGTGTAGTAGTTGGCTAGCAGCCTATGGCTTTTTAACAACATTTAAAATATTAGCTGTTATCTTTGTATGTATAGGCATATTTGGTATGCTTACTATTAAAGCGCCTCCGCAAGGATACATGGCAGACTATATCCCAAAAGGAGGTGTTATTACACAAAAACAATATGAAGCGAAAGAAGTCATAAAAACAGCTACATATTATAAACTTCTTTTTATTCAAATATTTGCTATACCAGCGTACGTACTAATTAGTGCTATTTTTGTAAGTTATGGTACATCAAAAGGTCTTTCGACTGCTTTAGCCGTAACGGGCGTTAGTATCGCGGCTTTATTCCAAGTTGCCGGCAGATTATTGGTTTCAGCATCAAGTGATAAAATTGGACGAAAAGGAGCTATGACTATTGCATTTTCAATCACAGCAATTGCAGTAATACTACTAACATTTTCAACGGGATATATTTATGTATTCTGTTTTTGGATGCTTAGTTTTGCATATGGTGGCTCTGCGGCAACTATGCCATCAATCACAACTGATTACTTTGGCGTTAAAAATGCCGGTCTTATAGTTTCTCTTGTTCTATTAGGGATGGGTATTTCTTCTATATGTACACCACTCCTTGCCAAAGCAGTTGGTATCACTACATCCTTTATAGTTGCAGGTTGCGTAGCAATTTTTGGAATTATATTACTGTTTACGCTACCAAAAAAACAAATCAATTAATATCTTCTGTAATATCCCCTGACTCGGCATAATATTTCCTTTCATTAAGTAAATATTATGCCGATATAATAATAAATAAAAGAGGTCATTCAAATGAAGAAAATTGCTTTTTTTAATAGCAAATCCTATGATATAGAAAGCTTTAATGAAATTGTATTAAATTATAACTATGATATCACATATTTTGGTTTTAGGCTTACGGAAAAAACCGCAGCCTATACTAAAGGTTTTGATGCAGTTTGCTGTTTTGTCAATGATGATTTAAACAAAAATGTATGTGAAATATTATACAAAAATGGTATTCGAGTTATTTTACTTAGATGTGCAGGATTTAATCAGGTTGATTTAGAAGCATGTAAAAATAAAATCACTGTTTTGAGAGTGCCAAGTTACTCCCCTTCTTCTGTGGCAGAGCATGCTGCCGCTTTACTGCTTGCATGCAATAGGAAAATGCATAAAGCCTATTTAAAAACAAAAAATAATAATTTTGATATTGATGGACTTATAGGAAAAAATTTAGAAAATCTTACTGCCGGAGTAATCGGCACAGGAAAAATTGGCAAGGTAATGATAAAAATACTCCAAGGCTTTGGAATGAATATTATTGCGTATGATACATTTCAAGATACAAACTCAAAAATCAACTATGTTACTCTTGAAGAATTATATTCAAATTCTGATATCATAACGCTTCATTGCCCGCTTACACCAGATACAAAATATATGATCAATGAAGAAAGCATACTTAAAATGAAGGACGGCATTATTTTAATAAATTCATCCAGAGGTGCTCTTATTGATACGACTGCCCTTATTAACGCACTTAAAAAAAATAAATTTCACGCAGTAGGTCTTGATGTTTATGAAAATGAAAGCGAATTATTCTTTGTTGATAGGTCTAATGAAGTGGTAGATGATGACAATCTTAACATACTCAGAGGTTTTGATAATGTAATTATGACATCTCATCAAGCTTTTTTAACAGATTGTGCCCTAAAAGCAATAGCACAAACAACACTCGACAACATGGATGATTATATTAATGGTCAAGATTTAAAAAACATAGTATTATAATATAAAAAGTTATACACTAAAAATAACCATATATAGATAGTTATTTTTAGTGTATAACTCTTAGTTCGCAATATTATTTATTTTATTAAATCTTTCTTATTTACAACGTTATAAGGTATTTGGCCTTTAAGAACACTAATTGCACTTTCTACAACTTTTTTTCTGAGTTCATCAAACGATTCTTCACTGTTAAAAGCAAAATGAGGAGTCAAAATTATGTTTTTGTATTTTAAAATTCTTTCATTAGGATTCGTCAGAGGCTCTGTTTCTAAAACATCTAATCCGGCAGCTTTAACAATGTCTTCATCAATCGCATCAAGTAAAGCCTCCTGACATACAAGCCCGCCTCGTGATGTGTTAACTATAATCATTCCTTTTTTCATAATGTCAAATTGCGGCTTGCTAATAAGGTGGAAAGTATCTTTATTAAGCGGTACATGAACAGAAATAATATCGGCCGTCTGACATAATTTTTCTAAAGTTACTTTTTGAACATTGTTTTCTTTAAAGACTTTTTCCGTAATGTACGGATCATATCCAATTAATTTAAACCCGAACCCCTTCATATATTCAGCAGTTTTTCTTGCAATATTTCCAAACCCACATAGTCCATATGTTAACCCTGATAATCGTTTAACCGAATAGCCGTGCGCTTCTCCTATCCATTTACCATTATGTACCAGATCATTTCTATAACTTATTTGACGCAGACAATCTAAAGTAAGTGCTGCCGTATGCGCTGCTACTTCTTCAATACAGTAATCTGGTATATTGCATACTGCTATTCCCATTTTATTACAAACATCCACATCAATAACGTCATAGCCTATTCCATAACGTACCATCACTTTACAATTTTTAAGTTGTTCTATCACTTTTGCCGGTGTTTTCCTCATTCCAATGAGTACCGCATCCGCATCTTTACACTTTTCTATATAATCTTTATCATCCGTAACATTAGCTACTGTAAAGTCAATATCTTCTTTTGCAAACATCATCTTTTCCCTTTCGGGATCAAAATTCCAAAAATTATCTACAAGTACTGCTTTCATTTTTTTTCTCCTAATTTTAAACAAAATCTCTATAATCTTAAAAACTCTTTAGTTATTATATTCTCTATCCCTAATATAATCAATTGAAATTTATAGCGAGTATTAATAAAAAAGTATTATTAGCTAAACTATGTTACGCATCAAAATATTTTCCATATTGTGCAGCCAATTTAATAGCCTCTATCATGCTTATTTCACTGGCTATACCTTGCCCTGCAATATCAAAGGCCGTTCCATGATCCACGGAAGTTCTGAGAAAAGGCAAGTTATTTGTAATCGAAATAGTTCGTTCAAAATCTACCATTTTAGTCGCAATATGCCCCTGATCATGATAAAGCGATAGCACTGCATCATATTTCCCTTTTAGTCCCATCAAGAATACACTGTCTGCAGCTACCGGCCCTATCACATTGATCCCCTCCTTTTGCGCAATCATAATGGCAGGTTCAATTTCTTTTATCTCTTCATCTCCAAAAAGCCCATGTTCACCGCTATGCGGATTCAGCCCTGCTACCGCAATTTTAGAATTTTGCATACCAAGACAGTTTAATGCTTCATTGCATCTTACAATAAATTCATAAACATTTTCTTTAGTCACATATTCACATGCTTTTTTAAGCGAGAGATGTCTTGTTAGAAAAAATACCCTTAAATTATATACTTGAAACATCGTTAATGGATTATATGAATCTGTCAGGCTCGCTAATATTTCCGTATGCCCTATGAATGGAACATTCGCTGCTTTTAAAGCTTCTTTGTTAATCGGCGCGGTAGCAATGGCATTTATTTTTTTTTCGATAGCAAGTTGTACTGATTTTACAATATATTCATAGGCAGCTTTTCCGCATGATGCTTGTATTTCCCCAACTTTCATATTGGCGATATCAATATTGCTCATGTTTATCAGATCCATTGTATGAGGTTTAAAAAAACCATTATTTACATCTTTTATAGTATGAATTTTTAATTGAAAATCATATTTTTTAATAAAATATTCCAAAATTTCTTTGCATCCTATAACAACCGGTTTACAGACATCATATATTTTATCATGCATCAGTGCTTTAAGAATAATCTCAGGTCCAACACCGGCAGGATCCCCCATAGCAATTCCAATATATGGTTTATTCATCAGTGATTTCTCCTTTTGATATCAAATCATTTTCTTAATATTATTGAGCAAATATTCGATGCACGTTATCAGTGCGTTCTCATCCCCAATCAGCCCACCTTTTGTAATAATAGGATAATGATGATATTCCCCGCCAAAGATTATACCATAAATAGCTAACGGTAATACTTCATCTTCTACAACGATTCCGGATGCACCGAGCTCTTTGCAAACCGCAACAGTGATATCTCCTCCGCTCGTATAGAGACCGGATATTTTGTTTGAGCTCTCTTGCATTATTATTGACGTTATTTTTGCAATGCCTTTTGCAATACGTTTTGAAACTTCTTCTTCTGTTGTGCTAAACTTTTCTGCTTCAATTTTCAGATTTATAACATCTTCCTCTATGATACTTGTGGTAATTCCTATAATTTCATAATCGGCTATCCTGTCTTTTATAAATTCAGACGCTCTTGCACACTCATTCATCAGAGAATCTGTATCTAAAAGATTTTTTGTATTTATATTATAAAAAAGTGTGCGCTTTCTTTTTTGTAATTGAAGCACTTGTTTTTTTGTAAGTTCTGTCATGCTTCCGATGCTTAAAAGAACTTTTTTATTTGACTGTAAATCTGAACGTTTAACAAATTCAACAGCTAAAGCCGCCGTGAAAGGCCCCGGATCCACAGATATTACAGGTAAAGCTGTACTCTTTACTGCTTTAGCAATACTGCATATATCTTCATTTGTAATCGCATCGATCACAATTATTCTGCATCCCTTCTCTGCCGCCTTTTGAATTTGATTTTTTATGTAATCGGAACCTTTTAATAATTTGTCTAAATGAATGGATTTAATTTCACCTTCATATTGTTGAGAGATGATCTTCTCTATTTTTGATTGTAAAACAGGGGCTTTTACATCTTTTGCCGCATCTGTATATTCGAGCAGCGTTTGATCTATTAAAATATACCCGCCTACGCATATCCTGTTTGAATCAGGAAATGCCGGTACGACGATAGCTATATGTTTTGGTAAGTAATCAAGCATAGATTTAATTTCTTCACCTATATTTCCACGTAAAGTACTATCAATCCTTTTGCTGTAGAATAAAACATCATCATGCGATATTCTATTGAGAGCTTTTTGAATCTTCATATAAGCCAGTTCTTTCGTCAGACCTCTTGATGCAGCATTGATAGAGATGGCATCAACGTCAAGAACACTTTCATCAATAGTATCTGCATCTAAAAAAGTAATTGCATGAATACCTTCTTTGACAAGCAAGCTGCTTGTTACATTGGCTCCTGTTATATCATCTGCGATAATGACTAATTTCGGCATTTTATTTCCTTTCCGATAATCTGTTTATTAGTAATACTAATTTGCTAATTCGGCTAAAATTATTTTATTTATATTCACATTATTTGTCAAATAAATTGTAGTAATCTACATTATCGTATTTTCTATTGAACCGGCTATTATAAATAAATATAAAAAAAGGGACTCATTTTTATGTTTCCCTTTTTTCAGCATTCTAAATAAAAACAAATATTTATATTTTTATTGTCAATGTTAATGATAAGTATTTTGTAAAATCACATTAATTTACATATAGATTAAATTCTTCTTCGCTCATATCTTCCCCAGTTATTGCATTGTATATCCTAACATATTCCTTTGCCGGTACTTCTGCATCGTCATCCAGATCCGCATATATTAATAAATCCGCTATAGTATAAAAGTATTTCCCTGTTCCATTTTGGTAAGCTTCAGCTATTTCCTCTGCGTCATCTAATACATCATCTGCTATTCAACAGATCATGGGACATACTGGTTATGTATTTACTGCTAATCTATATACGTACAGGGATTTGGAGTTTCTTAGGAATGAGATAAGAAAGATGTGTATTTAATAATTTACTCTTATATAATTTAAGAAGTTAATATTTATCAAAATTTACCATACATAAAAAAACGGATCAAGTATATAAATCAAGATCCATTTTTTATGTATAAATATTAATAAGATGAACTACTGTTTGTTTTATAACGTATTATTTGCTTTTTTTAATTTAAATTTAGGCAAGATAAAGCTTATTAATGTTGCTACACCCGCTCCAATACCTAGAAGGATAAATGCAGCCGTCCAACCGAAATTCTCAGCAAAATAATTTGCAGCAATTGGTGAAATTAAACCGCCTGCACCAATGCCTAAAAGGATAATTAGTGCAAACATATCATTCGCTGCCTTTTGATTGTCAAGCAAATCCATTGGCAATGCTCCAATTGTTGCATTAGTAACAGGTACGCCAAAACCAAGTAATATGCCAAATATTATTGCTGCTCCATATGATACCGGCGCTAATAATGGAAATACAATTGTAGCTACTGCGGCAACTGCAAATCCAAGAAATGCTTGGGTATAAGCTCTTGCTTTGACAGTTGGTATTTTTTTTGCTAATTTATCAGATACGATACCTCCCAGTGGAGTTGATATGGCACCTATGAGCCCCATGAAAAGGATAATTGTACCCGCTTGAATACTGCTATATCCAACATCTGCTAAATATCGAGGTGCAAGGGTATTAGCTCCGATCAACTGGAAAGCATTAAAAAATAAGCAGAATGCGCATAACCAAGCAGCTACTGTTTTATAAGGATTTATTGATTTTCCTTCTGTAATGGTAGCAGAGGTTTCAATATTTTCTGAATACAAATCTTTGGGTGGGTTTTTCATTAATAACGCCCAAATGACTGCTGCAACAAGGAGTATAATACCAAATATTTTAAAAGCTCCTTGCCATGTTCCTGATATATTAATTAAGGCGGTAGCAAGTAAACTGCCCGCGCCTAGACCAACGACTAATGCGGCTCCGATTAAGCTTGATGCTAATCCACGTTGACTTGCTGGGAACCATGCAACGGAACTATTAACGCCAATGAGCCACAGAATTCCCCATCCTTGTAAAAACCGACCTAACAAAACCAATCCATAATTTGGTGCTATTGGTATAATAAAAATCCCAATAACCATAAATATTAAACCTAATAAACCTCCTGCACGATATCCTTTTTTTGAAGAAACATAATTTTCAACAAGGCTACCGACAGCATAGCCAAGCATAAAAAGCCCTGAACCCATACTCGCCGCTGTTGCGGATATTTGGAATGTTTTTGATAGCTCTATAGATGCAGTATTCCAGGTATTTAGCCCGGCATACGCTAATGCACATATGAAAAAGTTAATAATTAATATAACCCAACGATAACCGGGGTTAACTGATTTGTTAATTATCATAATGAATCTCCTCTTTTAATGTGTAATATTTTTATCTATCCTCTTATCTATTTTTTATTCTTCGTTTAAAGATGTTTGTAAGTCTACAACAAGATGTTTATATGCTTGCGGCTGACGATCTTTCATAAAGCTATGCCCTATAAACCCATGAATTTTTCCTTTACAAACATCAATCGCTACGTTGACATCCGCAAGGCCATGCTGTTGGAACAACAAATATGCCTGTGCCGCCAACTGATACTTCGCATACAGTTTCAGGAAAAGCTTTATCATAGCAAATTGCCGTGCCTATTTTACCAATTTTTGTATCGAAAACCGGGAGCTCATTTCCATGATAGTATACATGAAGTTCATCTGCAGGCTGATGTACCTTCCTATATTTTCCAACGTATCCATATCCGATCCTGTCAGAACTATAGTATTGTAGAGCATATGATGGCAATTTGAATCTCTTTCCGTCACGCCAAAAACTACATAAATATTCTTTTCTTTTGCTTTGTTTATAATTTTATGGACACTTTCTCCATTAGGTACAGTCTCAGCATTTTCATATTGGTAATCTAATTCATCTAAATCTAAATTAACAAGAGATACTAAGTAACCCTGCAGCGCCTGTCCAGGAAGTACAATAATGTTTGCGCCTTTTGCTGCTGCCTCATCAATGTTTGCGAACATTTATTTAAGATTTTCTTGTTTGTTAAATGTACAATTCATAATTGCCGTTGATAGTTTTGTCATAATAATGACTTCTCCTTTTGTTTAATAATTTTACTCTTTATATATAATCTTTATAATCTTGCATCCGAATTTTCCCTCCTTTAAATTTTTTCAAATCGTAAGCAAATGAATTGTTTATATCAATCAGTCAAACTCATAACCATACTGATTAATAACATACATAGGTACCTCCATACGACATGTCTTCAGTGGATCAACAGCTTGACAAATGCAAAGCTCACCGCAAAGACTCAAAAGCATACCTGCTTCATGCTCATCAACCCCAACTTCATTTATGAGAAATTCTCGCATACGAAGTGTTACATTGAAAGCAGCTTCATCCAGCGTATTATCTGAATATATTGCAAGGCAATCCTTAGGCGTTACAAGGAAAGGTGTCGGTAGCTTACAGTTTTTAACTACAAAAACACGTACAGTTACGTAACCAGGAATTTCAACGCCTGTAATACATACTTCGCCATCACCCATAACAGCATACAAATCACCTATTGATAGTAATGCACCATTTACATTTACGGGAAGATAAAGAGTAGTACCTGCCTGAATGCGTTTATTATCCATATTTGCGCCATGAGGTCCTGGACAGCCAGTATCTATCACACTATCTTTTGGCGCAGTCCCAATGACGCCTATCATAGGCGAAATAGGAAATGCTAATTTATCATTAAAAATAGCCATGCCACGTTCAATGCGAACAATCTTCGTGGTTTCTTCTTTTACTGCATGACCAGTGATTGCCTCGCCAGGAACTTCAGCTACTACACCTTGTTCACACAAAGCAATCTTCAGTATTTCTACTTTAAGTACATCCCCAGGCTCTGCTCCTTCTATATATAACGGTCCGGTAGCAGGATTTACAAATCCCCAATTGATTCCGCAAAGCGGTGTTGTTTCATCTTTTATCTGCCCAGAAAATGCATCAAGCGTTTCAAACAATGCCGTTTCTCCACTCTTTATTTTTGCAATAGGCACATCATCTGACGATAATTTAAATAGAGTTTTTTTCAAAGTAATCATATATTTTTTCTCCTTATAATAATTATTTATTTTTATAATTTAAATAATGGTTATTTTGTTGCAAATTATTAATTGTTTTAATCTCAACATTCGTAGTTAAATATTAATAAAATGAAAACGACTATACAACAGACTCAATCTTGTTGATTCCGTAAAATAAACTTCTTTTTTCTATTATTAATTTGTATATCTGAAATATTCCATATTCTACCCTACAAAAACCATATTTCTATTTGCATATTAAACAATATAAAACACCCAGAAAAACTTATTTTATAGTCTTTCTGGGTGTTTTTATATTTATGTTATATTATTTACCAATAAAGCTTGTTCAGCAGTAAATTGTGATGCACGTTAGGCGCGTTAGCTCCTAGTGTCTTTATCCCACCTTTAACCCCAATGTTTGTTCAATCATTACTTCTGTGTAATCTGAATGCGTTTTTTCTTTTTTAAGTATTTTACATACTCTATGATCTTTATCAACATTGAGCCGGCTATTATAAATAAATATAAAAAAAGGGACTCATTTTTATGTTTCCCTTTTTTCAGCATTCTAAATAAAAACAAATATTTATATTTTTATTGTCAATGTTAATGATAAGTATTTTGTAAAATCACATTAATTTACATATAGATTAAATTCTTCTTCGCTCATATCTTCCCCAGTTATTGCATTGTATATCCTAACATATTCCTTTGCCGGTACTTCTGCATCGTCATCCAGATCCGCATATATTAATAAATCCGCTATAGTATAAAAGTATTTCCCTGTTCCATTTTGGTAAGCTTCAGCTATTTCCTTTGCGTCATCTAATACATCATCTGCTCTATTTTCAGGAATATTTAAAAATTCCAAAATTTTATCAAAGTCATTATAGTATGGCACCAACCCTTTACCTCTTACTAAATCAATAAATGATGCTGCTCTATTTTCATTGCCTGCATCATCTGTTATCCCAACATACCCTTTCTGCGGACCATAGCTTAATAATTCTGCCAAATTTTCAAGATTCAAAACATCGTTTTCCATTGCACTTGGCGCATATAATAATACATTATTATATCCTTCATACCACTTAACTTCATCATAGGTTCCTGATTTATATTCTCCGGAAACAGATGTAGCATCCATCGGTACCCATTGATCATTTATCAAAACTTCGGCCCGATAATGAACCCATGTTTCATGAGCTACTCTATCTATTTGACCATAAGTAAATTCAACATTATTCGCTTCCAGCTTTTTGCATAATTCATTATATTCATCTTTTGATAATCCTTGTTTTGTGCTTGAATCAATAGATGAATTGATATCAGATAAATACTTTTTATAAGCTGTTATCCTTGTTTCTAAACCATACGAATTCGCAATAGCACAATAAATTGCTGCGTAGTCCCAACATAATCCATATATTTTTCCATTTTCCAACACTCTTTCTGATACCATTTCATTTACTGGAAAAATTCCAGGAATCATATAATTCCATCTCATCGGATACGAAATATCGCTTTTAATATTAGGGTCTCCGATATATTGCATATCTTCATTCTGCCACTCTAATATTTGCTGACTAATATTTTTATCGCTTCCTGAAAAACTGTCTGCTCCAATTTCTTTTAATACATCATCTTCCAAAGCATTATAAGGCATAAACGGAGTAAAAGTTTCTTCATATACAATTTCATATAAAGCTTCTGTTTGGCTCTCATCCTCACTTGTCGTATCAGCATTTTGACTTGTTGAATTTTGAGGTTGACAAGCAGTTACAAATAATAAAATCAAAATTCCAACTAAAAACACGATTAATTTTTTCATTCAATTCTCCTCTCTTTTTTCAGCTACTTGAACAATACTACGATTTATGCTTTAGTTATTATAATGTATTATCATAATGATTATATTAAAATTCTAATTGTATATAATATCGCTATTACAGAGTTCGACTCTTATTCATTTTTTAAATAAAGTTATAATTGGTTAATATGCTTTCTCTGTCTGTGGTTTTATCATTAAAGTATTCATAAAATGATAATGCTAAAAAGCTGCCCGTAATATTATATACATTTTTAAATCCTAAATTCTGGAGCATCAAAACGGCATAATAACTTCTTTGTCCTGTTCTGCAGTGAACGTATAAGGAAACATCTTTGGGAATTTCTTCTATCCTGTTTCTGATCTCGCTTAAAGGAATATTTACAGCGCCTTTTATATGCCCAATATCATATTCGCATTTTTCTCTTACATCCAGTATAAATTCATTATTTTCAGCAAGTTCTCTTACCTTATCGATATTAACTTGTTTAAAATCTTTCTTCAAAAGGTTTGAAGCAATATATCCGGCATGATTAACGACATCTTTCGCGGTTGAGAACGGAGGCGCGTAGCATAGTTCCAAGTCTTTTAAATCATCTGCTGTTCCCCCAAATTTTATGACTGTCGCGATTATATCTATTCTTTTTATCGAATCTCCTTTTCCTATAGCCTGAGCTCCTAATATTTTTCCTGTCGGAACCTCAAACAAAAGTTTTAAAAATAATGGATTACTATCAGGCATTATGCCGACTTTATCCGGAAGTACCAAATTTACGATATCATACTTTATGTTTAAGTTTTTTGATTTTATGACCGCTTCACACAATCCCGTTGACGCACCGTTGTAATCAAACACTTTTATGGCCGATGAGCATATATAGCCCTTATTTATTGTAGACTTATTATTTATATCGTCTGCGGCAATTCTCGCTGCTTTTATAGCAGGACCTGCGAGCGGCAGTTTTATCTTAGAATCTGTAAGCGCATTATATACTTCAATAGCATCTCCGACCGCATATATGTCCTTATCGCTTGTTCTGTATTTTTCATCAACTTTTATAGCTCCCGTTTGGCCTATCTCAAGTCCCGCTTCTTCGGCTAGCGTAGTTTCTGGTATTACCCCTTTAGCCATTACAATAGCTTTTGTGTTTATTTCTTTGCCGGAAGAGAGTATGGCTTTGTCGTTTTCAATTTTTATTATTTTTTCTCCAATATATAAGTTGATGCCTTTATCATATATTTCTTTATGCAATATCTGAACCATATCATAATCAAATATGTTCAATACTTGCCTTGAGGCAATGACGATCGAGACCTTACATCCGGCCTTCTTTAAATTTTCTGCTGTCTCTACTCCAATAAATCCTCCGCCTACAACGACTACTTCCTTCATATCGTTGTTTTTCTTGATAAATTTATTTAAACTATCAATATCTACTACATTTCTTATAAAAAAAACGTTGGCGCTATCTAGCCCGTCAATCTTTTCCCTTACGGGTTTTGCTCCCGGAGAGAGTATAAGCTTGTCATAGTTTTCCGTATAAACATCACCCGTCGTAACATCTTTGACAGTGATATTTTTATTTGTTCTGTCTATTGACATTACTTCATTGTTTATTCTGGCTTTAATATTAAACCGTTTTAAAAAAATCTCTGGGTTCATTAAAACCAAATCATCTTTATCCTTGATAATGCCGCTCAAATGGTAAGGAAGAGCACAGTTTGAAAAAGATACATGCGGTCCCCTTTCAAACATGATTATCTCATCTTCTTCATTATTCCTTCTAAGTCTTGCAGCTGCCGAAGCTCCGCCTGCAACCCCTCCGACAATTAAAATTTTACGTCCCATATATCCATATCCTTTATTTAAGTTTTTTTGTAAGTTAGCCTATGCATTTATTAATGATATTTATCTATCTAATTTACATCTTCTGTAGATATGTCAAACCTACTTACTTTATTGATTCTACATTATCTTATTGCAAAATTCAAATATTTTAAAGATGTTATTATAAATTCATTATAAATTAAAAAGCCACGTTTAAGCGCGGCTTTAGTATTGATAATAATTTTACCTGTTATGATTAAAGTGTCCCTCATTGGCAAGCGGAGCGATAGTGCTTACCCATCTGTTTGTATAATTAAAAAATCCCGCTATGTACGCTGCTTCCAAAATTTCATGATCATTCAATCCTACTTCTCTGAGTTTATCAATCTGCCCGGTTGTAATCTCTTGAGGGTAAACAGTTACAAAATAAGCGTAATCACATAAAGCCCGTTGTTTTGGTGCAAGCTTTGCCGAGCGATAATTATATATTATTTTATCTACCCATATCGCATCACCGGTCAGCCCTCTCAACATATCACCATGAGTTGTTAGACAATAAGAACAGCAGTTAATAGAAGATACAACCAATCCGATCATTTCTTTATCGGCTGTGCTCAAATAACAGGTTTCGGGTGTGAATAAAGACGCTTTAAAATCCAAAAATCCTTTGTACTGATGCGCGTTCAAAGGCAGAACTTTAAACAAATTATTGATAAATCCCCAATTATTCATCTGAGCCTCAATATTTTTATCAAAGATTTCCTGAAGCTCTTTTGGTATTTCATTTTCCTTTGGCTTTTGCAAATAAGATAATTGCTTTTCGTATTTAGTACCCATTTCACATAATCTCCTTTTTTATTTTAATATTTTTAACCCTATATCCTTTAAATCAAAGAATTAAGGATATCAAATAAAAAAAACCGCCTCTGATTACTATCAGAGACGGGATATGCCCGCGGTACCACTCTGTTTATCCATATATACAATTATATAAGGACCACTCAATTCAGGCTCTATCAAACCCTAAGCCAGTAACGCGGCATACGCAACTTCTTACATTTTTCAGATGTTTTGATCAGGAGTGACTTCATTTCCCAGACAGCATCGATTCGCACCAACCATCGACTCTCTGAAACTTGTTTATAGAAAACTCTTTCTTCGTCATTTCATTAATATAAATTTTAATATTCTTTTTATATTTGTCAATATTTATTTTGTATTTTTTTATCAAATAATATATGCTGCTTTTTCTACAGACTTTTGCGTATAATTATAAATCAATTATTTATTAAGCTACAAATGTGCTCCATCTAAAGCGCAAATAATTATTTACTCTCCTCTGGCATAAACACTACATCAAACATTTCATCTAGTATTGTGGTCGAGATTTGAAGCTTATTTATCGTGGCAAGCTTACTTTCCGCTTCGGGAGATGTGAAATTAAATTAGTCTTCTAAAATATCAATATCTATTGTATCATCAAGAGTATTTGCTGCAGCATATACAAATAGATAAAAATCTATATTACTTGTTTTTTCTCTGTTACTGTCAGCTATTAAGAGCTGTCCAAATTCAGCAAACATAGTAACGTCCATAATATAGCCACTGCTATTTTCTGTCAATTGCATATGTGTATTTTCAAATGCTTGAGAAGATGGTTGAACTACAAATGTATATATTTTTGATAATGTTTCCTCATCATCTATAATCGATATTGGTATCAGTATACCAAATTCCCCCAACTTTTCAGTAAAAATATCCGTAAATTCTCCTACAGTTAAATCAAAGTTCATTTCATTTTTCTGTTCATCTGTTTGTTTTTCAACGGTATTACAACCAACCGTATAAATACATATTATCAAAACGACCATAATAGCTATTAATCTTTTTTCATTTACTCCGCACCTCTCTCTTTCTCAATCGTTTGAATAATATAATAACAGAACATTATATAATTTTAAGTATTTAATTATATAATGTTATAATTGTATGGGCTATATAATGCCTGCCTAACACTTGAAATCATCTTAAAATATTTAATATAATTATAAATAAGAATAAAAAAGCCACTTATTTAAGTGGTTTTTTTATTTATAAACCGAAGTTTATGCTGGACTTTTGAACATCAATCTACTGATTGAAAAAAAACAATATCTAAAAGCCCTTGCATAATGTTGTCATTTAAGAAGCTGATTATTCTTAAAAAAATCCGCCCACGGGTCAATCCCGTTCATCCTTGCAATCGCGCCTGTGATATCCACTCCATCGGGGGCAACTGTGTCAAGTTCATCCCACAAAATAGGCATGGATACCTTAGCCCCTTTTCTCGCCCTCAACGAATAAGGAGCAATGCTTGTCACACCTTTTCCGTTACGAATCCAGTCAATAAATATTTTATCCCTACGTTCAGCCTTTCTTACATTGCTTGTATAACGGTCAGGCCATTTTTGCTCCATAACTTTGGCTATGCTTTTTGCAAAATCATGAAACACATTCCATGAAACACTAGGTTTTAAAGGGATAAGCACATGATAGCCTTTGCCTCCACTTGTTTTGAGATACGACCTCAGCTTAAGCTCGTCAAGAATACCTTTAAGATCTTTAACTCCCATGCGTATCCTGATCAAATCCATTTCTTCATCCGGATCTAAATCAAATACCATTATATCGGGCTTTTCAATCCCATCTACACGGCTGCCCCATGCATGAAACTCAAGCGTTCCCATCTGCGCTTCACTTATAAGTCCTTCTGTGTTCTCAATATAAAAATATTCTTCCCACTCTCCGCTGCCGGTTAAAACGGGCATAGTTGCAATTCCTTTGCTTTTCGGTCCGGGATGCTTCTTATAAAAACATGTTTGCGATATTCCTTTGGGGCATCGTACAACACTTAAAATCCTGTGACTTACATACGGTATCATACGCTGTGATATTTTTGCATAATACCGCACAACATCCTCTTTTGTAATTTCAGAGCCGTCAAATATAACCTTGTCTGGGTTCGTAATTTTTATTCCCTTGATAATAATACTTTTCTCGTTTGCTTTCATTGGTTTTTTTATTTCCTCATCGGCTACTTCTTTTTTTATATCCCTAGGATTTTTATCCATTCGTAATCCTTTGTAACTTGCATGTCTTAAAAGATTATCTTTAGTCCATTCAGCGAATTTTATTTCTGCGGCTAATTCAGGTTCAATCCAGGTTATTTTTTCATTTATCCTTGGTTTCGGCACCTGTTTAAAAGGCGTTTGGGTTTTAATTAATCTTTTAAATTTTGCTTCAAGCTCTTTCCTATCATTCTCACTTAGTCCCGTTCCGGCACGTCCTACATATATCAATTCCTCGCCTTCATATATGCCAAGAAGAAGCGAACTCACCCCACTTGTCTTTTTTTCCGAAAGTGTATATCCTCCTATTACAAATTCCTGCCTTTTATCGCATTTGAGTTTTATCCAGTCACCGTTCCTTGTCCCGCTGTAGACGGAATCATATTTCTTGCCGACTATTCCTTCCATGCCCATCTTGCAGACCGCAATAAAACTTTCTTTTCCTTTTGCCCTGACATGCCGGCTGTAACAAAGATTTCCGTCAGTGTCTTTCATTAAAGCTTCAAGCGTTTTTTTCCTATCTATCAGGCGATATCCCCGCATATCCTCTCCGTTAAGCGCAAGCAAATCAAAGATAACATATGCAAGGTTTTGACGCTTTGGGTTTTTCATATAATTCTGCAAAGCCTGAAAATCAGTTTTGCCCATTTTATCTGAAATTATCATTTCACCGTCAAGAATCATGGCTCTCCCGGCTGCCAAATTTATAAGAGAAGTTTTTATATCTTTAAAGCGTTTTGTATAATCATTGTCGTTTCTGGTCATCAACCGAACCGTGTTATTTTCAACAAATGCCATGACCCTATAACCGTCATATTTCAGCTCATAAAGCCATTCCTCGCCATCGGGAGCCTTATTCACCAATTTTGCTAGCTGCGTATTCGCTTTGTTAAAAGGGTTTTTTGTTATTTTTTTAATTTCGCCCGACTCAATCTCCTCCATTGTGCGTCCTGTCCTTATGCTGGTGGCAAAACCCAAAATCCCCGACTCGTTTTTGGTGTATTTGTCTTTTTCTTTAAGCAAGAGCCAGTTGTTGTTCCTCTCGTTCTCTTTGGCTTTCAGGCGTATCAAAACCCATTTTCCCTTAAGTCGTCTTCCTCTCAAAGTAAATTTCAGCGCTCCGTTATGAAGATTTTCATCGGCATTCCCATCTGGTTCCCAATACCCTTCATCCCAAAGCATAACCACTCCGCCGCCGTATTCCCCTTTCGGAATAGTACCCTCAAAATTTCTGTATTCAATGGGATGATCCTCTACCTGTATGGCAAGCCTTTTATCGGCAGTATTATAAGAGGGGCCTTTGGGTACAGCCCAGCTTAAAAGAGTTCCGTTCCATTCCATACGAAAATCATAGTGATCTCTACTGGCTATATGATGCTGGACCACGAATCTCAGCCGTCCATCGGAATTTTCCGGCATGCCATGCGGCTCAAGTGTTGTTTCAAAGTTTCTTTTTTGATTATACTCGTTTAGTTGCGCAGTCATAAATACAATAATTCCTTATCTTTTTTGTCTTTCTTCGTATTGGTTTTGATAAAATTATTAGCTTTATAATTTTAACCATTAAAATTGTATTCATAATTATATAATATTTTGTAGTTTCTGAAAAATAAGCAAAATAATACCTAACATGAAAAACTGAATAATTTTAATATATTAAAAAATGCAAAAATCATACGATGCATGATTTAAAACTTTAAGATCCAGGAATTCAGTAGATAATAGGACATACGAAGTATGCCTTGATGTCTAAATATATACAGGAATTTGGAGTTGCTCAAAAACTAGATTAAGAAAAATCGGACAATAAAAGAACCATTGCTTATGGTTCTTTTATACATTTAGAATTTTTACAATTTTTTAATAAACAAGTTATCGGATTTTTTTATCCGTTTTTTTACGCGCTTAAAATTACTAGGTAAATTTACTATCTAAGTAATTTTGATTATATAAAATACGTCCATTGCTGTTTTTATGGGTTCTTTTGTTGTGTGAAAACATATTAACATATTATAATATTTTTTACCGTTTTCAAAAACATTGCCGTTTATGGTTAAATCCCGGCCATTTTCAGTAACCAAAGTATAGTAAAATGATAAAATGCCCCTCTATCTAAAATTCAACGCTTTCAAGGAAAAGGTTAATTTTTTATTTTAGTTTTCCGCCGAATACAGGAAAGAAGCTAGATTCACCATAATCTTTTATACGTTCCAGTTTTTTCAGTCGTTCCATATCCTCATCAGAAATCACAAAATTAACCTGTACATTGCTACGCATATGTTCCGGATTTGCTGTCTTTGGTAACGGCAACGTTCCTAGCTGTAAATCATAACGAATGCAAAGCTGGGGTACCGTCACACCATATTTCTCGGCGATTGCAGCAACCTTCTGATTTTTCAGCACTTCTCCATGAGCGATTGGCGAATAAGCTTCGACAAGTATTCCCTTGCTCTGTGTATATTCCATGAGTTCAAACGGCGTATTGCTCGCATGTACTAGCATCTGGTTTACCATAGGGGCAACCGTGCAGGAAGAAAGAATATTCTCTAAGTCTTCCCTTATAAAATTTGAAACACCAATAGCGCGAAGCTTACCTGCCTTGTATGCATCCTCAAGCGCACGCCAAGCCTCCTTGTTTCCTTCAAAGCAACGATCCTTTTCGCTACCATATTCCATCCATGGCTGCGGACTGTGAATCAGCATCATGTCAATATAGTCTAGACCAAGAACCTGAAGAGAACCTTCAATACCTTTAGCGGCACTTTGGTAATCTTTTGCTTCAGCTGCGAGTTTAGTCGTAATAAAAAGTTCTTCACGGTTAATTTTGCATTTACGAATACCTTCCCCAATTCCTTTTTCATTTTCATATGCCTGCGCAGTGTCAATGTGACGATATCCAATTTCTACCGCATCACAGACGGCCTGTGCTGCATTCTCGTTCGGAATAAACCATGTCCCTAATCCCAGTTTTGGAATAGTTACTCCGTTACTAAGTGTATAATTTTCTTTTAATATCATAATAGTTCTCCTTTTTTTTATATTAAATAATGTTAATCCAAAAAAAGCGTAACTTTTATACTGCCATTTCCAAGTACGTCTATTAATTCTTTTTGTGTAACATTATCTATTTTCCCAATTCTTGTAAAATCCCATGAGTTAGATGCGTAATAAATAACAAAAGCATTTCCTTGATATAAAATCAAATCTCCAGGCTCTGTTAAAATATGTTCATCATTTCTAGGCAGCTTTGTATCCAAGAAGCCAACCTTTTCCATATTTGCGTAATCCTGCATATCAATGGTAATTGGTCTTTCCTTAAGCAATGCCATTAAGGCCTCTGCGCTTGAATTTTCTTCTAAAGCTGCTGTAAATACATACTCTCCAATTTGAAATTTTATATGATTCTTTACCTCCTTTGGTAAATTTTCTGATCCTTTTATAATTTCCTCATTTGTACCCTGTGTACCCGTATCACTATTCTCTGATTGCACTTTCTCTTCTTTTGTTTGTTGTTCAGCCTTTATCGTGCATGCGTTCAAAGAGAAAAATAGCATAATTATTAATAAAATACTAAATATCTTTTTCACTTACACAACCTCTTCAAATTTAATTGTTCTCTACAGCTTTATTAATACATGAAATAGCATTAAGACTTCTCGGGTAGCCTATATAAGGAACGCAATTGGAAATTACACTAACCAGAAACATTTTATCATTACCAAGATTTATATTTCCAATTATATGACTGATAAGCTGTGCTTCACAACCACCTTGAGCAGTTAAAAAGCAGAATGTAATTAATTCTCTCTGTTTTAAATTAAGTCCGGTTCTAGTATAATAATCACCAAAACAGTTAGCTGCCAACCAGCGGTTAATATGACCGCCTTTCCAAAAATCTTTCATTCCTTCTCCAAAGATATCTACCTGAACTTGTGCGCCTTTTTCCAAACGATCGTCCATTGTAGTTGTAGCTTGACTTTCTAAAGGAAGAAAGATATCAAGTTTTTTCATAACTTCATTGGCGGCAGTAAGAAATGGATATATTTTTCCTATTCCAAGGTAATCTACTGCCTGGTATGCAATTTCTTTTGCTTCTATCGGTGTTAATGCCATATCCACTAATGCTTCCTCCAGTATTATCTTATAAACTTCTATACCCTGACATCCAATAAGCATAGCAAGAATCGACATATATTTTATTTTATCATCAAGCTCTATTCCCGGCTCTTGAACGACTTCGTGGTTAGTAAAAGCCTCAAATCTATCTGTAAATTCCGGATCAGTATCTTTGAAATTTGTTAATTTCATAAAATAAATCGCCTCCTTTTTATTCTATATTGTCATAAACCTCGTTTGGAACCGGTTCTAACCATTCGTTAGAAGTATCTTCTCCAGGCACTTCCACAGAAATGTGAGAGAACCAGCTGTCTGTTTTTGCTCCATGCCAATGTTTAACATTAGCAGGGATAGTAATGACAGTCCCGGGAACTAGATTTACTGGTTTTTGTCCCTCTTCCTGATACCAGCCTTCTCCGGCTGTACAGATTAATATTTGTCCTCCGTTTTTAGATGCATGATGAATATGCCAGTTATTTCGACATCCGGGTTTAAATGTTATATTCGCAAGAAATAATGGATCTTTCCCAAATTCCGTCAATGGATTCAAAAAAGAATCACCGATAAAATACCGGGCAAACATAGTATTTGCCTGACTTTCCCAAATATATTTGCTTTATTAAATTCTGCTTCATTCATGTACTTCATAATTTAATACCTCCTATAAATTTTCGCCTACTTCTTTTAATCGCAATAGTATTTCTTTTGACTTATTATTTGCTCCATATGCTTTGTAAATTCCCATATCCTGAAGATTCATATAGTCTAGAAAAGCTTTTTTATATTCATAGATTGCTCCTTCATATACATCATTACTTCCGGAGCTTAGAATAAGCATGGATTTTTTTAGCTTTCTTGGTATCCCTATCGCATAAGTTCTGTGGATTGTACATTGTAATTGACCGCTGTAACCAAAATAGTAAATAGGTGATGCAATTACAAGCATTTCGGCCGACTCTAATGCTTTATATACCTCATGCATATCATCCTTTTGAATACATACGCCATTACCTTTTATATGACAATGCTCACAACCGAGACATCCAGCTATTTCTTTTTTACAAACGTCAATTATTTTAATTTGATGTCCTTTCTTGTTTGCGCCTTCTACAAAAGCCGCAATCATAGCTGCTGTGTTCCCGTTTGTTCTTGGGCTACCATTTAAAACAAGAATATTCATAATCAACCTCTTTATCCTAAAATAAACATTTTTAATCTTTAATAATATTTATTTCACAATTTTTTTCTAGTTTGCTAATTCCACAACAAATTTGACAGTATCAGGCAGCTCTTTTACCAGTTGTAAGTGTTCTTCTTTAATATGAGCTATTATCATCATTCCATGATAGTTTTGCGAAGTTTCTTCACCATCAAAAAGAACTGCAAACCATCCACCTGCCAGACTAATATCTCCATTTTTCCATCCTGACTGAGTCTCAGCTGGATTAAATACCCCACATGTCGCTGCGCAGCAATAATCCACTGCTGAACGATACCCAGATATTTTTAATGGCAATCGTTTTTTGAATTCCTGAGCTGCCATAGTATTATTTAACGTAGCAGGAATTATTAAATCATTTGTCTTTAGTAAAATATTTGTCGGCATTTTTCATCTCCTAATTTATGCACTAATATCCTCGTGTTGCTTTATCTCTTTGTGTGTATTATAATATAAAAAAAACATAATTCAATTCCCAATATTTATGAATTTGTTGATTATGCAACATTATTTTTAAAGTGGATATTTTTTATATATAATGATGATTTTGAAACAACTCTTTTATTAGAAAGGAATAAAAAGATGCAAAATAGACAAATGGATTTAAGAGTTCAAAAAACACGGGAAGCTATAAAAAACACTTTTAAGGAAATGGTTTGTGAAATGGATGCACCAAAGATTACTGTAAAAGAATTAACCGAACGTGCCCGCATTCACAGAAAAACCTTTTATCTGCATTACACTTCTATTGAAGCATTATTTGAAGATATGCTACAGGAATCCGCAAATAAATATTTTGCTGAAATAGACCAGGTTCCTATACCTATGCCTATGACAGAAGTAAATCGTGTTTTTTTTACATATTTATCGAAACAAGATGCCTTTACAGAACGCCTTATTTGTGCAGAAAGCTATCGAAATTTTTGCAACAAACTATTTAAAACAACTCTTAAACATAACCGAAACCGCTATAATCCATATGCCCATTTACCAGAAGCAGAACAAAATATAGTAAACACTTTCGCAGCAGAAAGCTCTCTTGATATGTACCGGCAATGGGTTTCTGATGGGAAAAAAGTTTCTTTGGAACGATTAATTGAACTTACCGGAATGCTACTAAGTTCTGGAACTAAATCTGTTACCAATGACAAAAGATAACTACACTCAATAATCGATATAAATTTATAATGTAATTTTCCAGATATATATTTTAGTGCAATTTAAACAAGCACTCCCTAGAATTTTCTGATATCATTTGTTTAAATTTTTTTATAGTAAATAATATAACATAATAATAAAATTGATACCGCCCTGTCTAAAAGCACAATAATTATACCAATACAATGAAATGTATAAACTTGCGAACTGTGTAAATCTTTTTTATATCAATAATTAAGTCGCTTACAAAATCATCACTGTTATATTCGTATAAGCTATAAAGATATACCTAAAGTATGGCAAACTCATCAATGAAAAATATATATAAATAATAAAAGCACGTATATACGTGCTTTTATGGTTTTTTATCATGGAGCTGGTGATGGGACTCGAACCCGCAACCTGCTGATTACAAATCAGCTGCTCTGCCAATTGAGCTACACCAGCTTTTAATGGCGATCCGGAAGGGGCTCGAACCCTCGACCTCCAGCGTGACAGGCTGGCATTCTAACCAACTGAACTACCGGACCTTATTATTAAGTTTAAAATATGGTGACCCCTAGGGGAATCGAACCCCTGTTACCGCCGTGAAAGGGCGGTGTCTTAACCGCTTGACCAAGGGGCCAAATGGCTCCTCAGGTTGGACTCGAACCAACAACCTACCGGTTAACAGCCGGGTGCTCCACCATTGAGCTACTGAGGAGTATCAAAAAAACCCGCAACGACTTACTCTCCCGGGCAGTCACCCGCCAAGTACCATCAGCGCGAAAGGGCTTAACTTCTGTGTTCGGTATGGGAACAGGTGTATCACCTTTGCTATAGTCACGGATTCTTT